>Ga0102592_1000135_pt1 | contig 204934 bp, 207 predicted proteins | sample AraplaCol_mMF_r2_FD_76861 | JGI IMG/M metagenome (GOLD analysis project Ga0102592, IMG submission 76861) | Arabidopsis root microbial communities from North Carolina, USA - plate scrape MF_Col_mMF_r2 (SPADES assembly) (version 2) | ecosystem: Host-associated > Plants > Roots > Endosphere...
GCCGGCCGCGGCATGAACATCGAGGGCCTGAAGGCCGCGCAGGAAGGCGTGGCCGAGTTCGTCGACATCGACAACATCATGCGCGAGCAGGCTGGTTTCCGCATGGGGCCGTTCGAGCTGATGGACCTGACCGGGCTGGATGTGTCGCACCCGGTGATGGAATCGATCTACAACCAGTTCTACCAGGAACCGCGCTACCGTCCGTCGCCGATCACGGCGCTGCGTTCGGTAGGTGGCCTGCTGGGTCGCAAGACCGGCGCCGGCTTCTACGCCTACCCTGAAGGCCAGAAACAGATTCCGGCCACCCGCGCCGTGCCTGATGCACGCCCGGCAAGCGTCTGGGTGAGCCGCGCCAACGAGCGTGGCCATGCCATGGCCGTGAAGCTGCTGGGCGCGCTGGGTGCGACCATCGAAGGCGGCAATACGCCTTCTGCAGATGCGCTGATCGTCGTCACGCCGCTGGGTCTGGATGCCACCACGGCAGCCTTGCAGGAAGGACTCGACGCCACGCGCGTGGTTGCCATCGACACGCTGCTGACGTTCGAAGCCACCAAGCGCCGCACGCTGATGACTACGCCGGCCACCAGCGCTGGCGCACGCGACGCCGCGCACGGCCTGTTCGCCAGCGATGGCGTGCCGGTGACCGTGATTCGTGACTCGGCCGGTTTCATCGCGCAGCGCATCATCGGCTGCATCGTGAACATCGCCAGCGACATCGCCCAGCAACGCATTGCCACGCCGACCGATATCGACCGGGCCGTGAACCTGGGCCTGGGTTATCCGAAGGGTCCGCTGGCGCTGGGCGACACCATCGGTGCCGACGTGATCCTGGAAGTGCTGCGCAATATGAACCGCCTGACCGGCGACATGCGCTACCGCCCGAGCCCGTGGCTCTGGCGCCGCGCGGGCCTTGGGCTGTCGCTGTTGACTTCAGACGTGTAACGCGTTCGGATACGGGAGCGATCTTGCAACTCATCCTTGCTAACGCACGGCGTACGCCGCTCCAGATTCTCGGGCTCTGTTTCCCATTCCCGGTCGCGGCAGACATTGAAAATGGTGAATGCGCAGTGTGCCTGCCGGGAGAGATGGTTGACGCAGACCTAACTGCGTCAAAATGGATCCCTCCGCTTGCGAGGGTAAGTGTGGCGGTGGCGCCCGGCGGCCGCATCGCGTTTCGCCGTCAGATTGCACCCTCCTCCCACGCGGTACAGGATCTGATTTCCTCGCGCAATAAGCCGATCACCGCTGCTCTGGCGCTCGCCATATTCTTGCGTCCCGACACAGCATGGCACGCCGGTGCAGCCACATTTGCCGTCGGTCTCGACAGTGGTGCAAACCTGTCGCGTCGTCTGTTAAAGGAAGGCGAGTGCCTACGCGATATCGCCACCACTCAGCGCTTGATGCGGGCGTTATTCGACCTCGCCGACGGCAAGCCACTATCGCTGGCCCCCCATCGCTACGGATTTATCGATCGGTGCCGACTCGAGAACGCGCTCTTCGATCGATTCGGTCTGACGCCTGACCTACTTGGTTCGCTTTCCACGAAATTTGACCGAGCAGCCTGAACCTACGCGCCCATGAAAGAAAGTCCTGCTGCCTTTTCGGCCAGCAGGACTTTTTCACGAATAACGCTGACTTTCAACGACCGTTTCGGCGAGACAGACGTTCCTGCAGCGCACCAACAACGCCGCGCCGAAAGCCAAGGACACACAGGATAAAGATCACGCCCGTCACCAGCGTTACCGATTCACCCAATGAGGCAAAACATTCGACACCGGTAACATTGGCAAGGGCGAGACCAATGTCGCCGAGCTTGTTCTCCAGCAGGACAATGATCAAAGCGCCCACCACAGGTCCACTGAGCGTCCCCATACCGCCCACCAGTGTCATCAGTATCACCGCACCCGACATCGTCCAATGCACATCGGACAGCGTCGCGAATCCCAGGACGAGCGCCTTCATGGAACCCGCCAATCCTGCCAAGCCTGCAGAAAGCACAAAGGCCAAGAGCTTGAAACGATCCGTACTGTAACCAAGCGAGATTGCACGCCCCTCGTTTTCCTTGACTGCGCGCAGCAACTGACCAAATGGCGAGCTGACGATACGCGAGACGAGCAACATTGCACCAACGAACAGCACCACTACCACGTAGTAGAACGCCAGGTCCGATGACACATCAAACGTGCCAAACAAGGACCCGCGCGGCACACCCTGCAAACCGTCCTCACCGCCTGTGTGCGGCGTCTGCAGACAGATAAAGAAAAACATTTGTGCCAGCGCCAGGGTAATCATCGCAAAGTAGATGCCTAGTCGCCGGATGGCCAACACGCCCATAACCAACCCAATTCCCACTGCCGTCAGCACACCTACCAGCAAACTCGCTTCTGTAGTGAATTGCCAATACTTGGCAGCGTAGCCAGCCACATAGCCGGCTCCTCCAAAGAAAGCCGCATGCCCGAAGGACAATAGCCCCGTATAGCCAAGCAGAAGGTTGAATGACGCGGCAAACAGTGCGAAACAGAGAATCTTCATGACGAACACCGGATAGACGCCCGCATAGGGCGCCGCCAGTAGTGCTATCGCCAGCGAGATACCGACATACGTCAAAGGTCGTGTCCGAACCAGGGGCTTCCGGGGTTGCGTCAGGGTCGAGGGTAGAGAAGCTTCAGTCATTACTTTTCCTTGCCAAACAGTCCCGCCGGTCGCAGCAGGAGAACGATGACCATCACGACAAACACGACAGTCGACGACGCTTCCGGATAGACCACCTTGGTCAGTCCTTCCAGCACCCCCAAGCCAAGCCCCGTCACGACCGCACCGAGAATGGAGCCCATGCCGCCAATTACCACGACCGCAAACACGACGATAATCAGGTTTTGTCCCATCAATGGTGAGACCTGAATTACTGGCGCGGCCAGTACGCCAGCAAATGCTGCCATCGCTACGCCGAAGCCGTAGGTCAGCGTCACCATGAGCGGGACGTTGACTCCAAATGCCTCGACGACCTTCGGGTTCTCCGTGCCGGCGCGTAGATAGGCGCCGAGCTTGGTCTTCTCGATCGTGTACCAGGTAGCCATGCAAGCTGTCAGCGAAGCCACAACGACCCATGCACGATAGTTCGGCAAGATCATGAAGCCGACGTCGCTGGCACCCTGCAGCGCTTCGGGCGGCGAATACGGCAAGCCCGATACCCCATAAACCGAGCGCAGCACGCCTTCGATGACAAGCGTGATACCCAGCGTCAGAAGCAGCCCATAGATATGGTCGAGCTTGTAGATCCAGCGCAGCAACGTCTTCTCGATGATTACACCGAGCACAGCTACCAGAAGAGGTGACAGCCCCAGCATGACCCAGTAGTTGAGGCCTGCGTACTCCATACCTGCCCAGGCCAAGACCGCTCCTAGCATGAACAGTGCGCCATGGGCAAAATTGATCACGTTGAGCAGACCAAAGATCACGGCGAGGCCAAGACTGAGCATCGCGTAAAAAGCGCCGTTGACCAGCCCCAACAACAGTTGCGACAGCAACGACTGAAGTGGGATTCCAAAATCCAGAGTCATAACCATTCCTTCTACAGTTACACGCCCAGCAGTTCGTTGAGCACCGGCATCTTGGCCTGCAGCTCGTTGGCGGCAAAGCGCTCGACAATCGCGCCGTGCTCCATCACGTAGAAGCGATCCGCCAGCGGCGCGGCAAAGCGGAAGTTCTGCTCCACCATCACCACCGTGTACCCCTTCTTCTTGAGCGTCAGGATCATGCGCGCCAGCGCCTGCACGATCACCGGGGCCAGGCCTTCCGAGATTTCATCGAGCAGCAGCAGGTTCGCGCCCGTGCGCAGGATGCGACCGACCGCCAGCATCTGCTGCTCGCCACCGGAAAGACGCGTGCCCCGGCTCTGCTTGCGTTCCTTCAGGTTCGGGAACATCTCGTAGATTTCGGCCTCGCTCATGCCTTGTCCGGCGCCTTTGAGCACCGGCGGCAGCAGCAGGTTTTCCTCGCACGAGAGCGACGAAAAGATCGCGCGCTCTTCGGGGCAGTAGCCAATGCCGTAGTGCGCGATCTTGTGCGTGGGCAGGCCGATGGTTTCCTTGCCATCGACCTTGATCGATCCCTTGCGCGCGCCGGTCAGGCCCATGATCGCGCGCATGGTCGTCGTGCGGCCCGCGCCATTGCGGCCGAGCAGCGTCACCACTTCGCCGCGATTCACTGTCAGGTCCACACCCTGCAGGATGTGCGATTCACCATACCAGGCGTGCAGGTCCTTGATTTCGAGTGCAGGCGTGTTGGATGCGTTCGTGGACATCTCAGTGCGCTCCCTGCAGTTCGGCATCGGCGGTGCCCATGTAGGCTTCCATTACGCGCGGGTCCTTCGACACTTCGGCGTACGGACCTTCGGCCAGAATCGCGCCACGCTGCAGCACCGTGATCTTGTCGGCAATCGACGAGACCACGTTCATGTTGTGTTCCACCATTAGGATGGTGCGGCCAGCCGAGACCTTCTTGATGAGCTGCGTCACACGATCCACGTCTTCGTGACCCATGCCCTGCGTCGGTTCATCGAGCAGCATCAGCTCGGGTTCCATCGCGAGCGTCGTCGCGATCTCGAGTGCGCGCTTGCGGCCATACGGCAGGTTGACGGTGGTGGTCTCGGCAAATTCGGTCAGGCCCACCTGATCGAGCAGTTCCATGGCGCGCGCATCCAGCACGTCGAGCGAACGCTCGCTACGCCAGAACTGGAATGCGGTTCCGAGTTGACGCTGCAAACCGATGCGCACGTTCTCGCGCACGGTCAGGTGCGGGAACACGGCGGAAATCTGGAACGAGCGAATCACGCCGCGCCGCGCAATCTGTGCGGGCTTCTCGCGCGTGATGTCGATGCCGTTGAAAAGAATGGTGCCCGTGGTGGGCTCCAGGAACTTGGTGAGCAGGTTGAAGCAGGTGGTCTTGCCCGCGCCGTTCGGCCCGATCAATGCATGGATCGAGCCGCGACGCACCTGCAGGTCCACACCGTCGACTGCCGTGAAGCCCTTGAAGGATTTTGACAGTCGTTGCGTTTGAAGAATGAAGTCCGACATGGGTAAAAACTCAACCGAAAAGCAATGGGATGCCCTGCACCACCGAGCGGTGAATGTGAAGGGTCATCAAGAGGCGCGTTAGTGCACGACCGGGCACCGGCCGTGCAGGACGCAACTCGTCTTAACCCTTCAACGGGCAGGCGCTCTTCTCGATAGGCTCGAAGGCCTTGTCCTTCGGAATGACTTTTCGAATCTTGAGCAGATCCCACTCGCTCTTCGACTCGGCTGGCTTCTTTGCTTCCGCCAGGTACATGTCATGGGCCATCAAGCCATTAGCCAGGATCCGACCATCCTTCGCGAAGAAGTCGTTGATCGGCGTAGCGCGCATCTTCGCCATCACCTTATCGGCATCCGCAGTGCCTACGGCCTGCACGGCCTTCAGGTATTGCGTCACGGCCGAGTACATGCCGGCCTGCACCATCGTCGGCATCATCTTGGTTTGCGCAAAGAACTTCTTGCCAAACGCCCGCGTTTCGTCGTTGTAGTCCCAATAGAATGCGGTAGTGAACTGCAACCCCTGCGCTGCCTTCAGGCCCATGCCCTTCAAGTCGCTATCGAAAATCAGCAGAGGTGCGACAACCTGCTTGCCGGCCAGTCCGAACTCGGCCGCCTGACGCACAGCATTCTGGGTGTCTCGCCCGGCGTTTGCCAGAGCTACGACCTGCGCTTTCGAGGCCTGAGCCTGCAGCAGGAACGAGGCGAAATCTGATGCGGAGAGCGGATGGCGGACCTTACCCAGCACCTTGCCTCCGTTCTGCTCCACGACGTTCGCGGCATTCGACTCGAGCGAATGGCCGAATGCATAGTCAGCGGTGATGAAAAACCAATCCTTCTTTCCTTCTTCCAGGATGGCCCGCGCCGTGCCGTTGGCCAGCGCATACGTGTTGTAGACGTAGTGGATGCCGTACGGCGAACATTGCTTGCCGGTCAACTCTGCGGTGGCGGACCCGGCAAAGATCGACACTTTCTTCTTGCTCTCACCAAGCTTCTGCAGCGCCAAGGCTGATGCCGAGTCGGTGGACTCGATGATCATTTCGACGTTGTTTCTGTCGTACCACTCACGCGCCCGCGTCGAGGCAATGTCCACCTTGTTTTGATAGTCCGCCGACAGGACTTCAATCGGCCGGTCCAACACCTTTCCACCGAAGTCCTGGACGGCCATCTTGACGGCGGCAACTCCGCCAGGACCGCCAATCCCCGAGTAGACGCCTGTCATGTCGACGAGGGCGCCGATGCGAAATGGCTCCGCCGCCGAGGACGCTTGGCAAAGAGCCGCCAGCACGACTGCAGCGCCAATATGTAGTACGGGTTGTCGCATGAATGTCTCCAGTATCGTTATCGTGAAGGACAGTGGGTGATGGCCCCGCTGTCCATGCGAGACACTCTGCAACTTCAATGCCAAGAGGCGAAGCCTTGAAAAATCAAGCGTTCATGCCGGCTCCCGGTGTCTTTCTCGGCCGAAGAACGACACAGTTGACTACACACATGTCGTCGCCGAAGACACTTGGGTAGTGCACAACGGCACTCGACATTTCATTCGAGTCGCTAAGCATGCAGTGCAGGTTCCACATCCGCAAAGCTCAGTCCGCGCGCCTTGGCCGCGGCCAATTGGCCCGCAACTCGAGATGGGACCCACATCCCCACAAGCAGAAAACCGAGGGTAAATACCGACCTACAGGCACCTTGGCCGTCGAATACTTTCCCACTATCATTTATCACATGCTCACTTATCAATCGATAACTTGAGGGAGCAGCGATGCCACTGACGAAACTTGGGCACTACTCGATTCGCACGATGGATCTGGAACGGTCCTGTGCATTCTATGAACGGGTGATGGGCATGCGTCGTGGCTACCGCCCGCCTTTCGATTTCCCCGGTGCGTGGCTCTACATGGGGGATGACGAGCGCGATTTCGGCACCGTCCACATCATCGGCATTGACCCGAACAATCCAGCCGGACTTGCCGCCTACCTCGGTGACAAGGCGTTGCCTGCCTCCGGGACGGGAACGGTAGACCACATTGCGTTCCTCGCCACCGGCGTGACGCAGATGTGGAAAACACTACTGGCCGAAGGCATCCCCTGGCGCGACCGCACCGTGCCCAGCCTGGGGCTGCATCAGGTGTTCATCGAAGACCCCTCGGGTGTCACCATCGAACTCAACTATCCGGCCGACGAAGTGGCGGGCCTTACCCCACCCACGCAGGCCCAGCAACACGCAGGAGCAACAGCATGACCGCAGTACAGACTTTGCAACGCAAGGCCATCGTGATCGGCGGTTCGGTCGGTGGATTGTTTGCTGCCAACCTTCTGTCGCGCAGCGGATGGGAAGTCGAGATTTTCGAACGCACGCCCGAAGCACTTACAGGGCGCGGCGCCGGTATCGTGACGCATCCAGAACTGTTCGAAGCGTTGACGGCTGCAGGGGTAACAGTCGACGACAGCATCGGCGTGTCCGTCAACACCCGCATCACACTGGCGCGCGATGGCAGCACCCTCTCGGAAAGGGAAATGCCGCAGACGCTGACGGGCTGGGGCAAGATGTACGAAGTCCTCGGCAAGGCATTCAGCGGCACCTATCGCACAGGAGCCCATGTCACGCACGTTGCGTCGCACGCCGACCATGCCGAGGTCACGCTTGCCGATGGTTCCACGCATCGCGCGGACATGGTGATTGCCGCAGACGGTTTCCGCTCCGGCGTGCGCGAGCAATTGCTGCCCGAAGCACAACTCGACTATGCGGGCTACATCGCGTGGCGCGGACTCGTCAACGAAGGCGACCTCTCCCCCGCCACGCATGCGGCGATCTTCGACAAGTTCGCGTTCGGCCTGCCGCCGCGCGAGCAAATTCTCGGCTATCCGGTTGCCGGCGAGCACAACAGCACCACGCCCGGCGAGCGACGCTTCAACTTCGTCTGGTACCGCGCGACGTGTGAAGACGAACTGGCAAACCTGCTGACCGATGCCAACGGCAAGTGCTGGTCGAACGGGATTCCCCCCGGCCTCATCCGGCCCGACGTCATTGCCGATATGGAAGGCGCTGCGGCAGACCTGCTCGCGCCGCAATTCGCCGAAGTCGTGACGCGCACCGCGCAGCCCCTGTTCCAGCCTATCTACGACCTGACCGTATCGCGGATGTCGTTCGGCCGCGTCGCCTTGCTAGGCGATGCCGCCTTCGTCGCCCGCCCGCATTGCGGCATGGGCGTCACGAAAGCCGCGAGCGACGCCGTCGCACTTGTCCGCGCGCTGGAAGGCACGCAAACCATCGAAGCCGGACTCGAAGCCTACAGCGCTGAGCGCGTACAGGTGGGTCAGGCGATCGTGGAGCATGCGCGGCACCTCGGCGCCTATATGCAGGCGCAACTGAAGAGTGACGAAGACCGCGCGATGGCCGAGCGTTACCGCACACCGGAAGCGGTCATGCGCGAAACCGCCGTGTCGCGCCGCTTTTAAGTGCGCCAGAACTTTCGATCAAAAACATAAGGAGACAACATGCCTCAAGCCGCCCCCCACGCCATCTCGCCCGGCGCCCACTACGGCGCTGACGAAGATGCGAACCCGCCATTCGTTCCGCATCCGATGCTTTCGCGCAGTGATTTCCAGACGCTGCATCGCGCCCGCCGCCGTTTCTCCTGGACGCTGACCGCAGTCATGCTGACTGCCTACTTCGGCTTCATTCTCACGCTGGCGTTCCGCCCCGACCTGCTCGCCATCCAGCTCGTTGCCGGTCAGCCGATGAGCGTCGGCATCCCGGTCGGCTTCGGCATGTTTGCCTTCACGTTCGCGCTGGTTGCGGTGTATGTATACCGCACCAACACGGTCTATGACCGGATGATCGCCAATGTCCGCGATGGAGTGCCATCATGAGCCGCATTCTCTGCGCAGCTATCGCCATGGGATTGGCGGCCCCTGCCCTCGCGGCAACGCCCGCTGTAGGCCAGGGTCTCAATCTCATCGCCATCGGGATGTTCCTGGTGTTCGTCGTCGCCACCCTCGCCATCACCAAATGGGCCGCACGGCGCAACAACAGCGTGGCGGACCACTATGCCGCAGGCGGCAAGATCACCGCGATGCAGAACGGCTGGGCGATTGCGGGCGACTACATGTCCGCTGCCTCCCTGCTCGGTATCTCGGCACTGGTGTTCACCAGCGGCTACGACGGCCTGATCTACTCGATCGGCTTCCTCGCAAGCTGGCCCATCATCCTGTTCCTGATCGCGGAACCGCTGCGCAATCTGGGACGCTACACGCTGGCCGATGTGCTGTCGTACCGGCTGAAGCAACGGCCGATCCGCGCGTTCTCGGCATCCAGTTCCATCGTGATCGTGCTGCTCTACCTGGTCTCGCAGATGGTGGGCGCCGGCAAGCTTGTGGAACTGCTGTTCGGATTCAACTACACGTCTGCGGTGGTACTCGTCGGCGTGCTGATGGTGGTCTACGTGTTCTTTGGCGGCATGCTAGCCACCACGTGGATCCAGATCATCAAGGCCGTAATGCTGTTGGCGGGCTGTGCGTTCATGGCCTTCATGGTGATGAGCCGCTTCGGGTTCAGCCTGAACAGCCTGTTCGAGCATGCGATCATTGCTCACGGCAAGCACGAAGCGATCATGCGCCCCGGCGGCCTGGTCTCCGATCCGGTATCGGCGGTATCGCTGGGCCTCGCATTGATCTTCGGTACGGCGGGCCTGCCGCACATCCTGATGCGATTCTTCACCGTCAACAACGTGAAGGCGGCGCGAAAGAGCGTGCTGTACGCCACTGGCATCGTCGGCACTGGCTACGCGCTGATCATCGTAATTGGATTCGGCACCATTGCACTGGTGGCGCAAGACCCGCTTTACCACAACAGCAACGGCGCGATCATTGGCGGCCTCAACATGGTGGCGGTGCACCTCGCGCATGCGGTCGGCGGCAACGTGTTCCTCGGCTTCATCTGCGCGGTAGCCTTCTCCACGATTCTGGCCGTTGTAGCGGGGCTGACGTTGGCGGGCTCGTCGGCGATCTCGCATGACTTGTATGCCACGGTGATCCGCAAAGGGCAGGCTTCGGACAAGGACGAGATGCGGGTCTCGCGCATCACCACGTTAGTGCTCGGCGTCTTGTCGATCCTGCTGGGCATCCTGTTCGAGAAGCAGACCATTGCATTCATCGTCAGCCTGACCTTCTCGATTGCCGCCAGCTCCAACTTCCCGGTGCTGCTGCTGTCGATCTACTGGCGCGGCCTGACGACGCGCGGCGCGGTGGTCGGTGGCACGATGGGGCTGGTCACGGCGGTGGTGCTGACGATCCTGAGCCCCACCGTCTGGGTGCAGGTACTGGGACACGCGTCGGCCATCTATCCGTACGAGTACCCTGCCCTGTTCTCGATGCTCGTGGCATTTATCGGCATCTACGTATTCTCGGTGACGGATCGTTCAGCACGCGGCACCTGGGAACGCAACGCTTACCAGAACCAGCGCGTGGATTGCGAACTGGGAATCATCGCGAAAACGGGCGGCTGACCCGCACGGCGGTGTTCGCACGAGGGCGGCGGCCTGCAAAGGGCGGCCGCCCTGTTCCCATTTATCGGGCGATTGGTAGAATCGGCACATTACCGGACAGCAGGACCACAGAGACAGCCATGGAGTCACGCGCCACATCCACCGAAGACGACATCGCCGCAAAATCTACCCGGCGGCTGCTGCCCGAGGAACGCGAACAGCAGATCGTCGAGAAAGCGATCGAGCATTTCACGCGCAATGGTTTCGGCGGCAGTACGCGCGAACTGGCGCGGCAGATCGGGGTCACGCAACCCCTGCTGTATCGGTACTTCGAAAGCAAGGATGCGTTGATCGAGCGCGTCTACAACGAAGTCTTCCAGTGGCGCCCCGACTGGGAGCGGCAGATCGCCGATCGCTCCCAGCCGCTGACGGAACGCCTCTACGCCTTCTATCTCGACTATTCTTCGGTGATCCTTCGCGAGGAATGGATCCGCCTCTTCATCTTTGCCGGCCTGACGCACGAAGGCATCAACAATAAGTATCTTGGCAAGCTACGCACCAAGGTCTTCCTGCCGGTGCTGGCCGAGGTGCGCGAGGCTTTCGGCATCGCCGCCCCCCGCAATGCGGCAGAGACAGACGCCGAAATCGAAATGATCTGGAGCCTGCACGCCGCCATCTTCTATATCGGCGTCCGCAAATGGGTTTACGGCCTGAAAGTACCGGCCGACCTTGATGCCGCGATTTGCCAGAAGGTCGACCTGTTCCTGTCCGGCGCCCCGGCGGCGATGCAGAAACTGCGCGGCAAGACGACCTGAGTCCCAATTAATTGCGGCGCATGAGGCATATTTCTCTCAAATTGGGGAAATCAAGGACCGTGTAATGGGCGTCATATCCTGTTTATCGCCGGGCGGGAATCAATAATACTTCCTGCATCGTGATCAACGGGACATATGCTATGTCAGCCCAATCGACGCTCCTGCAGCGCCCCCAGCAGAGCGAAGCACCGGCCACCAGCCCTTCCTCCCCAGTTGTCGCTTCCGCTCAACCTCATCCTTACTTGCTGCAGCACCCTGGTTTCCAGCGCCTGTTCCAGCCGCACGCCTTGACGATTGGACTGATTCTTCCGCTGGAAACCCACCCAGGCAAGCCAGCGCCGACCATGGCCGATCACGTGAAGATGGCACAGCGGGCCGAGGCGCTCGGCTTCGGCGCGCTCTGGATGCGCGATGTCCCCTTCTACGATCCCGCCTATGGCGATGTCGCACAGATTTTCGAGCCAATGGTGTACATCGGATACCTCGCGGCCGCTACGAACCGCATTGCGCTTGGCACCACCGGCATCGTCTTGCCAACACGTGAACCGATGTACCTTGCCAAGCAGGCGACCACGCTCGACCAGCTCAGCGATGGCCGACTGGTGCTCGGCCTGTCTTCGGGCGACCGTCAGAGCGACTATCCCATGCTCCGCATCGACTACGAATCGCGCGGTGAGCGCTATCGCGATGCGTATTCGGTCTACCGGACCCTGGCAGAGCAGCGCTTTCCGGACTTTCATTCGGCGCGTTTTGGTGGATCTTCCGGAACGCTCGATCTGGTACCAAAGGCACCCTATGGGCGCGTTCCTTCCATTGCGGTAGGCCAGGCACAGCAGACCATGGGCTGGTTGGCACAGCATCTCGACGGCCTACTGACCGGCTCTCCACCGATCGACCGGTTGAACGAGTTCGGCGCCGAGTGGCGCGCGCACGTGGCCGCCGCAGCCGGCCCCGAGTTATTCAAGCCGCTCGGCATCGGCGGCTTCTTCGACCTCAGTTCGAACCCTGACGCGCCCTTTCAGCGGATGCCAGGTGGCTTCCGCGCGGGACGCAACGGTCTGCGCGCCTATCTGGAGAAGGCGCGCACTGCCGGTGTATCGCACGTCGCGCTCAATCCCAAGGTAAGTCGGCAGCCCTACGCCGAGATTCTCGACGAGCTTGCTGAATTCGTGCTGCCTGAGTTTCCGTCTCATTCTTGAAGCCGCAGGCCACTGCTTACAGACAAGGAGCACACATGTCCGCACTCTTTGCGCCCTACCGGCTCGGCGGCCTGACGCTGCGCAATCGCATCGTGATGGCCCCCATGACGCGAGCCCGTGCTGCCGATACCGTGCCCACCGAACAAATGGCGCTCTACTATGGACAGCGCGCCAGCGCCGGGTTGATCATCACCGAAAGCGTGCAGGTATCACCGCAAGGACGCGGCTACCTCGGCACGCCAGGCATTCACACTCAAGGCCAGATCGACGGCTGGAAACGCGTCACCGATGCCGTTCATGCGGCGGGCGGACGCATCTTCATTCAGCTCTGGCACGTAGGCCGCGTCTCGCACATCTCTCTGCAAGAAGATCAGCGGCAACCTGTCTCCGCTGTCGCTGTACCCGCATCCAATACCCACGTACATGCCTACGACGAAGAAGGACATGCGACGCAGGTCTCTGCGAGCATGCCAGTGCAGTTGGATATTGCCGGCATTGGCCAAGTCATCGAAGACTTCCGCATCGCATCGCGTCACGCGATGCTCGCGGGCTTCGACGGTGTGGAGATCCATGCCGGCAATGGCTTTCTCTTCGAGCAGTTCATCAATGGCGGCCTGAATGTCCGCGATGACCGATATGGCGGCGCATCCATAGAGAACCGTCTCCGCCTGCTTCTTGAAACCGTCGACGCCGTTGCCAAGGAAGTTGGCGGCCAGAAGGTTGGCGTACGCGTTTCGCCGCTCGCGCATCTCTACGACTTGCACCAATTCGAGGGCGAGGAAGCTACGTGGCTTGCACTCGGAGCCAAACTCGCGCAGCGTCAACTCGCCTATGTGCATGCAAGTCATCTGGGTTCAGATTCCTTCCAGCAGGCCTTCCGTACGGTTTATCCCGGCACGCTGATGCTCGCCGGCGGATTCAACGCCGACACCGCCCGCGGTGCCATCGAAGACGGCCATATCGATCTTGCAGTCTTCGGCAGGCCCTTTGTCGCCAACCCCGACCTCGTGGCTCGCATGATCAACGGATGGCCACTCGCCGAGGCCGGCGAGGAAGCCTTCTACGGTGGCGGCGCACGTGGCTTTACCGACTATCCCCCATACGACCCTGCTGCCGAACTGGCAGTCGCTTGAGAGAACTGGAGCAAACATGACCGCACTATCCGTACTGGATCTCGTGATGATTGGCGAGGGCCAACGACTCGGTGACGCACTCGACGCCTCCCGCAGGCTCGCCAGGCATGTCGAGGAACATGGCTACGAGCGCTACTGGATTGCCGAACACCATGACATGCCGGGTATCGGATCTGCCGCCACGCCGTTGATCATTGGCGAGATCGCTGCGGCCACATCGTCCATCCGCGTTGGCTCGGGCGGCATCATGCTGCCCAATCATTCACCGCTCGTCGTGGCCGAGCAGTTTGCCACGCTCAATACATTGCATCCGGGGAGAATCGATCTCGGCGTAGGACGGGCAGCCGGCAGTGGCGGACCCACGGTTCGCGCGCTGCGTCGCGGCGCGCCGGAACGAGACTTCGAATTCGATGTCACGGAGACGATGGACTATCTTGCCGACAATGGCAGACAGCGGGTGAGACGTCCGCCAACGGCGATTCATCATCGTCGGCACCATCAGAATCGGGTTGCTGCCAGGGGGCATCGAGTTCACTGACGATGGTCGCCGCTCGGTCGCCCGGTTTCCAGGTGCGGTCCCGAACGGGTAGCGCCCAATCGGCCAGCAGACCGGTGTCGCCCTGCACCCAGTTCATCTGTATCCGGATGTCGTGGACAAATGGAACGTCGTCACGCATGCAAGTCTTCAACACCAGGAGCCCTCCGAACAAGCCGTTTTTGGTCGGCGCGCCGGGATCGCGCAATTCTCCAAAGAAGTACGCACCGATCATTCCTTGGCGTCCACTCAGCCGTACGACTTCGTTCGATGCGGTGATATGCGTCACGCAGCGATGATGGAGATCGGTAGCCAGCAGGGTGGCCACCGCTTCCCGGCCGTACGCATTTCCGCGGTGGCTGGAGTGGAACTGCACGGCGTCGGCAAACAGCATGTCGGCGTGGTCGGCCTTTTCGCCGGACCAGTGGTCGAGGAAGGCTGTCAGTGTGTCTTGGAGATGCCCTCGTGGCGTTTTGGGGTATTGCATGCTCTTGCTCCAGGTATTGGTCGCGCACAGCGCAGGTACATCGACGTACCGCGCGATGATTGGACAGGTCGCAAGATTAGATCGATGATTCGGGACATGCGGTCCCATGTTCCGGAATCGGAACACCCTCGGATAACAAGCTAGTAGACAGACAAGATCAACGCATGGAACTCAACCGTATCGGAGACATCGCCGCCTTCGTGGCTGCGGTGAAGACTGGTAGCTTCACGGCTGCCGCGGCCTCACTGGGATTGACCCGGTCGGCGGTAGGCAAGAGTGTTGTCCGCCTGGAAGCGAGATTTGGCGTTCGACTGCTGAATCGCACCACGCGCCAACTCAGCCTGACAGACGAAGGTCAGATCATGTTCGAGCGCTGCCGCCAGATCATGGAGGACCTGGAAGACGTGGATGCCACGATGGCGACCCGACGGAACAGGCCTACCGGTACGCTGCGGCTGACGGCGCCGCTGTCTTTCGGGCAGCGCCATATCCTTCCCGTGCTCGACAGCTTTCTGAAACAGTGGCCCGAACTATGCGCGGACATTGCTTTCACCGACCGATTTGTTGATCTCGTCGAGGAAGGATTCGATATCGCCGTCCGCATCGGCGCGCCTAAGGACGATTCCGCCATCCTGACACGCACGATTGGCGCGCAGCGCTTCCTGACCTGCGCCTCGCCGGCATATGTTGTGCGGCGCGGTGCGCCCCAGACACCCCAAGCTCTGCACGAGCACGACATCATTACGCTGCGTAGCGGGGGGCAGCCAAAGGCCTGGAACTTCGAAACCGCAGACGGGCCGTACGTGTTCGATACCCAGGGGCGTTTGACCATCGACAGTTCCGAAGCCGTGCGCGCTGCGGCGTTGGCAGGATTCGGCATCGTGCAGTTGCCAACCTACATTACCGGGGATGCGCTGCGCAGCGGAGATCTCGTCCCAATTCTCGAAGAGAACTGCCCGACACCCGATCCCATCCGGATCATCTATCCAAGCAAGCGTCACCTCTCGCCCAGGATTCGCGCCTTCATCGATCTGCTGGTCGATGCGTGGAAAGACGGGCAGCCGTGGGAGCAGCGCTGAGCCCATATGCGCATTGGGTCCCTGGCGGACCATATCCCGGTACGACGCACGGCTTTATCCGGCATGCGCAATGTTCCAGACTTTGGTCTTCGCATCGTCTGCATTGCCTGATTCCAGGCACGTCACCAGGCGGCTTACCGGAGAACAATCCATGCCAACTCTTTTCGAACCTTTCCAGCTTGGCGCCATCGCCCTTGCAAACCGCGTCGCCATGGCTCCGCTTACTCGTTCGCGAGCCGACGCGGGCGACGTGCCTTCCGCGCTGATGGCGCAGTACTACGCGCAACGCGCCAGCGCCGGCCTCATCGTTTCCGAAGCCATCAACGTCACGCGGAACTCCCAGTCGTTCGAGCGCTCGCCCGGCATCTACACCCCGGAGCAGACCGAAGGCTGGCGCAACGTTGTCGATGGCGTCCATAAAAACGGCGGCCGCATCGTGGCCCAACTCTGGCATACCGGTCGGGCAAGTTCGTTTGCCATTCTCGACGGGAAAGCGCCCGTATCGCCATCCGCCGTCAACGACGACCTCCACCTGCTCCACGTATGGGGCCAGTTGCAGAACGGCGTCTATACCAAGATCCACGCCACGCCCTCGCGTGCCCTGACGACCGAAGAAGTGCAGGCGACCGTGCGGGAATACCGTCGCGCCGCCGAGAACGCCAAGGCAGCGGGCTTCGACGGCCTGGAGATCCACGCCGCTAACGGCTACCTTCCGCACCAGTTCCTGTCGCCCGGGACCAACCAGCGTGATGATCATTACGGTGGCTCCATCGAGAACCGTGCGCGTTTTCTGCGCGAGATCATCGAGCAAGTATCTGAGGTTTTCCCCTTGGACCGCATCGGCGTACGCATCTCGCCATTTGCCGACTACAACAACGTTCGCGATCCGGATCCCGCTGCAACGTACCGCTATGTCGCTGGGATGTTGCAAGACTTCGGCATGGCCTATTTGCACGTCGCTGATACGAATGGCTGGTTCAATCGTCACGACCTGCCGCGTATCCTCGAAATCGTTCGTCCGATCTACTTGGGCACGCTAGTCGTTAATGGCGGCATCGATGGGGAAAAGGCCAAGCAACTCGTTGCAGATGGCATTGCTGACGTCGTGGCGTTTGGTCGCGCCTTCATTGCCAACCCCGATCTCGTCTCGCGCCTGAAGGACAACTTGCCACTCGCCCAACCGTCCATGGAAGACTGGTATGGCGGCTCTGCCAAGGGCTACACCGACTACCCTGCACACGCCGCCTAACAATTCCAGCGTCGAGGGTAATCCCTTAGAGATCCAGTCTGCTAGAGACAGACGCATCTGCTAACGTTTATCGAACGATCACTGATCGTTCGATAAACTATTCGCGCCAGTTGCTCACTGTGACCGGCCGACGCACAAGCAAATCAAAAGGAGACACATCAAATGGCGATGATGAAAGCCACCGTATTCGTCGAACCGGGCCGCATTGCGCTCGAAGACAAGCCGATTCCCGATATCGGCCCAACAGATGCGCTCATCCGCATCACCACGACCACCATCTGCGGCACCGACATCCATATTCTTAAAGGGGAGTATCCGGTTCGCCAGGGTCTGACCCTCGGCCACGAGCCAATCGGCATTATTGAGAAGCTGGGCTCCCAAGTGAAAGGCTACAAGGAAGGCCAGCGCGTGCTCTGTGCTGCCGTAACCCCCTGCGGACAGTGTTCGTCTTGCTTGATGGGGTTCCACTCTCAGTGTGGCAGCCAGGCACCGAATGGATGGAAGGTGGCCGGTGGTTGGAAGATTGGCAACTACCTGGATGGCTGCCAGGCCGAGTATTTCGTGGTGCCGGATGCGCAAGCCAATCTTGCGCTGATTCCCGATAACCTCAGCGATGAAGACGTGCTGCTAATTCCGGACATCGTCAGCACCGGCTTCTCGGCAGCAGAGTCCGCCGGTATCAAGATCGGTGACGTGGTCGTTGTAATGGCGCAGGGGCCTATCGGACTATGTGCGACGGCGGGTGCCCGCCTGCAGGGGGCGGGTCTGATCATCGCGGTCGATCCCGTACAGGCACGGCTCGACAAGGCCCGATCGATGGGAGCCGATGTGCTGCTCAACCCGAAGCAGTGTGATGTCGTCGACGAAGTCATGAAACTGACCAACGGCGTGGGCGCCGATGTCGCGCTGGAGTGTCTGGGCCGCGATGAAACGATGGCAACTTGCGTGAATGTGACCCGCCCCGGTGGCACGGTCTCCAGCGTCGGAATCTATTCGAAGGATATTCCTGTACCCCTTGATGGCTTCGGCGCCGGCCTCGCCAACAAGCGCATTGTCACGTCGACCTGCCCGGGTGGAAAGGAACGTATGCGGCGATTGCTGAATGTAACATCCACACATCGTATCAAGCTGGACCATCTCGTGACGCACACCTACCCCCTGGATGATGTCGTCGCGGCCTACGAGTTGTTTGGGCATCAGCGCGATGGCGTAGTAAAGCTGGCGTTGAAACCCTGATCCGCAACTGATCGCACCGGCGTGGTGGCGATAGCTTCCCACACGTCGGTCTGCGTTGCACTTTCCTTGGCGGTGAACAGCGGGTTTCATTTTATGAAGACGCTGCATTCCCCATTGACCGCTTTCGGCTAAGAACGAGACGCCCGTCAGATGCGGAGCAATGACCGAGAAGGGTCGCGAGTCGCCTCTTGAGCCGGCGCCCCCCTCCCCAAGTAGGCCGAGGGCTGAGTCCGGCCAGTTTCAGCCACTGTCTATTGATTCGAGTATGACCGGTGACCAGCCATGAGCTGCCATTGTGCTGTGCCCATTTACTCAGCTACTACGTCTTCGTCAAAGCTTTCTCAGCGGATACTTCATCGAATAGGTCCGAACCATCCTTGTTGCCCACCTTTACGCTGATGAGGTAGCTCGTAGAACCGCAAGTGCTTTGTCGTGCAATTGGCGAGTGGCCGCGGCAACTATCTGCCCAGTGAACCCCGTGTCAACAGGCTGGCCGCGCCAGTCAGACACAACGCCGCCGGCATTCTCGATAATCGGAACGAGCGCCATGACGTCGTAGGGTTTTAGGCCAGACTCGACGACCAGATCGCAGTGGCCCGAGGCCAGCAGGCCATAAGCGTAGCAATCCGTGCCAAAGCGCCTAAGTCCCGCCTGGTCGCTGATTCGGGCAAACGCATCGGCGAATTCACCGACAAACATGTCAGGGGACGTCGAAAACAGTCTGGCTTCCGTCAGAGACTTGCAGTCGCTGACCCTCGCAGGCGCTCCGTTGCAGACGGTACGGCCCTCAGCCCCTACCCAACGCTCGCCCAGTGCCGGCATTTCCAAAACGCCAATCACAGGGCGGCGAGCCATCAGGAACGCAATCAGCGAGCCAAAAAGTGGGACGCCACATATGAAGCTCTTGGTTCCATCGATCGGATCCACGACCCAGGTCGGACCATCGGGCATGGTGCCGCCGCTTTCCTCACCAAAGAACGCGTGGTCTGGGTAGCGCTCGCGGATCGCTTCGCGGACTTGGCGTTCGATCTCCTTGTCCGCCTCGGTGACCGGGGAGCGATCTGACTTGACTGACACCGACAGACCTGTCCGAAAGTATTGCCGGCCGGTCTTCCTGGCGACATCGGCAAGCTGCTCGGCAAATGCACGCATATCGCTCAAGTCTATTTCGTTCATCATGGCACCATAAGTAAACACTATGAAAAGCATAATACTTGGGTCATTGTCTGATAGATAGGGCGCCTTTACGCTCCGTCGTACCGCTCGCCACACCCCCATCCTTTCCGGACGAGCCCCAAGGAGATACCCCATGGAATACCGCCTCAAGTCACCGGCCGTCCAGACTAACGCCGCAGAAGCCTCTTCGCCCCAGGTCCGGCAGGTTGTCGAAGACGCCCTGCGGGACATTCGCTCGCGGGGTGACGCTGCCGTGCGCGACCTGTCGAACAAGTTTGACAAGTGGTCGCCCGAGTCCTTCAAACTTTCCCGCGAGCAGATCGAAGCAGCCATCGCTCACCTGCCCGCTCAGACGATTGCCGATATCCGGACCGCCCAGGCCAACGTGCAGCGCTTTGCGCAACGGCAACGCGCCTCGATCACCGACTTCGAGTCCGAAGTACAACCCGGCGTCATCCTGGGCCAGAAGAATATCCCGATCAATTCGGTCGGCGCCTACATTCCCGGCGGCCGTTATCCGCTGCTGGCATCGGCGCACATGATCATTACGACGGCCAAGGTGGCAGGCGTCAAGCGCGTGATCGCCTGTACACCGCCGAATCGGGGTGAGATTCCTTACGCTTCCGTGGCAGCAGCGCACTTTGCCGGTGCCGATGAGATTTATCTGCTGGGTGGCGTCCAGGCAGTGGGCGCCATGGCGATCGGCACCGAAACCATGCCCCGCGTGGACATGCTGGCCGGCCCGGGCAACGCCTACGTGGCCGAGGCCAAGCGCCAACTCTTCGGCGAAGTGGGTATCGACCTGTTCGCCGGACCCACCGAAGTGCTGATCATTGCCGACGAATCGGCCGATCCGTTCGTGGTGGCCACGGACATCATCAGCCAGGCCGAACATGGCCCGGACTCTCCGGCTGTGCTGGTTACCACGTCGCGTACGCTTGGCGAGACCGTACTGAAGGAAATCGAAAGCCAGCTTTCCAACCTGGTAACGCGGGAAGTGGCAGAAGCGGCATGGCGCGATTTCGGCGAAATCATCGTCACGGATACGATTGAAGAGGCGTACGCCGTCTCGGACCGATACGGCAGCGAACATGTTCAGATACTCACGAAAAATCCGCGCCACGCACTCGAACACCTTACCACCTATGGCGCTCTGTTCATGGGCGAAAACACCTGCGTCTCCTTCGGCGACAAGGTCATCGGTACCAACCATGTGCTGCCAACGCGCAACGCCGCTCGCTACACGGGTGGCCTGTGGGTCGGCAAATTTCTGAAGACCGTCACGTATCAGGAAATCACCTCTTTGGCCGCCAGCGGCGCGATGGGTGAACTCTGCGCCCGCGCGTCGCGCGCCGAGAACTTCGAGGGGCATGCCCGCTCGGGGGACGTACGCGCGGCGCGGGCCAAGGGCGAGAAGCCGGATTGGGCGATAGAACTGGTGGCCTGACATATTGCTCCCCCGTCTCCGTAGTCTTCGGCGTTGCAAGCGGTAGGGCTTGCACGCCGTTTTTTCGTGACGGATGGCTTCCCTGCCGCGCGGTGCCAGCGCATGCGACAATGCACAGACCCTTGTACCACCTATAAGGTTTACTTGTGACACTTGTGCAGCTTGAGGCATTTGTCAGGGCCGCACGGCTCGGGACATTCAGCGCCGCCGCTATCGAAATGGGCATCAGCCAGCCTGGCGTGTCGGACCTCATCGGGCGGCTGGAGGCAGAACTCAGCACAAAGCTATTCCATCGCGCAAACAAACAACTGGTGCTGACGTTTGCCGGCGAGCAACTGCTGCCGTTCGCCGAACAATCCACGGTGTCGGCGGAGCAAGGGGCGCGCGTCGTCAAGGCGATGATGACGCTGGGCGGCGGGACGGCGACGTTCGGGCTGCTGCGCAACGCGGATTTCTACCTTGGCACCAATCTCGCCCAACAGTTCCATACGCTATACCCCAACGTTCGCATGCGGCTGCTGGGACAAAACAGCGCTGAGACCGCATCCAGTGTCGCCTCCGGGAACCTTGAAGCCGGGCTTGTTACTCTGCCCGTGGACGATGCCGACCTGGACGTCGTACCGCTGGTGCGCGACGAGGTTTGCTTTGTCAGCGCCGTAGCGGATCGATGCGCGGCGCCGATGACGATCCGCGCCTTCAGTGAAACACCGCTAGTGCTGTATGACGCGCACTACGCTGATACAGACCCTGCCAGGCGCCAGCTCGCGGGCCGCGCGCGCATTGCCGGCGTCCGCATTCTCCCCCTGATCGAAGTGGAGTACCTGTCCTCTGCACTGGCGCTCGTCTCCGAGGGCATCGGGGACACGATCGTGTGCCGCGCTGCCATGGCGAGCGCAGTGTTTCCTGAGAACTTGCGTTTCGCGTCGTTCGAGGAACCGCTGTTCGATACCATCGCGCTGATCAAGCGCAGGGGCCAGCTGCTTTCCCCAGCCACGCGGGAGATGGCGCGCCTGGCCCATTCCGCCCTGATGGCATATCAACAGTCGCCCCAGGGCACCGCCGAGATTCTCCCCACGGCGGGCGAAACCGACGCCTTCTTCTTCTAGTTCTTCAGCGGCTGGAGTCGCGTGCCGCGGCTCCCCCTCCGCCAGCCCGTCCCGCTCCCCATTTCCACATGACAACGCAGTGCACATGCATTGCATGGTGCACCCACTCGTCCATCGCTGCCGCCTAAAGCGGGTAAACACCCATAAGAAGATCTTTGACTCCGTTTCCTGACATGTCTACGATGACTGTGACATGTCAGGAAACGTATTTGTGAAAAACACTTGAGTCACGGAGTCGTTATGGTCGCCCCTGTCGAAATCCCCCCGGTCGTCAATTCGTCGCGTCGCCGCGCCCTTCGCAACATCGCGCTCGGCACTACCGCCCTTGCGTTCCCGTTCATCAACAAGGGCTCGCTCGCAGCAGATCGACGCATCGTCGTGCGGGACCCGGGTGGCCCCTATGCCGCCGCATTTGCCGAAGCGTTCTACCAGCCGTTCAAGGCTGCGACAGGCATCGAGATCGTACCCGTGGTGGCGCAGTCCGACCCAACCGCCATGGTCAAGGGCATGGTCGAGGCGAAGAACTACGCTTGGGACATGGTGCTGCTCAATCGCCAGTCGCAGGAGGTATTGACCGACCCATCTACGGGCGTCTTCCTGGAGGACGTCCGCGTCAAGGCGCCGGAGATTCCGGACAAGTACAACAGCCAGTACATGATCGCCACGCTGGTGCTGCAAACCGTGCTGGCGGTGCGCACCGACAAGTTCAAGGACCGTCCAATGCCGGCATCCTGGGCGGATTTCTGGGACATCCAGAAATTCCCAGGCCGTCGCGCACTGCGCCGCGCGCCGCAAGACACGCTCGAGGAAGCCTTTCTCGGCGGCGGTGGAGCAGCTGGCTCCCTCTATCCGCTCGACGCCAAAGTTGCGTTTGCCAATCTCGACCGCATCAAGAAGAACGTCAACGTATGGTGGACCGGCGGCGCCCAGACCTCGCAGCTTTTGAAGAGCGGCGAAGTCGATATGTGCCCGACGTGGAATGCGCGTGCCCAGGCAGCCATCGACGAAGGCGCGCCCGTGAAGATCATCTGGAACCAGGGCCTGTGGAGCACGGAAGGCTTCTGCATTCTGAAGGGCACGCCGAAAGCCGAGCTTTGCCGCGAGTTCATCAAGTTCACCTGCGACGCCAAGCGCCAGGCCATCTACACAAAGGGATTGTCGTATGGCCCGTCCAATCCGGACGCCTACAAGTTCATTGACCCCGTTCGGGCCAAGTCGCTACCCACACATCCCGACAACATCGCCAAGGCTGTCCAGATCGACGCGAAGTATTGGGGCAAGAACAAGGACAAGCTGACCGAAACCTTCAATACGTGGCTGCTTGCCTGAGCATCGTAAAAAGAGACATGAAGATGGAAGCCCTGAATCAAACTTCGCTCGGACATCGCTTCGACATGCCGGGTACACACAAAGCAAACGCGACGCCCGACCAGCGCGCGACGACTGGTCTGAGCAACGAAAAGCTACGGATTGCCGGCCTATCCAAGCGCTACGGCGACACCTACGCGCTGACCGCCACAGACCTCGTTGTGCAGCAGGGCGAATTCGTGACGCTTCTGGGCCCGTCCGGCTCCGGTAAGACCACGCTGCTGATGATGATCGCCGGCCTGACGCAGCCCACCAGCGGCCAGATCTGGATCGAGCGCAAGGATGCCACGTTGGCACCACCACACCGCCGCGACATCGGCATGATGTTCCAGAGCTACGCCCTGTTTCCGCACATGACGGTGGCCGAGAACATTGGCTTCCCGTTGCGGATGCGTGGCATGAGCGCCGAACAGATCAAGCGCGAAGTGGACGCCATTCTTGCGCTGATCAAGTTGCCCGGCATCCAGCACCGTTTTCCGACGCAGCTCTCCGGTGGCCAGCAACAACGCGTGGCGCTGGCGCGTGCCATCGTTCACAAGCCCTCGATTGTGCTGATGGACGAGCCGCTGGCGGCACTGGACAAGGCTCTGCGCACGCACATGCAGGCCGAAATCCGGCAATTGCAGAAGTCGCTTGGCATCACCGTCGTGTATGTCACGCACGACCAGGAAGAAGCCATGACGATGTCGGACCGCATCTGCCTGATGAACAATGCGGCCATCGAGCAGGTCGGGCCACCGGAGGAGCTGTATTTCTCGCCGCGCACCCTATTTGCTGGCCAATTCCTGGGCGAATCGAACTGTCTGCGCGGTACCCTGCAGGGCATCGATAACGGCTCAGGCATCGGCAGGTTGCAACTCGCCTCGGGCGTGACGCTGCGCGGTCGTGTTGCAGACTCGGCCAAGGTGGGATCGAAGGCCGTCCTGCTCGTCCGCCCCGAGTCGGTGCGCGTGAACGGATCGCCATCGGCCGCCACCAATCAACTCGGCTGCACCGTGGACGAGTGCACGGTCATGGGCTCGCTGTCTCGCACCCGCATGACCCTCGACGACCAGGCCGGGATGGTTTCCGTTGCGCTGACCCAGGCCGTCAAGCCGGCGACCGGCGGCACCGCATCGGCGATGTTTGACGCCAATGATGCAATCATCTTTGGAGACGGCCATGTCTAACGTGTCGGTGCTCCGCGGGCGATGGACCGGCCCTGCGCTGGTGACTCCTACGCTGGTATTTCTGCTGGCAACGGTGTTCGTGCCCGTGGTCATGCTGCTCGGTGCGTCGCTGTTCAACAGCACGGGCTTTTCCTACTCGTCCTTCACGCGGCTCGTTAGCACACCGGTCTACACGCAGGTTCTGATTCAGAGTCTCTACCTCTCAGCGGCGGCGGCCACGCTTGCCGTGCTGGCCGGCTTCCCGGTTGCAGCGGCCATCGCCCGCGCGACGCCGGGCTGGCGTCAATGGCTGTGGCTGGGGGTCTTGCTGCCGTTTTGGACCAGCTTTCTGGTGCGCACGATCGCGTGGATCGTCATTCTGGGTCGCACCGGTGTCGTGAACAGTTCGCTGATGAGTACGGGCCTGATCAGCGAACCGATGGAACTGCTCTACACCAACTTCAGCGTGGTGGTGGGCCTGGTTCACGTGCTTCTGCCTCTGGCCATCCTCACGATGCTGCCCGTGTTCGAGTCCATTGACCGGCGCCTGTTTGCGGCGGCCCATACGCTGGGTGCGCGGCCGGGGGTCACATTTTTCACGGTATTCCTGCCGCTTAGCGCGCCAGGCGTCACTGCGGCATGGCTCTCGACGTTCATTTCTGCACTGGGATTCTTTATCACGCCGGCACTGCTCGGCTCGCCTAAGCAAACGATGATGGCTCAACTCATCATCCAGCAAGTGCAGGAAATGCTTGATTGGGGTCTCGCGGCGGCACTTGCCGTGGTCACCCTCGTTGCCACGTTCATCATCTACTGGATCTATGACCGCCTGGTTGGCCTTTCCACGATGACTGGCGACACGTCGTCCATCAAGCCCGCAGACAGGGCGAACACAAGCTTTATCCGCAATCTGGCATTCAATGTCTGCTGGGCGGCTGGCAAAGGCATCGACAAGGTCGTCGGTACGGTGTTCGCCGGCGGTCCTGCCACCGAAAATGCCAACGGTCTCGCCAGGCCGGTTGCCGTGGCGATCATCGTCGCCCTCAGCCTGCCCGTGCTGCTGTTGATCCCGGAATCCTTCACGACCAGCGCGTTCATCGATTGGCCGCCGCAAGGATTTACGTTGCACTGGTACGAAGAAATCTTTGCCTCCCCGCTCTGGATGACGGCCATCCAGCGCTCCCTGGGCGTCGCGGTGGGCACCGCAATCCTGGCCAGTGCGATTGGCATCCCTGCTGCCTTTGCCTTCGCACACCAGAAGCTGCCGTTCCGGTCCTTGGTACTCGGCGCCATCTTGGCACCGATGATCTTGCCGCGGATCATCGTGGCTCTCGGACTCTTCTATGTGCTGTCGCGCCTCGGCTGGCTGGGCTCGTCGCTTGCGCTGGTAATCGGCCATACCGCGCTTGCCGTCCCCTACGTCGTCATTACGGTTTCGGCGGCGCTGCGCTCCTACGATCGCCGGCTGGACAACGCTGCAAGCATTTCCGGGGCCAATACCCTCACACGCTTGCGCCTGATTACGTTGCCGATCATCGCGCCGGGCATCCTGTCGGCGTTCATCTTCGCGTTCGTCACGTCCTTCGATGACCTGACCTTAGCACTCTTTGTCAGCGGCGGCATGTTCACGACGCTGCCCAAGCAGATGTGGGACGACGCACTGCTGAAAGTGAGCCCCACCCTCGCGGCTGTTTCGGTACTGCTGTTCCTTGCGGTGCTGCTGATGATCGCCATCTCCTATCTTCTCCGCCGCCGATCGGCGAAACTTGCAGGTGCTGCAGCATGACGACCCATCAAGCCATCGACGACGTGGTCGTCATTGGCGCCGGCATCATCGGCGCAACCGCGGCATTCAATCTCGTGCAGCAGGGCCGGAAGGTCACCATCATCGATCGCCAGCCGCCGGGCTTCGGCTGCTCGTTTGGCAATGCAGGCGGTCTGAGCCCGGGCATCAGCTTCCCCCTGGCAATGCCGGGGATCTACAGGCATCTGCCGGAATGGCTCGTGAATCCGGCAAGCCCGGTCACCGTGCTCTGGCGCCGCCTGCCTGCCGCCCTGCCCTGGCTGCTGAAGTTTCTGTATGAGGCCACCCCAAGCCGCTCAAGCGTTGCCGCAGAGGGCGTGCGCAAGATGATGCGCAACTCCCTGGAGGACTACGCGCCGATCATCAAGTTTGCAGGCGCGGAAGACCTCATCCATCGCGTCGGCCAGCTTTACCTGTACAGCACCGACCAGGGCTTTGCCGACGAACAGGCGGGATTGCGCGCGCGGGCCGAACTTGGCGTGGAGCAGACGGTGCTGAATGCCGCCGAGCTGAAAGACTATGAGCCCGCCCTGTCGGACGTCTTCAAGCACGCGATCTACTTTCCCGGCCACGGCCACTGTTCCAACCCACAACAGTTCGTGGAACGGATCGTACGCGCCTGCGTCGAGAAAGGCGATGCCCGGCTCGTTCAACAAGATGTCACTGCCATCGCGCCCTCGCAGAACCACGTCGTGATCAAGACCGCTGGCGGCGATCGCATTGCCAAACAGGTGGTGGTCGCAGCAGGCATTCATTCGAAGACGTTAATGCAGGGCCTCGGATGGCGCGTGCCGCTGGAAAGCCATCGCGGCTATCACCTTCAGGTCAGCGATACCGGCGTCCATGCCAACCGCAACGTCATGTGGGCCGAACGCAAGACGCTGGTAACGCCCATCGCCGATGGCCTCAGGGTTGCCGGGACGGCCGAAATCGGCGGGCTTGAAGCCGCACCGACCGCGCGCCGCTTCGACCAGCTCTTGCAGACCCTGAAAGAGGTCTATCCTGCCGCGCAGACTGGCAACCGCAAGGAATGGATGGGACACCGCCCCTGTACGCCTGACTCCCTGCCCGTTATCGGGCCGGTGCCTGGCAATAACCGTATCATCTGTGCGTTTGGACATGGACATATCGGCCTGACGGCGGCGTCGTTCACGGGGCGTGCCGTTGCGCTCGCTGCGCAGAGCGCCTCCATGGCCGATACCTGGCGCGAGTTTTCAATCTCGCGTTTCGCGTAAGGACACATCAATGAATGCCATAGACCCTGTCGCGTTGTCGGAAGCTGGCGACAGCCGCCCCCTTCAGCGCCTGATTTTCGACGATATCAAGCGGCGTGTGATCACGTGCGACCTGCTGCCCGGCGCGGAAATCACCGAGAAGGCCCTCGCCGACGCATACGGCGTGACGAAGGCGCCAATCCGTAGCGCGTTGACGCGACTGACGGAGGCGGGGTGGCTCGTCAGCGCGCCACGCAAGGGGCACGTTGTCGCTCCGCTTCGGCTCCACGACGTCGTCGAAATCTTTGACGCACGGGAACTCATCGAGCCGGAAACTGCCCGGCTCTGCGCTGGTCGCGTATCGAAGGATATGTTGGTGCAGCTTAACAATGTCTGCACGAGGGAATATGACCTCGACGACATGGAAGCCAAGCGCACGTTCCTGTTGGCAAACGCTGCTTTCCATGTCGCCATCGGGCGGGCATCCGGCAACAGCCGGCTGGCGCTCATGCTGGAGCAGCTTCACGAACAAAGCCTGCGGGTGCTGTACCTGAGCATCAGCGCCAGTGATCGCTCCGCCCAGTGGCGGCACGGGCACGAAGGCATGATCGATGTGCTGGTATCCGGGGACGCGCAAGAAGCCGCGAGCCGAACGCTCGCCGGCATCCGGCGCAGCCGGGAGGCTGTGCTCGACATTGTCAAGCAGCGCAACGGCGCCCTTTTTGTCTGACCCAGCCTCACCTCATTCCAACCCCAACCCACCCTTCAACAAAGGATCCACGTGAGCAATATCCAACGTCTCAACACCGGTGTGCGACTGTCGGACGCATCCATCTACAACGGTACTGTCTATCTGGCTGGCCAAGTGCCGCGTCAGACTACGGAGCAAGGCATCGAAGCGCAAACCGCCGAGGTACTTGCCTCCATCGACAAGCTCCTGGCTGAGAGCGGTTCGAGCAAGGAGCGTATCCTGTCTTGCCAGATCTTCCTGAAGGACATTAGCGATCTGGCAGGCATGAATAGCGTGTGGGATGAATGGGTCGCAAAGGGCCAGTGCCCCAGCCGCGCCACCGTGCAGGCCACGCTGAACAATCCCGCATGGCGAATCGAAATCGTTACCGTCGCTGCGCAAAACTGATCAGTAACGAAGCGCCCCGCCGCATCTTGCGGGGTGCTCGGCGCCTGCGTTGCGCGCGTTTCAGCTTCCTGGAGAAGAAATCATGGAAACCCGCACTAAAGGTGACTTGCTTGGTGAAAGGCAGGTACCCGCAGACGCCTACTATGGTATCCATACGCTAAGAGCCTGGGAGAATTTCCAGATCAGTGGCATAGCCATAGCGGCGTGGCCAACCCTGATCAATGCGCTCGCAGCGGTCAAGGAGGCCGCGGCTCAGGCTAACACCGAACTCGGGTTGTTGCCGCAGGATTTGTGCACCGCCATCGTAGCCGCTTGCCGGGATGTACGCGCCGGCGAGCTGCATGACCAGTTCATCATCGATACCATCCAGGGCGGCGCCGGTACCTCGACCAACATGAATGCGAACGAGGTCATCTGCAACCGGGCACTTGAGCATCTCGGCCGGCAGCGCGGCGAATACCGATACCTGCATCCGAACGAACACGTCAATCTGGCGCAAAGCACGAACGATGTGTATCCGACCGCCATTCGCATTGCGACCTGCTATGCCATCGACTACCTGCTTGACGCCATGGAGGTCCTTCGTACAGCCTTCGAACGCAAGGCCATCGAATTTGCCGACATTCTCAAGCTTGGCCGTACCCAGTTGCAGGACGCCGTGCCAATGACGCTGGGCCAGGAGTTCTCGACCTACGCTGTCATGATCGAGGAAGACATGGCCCGCTTGCGGGAAGCCTCTTTATTGATCCGGGAAATCAACCTCGGCGCCACCGCTATCGGGACCGGCATCACTGCACACCCCGCATACGCGGGTAAAGCGCTTGCGGCGCTGTGCCGTATTACCGGCCTGGAGTTGACCACAGCACCAAACCTTATCGAAGCCACGCAGGATTGCGGGGCATTCGTGCAAATCTCGGGCGTACTGAAGCGCATCGCGGTCAAACTGTCGAAGACGTGCAACGACCTTCGTCTGCTTTCGAGTGGCCCGCGTGCCGGCTTGAGCGAAATCAACTTGCCTCCCATTGCAGGCCGGGTCTTCCATCATGCCGGGCAAGGTCAATCCCGTCATCCCGGAGGTAGTCAACCAGATCGCGTTCGAGGTGTTCGGCAACGATACGACGATCACTTTCGCGGCGGAGGCCGGGCAGCTCCAGCCCAATGCGTTCGAACCGGTCATCGCGTCCAGCCTCTTCCGAAGCTTCAGCCACCTGACGCGAGGCTGCCTGACCCTGGCGCGCAATTGCGTGGACGGCATTACTGCGAATCCGGAAAGGCTGCGCGAGACGATCGAGAAGTCCATCGCGCTCGCGACGGCACTGAACCCGATCATCGGATACAAGAACGCCGCGTCCGTCGCAGCAGAAGCGCATGCAACCGGCGAGACCGTGCGCGAGGTGGTGCTGGCATGGGCTGCTGAGCGCCGAAGCCCTGGATGAGGCCTTGCGGCCCGAAGCCTTGATCCGCCCCAAGCTCCAATGAACCTCTGACGAATTTACGCCATGCCTCTTGACTCCCCTACCGGCTCCCCTTTTTCGCTGGCTAGCCAAGATCCGACTGCAGCACAGTCGCTATTCGACTCCCCATCGGTACAGGACCTGCGCAGGCAACTGGCACTCGCACTGCGCGCAGCCGCCCGCCACGGGCTCGGTGAGGGCGTCTGCAATCACTTCAGCGTGGCGATCGCAGGAGACGCCAGCACGTTCTTGCTGAACCCTAGGGGATTAATGTGGCAGGAGGTGGGAGAATCCGACATCGTGATGGTCGACAGCGATGGCAGAAAACTGGCTGGCGCGCATGAGATCGAGCCCTCGGCCATGTTCATTCACGCTGCAATGCATCGGCTATTAAAGAAGAGTGTCGTATTGCACTGCCACGCACCCCATGCCACGGCGCTGTCGCTCACGCAGCAATGCGGGCTTGACACCGCGCTGTCGCAGAACGCTATGCGATTCCATGGCAGAGTGGCTTCCGACCGGTACTACAACGGCCTGGCGTTGGACCACGCCGAAGGCGAGCGCATCGCCAGCTCGGCGGCTGGCAAAGACATCATTTTCCTGGCCAACCATGGCGTCATCGTGTGCGGCGAGCGCCTCGACTACGCCTACGACGACCTTTACTACCTCGAACGCGCTTGCCAAGCGGAAGTCCTTGCGAGGTCGAGCGGGCTCGCGTTGCAACCCGTGAATGAACATCTGGCCTCCGTGACCGGTCGGCAGATCCAGGGGGAGCGCGTTCAGTCGGAACTGTTCTTTCGAGCCTTGGAGCGAACGATTTAGGTTATCCGGTGGCCAGTCGCCACGGTCTGGGCGGATAGACGCGAATCGCGCTGCACTAAGACTTGTACAGTGGGCATCGATCGACTGCTTTTGGTGGCACTACTGCCGCATCACACGGTTGCTTGAATGTCTCAAAGGGGTCGGCAACGGACGTCCACGGTTCCGGCGGCCTTGGCGACCGACGAACTTCCGCGTTCGGCCAGTTTGAGTCAATCGAACGCAGGCCCTGAATGACCGTAGCCGGCTTGACACCAGCCGTAGTCACCATTGGATGAAATCATCGTTTGGCTGCTCTAGCTCCCCCCGAAGGGCTATCCCCGTTGCTGCGGACTGCGCGCACGTACTTACAGGGTAAGCGCTCTGCGAGGGCATATAGCAAGCGCTCATAAAGGAACGTGATATCCGGAATTGACCCCTTACGGACATAGGCAGCGGATCCGCAGGCGGCACACAAGCGCTTGACGTTGGTCGGCCCCGTCGGGGGGCACGCGCCGCCGACGGGAAGCACGACTTTCTCGCTTTCAGGAGTGACGGCCGGCGCATATCACGTTACTGCGCTGCGGCACGCGCGCACTCATCCTGCGGCAAGTCAGGGACTTGATTGATTGCCCATCTTCCGTGCGCTGCTGGCTTGGCGCCCGCTACACAATGGCTGCCACGGAACTCACCGTTGACACGCCACTGCTGGGCCTTCCGCAGCAAGATGTGCTGACCCACATCGTGGAAATGGGATTCTGCGCACTGGATGTGGCCGGCATGGTGCTGACGTTCCAACAAGACAGCGTCGTTGGCCGAAACTCGGATTCCAGCGTGTTGATTTGCCTGACCCACCCACGGCAGGTGGGGGTGCGGATTCAGTGCTAATCAACACCCAGCGCTACGGATTTGGAGTTGTAGCCGACGAGGAGTCACCCAATCCGGTGATAGGGCAGTGGATTGCAGGCGTATCGAAGCCCAAAAGATGGCAGGCTGGAAACTCTCCGTAATTGCGGGCAATTCCACATTGGCGGAGCGTCCCCTTGAGCTTTACGTCGGCGACGGCAGGTCAAGCACCGCAGCAGGTACGAATCATCTCAGCTTTTCGCGCAATTGAGAGTAGACTGGGGCAACTGGAAAACCAATGCCCCCCGACATACTCCCTTTCGATCTTCCATTTGCCTGTAAGAGTGTGCAAGAGACGAGGACGCGCATCCGCTGCCAGATCAAGCTAATCCGGCAGATGCAGCATGACGGAAGCGAAACAGCGCTTGCGATGCGCTTGCTCGCTGCAATGCGTCGGACCCTTGACGCTAGCCGCAGTCATCGCGACTCCATCAAGGAAATTCTGTACTGGACGAGTACGCTGCCTGACCGGCTCTAATCATAACTGGCGAGCGGTCGCACCGACCGCCCATGAGGGGCTCGATGTTGTCGAGCAGTGCGCGTCCTGCCATTTCGGGTTGACATGAGCTAGAGCCTCCCATGTCCTTTTTGGGACGGAATACCGCCCGTTCATCGTGATCAGGCGTAGAGTATTGGGACACACATCGATCAGGGGACATGCTATGGATTCCCGTCCATCAGGAAACACCAACGGCTTCGATCTGTATCCGTTGGTCTACAAGTACGAATCTCCTCGCGAATGGCACGAGCGTCGTCCAGACCGGTCGTATAGTGCGTCGGTGGTCATCTGCCGGGAAGGCGAAGCGCCGTGCGCGGAGAACGGACGTGTCTTTAGCGTGCCTGATGTCCAGTGGTCAGATCTGGGGCAAGCCAAGAGAGCCGCGGTGCGCCATGGTGAGAACATTGTGGCCGGCCTGGTTCCTGGTAAGTCCACGCGCGGCCTGTGAAGGCGATGCCTGCTGGCGTCGTCGTCACGGGGGCGTATGTGCCCTAAAGCATACAGACCGCTCCCGCGACGTATTGGCAAAGCCTAAGGCTTCTCGCTTTTCCGAGCAACGGCCCGACGTGACGGGACGCAAGCACGCACTGGCGCATTGCTGCCGTATGTGCAGGAGAGACGCGTAGAGCGGCCCTTAGCCGTTATGCAGACCTCTCGTATCGGATTGGCAATGGACGAACAGATTTCAGACGGAGGCAAGGTGGATGTACAGGTCGTTGCCATCGGTGCCTCAGCCGGCGGCATTACCGCCTTACAAAAACTTTTCGGCGGTCTCCCTGGCAAGGTGCCATTCGCAGTCGTCGTCCTGCAGCACTTGCCCCACGACCGGCCCAGCGATTTGCCAAGCTTGATCGCTCGATGGTCGAGGCTGACAGTGGAAATCGCTGCAGACGGCGTGCGCCCCGGCGCCAACACGGTGTACATCCCATCGCCCGACCGCATCCTGACATTTTACGAAGGCGCGTTCCATACAAGCCCGGCGGCAGGCAGTCGTCGACGCCCGGGGATCGATACGATTGATGCATTCCTCGAAAGTCTGGCGTGCCGGGAATCACCGCGCTCGGTCGCGGTCATACTCTCGGGCACGGGCATGGACGGAACCGCAGGCGCAGTCCGCATCCGCCAGGCGGGCGGAATCGTCATCGTCCAGGACCCCCTCACTGCCTTGCATGACGCCATGCCTCTAGCCATCATCCAGCGCGGTATCCATGACCATGTTTTGCCCGTCGGCGCCATCGGTCAGCAACTGATGGACTGCGCCGAAGCGACGTATGTACGCCCTGCGGCTTCGGCGGACTGGGCAGTTGGCATGTCGGACCCACTCGGTCGGATTATCGCGCTGGTGAAGTTGCGGGCGGGATTCGACCTGAGCGGTTACAAGCCTTCGCCGTTGCTCTGGCGCATCCAGCAACGCATGGATGTGCGAAGGGTGTGGTCGTTCAACGATTACGCCCTCCTTGCCGAGGATGATCCCGTTGAGCTCGAAGCGCTGGTGCGGGGTATCCCCATCCATGTGACCGAGTTCTTCCGTGACACCGCTGCCTGGGAGCTGCTACGTGCCGATGTTCTATCTCCGCTCGTCGCCGCGGCGGGAAACGACCGCACGCTCAGGGTATGGACGCCGGCGTGCGCAACCGGCGAGGAAGCGTACTCCCTTGCGATCCTCCTTGATGAAATTACTCGGGAAAAACCGGAGCGGTCTGAATTCAAGATATTTGCCACCGACGTAGCGCCAGAGCTCGTCGCACGGGCAAGCCGGGGCCTGTTTCGTAGTGAAGCAGTGGGGGGCCTATCTGCGGCGCGCCAGAACCGGTGCTTTTACAAGGTAGACGGCTGCTTTCGAGTGAAGCGCTTCCTGCGAGATAAACTAGTGGTGGCGCCACAGGATCTGCTATCTGATCCACCGTTCTCGGAACTTGACCTCATTACCTGCCGCAACCTGTTCATCTATCTGGAGCGCGAGACAGTCAAGGACATCCTTTTTGTTCTTCATGGAGCGTTACGCACGGGAGGAATTCTCTTTCTGGGCAGGAGTGAATCGCTACCGTTAGACGTGCAGGGCTTCGAACCGGTCTCCGCCGAATGGAACATCTATCGTAAAGTCGGCCCAATGCGAGGGAGCCGGCGCACGCCGGTTCCCCAAACTGTTCCGCATAACGCTGCGCTCACAATGGCTGCGCTTCGCGCGGCGCATGAGCAGTTCGAAGTTCCGTCTGCATTGATCGACGATCAGGGCAACGTGCTCAGGACATACGGGACCACCAGGTGCTTACTCAGCCTACCCGCTGGCGAGCCATCGCTCAACCTGGCGGACCTTATGCCGCAGGAATGGGCAGCGCAGTTTCGGTATGGCGTCCAACAGGCGCTCGAAAGGCACGAACCACTGACGCTGACCGGTCTGAGAGACCGGTTTCAAGGAGGCGTTCCCCTCAGTATGCGCCTTACGCCGCTACAAACCTCGGGCGGAGAGGCTTGGGACCGCATTCTGGTGTCGTTCATTCGAGCAGACCATTCTGCGGGTGCACGGGACGCGGACGGATCCAGCCTTCTCCAAGATGACCTTGGGTTTCGCGCCAATATCAATTGGAAGGACGAAGCGCGGGTGTCTCGCGAAGAGCTGGAAGCGTCGAGCGAGGAACTGCAGGCCCTCAACGAAGAACTCAAGGCATCCAACGAACAACTTAGACAGAGCAATGAGGACCTCAACGACGCCAACGTTGACCTTCAGCGGAATGTCGAACGGCTCGCCATGCAAAGCCGCGTACTCCTTTCCGGAGCGGTCATGGCTGTTTTCCTTGACCTCGACCTAAAGCTTCAGTGGTTCACGCCGACAATGCGGGATGTTTTTCCGCTCAGCGCAGCCGATACCGGAAGGAAGATCGCCGACCTTGTTCCGATATTCCGTGACCCTGAGTTTTATACCGATATCCAGCACGTGGTTGGGGGGAGCGATCCACGAGAAGCCGTCATACGCGATGGCAAGGGTCGATGCTTCCTGCGCAAGACATTCCCCTATGTCTCCGAGACAGGGGCGACAGCCGGCGTGGCAATCACATTCGCCGACATCGGCGAGCATATCAATACCTAAAAATAGTCCCTTCATCAATCCACAGGCTTCCGTTCTTCGGTCGGTCTCTCGTCTCGAGTCGCCTACGACAATCATCTCCATTGGGGCCGAGGTTTTCGGCCGACTCAGCCCTTCTGTGCTCTGGTGGCAAATTCCTAAGGTTGGTCCGGGACGGGCGCAGTCCACCGGACAGCGGCCACCGGGGTTCGGCCATTTGCTGCCGCTCGACAGCCAGTTTCTGCAGTCGGCACTATTGCGTTCATCAGCCATTCCTCGCCCCCACTAGCTTGCGGGGCGTAGGACAGAGTCGGGCATCAACATTGAGTTGCAGGGCGCACGATGTCATGAAAGGGGGCGATCGACGCTGCCGCAAATGTGACGGTGTGCGTGCCTCGCAAGACATTTTCTATCGGGGGTCTCTCGTCATGGACACGCTCAACATACGAAAAGTAGAGCAGTATCGGGGACTGATACTGCATATGGCGGTGTTTCAGATTGATGTCGATGATGAGCTACCCGGCCACCAAAGTTGGGGATACCGCGTGGTAGTCGGAGAGCCAGCGAATGCGGAGAGTACTTATTTATTTGGACCTTACTGTCAATCATCTCCGTACCCGTCCTCCGCGGAGGCCCATACAGCTTGCCTGCAGCGAGGACATCTTGCCGTTGACCTTCTACTTGGTACTATCTGAGCCTCTCATGCCGCAGCGACGTAATTCCGCATAGCCCAGGCGCAGACACAGCAGAGTCCGCAGGGCCAGTCTCACGACGTCGCCTTCCCCTATGCCATAGCTACCTTCCGGTAGCGCCCCCGGGTAGATCCCGGTCAGAGTCCGGCCACAAGGCGACGCGGAGGTGCCCCCAAATGACCGTTATCTGACGGTACCGCTTAATAAACGCTCGCCTGACGTTGCGGAAGGGGGCGTGTTTTTGAGCAGATAGTTCGGTAGGGTTCGGTTGACACACCCTGCACGGCACTCCCGCTATCGGGCATGCTCCTCACCGCCCGCTCAGTTGCCTAATCGGACGCACTTCGCTGAGTCGAACCAAATTTCCGCTGTATCGGCCCTCCCCCTTGGCCCGTCGTAGCCTGCCGCGCTACCTGCGGTGGGTATTCTTTTGGGCCCGCTCACCTTGGAGGGCACTGCGGACTCACATAGCCGACATAGGGCGACCCACCGCGCAACGTCTGGAGGCGCAATTCAAGGGCCTGCAGCGTGGCCGCCAGCCCGGCCATCGCCGCGCCCGCGTCGGTAGCATCTAGGCCCCGACGCTGCAACGCTTCTACCGCGGCCTGCTGGCGTTCACATCCCTACGCAAGTCCTTGCAGCGGCGTTCCAGCAGCACGATGTCACGCAATTGACCGGGTAGCATTGTGGGCTCCTTTATGAAGGCAAGATCTCCCGTCAAGGGCCGGCGTGCAGCACGTGGATCGGCTGTTGCACGCCTATCCTAGAAGGACTGGCGGCACAGTCCGCACTAGTTTAATAAACTACCGGATGGCTACGAGCGACGCGTGTCAGCAACGGGTTGAGAATGACCCTCCAGCATCGGACTGGAATTGACCCACCTCGGTAGGATGGGCCCTTTTTCGGGAGGGCCGGTGCTAACCAAGGAGGTGATCGTGGAGATCCGAGTATTGGCCCGTCAGGGCAAGGGAGTGCGAGAGGAGAGATTTGGGGCTATCGCGCAATACGGTGCGCAAGTACCTACGTGGCCGAGCCGAGGATGAGCGTTCGCCCCGTGCAACCCGCGTTCAGAAGCTCGATCCATTCAAGCAATACCTGCGTGATCGAGTCCGATCAGCTCACCCCGCGTGGTTGCCAGCGACGGCGTTGCTGCTCGAACTGCGAGAGCTGGGCTACAGCGGTGGCATCACGCAATTGCGCATCTTCCTGATGTCGCTGCGTAGCGTCGCCGCGCCGGATCCAGTGGTCCGATTCGAGACCGAGCCAGGCCGACAGATGCAGGTCGACTGGATTGTATTCCGGCGAGGCAAGCTGCCCCTGTCCGCGTTCGTGGCGACGCTCGGATATAGCAGAGCTAGCTATGTCGAATTCGTTACCGATGAGAAGCTGCCAACACTGCTCGCCTGTCATGAGCGGGCATTCGAGTTCTTTGGCGGAGTGCCACGCGAGGTCCTGTACGACAACGTTAAGACGGTCGTAATCGGGCGCGATGTCTACGGTCCGGGTCTGCACCGCTACCAGCCGGCGTTCATGGACTTCTGCGGACACTATGGCTTTGTTCCCCGGCTATGCAAGCCCTATCGGGCTAAGACCAAGGGCAAGGTTGAACGCTTCAATGGCTACTTGCGACGCAGCTTCTACAATCCGCTGGCCAGCCGGTTGTCGCAGGATCGCCTGCAACTGGACGCCGCCACAGCGAACGGGGAAGTGGTGCGATGGCTGCGCAATGTGGCGAACGTAAGGGTGCACGGCACCACGGGATGCCAGCCTCTCGAACGGCTGCTTGTCGAACAACTAAAGTTACAACCGTTGCCGCAGCCTTGGCGGGCATCGCTCCCCCCAGCGGCGCTTCCGAGCAGCACCGAGCGGCCCAAGTTCGACGACACACCGCTACAGCACCGCTTGTCGGTGTACCAGGCGTTGCTGACGGAGGCTCGTTAATGGATATTCAGCATGAACGCATCCAGCAAGCGTGTCAGCAACTGCGTATTGAGACGATGGGAGAGCAATACAGCCTACTGGCTAGCCGCGCTGCCGCCAACGAACTGACATTCGCGGACTTCTTCGAGGGCCTATTGCAGGCCGAACTCGATGCCAAGCAGCGCCGCACTAAGTCGATATTGCTGCGCACTGCCGGATTTCCGGTGCTCAAGACACTCGAAGAATTCGACTTCATGTTTTCCCACGGGGTCACCAAGAAGTCGCTGGTGGAACTGTCGTCCATGGCTTTCGTTGAGCGCACAGAGAATGTCGTCTTGTTGGGGCCCTCGGGCGTCGGCAAGACGCATCTTGCCATCGCTTTGGGATATATCGCGACCCAGATGGGTATCAAGACGCGGTTCATCAGTGCCGCTGACCTGGTCATCGCACTGGCGGCAGCTTCACGGCAGGATCGCCTTGCAGACTTCCTGAAACGAAACATCACGAACGCGCGGTTGCTCATCATCGACGAGATAGGCTATCTGCCGCTGGGCCGCGAAGAGGCCAATCTCTTCTTCCAAGTGGTTGCCAAACGCTACGAGAAGGGTTCGCTCAGCGTGACCAGCAATTTGCCGTTCGGACAGTGGGACCAAGCCTTCGCCGGCGATCAGACGCTGACCGCTGCGCTGCTAGACCGCCTGCTTCACCATAGCCATGTTCTTCAGATCAAGGGGGAGAGCTATCGCTTGAAGGACAAACGCAAGGCGGGGATCATCCGCAGCCGGTCCGCAGAAGCGCGGGAATTCGAGGCGGTGGGTCAACCTTAAACCGATTCCCATCGGCTTCGGCCTGACCCAGGGTCAGGCCATTCCGATGACCATCGCTTTGCACTGACCCAGGGTCATCACAAAACCGATGGTCATCATGTTCGTGACCCGGGGTGGGTCATTTCTAACCCGATGCCGTTCAAGGGTAAGTGGGTCACTTCGAACCCGATGTTGACAACGCGAGAATTATGTATGAAGCACACATGACACTCGGTCTGCTCCATGTGGCGAACGCCCGCGCGCGCGTCGGACGTCGAATTGCACTGATCCGACGGCTTCAGGCTCATGAACTGGATTGCGCGCTCGCGTTGGAGGTCCTGCGGCTATTGCGCCAATCGCTTGCCGTCGATTGGACACGCCTGGCGCTTTTTGAAAAGCTGTGCCTGCGCTCTTGAAATTCATCGCCAAGCCTGCATGGCCAGGATCGGAAGGATGTCGATCTGCCCACACACGTCGACCGGTCATCATGGCGCCATAGCTACGCCAAAGGTAGGGCAACACCCGTTCCGCGAGGACCACATCGCCGCCGTCTTGACGCGCGGCGCGCAGGCGCCGCACCTGCTCCCTCACGCGCCGGCGCGCCTCGGCTATTTCTCGGTCCCTCACCCACATCTGCGACCCCTCGCCCTTTCCCGTCCACCTGCAGACGACTGTAAGCGGCGACCGTGGCACGCCCCACGTCCGCAATGCAGCAATTTCGGAAAACTTCCTCAGGAATATGAGTGTCCTAGCGAACACCGCGCAACCGGATTACGATGTATGTCTCCCACACGCTCTCATCGAGCCACCGCCATGGACATTATCCTGCTGCGCCGCGGCACCCGTGCGCTGATCTTGCCGCACGACAAGGACCTGATCGACTGCCCGCTGTTGGTACGCCACTGGCTGGGGGCGCCCTACACTCTGAGCGAGACCCAACTGACAATCGAGACCCCGCTGCCTGGCATCTCGCCGCCCCTTGTGTTGGCCGAGATCCTCCAGAAAGGCTTCTGTGCCCTGGACCTGTACGGCGTGGTGCGGGGGTTCGAGGTGCCGCCGCCCGCGGATTTCACGGAGGAGATCGCCCGGGACGCGGACGCCACTGCTACGAACTTGCTACGTGGCGAGGGTGCGCTGCCCGCAATCCCGCGTGGCTAAGTCAATATGCCGCTTACTTCGCATCGATCCATCATCGGCCCAATTGGGGCCAGCGGGATGGGTCGGTCACTGCCCGCTCACCGAGACGCCCCCTACGTCCCGCACAAGGACTCGGCGATTGAGTCTCGGCGACCGATGAATCGGCAAGATCCGAAACTGCCCCCACGCGAGAATTTTGCTTCTATGCTTCGGGTCTTCGGAGCCCGCGGTGCCTTCGGGCGCACGCTGAGGACGATCAGCAACTCGCTGATCCATGGAAATCCCCCTTCTGCACGGAGATAAGCGATGGATGACCATACCCAGATTCTCGTCTGCAAATGCGGGGTCCCCGTCCGGATTCGCGAACTGCACTTCGAAATCGGAGGCAATCAGGCTTTGGACTGGGCGCCATGTCCGCTGTGCTACCGGAAGCTCTACCAGATGAGCGTTGAAGGGGTCGTCTCGGCCGAACTGGTTTCGGAGGTGGAGTGGGACTAGCGCCCAGCGCCCACAGCTTGAGGGGCTCCGGCACAAGCGCAAAATGGGCTCCCATCAACTCTAGGAGCTAGTCATGACTACCTCCCAATCATCTGTCACCCACCACGACCCGTGGAACAAGGGAAGACTGACGGGGCAGAAGCCTCCGTTGAAGCTTTCCGAGATCTGGGCCATCCGTACGCGCCTTCAGCTCACCGCTAACACGAGAGACTTGGCGATGTTCAACCTCGCCATCGACAGCAAGCTGCGCGCTTGCGATCTGATTCGTCTCCGCGTTCAGGATGTCAGCGTAGGAAGACAAGTTGGCATGCGTGCGACGGTCATGCAGCAGAAGACCCATCGACCAGTACAGTTTGAGATTACTGGCCAGACTCGCGAATGCCTCCAGGCCTGGATACATGCACGGGGGTTGATCTGCGGCGACTATCTGTTCTCCAGTCGTTTGCATTCTTCGCCCCATATCTCGACCCGACAATATGCCCGATTGGTCCATCGGTGGGTGGCCTCGATCGGCCTGGACACCTCCGCTTATGGGACGCATTCAATCCGGCGAACGAAGGTCTCTTTGATCTACCGACGGACCAAGAACTTGAGAGCCGTCCAACTGCTCCTCGGCCATACCAAGCTCGAGAGCACCGTCCGGTATCTGGGGATTGAGGTTGATGACGCTCTGGAGATTGCAGAGCAAACCGAAGTCTGACCATACTCCCTGCCGGCAGGCGGTCGCTTGCCGGCCATGAGCTGCCAATGAACGGCGAGGATTGAACGACTGAACCGGTAGAGTTTGCCGTCATGCGAGGCGACCCACTCTGCTACGGGATTGGGTGCGACCCGGAAAGATCTCGGGTACGATAAGGCACAATGTACGGCTGACTTCTACCGGCAGTTCCCTGTCTCGTATATCGCCCGGGTACACCGTTCTTTCTCGCCGTTCCTCACTCGTCAGCAGCAGCCCATTGAGCACACAAGCCAGGCAGTTCCCAGAATGCTGTAGCGCCTTCTTGCGCCTAATTGTCCCCCCGTTTCCGTTCCTCAAGTTCTCTTCCTCTGGCCTCTCTGAGGTAGAAGTGGTTTCGTTCGTCGTGATGAAACTTTTCGTGTGGCCCGGGATGCCGGTTGTGGACGCAAATAGCGCTAGGTAATGTGGAGAGGAGTTACCCCCAATTCTTAAGAGGGTGAGCGCGATGATCGGGACTGTGTTTGTTGTTGACGATGATGAGAGCATCAAAAAGGCCTTAGGCCGGTTGTTGCAGGCTAAAGGCTTTGCAACAAAGAGCTTCGGTTGGGCCGAGGAGTGTCGGACAGCCCTCGATACCCTCTGTGGCCCTATATGCGTGGTAGCCGATCTCATCCTGCCAGGTATGAGCGGTCTCGAACTGTTGAGGCGGCTTCCAGCGCACGTACCCTTCATCATGCTCACAGGCCACGCTGACGTACAACAAACCGTTGAGACGATGGTTGCAGGCGCCGTTGATCTTCTTGAAAAACCAGTTGACGAGCACCGACTCATCATGACGGTGAGTCGCGCACTGGAATTGGCAGTCCAGAGGGTTATCGAACGCGATGTCAAGGCGGCGCTTGACACAAAAATGCAACGGCTGACACCTCGTGAAAGAGAAGTCATGGCCATGGTTGCGACGGGCCTTCGAAATAAGGAGGTCGCCAACATCCTCGGGGTTGTCGAAAAAACCGTGAAAGTCCATCGGGCCCACATTATGGGCAAGCTGGAGATCGATTCTCTCGCGGAACTTGTGCGATGCGCCGATAGGTTGGGAATTACATATACCAGACCTGCGCCCTGTCCGGGGCACGGCGTCGCAACTTCGCACTTTTCCTTTCCGAGTGTGAAGAATCGCGCCTTGGCTGCGGATGGGCCATCCAACTCCTCGACACCTTCTTCTGAACGCACTTCGTTCGTGTTCGCCTGAACCTAAGAAGGTGAGAGTAAAGTCCGCGTTCGGCAGATCTAATATGAAACGCTAGTCTGGATCATCTCCAATTCGCACGATGAGATCGAACAAATCAGACCAAGAATGCGCAGAAATCCTATACGCGGTGCTGCGCGACGGTGCTTTCTTCACCCGCAAGCAAATCGTCGATAGAAATATTCTGTCCAACCATGACTTCGGAAAAGGTCGCAAAGAACTGGAAAAAGCGGGGTTGCTTCGGAATGTTCATAAATCAGGATACACATTGTCCATACATGCTTTAGGCGGGCCGCCTGAAGAATTCTTTCGCTACCAATCTTGCGCCGATAAACACATCAACCAGTTCGACCCGCTATTGTCGGCATGGAATATCGAACGTTTACCTACAGCTATTGGGACGAGCAGCCGTATCAATCGGCGATTTGCGCGCGAGGAAGAGGCCGGCGCGGATGCCCCTTAAGCTTGTTTGGTGCCGAGAAGTGAAAGCCAAACGCATATTCATTTCTCATATCAATGGGCGATGGCACGCCGTTGTAATGTTTCTCGATAACTCGACCGCCGACTCCGTTTCTTTCGACAATGAAAATGAGGCAACACGGTGGGCGACGTCTCGTTACCCGGGTACCCCTATAACATTGCGTCGAAAAGCGAAGTTTCCTCCACCCAAGAAATGGCATGTACCCTGATTGGGTCTTCTCCTTGGGGAACCGCGTTGCCAGGGATGTTGAGGGTAGGAAGTTCGGACGTAACCAGCGCCGCAGCCTGACGAGGCGGGGGATGGCAGTGCTACGGATTTGCTACGAGACGAAGGGGGATCGCCGGAAACCCGCGTGGTTAAGCCAGAGTGGGGCGTACTTCGCCTAATCCTCATTGCCCTGATTGTAGCCAGCGACCGATTCCAGGCTGTGATTGGACATCTAGCTGAAGCGAGTGAAAGGCGAAGGTGGGTCGGGTACGGAAGTCGGGCCCCGGCAGGGGTGCCTAGTGGCCGGCAGAGTTCCGGATTCCGCCAGTCTCAGCCTTTGCCAAATGTCTTGCCAGCGTCCGCGGTGCACATGCGAACGGACACTGCCCGGAGCGCAATGGTTCAACTTAAGCTGTTCGATGTGGAGAGAACCACCTTGCAGCCAGAACAATGACCTCGCGAAATCGGGTGAACGTCCTCTTCCAATTCGTCCCCATAGTAGATCAAACCGTCGCGAGGAAAATTAATCATCAACCCTTTGTTGAGATACCCCCATTGGGATTCCGGATGCTCCGGCGTATATGTGCCTGATCCGATATCACATACAACGACGCCCCCCTTGGCATCGCCCATGCCGACGACGTCACCAATCCGAACCTCTTGTCCATCGAAATACCTCATCGGGCTCCCCTTAGTCTCAGTCTACGAATTGCTCAATTGCCATCGCGCCTGCAGGTAATTCGGCGGGCCTAACCGCCCCTATCGGCTTTCAAAAACACTTGCACGAACGCGGAGTGCCTCTTGGAGCCTGTCGAGCTTCGTAAATGTTGTAGTGCGGACCTTCCATGTTCGACCCTTTCCTGGCGGAGGAGTGTCGAGTGGCCGATGTCCGATGGTGCCAACCGTAACAATATTTCCTGTTACCGTTTTGCAGGGCGGACATGGCTCGTCATTGCCGCAAAATGCTTCCTTTCGCGAGAGTGGTAGGGAGAAGTCCGTCGACCATCTCACGTGAGGTTGCCCGGGCCGGAGGTCATCGTTCATACGACGCTGCGAGCGCGCAGGTTTTAGCGCTAAGAAGGCGTCGACGTGGGCCGCGCAAGCTGGCGGCAGGCACGGCGCTGCTGAAACTGGTGAGAGCTTGGCTGCGCGTGGGCTATTCACCGCAGCAGATTGCAGGCAGACTCAAGCGCATGTATGCCCACCAGCCGGAGTTCCATGTGTCCCACGAGACGATCTACTGCGCGATCTACGCAACGCCGCGCGGTGAGTTGCGCCGTGAGTTAATCGGGAGCCTTCGTAAGGCCCACAAGGAGCGTCGATCGCGAAGCGCGGGGACCGATCGCAGAGGGATGCTGCAGGATATGCGCTCGATTCATGAGCGGCCCGAAGAGGTGTTTGATCGGCTGGTTCCCGGGCATTGGGAAGGCGACCTTATCAAGGGCGCGGGAAATCGCAGCGCGGTGGCGACTCTGGTCGAGCGTAAGACGCGGTTCGTGGTGTTGGCCAAGATGGACGGTTGCGGTGCGGACGCAGCACTGGAGGCGTTGACCAAGAAATTCCGTCGTGTGCCGCTGGCGCTTCGTAAGAGCTTGACCTACGACCAGGGCAAAGAGATGGCGCACCACGCAGAGCTGACCAGGCGGGTCAGTATCGAAGTGTTCTTTGCTGACCCGCACAGTCCGTGGCAGAGACCGAGCAACGAAAACATGAACGGACTGATTCGTGAGTATCTACCGAAAGGCGATGACCTATCGATCTTCTCGCAAGGGTACTTGAACAGAGTCGCGAAAGCGCTGAACTATCGCCCTCGGGCGGTTCTTGACTTCGCCACTCCCGCCGAAGCCATGGCGGAAGAGATCAAAAAATTACGAACTGGTGTTGCATCTCAGACTTGAAACCGCCCTTCAAATCAGCCAATCAAAGATGACGCGTTTGGCCGCATCAGCACCCTCGGTGGCAACCTCCTACAATTCTTAAGTCAGACATCTAAAAATATAACTACGATCCAGACTTTTTGGGGGTGGCAAAAATTGCCTGCTCCACCCTAGCCTATAGTCAACTACCCTCACGCAAGGTGCTATGAAGAAGACGACGCTAATCGTATATTCTGCCGCTGCAATTCTGACTGGGACTTTTTCTGTAAAGTTTTTCTCCCACCTTATTTCTGGTGAGTCAGTGGCACCGCACCGAAAAACAAGCGTCCCTCCCGTTGCGAAGCAGAGAGATTCTTTGTCGCAAGGCGGAAATTTTTTAAAAGTACAAAATGAAAGCAGTAAGTCCGGCGTAAAAAGCACGGATTTCACTGCAACCGCAAGAGGAATCGATGCAGATAATAACGGAATTCGTGATGACGTTCAGAAATATATTGATGACATCTACAAAGACCGCAGGCAGCGCATCGCCATGCATCAGTATACCCGCGCTGCCGAAACGTATTTATTTGAAACAGGCTCGGCATCAGACGCAAAACAAAACTGGCAAACATACTCAAAGGCCGCTGCTTGCCTTAACTTGAGGTTTGGCAACAATTGGACCAAAGAGGCGAATGAAATCCAGGCTCAGCTCCTGAACACTCCGGTCAGATTTCAATCTTACATCGAAACAAGACGGATTGCGGCTGGCCACATCTATGATAATTATTCCGGCGAGTCCCCATGCGAAGAGCTTTAATACGTAAAGTTGCATCGTTGGTGATAATTATTTCAATGTTGTTCCCAATATTGGTTGGCGCCCAAACTGAAGAATATTGTGAATCTCAGTATAGAATACTCTTTGGTAACGGGGTTTTAACGACCGAAACCGACTGGCTCGCATCGAGCCTCGCACTACAAAGTCTGATTGGCAATGAATTTCATAAAGTAAAAGTAAATTATGGAATTGCACAAAACCCATCGGACGGCTTTCTACTCGACCTTTATCAGGCCTACCAACAGAAGGTTAGCGAAGACCCTAGCTTATCCTGGGAGGTTTTATTCCGCGTACTACTGGGTGCGACGGATATGCTCACTGGTGGGCTCATAGGTTACGTAACATCCATCATCGCAACCGTCGGAAACGATAATTCTGTGCAGCTAGCGAACAAATTCGCACAGCAGTATGACTACGCCGACATTGACCTTGTCTTGCAGGTCGCAGAAATAAAAAATTTGATTTTCAGTCAAGGCCGTCGTGTCTTACTTCTAGGACACTCCCAAGGCGGACTTTATGCCAATGCAGCACACCGAATGGTGTATGCAGATCCCGGCATTAACAGAAAGAGCTTTGCTGTTACTGCAGTCGCAACTCCTGCGAATTTCGTTGCAGGGGATGGCCGCTATGCTACCAGCGCAATGGACGGCGTAGTAAATGCGGTAAGGCAGTTTGTTGCAAGCAACACACTGCCTAGCAACGTAGATAATCCGTTCAATACGAACGATTTTTCTGGCCATCAATTTATCAAAAGCTATCTCCGGTCGGATTTTCCAAGCCCGGCGATTATCGAAAAAAATATCACCGACACGCTCACCCAACTCGAGAGGCCCGACGATACCTATGATTTCGAAGTTGCGCTGAAATACGGGCCGCTACCAACAGCTTGGTATCAGGATTTAGGCGGGGATGCAGGCGCGTATGGCGCTCTTGACACCTGCTACCAGCGATTCTATTTAGTTTATGCAGGCACAGGCTACGAAGACTATGTTGCGAATATAATTTGTGGACCACGGAGTTGGACATTGATCGATAGAAACAAGGATAAGCTTAATCCATTCGATCCATCGACTTCAGATAAATATAACTCGATAACTGCGCAAATATTGCAGAGACTCTCCCCCCATCTGCCGTCGGCATCGAATTTTACTTCTGCGACGCATGCTTTTTTGGTGGGAAAATCGCCATTTTATGTGCGCAGCGTTTCATATCTGGTAGAAGGGACCACTTATACCTCCCTGGATTACGACGAGAACATGAATCTCCGACGCCCTTTTGAGGACCTTTCCTTCAACGTAACAAGCAGCCCGACCTACTATCCACAGTATCCCGGCGCGAATGATGTGTTTCAGTTAAAGTTCCTTGCACCTCTCCGATCTGAGTTATCCGGACTTCCTCGTTCTGTTGCACAGATTGAAGAATCGCAAGGTCAACTGCAAATGAAGATCTGTAAATCTCCATCGTAGTATCAATGACGACGCTCATTCGTCTGATGTTTCGCGTGGACTAAATTCTTAGAGAAATGGCGCGCCCGGCCCCTTCCACCTTGCAGACCAGTCGACGGGGGTGTTTGCGCGCACATCGACCGCGAAGATTCGGAGGAGATGTCGAATGCCCGTCTTGACTGTCCGCTTTCTTGCCATGCCATGGCAGCCAGGCCGCCCCCCTTTTGGCTATGACGGAGCTTGAGTCCACTTAGCGGTGTTAGCCTGGAAAAAGCTGGTCCAGCCTCGGCATACGGAGAGAGCACGGCCATTCGGCGCGTTAGATGGCATTACAGTCCGAGCTCTTAACGGCGGAGCTCGGACATGTCGACAAGCTGTTTATCTCGGCGTAGGGTTAGACCGCATGCTGGCACGTCGCGAAGGCTTTGCGCTAATGCCGGGGCGCCAGCAAGATGCGATTTACTTCGTCCCAATCGTCGTCGCTGAAATTCCCGATTTTCATTTGGGACCTCCAGACGTCGCCGTGTGCTAAATATTACCGGGATGCCTCCTAAGTTCACCTCAGGCTAATCAAATGGCTGCATTGCGTCAGATTCCTGCCATTGACGGCGTTGTAGCCCATTGACCCAGTTGGGTCGTCATCCGCCCCCTGTAGCCAGGTTGGCGAACCGCCAAGGTGATGGCGCTTCTTGGCCAGCAAGCGACGTTGACTGCCGCAAGCAAGGCTGCCGGGCTTGCGTCGCCTGTCGTACCTACCCCTATAGGCCGAGAGTCTCGCGGCTCCAGCGAAGTCGCTGTCGTTTGTGAGAGCCGTATAAAGTGAGACTGACGCCGCAGTTATGAGACTGGGCGTCGGAGTTATTGCGACTACGCGCCGATCGACGTCCGATGTTCAGACTTCCCTAGTCGCAGCTTTCGCAGCGCGTGTAGTCGGGTTCGCCCCCGCCCGCTCCACAGAAATACTCGACCAGCGCTCCGCCGTTCTCACAGGTGCCGCAGCCATGGTAGACCACTGTGCACTGGCCCGCTGCCTCAATTTTAGCCCTCGTGGTCTCATCGAGAGCGGCAATGGCGCCTTCAATGAGTGTCGAGAAAGGATTGTTGGGCGGGAGCTTGGATTTACGGTGGAGTTCGGGGAGTCCGAATGTCACGCGGATCAATTCTGTCATCTTTTTCCTTATTGAATCACAGCAAAGCGGGTGCGCCATTCAACGGCATCCCAGCCGTGATAGCCATCGCTCAAGTATGTTGTGCCCACCTCGATTTGTTCGATGCCCCAGCCCGCACGCTTCCAGCTCAGATCGCCTTGATCCATTCGCTCGACGAGATACTCGACCCGCACCGGTACCTTGCCAATATTGGCTAGTGAGAAGCGATATGAACGCTTGTCATCCGCACGAACTTCACTGAGTATAGGGCGGACGGGCTTCGGGGGCGGGTCTGTGGTTGGCAGATTAGCCGGCGGCGCCGGGCGACTCGGCACTTCGCACTTCAGCTTGCGTCGCGCATCGTCCGGCCAGTCCTGAGGAAGCATCGTCACGAGAAAATTCTCGAGCCGAATTCGCGAACCTTCCTTGTCGAAGATCGAGAAGCTCCCATGTGCATATAGCTTCGTACGATACTCAATGAAGCGGGCCACTCGGCTAGGCTTGTCAGGGAGAAAGCCATTCGGCGTGATTTTGAGATCGCTGTCGCCTCGCTGCTTGGTGGTTCGGTAGGAAACGTTGCAGATCTGATAGCCTTCGGGCACCCGGATGATCTTCTCGTCGTCGCAATCTTGGTTCCAGTTGGCGTCACACTCCCATAAACTGAATCCGAAGAACGGCATAGCGCGCTCAAACGTCTCGACGATCCCATCGCGCGCAATCTTGCACCGCTGCGCCATCACGGCATCGCGATACTCCTCGAATGTGAGGGGAACAGGAGCGATTGGGGGGGCACGCCCTTCCTCCTCTGCTGGAGGCGCTTTCGCGGCCGCGTCGGCCTGCGCCTTTACCCCTTCATATTGGAATCTTATGTCTGCTTTGTTCGGGGCGGGCTCGCGGGCCCACATCGCGGTCAAACCGTCCTCGGAAGCGCAAATCGCAGCGATCTCTGGATCGGGCTTGATTGCATAAATGGTTTGGGCGACCGCTTGGCCGACTGGACTCATCAACAGCAAAAACAACAGACCAATTGAATGCGACCACCAGGCGCGCGCCCGCCGGCTTGGCGGCCGGCGCCGGGGACTATCGTCGGAGCCGCAGGCGGCGAGCAGCGCCGCGGTGAGCAAGGCAAGGCCAGCAGCGCGCGCGGCGGCGAGAGCGTGTGGAAACATGGACCCAACCCGTTTTTGGAATCGTCGTGGCCGTCCGGCCCCAGAGGGCCGGCGGCGGCTCGCGCCCTCGACGGGGCGTCTTTGCGCACGACTGTAGCAGCGATCGCGCCCTCGCACATCCCTGAGGTGGGGGGGGTGACTCCAACAACGGCGTCCGTAGCAGCGACGGTAAATGTGCCAACACGCCGGGCGATTCCGGTCCAGTGCCAGTCCATGCTGGGCGAGCGTTCGCAGGCTGCGAAATAGATATGTCACCAGCAAGCTGTTGCAGTCGGGCCACGTTCCTGCCGGGCCTCGACCGAAGGCAGAGATCGGCCATGAAGGGACTCTCGTCCGATGCATCCTCTAGACATTCACCTAGCAGCTTCCGTCAGCGAGCGGTCGTTCGATCGATGAGAGACGGCGTCGCGTCATCGGCCGACCGACATGGGCTCGTAGCATCGAAAGCAACAGGGCACCTTCCAGTCACGGGTCGGTGCCCATTTCTTTGGGCGAATAGTTGGCGAAAACCCGACAGACAACGCCTCACGAACCCGCTAACATCGATCTCCTCGTACCAACGATTGGGAGATAACCTTGGCCCTCATGCCAGATCTCGAAATACCGATGAAGTCCTTTGAAGCCGCATTGAAAGCTGGTGAAATATCGGTGCATCCGGGCGCGCTGGACGCTAAAATTTTCGTCCACATGGACAAGCCCACCGGCGAGCCAAGGTTCTCGTATGTACGTCTTGATCGCACATCGGTGACGGCCTTCGTCGTGTTCATCCCTGCTGACCCGTATGAAGGATTGCCCTGCTTCCAAATTGGATGGGCTGTCCCCAAGAACTTGCGGGGACAAGGCCGTGCCGCAGATGCCTTCAAGGCTGCCGTCAACGAACTGTGGAACGGAATGTCGCGGAACGGCATGCGCGAGTTCTACGTTGAGGCGGTCGTGGAACAAGGGAACGTGGCGTCCGAGAAGCTTGCCGAAAAGGTTGTATCGTCCGCCGTCAAGACGGGCATCGACAAGAACGCCAAAGTTCCCATTACTCAGTATTTCCGCAAGATTGAGGGGGTCATTGCTTAATCGCCCTCGCGCCGGCCTCACCCAAACGGGTTGGGCCGCTTACTGCGTCTCTACCTCGCGTGCTTTCAGGAATACGCCTCTGCGACACCCCCCTTTTTGGGCTCACCGGAATAGATCGGGATTGGCTATAGAATGGCCCGAGGCGCATACGGGTGCGCGCACAGATAGCCAAAACGATGCTCAGAACAATCGATGGGGTAAGCCGTGCGGCAGTGCTGGACGGCTATAGCAGTAGGACCGCGCAGGTGCGTGAGTTCGGTAGATTCAATCTGATATACGGCTGGAATGCGTCTGGGAAGACAACCCTCTCGCGCGTCTTCGGATTACTCGAAGCAGCCAGTTCATCGCGCCTGCCAACTGGCGCCTATGCGCGGTTCGGCATAGAAGGCGGCATCCTCGATACGCGCACTGAAGCTGACCGAAACAGGTTGCACGTTCGCGTTTTCAACCGGGACTTCATCGAAGACAATCTAAACGATCATCACACCGCAGCCCCTGCGTTGCTCATTGTCGGTAGCGACAGCATCCGGTTGAGCAATCGCATCGCCCAGCTAGGCAAACGGCGCGAGCAGGTCGCTGGCATCTTCCGCGCCGCGAGGGACTGCGAAGAGAAGATGAGGAAGGCAAGGGAAAAGGCCGCCACTGATCTAGCAACCGACTGCGGTACAGCGCTGGGCGTTCGCGCGTTTCGTAGCCCAGACCTAAAGAAGTTCATTGCGAGCATCGCGGGGAAGGAGTGTGAATACCTGCTTGACGCAGATGCACTAGAGACGGCAATTGCCGCGGCGCGCAATCAAGAACAGTTTGCGTACCTGCCGAATCCGCTGATGCGGCCACCGAGCCAACTACCTGTGGCAGCGGACTTCGCAGACTTGCTACGCAAAACCCCAAAGCAGAGTGCTCTACGGCGACTTTCTGAAAACAGGGAACTGAGCAACTGGGTTCGTGATGGCCTGCGCTTCCATGAGCACGGAACAAACTGTGCGTTTTGTGGGAGCGATGCGAGCGGGGCGCTGGAGGAGTACGCCAAGCACTTTTCCGACGAATACCAGAGACAGTACGCCGCGATCACCACCGCGATACAAGGTTTGGAAAAGCCGCAAGCCGCTCCCGCGTTGCCCCATGAGAAAGATTGGACACCAGCGCTACGCGAGCGATTGAAGGACGCTTCGGAGGCAATGCAAGATTGGTACGAGTCCGAGCAATTGGTAAGGCAGGCATGGCGCGATCAGCTTCAGAAGAAGCTAGGGAGCATGGAAGTCGAAATGGTAGTGCTGGATACCGCTGCTGATCGCCTGGAAAGGTTGCAGTCCGTTGCTGCCGAACTGAATGCGTTAGTGGGCGAGCACAACGAAGCATGCAAGGAACTCTCCACCAACCGAACCAAGGCCGCCGAGATGGTCAAGCTGCACTATGCGGCCCGCTACGTGCTCGATGCCGAGGCGGCAGAGCAAGAGGTGAAGCTGACTGAGGCCATCAAACACTTAGATCGCGTCAAAGGAATCGGCAAACGTATTGGAGAAGGGCTGTCGAAGGCGAAGGATGCCCTGCAGAAAGGTTCGGTCGCAGCCACAGAGATCAACGGGTTGCTAAGAAAGATTCTTGGCTCGCGCGTATCAGTCGAGCAAGCCGAAGAAGGCCACCTCCGCTTTATGCGCTCGGGCGAGCTTGCATCCAATTTGAGCGACGGCGAGAGGACAGCGGTGTCCCTGGCTTACTTCCTAGTGACCCTGAAGCAGAACGGCCAAGCACTCGCCGAAACGATTGTCTTCATTGATGATCCCATTTGTAGCTTGGACGCAAATCATATCTATGACGTTGCCTATCTTCTCCTGAGGCAACTTGGTGACTGCAAGCAATTTTTCATATCCACGCACAACTCCGAGTTTTTCAACACGGTTAAGCAGGAGTGGACCGATCGCGGCAAGTTCAAGAAGGCCCATGAAGGTTATCTAATGCACCGCAAGGACGAGAAAAGGAGCGAGCTTATAGTCCTTCCACCATATCTGGCAAAATTCAGATCAGACTATCATTATGTGTTTCACTGCCTGTCGCAGATTCGGCATAGCAACAGCCCAGATATTGACGCGTACACGCAGACTCCAAATCTACTCCGCAGATTCCTTGAGATGTACCTAGGGTTCCGCGTGCCAGCGTCGGGAAGTTTCCAAGGGAAATTATCCATTCTTATTGACGATGGCGAGGCGTGCGATGCCATCGCGCGCTTCGCTGACGAAGGCTCCCATAGCCAATCGACCCTCCGGATGCTGGAATACTCAGATTTTCCTGCGATGGCGCGAGGGATGGTTGTGCGGGTACTGGATGCGTTGAAGCAGAAAGACGAGCGACACTATGCGGCGCTTGTTGAGGCTACCGGCTGACTTACTCGCCAGCAGTCTCCGCGTCCCGCTCACGTCCCTCCGGACCGCCCGCGCGACCGGCCGGGAGCTGCCTAGATCGGGCAGGAACTGGGCGAATCGTAACCGTTGGCGCGAACGGAGGGCCGCGCCCGCCGGTATTTCAAACCGTTCCCCTTCCGGTACAGGCAGCACTGTTGTGCTGCTGTTCCCGGGTGAACTCCGAGCCGGATGCCCTCGCTTTGAATCTCATTCAGGGTCGGCATGGGGGACGCGAATCTTCTCCCGACGGCTCTTCTGCAAGTTGTCCATTTTCTATTGTTCGTAATCGCGATGTGCTAGGAGCGACGCGGTCTTTGTCGCCTCATCGTACTCCCTGACCTCGACGTCAAGGCAATATCCTCGTACCGCAACGAGACTCCCGATGGAGCGCAAACGGGCCTTCCGAAACGGCACCACTGGAGTTGCCCCTGTACCTCAGACACGCAGACACCGCTAGGTTGATGACACTGCAGTTCGTCTGAACTCGCGCGGTGAGCGATATTTCAGGGCTTTGTGCGGGTGGCGCTCATTGTAGTGTTCAAACGCAATGGCCAGGCGAGAGAGTGCCGTTGGCACGTCGGCCTTGTCCATATAGGCGACGTAGTTGTGCTTCATGGTCTTCACGAACGATTCGGCCATGCCATTGCTCTGCGGTGAACGTACCGGCGTAGTCAGCGGCTCCAGGCCCAGTTCGCGAGCGAAGCTGCGCGTGCGGTGGTCGATGTAGGCCGAGCCGTTGTCCGTAAGCCATTCGATGGGCTGCGGGGCATGCGTGGTGCCGAAGCGCTGTTCGACGGCAGCCAGCATGACGTCGCGCACCACGTCCCCGCTATGGCCGCCAGTCGTTGCCGCCCAGCTAATCGCTTCTCGGTCGCAGCAGTCCAGTGCGAAGGTCACGCGCAGCGGCGTGCCGTCGTCGCACCGGAACTCGAATCCGTCGGAGCACCAGCGGCTATTGCTCCTGTCCACGGCCACGCGGCCGTCGTGCCGCCGAGTGTCCCGGCGCACGCCGGGACGGCGCAGCAACAAATGATGCTCGCGCATGACCCGATACACGCGCTTGTGGTTGGTGCGCGGTGCGCCGACCAACTCGCGAGTGCGGCGCAGCAGCGCCCAGATGCGCCGGTAGCCGTAGGTTGGCAGGTGCGCAACGTGGGCCTGGATTTCTTCGACCAGTTCCGTGTCGTCAGTCACTCTAGCGCTGCGACCATCTTGCCAATCGGACGGACGAACCCGTTTCACCGCCACACCGGAGCGCGCTACGCCGAGAACTTCGCAGACCGTTTTCAATGGTCGTCCCCCGGCAGCAAGGGCGAGCGCGCAATCAGGTTTTTTGAGCGGCCCCACTCAACAGCCTCCTTCAGGATCTCGACTTCCATCGTCTTCTTCCCAAGCAGGCGCTGCAGTTCCTTGATTTCCTTGATCGCGGCGGCCAGCTCCGATGCCGGGACTACAGTTTCGCCAGCTTGCACCGCTGCCAGACTGCCTTCCTGGTATTGCTTGCGCCAGCCGAACACCTGGTTCGGATTCACGCCATGCCGCCGGGCCACGGCAGACACCGAGGCGCCAGGGGCCAGCGTCTCCTGCACGATAGCGACTTTTTCCTGCGCCGTGCGCCGACGACGGCGCTCCGGCTCGGTCAGAATTTCGATGGGTTCCACGTAATGACTAGGCTTACTGATAGGCACAAGACTATCCCTTATTTTAAGAGAGTCCTTGTGTCCTCAGATACGTGGGGCCGCTCCAACCACGATTCCTCACCCTATGTCTGTCGGGCAATGATTTGCGGGCTGTGACGAAGCGCTGAATGACCGCTGTACTTTGCGGATTCAACCGGTCAACGCAACGGTTTGATGGAATCGTTCTGCCGGTGTGTCGAAACCTAGTGTCTTTCGAGGGCGTTCATTGAGTTGCCGCGCTACGGCATTTAGCTTAGCTTGTGTTGATTTGCACTGAATCCTGACCCACCGGGGGTGCGGACAAAATCTTGGACTACCGGGAGGTAGTTCATGTATTCCTACGAAGACAGAATTCGAGCCGTTGAGCTGTACATTAAGCTCGGCAAACGGGTTAGGCCCACCATCAGGCAGTTAGGTTACCCAACCAAGAATGCTTTGAAGGGCTGGTACCGTGAGTATCAGCAGCGGAACGACCTGCCGCTGGGTTATGCTGGCCGGGAACCGAAGTTCTCGCCAGCGCAGAAGGCGGCGGCTATTGAGTACTATCTCGCACACGATCAATGCATTGCTACCACCATCAGGGCACTGGGCTACCCTTGTCGGGGAACGCTGACAGCCTGGGTTCGTGAGGCCATTGGCGAGACGAGAATGGCCATCGTTGGCAGTGTGAGGCGGAGAAGTTACCCTCCGGCGTTGAAGCAAGCAGGTGTGGTCGCGCTTTACGCCAGGCAGGAAAGTGCGCAGGCTGTGGCCGACAAACTCGGCGTGTGCCGCCCTACGTTGTACAACTGGAAGAACCAGCTACTGGGCCGGGAGGCTCCCGCATCCATGAAGCGCAAGAACAACTCGCCGCCGGCGACAGCGCGGGCGGAACTGGAACGCCAGCTTGAAGCGTTGCAGCGCGAAATCCGTCAACTGCAGCTTGAGCGGGACCTCTTGAACAAGGCCAATGAACTGTTAAAAAAAGGCCTGGGCGTCGATCTGCAGCTCCTGTCCAACCGGGAGAAGACACTGTTGATTGACGCCCTAAGGGAGTTGTATGCCCTGCCAGAGCTTCTTGCCCAGTTGGGTCTTGCGCGTAGTTCGTACTTCTACCATCGGGCCCGCACGTCGGCGGAGGACAAATACCTCTCGGTACGGCAATCCATCACCGACATCTTCGAGTCGAACCATTGCTGCTATGGCTACCGCAGGCTGCAGGCCTCTTTGATCAAGCGGGACGTCGCGATCTCCGAGAAGGTGGTGCAACGGCTGATGAAGCAAGAAGGCTTGGTCGTTGCGAAGCCGAAGCGGCGCAGATACGCGTCCTACCTGGGCGAGATCAGCCCAGCACCTGAAAACATCATCAACCGCGACTTCCAGGCTGGAGCGCCCAATGAGAAATGGTTGACCGACATCACGGAATTCCAGATCCCCGCCGGCAAGGTGTACCTGTCGCCCATCATCGATTGCTTCGATGGGATGGTCGTCAGCTGGAGCATTGGAACCAGTCCAGACGCGGAACTCGTGAACACGATGCTGGATGCTGCCATTGAGACCGTGGCCCAAACTAATGACCGGCCGGTGGTCCACTCCGATCGTGGGGGCCACTACCGCTGGCCAGGTTGGCTATCGAGAATGAGCGAGGCGAAGCTCATTCGCTCCATGTCTCGCAAAGCCTGTTCGCCTGACAACGCGGCGTGCGAAGGCTTCTTCGGTCGGCTAAAAACGGAGCTGTTCTATCCTCGAGACTGGCAGACGACGACCGTTGAACAGTTCATCGAGGCGGTTGATTCCTACATCCGCTGGTACAACGAGAAGCGGATCAAGATCTCCCTCGGCTCTCTCAGTCCCATCGAATACCGGGTGAGCTTAGGACTTGCGGCATAAACCAGTCCAAGTTTTTATCCGCACCCCCCGTGGGTCAGGATTCGGTGCAAATCAACATCTCAGTAGTTTCAAAGTTTCAAAATATCCGCTCCGGTAGATGCGATCAGAGACTGGCGAAATGGATCCCACATATGGAACAAGGCCTGACCAGACATGTATTCTCTACAGGTTTCTAAGCAACGAGGGGCTCAATCGAACTACCGCTCGATTTCCGCCATCGGCTGCGGAGTTCGGCCTCCAGGCTTCTGCAGCTTAAAAGCTGCCTGCCAGCTACCGCAGCGGACACAAAAAAGCCCTGCGTGTGCAGGGCTTTCTTAATCGTGGTTGGGGGTTCTCAGCGCCGAACACCGGCGTACGCGCCGCCCAAACCGTTGGATATCTCCCACTGTTTGGCAATTTCGGCGCGCTTCTTCAATGCCTCCACACTCATATCAGGACGAGCAAAAAGGGCGCGTACGCGTGCCACCGCTGCAGCATCAGCAGCGTCTTTCGAGCGGCGCACTTTGGGTGCCAGACGGCCAGTTTTCAGGTCCATATTCGTGTCCTCTTGATTTCTCGTGCCCTATGCTCGGGAGATCACATCTGATCAATCGGAGAGTTCGTTACTCGTATTCTACTGCTTTTTGGCGGGACGCGTCATCGTACTAACCGTCGTGCCGATCATTCGAGCCGTTGTGTAGCCGTTAGCCTCGTAGAAAGGAACCACTAGTTTAAGAGGCTTATCAATCACAATCAACTCGGATTCAAAATACGACGCGACGGCGTCAAGAACGACATCGATTGCAACCAAGCCGAGTCCAGCGATCTCGCTATTCGCCAAGTCGCGCTCGAGGAAAAGCAGGGTCGTAAGCTCCCCGGCACGACTAACCCTTAGCAGACTCAGGATACAGACCACATCCCTGGTGCGGATCCCGATGAAACAACTTTTCGTCGTCGAGCTGCATTTCCGACGAGCCAAGGCCCAGTTCAATTGGGCCGCCGATCCCCAACCTCGAATGATTTCTGGAACGTCCAAGGTATGGACAATTTCGATCCGCGCTGAAGGGTCCTCAAGTAGACCTCGCACCGTCTCCTGCGCCTCGATGACGGCCTTCTGTACCTGTTCATTGAACCTCTTCCGGGCCTCGTACCTCGCCGACATGTGTCTCCCTTTTGCGCTCCAATACCCTTACCAATCGAAGGGGACAACAATTTTAGGTGCTAGATCGCCTGGATAGGTTGCAAGTAGACAACACCTCACTCATCACTACCATGAGCAAGGACCAACATAAAACTAGTGATGAAAACTCACTAGGAAAACGCTCCCCGGCTGCGCCGATATCGCCCCCGACAATGGGCGCTCCTTAACGACAGGAGCGCGAAAATGCCCCTCTCCCCCACCGCCCAAATGTTCGTCAACCTAGCCCGCGAACGCGATCGAGCGGAATTGCAACACACATGTGTGCGCTACCCCGGCCCGTGCGGCATGCAGATGGCGCAGCCTAACGCTGCCGCACTGCGTGCCGCCGAAATGGAAAAGCTCACCGACGAGGAATACGCCGTGCGCCTCGGGGTGAGTCACCTGTAAGGTCGGCGAGCCAGCTGGCGCCCTTGAGTTCGGTGCCGCCGGCAGTCAGCCTCGGGCGCGGCGCGGGCGCCGATCACCAGGCGAGAGGCTGCTGTGGACGATACGGCCGGCGTCGCCGGCAAGGCGGGAAAGCATGGAGCCCATCTATATATATAGGGCGCTGCCCCTCCCGTCCCTCGCCGGCGGACCCGCGCCCGCCCCCGTTCCCCTCCCGCCATACCTTCTTACCCAATAACTTTGAGAATCTGACCCATTAACTGTGAGACGTCAGACGCGACCACGTGCGTCGCCATCCCGTCGGCCAATGTGCCTCATAAGACACATAATGCTATGCCTGTGCTATACAGCGCATTTTTTCGGGTTCTTGATAATCTTTCCTATCAAGAACCGCTAAAACAGAGGCAATGCAACTGCCCGATCCATGGATTGGCAACATCGGGAGGCACTTGAAAAGCTATTCGGGCGACGTGTTACGATATTTGAGGGAGCCGGTTGCCGCCCGGGCGTGCCCGCCCAGGTCGGCAGCCGTCGCCTTATCGCGTGAGCAGTTGGCGAATTGCGATTACCAGCAGCGTGGCCGCCGTAATCAAAAGCGTCATCTCTACCATGCGGTCTGATCTCAATTTGGTAGCGTTTAAAAACCGGATCCCGGGTAGAGTTCTCACCCTCTACCCGGGCAGTCCGAGCCCTCTCGATCGTTTAGTCAAGAATCACAAAGCCCGCCCAAGCGCTTGTGGTGCAATAACGATACCGCATCGCAAATGACGCATTGATCACAAAAGGCACGTGAGTGATCGCCTCCCCTTTTAAGCGTCTGAATTTAAACGGAAATTTTGAGTGGTTTTGAAACAACACGTGGCATCGCTGGCTTGTTCGACGAAAGCCTCTCGAGAAGCCGCGGCTTCTTGGTCACGCTGACTCTTGCGACGAGAAAACTGGACGACCCCGACCTCTCCTGCGTTGTCCTACTACGCGATAGGCTATCCAAACACGGCCCGCTGAACGCCGGATGTATGCGAGAAAATCGAGACACGGCACAGTGACGCCTGCCATTGCGCAGACTGCCGGGATCTTGCGCTTCGCCGGAATATCCGGAGGATTGAGCTGTACGGCCTCATCGCTGACCAGCTCATGGCCATGAATGCGCGCTGTCGCAATAATGAGCAGGTCGTTTTCGCCGACCCCCTTGGGATGGTAGGCGTCCCCGACGACGCCCAACAGCGCCTTGATTCGCATGGCGTCTTGCGCGATGGCATTCGTGACGTCCAGTCGCTCGAGGTTGGCTGCCAGTAACCACTCGCCGCATTCCGGCGTACCGGCGCACACCTCCGCGTAAGCCACTGTCGGCATCATGAGGCGCCTGGCTTGAACTTCGCGGCCAATCCAGTCCCAGAGTCCTGGAAATTGGGCAAATGGATAGTTGTCCACGCGTAGATCATGGACGACGCATCAAACACCTGCATAGAAGCGTTCCAGTTGATGCAGGTCTTGAACCTTTAGGCCATCGAGGTAGTTGCTCGCCTTCGCCAGTGTTATCTGCTTGCTATGGAACGCGTCCAGTACGGTCCGCACGAAGCGATCACCAAAAATATGTGTGGGCTCTCGGTGGCGGTACATGCGCGTACCGCTGTCCGCGACGGGCAGCGGCTGAGCATTGCGCCATTGGCGATAGGCCGTGTACTGCTGCGCAGGCAAGCGGCCCACGTCAAGTAACCGGCGCAGGATCACCTCGGCACTGACGCCCCACTGTCGTCGTTGTGGCCGGAGCCATTCGTCGAAGGCTGCAGGCTCGTCCGGTCGCTCGGCGTCGCGAATCCCGTTCAAGAAAGCGTCCGGCACCAGGAGATTTCCGGCAAACGCGTTGGCCTCGCGTTCGTGTCCCTGATGCGAATGCATGTCCGTTTCGTCATCAATGGAGCTGGCACGGTGCAGCAGGAGGTGCCCCAACTCGTGCATCAAGGTAAAGCACTGTTGCGCTTCCCAAGGCTGCTTCTTGATCACGATGACCGGACACACGGGGTCGTAGAGACTGAATCCCAGAATCGGGCTCTCGCGGGCGATTTGCCATTTCCCGTTGTAGCCGTTGCTCCGGAACACAAGAATGCCGCGCGCCTCCACCGCGGTCCGATAGCTGTCGAAGTCATTGGCATCCGTGAGCTCAAGCCATTGACGTGCGATGCGTGCAGCGCGCGCCTCGTCTCCCACTGGCAAAGCAGGGGGAGCAAATGCGGGCATCGCGTCGCCCTCAAGCTCCTCGCGCAACGCCAGATAAATAGCCCGTTGCCGTTCGACCCGCTCAATGAGCACCTTCAGCCTTGCACTCAGCTCAGGCTTCTGATTGGCCAGCGTGCGAAACCCCGGCGTGTGGACCGTTGCGCCATCTACGGGCCCAGGCTCGAGAAAGAACAGGGTGCCGCGCCCGAAGTAAGAAGCCACCTTGCTGAGTTGGCTAAAGGTCAAGCCGCTTTCGCCCGCCATAACTCTTACCATGGTTGCCGGTGCAATACCGGTCGCCAAGGCGAGTGCATCCACCGTTGCGCCGTGATCGGCACAACACCATGCAATGCGTGCGGGATTGATCGACTGTATGCGCTCCATCACTTCGATTATATGGGCGACGGCCCGTTCAGTCCCGGAGATCGGCTCGGCGCATTGGTACGGCCACCACAGCACACGCCGCCGACCGATCACCCTTTCCCGCGTAACGCTTGCCGGTAGGCTTCAGCGCCGGCGCGGGCGGTCTTCAATTCCTCCTCCAAGAACGCCACCCGACCGGCCAGCGCATCGCGCTCGGCCCGATACGCCTGCCGCACGTTGTCGGTTTCCAAGGCCCGGCGCCGATCGGCCGCCGCCTGGCGCTCGCCGTTGCGTGCAAGTTCCTCGGTCGCCGCCTTGAGGGCCGCCACCAGGCCCGCTTCCTTGTCGACCAAGGCCGCCCGCGCGGCGGCGAGCGCCGCCTGCAACGACGCCGCCTCGGCCTGCACCGCACGGCCGGTCGCCTCAGAGGTCGCCGCACGCTCCCGCAACTGCCGATTTTCTTCCTCGAGCGTGGCCACGCGCTGGGTCAGCAGCGCCGCTAAGGTCCCACTCGCACTGCCCTCCCCGCCCGCCGCGGCCGTGGATGGCGACATCCCCCTTGCCGGCGCAGTGACGGGCACGCGCGCAGCGGCCGCGCCCGTCTCGTCCAGCGCGACGCGGATCTCCTTGTGCAGGAACGCGCGCAGGCCGTCGTCGAGCAAGGCGCCCCGCTCGGCCTCGGCCACCGCGGTCGGCGCCGCCTTGCGCTCCGCGATCACGCCCGCCACGGTCTGGCCGCTCGGGGCGCGGGCCACGCCGGCGGCGGCCAGCAGGCGCCGGTAGACCGACGCCCCGAACGTGCGCCCGGTGATGCGATCAATCGCGTCGAAAGCGCGCCGCAGGAAGGCGCGGTTGTCGGCGTGGGCGACGTCGAGCGCCTGCAGCGCGCGGGTGATGGCGAGCAGTTCGGCGTCGGCAAAGGCGGTGGGGGTACGGGGCATCTGTGAACTATCAACTCAGGACCAAAGCAGCAGCGATAGTCTACCCTTTTTCAGTACGATTACTAGTATCCATTACCGATACGATTTGTCATTAGCCCAATAATGACAAACGGATCGCCAAAATGGCTATACTGCACCCGCCCCACCGCGAAGCCGACACCGGCCTAGGCTGGCGGGCACCGACCGCCGCTTCCGACACCCGCTTCCCATACCTGATTCGCCGCCGTTGCCGCCTTTATGGACGATCTCCTGCCCGCGCTGCCCACCCCGCCCGACCGCCGCGACTCCCTGCCGAACGCGCTGGCCAGCCCCGTGCTGCCCGCCGGCCAGACCGACGCGCAACTGGTGCGCACCTGGCTCGACACCAAGTACGCGGCGGGCCTCGGCATCCGCGCCAGCACCCGCGCCCAGTACGCGCTCGAAGCCCATCGCCTGCTGTGGTACGCCCACGCGCTCGGCCGGCCGCTGGCCAGCTGGCAGGTGGCCGACGCCAACGGCTACCTCGCCTTCCTGGCCGATCCGCCGGCGCACGCGGTCGGCGACGGCCGCGCGAGGCAGGACAGCCCGGCCTGGCGCCCGTTGCGCGGGCCCCTCTCGGAGGCGTCGCGGCGGCAGACCGCCACCATCGTGGGCGGCCTGTTCGACTGGCTGGTGGGGGTGCAGGCGCTGCGGGTGAATCCGTTCCAGGCCGTGCCGCGGGCGCGGGCGGCGCGCGGGCCGGGCTCGCAGCGCCGCTTCCTCGAGGCCGAACAGGTGGCGGCCGTGTTCGACGCCATCGAGGCGCGGCCCGCGCCGACGCTCTGGGCGCAACTCCACAAGGCGCGCGACCGGCTGCTGCTCGCGCTCCTGTTCCAGACGGGCTTGCGCGCCTCGGAGGTGGCGGCGCTCACCTGGCCGGACTTCGAGCGCCAGCGCGGCAATCGTGGGGACTTCTGGACCGTGCGCATCCGCGAGGCCAAGGGCGGCAGTGACCAGCTCGTGCCGTGCGATAACGTGATGGGCGAACTGGCGCGCTTCCGGCAACTGGTGGGGTTGTCGCCCGAGCCGCGCGCCACAGACACGATGGCCGTCATCCCCGCCATCGCCGGCGGCCGGCAGCGCCAGGCGCCGCTCTCCGACGCCCTCGGCCTGCAGCGCAAGCTGAGCCGTCCGGTAAGGACGCGCCAGGGCATTTACGCCATCGTGCGAGAGGTGTTCGACGCGGCAGCGACATATCTCGAAACAAGCGGCCGGCCGGAAGATGCGGCAAACCTGCGCGCCGCGTCGACGCATTGGCTACGGCACTCGCACGCGACGCATCTGCTGCGCGCGGGCGTGCCGGTGACCGACGTGCAACGCTCGCTGCGTCACCGCGATATCAACACCACCCGGCGGTACACCCATGAGGCGCTGGAGGATGTGGCGCGGGCGGTGGCCGGCAGGCTGCCACAGGGCAACGGGCAGGCTTGAACGTATAGCTGGTTCACGTCCGCAACTCGGATTCGGCTAAACCAATTTGGCTATCGGTCCTTGACGCCGCGAATTGGTCGCGACGTGTCTTCACAAGGACCATCATGGCCATCGAAACCCTGTTTTTCCTTCCCCCTGCCCTCCAACTCTGCCTGGGCGTGCTGTTCTTGAACTGGCTTCTGCCGTTTGTCACCGTCCGAAGTGCCTGCCGGCGCGAGTGGTCGCGGACTGTCCCGGCCTGCGCGGTGAGCGTCGGTATCGCTGCCGTGACCCTGCTGCTGCCGGATGCGGACGGCGCGACCGCCCTCCTCCGGTTGTGTCTGGCGGGCGGCATTGCCGCCGCCGCGACCATCGCTGGCATGCGGGACGCCTAGTCGGGCATCAACCGGCCCCCTAGGGGGCCTCACTCATGCCACGGGTCCGCGGAGGGCGCGATGCCGATGTTGTAGGCATTCAGAAAATCGGGCAGCAGGTAGAACCGGTCCAGTGGCACGGGGCCGCCGCGCGCTATCATCGGCGCGCGGTCGAAGACGGCGACGCTCGGCTCGTTGGCAAAGCGCGACGTGAAGTAGAGGCCGTCGACGTGCGGGAACGCGGCGTGAATCGCCCGGCTCCACAGGTTCGGCCCCCGATAGTCGGCGGTCGACAGCACGCGATTGTCCATGCCGAGATGGAAATGCGGCTGGGTAGGTCGGCCAACCGAAGGGGGCGGCCCAGCGTCGTGCCCAGCTCGCTAATGCTTCGTTGCGTCAGCTCTTCCTCGTCCAGCAGCAAGGGCAGCGAGTGACCCTGAAACCGGTCGCGGAAGACGGCCTCCGCCATGCATCCCGCGAAGCTAGGCGACGCATAGAGGACGCCGAACTCGTCATTGGGCGCGTCGAACCGATAGGGATGCCCGCCGGTCGAGCGGCGGTTGTAGTGAATCGGCCCGAAGATGGACCGGTGGATGCGCCACATCGGCGTTACCGCCAGATCCAGTTGGCGCACCGGCATAGCACGGTCCGCCAGATCCGCGGGCGGCAACGGGCAGCCCAGCGCCTGCGCAGTCAGCGGCATCAGGCCGCCCCCTGCTCGTCGGCGTACCGGTTTTTCACCACTTCCACCAAGGGCTCGACAGGCTTGGACGCATCGAGGACCCAATCCATCGGTCGCGCGTCACCGATTGCCTGAAGCGGCCGCTGCATGAAGTTGTGCACGACCCAGCAACTGGCCCCCGACTCGGCGAAAGGCGCCAGGACGGCAGCCAGCCGTTCCGCTTCGGCGTCGAACTGCCATTGCGGATATCGCAGACCGCGTTGCTTGCCTGGGGGAACTAGGGCATACAACTCCCCTTTTAGCCGCGCCTCGTTGATGGCGCGGTCCGACCGGCCAGCGTACGTGGCAGCGTCGCGCAATGACAGGTTTTCCGGCCGTTGGACTTCAGTGATGGCGTACTGGCGTCCGCGATCGCGCGCGGCTTGCAAGGGGTCCTCGCTGCTCGGCTCGATGACTGGGGTGTCGTCATTCAGCGCCTCGGCAGCACCCACAATCAACCGGTCGAGCAAGGCCACCGTCAGTTGTTGACTGCTAGCCTCGTCCCCCGCCAGTTGCATGACACGATCGAGAAGCCTGTCCGCGAAGTCTCGCCGCACAGCTTCGGGAAGCGCGACGGCAGTGCGCGCCACGCTATGGGACAGTGCTGACTTGTAATTGGTCATGTCTCCCAACGCAGAAGTTTTTCTCACGACTTCATGATAGTTCATGAAATTCATGAACGCAATCTTGCAAGCCTGGTGTGGAAATAGACGCACGGCCGTTCAGTATAAAAATACTGGCGCGTGGCCCTGCCCCCTTAAACGCTGGCAGGCTAACTTTTCTTATCGCAATGGGTCTATGGAAACGTTGGACAGGCGACGAAAAAAAAGCACCCGCCGTGGCGGCGGGTGTCCCCCTATGTTATCGCCGGACCCCGCGGACAACGGGTCGGCGTGTTGCTAAGTCTAGCCCACGATATGGAAGCGGCTTCGTCACCGAGCGGTATTCGGGCAAAAAAAAAGCCACAGCCGGGTGGCCGTGGCTTCAATGCAAAGGGCCGATTGCTCGGCCCCTGAAGGTTGCCATAGCGCACTGTGCAGCGCATCGCCCAAACGGGTGGCGTGGGCCTGATGCACAGCACTTGCCCTAATCCCGGGAACGCGCAACCTTGGATATTCTCAACGCGACGCCTATTTCTACCCCAGCGTCGTCGTAGACCTTCTGCCCGCCGCAACCCTAGCGGCGGGTTTTTTCTCACGCCCCCCCGTTCTCCGCCGTCTCGGCCTACGCAGTGATGGCATCCACCATGGCACGAAGCCGCTCCTTGTCCCCTGTGCGCTGATAGGTGCTCGTCAGGCTGTCCCAGAAGAAGTAGACCCCGAACGCGCGCATCGCAAGATCGCGGCGACCTTCGTAGTCAAGCGTTGGCACGGCCATCATGGCAAAGAACCGCACTTCCTTTTCCGCGGTGGCCGTCAGTTCGGCATAGCTCCACTGTCTCTCGCTCGTCATACCCGGCCTCCTTGCTGCCCTCTTTGGAACAGCGCCATTTTGCACCCTGCTTTCGGGGGATGCTGCCCACCGCTTGCCCAGCCGATAACCTTGCAGTGCTGAACATTTGACCCGTTCTGCAACATCCCGTGTGCCCGCTTCTTTTAAGAAGCGGGCTTTTTTTTCCCATGCGTGTGTGCCGCCCCTGAACGTCCATCCCGCGTGCCGGTGCGGCGGGGCGTTAGCGGAGGCAAAGTTGGCAATTCGCCAATCGTGCCCTCATGCCTTGCGTGCTCGACGCCATCGGCCAGCAGTCGGATTCCTAGGAGGAACCGGACGGTTGAACACGGGCCGAAGTCACGCGTGCAGGAAAAAGTCACGGCGCTGTGTCCCTCCGCGACGTCAAAAAGGAAGGGATACACCAGGCGGTGATGATCTTCCCAGATGGGGGATAGCCAAGCCATGACGCGCCGGGCCTGACAATACGCCGGCGTGGGGTCCTGCGCCTGGACCGCCTGGTCGATCGCCCTTTTCATGATCGCGAACATGGCCCATGCGTTGGCCGAGGGCTCCGGCGACACGGTAAATAATTTACATTGCATTTGGCACGGCAAAATCGGCCGGTTCAGAACGCGGGGAGCTAAAAACGCGGCTGGGAGCCACTTCCAGGGCGGCTCGAAGGAACGATGTGCCATTCATCGTGAGTCGTCCGTCAGGCTGTGGCCCAGCACCCGTTGCACGGTGCCCGCCTCCTCGCTGTCGTCGTCGGCCAGCACCAGCGCGACCGGGGTGGCTACCTCGCCCCAGCCCGGGACCACATCGACGCCGCGGACGGGGCCGGTATGGTCTCCCATCAGGGCATGGGCCGGCAGCTTGCCATGGCCCTGGTTCGCGACCGACTGCAAGGCAAAGATCAGCTCATCGACCGTCAGGCCGACCGGCTCCAGGATTTTCGTGGTCATCTTGTTCGCCTTCTCCGAGAAACTGCATGTGGTGCCAGTTCATCTCCACGTCATCGACGGCGAGCACCGCCTGGAAGGTATGCAGCCGGTGCCCGGTGCCGTCGTCATTCGTGTCATAGGTAAAGATTACACGACTGCCGCGGTCTGCCAAGGTAGAGCGCAGCCGCCGGAGACCGGGGGCGTGGACTGGCAGTTCGGGCTGCATGAAGCGCACCGCGACCGCGACCGCCTCGCTGGGGTCATGTTCCGCCACCGCCGCGATCATGGCGGCCTGCAGCGCGGTAAGGACATGGCGGGCAGGGGCGGAGGGCGCGGTCGTTTGACGTAATGACAAGATATATGGCACGCGCGGTCTTAGCCGACATGGTTTGCGCTTGCGTCTCGCCATGATTCTATCAGCGCACTCTGTGGTCTATGCCACTGACGCAGTCTTACCTGAAATGGGCGTCTCGCTAGCTGTGCGGACAGCCAACATCGCGCGCAATGCAGAGAGTGTCGAGGCGCCCTTCTTGCTCAATTTGCCGAGTTCCTGACCTACGCTGCGATTAGGCGCACAGACCTCCGCGGTCGTGTAAGCACCAGAGTGCAATCGCTTGGCGAATTCAGTGAGTGAAGTTCCGACGAGGCGTGACTTCACTGCCGTGGCTGCGGCAATAACCAGAACGGAACTACCATCGCTTTCGACTTCGAACTGATTGCCCTTTGCGTCTACAAACCGCTGCCGCGCCGCTGCTGTAAGCACGGAACGGACGAAGTCACGGTCTTCCAAACGGGCGCGTGCATCTGCTTCTTCCGCTGCCTTTGCCCTCCGGATGGCGCTGAAATCGGTACGGGCGGCGAGTAGGGCGAGCAAATACGCTTTGGGTACTCGCGCTTTGGCAAGACTGTCCCAGGTCGCGTTCACGACATCCGAAAGGAAATGGCCGTGTTCTTTGGCTTTTCGCATCAGCCAAAAAATTAAATTTACTTCCAGTCCCAGGGCGCGCAGACGCGTCAGGTCCTGAGGGAGGCGATCCTGCTGTCTTTTTTGAAAAGCGTATGGGAACCGATCTTCAGTAAACAGGACTCTCGTTTTGAGAGACGGTTGTTCCGAAGAAGACGTGACTGGTAGGGCGGAGTCGCGGATCTCGTCGGACTTGTCATTGTCGATTTCCGGAGCGTTTTCCTCTGCGTCGGTAAGACCCAACAAGACCGTGGCTTTCTCAGTCAGATAGATATAGGCACCTGCGAATCGACCGAAACGTTTCCGGACTTGTGCGTCGACAGTAATCAACCCTAGGTCGAGGAGTTCCCTTTGAGCACGGTACCAGGTCGCCGACGACATCCCTGTTTCGGCACAAAGGGTTTCACGGTGCTTGAAGATCTTCCCGTTCGGCTGGTCGTTGTTTGCAGTGCGGGCAAGGGCGGCGAGTGCCGCACGGGCGCTGCGCCCGATACCACCGATCCGGGTTGCGCGTTCGACTGCCTCGATAGTCTTGCGTTTGAGGCGTTTCGGAGCGGGTGCAACCAGGGTTGCTTCCGCGGTGTCGATTCTCTGAGGACGAGTACTATCCTCGCCAGCAACTGAGCGTTGCGCGAAAGTCATATGGACCTTCCCATTCGTAAGAAATGGCTGAAGTCGCTTGACTCGGATTCGCGTTCCGCTACACTCCGACTAACGAATCCATGTCCAGTGGAGTTCGGTGTGTAGCGGGTCGGGAATCTGATCAGCTATGGAAGTTCTCAAAAGCCCACGGTTGCCGCCGCGGGCTTTTGTTTTTGTGGTTTTAGATCCTCAACATCGGCTTTCTTCCTGTTCGTACTACGAAGTCCTTACAAATCAAGAACTTAGGTTTTTCGTGTCTGTGGCCACTACGGCTTTCGCCAGAGCTTCTAAGTGCTCACGGATCGCTGTCTGTACTGCTTGCGCCTCTTCCTCGCTTCGGAATTCGATACGCATCACTTTCTTGGCAACACGGACATCACACCAAGTTGCCTTCCCGGCCTTAACCTTGAATCCGGACGATGCCGGCGATGGCGTCGCCCTTACCGGCTCCGTCCGTGCCATGCGCACGGCTTGCTGTTGGTCGATCTTCTTGTCGGCTAACAACCTGACCGCTTCTAGGACCCGCTCTCCTCGGCCGTCTTTCGTAGCCCTTGCAAGCTCGGCCCCGGCATTAGAGCCAAGCAAATCCGGTCGACTATCCAGGAGGCTAAGCACCTCGTTCGGCAAATTCCTGAACGATAAGATCTCGGAGAGAGTTGATACCGGAACACCAGCGTGCTCGGCTATTGCGGCCTGGGTCTTGTCCGGGCTGCGCGCAAGCAATTCGTCGAATTTCCGAAACTTCTCGAAATCGGTCAAATCCGACTGCATCAGATTCGCATAGAAGGCTCCGGTATCAGCTTCGTCCGAATTAAGTTCACCCAGCACACACCGAATTTGGTCGCGGCCAAGCTCACGGTAAGCATCTGTTCGGTGATGTCCTGAAACAATCTCGAAACCACCTTCAGGACGAGGGCAGACAATTACCGGGTGTACCAACTTGTTGTGTCGGAGGTTCTCACGCAACTCTGCGTACTTCTCCGGAGGCATGAAACGGCGACGCCCCGGCACTTCGTGTAGCTGGGCCAGGGGCACGTCAACTGCTCCGCCACTCACCCGAGCGGATTCGAGTTCTGCCTTGAGCTGAGCGATTTCGCTTGCTTGTCGCTCGACCTTGCCTTGCATATGCATTAGCTGACCAGGCGCGGTCCGCGGAGCCTGCGGGCCGCGCGCAGCTGCCTTTTCCAAGTCCTCGGCCGTTACTTTGATATTTCCGGCCTTGGCCGCAAGTTTTTCTCTCAGACTCATACTTCGATTCCTTGCCAAAGTGCGCTGACCTTGTCGTCGACATAGTCGACGAACTCATCACAGGGTTGGCGAATGCGTCGCATCGTTTCGGTATTGGCCTCGTTGGAGGAAAGGTCGTACACCGTCCGAAACTGGATGCTGCTGTTGCGCGCGAGATCGGTTTCCGGAATCTCGATGGGCAATACACGAGAGCCATAGACTCCCCGAATCCAATCTGCGACTAGCCGGGGAGCATTCTTCTTCTCCATGCGGGTCATCAGGACATCCAGAAAGTCGAATTCCTTCTTGGATCCTTCGCTTTGCTCTTCCATGCCTGTGACCAAGTCGGAGAAGAGCTGCCAAAATTGAACCATCGACGCGAAGGCCAAGGTGTCCGGTACCACAGGAACAATGACTCCGTCCGCAGCAAAGATTGCGTTGATCGTCAGATAACTGAGGGTAGGGGCGGTGTCGAGGATGATGTAGTCATATTCCTCCTTCAGCGACTCAAGCCCGCTGCTCAAAACGCGCTCAAACGGAATATGGCCTTCCTCTGCGGTCGCACGCGCCGGAAGCATGAACTCGGCATTAAAAAGCTCGGTGGAAGAGGGGATCAGGTCCAAATTAGGCCAGTAGGTTTCCTGCGGGAGACCTCGCATATCGAAGCTCTCACCGGCCAGGTACGCTTCCACCAATGGCATAATCGTGTGTTCGGACGACACTTCAGCATGCGGGTTGATGCCGTAAAGTGTTGTTGCGCTGCCCTGCGGATCGAGGTCGACGTGGCAAACCTTGCGGCCACGCCGCAGACTCAGGCCTTGAGAAAGAAGGGTGGACATAGTTGTCTTAGTCACCCCGCCTTTAAAGTTCGCAACGGCGATAACCTTGCCTGGGCCCTTCCGCGGGACAGGCTTCAGTTCAGCGCGAATCCACTGCATTGCTTCGCTGAGGCTGAAATACCTGACTGCGCCTGGCCTGGCCTGCTGTCCCTGAGGTAGATCTCCCTTTTTGAGGGAACGGTTCATGCGGGTTTTGTCGATTCCGCAGAGTTCCTGCAGGCGACCCGACGGAATCAGCGGGGCTTCCTTCCGAGGAAATGGCTCCAGCATCTCATCCCTGATCTTCTGCAGCATTACCGCCGACAGATTTGCGAGTTGCTTCAAATCTTCGGGCGTCGTCTTGCTGGGATTTGCTAGTTTGATATCCATTCGGTTCAAAAGCCTCTATGCTGTTCACCGGAACCGCCGGCGGATCGTGCAACCGATTCAGGGAAAAATGACTCTTACGGTTGCGTTGCCGTGAAGGTTAGCGGCACTGTGACGTATACGCAAGTTAACTTTCAGCGAGCGTGGCGTATACAACCCGCCCTTTGCGCGAAGGTCTTAGCGCCGTTTCCTCATGTAAAGCTTGAGGTCCCCTCGTCGAGTGCTCAAAAAGGCGCATCATGCCAATCCGCTCTCGACCACAAATCGTGATGTAGGGTTCTTCTTGGCAGTCGAGAGAAACATGGCACTTCGTGCACGCGTGAGACCGACGTAAAAGAGCCGGCGTTCTTCGGCCTCCGTGCTGCCTTCGTCTGGAATTACTGTCTCCTCAAGACGGATCAGCGCCGTCTGGTCCCACTCCAGTCCCTTGCTGGAATGGAAGGTCGTAAGGACGATGGCGTCTTCGCCAGGCTCGTTGTTCTTCCGACGCAGAAAATCGAGTCGGTCAGAGAACGTCCCATTTAGTCTGCTGAGCACGTCATACGTAGTGTTGATCGCGCGCTTGGCCTGATCCGATGTCGCCTTTTTCAGCATCCACTCGTGGACGCCATCAAGCACCAGGGCGTGAAACTCCCGTTCACAAAGCGCTCGCCATTCGGCCATCTTTTTGGTCAGTTCGACGAATTTTTCTGCCGCGTCCTCGCCGAGGCCTGCTTCGATCAAGTCTTTCTTCTTGACGCCTTCGGGAACCTTTCCGGCAGCGAACCTCTTATGGATCGTGTGCAAATCCGTGGACCCAATGCCGGTGTAGCCGAGGATTCCGTCAAGGCCGTTGCTCGTTGTTTGCTGAATAAGTTGGAGCAAGTTACCCATCAGTGCGGACTCAGGACGATCCAGGATCGATCGTCCCGCTGCGCGGTAGTACTTCACACCATGCGAACGGCAAACTGCTTCGACAGGGTCAAGAATACGATTCGTCCGAGCAAGGATGGCCGCGCTCTTCCCGGCGCGAACGGCCGCCGACATGGCCTCAACCGCAGCGACACCTTCCTTGTACTCGTCGTCATACCGTTGGAACTGGACAGATCCACCTTGGCCCTTGTTGGAGCGGAGTTCCTTAATGATCCGTTTCTCGTTGTTGCGGATCACGTTGTCGGCCACACTAAGGATTTCTGAGTGCGACCGGTAGTTGACCCCAAGTACGATCTGGCGGGCACTGAACTCGCCAGCGAAGGCATCCATCCCTTTTTTGCCGAGGGCCGACCTGAAGCCGAAGATAGACTGATCGTCGTCTCCTACCAGTGTGGTCGTGGACCCAGATCGCGCGTGGATTGCAGTCCAAAGTGCCTGAAGCGAATCGCAATCCTGGTACTCATCGACCAATAGCACGTCGACGGCGTACGGCTTGATAGCACTGGATTGCATCCCCTTGACCGCGTGCCGCATCAAGTCTTGAAAGTCCACACGCCCATTCCGCTCCAGTGCAGCTTGATAGGCCACATATATCTGGCTTTCAACGCTATCGTCTGTGGGTGAGCCTAGCTCGGTCTTCAGACGTTCGATGACTGCAACCGCTTCCTCGATCTTCCATTCAAGCCCCATCTCCCGGAGAACCTGGACAATCAATGCCGCACGATCGCCATCAGAGGCAATATCCGGTCGCTTTCCAGCCACGGACGCCAATTGCTTATATGCGAGCGAGTGGAAAGTGCCGGCGATCAGCCGCTTCTTTGCCGCTGGGCCCGCCAGTGCGAGTATCCGGTCGCGAAGCTCGATTGCAGCATCCTTGCTAAAAGTGACCGCACCTACAGTCAGTGATGGGTCGCTCAGTAGCAATGCGGCCTTAGCAGCAATCGTCGCAGTCTTGCCGGCACCAGGTACAGCTACGGCCACGCAATGGTCGCGGCACTCCACGACTTCGCGCTGCGACGGGTTCAGCTTTTCGAGAACTTCAGCGAGAGACATAACTCGGTGTGGCGAATGCCTTGGGAGGGCCATTGACCGACATGGTCGGACTTGGTCCTTGCAAGTAGGAGAAAGTGCCAGCAACTGCCAGTAGCAAGCCTCGGTCCGCCATACAAACTGGCACTAGGAGGGACATAGTCCCACCATGTCCTACTTGCTGGCACAACGTCAGACTAACGAACTGGGTGACGCCGATCAGCTATCTGGCAGTTGGTGGCACCAAGTCTTGGTGCCACCATAGTTGTGCACGAAAGCACTAGATGCCGCGCACCGTCGTCATGAGCTTCAGATGGGTGGTGTAGCTGCGAAGGCCCAACGGCTGGAACTTGCGCAGGAACCGCGACACTTCCTCGTTGACATCGCTCTGGTCCCGGATGCCGTTCCACACCATGAAATCGAATTGATCCATCGTCTGGTCGAACTTGATCAGAACCTGCAAGGCGCGCACCGCGAACCGCGAGTACGCCTGGACCTCGATGGCAACCGAAGGGCGTTGGATTGTGGGTACGAACACGATATCCCCGACCGCCCGCATTTCGCCCTCACGCTGCTCACGGTAGGCCTTTGCCACGCGAACCTGCTCGTCCACATAGTCCTCGAGCTTGGCAAGCTCGCGTTCAAGGAACGTCTCCAGCGTTGACAATTCCGTCCGTGTGAAGGTGCTCTGGCCAAAGCGCTGAAGATTCAGCGACATGCGGTTCATGTAGGGCCACCACTGCTCGAATAGCGGGCGCAGCCGAGTGTGGTTCAGTTTAAGGGCGACCGACACGACCGCAGCGCCCGCGAGTTCGCGGTCCAGGATCTGCAGGCCCAGTTCGCGACGCCGGCGGATAATTGCCTGGCGCTGTTCCGGCTGAAGTTCGCGAAAGAGCTTCCGGGTTCGCTCGACCTCAGCCTTGCGTTGCTCATGATCGGCCGGCGAGAGCAGCCCCTCACTGCGCAGCGCATCGGCCGACGCGTCCATCTCGTTGAGCTCGTGCTCGACGTCCCCGGTGCTGTCGATGGTGCCGAGCGTGCTCGGGGAAGGGGAAGCCGCTACAGATGCGTCCAAGATGTTCTCATCGGCGGGGATCAGGTCGGTCGTGGTCATGATTTCTCCGTTTGGAAGGCCATCCACATGGCCTCTTCGTAATTGAATGGCCGGACTATTTGCCGACATGGAACGACGCCGCGAGGCGCCAGCAAAGCAGGCCCACCAGGTACACCACATAGGTCCACCAATTGGCGAGCAGGGTAATCGGGAGAAGCAACGCGGAGGCTCCGATCCCGAAGCAAAGCATCAGGCCGTGGGCTGCCACATGAAAAGACACGGGATTAGCGAAACCGGCGCTTGCGGCGCGGATCTTTCGTGATACCGATCCATCATTGAAAATCGCGAGGATCAACACTGTCGCGCCCAAGAGCCAATGGTGGGCTACCGCCGAACGGTATAGCGCGCGATAGATGGTCAGCCAGAAGTGTTGCATCCAGCCGCGGCCGAACGTTGACGCGCCACCGTCCGAGAAAGCCGTCGGGGCATCGGAACCTGCGAAGGATGCTTTCACCGCCCCCGAGTCGATGAACCACTCGCGAAAGCGAGCGTTTGCCGAGGCCACCGCGATATCGGCCTTCTCCGTCCCAAGGACCCCTTCCACAGACGCCTGTTCGGAACGACTGATCTCGAACGCTGTCTGGTCCTGAATGAACGGCGCCAGCGTGCAGATCATGAGTGGCGAAATAATCAGCCAAAGACGGACGTGGGATGCGAATCGGCTACTTGCCATGGTTCAGCTCCACCGCAGTAGCAGCAGGACGGGGAAGGTGGGGATCGCGACGAGCGCGGCCCAGAACACAGCTGGCTTGGCGAGAGAGATGTTCACCAGCGCGAAGCAAGGTGCGGCCTTTGTGACTGTGAAGGCCTCGGGCGGCGTCTCGGCCGGGTAGGCATGCGAGGCCAACCAGTCGTGCATGGCCAGCGCCAGGGCCGGGTCCACGCTACAGATGCGTGCGGCCACGATGGCCGGAATACGGCGAAGCCGCTGCGCGACCCGGCGGGCGTCAGTGTGCAAAGTTGCCAGCGACATCGTAGCTCTCGAAGTAGCGGGAGAAGGCGTAACCGGTCAGCACCCGGGCCGCAAGTTGAAATGCAGCACAGCGCTGGGAAATCTCGCCGGGGACCGGCTCGTCAACGACTTGGCAGACGTAGCCCGCCAGCTGCCGTTGCTCGAATGCCGGGATCGATTCGTGGAACGGGTACCAAACGTTGTACTTCTCGCCCTTGAAGGCGGCGTAGCGCTTGTTATAGAGATCGTGCGCGCGCGAGAACAGTCCCTTCATGAATGCAACGCTGGGATCGCCTTGCTTGCGCGCCGCGCGCCATGCGGCGATACCGTCGGTCAGCATCTCCTTGATCAGGGGCTCATCGCGGACACGGAAGTTGGTGCCGACATAGTCGACCACCCGTGCACAGATCTCATCGAGGTCCGGGGAAAGGGTGAACACGGGCGAAAGCTTCGCCGACAGATTGTGTTGTTTGATAACTTCGCGGAACAGGCTGCTGCGCATGGATGGTTAGTCCTGAATGATTGGAATACGACCCTGGTAGACAGCGCCACCGGAGATTCGCAGGAAATACTGGAGGTTCGGTAACTGCATGACCAGGTCATGCGGAATCAGGGGCACCTTCTCCAGTTGCGCAGAGCGTGAAACGGAGCCACTGAACTCACCGACGTGGGCTTCGGTGCCCGTGCTCGTGCTGCTGGAGATCACCAGGTTGCGGATCGCCGTCGTCCCGGCTTTTTCGGCAAACCATTGGGCGGTGTCGATGTCTTCCAAGCGTAGAACGATCTGGTTGTTCAAATTCCCCAAAACCTGGTTCATTTTGGCCACGTTTCCGAGTTTGGCCGTGAAGTCCGACCGCGTTTGGTACGCAACGAACGCCTTGAAGCCGGCGCCGCGGCCCTTGTTGAGCAGTTGCAGTAGCTGCTCGTTGGTCGCCTCGGCGGCCTCGTCGACCACCAAGACGATCTCGGGCGGCTTCGCGTAGAAGTTGTAGATGGCACCGGCCACGGACGCGATGTCCGCGAGTAGCATCGACATCACAGCCTGCGCAACCATCGAGTTGGAGAGCGAGTCCGCACCGACGTAGAGAACCGCCTTTTGCTTGATGACCTTTTCGATATCCCAAATTTCGCGATCGTCGTCGAAGTCGTCGGCCTTGGGCGCGAGCATCAGCCCGGTCTCGCCGGTGGCCAGCATCTGCAGAAGGGGCAGGGCGGACGCGATGATGCGGCCATAGTGGTCGCGGTCGTGCTGGAAGGTCGAGATCAGACCATCGATCGACTCGTGGCCCTTACCCACGTTCGCGAAACGTTCGATATACAACTTGGCCATGGCGTCCAGGCGTGTCCCGCCCGCTTTTTGGCCGACTTGCTGCATGTAGCCCGCAACCTCGGCATCCCAGTCGGGCATGCCAGCTTCGGGAAAGAAGCGTTGCAGAGCGCGCTCGAGGAGATTGTTGATCCCGTTCTGGGCGTATTGCAGGATCGAACGCAGGTTCGGCTTGTCGCCCACGTAGAGCTCGCCCTTCACCGAGCGGTCGATGAACAGGAACGCGAACTGCCGGAAGGGGCCTTCTTCCATCAACTGCGCGATGCGGGTGGGAATCTCTGACGGCTGAGACCAGTTCTCCAGCGGATTCAGTCGGATGGATTGTGAGGGAGTCGCCTGTTTCCAATACAAGAACTTCCGACCCGTGCGCTCGCACTCTTTTTTGCATCGTGCAGCCCAGTCGGGGTCGTTCTTCGGATCAATTGCGATCAAAACCGCATTTTCGTTATGTATGACCTGGGTCGAAATGAGTTCGAAAGTCTTGGTCTTGCCCGCGCCGGTCGTGCCGCTGATCGAGGTGTGACCGCCCATGGCCTTGTAGTGAAAGGGCACGGGTATTTTCTTTGACTCAAGCCCTGCGATCCATGACTTACCCTGCGGCGACTGGTCAGCAACGCTGCTTGGCGGTGCGAAAGCCTTTTCAATGGCGCGGACGGTTTCTTTGGGCAGCCACTTCGGCAGGCCAGGGATGTCCGTCGAAGGCATGCGCAGGATGTCATGCGCGAGTTGGCAGTGTTTCTGGGTCCACTCGTAGCCGGTGCCCAGATACATAGCGTCCTCATCCTTGTCGTCTGAGCGAAGCTGGCGGCTGTCTTCCAGCAATGATTCCACCTTGGCGACCGTCAGCCACTTCGTTGAAATGGCGAGCCGGAATTTCAGTGCCTGCCAGACCTGCCCGGATCGGACGAGCAGGAAGACCAGGCACAACAGACTGAAATACGGGGCGTGCGGCATGCCGCTCAACAGAATCAGCAACGCCGCGATGGTCCAGCCAACCGCTGCGCGGAATTCGTAGATCGGTCGGAAGTGATTGATGTAGTGATTCTTCATGTCGCGGTCTCCGGCGCGATAAGGCGACCCACTTCCTCCATTAGCAGAATGCTCTGGCCGTCGACCTTGTAGAGGTGCTTGCCTTTGCGAAGGTGCTCGACCAACGTGTCCGACGCCAAGCCATAATTGCCAAGCGATCGTTTGCTGATAGCGACCTTGCCATCGACGCGGGTAACCTTCGCCTTGCCGGCCGCCACGTCCTGGGCCAGCGCCTTGAAGAACTCGCGCATCAGGTTTGAGGTGCCCGCGAGCGCCTTGAAGGGATCGTCGGTAGACGGCTCTTTGCGCAGTGAACGTCCGCCATCGAGTTGCACGACGTTGCGTGAGGGCAGCTCTTCCGAAGTGGAGGCGGACGAAGTGCTGCCGTCCGCTGTGGGTGAGGTTGCGGCTTCGCCGGCGTGCGCGACGTCCGCTACGGCAGGCGCGGCTTGCGCTGGGCCCGGGATAGGCATGGCAGCCGGGCGTGCCGAAGGCTGTGCTGCGTTCTCCAACAACTCCGCATTCGGCGCCGGCGTCGTGTCAGGTGCAAACTCCGCTCTGCGCGCTTTGATTTCAAACTGCGTCAAGGTATCGATCGATTGCCGGACGACTTTGTGCAGCAACGATTCGAGGCCGGTGGGTCGCGGATCGGGATTGATGGCGCCAAACAGATCGCTCAGGACCTGGCTGTCGAATGCGCTGAGGCGCTCGCTTCCGAGAATCTCGCGAGCGAGAAGCGCCGTGCGCATGCGCTCCAGTGGCTGGGCGGCTTCTCGGCGGGATACGCGATAGGTGCTCGCGCCCAGCCATGGGCCGAAAGCGCCGTGCGCGGCGGGTATCCACTCCGCGCCGTCGCTATCACGATGAAACGTGAAGTGACGGCAGGGCTCATCAAGCCGCGAACAGCATGCAGCTAGAAACAGCGCATATAGGTACTGCGGTTCCAGCGTCCGACGACGCTCCGATGGCTGATCGGCGCCAAACTTCTGGGCTCCAGACAGCCGCATGGCGAAATAGGCGGCCTCGATCGTCGCCCGCAGTGCGCCGCCCGGCTCCGCATGCTCGGTCGAGCGCAGCGGCATCGAGGAGAACCAGTTGGCACACCGTGTCAGAATACTCAACCACTTGGCGTCGAACGCCTCGGGAGACGTCTCGTTCGCATACTGACGGATGAGCGCGATGCGGCTGGCGTGCACCGAGAGCAGTTCTGCGGTCGACAAGGGATGATGGGTATGCATGCTCATTTGCCCTTGGCAAGAAACTTGCCAATCCCACCCGCCGCCTTCAGGCCAAAGCGCATGGCACCACCGCCGCTCACGCCACCACCCGACCCAAAGATCGCACCGGCGATCTTTGGCAATTCGAATGCAACCAGCAGCATGAAGATGGACACATTCACCGCGTACCAGGCCCCGGCCAAGGTGCCCTGACCGACGCTCTTCTGTTCGAGAAGTGTCGACGTCAGGGCGCTGGATACCAGCTTGCCCATCACGGTCGCCACCACCATATACATTGAGGCACCGATCATGAAATCCAGCCAGGAGGTGAAGAAGCGCCGTGTATAGTCGGAAAACGCGAGCGCTACCGCGATGGGACCAATGACGATCCCGATCGACGCCTGAATCTGGCCCAGCGAGATAAAGAAGGCGTAGAGCAACGATGCAAATGAACAGAAAATGAATGCAATCACCAACAGCAATCCTGCGAAGAGGATCTTCAGCACATCACTGATGCCTTCCGCGGAGCGCATGGACTCGATATAGGAGTCGATGAATCCGGCGCCCACTCTTGCCAAGGTGTAAGAGGAGTCCAGTGCCTGGGTGCCGGCAATCTTGTCGGAAAGCGACTGGAAGTAATCGTAGATGCCGGGACCGAAAGTGTCGTAACCCGTGTAGAGCGACGTGAAGATTCCGAGCATTAACAGCGTCTCGAACACTTCGGTCCATGCGGAAACCGGATCAGACGTTGCAGCGAAGCGGATGCCCGCAAGGGTCAACGATACGACAGCGAGCCCGAACGCGATTTTGTTGGCTTCGGGTCGCAATGTCTTGCTCAGATTCGTTGCGCCGCTAATAAGCCCCGTCCGGAAAGAGCTGAACTGCTTCAGCCAATTTTCCATAGCTTCACCGATGGCACCCGGTTGCGAGAAGAGCTGGGAGAGCGACGCATCCGTCTTGGGCGGTGCTGCGGTCTCGGTTCCCGTCGCATTGCCGGGCGACTGCGCTACGGCGGCGCCAGTGTGGAGTAGCAAGGCGGTCAGCAGCACGAGCAGAAAGCGAGTGATTGGCATCGACGGGTCCGATCAGTTGGCTTCGAGTTTGCGGGAATACACGCGCGCTCGAAGTTGCTTGAGTTCTTCGTCCTGGGCAGTTGCGATAGCACGCCGGGCGTCAGCGCTTTGAGCTTCTTTGGCTACCGCCTGTTGGTCCCTGTCGGCGTCTGACTGCGCGCGCACGCTCATCAGTTGCAAGAGGTCCGAGTTCTGGCTGGCCAGTACATCGAGCATCTGGTTCGTAGTCTGTGCGGCTGCCTGTGCCGTCGGCGAAAGTTTGATCTGCGACTGGATCTTCTGGCGTCGCTTGGCGACCGATTGCGTGTTCTTGAAAATCTGCTCGCCCAGGCTGAAGAGCGCCTTGGCTGTCTTGTCGCCGTTGGTCAGGAGGGAGCGCTGATCTTCGAACCACTGTTCTTTCGTTTTGCCGGAAGACACGACCATGCTTTGGATCTTCTTCAGATAGTCGGCATTGTCGGCAACCGTGCCGTACAGGTCCTTAAGCGTGTTGCCATACACCTCGTAGTTGCCGATTTCTTCCTTGATGCTGTTGAATTGCTCCATGATGGCTTCGGCATCGAGGCCCGTGGCCTGCAGCAATTGGTTGGCCATCATCTGGTACTGATAGACGATGTTGGTGTTCTCGTACACCTCCGACTTGATGGACTGCAATGCCGAGATCGTGGTTTGCACAAGTCCCACCCAGTCGGTGACGGGCAGGGCGGCGTGAGCGGGGGCAGCACCGAGGATGGACGTGGCGACTGCAATGTTGGCGATCCACTTCTTCACTTTTCTATCTCCCTGTTTAGGCTGCGCGCGCGAGCATTTCGCGCACGTAGCGGTCTTGCCAGTCCGGCTCACCCGACGCGTAGTGGGTGTCACAAATGGATTGCGCGACACCATCCGAGCGGAGCATCGACACCATCTCGTCGTTGAAAGCCGTCTGGAGCATGCGGGTCTGCGTGTTGGTGATCCAGAGGTAGTCACGGTTCGGTACCGCGTCGGAGATCATCTGGATCTGGTCTTTGGTCAGGCCGAACTTGTCCCCGTAGAGCTCCGGACTCGTCTTGGCCTGGCTGTTCGGCAGATAGATCCAGTTGGCGATGTTCTCCTTGAGGATTTCGAAGTTCGCCACGCGTGCGATTTGCCGCAGGGATTGCGTCGCTGCCCAGATAGATCCGTTGAGTTTCCGAATGGTCGTAATCCAGTCCTCGAAGCGTTTGTAGAAGCGTTCGTTCTGGAAGAAGAAGCCGCACTCCTCGACTTCGATAACGGTGTAGCGGATGCCGTCCATCGACTGGCTGATACGGTAGAACGCATAGTCGGTGAAGAGCGCTGCCGCGCGGGGAAACTTCTGGAACAGTTCGCCGCACTCGATACAGAGGTTGTCGCTCACTGCGAACGCGTCCTCGACGTGATCGAAGAAGTGGCCGTACTGGCCGCCCACTAGCCAGATCTGCAGCCGCTCGCGCAGATCGGCGTGGAGCATCGTGGAGAGCGCACTGAGGGTCCATCGGTCGCGCGGGTAGCTCGCGAGCAGTTTCACCGCCTCGAAAATGTCCTGCCGTTGTTGCGGCGCGAGAGAAAAATCGTCGTCCTCGAGCGCAAGCGTCAGCCATTCCGTGACGTAAGTGAAGTTTCCGGGATCGGCGAGAAGCGACAATGGATTGACGGGCGTGCTTGACTGGAACTTCCCCGTAACGTCGATGAAAGCTCCGCCGCTCAAGAGCGTGGGAATGCGTGTCGAGCGGTCCTTATCGAAACGAATTCGACGCGCCTTGTGCCGATCCGCCTGCGAAACCAGGAAGTTGAGGAAGACTGACTTCCCCGCGCCGATCGGCCCGATTACGAACAGGTGCCCATTGCCCCCCGGTTGATGCATATCGACGCGCTGGCCGGTACGGTGGCGCGTTGGCAGGCAGGTGAGGGGTGGTACCTCGGCCCCAGTTTTCTCGGAGAGCCATGCGTTGCGGATCGGCCCTTCGAGGACAGACCGGACTGGCGCAATGTCGGAGACAGCCGGTGTTTCCACGAACTGCAGGCGGCGTTGGCGGTCCCAACGGCCGGGCAGCGTGCTGTTCCACGCTGCCATCAGGTTTGTCTTCTCGCGGATTGCGCCGAAGCCAGCATTGGTCAGCGTGCCGACTACCTCGCTCACCGCGTCCTCGACCTCCGATTCCGTGTCGGCATAGATGACGATCGAGATGTTGGCGAACCCGTGCTGGATACCTTCCGCCGTCAGGCGCTTGAGTGCCTTGCCAGCTTCCTTGGCGAGTTCCTCGCGGCCCTCGTCGTTCTCGTTCTCCTCCTTCGCGAAATACTGTTGGGCCATCGACCGAAGATTGACCGCCGCCATCTTGTAGAAGCGGCGAACCTTCTCGATGTAGGCCGTCGCGCGTGCCGTATCGAGGAACCGGAACATGATGCAGATATCCAGCTCCGCATCGACTTGCAGGAGAGCGTCGAGCGCGGCTTCTTGGAAGCTCATCCATTCTTTCACGGCGACAACCGCGGCATAGCGCTTGCCGTGCGCCGACTCGAACAGAAGGCGTTCGGAACCTACCGTGATCTCCGACTCGCTCAGGTGAGTGTCGAGCATCGTCACCGGGAAGCGGATGCGGCGCTTGGGTACGCTGGGGTTGGCAACCTGATGGAGTGCCGCGTAGCTGTCCTGCATTGCCAGACGCGTCGGCTTGATGCGCGGAATGCCGCCGGTGAACGCGTCCAGCATGGCTTCGAATCGCCGCGTGTCCGAGCGGATCTTCTCCATATCGAAGGCGAAGGCGCTGCGGGCGAAGACTGTGTCCTTGATGGCTTCCAGGATGGCGGCGAAGATGGACTTCCCGCCGACGGTCATGTGGTGCCCGATTTTCTCGAAAAACTTTGCGACACCGGTTTCCGGTGTGTAGGCAATGTTGAGGGAATGCTCGTTCCGATAGTACCGGCCAGTGGTCATGTGCGCGCGGTTCAGGGCGTCGAGACGTGCATCCGTTCCGTTGCTGAAGTCACCATCCACATATCCCTTGGTCCGCCGATGCGTGAGCCGCCACCAAGCGGTGATGCGATTGTCGAACGAGCGGCACGCTTGGTCTAGTTGGTCTCGGGCGGAGGTGATATCGCTCGCATCGGCGCTATCGGCGTCCACGCCGCGAAATTCGTAGGTGGCGAGCAGCGAGCCGTCCTTGTTCAGGATGAGATCGGGAGTGATCGAGGTGAGCCACGGGGCGATTTCCGCCAGCGGCCGTCGTTTCAGCTTCAGCATGGCAGGTCGCTGTCAAAGCCATAGGGGCGGCGGAACACCGCGTGAGACTTGCCGTGCCACGGCAGTGACACGTACAGGTCCCCGTACTGGTTGTAGACGTTCAGGATCTGGTTCCACCACGGATCACGGCTTGTCAGCCACGCGAGCAAGGCGTGGCTGCATAGGCCATACACAAACACTGCCACGGGGATTTGCCAGCCGCTCCGATACGTGACGTAAATCAGCAGCGCAACGATGGTGCCGTTGGCGATGGCCAGACCCCGTACTGCGCCAGCGATCAGGCGCGGCATGGACAAGCCGATGCTCACGTGGTGCTTGCGCATGTCAGAACCCGGTGCAGGAGGCGATCAGGCCGAGCGACTTCAGGATGGAAGGTGCTGCGGCCGCGAGACCCACGCCGACGCAGGCGCCGGAGATGAACTTCGAGAGGGACGATTCCGCGTTGGCATACGCGTATGCGCCCAGGACGATCACGATCAGGCCCACCACGAAGAGGTACTTCGTGTTGATGAACGTCGCGATGCCACAGATGAAGTTGCCGAGGTTGTTCAGGAAGGAGTCGTCGGCGGCGACGGCCGACGTGGCAACAGCCATCATGCCGACCATCAGCAAGGCCGAGGGGGCGTACTTGCGTGCGGTGGCGCGCACGCGATGGTTGAAGGTGAGGGTCATTTCGGAAGGACTCCGTTGGTTAAAAAACGCGGTTGATGTCGTATTCGCCGTTGCTGAAACCCTTGATCTCAATGATTTCCGAGACGTGGCGCATCTCACCGGTGCGCTTCATGTGCACCACGTAGTGAATGCAATCGGCAATGAGCTTTCTCATGTCGTCGAGCTTCCATCCCGAGCCGGGGGGAATCCCAAGAAGCGCCATGCTCTCCAGGCGAGATAGGGCCGAGCGAGCGCTGCTGGCGTGAAGGGACGCCATGCCGCCGTCGTGGCCGGTGTTGAGCGCCTGCAACATGTCGAAGGCTTCGCCGAAGCGCACTTCGCCAACGAAGATGCGATCAGGGCGGAAGCGCAGGGCGAGCGCGACGAGGTGCTGCGTAGTCACGCCCTTGTCCTTGTTCGACAGGAGGCGCACCAGATTCGGTACCGTGAGCTTGAGTTCCATCGTGTCCTCGATGGTGAGGACGCGGTCGCTGGCCGGCACGCGGCCGGCCAACGCATTAAGAAATGTGGTCTTGCCCGATGACGTTCCGCCCGCAACGATGATGTTCTTGCGCCTTACGATCAACTGCTCGAGCGCGCGCATCAACGCCTCGTCTTCCTCGTTCCCGAGGAAGATCGGCTCCTCAGCCTGCGTAGTCGCGTTGCGCAATGAAAACGCGCCCGCCTTGGCGTAGTCCTCCAGCGTCAGGTTCGTTTCGCGGTGGCGACGAATGCTCAGCGCGTGGCCGTCGATTGCGGTCGGCTGCATGACCGCCGCGATCCGCAGACCTTTGTGGCCGGCATTGATGATGCCTTGGGACGTCCCTCGCACTGCCGACTTCTCCACGGAAGAGGCGAGGGAGCGAACGGCGCCTTCCACCTTGAAGGGGTCCAGGACGATATCGAGCTTGCTTAATACCCCACGTCGCTCCACCCAGACACTGTCGTGGCGGTTGATCATGACTTCGGCAACGTCCGATGCATGGATGACATCGTGCAGTGGCGCCAGCGACTCGAAGAACATCGAGACTGCGCTGTCGGCGAGCTGCGTGAGCTGCAAAAGAGGGTGGTTGTTCGCTGGGGATTCCATGCCCGCTATTGTTGGCGGGCAAATGGGCAAGTGAGGCGGCGAAAGGTGGCCGATTTTCAGTAGCTTTCGACAAATTCGCTTTGTTCCCACATTGGGGCCGATTTCGCTTCAGCCCGACCGGAGGAACATGTTCCTTTCAAAAACGACGAATCGCACGGTCAAAACCTGAGTATTCGCGTTTCTAAGTCCGTATGCGGGGCCGAACCGTGGCATGCCAGGCATGTCGTCCGTACATCCAGACTCTGAGGAAGTCTCCTTGATTGCGGGGGGCGGCATGGTGATATGACAGTCTCTCTAATGCAAATAAATGGAAAGCTCCGTGAATTGGCATAGCTTTCGGGAGAAGCGGAAGGCGAATCACTGATTCAATTAGCGGCATCCCATTGGACCGCCGCAGCATGCCATTCTTTCGAAAATCCGCCGACAAAGCCAAGCCCCTGACCGTGGCGCCAGGGATGTACGGCAATGAGAGCCCGGAGCAAGCAATCTTTGACCGGACCACGCGCATCAGCGTGGATCGCAATCATTGGAAGTTGGCGACATTCGGGCTCGGCGTGATTGCGGTGGCTGCGATCCTGACCCGTGAGCCTCCGCCGTCTGTCGTGAAGGTGGTGGGCGTATCGTCGGACGTTACAGGCAAGCCCATCACGCGCGAACTCGACGCATTTCGTCCCGATGAGCGCCAGGTGCAGGCGGCTCTCAAGGATCTGGTGCAACGCTGGTTCACGGTCGAGCCCATCCTGACGCCGCAGATTGAATCGTCGCGTATGGCTTCGAACCTGCGTTCGGTTCGTGAGCAGATGCTGGGTGCCGCCAAGGACCAGTTCAACGCATGGGTGCAAGAGGACGAGCCGTTCCGACAGGTCATGTCGTCGCCCACGCTGACGCGAGAGCCGAAGTTCATCAACATCGCGAGCCTGCCTGATAGCACGGTCGTGGTCGAGTTTGTCACGACAACTACCGAAGACGGCTACAAGCCTCGCAAGCAGCGCTACACCATCACCTTCCGGTATCAGACCAAGCCTGCAGACAAGGAGGCTGTCCTCGGTACCAACCCATTTGGGGTGTACCCCATCTTTTTTAGCATTCAGAAATCGGCGGCTTAATCGTCGCGCATACGCCTATGGAAGCTCGCACCCCCTCCCGGTTCATCCCTCTGGCCATTGCGCTGTGCATGGCCATGCTGCTTTCCGCTCCGGACAGTCATGCGGCCGACAAAAATACGCGTCGCACCGGCGCCGGCATGGCCGGACTGGGAATCGGCGACCTCAGCGACGCCATGAATCCGGCCAATCCGTTCAATGGCGGCGTTGATCCGATCGCCTTGCCGGGCGACTCTCGGCTCGTGGTCTTCACCTACAGCCGAGATCAGATCTTCCGCGTGCTCAGTGCACCGCTGAAGATCACAACCATCGAATTTCCAGACGACGAACAGATCGTTGGCGATCCCGCCTGGGGCGAAAACGTGCGATGGGACTACGACACGGACGGTGCCAATCATCTCTACGTGAAGCCGCAGGCGGCGGGGCTGGTCAACACGCTGTCGGTCAATACGAACAAGCGGAGCTATGAGTTCACGCTCGTATCGTCTCCGCTCGGCGGCATTTTTTACCAAAAGGTCCGGTTCAAGGTTCCGACGTCGATCTCCGCCAAGGTGAAGGCGCGCAACGACGCGCGTGGTGAAGCGCCGGACGAAGCCAAGGGTGCAGAAGCCGAAGGATCGCGCAATCCGGATGCGGTTGGCGTTTCTCCCGATCAACTGAATTTCGAGTACGCGATTTCGGGGAGCGCCAGTTTCAAACCGGAAACTGCCTTTGACGATGGCAAGGCGCTCTGGTTGCGCCTGCCCAACGCAGCGCTGCAGAACTGGCCGGTCGCTTTCATCAAGGACGGCAGCGATTTCGTGGTGGTCAATGCCATCCGCCGTGGCGGGTACCTCGTGGTGCAGCGACTGGCTGATACCGTCGTGCTGCGCTCGGGCGACGATGAAGTGAAGATCGAGCGCGGCCGCCGCCGCATCCTGGGGCTGTTCTGATGCGTGGCAAACAAAATGCGGACAACGTCACCGACGTGACGGACGCGCAGGAACGGACCGTCAAGGGGAAGCTCCCGCGCAATGTCGTCCTCGCACTGGGTGGTGCGGCGGCACTGATGGTTGGCGCCCTGGGCTATTACTTCCAGACCGTCTCGGACGAGCAGATCGACGCCAAGGCTCAGCAAGCGCGAGCCGATGAAATCAAGCAACGTGCCGGCAGCGCGGATACCGGGCAGAGCCTGGATGCGGTCATTCGTGCGCAGGCGGACAAGGCGCGTGAGGAATCCGAGAAACAGCGCAAACTGGCCATTGCGACGGATACCAAGGCGCCCGTCATGACCGCCGGCGATCTCACTAGCGCGGCGAAAGCCACAGGCGCTGCGCCGGATGCGAAGAAGAATGCGGAAGATGACCTCTTCACGTCCTCAGTATTCAAGAGCGGGACACGCAAGTCCCAGGTCGCACAGGTAAAGCAGCCGACAGGCATGCCGGACGTGACGGATCCCGCGCAGATGCGTGCAATCCAGCAGGCTGTCGCGGCAAAGGCGGCCGCCGCGAATGCTGCGGGGGTGACCCCGGAGGGCGTTGCGCCGCAGGCATCCTCGTCGGATCGCCAGTTCCTGCGCGACGCGGGAAGTCTGAACACGCTGCGAACCGGGTTCGACGGCAAGCTGCCGCGCTGCACGCTGAGCCGCGGCTTCGTGATTCCCGCCAACTTCGCCGGCGGCCTCAACTCGGACAAGCCGGGTGAGTTTCGTGCAACGGTATCGCAGGACATCTACGACACCGTCAAGGGTACGTGCAAAATTATTCCGGCCGGCACCACGTTGGTTGGGATGTATAGCGCAGACATTGCTGTGGGCCAGGAACGCATCCTGACCGCTTTCGTGCGCATGCAACTGCCAAATGGGAAAACCGTTCCCCTGATGGGCATGCAGGGTGCGGACCCGGACGGCACGGCTGGCAATACAGGCGACGTCAATAACCACTTCCTCAAGATCTTCGGCGGTGCGCTCGTGATCGGCGCCCTGTCGCTGCGTTTCAACGACAACCCGACAACTACCACGGTAGGACCCTCGGGTCTGGTGGCGTACGGCAATGCGGCCGGACAGGTAGCGACCCAGACGGCGCAGACGATTCTGAACCGCAACCAGAACATCCGCCCGACCATCACCACCGAGCCGGGGCAGAAGATGATGGTGCAGGTCAAGCACGATATTGTCCTGGAGCCGTATCGTGACTAAGCGGCTTGCGACGCTCCTGATTACCGTTGCCGCATCGCTTGGCGCACAGGCTGCAACGATCGAGGCCGTCATCAGCCCCAACGCTATCGTCGTCAAGGCAGACGGGCAGGCACGCGTCCATATGCTGGATGGCAAGCCGGTCCTGTACTGCGGCCTTGACGCGTTCCTTGGCTGGTCCGCGCGGCTGCTCGGTGCGCAGATCGAGCCGGGTGCCGACGATGGACCTGTCGTGACGTTGGCTGGCAAGGCGACGCCCATTGCCCGACTGTTCACGCGAGAAGGCTGGCTGCGACCGGCCGTCCTAAACGATGCAGCGCAAGAAGCCCTGGCCGAGCGACGCGGTGGCTGGGCGTGCGCGCCGAAGACCGAGCCGTTTGCCCAGATGGGCGTTCGCGTCGATCCCAAGATTACAGCCGGCATCGCCATGAACGAGTCGTCGTATCGCGGCCGTCCGTGGCCCTGGACGCTTAACGTGGCGGGTCGCGGCATGTTCTTCGCCACGCGCGAGGAAGCGTACGCGGCCGTCAATCGTCTGCTCGCGAATGACCGTTGCGACTTCGATGTGGGCTTGATGCAGGTGAATTGGTGCTACCACGGGAAGCGTTTTGCGTCGCCGTGGGAGGCGCTCGCCCCAGCGACCAACATCCGCGTTGCCGAAGACATTCTGGCAGAGAACCTTCAGCGCAGCGGTTCGGCCATGAAGGCTGTCGCCTGGTACCACAGCGCCAATCCCGAGCGCGGTGGGCCGTACTTTTCCCGCTTCATGAAACACGTCGCCCAATTCCAATGATCAGGCCGCTCCTCTTCTCCGCTTTTGCGCTAGTCGCGGCGTGCGCTCACGCGGCCGACACTGATCCGCTCGACTTCGACTATCAGGTCGTCGCTCGCGCTGCGGATCGCCCGGCCATGGTATTCAACGACGGCCTTTCCACCTACATCCAGCCCCGGCACGGGCAGCTTGTCCAGGCAGACGGCGCCATTCAGAACGGACCTTATTGGGTCATCGATGGCGTGCCCGATGTGCTGCGCTACACCGTGAACGGGCAGCCGGTGGTGGCTCGATGGAAGAGGGCAAACGGCTTTACCTCGGAGCCGGCCAACCCTAGCGGGGATATGCCGCGGAGTCTCGCTTCCGTCTCCGGTCGCTTGGCCTTGATCGGTAACTATGCGGACCTTCCATTGGTACGGGTCGGCCGCTCGTCACTGCCGCTTGCACAGATGGTTAAATCCATCGCGCCCGCCGGATGGAGTGGCACGGCCCAGAAAGATATCCCGCTTACCGACGACGTTTCGTTGGACGCAAAGGCGGGCGAGAACTGGGTGCAGGCGCTGGCGCGCGTGCTCGAACAGCGCAATCTCTATGCGGAGGTGGACTTCGTTCGCCGGAATATCTCGCTGCGTGCCACGCCGCCCAAAGCGTTCTCTGTAGAGCCGGGCCAAGCTGCGCCGACGGCCGGCATGCTGCGTGTTGCCGCGCCAGTCGTGCCTGCGCCAGTGACCGACGAGGCGCCTACCGCCACACCCCTGCCGGAGGGGCCGACTCTGGCTTCGGCCTTCAATGCGCTGGCCATTCGCGATGCCAAAAATGGTCGCATCGAGGTGCGCTTCGAATCCGAACCGAAGGATCTGGAACTGCGCGATGGCTCGGGCGACAAGCTCCGCACACGATGGGATGACAACGAAAAGGTTCTGTCCTTCCCGACGGTCGACAACTTTACCGCCAGCAGTGGCGGGAAGCGTGTGGAAGTCGCGCGCGTGCCGGGCATAAATTTCCTATTCCCGCGAGACAACGCCGCTGGCCTTGAACGCGTCTTCGAAAAGGATGGCGCGACCTATCTGAGCTTCGCCAAGTCAATGGCGAGCATCTCGGTGTTCGGGGACAACCACCAGGGCGGCGGGGAGCAGAAGGATCGCTACTTCAAGTTCAACGGGGTATCGGACCATCTGACAGTCATCGCAGACGGCAATGTCGTCCGTGTGGACCGCCTGCCGGAGGTCCGCTTCTACGAGCGCGCGGTCCAATGATTGCAATCCGTATCGGGCTACTGCTAGCCGGCACCGCGCTCGCCGGTCTTGTGCAAGCCGATTGCTTGGACGAGGCGGCGGCATTCCATCGCGTCAGTCCCGTGCTGGCGCGTGGCATTGCGCAGGTCGAGTCAGGGATGCGGTCGTGGGTAACCAACCGCAACACTAACGGCAGCGAGGACATCGGGCTGATGCAGATCAACTCGGCGCATTTGCCGCGGTTGGCGAAATACGGCATCACGCGCCAGAGTCTGTTCGATCCCTGCACCAACGCCTACGTCGGCACGTGGATCCTCGCCGATTGCCTAAGCCGCTACGGAGATACCTGGACGGCAGTCGGTTGCTACAACGCCGGCTCGCCCGACAAGCGATTGCGCTACGCCAACCGTGTCTACCAGAAGCTGCAATCCACCAGCAAGTAACTCATTCGAATTCAAACGGAAATCAGCCATGTACCAGTCTCGAATGCTCGCCCGGATCTCCCGGACCCTTTTGTCCGGTGCGGCCGCCTTTGCGGTATGCGCCCATGCGGCGGTGCCGGCCTCCGGCCCCTTTGGCGCAGAGCCGTTCGGCAACTTCGAGCCGACGAAGCCGCTCGCAGGCGGTGGGTGGCAGGTGCTGGCGGGCGAGCGCGCGAAGCCGACCACGGTGGCTGCGGTTTCACCGGCCGTGGCAAGTACACCGAGCGCGGCGCAGGTAGCCGTAACGCCGGTAGCCATGACCCCAGCTCCGAGCACCGTGCCGCCCCTCAGCCCGTCGGCACCGCTGGAGCGAAGCTGGAGCGTGTCTCCTGCTGACGCGAACTACCGCGTCCTCATTGAAAAGTGGGCCCGGGAGGCGGGTTGGACGGCCGCGCAGTGGGAAGTCGACCAAGACGTGCCCATCGAGGCATCTGACGCCTTCTCGGGGGACTTCAAAACTGCCGTACGCCGCGTCCTCTCCGCAACCGAAATGACCGACTACAGCCTGAAGCCCTGCTTCTACTCCAACAACTATGTGCGCGTGGTGAAGCTCACCACGAAGTGCGACCCGTCCAAGTGAGGAAAGCCATGACGTTGACCCGAATTCTTCGCCCGGCGACCGGCGCCGCGCTTGTCTGCTCCACCCTCGCTGGGTGTGTCTCTCCGTCGTTGCTCCGGGACGTGCGCCAATCGACCGACTCGACGACGGCGCAGTCCATGCAGACCACCGAGGATCTGTACGCCCGGATTCGCCGCGACAGGGCTGCAGTCGAAGCAGAACAGGATGTGGCGCGCCCGTACCTCGCTGGCAAACGCGTCCCGGTTGCCCGCAACGTGACGCTCCCGGTCGCGTTGCGCGCCAATGTCGACACGCTCGTTATGTTCCCCGAGCGTTCGACATCGCTCGCCGTGGTCGCCCAGCGCATCCAAATGGCGACCAATATCCCGGTCAAGATCGAGTCGGATGTCTACCTGCCGCCGAGCCTCTTGCTGCCGCGCAGCCTGGGACAGCAGGCCGCACAGCAGCTGCGCTCGACGCAAGGCCAGGGCGCCGTGAATCCCATCGCGCAGGGCCTGGGCCCGGCGCCGACCCTGAACGGCCCGCTGCCCGGCGCGCTGACCGCAGGCGGCAGCTTGTCGGCGTCTTCGCAAGCGACGCCACTGCTCGATAACGCCCTGAATGTCGAGTTCAAGAACAGCGAGAAGATGCCGCTGGCCACCATGCTCGATACCGTTGCCACGCGCCTCGGTATCAACTGGGAATTCAACAGCGAGAAGGGCGTCATCCGCTTCTACCGTTTGGTGACGAAAACCTGGCAACTACCGATGCAGGCCGGCACCAACTCGTTTACCACCGAGTTCAAGCAGTCCGCTCAAGGCTCGAGCTCAGGTAGCACCAGCGGCGGCCAGAGCAATCAGGTGGACGCGGTGGCCAAGTCCGAGATCAAGGATCAGGACGATCTGGCTGGGGTGAAGAAAAGCATCGAGCCGGCAATGACGCTGGTGGGTAACGCGGAACTCAACCCGGCGACCGGCCTGTTGACGCTGCGCGATACCAAGGAAGCGGTGGATGCCGCCGACGAGATCGTGCGTCGTCAGGTGGCGATCTACTCGCGCATGGTGACGCTCAAGTTCCAGATGATCGACCTGACCGTGTCCGACAACGGCGAGGCCGGTGTGGACTGGAATGTCGTACTGACCAAGGCGTTGAACAACCTGCCCGGCTTCACGGCGACGGCGCTGTCGCCCGCCACGCTGGTCTCGTCGTCTGCCGGTAGCCTGGGGTTGAACCTGACATCGGGCGGGTTCAGCGGCACGCAGGCCATCGTCAGTGCGCTCAAACAATACGGCACGGTGACGTCGAACCTGACCATTCCGGTCTCGATGCGCAACCGGCACGGCTTCCAGTACAACAACCGTCGCACGTTCTCCTACGTGTCCGGCACGACGCCGGCTGCATCGAGCGTGGGCGGCACGGGCGGCGTTCCGGGTATCACGACATCGACGGCCACCGTCGGCTTCAAGCTGGCCGTCTACGCGGACGCGACGTCGCGCGATGACGTGAATCTGACGATCGCGCTGGACCAGTCCAAGCAGGACGGTCCGCTCGAGAGATTCACATCCGGCTCTGGCGACAACCAGCAGTCGGTGCAGACCATCAATCTCATCGGCAAGGGCATCCCCAAGCAGGACCTCATCGTGCGCAACGGGCAGACCGTTCTCATGACAGCGCTGGACCAGGATGACACACAGAACACCCGCCGCACGCTCGGCGAGTCCCTGCCGATGATCCTGGGCGGATCGCAGACGGTATCGAAGACCCGCACCTTCACGCTGCTGCTGGCGACCGTGATGGTGCAGGACCAGGGCGAGGCGAGGTAAATCATGCGCGCACTTCGTCAATTCATTTCGGATCTGGTGACCCTGTATCAGTGGAGCCTGCCGGTGGCTCTAGTGACCTGGCTTCCTTGTTTCATCGCCGTTGCCATACAACGTCATGCGGACAGGATCGGGGTGGCGATCGTTATGGCGGCGGTCACGCTGTTCGGCCAAGGCTTGCTGGCTGCCTACAGCCTCTCACTGCGCGGTCGGATGATCGTATCCGATGACAACTACTGGACAGTGCTGGTGGACGGTACCGCCCGCGGCGCCATTTCCGACGCCGAGTACGCCGCGATGCGCGAGCGTGCCGCGTTCTCGGTGAGTACCTATCTGCGACAGACGGCCAATGTCGTTGGCGCTGGCGTTACCTTCCTCCACTGGCTCATTCGCAATATTCCGGTGATCCTGTTCTGGATTGCGATGGGCGGACTGCTGCTCGCACCGGAGGGTACTGTCGTGGCGATCAAGACCATTCTGATTGCGGCTCAGACGGACCCCGAGCGGCTTGCGGTCGCAATCGTGCAGTTTCTGCTGCCCATGCTGATCTCATCGGCCGCGCTTGGCATGCTGTTTCTGTACCAGCAGTTCGGATGCCGCAATGAGTTCCGTGCAGCGTGGCAGGATGAAATGCGCCGGCGACTGGACCTGTTCCCGATTGGCGAGATCACCCTCACTCGCATCGAGAATCAGCAGTCCGTCATTGCCGACGAGCGTCGTGCGTTCCGGACGTTTCTACGCCAGCGACGCGGCGTGGCGGAAGCCGCCGCGAGAGCTGCAGAAGGGGCGGCACGATGATTGTCAATATCCATGGCAAGACGCTTGCCTTCGGGATGAACTGGCGCACGCTCACGGGCAATGCGCCGGCGCCGGACCTGGCCGCCAAGGTGGCAAAGGAGGTCAAGGCAGGGCGGATCTGGCATGACGGCGCGGCGCTTCACATGGGGTACCTCGCGCCCGAAGATGCACAGACCAAGATCAAGGACAAGATCTACTCGGCCGCCGTTGCCATTGCCCGCATCCCGGACCTGCTGCCGAACGTGTTGTTCGCGTATCGGCTGGAGAACGCAGGTGCGCACGTTGGGTATTTTGTCTGCGGCATCCTGAAGGGCCGTCCGCGCGTGGGCTTCGACCGCGTCATTGCGGATGAGGCCACGCTCTCGGAAGTGGTCAGGGATTTTGCACAGAAGGCCGGAGGCTCGTTCCGACTGGCCGGCAATCTGCCGGAGCTGGCCCAACTGGTGACGGTGACAACGCCGCTGAGCTTTGTCGAGCTGCATCTCGACGCGATTGCCGCCGCCGCTGACTCTCATACGGCGCTGCGCAAGCCGAGTGCTGCGGCGACCAAGAAGCGGTTGGCGATGCTGGCGATTGTTGGGCTTCTTGCTGCCGTCGGCGGCAAGTACGGCATGGCCGAGTACCAGGCGTACCAGATTCGCAAGAATCCGCCACCGCCGCAGAAGAGCCCCGCGGAGCGGTATGCCGAGGACATCATGGCACGCTCAGTTGCGCCATCGGCCAAGGCGGCAGTCGCCATCCCGCAGTTTGCTCGTTGGTTTGCGGAGTCTGTACCGGTTGTCGTGGGTGGGTGGAAGCTCGCCACCATTACTTGCAAGACCGTCGTTTCCCCGATGGCGGAGTGCGACGCGGTCTACAGCCTGGATGCGAGCAAGAGCGGAGGCGGCACGCGTGGTGCGACAAACACCACGTTTCTGGCCGATATACCGGATGTCTTCGCCAATCCGCGGTTCGGGAAAGACGACAACGACGTGACGGTGACTGCGAAGGTGCCGTTCGGCCCGCCGACGCCGCTTGGCAAACTTCTCGAATCACTGCCTACCAGCATGGCATTGCGCACTGACCTGGGTTCGACACTGCAGTTAATGCGGCCTGCGACCACGAAGGCAGTGCTCTACGAAATGGTGCCGTTCGGCGCGATCCCGCCAGAGGGACTGGGGTCGGTACCGGCGATCTACCGAATTGCCACCTGGGAGATCAACGGCCCGCTGCGCAATGCCGGCATGGTCGGCGCTTTCCCACCGAACGTGTCCGTCAGTGAACTCACCCTCACCGTCAAGCTGGACGCCGACCCGTCCATCAACGACTCCAAATTCATGATCGAAGCCAAGGGCGACGCCTACGCGCGCGATGGAGCACACCAATGAAACGAATCTCGACCGCACTTCTTGTTTGTCTTGCCGCCGGCGCTGCGCATGCGGATGGCGTGAAAACCATCACGCAACAACTGCTGGAGAAGGATGCGCAACTCGCCCTGCAGAAGCTCGATCAGGATCTCGCAAAGGGCAATCCCGCGCCGACATCGGTGGCCGCCGCGCCAGCGTCGTCGGAGCAACGCGCGCGGGACGAGGCACCGAAGACGATCGCACTCTACGGCGTGGATGGTCGCGCTGCGGGGCTGCCTTTGACCTTGCGCAGCTACGTGAAGTGGGGCGACCAGGTGTATGCGGCCAAGGTAGGCGGCTCGGTGCGCGGTTACAAGGTGGTCGCCATCTCCGAGGCGGGGACGAAACTATCGCGTGGCAAGCTGACCGTGAACGCGGCCCGGGTCGACGAGGATGCCGTGATTCTGGCAGGCGAGCAGTCGGGTGGTGAAGTCCGTGCGACGTCGAAACAAGCCGGACCGCTTCCTGGCGGAACGCACCCCGGCGGCATGCCACCAGTTTCGGGTGCTCCCCCCGGCTTTACGCCGCTCCCGCCGGTGACGCCTCCAATGCAGCCGAGTCCGTCATCTACGGGCGCCCCGGCGCAGGTCGGCTCGCTGGCTGCGCCCGCGGCGGCGCCGGTGAAAGGTTGAGACCGGTCATGAAAATCTTTGGCAAGTCCAAGACCCTCATGCCGGCCTCGGGCGGTGGCATTACCGTGCTGTCGGGTACCGGCTCGGTGGTGCAGCCCTTGGGTGACGGTCGAGCCGGTACTCGCCGCTGTCGACCCGCATGCATCGCCGACCACGGAGATCCGTACAACCGACGATCTGCCATCGTTCGTGCGAGTTATCTACGACGAGCTGGGCATGGCTCAATCCCTGCGGCACCAACTGTGTCCAGTGTTGGTTGAGGAGGGCGTCGCTGGTTCGCGCGGCAAGTTCGCACTCATTCTGCTGGCCGAGATGCAGCATTCGGACGTGACCGAGGAAATCCTTCGGCAGTCTCGTCTGCATTATGAAGCGGCCACGCCTTTCTTCTACACGGCCGCGCCGCAGGTCATGACGGCGCTGTCCCGTGGCGTGGAGGGACGGGTACGGCGCGCAGCTACGGCCGTCCCTGGGGCCCGCAACGCCAATGCGCTCTGGCAGACGTTCCTTGCGGCGGCTCAGTTCGCGCTCCGGGAGCAGGCGTCGGATATCCATTTCGAAGCCAAAGACAACAGCGAACTCTCGCAGATCCGCTTCGCCATCGATGGCCACCTGGTGTCGCCACCCGAATTCCAGATTCGCACGGGCGATCTGCTGGATATGCTCGGCCACGTCTGGCAGAAGGGCAAGGGCGGCTCGCAAGGTCTCTTCAGCCGCATCCTGCCTCAGCAGACGAGCGTGCGCGCGGAGGTCGAGGGCGTACCGCTGGTGTTTCGCTGGGCATCGATGCAAAGCGCCGATGGCCACCTGACCGTCATGCGGGTCAACCGGGAGAAGGCGGCGACGAACGATGTCGATTTCGTCAAGGACCTGGGATTCTTCCAGCAGCAGGCCGATGTCATCGACCGCTGCACCATGCAGATGGGCGGGGGCGTTGTGTTGGTCGGTACCGTTGGGTCCGGCAAGACGACGACGGCCCATGCGGTGATGCAGCGCCTGCCGGGCTGGATGAACAAGATGTCGATCGAAGACCCGGTAGAGCTGATGGCGCGCGGCACGCACCATTTCTCGGTGTCGCGGCATCTGGATGGCGCCAACAGGGAAGACGATCCGTTCATTGTGGCGAAACGTCAGTTGAAGCGGATGAACCCCCACTTCGTCATGATCGGCGAGGTGCGTGACTTCGAATCGGCAGGTCTCTTCCGCGATGTGGCCGGCGCTGGCCTCCGGGCGCTGACGACGGTCCACGCACCCTCGGCGGTCGCCGCGACAGACCGTCTGGCTGACAGCGAGCTGCGCATTCCGCGGAGTGTGCTGGCCACGCCCGGCTTCGTGAATCTCTATGTCTACCAGGCCCTGTTGCCAAGGACTTGCGAGTGTGGCCACCACGGCGTTGAGGCCAAGGAGATTCTGGGGGCGGCGAAACTGCAGCAGATGGAGAGGCTCTTCCAGTTCAACGTGGACGGCATTCGGCTGCGCCGCCTGGAGGGCTGCGACAAGTGTCGCCGGGCCAACCTGCCGGATCTGAACGGCATCCGTGGCCGGGTCATGGCCGCGGAGATGTTCGAGCCGGACGAGCTCGACCTCATGTATATCCGCGATGCCCGCGCCATCGAGCTGCAGGCGCATCAGCGCGAAAAGCGGGAGACGGGCTTTGATATCCCGGACTGCACGGGCAAGTCGGTATTCGAAGTTGCCATGTACCACGTGTACGCCGGGACGGTGGACCCGCGCGAGGCCGAGCGCATCCTCTCGCTGGACGGCTACGAGCAACGCCTCAAACGCATGCTGAACCGCGTCAAAGGAGGTGCCGCATGATGTCCCGTATCAAGGCGCTGCTGCGCCCCCGGAAACCTCTCAGCACGGGGGCTGCGCGTCTCCACGCCTCTGTAGGTCGCTTTCCCGACAAGCTCTGGCGTGCGCGCTTCGAGTTCGGTGCGAAGCGGGTCGACTACTACTACGACCTGGCCATGCGCATCGAGAAGATGCCAGGCGAGCCGATCTCCAATCACTTCGCCAAGGATGCCGCGCGGCGCGCCGGCGAGCCTCTTGGCATTCTGGCTGCGTTGTGGCTGGCGCGTAGTGAAGGTCTGGATGGTGAAACGCAGGAATCGCGTCTGGCTGAAATCCTGCGTGGAACTGTCCCGGATGAGGATCTTGCGATTCTGGCCGTAGCGGAGCAGGGCGGTGACCTAAAACAAGGGCTGTTTAAGCTCGCAGAGAACCTGCGTGCCATGCACGACGCGAAGGCGAATATCGTGATCTTGCTGGCCAGCCTGGGGCTCACGCTCATCATCCTTCACGTGTATGTCGGCGCCATGGCGTTCATCGTGGCGCCGATGCTGGATCGCAGCTTCGCAAGTTTGCTGCCGGTGGATGCCTACGGGCCCATTGCCAAGACCTTCCACTACGCGGCGCAGTTTCTCCGCAATTGGGGCTGGCTGGTGCTGGCCGGAGAGCTTGCACTGGGCTACTGGGTAGTCAAGGCGCTGAAGAACTACACCGGGAAGTACCGCCAGTGGCTCGATAACAATGTCATCCTGTTCGACTTCTTCCGGCGCTTCCAGGGTGCGCAGTTCCTCTCGGCGCTTTCGGCGGTGACGCAGCGCTTTGGGGGCGACTCGAAGAATCTGTCGCCCGCGTTGGAACTCATGCGGGAGCACGCCTACCCGTACCTGGCCCAGCACATCGAGCGCATCCAGATCGCGCTCGAAGACAGTCCGAATGCCGGCGGGAAGATTTTCGACACAGGACTGTTCGACCGCGATACCTCGTTCCGTATTCAGGACATCGCTGAGTACGAAGACGATCTGTCGAGGATGCTGGGCACTGTCTCCCACACCCTGCTGCAGACGGCGCCGCGCGAGCTGGAGCAACGCGCGTCGTCGTTCAATCGCAAGGCATCGATCCTGCTCATCATCCTCATTACCAGTCTGGCCTTCATGCCGGCGTTCATGGCGCGCGAGCTGAAATCCAGCATGCAGACCAACAGCATTCGTACCCATCAGAATAGCATCAACCCATCCGCCCTCCCATCCAACTGACAAGGAACAACGAAAACATGGACAACCGCAACCTGCAAGACAACCGCGCGGCCGCCGATGAGACGGCCTTCGATGCCACCGGTCCCCTCAACCAACTGAGCCGTGCGGAACAGTGGAAGCGCATTCGCAGTAATCCGCGGCTGCGCGGGCAACACGGGGGCATTCTCGACGAATACGGCTTCTACCTGCTGCTCGCCGCCCTGACCCTCGTTGCCATCCTGGTGCTGTTCTCGCACAACTCGGTGGACACGCAGGTCCAGCAGTTGACCACCGAACTGAACAACGTTATGGGCAAGGTGAAGACGAACTACCGTGGCCAATACAGCAAGGTCTCCGTCACGTCGCTGATCGACAACGGTGTCTTCCGCGATCTGACCACGATGACGGACACGGGCGGCACGATCTCGGTGCAACCCGGCGGCGGCACGCTGACGGTGGCGCCGGCACGTCTGCTAAGCAATAACGACAGTGTGCAGTACACGGTACCGAACCAGCCGGATGCCGCGTGCCCGGCGATTGTAGCGGCCTTCCAGAGTAGCGCCGGCCGGATCGTTGTGAACGGCACCACGATCAAGGATGTCGGCGGATCGGTGGACCCGAGCAAAGTGAAGTGCTCCGGCGACAGCAACACCCTCAACCTGTTCATGTCCTGACGAGGACGCTAGTCGAGTAGACATGCCCGGCCAATTGGCCGGGCTTTGGCATAGGAGAGCGGATCATGTTGTTGAGCAATTATTCGATGGGCCTGCTGGTGGGCAGTATTGCACTGGTGGGATCGGTGGCCTGGGCCTACGCGGATCAGGAGGAAAACCTCGCTATCGGCACGGGCAATTACATGTCCAACATCGCACAGGCGGCGAACACGTACACGTTCGAGGCGTTCACTGCGCTTGCGAAGAGTCCGACGGGATCGACCAACCTGACCGTGGGTGGCAAGACGATTGGCGTGGCCGATCCGTTGCACCCGACGGTGCAGGATTTTATCAACTTCGGGTTGCTGCCGATCGGGTATTCGGACATCAGTCCCCTCGGGCTGTCATTCAGGATCGATCTCACCCCCACGAACTGCGCGGGAGATATCTCGGGCTGCTCGATCCCTGGGCTTGTCTACTCGACGACCGGCTACCGTGACGCGTTTGGGCGGATTCGGACGGACTTGATGGGGGCTGCGGTGGTCAAGGCGGGGCAGGATGCAGGCGTAACGTTCGCCGAGACACCTGCGACGATCACCGGAATGGCGGCGACTTGGCAGGCCCCCAACCCCGTGGTTGGACAGCCTGTGGGCGTGCTGGCGATGCGCGTGGGATCGAGCTCGCTGCTTGCGCAGTCCATGAATCAGTTCTATAAGCGCGATGGCTCGCTGAATCTGACCGGCGCAATGGACGCGAACAACCAGGCGATGAATCGCGTAGGAAACTTGCAGTCCAATGGGTCGCTGTCTGCGGCGGGTAATGTCTCCGCGAGCGGCAATGTCACGGGTAACGTGGTAGCAGGAAACGGTCTCCAGTCATATGGGAATGCGTCAGTGGCGGGAACGCTTGGCGCTGCTCAGGTAAATGCCAATGGAATTCAGTCGTATGGCAACGTGAACGCATCGGGATCGCTGGTCGCAAATGGTTACGTCTACACATCTGGAGCAATGGTGCCGTCATTGGACCCCAGCCAAAAGGTGATCGCAGGATGGGGCTGCTCTGATCCGCAGGGCGCTATTCGAAGCGATCCGGACGGCAAGACGCTTTCGTGTCAGAACGGCGTGTGGAGAGCCGCGGGGGGAACATCGCAGGGGCAGATCGTTTCGTTTTGGACGAGAGGCCATGACGTTTTTACCGACTACGGCATTTGCGTTTCGTGGCCCACTGCGAACGGAATGCCCGGCTCGGACTATCCTTGCCCGCCGGGCTCTGTAGGGTTCATTGGGGGGAGCTACAACACGTCCGGTAGCGGAGGTGGTTAAAAAAAACGGCCGGCATTTTCGCCGGCCGCCATACCCCGCGCAAGCGAGGTTATTGGCAAGAGAGAACAACTACACCGGACACGTCCCCGCTTGAGGGAGTGGGGATCGTATATCCGACCGCAAGAAGCGGCTTCTTCGCATCTGTACCCAGCGTTTGAATGAGGTAAGTACCCGGTACGCTGGCCGTTCCGAGGCTCACGCCCTTGAGCGGCGCGTTGGTAAGGGACGCCGTCGCGTGGGTATCGGAACCAATAGCCACGTCAAGCGCGAACGAGTCAAGACTTGCAAAGGTGAGGCCGACGGTTGCGGTAGCAGAATTCAGCTTTCCTACCGGGAAATTGCCGCTAACCGCAGTCGGCTGGGTTGCGGCGATCACTGTGCAGGACGCCTTGACGTCGGGGGCACCGACGGTAAGATCCGGCGTTACCGTGAGCGGTGCGCCAACCACATAGTGGCTGCCTTGATTGACACTTACATTGCCCTGGCTTGTTGCCCCGTTCGTCCACCGGCCAAGTGCAAAGGAGCCATTACCTGCGAGATCGGTGACGGTGCCGCTCGTGAGCACAACATTGACCGAGCTATTTGCGCCAAGCGTCGTGTATGCGCCGGCAGTCGTCTTGGTTTGCGCGGAGGCCGCCACCGCCGAGGTCACATACGCATGTGACGATACACCCCGCGATACGGCATCTTGCGGCACGAAGATCAGAGCCAAGGGATCGGCAGCAACCGCAGGAGCGCTTCCCTGCACCGTGACTGCAGGTGCCGGAGGGGTCGGGGTGCTCGGCTGCTGCGCGGCTGGCGCACTGTCACCACCGCCGCCACCGCAGGCGGCCAGGGTCAGCAGTGCAGCGGCAGAAACGACGGAGAGTGCGAACTTGGTTTTTTGCATTTTCTTCTTCCTCTGTTTTCAGGATGGACCGCGATTCAATCCGAACCGCTTGATTCCATCCTACGGGCTTAATCCGCATGTCAAGCCCGCTAAAAAAATCAACGGCCGCGATTGTTAAGGGCAGCCTGAATCTTCTTGTCGGTTTTGTACTGGCTCAGCGCGTAGGTCGACCAGATCGCAGCCGGAATCCAGCCAATGATCGTGAGTTGCAGGATCAGGCAGATAATCCCCGCAAACGGACGTCCAATCGTAAAGAACTGGAACCACGGCAGCAGGATCGCGAGCAGCAGGCGCATTTGTCAATGTCAAAAGTGGCAAGGACCGCAAGAATACAAGATTGCGGACCGTCCTGGTATCGACAGCCCCGTTGCTAGTCTGAACCCCCAATAAGTGGGGTTATCGTGAGCGGTACAGCGTCGTCCCGCAGTGGTTGCAAATGTGGTACTGCCGGACCTTAATGAAAGCTTGCTCGCGCCACACGCGGATACTGCGCGACCCACAGCGATTGCAAGACATACCGCCGGCCGCATTCCCGGGATTGGCCTTGGCGTACTTTTCGACGCTGGGCGGGCCCGGACGGGTGAGGACGTAGGCGATAAGTCCGAAGTACGAGAAGACGAAGCATGTAATGGTCCAACCGAACTTCGATCGGTCATCTCTCTGGGACCACCGGAAAGCCAGGTAGGTTGGGATGATAGTGACAGCAAGCACAGCAAAATAGCCGTTCAAGGTTCAACTCCAGTGTGGCACCCGGACGAGCGCCGTGTTTCGCTACTTGCGGCGACGGTTGCCACCGCGGGTGGCCGTGAGGGTTCCGTTGCAGCAAGGGCATGTGAACGAGTGAAGAAGTTCGATCTTGTCCGATGAGTTGGATGCCAGATAGGGCGTGCCGCATTTACGGCACGGCCAGACCGCGAGCTCCTCGCTCATGGCCATTGATCGTGCTAGGTGCATGGAACGCTCAGGCGGCACCTTGCAATCGTCGGCAAAGAACGTTCTGTTGATGTCGATGGCGGCGACGAAGCTCTCGGGCGTCGAGACCTCACGCGCGATGGCCGAGCGAAACAGCCACATCTGGAAGGTCGATTGCACGCGGCGGGGCGGGGTCTCGATGAACCAAGTCAAGGACGAAGGTGGCTGGCCAGACGGCGACGATCGGCCATGGATCCTGCGGTACGCGTCGCGGGCGACCTCGAGACTGGTATTGAAGAGCGAAGACACGCTCTTGGCACGGCACCCGAAGTAGAGGAATGCTTCGAAGAGGGCATCGCGCACGAAATTCTCGAGGCGGAACTTGCCCCACGGCTCCGAATGCGGCAGCTTGTCCGTACGCATCGGCGACGACTCCATCAGGAAGTGCGCAATGAGTTCGCGCGTCAGCCTTCCCGCGTGGGTCTCCAACCAGAACATCTCGTCAGCGAAACGCCAGTGGAACAGCGGAACCAGGCGCTCGGATATGGCGACATCCATTTCGTGCTGTGGAACCGAGCGGAGATAGGCGGCGAGTTCGTTGGAGATGCCGACCAGTGGGGCGGCCAGCACCGACATGTTCAACATGTCATAGAGCGCTGTGATGTAGGACCGATTGGTGTGTTCGAGGGCGAGCCGCTCGACGATTGAGAGATCCGCCGGCAAGGACGCCTGCAACCGTTCCATAGTAATCGTCGGGATCCCTCCTTCGATGAAGGACCGCCAGTCCGCGACGGAGGAGAGCGCGGGTGCGAAAGCAAGGAATGGGGTGCAGAAGACCTTATTGGAGTGTGTCTGATCGCTACGCAACGAGAACAGATCGCTGTGGGTAACGCGGAAGACGCGTTCCAGATCGGGGCGCACCGCCACGGCGTTTACAACGTAGTTGCTGATGCGAAGATTAGCCGAGAGGGCGCGGTCCTGGACCCAGCTGGGCAAAATGAACTGCTCGAAGATCGAACGCGAGGGGTTCGTTTGCATGTCAGGCTCCAGTGAGGCCAATCAGTTCGTTATGGAAGGACTCAACCCGACGGCGCAGCGACAGCAATGCCGCGCCGTGTTCCTTCTTCTTGATGGAGTTGATCGTCGCGCGGAGCTTACTCAGTGCGTCGTCTAAGTCGGCGCACAGGCCATCGATGCGAAGTGCTGTGCTGCGGGAATCTGCCGCCTGGGACTCGTGAGCTTGAATCTGGACGTTGATGTCACCAAGGTGTTGCTGGGCCTCACGCAATTGCGCCTTGGCCTCATCAAGTTGACGGTTGGCCTCGATTACCGCCTCTGCAACGTCCTTGTACTCCGGCGGCACCACTTCGACCCGGACCTCTCTGACGACCTCTCGGATCTTCGACTCGGCGAGGGTCTTCTGCAGCGCGGTTTTTTCGGTGGTCAGTCGTTGGACGAGAACCTGCAGTGACTCGACGGTATTAGCCTGTGAATTCAAGGCTGCCGTGGAGCGGTCCAGTTGCTCTTTCTGCGCGAGCTTCTGCGCGTCGGAAACGTTCGCCTGTTCGCGCATGGCACGCATCTGTGCTTCGAGGTCCCGCTGGCGCTCGAGGCTCTCGTTCAATTGGTCTTCGGCCGCCTGGAGCGTTGCCATGACGCTGTTCAGTTCCTGGTGGGTTTTGCGCGACCATTCGATGTACGGGATGATGTCCTTGCGCGAGTACGTTTCATCGGCCTTACGTGCATCAATGAACCGCTGGATCTCCTCTTCCGTAATGTCAGCGCGCTTCAGGATCGTCAGTTCGCCGAGGTTCAGAAAGGTGATGGCGTCGGCGTTGTCGGAGAAGTGGTGAAACGCCTGGAGATACTTGATAGCCGAACCTCGAGAGATTCGCAGCGCCTTGGCGGCGAAGGAATACAGCAAGGCATCTGCCTCGCTCTGCGCGCGCTCTCCAGCCCCGAAGCGCTTCTGGACTGAGGTCAGGATCGCGTGATAGATCTGGAACATGCGCGAGCCGATGGCGGTGTGCTCGCTCAGGATGCGTCGGCGAGAGAGTTCGATCTCTTGCGCCGCCTGAACGATCCGGCCTATTGCCGCATTGTCGACGTACTGGCCCAACTGGTGAACGGCCAATTCGCGTAACGAGTTCGATGCGCTCGGATTAACGATATCGAATCGCGGCTTCTCGTCTTTGTCTTCGTTTCCTTTGTTATCCATTGTTGCCCCGTCATGAAAGGAGAGTGATGCGGACCCGTATGCGCCGCAACTCCTTCAACCTACCACTCGAAAATCAATGTCAAGTGAGACGAGAAACAGATGCAGCGATCAGGCTGAAGCTTATGACGTTATCGAGTACTCGTGAGGACCGAAAGCGAGGCAAAACCATATCGCTTTCAACGTCCAAGCTCGAATCAGCGGTACTTCAGTACTTCTTTTAACGACTTGGGCTTAGGCATTTTAAGGTTAGTGCCACTTCAGTGGGAACTGCCTGTCTATACAGGTTGCGTGATAACGACCCGCTAAAAGGGCGAAGAAAAGGAACATGTTCCTTTCAAAAAGGACGAAAGCTCAGTTCCCGGACGTCTGATTCGCGGTCAAAGCCGCTATACGAGCGAGCCTTGCCAGGCCACTTATTCGGGTGTAGAGTTACCTCACCTTCAGCGTCACAGACGCATCGATATCGCGGTGGCTACCCAGCCTCCATGTTGCGCCGGAATCATCGCGCCACGTACCGCCAATTTCCCCCTGATTTTCTGCCGCACATAGATAGCGCCTTTAAGACATGCATTGCATGCCTTAAGCGCGTTGTGATGCGCGCGTCCATGGATTCCTTGCTCGTCCGAGCATCGAAGAATCGCCTGGCATCCGCCAGGAAATCCCTTTTAACGTTTCTCGAGAGAAACCATGGAATCCTTTGCCAACAACCTCATCAAGCGCCCGCTCAAGCTTCTCGCATGGTCCTTGGCCCTGTTTGCAGCTTCGCAGTCGTTCATCGTTGCAATGTTTGTCTCTGCTGTTCTGTTCTTTTACCTGAAAGAAAAGGCGGTCCAGTGGAGCAAGGTCGTACCGGCAGCGCCGAAGGTATCGACGCCGGACACTCCGGCAGAACGTAAGGCTACCCCGGTTCAACCGGCGCAACCGCCCGAGACGCAGTACGAACGCTCGGCAGTGGTTACGCCTATCCGTCGCACCGGAACGCATGACCGTTCCTAACTTCTAGCCGCCCAATTCTGGGCGGCCTCATTCCACCTGTCGCGGGTATTCGATACCCGCCGACAGGTGGGTCTTCGGATACTCGTCCGGAGACCATCATGGAAACAACGGCAGTAGGGTGGCAGCTGGACTTCTTCGGTGAAGCGGCCGCTATCGTTGTGCCTCCTCCGAAAGTCGATCCACTGCCCGACCCCTCGCTTTGGAGCGAATCGGTTCGGGAGCAGATGATCGACGCGCTTATCAGCTTGGCTTGTGACAGCCGTCGCGGCGACAACATGCCAGAGTCACTAGTCGATTGTGCTGATCTCTTACGTGACCGGATCCGCAACAAGTCTTCACTGGACCTGGAGGACTACTCCATGACCCTCGGCTGGATCTTCGGTTACTGGGACGGTGCACTGCCCTATACCTACGTCTGTGCAGTGTGCGGCGTGAGTCCCGAGGTGCTACAGGACGTCATCCTTAACCATGCTCGCCTGAAAGCCGACCTCGATGAGGTGCGCAGACAGTGCTGCGGGTCTCTTCTCTGATTTCCCCATGTCACTCTTCAATCTTTTCAAGCAAGCGGCCATTTCTTTGCTTGGCCACAAGAACCCTACACCACCCAGCGCGAAAGTTCATGTGGGGACCGGCGCAGACAATGAATTTCAGATTCACATTGGCGGCGTGCCCCATCTCTTTCGGGACGAGGGCGATCGCGTGGTGCATTTCAGGGCCGTATTCGACCGGACGATCCAACACACGTCGTTCGGTGACAAGTTGTTGCCCGAAGTGATGCCGCGATGGAGCAAGGTCGGCGTGCACGACGCAGATGGCGACACCCTGCAGTCCGTTGCGGAGAGAGTCGTGCGTGACGCAAAGCTGAGCGCGTCAGTGTCGCAGCAGGAGGATTCCAAAGCGGAGGTTGCTCGGCAGCATTCCACTGGCGTTCAAAAGGCTGGTCAGCTAGATGATCGTGCGGTGCATCGTCGCCAGACTTCTGCATCTGACGCTTCGTCGTCGACGTACACCGTCGGCACGCTGCTCGAATGGGGAGAAATGGAGTTCCCCAATCGAAAGCCTGGCGGCAAACGCACCTACACATCGTTTGCACTGAAACTCGATACGGGCGCTGGCGTGAAGACGCTGCAAGGCGAGGGCCTGAAGGATGTCCTGGCTGATGCCCGTTGCAAGGTGGGCGAGCGCGTCGGCGTCAAACGCCTCTATAAAGAGAAAGTTCCTGCATTCGACCAAACGACGGGGCAGCCCCTTCGTGATCGAACAACGGGCGAGCAAAAGCTCTGGGACCGCTGGGTCTGGTCGATCAATCGCATTCATTGACAAGGAAGCATATGGCATCCGTTAACAAAGTAATCCTCGTGGGCAACCTCGGTGCCGATCCCGAAACCCGTTATCTGCCGAGCGGTGACGCGGTCACCAATATCCGCATCGCTACAACCGATCGGTACAAGGACAAACAGTCCAATGAGTTCAAGGAAGCGACCGAATGGCATCGGATTGCATTCTTCGGCAAGCTGGCGGAGATCGCCGGCCAGTATCTGAGGAAGGGCTCGTCCGTCTACATCGAGGGGCGTATCCGTACTCGCAAATGGCAGGACCAGTCCGGCCAGGATAAGTACAGCACCGAGATCGTTGCCGACCAGATGCAGATGCTGGGCGGTCGCCAAAACGGCCAATCTGCTGATGATGACGCGAGCGATGGCGCTGGACGCCGCGCTAGCGAAGACCAGTCGCATGGTCAACGTCAGCAGCGTTCGACGAGCGGCGGTGCCAGCACACGCAATGCGCAACAAGGCGGCTATGGCGGTGGCGGAGCGCAGCGTGATGGATTCGACGGGTTCGACGACGACATCCCGTTCGTGCGCCCTCTGGCGCTCGACGGAATTCCCTTCCGACGCTAAGGCGCATCGATCGAAGGGCGGCCTAGAGTCCCATTGACTTCTAGGTCACACTGCGTTGTACATCTTTTCCCTACTTCTGCCGGAATCCGGCAGAAGTAGCGGCATCTCTCCTGTCTGCGCGGCGCTCGCCGCCATCCACCAACTTCCAATCACGCATGACGCCATGCTGAAAAGACCTTCTGGCTAAGCCGGGATGTCTTTTGAGCAAGCGTTTCTTCGCCTGTTACAGGCATCGACCCACCACTCCACCAGGAGTCATCCCATGCAAGATATCAGTGTGATTGTGAAGAGCTGGAAGGCAGAGCAGTGGGACGCCCTCATTGCTCAGTATCTGCCAGCCGGCATCCTCACGGATGCCTTCTGGCGTGGTCGGCCTGGTCCCTGCCCGATATGCGGAGGCAAGGACCGGTTTTCCTACACCAGAAACCGCGGCCGCGGCGACTGGGTATGTCGCAAGTGCAATGACGGTAGTCCTGCTGGTGGTGACGGCCTGGAGTTGATCCGTCGATACACCAACATGTCTTACTCGGAGCTGAAGCGTCGGCTCAATGGACAGTGCAGCGAGCCGCTTCCACCAGTCGCGGCGCGGGTGCCGGCACGCGAAGTTGTGCCGCCAAGTGAGCTGATGCGTCGCGTCATGAAGCAAATCAGCAATTCAAAGCCGGTTCAACCCGGCGATGCAGTCATGCGCTACCTCGCTGCAAGGGTGCCGGGCCTACGTGCCCCTATCCCTCAGTCGCTACGTATCGCCGCGCAGGACTATTGGCACGAGCGAAAGGTGGTCGGGAAGTTTCCGACCATTGTGGCCGAATACCGCCTGGCCGACGGCAGGCTCGCCACTGTGCATCGTACGTCGTTGCATCCGGACAAGCCGGAGAAAGCGATGGTTGTGTCGGAGGACGGCGAGATCCTGCCTAGCAAGCGCAACTACACGGGAGCGCTGCCGCTCGATGGTGGTGCTGTCCGCTTGATGTCGCCGCGCCATGGCGAGATCGGCGTGGCCGAAGGCATCGAGAATGCCTATGCCGCCTACATGCTGTTTCGTGTGCCGACCTGGTCGTGCCTCAACCGAGTGCTGATGAGCAAGTTCGTGGTACCGAACGACCTTGGGATTCACACGGTGCACATCTTCGCTGACTTTGACAAGGTCGATGCGAAGACTGGGAAATCGCCAGGCATGGCCGACGCGCTCACGCTGCAAAAGCGCCTTCGGCGTGAAGGCTTCAACGTCGTGCTGCATCGACCGAAGGTTCGGGGCAGCGATTTTTGCGACGAGTGGCGCACGGCCTATCAGCTGCGCGAGATCTCGCAGCAGGCGGTCGCCGCCTAGTTCTTTCCGCCGCATATGCGGCAATCCTTAACATCTGCCCTGTGGGTTCGCCCACAGGGGCGGATCCGCTTGTGGCAGTCTCAACGGAGAATGCAATGCCACAGAAAGGATTTACGATGATCGTCAACAAGCTGCACATCCAAGCCATGCGGAGCACGGCAACTCAGGATGTCCACGCGTGGAAGTCAGAGGCACAGTTCTTCCACGTCTACAGGAAGGACGCAAGCAACAGCTTCACGCTGGTCGAAGGCAATCTTTCGTATGAATCGGCGGTGGATTTCTGCCTTACCCCTGGCACGCTTCACTGATGTGAGCCCAAACCTTAAACAAAAAGCCCAGCGATCATATCGCTGGGCTTTTTTTTCGTTTGTGGCGTGTGTACTCAGCCTACGGCGTCTTGCGCGCCTTGGCACCTCTGTAGACTGCCACGACGGCTTCCACCACGCAGTAGCAGATCACGGTGGCGAACACGAAGCGATTAATGTCGTGGTTAGTCGAGAGGAACTCGAAAAATTTCATGTGGATCTCTCCGTCGGGTTTTCTGTAGCTTGCCACATAACTGTTGGCGGTCAAGCCCTAGGCTAGTACCGGGCCAGAGCGTCAGTGAGCGCTCCAATGTCGATGCCGGCCAATGGGTCGACGAGGACGCCATCATTCTTCTCCATCGCGCCTTGCATTGGTTCTGTCGCTGCAGTGGGAGCAGCCACCGTCGGCACTGATAGCGGTGGCTCGCTGTGTGGTCGATGCTCGGCAGCACGTATTATCGACTCCTGAGTTATGGGAGCAGGCGTCCGCGCTGGCTTGGAATCTAAGCCTCCAAGAACCGCCGGCGAACCTGGCACGGGTGGCCAGACCACGGCCTCTTGCCCGCCAGCCCGTCCTGACTGGAGTCCCCGCAATGCCAACATGCGCAGCATGAAGGACCGCTCTCGTGGATCTGAGAACTGACGCAGGTAAGCGAGCAAATCTGGCTCGACCAGCGTCACGGTCATTTGAACCTTATCCATGGCCTTACCTTACGCAGCTCGGCTTGCCTGCCGAGTGGCGGCACCGATCGTGTAGAAGCCGCGCACGTTCGCGAAACAGGGGGAGTCCATCATGTGGATGGGGTTCAGGGGAAACGCCGCGCGAATGGCAGGTGCATAGAGCTGTGCGCCGCCGCCGGTCAGGATGATGGCACGCAAGTCGTCGGTTCGGCCGACGCGCGTCTGGATTTCCTTTACGGGCTGATTTGTGAGCGCCATCGCTTCAGACAGATACGGTCCCATATCCAGATCCTCCCCAAAATACACGAGCGGCTTGGATTCCCGAATGGCCTGGTCGATGCGCTCGATGCCGGCATCCGGTTGGTTGCGGTCCGCGGAGATCAGGCTTGCGACCTGCTGATAGATGCGCGCTGCGCCGCCTGGAACGCCACCGCTGCGCGTGTCGTCGACCGTGTAGCCGCGCGCCACAACCCAGTCGGTCGTGAAGTAGCCGACGTCGATCACCAGGTACGCGTTGTCCGGATCGTAGCTCTTGCCGCGTTGCTGGATGTAGTTGATCAGCGTGCCCAGCGGCTGGGGCAAGGGAAGCACGCTGCCGATATGGATTTCCCCCCAACCGAAGTCATGGGTTCCCGCGAAGCGGTCCTTCAGGTGCGCAGCGTATTTCTGCGTGTTGTGAACGGGAAGGCCCAGCACAAGGCGCTCCACGTCGCGCGCGCCAGCGTAGTGCAGCGCGCCGGCGAGGAGAGCGGCGTAGCCCGGAGTCGTCGCGAAGTCTTCCGAAAGTGCGCGGCCGGTGTGATGCGCGCCACTGATCGATACGCCGGGACCCACCTCGTACCGCGCACCATCAACTTCGACGCTGAGGACATTGCGGCCTTTGAATACCCCCCCACCGAAGGAGTTCAGGGAACTGTTCGCTGCGAGCGGTGCGAGCGACGGGAACATATTCGTCGCGATCTCGGCGCCCATTGCCCAAGCGGCTTTCGTATTGCCGTAGCCAACGTCGATGGCGATGGTCGGGTGCTTGATAAGTTCGTTCTGTTGTTTCATGTCAGCGACCTTTCAGATGGATTGAGTTTGTTTCGGTCGATGCTCCATCGGGAGAGAGTCTGCGTCCTGGTCCGAGCAAGTGCCACCAAGTGGCACTTGGTGGCACCATGTCCTATCTAGTGCCACCATGTCCGAGGACTTTGATGGCACATGGTGGCACTTGATTTGACCAAGTCCCACCTGCTCCGACGTGGACCGACTCCGTGGCACATCGCTATCACCCACTCTACCGTTGAAAAATCGAAGTCAAGCGCCGAAAGCTGATCGATTTTGCGTGTGATACGTTGCCAGCGATTCGTTCCGTGGTTTATGCTTGGCGCACCTACCGCGTCCCCGACGCATCGACTCCGCCGCCATCGGGCGGCACAAAACTGCCTTCGATCCTTCCTCACGGAGGGGTACTGCAGGGCTCACTGTTCATGCCGGAAATTGCACCGGCTTTTTTTTCAATCAAATCAAGTGGACCGTGTCGGATAGTGAGGACACCGGACACCGCGATACCAAGCCGATTGGCGGTCTGTTTGTGAAAATAGACCGTAGTGCGGACAATTCCGAAGCCGGACACCGGACAGGTGCTCTGTGGAAATTCCGCGTATGCCCGACACCCTTACAGCCAGCGTGGCTGGGTGCGGATCACGAAGCCCGACACACTGCGGCGGGGATGATCTGACTTTGGGGTGGGGAGCTGCTTTGCGTGCCGAATGACGGCGAACGCAGGCTTCTGAGCAAATATCGATCCGGGGGGCGCCACCGGTACCAGAACGGCGCAACAGGTAATCACCCATCACGGCAAGGGCCGCAGGCGTGTGGACGCAATCCACGCGAAGGCAGGCTCGCATCCAGAGATGCACCGGATAGGGTGGCCGCGCAAGCGGTGCGTGAGGCGAGAGCCTTGCGTGTTCGCGTAAGCGGACGGTCACGACGCATTGCTTCCATGCTCAGGGCCGATCGGTTTGGCATCGCTAAAGGACCGGAAGAGTGGTTGTAGGACCGGCAGGGTGGGCCGGCAAGCTGGGGGTGGTACCCCGGTGCACCAAGCGGGCAGGGCCAATTCGGGGTTGGCGCCGCCGAGAATTGGGTTGCGCAGATTTGCGCGGCCGGCGGTATGCGCTTAGCGCGAATCGGAATCCTTCATGCTGAAGACAATTAACCTTCGACCGATCCTGGACCAGTACAACCTCCCCGAGCGTTTCAAGGCCGAGTTTGCGGTGTTGGCGAGCGAGCACCTCCACCTACCGCATAGCGGCACGCGAGTCAGCGGCCGGTCGCTCTCGCAAATGTCTCAACGCCAGAGGGCGCAGGCGCTTCTTGCGATGATGGTGGAGTTACGGCGCATCGGTGGCATGGCGGTGACGTCGCCGTATGCAATCCGGCAGAAGCACGTTCGCTGGCTTGTCCGCTACTGGGTAGAAGATCGCAAGCTGAATGTCGGCACTGTAGAGTTGCGGCTGACGCATCTGCGCGCCTTCATGTCGTGGATGGGCAAGGCCAACATGGTGGGGCGGATCGACGACTACACGGCGCGCCCGGAGGGTTACGTTCGCGGCTACGTCGCCAAAGAAGATCGGTCCTGGGAAGGCAAGGGGATCGATGCTCTGGCGAAGATTGCCGAGATCGAGGTGACGGATCGGCACGTCGCGCTGCAGCTGAAACTTGAGGCCGGATTTGGATTGCGTGCGAAGGAAAGCTGGCGGCTGCGTCCTGCTCTGGACATCCTTCCATCGGGCATGCTGCATGTCCACGATGGCACCAAGGGCGGCCGGCCGAGACGCGTGCCTATCGAATTCGACTGGCAGTACGACCTGCTAGGGCAGGCCGCGCGCTTGGCGCAAGCGACCAATCCTGGGAGGGAGTCGCTCATCCCGGCGACCTATACGCAGAAGCAATGGCGCCGGCGTTTCTATACGGTGTTGGAGAAGCATGGTGTCACCAAGAATGGCGCTGGCGTGACGGCACACGGGCTTCGCCACCAATATCTGCAGCAGATGTACCAGCGTCACAGCGGGCAGCCCGCTGCCGTCAAGGGCGGGGGCAAGGTTGAGGACGCGGCTGCGCACCACGAGGCCATGCGAAAGGTGGTGGAGGCCGCAGGCCATAGCCGCGCGACAAAGGCCAACGCGTACTTGTCGACGTATGCAACGCAGCGCGCCCAGGACAGGCCGGAACCCACGGTCGCAGAGATCGAGGCGGCAATTGCGCAAGCCGACGGTTACAAGGCCGCTGCGGCGAAGGCATTGGGCATTTCGCGCGCCAAGCTGTATCGCGTGTTGTCAAAGCGGGACACGTAACGGCCGATATTAGTGGGTGGTGGCAAAAGGTGTAAGCATGCTCACCCTATTTCCGCAGTAACACGACATATTTGTAGCGTGTTTCTCGGCCAGCCAGAGGCCTAGATGACCCATGTATGTAGACAAACTCTACTCTGACGATGCGCTTCGCCGCATCCTAGCCAATGGCGTCGCGGCAAACTCAACCGCCGAATGGCCCTGGCTCCCCATTTCCTCCCCGGCGTGGCCGTCGGCTCGCCGGCGAGGCCTGCGCACTAGTTGGGGTGGCATTCTGCTTTATACCTTCGATGAGTTGGAGGTTTCCGAGGTCGGTATCGAAGGGTACATCGTGGACAACCCTTTCTTCGACTTCGGTGAGATCTGGGGTGACGGCGTTGCGGTTGGCGCCTATCTGAGTGACCTGGTATCGATGCACTTCGCACTGTCAGCCAGGCGGCGGTTGAGCGGGGCCGGGTGGCAGCTCGAGGATCACGATACTGAGGCGGGAACGATTTTCCGCATTTCGTCCGCCATGCCGCCGGAGAAGGGCGATGTGTTGGGAAAGGCGTTGGGTGTAGCGCTTAAGCATGCCGACGTCGCGCATCTCAGTCTTGCATGCCAAGGGCGCGCTTACCTCGGTGGTTTGAAGGACTTTGCGGAGCTGCCTGCGCGGCCGATAGGGGGAGAGGCGGGCTCCAGCGCCGAAAGTTCATGAAATTGGTGGGTCTTTCAAGGCAGGCGATGTAGTCGGGGCGTGCTTGAATACCCTGGCACATTCAACCCGAAAGGAGATCTACCCTCATGACGAAATCCGAACTGGTCGACGCCGTTGCGCGCAGTGTCGACGGCCTCACGAAGACCAAGGCCGAGCACGTCCTCAATGCAACGCTCGATGCCATCGTCGAGGCGGTAGGCCGCGGCGAAACCCTGAGCCTGATCGGCTTCGGTACCTTCAGCAAAGGCGAGCGTGGCGAACGCATGGCGCGCAATCCGCGCACCGGCGAGGAGATCCGGGTCGAGGCAGCCAAGACCGTGAAGTTCAAGGCGGGCCAGCGATTCAAGGACGCGGTCAACGGGGGCGCCGGTGGCCGGTGACGCGATGCATGCGGCCTCCCCACAATACGTGCCGGTCGCGGAGCTGCTCGCCGGCACCGCGGAGATCCCGCAACGCCTCGATGCGGCGACGATCCGATATCGCGGCGTCACTTGCCATGTCTATGGCGTGCTCCATGGTCTGACGGGCGGCACCAATCGCCAGTACAAAGCTCTGGTCGAAGACGCGATCGAGAATGCCCCGGGAGAGCTTGTCTTTGGCGAGACGAAGTTCGCGAAGCTGTACCGGGGCATCCAGGTCGAGATGGACGACTGGACAGAGATCCCACTGCGCGATGCATTCCGGATGCAGTTCAAAGCCGCTCTCACGCCGATGCGCATGTTTATGGTGGCCGCCGGCATGCGGCGCGAGCGGCGGACGATGGCGGACCGCTTCGGAGCGAACGGGTTTCGTCGTCTCCAGGACATCGGTGGCTCTGCCGCCTTCCATGCGCTCTCGCCCGACGAGCGGCGCAGGATTGCCGGCTTTCCGGAGCCCTACGCCTATCTCGTGGAGAATTGCCGGCGGCGGGCGGGCGGGCGGGCGTGGGTGATCGCTGCGGGCCTGTGTTTCCGGATCCTGATTGGCGCTGGCTTGCGATGATCGAGCCTGAGCTCAACATCCCGTTGCGAAGCGTCTTCATGCTGGAGTTCGCAGTGGAACGGGCGAGGGTGTTGGGGGGCAGTGAGATATCGATGTTCGTGGGCGAGATTCACAACTCCGACATGGTGTGGCTGGCGGGCTTCGACGAGTCCGCGGTGGACCCGAAGGTACGGGACATGGTGGACAATGTCCGCTGGCGCGCTATCGAGCTTGCGCGCGCGCCGCGGCGCCCTTCCCGGCTCCGCTTCGTTCTGGCTTCGCTGGCGGGGGCATCCATCCCGCTATCGTTGTACTTCGGCCTCGGAACGTGGCTTTGGGCACGAGGCTGACTGTAAATCGGCCAGTATGAAAGCGAAAGGCGCGTCAAAAGGCGCGCCTTTCGTCTTTTTTGAAAGGAACATGTTCCTTCCGGCGGGATGCTACCGCGCGTAGGCCAGCATGAGCGTGGCTAGCGCACCGGCGTGCTGAACCAGCCCACCGAGGGATTCAGCCGCATCCCCTGCTTTGTCGTTTCCAACAAGCCAGGCAAATGCGACACGGCGAGCCGCCTTCTCCCCCGGATGGGGTGTCGGCGGCGGTAGATCCAATGCGACGCCTCGCTTTGTCGGCGCCAGAGCGGGGAACGGATCGATGCCGGTGAAGTGCGACAGTTCGCTAATGCTGATGACGCTGTAGGCTTGCGTCGCATCGTTACGGACGACGTAGGCCGCAGCGCCGACGCCCGGCACATAGATTGCCTTCCACAAATAGTCCGGGATGCGCACGCGGCCGTTCAGCATTCGGGCGGCATTGGTGAATGCCGGACCGGTCACGACATGGATGGCGCCATACTGACGCGCGAGCTTGCGCGTCGATGTCTCGATATGGCTCCAGGTCCTCCGGTTCGACGTGCTGTTCTGAGGCACGACGTTGGCGAGGCTGAAGCTTTCGGCCTGAGACGCCTTGTCCGCGAAGTCACCGCTCGGGGCAAGGTGGCCACGGTCGTATCCAGATCGTACGAAGTCTCGCAGCTGCGCACGCTCCCCAGCCGGCAAGCGGTCTTCTTCGTAGAAATCACTGTCGCGCGGCAATGTGTGGGCCGCATCGGCCGCGGCGCCTGTCAGGCGTTCGGCGGACCAGAGTGCCGTGCGGGTCTGGGGCGAGTAGAGGACTGCGTAGGCGCGGTAGCAGAGCAGCCTGGTGTTGGCGGCAGGACGGCTGACCGTGGGCTTACCGGCCTCCAGGATGTTTCCGCATTGCGCGGCATCCTTGGCGGAGGCGGCTGCCGCGGTGACGGCGAGGAGAAGGGCGACTGTAAGTTGACGGATCATTGCTGGGAGGGCGTCATTGAACACGCTCCCAGCTTGCCCTTTCTGGGCCAAAGTCAAGGCTGCCAGTGATCGGGGAGGCCATCGATAGCCTTACCAATGAACTCGTGCAGATCCAGAAGCGGCCAGTCCTTGTCGGCGAGGGATTCTTCGGCGATCTCCGCGCACAGTGCCGGCACATGATCGAAGCGGATCATCGGTGCGCCATCGATATAGATGATCTTCGCGCGCTTCAACAGTTTCTGGTATCTCGCCGCCTGGGAGATCACGGTCTCCGGTGGATCTACGTGCTTGAACTCGTACCCTGGCTGGCCAAGCGCCGCGGCCATGGCGGCAAACTTGGGTCCGACCGTCTCCCAGTCGGAGGTCGTTGCCGCCAGCAGATTCAGGAAGTAGGGGATGTCCGATGCGGTGAGCGCGCGCCGCGACATCATTGAGACCGCGTTCTGGTCGGCTGGGCGGTGCTCGACGCGGCTATTCCAGATCGCGCTGAGCGTCGTGAACGCGGTGTCCTTGTCCGCAGAGTCCAGGCGAACAGGAGGCGTAGAAATGCCGCATTCTTCACATACGATAACTGCCTGGAGCCGGCCAGAGATGTAGGTCGGGGCGCCGTCGCAGTGGGCGCATTGGAGGAGGCCGCTGGGCATGGGGAGAATCAGGATCGGGAAATGCCGGCATTATGCCTGCCCGCATCCTGTGCCCAACGGCCGGGCGCGACGGACTGTGCGAAAGGCGGCCGGGCTAAGGGACGTCGGTCGCCAGATAGTCCGCCGTCGTATTCAGGAGTTCCTGCAGCGCGGTGTCCTCGAAGCCCTGCAGGATTTCGGCATGGTCGCGCAGCGCGGCGCCAATCTGCCAGAATTCATTAAGCCAGTGGCCAGGCGGACCCATGGGGCCGCCCAGCTGCCCGGTGGCGATGGCACCGCGGATGGCAAGGACGGTTTCGGGTTCGGGGTATTCGCGTTCGTTGTCGTCGTGCTGCGTCATTGTCGTTTGGGTTGAGTGGCCCATTGCATGGCCGGGTGCATCTGAAAGCCGTCGAACTGGCGGAACAGCTCGGCGGCACCGCGCGCGTATTGCAGGATCCATTCCGTCGCGATCCAGCGCCGACCTAATCTCTCGGCGGCCAGGCCGGTGCGAATCGTCCCGCCAAATGGATCAACCACAAGGTCGCCTGGCTCGGACAGGAACCGCGTGAAGAAGTCGGGGATGTCGGTAGGCTGCATGGCGCCGTGGGTCGGCAAGCCGAGTGCCTGGGCGGCACGGCGATAGGCGCGAGTGTCCGAGCAGCTGTGGCCGCGCTCGATGACGTTCCGAGGCAGCCGCCCGGCCGTCTGGTTGCCGAAGGCGCTCTGCCGAATGCGATAGGCGCCATCTCCGTACACAGCGTTGCGCTGCTCCCCGCCGGCGGCGATCAGTCGCTGGTGCCGTTCGGTGTGGGCTTGGAGAATCTGGCGGTTATCGGCCCGCACGCAGGCGGGATCGTTTGTGAACCAGAGCACGGGCTCGTAAGCCGATGTGAGCTGGACGTGTTCCACGCAGGCCCATCGCGTGGGCCCCGGCGGCTTGCTGTAGTTCACCCAGGGCACCCGGCCCATCAGCGACAGGCCGAGCCGGTCGTGCAGTGCCAGTGTCAGGCGCTCGATATAGAGGGAGCGGGCCGGACTGCGCGGCTCGAAGATGTCGTTCGACACGTTGAGTACGATGCTACCGCCGGGCACCAGCCCTGCAACGATGGGTTCGAGCGCCTCGCACAGGAAATCGACGTATTGCGCCTCGGTGGGATTGCCATAGGCGCGCGCCTGGCGCAGCGGATATGGCGGCGACGTGACGCACAGCGCAATCGGCTCGCCGAGGCCACGAAACACGTCTTCGTGGCGAGCCCACACGGCCATTCCGAGCGTGGTGCTGAAGGCGACCAGCCGCACGCCGTCAGCGGCGCGATCCAGCTCCTTCGTCACCGGCTGCGTCAGCTTCCAGAAGCCGGCGCGGTCGGCCACTCGCTCCACGTCATGGACCACCCCGTCCAGCAGCCGGCCGGAGGCCTTCTTCCCGACAGCGTGCATCACGGTCACTGGAAAGCTCCCTGCGTCGCGTGCGCGCATGAAATCTTCCCCGCACTCGAGCGGCACGCCGTGCCTGTCGAGGCAAATCCCGCCCGCGACCCATGTCTGCGCTTTGCTCACCCATTGCTGGAACGACGCGAACTCGCGGAATGTCGGTTTCCCCGTAGATCCGTCCACGACTGCCGTGTGCCAGTGCCCCCATTGCTTGAAGAGGTAAGGCACGCCGGCCGTCGCGCATTGGTCGCGCAGGGACCGCGCCCATGCCGGGTGCATCGGCCGGGCGCCGGCGGCGCTCTCACCTCCCACGATGATCCAGTCGAGGGCGCCCGGCTCGTAGTCGTTGCCGGACGTGTGCAACAGTTCGCCGGTCGCAGAGGAGAAAACGTCGACATGGCCGAGCAGCGGCTCCATCGAAAGGAACCGCGTCTTTGCCGGCGTGCGCAGCAGCTTGGGGATATCGCGATCCGCTTCGGCCTGGTTCACGACCGTTGCACCGAGCCAGATATCGGCGGGCGCATTGCCGGCGATCCAAGTCGCCAGCCAAGGTACGAGCGGATTCTCTGCACAATCGTCGCGCAGCATCAGCGTGTTGAAGGCCTCGCCGAGCCGCTTCGTAGCGTTACCGATGCGCTTGGTCAGCACGAGTTTGTCCAGGTGCGGCGTCTGGCGCCAAACATCAAGCACGTCGATAAGCCATTCGATAGGGACGGCGGTATCGAACACGTCGGCCAGGCTCGCGCAGAAGACGCGCTGGCGGCGGCCGTGGACCGCAGCGAACGCGGCGTGAGCAGCGTTCCACCGAAACATTTTTCGCCAGTTGGCTGCGGAGGTGCGGCGGCGCGGCGCCCCTGGTCCCCAGTTCGGGGCAACGCCCCCGCCAAACCGTTGGTTGCGGGTTTCGGCATAGCAATGGTCGCAGCCCGGGCCTACCTTCTGGCAGCCTTCCCACGGGTTCCAGGTGTGGTCGGTCCACTCGATCTTCGTGTTTTCGCTCATGACTGTGCGTCCTCAAACATGTCGATCGTCAGGGGGTCGCGCTCGGGCGCCTCGGTCGCAGGCGGTTGCGCTGCCTTGCATTTGATGCAGGTAGGGGGCACGGCGCCATACGGTAGCCAGCCACTTCGGCGCTTCATGCGCTTGGCCGTATGGCGCGGCTTGTGTCCGCATAGCGCAAGGCCTGTGGCGAGGTCCACCAAATGCACCAGGTATCCGCCTTTGGCTCGTGCGGCGATGGGCCGGCGGCCGATACTGACAAGCGACGGCGACTCGGCTCCAGAGGGTATGTTTTCTCGTACGGTATGTTTTTCCATATGGTCGGGCTGCGTATGGAGGCGCGGGGTGTTGGGTGCAACGCGCCGGGTTACCTCATCAGCCTATCGAGGCGGCAACGAAGTCAAGACTTGCGGCGTAATGCCGTAACGGTCGGCAGCAGCGCGGAGTTGCTCGGCGTCGATGCGACCTACGGTGATTGCCGCTAGGACCTCGCGGGCGAAACCGTGGAAAGCCTGCAGTTCGTTGCCGATGATTTCGCCGACGAAGAGGTAGAGCCCATCTGGCATCCTGCGTACGAGCGTTGTCTCCCGCGACATGCGCAGCAGCAACGATTCGGCCACATCGGGGCCAATCTGCAGATGCCGCTGCAGCAGCGCTACCGAGGCGGCGCGAAAGCGCTGGACCAGATCCAACGCACGGGCGTATTCACGGTCAACCAGCGCTGCCGATGCGATATCAGGCGCCGTCATTGCTTCGGTTCGCGGGTGGCAGGTGGACGCTGGCGACCGGACCGGACTTGACGTTCCACTCAAGGAACGGAATGCCTGAGGCGCGGTACTGCGACCGCTTCTCGGCAATGCGCGCGTCATAGTCTGCATTGCCGGACATGCCGAGGACCTCGATGACCACCTCCGGAGCTGCATCGGTCAAGATGAAGTCCGGGTGAGTGGCAGCCCGGCCGATATGGCGCAGCGGCTTGCGAAACGCCCGACGCTCGGCGATCAGGCGATCGGCCATGGCGATTTCATGCGACGAGTCACACGGCACGAAATGGCTGTTGGTCAGCATCGCCGCGACGTCGACCACCCGCAGATAGCCGCCCTTGGACATCTCTACCAGTAGGATTGCAACGCAGCGCTGGTCGTCCCTGCCCACGGCGGACAAGGCGCTGCCAAACGAACTCTGCAGGCGCGCATAAAGGTCCGCATTGAGGAAATAGCGTTGCCGGCTCTGTCGCAATACGAGTTTGCCGCCGTACTGTGAGGGTTCGTGGGATTCAAGCTGGCCGATGACGATGCCGCGCGGGTTGCCGGCGGCCGTGGGGGTGAGCCGGGCCTGCCAAGCGTCGAACTCGGCAAGGATTTCCGCTTTGCGACTGGGATCCCATCGCTGAACGATGTGGAGCAAACCGTCGGCAGACGTGCCGTTGATCCGGCATCCCGCAAGTTCGGTGGTCAGTTGTGACCAGCAAGCCGTCCAACCGCGATAGCCGGTTCCGGGCCACACGTTCAGCCCGGCCTGCTCCCAGGCATACTCAAGGAACGCCAGCAGCCCGGCGGAGCGCCGCTGGGGCTTGCTGCTTTGGCCCTGCGCAGACCGCTGGACGGTCGCCGCTGGCGTACGCGTGCTGACGCTCAGCGCTACCCCGAGCCGGATGTCATGATGGCCGTCCTTGAGCCGGAAGGCATCGAGGTTATCGGCCGGCCCCGACTTGGCCAGCGTCTGCCGGTTGAACGGGCAGGCCGCCGCGTGTTGGTGCGCCTGTTCTGGCCATCGGGCAAGCAGAAAAATGTCCCGGTGGCGGCGGATCACGAGCTTCGGCCGGGGCCGTTGCGTGCCGCACCCGCATTCAGCAAAGCCTTGGGGGAACTCGTTCCCGCCAATCCGCACGGTGATCATATGTTTCCTCTCTAGACGCCGGCTTCACGGAACATCGTGTTCAGGTCGCGGCGGATCTCGCTTACATCCAGTACGTGCTTGGCGCGGGTCATGGCGACGTAGAGCAGCCGCATTTCTTCCGGCGCCATGGTCAGCTTCCCGTCGTCGCCATTCCTGAATTTGAAATCCCCGGCTAGTTGTACCCGATCCCACTCGAGGCCCTTGGCACGGTGGATAGTCGAGACGATGTAGTCGGCTTCGGCTTCGGGCGAGACGCGGGTGAGGATCAGCCGCAGGTAGTCCACGCCTTCGTTGTCGATCAGCGTGACCAGCGGTTTGAGATCACGGCCAGCGAAAGACTCTGCGTATTCCTGCACCTCCTCCCACGTCTCGAAGAGGGCAAGCGTGGCCGGATACCCGATGCGCTGGCCGCGCATGAGCTGCTCGGCCCCGTCTGCAAAGGCCCGCAGTTCGTCGACGTTGGCGCGCACCGCGACGCGATCGCCGCGTCCGATACCTTGGGCGAGGTGAGTCAGGACCGTAGCGTTTTTTCGGCACAGGACCGCGTCGAACCGTTCTTGCCCGAGGGCGGACTCGTGCAGGATGCGGGAAGCGACTCGGTCCTGGCCGCGCACGGGCGTGTCTTCGTCCATCAGCGCGAGGACACGACTGGCCAACTGTGCGATCGCAGGCCCGAATCGGAACGACTCGGTGAGGGCGCATTCCGGCGCGCGGATATGGTCCATGGCGTTGACCGCGCCGCGCCATTCGTAGATCTGCTGGTAGGGATCACCGACGTAAATCACCTGGCATTGCTGGGCCCGCAGCACAGAGAGCATCAAGCCGTCGGCGTCCTGCGCTTCATCGAACAGGATGAAGTCGGCGCCGATGCGGGGCCTGCTGAGTTGCCAGAGTTTTACGTACGTATCGTGACCGATTGCCGAAGGCGCGGCCGGATCGAGATATTCCGACCAGAGACGTTTCACCGAAGGCAGGAGGGCTTCGCGCAGGTGCTCGGCTTCCTCGTCCTTCACGATCGCGTCGACCGGGATGTGCCATGCCAGCGGCTCGGCCTGGGCCGACCGGCAAAAGCGAGCTGCCCCGTCCATCACCATGCGTGCGACCTTGCTCGGGCTCAGCTCCAGATCTTTGCCGATCGTCGTCGGCAGGCGCAGCTTGCCGAAGCCGTAGCGCAGCGCCAGTTGGTGGGGCGGCTCGACGGGATTGCGCAGCTTGCGGGTGATCTCCTGGCGTGTGCCGCTATAGGCAAGGGAGTGCACGGTGCGGCAGCGCGTGTTCTGCGGAAACTTGCGGGCCGCCTCGTTGGCGATCTCCTTGTTGAATGCGAGGTAGAGGCCGCGCGCGCGGCCGCGGGCTTCTGCGGCCATGCGCAACGTCGATGTCTTGCCAGCGCCGGCGTAGGCTTTGACCTTGACGGGGCCACCGCCGCGGACGGTTTCCACAACCTGTTCCTGCTCAGTGGTCGGCGTCATGCCATCTCCAAAGCGACTTGCTCGGGCATGTTCGCGAGGACGCGGCGCCGCACTTCCAGCGTGCGGGCGCGAAGCACCTCGTCGCGTCGTGCGGCCTCGCCACTGATGTTGTCTACGATGTAAGCGAAATAGAACGCGGTGGTGGGGCCTGTCCAGGCCAGCCACTTGGCGCGGACTTCGGCTTGCTGTTCTGGGGTGAGAGAGAAGTAGACCGCGCGCTTCTGCCGCCAGACACGGGCCTGGTGGTCACGCGTGGTCGCTTCGAGCCGGTCCGAGCGTCGCTGCCTGCGCACCAACTCGTCATCAGCAGAATGCTGCTCGGCGGCGACGTGCTCGGCGAAGAGCGGGTACCGCTCGCGCTCACGCTGCTGTTTGCGAGCGAAGGCGGCTTGTCGGCGGGTATTGAAGTTGATGGGGGCGTGGCGTCCGAATCGGGTGAATCGCATGGCGGCTAAGGTAAATGGGTCTAAGACCAAGATACCGGGGCCACATTGAAGTCAAGGCCGCCGGCGGGCGAAGTTCGCCGCCAAACATTTTCAAGGCAGAAAAGCGGGCGTAGGCCGCGAAAGGGATAGAATTTCGTGCGCCTTTTACCGAAAACCCATGTCCCAAGTCACTACATCGATGGCCCGCGAGGTATCGCTCGGCAACCGCCCGAAGAACGAGCCGCAGTTCATTGCCCCAGGCGAGCCGCAATATGGCGAGATTGCGCGGTTGGACGCGTTCATCTTCAAGCGCTACCTGGACCGCATGTTCTGGCATCCGCGGCCCGACGTTCTGCGGTTTGAGGTTCGGGCGAACCCCTCTCCCGTAGGGAGCATCTATGACGTCGTTGCAATCGTTGGGAAGGGCGAAGGCGAGGTTTGGTTCGCGGAGGACGCCGTCCCGACGCGGTGGGACTACGTCGCCATTACAGAGAGTACCGACGGGCTTGGGCGCCTGCAGCGGGAAAAAGCCAAAGCTGACGGCCGGCTTCCCGAAGACTATGTGCCTTTCGTCGGGGACGGTCCCGTGCAGGACTATTCCAATCTGGAGAACCCCGAAGAGGTCGAGCAACGTCGCTGGGCCGTGGTGAATCGCCTCCGTGAGGCAAATCGTCTCGCCCGGCACGCCGCAGGGAAGCGGTAGGCGTCGTGGTGTTGTAGGTTGTCGGAAGGCGAGGTAAGATTCGTCCGATTCTCCGCGCTACTGCGCATCGACACATGCCGGCGTACCGGCCATCTGCTTTTCTTCCACCCATTGGGGCTTTTGTCCCCATTGGGGCATGGCTCCATCTTCCGTATCGGAGCCACCATGTCCATTACCCACGCTCGTTCCACCTCCTTCGCTCTTGTTGCGCTGGTGGTCATTCTGTTCGTTGCGCTGTTCTTCATCGTTACGACACCGCAGCTTGCTCTTCTGTATGTCCAACTGAGCGCCTTGGCGCCAATGGCCCTTTTGGTCGTTGTGCTTTGGACGCTCAGCAATTTTGAACATCTCTTGGGCCGCCCGGCCTGAGAATTGGTCGAAACGACCGCATAGTCGCGCTCACCCTTTGGGTGAGTGCGGCCCATCCACTACCCTCCGGGAGACGACCCGGTTAGGGTACCGCTCCCGGCTTCAGACGAAGCTATGTTTGCCAAAACCATCGACATTGAGGTTGGCCCTGTGCCGGCCGAGGAATCCTGTGCTCAGGTTGGTCGCGACGACTACGAAGGGCGCTCGCGGCGCGAATGCGCCGTGTACATTCGCCAGTTGCAAAGAATCTTCCATCATCCCAATCCGGCAGTCCTGAAGTTCGTGCGACGCGGCTTTCCCCATGAGTTGGGGCGCTATCACGAGGTAGTCGCAGTCATGACTGCAGAAGGCGCGGACTTGTTCGACGAGACCAGCTTGCCGCTCGAGTGGGATCACGTTGCGCGCGCCGAACTGACCTGGCTGCGCCTGCAGCAACACTGGTGGGAAACCGTCCAGACTCGCCCGTCGGCGATTGCCCTCGTGCCGGACATCTTCCAGCGCTCGGACATTCCGGAGTTCCCCAACCACCCCGCCGCATTGTGGTGGGCAATGGGCTTCATGCCCATGCCGGTCGGCCGCGCGCTTTCGATTCACTAGGAGCGCAAGCCGTGAACACAAGCCAGAAGTGCACCGTCATCGTCCACCTTTCTGGTGGCACGGTACCGTACATCGAGAGTGACGGCCACGTGAACGTGGTGATCGTCGACCACGACATCGCCATGTGATTCCCGTAGCGCGGACCCCCGCGCCACTTCCTTCCTTCCCTCGGGAGACCTCCCGAGCGGGGGTCTCCTATTCATTTGAGAGACCCCATGTACAACGAAATCATCGAGAAATTCATCGCCGCCCAGCAGGCGGCACGTCAGGCCTATCAGGATGCCGCCAACTTCGAGCGTGACATGCTCGCCGGTACCGGCACTGAAGAACCGTTCTTCGCCGTTGGCGTCCGGTCGACGTACCGGCAAGAGAACGAACTGGAGAAGTTCTGCCAATCTTTGGCCGGTAACGTCGTCAGTCGGGCTCGCAAGGAGTTTGCGCCCCCGGGCGCGCGGCTCGACATCGACAATAGCGCCGAGTACGAGCGTGCAGGCCTGGGTATCCATCAAGCCCTGAAGAAGGGAGAAATCCCCGACCTCGACAAGCTTTGGGCCTCCCTCACTGCCCATTACAAGGGCGATGGCGGGGCGGCGACGGCTTACCGTCAGGCCGCATCGCGGATCGTGCGCAACTTCGGCCTGCATCGCAATGCTGAGGTAAAGCGTACGGCCGCCGGCGTGGTGTTGAAGAAGACGGTCTATACCGAGGCGTCCTACAGATCGAGCCGGCGCAGGGTGGGCTATCACAGCACCCAGCCGACGGCGGATTGTCTGATGGGTCTCGCCACTTTCGCGGGCAAAGCTGGCAATGCATTGCTGGCCAAGCAGCTGGGGGGCATCAACCTATACGAGCTGGAGTACGTCTCGCGCGAGAAGATCGCAATGCCAGGACTCGACATCACCTTGTTCAACGACAAGTGGGAGTTCAAGTTCTGCAACGAACTGGCAGAGGCGCTGATGCTCTTCATTGGCGAGTACGGCCAGGACGCCATGCAGGAGCTGCGCTGATGTACAACTCGCTTGTCGAGGCGTTCCGTGCGGCGCAGGCGGCCTCGGCTGGAGCGTTTGCGCGGGTCAGCGTGTTGGCGTCGCAGGTCGGTGCGGATTCTGCGATTGTGCCGTTGCCTGTTGACCACGCTGGCGAATATCGTCGCTTCCTACGCCGCCTTGTAGCAAGCCTGATCGATCGGGCGGGCAACGAGTTTGGCATTGCAGGCGCTCCGGTCAGCATTGACGAGACGCGTATCCCGGTAGGCGGCTACCCGAACATCTGGGAGGCCCTCCGTGCCGGTGAGACGCCGGACTTGGACCGGTACTGGCGCGTGCTGACGCAACGGTACGAGCATCGCGGCCGCGCGCTGGCGTACCGTCAGGTCGCCCAGACGCTGGCCGTAGCGTTGGAGCTGGATGCACCGAACGCGGTGCGCCGGTTTGCCACGGTCGTGCGCCTGCGCCTCAATGCGCCGTCCGAGCCGTCTGCCGTGCGCCTGTCGCGGCGAGTAACGGCAGACGCGCATGCCGAAGTGCGGGCGGCCTTGTTGGCGTTGTCAGCCTTTGCGCAGGATGCCGGCGAGCCGGCGTTGGCCGGCTGCCTGCGCCAGTTCGATCACGGCGAACCGTTTGCGCCCCAACAGCGGCGGACGTTCCCGGGTCTCGATGTCGTGCAATACAACGAGTACTGGGAGCTGCGGTTCACTCTTTCGCTTGGCGAGCGCCTCCTGGCGTTCGTCGCCCAGCACCTATCCGAGCCAGCATCTGAGCCGATCTCGGCGTAAGCCGCCTGGCGCCTTTCCCTTGCCCCGTTTCGACGGGGCATTTTCATTTCTGGAATACCTATGTCTCATTGGTACGGGCCCTTGCGGGCCATCGTCAGCCTCGGCTCGCAAGCCGACAAGATCGCTCACATGGGCGAGCTGCACGCTGCGCGGCAGAAGCATTTGTCACAATTCTTTACCCCGGACGCGATTGCGCGGCTCATGTGGGGCGTCGTCGAGACCTGGCGCCCCGGCCGCAAGATCTCGGTTCTGGACAATTCGGTCGGCTCGGCCCGGCTGATGCAGTACGCCGATCCGGCGCAGCACAGCCTGTATGGTGTTGACGTGCACGAGCCGGTGATCGCGGCAGTCCAGCAGTGCATCGAGGCCGCCGGCTTCGAAGGCAGCTTCCGCATGGCGGGCATGGAGGAAATCCATCCCCGGCGATTTGACGTCGCCATCATTAATCCGCCGTTCTCGATCCATCTGGAATCGCCGCATCTGCAGCCGTTTGGTTGCACGACCTGGGGAAGGTTCGGGCCCAACAGCAGCGCTCTGAGCCATGAATATGCGTTGGCCCAGGCGCTGGAGGCGGCACAACTCGTTGTGGCGCTCTTGCCTACGAGCTTTGTCGACCGTTTCGTCAACGTTCTGGATCACCGGGACGCACACGTTAATGCGGCCCGCCGCGTGGTCGGCATCTTCGACCTACCGGCCTCGGCCTTCCGGGAGGAAGGCGCGACGGTGCACACCTCCATTGCGGTCTTTGGCCGCTATCGGATGGGCCGAGTTGTGCGGCAGTCGCACAGCGATTTGACCATTCCCTTGCCCGCGCTGGACCTGAATCTCGATGATCGAATCTTCGGAGAGGCACGACTAGGGCACCAGACGCTGGATGACGCGGGCCCTGCCATTACGCGCCCCGTGACCTCGCAGAAACGGGTACGCATTGCCCATGATGGCCGCCGGATTGTCCTGGGATTTGAGTGCGGCTTCGTCGAGGCGATGGTGCTGAACCGTGTCCTCGACTGCAGGATCCGGCCGTTGGATGGCCAGCGCCTGCCGCAAGGCATGCACTACGCCGGCAGCGGCCGCCTCGATCTCGAGGCCTATCTGGTGCAGGACGACCCGATGGCGGCGCTGGATGGCTTGCTGCGGCTGATTCGCGATGCGGGCGGCGTGCCTCAACTGGCCCCGGGGTTCCTCGAGCATTTCGGGAAACGGGTACGGCGCAGCGCGCGCCAGGCTACGCCGCTGCGGCACACGGTCTGGACGACGGGTGTGAACGCAGCGGAAACCATCTGCGGCGTGGCCCTAAAAAGCCATGTTGCAGACCCGCTGAAATGGGGTAGTCCCGTAATCAAGGCCGGCGAGACCGTAGCGTTTGCGCGGCAGCCGGACGGCCGCTATGCCTACCACGCTGGCGGCAGTCAGTTCGTGCTAACGCTGGACGAGCTGATGGGGCGTTTTGCCGTTAGCAGGTCAGAGCAGACCTGGGAAACCGTGCACGAAGGCTTGTCGGTGAAGTATCCGCAGCAAGGCCTTGGCCTGCGTCGCCAAATGCAGGCGCTGGGTATCGACCGCTGGCTAAACTGGGAATTTCAACAAAATGACCTAGTGGAGCTGCTCCAGAAGCCCTGTGGTGCTGTGGCGGCGTGGGAACAGGGTTGCGGCAAATCGCGGCTCGCGGCGGGCTTGATCCTGCTGTCAGGGGTCAAGCACGGCCTGATCGTGGTCGAGTCGCGGCTGGTCCCGGAAATGCGTGCCGAACTGGCGCAGATCCTGCCGCCGCAGTCGGTGCATGTCATCGACTCGCCGGAAGCACTCGGGAAGCTGGGGCAGATCAATCTCATTGCCTACGAGCGCTTGCGCATGCCGGTGTGTCGGGAAGCTTCGCGGCGGGTCACATACGCTCACCGTCTGCGGCGCCGGATCGGCCTGCTGGTGGCCGACGAGGGGGAGCGACTGTCCAATCCGAACAGCGACCAGAGCCGCGCGCTCTGGCAGTTGTCGGCGCGGCGCCGGTACATTCTGACGGGGAGCCCGATTGCGAACTACCCCCGTGACGTCTTTGGCCTGATCGCCTTTACGGGCGGTGACGGTACGGCGGCTCAGCCCTACGGTTACCGCCGCGGGTACCTGGATCGCCAATGGCTGGCGACCGCGCAGCATGCTCAACGCGGCGTGGATCGCTTCCGCGATGACTTCGTCGTGCTGGAATGGGTGACGTGGGAATTCGCGGAGAGCCTGCAGGATGGCGCCAAGCGGGAAGTGCCCAAGATCGGCAATCTGCCGCTCTACCGGCAGATGCTGGCGCCGCACATCAAGCGGCGACTAGTCTGCGAGCCCGACGTGGCCCGGTACATCCAGATCGATCCGCCGGCAGTCGAGGTGGTTGAGACGGATTGGGATCCGAGTCATCTGTCGCTGTACCTGCGCACGGCCGACGAGTTTGCGGAATGGTATCGGGATATCCGTCATACCGACGGACGCTCGAACAACCTGATCGCAATCCTCGCGCGCATCCGCGCAGTGCACTTCGCCGCCAACTACCCGCAGCATGGGGTGGACGGCGTAGGAGCGCTGGGGCAGTTGACCAGCAAGCAGCGTGCCGTGATCGAGCGTCTGGAGGCTATCGCCGCAGAGGGTAAGCAGGCCATTCTGTTCGCCGAGAACCCCGGGGTGATCAACCTGATTGCCAGCCAACTCAAGGCCCGTGGCGTCGAAACTGTGCCGTTTCACGGAGGCATCCCCATCACGAAACGCGTGGCCGACAAGGACAAGCGATTTGTGAACGGATCTGCCACCGGACTGCTGTGCACGAAAGGTTCAGGCAGGGCAGGGTACAACCTGCCCAATGCGGACTATGTGCTTTTCTATGACCGCTCGTGGACGTGGCGCATCGAGTATCAGGCGATGCGACGCGCGCTGCGGTGGAACCGGAAAGGCCAGTTGAAGGTGGTGTATTTCCACCTGCCAGGCAGCATCGATGTCTACCAGGACCAGATGGTGGCGCACAAGCGCGATGCCATGGAGGCCGGGTTGGACTGGGCCACTCCGGAACTGGAAGACGAAGCGTTCCTGCACATGGACACGCTTCTCGATGCCTTTGTCGAGGATCTGGCGTCGCTTCACGGCCGCAAGAACCGGGATCAACGCCAACTGCTCAAGGAGGCAGCATGAAGGCCAATGAATGCAGCATCGCCCTGGGCGAGGGCGTGGCGACGATCAAGCGCCACGGCACGCGCGCGACCACCGTTGCCAATATCCTCGGCACCCTGGAAGCCGACGGCATCGAGATCGTTTGCCTTGATCGCTTGGTGCACGGTGTTTTTGAGACGGAATTGGGTGGTTGGCAGGTGAGCGGGGCGGTCACGACCCTGCTTGCACGCCCAATCGGCCCACTACCTTTGAAAGACACCCAAAATAGCTGAGCTTTTCGGGCGCTTCGACGCCTGAAACAACCGTAAGATGGTTTCCGTAGCGCCCCGCTACGGAAGCTCTCTCAAGATGGACCCGTTCTCCCAGCCCTCCTCGTGAGGGCTTTTTTTTTTAAACATAGGCGCATGGCCGCAGATGCACAGGCCAGTCCGCGGGCCAGGGTAATCCCTATAACCGGGGGCAGTGCCCCAGCGATTCCGCCGACGTGCTTTCGGCGATCACTTCATTCTGGCGGACCCCTCCCGCGGAATGTGACCGAGCCGTCTGTGCGAAGCCGCACGGAAACGGATCGGAATATTTACTTAAGTCCTGCTTGATTAGGAGGAGGATCGAGAGATGCCAAAATTTTCGCCATATATCCGATTGGTATCAGTCTTCCGCGTTCTATTCTTCTGCGCCGCGATTACTGTTGCTCACCCGCTAAATAGCTTCCCTTGTGTTGCTTTTTGTGGGAACGGGCTCGTCAACGGAACGCTTGTGGGCGACATGGTGGACGAATATATTTCCACACCATCGATCGATCATCTTGATCAGACTTTGAAATCGCGCGCTGAGCAAGTAACGGAGGAGGCTCGTAAAGTACTTGACAAGCTACTATCCGATAAGCTGGCCGACCTCGACGCCCTGATAAAGAGCAACATAGATTCGGCGGAGTCAAAACTTCGAGATCTAATGAAGGATGGATTCAATCAACTCACTGAATTCAGGAATGAGACGATTGAAAAAACCAATGACATGCTAACGAAGGAGAGAAGTGGATTCGCCTATGATTTGGCGGAATTTGTAGAATATTTCATTCCTGCGTTGATAATCGTCGCTGCAATTAGCGCGATTATCGGTGTGTTGGCAGTGTATCTATCACGCCAAAAGTCAGAGTTTCGTTTAATTCCATACATAAAGAAAGCCTCCATAATCGGGCTTGTTGGTGTTGCATTCTCCGCGTTGACAATATTTATCATCGATTTTACAACGGGTCGATCAAACTCAGAACAAATGGCTGCGTATATCGAAAATGGAGACTTTCTGGAGGCGTCATTTTATGCACGGCAAATAGCGAAGAATGATCCGCGTGACGGTATAAAGGCGGCAAACGTTGATAGGTTACTTCTCTTCCGCGATGCATTCTACAAACCGGCTCGTGGGCATTCGGATGTTGTTGCCGGACTACAGGCACGTGCGCGGGAAATAGTGGGCAGGGTGTGGGTAAAAACAAACAAAGAGAAAATCGATCGGGGTTCGCTGTCGCTTATAGCGCTCCTGAAGTGGACTGAGGGGAAAAGTCGAAACTCTGAATACGTGGCGGCGAGAATTGCTGCACACGTACTTCGACTGCCACGTTATGGTTTTCCTCTTGAATCTGAGTTGGACTCATCAATGCGTACGATTATCGCAAATTATATGATCTCGCCATTGGATGATCTGGAGGTGATATCGGCGGCTGACGAGTATAAGGCGCTAGTGGAAAGTCTTCCGTTGACATATTCAGAATTGGAGAAATCTAAGGTTGAAAACTCCGACTCTAAAGCTAAACCGAATATTACGACGGCAGTTCGATGGTTAACGCTAGAAACCGTTAATGTATATTATTTTTCCGTTGAAAGTCTTGTACGAGGAAGGGCCGGGCTACCATCTGCATCAATGAATCAAGTTAATGATGCTATACTAGGTATTTCGGATCGATGGAGTAGTTTTCTCGCATCGAAAGAATATCTGGACAGCTCGAAAACGGAAAAAATATTTCTCCTAAAAGTCCCGTTGGCTATCCTGTCAAGATTGCTCGACTACAGTCACGGAATAAGCAAAGGTACAATTAATGATTCGAGCGGGGCTTCGTGTGAAAACTATGCTCCAGAGGACGATAAACGCAAAGAGTTAAATCGATGGTCGGACCGTAGGCGTCGGACTGTTGCTGGGATACTTCCGGCTCCAAGCAATAACGCTAGCGTGATCGCTGCAATAACCGACTCGCTCGGCAACGGTCCCGACAAAGATAAGGTACCCCCGTTGTCGCTCTTGGCATTGCGCACCGAGGCGGAAAACCAAGCTTTGCAACTTACTAAGGAATTGTTTGAATTTGAACAGAATTTTGTTCTTGCGATGAGTGCAGGCTCTACTATTGTGGACTGTCTAGACGCACTGCCGAAACAAATGAAATGCGGCATATACATTACGGGAAATATCGAGTCAGCACCCTGCCCGGACGATGATCCAGCAGCTACTACCAGCGAGTGTGTAACGTCTATTTTAGGTGTTGCGCATGCAGTTTACCAAGCTACACCATGCCCGGATATGACGGTTAGAAGGATCAGTAATTTTGAAGCAAGAGCTTGGCTTCAACGGGCCATTCAACAATTGGCCGGGTTGGGTGTAATGACATGCCTGAAAGAATCCGCGTTACCATATCAGACCGCGGTTCCCGAATGTCAGGAGAACCAATATCGCACTCCTGCATACCGACTTGCGTTAGAGCGATACGGAAAGGATCTGGCAAATCCCGACCTCGATACGAGTTTTTCTAAAGTAAGTTTGTTGCCGACTTCGTGAATTTAGCGTTCTTAATGAAGTACGTCGTGACTAATTAATAGGTGATGAATGAAAAATATTCTATGCGTTGCATTAATTGCAATCGGGATTGCTGCGTGCGGGCAAAATGACGGCGATGCCGCAGATAAAGACACCTACGTTTGCACATGCGGCGGGCAAACAGCCAATGCGTCCACTTGCCGGAAGGGTCAACAATGCACCTGTAATGGCGGCATCGCAAGCTGCGATTAAGCAACGCGAGTGCCGATGGAATACCGTGAAGATGCCAGGCTCTGATTCGAGCTTCTTCACCCTTATAGACTCGGGGAATTGATGTCGGCCAACGCCAAATCTATCGCTTGATCTGCGCGACGCCTTGCGTTACGATCGGCTGATACGCAGCGTTTATACGCATCGACCTGCACCTTCGGGTGCCAGCTTTTGCAGTACGGTGGCCGGTCCAGCATAGCCTGGTAGTCCATCCTTCCATCCCATCGGGAACCATGTTCCCGGTGCGGCAACGGGTTCCCCATTTCCGCGAGAACCCACAATGCAAAATCCCACTGTCGTTATTGGCAAGATCCGTCCTGGCTGCAACCCGCGCAAGTACTTCGACCCTGCGGAGATGGCTGAACTGACCGAATCCATTCGCGTGGACGGTGTCATCCAGCCGATCCTAATCCGGCCCGTCGAGGACGAAGAGCACGGTCATGAGTACGAGGTGGTAGCCGGTGAACGCCGCTACCGCGCTGCGCTTGCCGCCCACGGCGACGGGTACGAGATGCCCGTCAACATCAAGGTCCTGACGGACGCCGAAGCTCGCCGCTACGCGCTCATCGAAAACGTGCAGCGCGCCGACATGGCGCCGTCTGAGGAGGCCGCGTCCGCGGCTGAAATCGTTGGTCAGCTGAAAGGCGACCGCGACGAAGCGGCCCGCCAGCTTGGGTGGTCACGCTCCACACTCGACAAGCGCCTGGCACTGATGAACTGCAGCGAATCCGTTTTGGAAGCGCTCAACACCCGTACCATCCAGCTCGGCCACGCCGAACTGCTGGCCACGCTCGCCAAGGACAAGCAGGACAAGCTCCTGCCGGTCATCGTGAGCGAGAAGAAGCCCGTCGCCGAGTTGAGGAAAACGATCGAGGCGGCTGCGTGCAGCCTCGAGGCCGCCATCTTCGACAAGACCGAATGCGCGGCCTGTCCGCACAATTCGTCGTTGCAGACGGAGATGTTCGGCGAGGCGATCGCCACCGGGAACTGTACCAACCGCGCGTGCTACGACGGCAAGCTCACCAGCAAGCTCGAAGGCATTGCCTACGGGCTCAAGGACGAGTATCCGATCGTGCGGATCATCCGCTCGGGTGACAACCACACCCGGATCCAGTTGAGGGTCGAAGGCCCGACGGGCGTCGGCGAAGAACAGGCGAAAGCTTGCCACGCGTGCCAGAATTTCGGCGCCGCCGTGAGCGGCCTACCCGATTCCATGGGGAAGGTCTACGGCGGCCAGTGTTTCGACACGGTGTGCAACCAGCAGAAGGTCGCGGCCCGCATCAAGGCCGAGAAGGAAGCGGCCAAGGCAACCGAAGCCAAACAGGCTACGGGCGGCAAAGCAGCACCTGCGAAGAAGGGCGATTCGTCGGCTTCGGCTGCGGAGAAGCCGGTGACTGCGATCAGCGAATCCGACAAGGTCAAGACCTATCGTACTTCGCTGTGGCGCAAGGCTCTGCGCAAGGAAGTCGCGCAGAACCCTGACCAGGCGAACGCATACCTCCTCGCCGTTGCACTGAACGGGCTGGCACGCAACATCGCCGGCGACGTGATGGGCAAGTTCTTCGAGAAGCTGACCGAGCAGAAGTCGTCCTCGACGCTGCAGGGATGCCTCACGGCCATCCATTCGCTGGATGACGAGAAGCGACAACAGCTGACGATCGGTCTGACGGTTGCAGCTATCGACGGCGTGGACGTCAGCAACCTTCGTGAACTCTGCCGGTATCACAAGCTCGACCTCCGGCCGCACTGGAACCTCCAGAACGCGCAGGATTTTCTCGAAATGCTCACCAAGTCGGAGATGAAGGTTCTTGCCGACGAGATGGGCATCCGCAAGGCGCTGGGCGACCAGTTCGCCAAGCTCTTCAACAAGCCCAAGCCGGAAGTCATTGCCGGCCTGTTGGCGGTGAAGGACTTCGACTACAGCGGCAAGGTGCCGAAGGTCCTGCACTACTAGTTGTTCACCCATCCAGAGGGCGCCCCAGGCGCCTTCTGTCTTTTTCTGACTCCCAATTCCATTTCACCTATGTTCACTGAACTTGCACCCCTCGTGCGTGCGGCCGACAAGGTCGTCCTCACTCTGACCATGACCGGCGACGCGATGACCGTAGTCGTCATGCCCGTCATCAAGAATGCCGCTGATGCGGCGCTGACCACGCCGCTGTCGCTCACTGCGACGCCGACGGAACTGGATGCCGAGTTCGCCGCGACCCTGACGGGCGTGACGGATGCGCACCGGTCGCTCGCCGAACAGGCCGAAGCCACGAAGTCCATTCTCGATGCCGCGAAGTCGACCCAGTCTTCCAAGGCAACGAAAGCGCTGGCCAAGGCGGCGACGCCTTCGGGCGGTGCTGCGGATGATGGCGACGACGATGCCGAAGAGGGTGGATCGACGGCGGCCGATGCGAAGGTGGAGGCGAAAGCCGACACCGCCGCACCGGCCAACACCGGTACCGACCTCGCCTCGCTGCTGTAAGGAGAACCACCATGGCACTCGAAGTCACCAAGCTCACGCGCGTGTTCTCCTACAACGGCATGACGCTGCCGGATGTGAGTCCGCAGTTCTCGCCCGATCAGGTGCGCGACGTCTATTCCGCCCAGTATCCCGAGCTGACCACCGCCGCGGTGGATGGACCGGAGGTAAAGGACGGTGTTGCTCGCTTCACGTTCGTGCGCGCCGCTGGCGCCAAGGGCGCGGCATGCGTAAATCTGACCTGATGAAGGCACTGGCCGCTGGCCAGTTCCCCACAACCACGGAGCCGCCCGAAAGGGCGGTTTTTTTACATTCTGAGGAGACTCAACAATGCTGTTCGAGCCTCGGTCGTTTGTTCCAGCGGTCGATGCAGGACAACCCGGATGGACGCCTGCGCGACAGCATCCCGTTGCCCAACGTCGACCTGCCCATGATTTTCTGACGCTGCCATCTCTTGCGGATGGGATCCCTCACCGCGCGCTTGTGACGTTCGGGGACGAAGCAGACGTGCTGGATCTGGTCCGCACCCAGTTTGCAACTGGCGTGCTTCGCGCAAGCGATGTGACCAATCCTGCGGGCGCGGGAGACGCTTTCGCTCAAGCTATGTTTGCATGGCTGGCAAAGCGGATGCCGACGTGCCGGCGGTTGAACTTCAGTTTTTCGCTCATCGATACGGGAGCCGCACGGGAGCAGCTCATGCAGTTTGGCTGGGATGACCAGGTGGACGCACCCCTGTTCCTTGCCATCGACATGCCGGGGGACGACGTGTACTTCATCGGGGATGCCCGCGCGAACGCGCTTCGAGCGGTCCATCCGCACCTCCTGTATACCGCTATGTCGCTCATCAACTCCGCGAGCGCCAAGTCGGTCTTCCTCCGAACCCCTGATGTGCTGCTCGACTTGTTCGCGCGGTGGTATTGGGAGTACGACCCCACGATTTCAGATGACGACGAAGCGCGCGCCTTTCTGACCGAACACTGTGGGATGGATGCGGAGGACGTGACGCGATATCTCCCGTCCACGGTTCGCCCGGAACTGGCGCCCGACGATGTACTGCCGGCGTACTGCCACGCCAACCCGGAGTCTCGAAGACTGCGCGTCTTTGGGAGCCGAACGCTTCGCGAGTTGGCGCGCGGTCAGCGTGGCTGGATCAAGGACCTGTGCGTCGCATTGGCTGACCTGCATCTGGCTATCAAACGTCAGGGCTCACGCTCCGCGATCGCCGGTTCGCAGTGGGCAGAACCGGCCTATGCTGCTGCCACGCTGGCATACACGCGGTCGGACTATGTCACCCAAGTTCTGGACGACTTGTACGACGGCTACAACTGCAATGGCGATGCGACGATGTTCCAGTGCTTTATCCCGATCGCTGGCGAACCAAAAGCGATACGAGAGCAGTTCGAGGATCTGAGCAGCATGCTTCGGATCGTCGCTGCGCTCGATCGCGTCATCACACTCATCTCTGACTAGGAGGGCCATATGGCCGAAATCCTGACCGCGTCGCGGTCTCAAGACGTGGCCCTCCAAGGGGCCATTTTGCTTTATGGGCAGGGGCCGGGGCAGTTTTCCTACGCCACCGCGCATCGCATTGAAACCAACGCGCCCTCGCGTCCGGTGATCGGTGCGGGCGTGCCGCTCAATCGCATGGCGCTTATCCACGCCGTCCGCGAGGTTGCGCAGCATGCGCTGCCCAAGGGAGAGTTCCTCACCCCGAACGTTCTATCGATCAGCACGAGTGCCATCACATGGTGGTGCCCGCCGGCGATGCGACGTGTTTTCTTTTCTTGCAAGGAGCTGGGCAAGCGCAGCGCGATCGTGCCGCATCCGGGCCTTGTATTCCAGGCGTCTCAGGCCGGCTTTGCAGTCTTTGCGGTACAGGGCGACGAGCGTCCTGTACCAGGCACTGCGCTGTTCGAGCCACCGTACTTCAACACCTGGGACCACGGAAAGATCTGCATCGGCTCGGCGCACGTGCCGAAGCAAATCGATGCAGCGTCGATCGACGGCTGGGAGAGCGGTTTTTTTGACTCGGCCTTCACCCATCCCAATCACGGCGGCAAACGTCTCACCTACGAAAAAGGGGAGTACGCCTTTTGGAAGGACATGCTCGATGGTCGGTTCACCGACTACCCGACGCAGGTCCTCGTTCCCATGAAAAGCACGCTGGCTGATCTGATCGCCGGCAAACTGGAGTAATCCCATGCATCCTGCAGACACGGCCCTGCAAGGGTCATTTCCATCCGTCATGATGCCGCGCTTTGGGCAGCTTGCGGAGATGGACCGGCCCGGTGAACGCTTGCTCATCGCATCGAACGGTGTTTTCCTCGAGATCGCCCGACCCTGGATTCGCGTGGTGCGCCGGCTCGGCGTCTTCAGCCATCGCACTGCCATTCCCTATGGCGAGGTGGCAGAAACGACCGATCTGTGTTGCGGCCGCGTGCCTGCTGCGCTGATCGGTGAGTTTGCTGCCATGGCACGGGCTGCGCATCCGAAGGAAACCGGTGCCTGGATCGTCTGGAATGCCGCTCGCGCGGCGTTCCGACTTATCCCGGTCGGCATCCTTGAGCATAGCGGGGGGCACCTGAAGTACGAGCGCCCTATGCTGGCCGATGACGACGTGCTGGTGGTGGACTGCCATTCCCATGGCAGCCATCCCGCGTACTTTTCGGCGACCGACGACGAGGATGACCGTCAAGACGTGAAGTTCGCGTTCGTGATCGGCAATTGCGCGGAGCATGCACCATCGATGGCGCTGCGGTTCTGTGCCAAGGGAATTTTCGAGAAGGTGGAGCGGGTGCCTGCAGAGTGGTACGCAGCTGCTCGCGAGGAGGTGCTGGCATGACCTTCGAGCATCGAATCCCCGCGGCTATGACCACGCACGCCTGGAAGGTGGCGGTAGTCGGTGCCGGTGGCACCGGCAGCGCGCTGTTGCCGAATCTTGCGCGGTTGCATCACGCCATGCTGGAGCTCGGGCACCCCGGCGGTATCGACTGCACGGTCTACGATGACGACACTGTCAGCGAGACCAACGTCGGTCGGCAGGGGTTCTATCCCGTGGATGTCGGCCAGCACAAGGCCACACTGATCGTGAACCGGCTGAACAACCTGATGGGCACGCGCTGGGAAGCGCGGACCCGCAGGATAGGCAGCGGCGACCGATTGGTGTGGGACCTGGTGATCGGCTGCGTTGATACGCGGGCTGCACGCAAGGGAATCCTCGGTGCGATGCAACGCGGTACGGGTGGCTACTATCTCGACTGCGGCAATGAGTCGGACAGTGGCCAGGTGATCCTGGGTCAGGTACGCGGCAAAGCGGCGGTGCGGCTTCCGCATGTAGGGGATCTGTTTCCGGAGCTACTGGACCCGAAAGGGGACAAGGCCGACACGGCGCCGTCCTGCTCGATGGCCGACGCATTGCAAAAGCAGTCGCTGGTCATCAATCAGGCGATCGCGGTGCAGGCCTACAACTTGTTGTGGACGTTGTTCCGAACCGGGACGCTGCAGTACCACGGCGCCTTCGTCAATCTCACGACAGGGCGCACGAGCGCGATGCCGATCGACCCGGCGGCATGGGAGCGCTTCAGCTACAAGCCTGGCGCAGCCAAGGCTAAGGCTAACCGCAAGCCCCAATCCGTTTGAACAGCCACTCCCATTGCGGGAGTGGCTTTTTTCTTGTGTGCGCTGCTATGATGCGTCATCACTCGCGTCATTGACGCATCGATCCGCCTGCAATCGCAGGCCACTCCCACCGGGGCTTTCTTCCCCGGCCGGGCGATGGAAGCCCCGTTCCCTTTTCTCGGATACGGTACCGGTACTCGCACCTACGGATGCTGGCTGTTTCGTGCGGGTCGTCGATCCTGATGAACCACACAGCGGGCCCCGGCGCATCCCGGAAGATCTGGCAACTGTGCTGCGGCATGTCATGGCGCTGGGCATCACGCTCCTCCATTTCGACGCGGATGCAGATCGCCTTGTTGGCTTGCCAGTCTTTGATTGGTAGATTAAGATTTCTGCACCTACCGCGTCTCAGACGCATCGACACTTCCGGTTGTATAGCCGGACAGCTTTTTCTTCTCCCACCTACGGGCCACCCTGCCCGTAGGCATGTTGGCCCCATTTTCATTGAGGCCATCATGTTCAAGCGTATCGTTTCGCTTTTCCTTTGCTCGGTCATGTTCACCGGCTGCGCAGTCCAGCAGACCTCTCCGAATGCTTATCGCAGCTCGGAAGCTATGCGCACCGGCTCCGTGGAAATCGTCACTGTCGTCCGTGTCCGCCAGGTCACGATCGTCGACAGTGATGGCTACACGTCTGCCAATAGCGGCGTCCCCGGTATCGTTGGGGCGGTCGTGGGTGGTCTGCTCGGCGCCCGCGTGATTGGCGGCGGCAATGGTCGTTACATTGCCGGTGCCATGTCTGGCACGGTGTCGGCGGTTGCAGCGCAAGCTGTGGCCAGCCACATGAACCGTCGCACAGGCCTGGAAGTCATTGTCCGCAAGGAGAATGGCAGTCAGGTCGCCGTCACGCAGGATGCCGACCAGCAGTTTGTCACGGGGCAGCAGCTCTACCTTGTGGCATCTGGTGCCGGCTACCGTCTGACGCGTTAAGCGGGTCCATAGGATCCCCAACGTTCTTCACTTTCCCCGCACGGAGCCCCCGTGCGGGGTTCCCTGCGGCCATCGGAGCTACTTATGCCCATGGTGGCAAACGTCCCCCAGAAACTCTCTCCCGTCCTCACCGAGGGCAAATCGATTGCCGAGGTGGTCGACCAGATCGCAGCCGCGGTCCGTGCAACGGAACTGGAGCCTGAATGGCTCGACCCAGCCAACTTCATGGGCGACGGCAACGAAGCGCTGTATGGCCCGAAACCTGATCGGCCGTGGCCAACCCTCGGTGCACGCGATCGACTTGCGGTCTACCTCCATCGCGGTTGCTCCGAAGGATGGATCGTCTATGTTGACCACATTGGCTACGCCGGCGAGGCGCCGAAACGTAGCTCGGCTGTGCAAAAGCTGGTGATCGGCAAGACGTTGTCGCAGCAGGATGGCTGGAACCTCGTTCGCGCCATCAGCAAAATGCTGGATGTCACCTGACATCGCAGCCTGCAAGCCCGAGAGGGCTTGCCAAAGCCCCAGGCTTCGGCAAGTCGCTTTCCCCCGCGTCATTGACGCATCGACCCCGTCCGGCATCGCCGGACTACCAACCCAGCTGGGACAACCGTCCCGCTGGGGAAGGATGTCCCGTCCTTATCCAGGATATCCATGAAAATCCCCAAATCCTTTACCCGTCGGCATCCGTCGACCAACACCGCGGCATGCCAGGCGATCCGTCGTGATGCTTGCCGCGTTCTGCGCCGCGTCGCCGGAGACATGGCGTTGCGCCCACGTGATTTCACCATCAGGGAGCATCGTCAGCGTCGCCGCGAGGTCGACGTGTTCGCGCTGCACACCGATTCGTTGCTCGTCGAGATCAAGCATCCCGCCGGCGCCGAAGGCGGCGTGCTCATGTCGTACCGGACTTGTCGCAACCGTGAAGATTTGACCGGCGGCCGTGAAAACGCTGTCGCCGTCGAATCGTTGGCCAGCGACCAGGGCTACGCAAACCTCGTCGCCACGCTTCGCGTGGTGGCCGGGCGTCATGGTTAAAAGGAGTACGCCATGAGTCGACTGATTAAGGTCACGTTCAACTCCACTTCCGGAGAAGAAACCACGGCGTTTGCCACGCTGCATAAGGATGACACTGTCGAGCTTCCCAAGCGGATGGCGGCACGTGTCACAACTGCGGTCGATGCCGGCGAGGGCTATGCCCTCGTGGCCCATCAAAGGGGCAGTTCCGTTCCGCTGGTGCACATGGTGGACGCTGTCTATCGGCTCGACACCGAGCATGCCACCGGCGACGGTTGGCTCAGTCGGCTGGCCGACGCCCTTACCAACCCAACCAAGGATCAGATGCAGGCATATGGTCGCTATTACCATACGCTGTCCGCGGCCTGCTCCGTGGGCTTCGCTGGATACGTTGCCGGCGTGCAATCGATCAATGCCACAGTCGTGATTAACGCGGCGTGTCTACTCCTCGGTGCTGCTGTACTATTTGCGCTAGGAGCAGTCTTGGCGAAAGGAGAAAAGTGATGTTTGGACCATTTGTTCTTGGTTTTGCCTTGTGTTTGGCCGCCTTCGGCATGTGGGTTCAACGCAATGCCGATCGCCAGCGCATGCTCGAAGACCTCGACCGCAACGGCTGAGGCAATCCCTTCTCAGGAGCCGATTCGTCGGCTCACCGCTTGAACGCACCTCTCGGGGTGCGTTTTTTCGTTTTCCCTCCCACACGGGCGTCGTCCCGTCGGGGCGTCTCCCCACTAAAGGAGTATCCCGATGAGCCGTACTGTCTATGGCGCAGGCCTGGCCAGCTATCCTGCTGGCGTGCTGCTTCGTGCCAGTGTCTATTCCACCAACCTACGCCCAGCCTTCTCACTGGTTTGCGCCGATGACCAAATGCCCTACGGCGTGTTGTCGGTGAACCTGCCCGATGCCAATCTGGCCGACGACGAGTTCCTCGTTACGGGCGACTGGAATCTGCCAACCGATCTCAAGGCTGCCTTGCTTGAGACCGGCAAGTTCGTGCAAACCGGCCGTTGGAACCAGGTCGGTTTTGACCAGGGTGAAGTCTGGCGCATTGTCGACGCCGAAATCCTTACGGAAGTCGCTGCGGCACGGGGCGTGGCAAGTCGCAGCAGATCCGATCGGCGCACCGCTGCGGTTGCCTGACCCCTTCCTTAACCCTTGCGGGCCCATCCCGCAAGGCGGTGGGCCTGGGAGACCCCTATGCCCATCACCATCGACGGCGCCGGCCTGGCCGGATCGCCTGGTCCATTGCGCATCGCAGTGGAACTCTATGCCGTCAACGACCGCGCTGCACTATCTCTGGTCGACACGAAGACCGGCGATCTCTACGAGACTTTCACGAGCAACGTCCCGAGCGAAACGCTTGCGGACAATGAGGTCGTCGTCTGCCTGTGGCGCTTGCCTATGTCCACCGTGGTCGCGCTGCTCGATTCGGATTGTTTCGAACCGACTCGCACGCTTGCCGTAGGCAACGCTCGCGGCGCCGTCTGGCGCATCACTTCTACAGACCTCCTGCAGGCAATCCACGACGCGAAAGCGGGCGTGGCTGCATAGGTCTTTCTTTTCCAACCCATTCGGGGCATGTCCCCGAATGGGCATGCTCCGTCCTGGAGCTCCCCATGTACGTGATTCATATCGGCCAACGCGCCGAGCATCGCACCACGCTCGCCGGCGTGCTGCAGTACCTGAACGAAGATCGCGACGGCAAGGCAGCGCCGCGCGTCGAAGATATCGCAGTGCGCCATGTCGAACGCGGTGCAATTCCCGTGGTTCGACTGGTTGGCGGAAACTTTGCCGTTCGACCCGTTGGCACGCGGCGGGCCATCCTTTCGATGATCCTCGACGAGGTGGATCGGTTTATCGTTCGTGTCGGCGGCAAGATCCTGCGCCCACACGAGATGAGCCGCGCCGCCTGGGGCGCCGTGGTGGCCGCTGGCCGCTTGGCGTATTTCCCCGAGGAGGCTATCGACATGTCTCACGACGATGCAGGTCCGCTGTTCCAGACGGTAGATCTGTTTGAGGATCGCGGAGCGTTCGATATCGCAGGCTTCGTTTGCGGTGAATTTGTCCGCCGCTTCGGCTATGGCACGAATGGCCCGCTGTATCACCCGGCCGCGAGTCCCAACTGCCGGCATGAGGTACATGTCGCCTACGCGCTGATGCGCGGAGAGAAGGTGCGGGATTGCATCATCAATACCTACCGCGACAATCCGCACCATGCGCGGTCCGAGTTCTGGATGCAGCCATTGATCGAAGTGCCGGCCCTGCGAGGTGCCCTGTCGTCCAGCGTGCTGCGAGCGCTCTGCCAGGTCATGCGCGGGGAGAAGCTGGAGATCACGCCGCACAACGCTCCCAGACTGCTCGCAGCAGTGCGTAACGTGCCGAGTGACGGTGGCTACGTGGCTGTCGATGACGCTCTTTTCGCGGCCGGAATTGTTCCTCCGCGGACGATGCCCACGCCCAAGCCCCTCGAAGGTGAGAATGCACGGCCGGCCACCAAACTGGCGGCGCGAATCCACGGTCTGATAAGCGAGCGGCAGCACCAGGAAGCCATTAAAAAGGCGGCTGAGGAGCGCGAAGGGCAGAAAATCAGCCAGCGCGAGTTTGATCGTCAGACCAAGGCGGCCGCAATCTACCGGGTCGGTTATGGATACGATTGGGCCAACCGGGTGGCGCTCGCGGTCATGGAGCGCAATGTTGCGGCAGTACTCCACATCTTCGACGGCCCCAAGGACTGGAATACCGACTCCAAGCGCGCTCTGCGTGACGAACTCGGTGTCGATGTCTTGCAATGCAGCGCGGCAGAGCGCCGTCGTCGGCTTTTCGAGCTATGTGGGTTCTCAGTAGACGAGCAAGCGCAATGGGAAGCACACGAAGCCATCGACAAAGCGCGCAAGCGCGCTGAACGTTCGATGGCCGATGCAATATCGTTGGCGGAAAGCACGACCTACAGGCTCGAGACCGGTCAGCAAATGAACGGACGCGAGTACGTCGATTTCTGCATCGAGGCCGGCTTTACCCAGCTCGTCGACGAGCGTCGGGGCAATGTCACGCGCTACCGTATCTATGATCCGGTGAAGCGCATGTCGCGGCCCTTGCGTGCAAAGGACGGCACGCTCGACTATGCGCGGGCACGCATTGCGCAAATCGCCCCCGAGGTGACCGCTTGATTGTTTGCCCCCAGCCGAATCCGGCTGGGGGATATTCTCGATTTGGCTATCAAAAATCCGTAGTTTTCGCAGGCTCGGCTCAAGATTCTTGCGATAGGCTTTCCCGTACCACCAGAGCTTTGTTTGCAGTGAATACGTTCAGTCCAAACAAAGTTTTACCCGCGTCTCCGACGCATCGACCCTACGCCGGCACCGCCGGCCATCTCTTGAAACCGCCCACAGGGAGCATTCCCTGTCGGGACGGCTCCGTGGGCATCTTCCCGATCCCCATGCAATCCACCTTGCTGTAGCCACACGGCGCGTTGTCATTTGTCGCCGTAGGCGGTTCATGGCGAGCGTCGCATCCCCGACCGCGCACAAGCACGGTCTCCATTTCTTTCTCCCTTCATTTCCACCTTCGAGCGTCAGCACAGCCTGTCGCTCGCATTCCCATTTTTAGGAGCAATCTTATGTCCCATCTGGTTCAAACCATGGCGTACGCCGGCGCAACCCCCTGGCACGGTCTGGGCAACCGCCTGGCGGAGCATCAGCCCCTCGAAGTCTGGGCCGAAGCCGCCGGCATGAACTGGCGCATTGAGGAGACCAACGTTATGTACCGCGTTGGTTCCCATGACCTGGATCCCATCCAGTCGTTTCCCGAGCAGAAGGTCCTGTACCGCTCGGACAACGGCAAGCCGCTGTCGACGGTATCTCAGCGGTACCAGGTTGTTCAGCCTGCGGAGATCCTGGAGTTCTATCGAGACCTCGTGCAGGTGGGCGGCTATCAGCTCGAGACTGCAGGCGTGTTGAAAGAGGGTCGCAAGCTCTGGGCGCTCGCCCGTACGGGACAGTCAGCGCTCCTCAAGGGTGGTGACGAGGTCCGTGGCTACCTGCTGCTGGCCACGGCCTGCGATGGCACGCTGGCGACCACGGCGCAGTTCACCTCGGTCCGCGTGGTTTGCAACAACACGCTGCAGATCGCGTTGGGTCGCAATCGTGGCGCCGTCAAGGTGCCGCATCGTAGCCAGTTCGATCCGCGTGCGGTGAAAGAAGAGCTCGGCATTGCCATTTCGTCGTGGGATGGTTTCATGGCCAACATGCACAGCCTCGCAGACCGTAAGGTCAGCAAGGCTGAGTCCGAACGGTTCTTCCAGCGCCTCTTTACCTATTCCTCGGCGAGGGATGGTGCAGATGCGCCTGCAAGGATGAACGAGCGTGGCCTGAAAGCCGTGCTGAGTCTTTTCGACGGGGCCGGCCGCGGCGCTGCGCTGGAGTCTGCATCGGGCACTGCTTGGGGCTTGGTGAATAGCGTCACCGAGTACGTCGACCACCAGCAGCGAGCCCGCTCGCCGGGTAATCGGCTGGACTCTGCATGGTTCGGCGCGGGCGCATTTCTCAAGCAGCGCGCCTGGGACGCAGCCCTCGAACTCGCGGAGATTGCATAAGCAACTTCGAGCGTCTCTTCTATCCGCCCTCAAGCGAGCCGCTCCGTTGCCGTTGTTTGGTAATGGAGTGGTCGTTTCAGGTCTTAAAGCCCCGGCACAGCCCGGGGCTTTTTTCTTTTGCTCGTTGCCATGTTCCACATTGATTTCTATTCACGATATCCGCGATGGCTCTTTCGCGGAGGCGATGCCGCAATCGCTGGGCTACGGGGCGAGTACGTTTGCCGTAGCACGGCAGGGAACAGGGTGCAGCGAGTACAGGACCGACTCATGCACCAAACCATTGAACTATCCAGCCTGCAGAAGGAGCGGTTCACCGGGCTATATACCTCTTGGCTCGTCCAGACCCGCGATCGCATGACTGCCCTCAGTTACGATACGTGGATGGACTTGCGATACCAACAGAATCGGGGTCCGTCTGCTAGTTTCAGTCAAGGCGCCGTTGTCTTCGATCTGATACATGGAGTGCTTTACGAAGTCAGGGGCAAGGATCGGCTTCGACGGATCTTCCGCATACAGTTGGATGGCGATTTTCCCTATCTGTCCTTCAGGGATCCCGCAAATGCCATCGATTTCCCCTGGATCACATTCCCAGGTGTGTTCACGCAAGCGGAGCTGATGACGCTGCGGCGTGTCTATTAAGCAAGAAGGCCCGGCAACGTCAGTTGCCGGGCCTTTTGTCTTTGAAAGAGTGGTCTCAGACGGTCGCTTTCGCGGTTTTTGAAAGGAACATGTTCCTTCCTTACGCCGCAGTACCGGGGACCTGCGCATCATCGATGTGGATAGCGGGCGCATCCTCCTTTTGGGGGGATGGCACGTAGCCCACGGCGGGCACCCGCGTGATGGAGCTGCCTTCAAGCGTCACGTTCTCGCCCAGCCGGATGGTGCCAGCGTAGAAGATGCGGCCGATCACGCGACCGTTGATCTTGAGGGAGACCCGACTCTTGACGTCACCTTCCACGGTGCCGTCGATGATGATGTGCTCGCCTTCCACGTCGCCATGGACGACCCCGCCACGACCGATATGCAACAGGCCGTGGCTGGCCCTGACGTTGCCGGTAACGAGGGCGAGGCAGGTGAAGCCGTCCTCCGAAACGAGATCGCCGTGAATGCTCATGCCGGCGCGCAGGACGCTGAAAGTTGGAGTGCTTGGCATCGTCATGGGGCGCTCTCTTAGAACAGTTTGATTTCGCGGTTGGGGACGGCTTGCGGCGATGCGACAGGACGGGCGATCTGCGCAGGCGCGACGGGCGCTGCGGCTTTCGCCGGCGCGGAGGCCGCCGCTGCAGGCGCTGCAGGCGCGGGGGCTGGCTTCGGTGCGGGCGCAGTCGGTTTGACAGGTTCCTGCGAAGGCAGGGTGATTCTCGGGGTGTCAGCTGCTGCCGCCAGTGGTGCCGCGCCAGATGCCGGGCTTGTGACATTGTTCGCACCGCCGCGCACGGGCCATTCGTGCGAATGCGGTTCGGGCTCTGCCTGGGAAGCCGCAGACGGCCCTGCTTCCGACGCGCTGACGGCTGCGGCGGGCCCATCCGAGCTATGGGTACGGGCGTCGCGCTTGCCCATGGAACTGCCAATGAGGAACATTGCGGCGGCGCCCACGACGAAGACGGCTGCCCACCACGCACGCGGAGGCACGGACAAGTTTCCACCGGCGGGAGCCGATGCTTCCTTACCGAAGCCGCCACTATTTTCGTTGCCAAGCCACAACGGCGGCGTCGACGAGCGTGCCGGTGAGGGCGAGATGTCGATGGTCAGGGCGGGTTGGGCGTACTGAGCATGCAGCTGCTCGATCTCACGCATGTCCATGGTTCTGGCTCCGGGAAGAGTTGAGGAGTGTGCCGTCCGGAGCGAACTTGTCGGTGTCCGGGATGCAGAGTTGCTGGATGGCCTTGATTCGCTTGGCGGCCACTGCCGTTGTGTTCTCGCGCGCGTCAGCCGGGATGGATTCGCAGTTCAGGCCGTAGAGGGTTTCCGCGAAGAGCCTGTCGTATTGCATCAGCAGGCGGAGAAGGCGACCGGCAAACGAATGCGACACCTGCACTTCACGCGACTCGTAAAACAGCGGGATCTCGACCTGATCCTTGTTTCCGATCCACTCCAAGGCTTTGGCGTACCACGCTTCCGCGTCTCGGAATGCCTCGTCAAGTGCCTTGACCTTACCGCCGCGCGCGACGACAAACTTGGACGAACAAAAGTAAAAATGCGCGTCCAGGAAGTCGCGAGCGAACTTCGAGCAGTACTCGTGGTTGGTTGCGGATGCCGTTGCCGGTGTCAGTCGGCTGAGGCGTTCCTCACTGTTCAGGCGCTCGATGGGCCTGAGCCCGGTAGCGGGCTTCTTGGGTGGATCCTGTTCGGCCATTTGTCCATGTTTTCGGATGCTCTCTCACTCGGAATTGTCGGACAAGAACGGACACCACATGACTTCGAAAGCTACGCGAAATAGCCGAGCATTCGTCAGTTTTGAAAGAAAGTCCTGTGCCACAATGCTTTCACACCTAGCGTCATCGACGCATCGACTCTGACTCCTGGCGAGTCCATCTCTTTGTTCAAGTCGTGCATTTGCGCACGCGCCGACTGGTTGGCTACCAGTGTGGATATCTCTTGTGCTAAGTGTTTTCGCCGAACACTTCCCCTCATCAGCTCGTAATACGCGTTCTCGCTGTGCCTCTTCATGAGCGCACGCCGGACACCGTTCGAGCCTGGGACCATGTGGAGCTCTCTCAAAGGCCCCTCCTAGGCAGAACGGCTGACGTCGAGCCGATCCGTGAACCTGCGGCCGAACCTGTGGGTTCGCGAAAAGGGTTGTTGTGCAGCGTGACCATGCTGCACGAGGGCGACTTTACGTCCTCAACATAGAGCAGCGCGCACCAGTGCGCCGCTCCCCGAGTGCCACGCCCCCGGAAGGGGCGTGGCAGTTCGGGTTCCTGACATCAAAGCTCGCTGCCGGCGCAAACCGGGGCGGGCTTTTTTTGTTTCTGGTGAGAGACCTCGATCTTCAGGAGAAGCTCATGCACCAGAACGCCGAGATTTCCGCCGCGATCGCGGCAACGCTGAATTTGCGCCGTCCCGAGTACAGGGACATGCCGCAGGCTTGGCGATCCCTTTGTGAGGCGGCATATGTCGCCAGTCTTCCGGAAGTCGCACAGAACGACTTTCTTAATCGCGTAACGACCCAGCGCGGGGCCGACACAGCCCTGCGCCTTCGGGAGCATGCTGCGTCCATCCGGGCCAACGTCGTTCGTTTCCTCGACAGGAGAAAGAACGCATGCATGCACCCATCACCTACAGCGAGCCCGGCGGACGCCGAAGCCTGCTAGAAGAGCGGCCCATGCGGCCGCCCATCATTGGCAAGATCCGGCCCGGCATCAAGGTCCTCACCAAAGCTGCGCGCGACAAGCTCGAAGCCGTGAAGATCCACGATGCTGGCCTCGCGCGGGGGGATAGCTTCGAGCGCATCGAAGGCGATATCACGCGGGCGACAGGCATCAAGACCCCGCTCGTGCCGAAAAACGTTCCCTGGTTCACCTGCCGTGCCTCTGACTTCGCCAACCCTGCGTTGGCCGAAGACATCGTCCAACGCTACGGCGAAGATCGCAACGACGGCAACGGACATCGCCTCTGGCGTTTTCCAGTGGTCTTCGCGTTCGACGACTGGCTGAGCAACATGCCCAACCAGCTCGTTGCATGGACGAAGAGCGGCAGGCAGTACTTTTCGGAATATGGCCGTGACGGCAGGCGCTACTGCAAGATGTACGCACCTCCGGTGCGCGACGCGCGCGCCAATCGCGCCAAGCGCACGTGGGGCGGTCGCACCGTCATCCTGAGGCAGGACAATGATATTCAGGACGGATTGTGCGATCCGCAGGAATGCCCGCAATACCAAGGCGGTCACTGCAACCTGTCGGCGAGCTTCTTCTTCGCGATTCCGCATATCTCCGGACTCGGGCTCATCGAAATGCCCACCACCTCGATCTACGTCCTGCAGAGAGCCCACGCGGCCATGCAGACCGTGGCGATGACGCGAGGGCGGCTGGTAGGCGCCAAGTTCTGGATGTCCAAGCAAGAGCTTGAGATCAGCCGCATCGACGACACCGGCAAGCCGGTGCGGCAGATGCAGTGGCTGATCACGCTGGACGCCGAAATCGATATCGCAGCATTGCTTGATGGCTCGGATCGGCGCCCGCCTGCATTGGAGATGGCAGAACAGGCCGTCTCCATGCTGGAAGGGGACAGAGAGGTTCCACCCGACCACGGCTCGGCCGATGACGGCACCATCGAGGCGCCCCAAACGATTACGTCGGAAAGCGGCGTAGTTCAGTCAGCGGGTTCGATGCCCCAACCCGGTACGGCGGGTACTGAGGACCTGGAGAGCGAGTATCTCGATCTCGTGAATCACCTTGGGCTCAATAGCGAGGACGGCGCCCGCCAGCTGAAAGCTTATGCAGCGGCGACCTTCGGGCGCGGCTGGTCCAAGCGGGAACAGGATGTGCGGGGGTTCTTGGCTCAACTTCGCACTGCGCTGACCAATCCCGCTGCCTTCCGTGAACACGTGGCGGCTATCGCCGCTGACGTCGCTACATAACTATCGCCAGCCTTGTGCCGGCAGTTGAGGGGAGCCCATGGGCTTCCCTTTCTTCTTTCTTGCCGCATGCCGGCACATTTCCTTGGAGGCTCCACAATGTTCGACGATGGCGAAAGCCTGTTGGCTGCGCATTTCTCTGATTTGCACTACTCCCCTGGTCATTTGGCTGAGGCGGATCGTTGCTTTGGCTTTGCGGTGGAGGACGCGATCGCAAATCGTTGCGGGGTTGCCGTGGTGTCGGGCGACTCGACCGATCACCGACTCGATGCCCACACGCCGGCGTTATCCGCGCTGGCACGGCGGATCTACCAGTTGTCGGCCCACATGCCGGTCATCATGCTGCAGGGTACGTTCAGTCATGAACCTCCCGGCACGCTGGATCTGTTCCGACTGATCGGCGCAAGCTTCCCGGTATACGTTGCAGACCGGATTCACCAAGTCGCGCTTGTGGGCGGGGCATTCATTCCGAGCGATGGCGCGATCTTCAGCCATGCGGAAATGGACAAGCTGCTGACCCAGCAAGGGCTACCAGACGTCGTCTTCACCTGCGTACCCACGGTCAACAAGGCGGTGCTGGCGGCCGCGGCCGGCGTGGCAAACGCCGCGACGGCGGTTGGCGACCACCTGGCTGACTATCTTGCTGCCGCTGGCGCTGTGAATCGTCAATGGCGAGCACAGGGCGCACGTACGATCGGCATTTCGCATGGCACCGTCAACGGTTGCCAGACGGAGCACGGCGTGCCGATGGCCGGACTCGACCACGAGTTCACCATCGGGGCACTGTTCGAGGCCCACTGCGACGCGTTCATGCTTGGCCACATTCACCGTGCCCAGCAGTGGGAACGTGAGGGCAGGGTGGTGGCCTATCCCGGGTCTATCGGACGGTTCCACTACGGCGAAATCGGCGCGAAAGGCTATCTTCAGTGGCAGGTATCTCCGGGGGAGGCAGTGGCTATTCCGGTGAAGACACCCGCGAGCGAGACCGTCTGCATCGACTTCGACGGGCCGCCTGACATGGCAAAGCTTGCCGAGATGGCCGCCGACGCAGGGCACAAGTTCGTGCGGGTGCGGTGGACGGTCAATGAGGAGCATCGCCAGCTCGTCGATCGCGAAGCCATCGAGGCGCTTTTTGTCGGGAGTGCCGAGGTCAAGCTGGAAGCGCGTGTCCTGCCGGCTGTTCGCAGCCGCGCTGAAGGCATCAGCCGGGCCGCCACTTTGTCCGCGAAGCTGGGACGTTGGTGCGAACTGACTGGTGTCGATGCAAATCCGTTGCTCGACAGTCTGTCGATGCTCCAAAACCTCGAGGCCCAGGCGATAGCCGATCAGGTGCTGGCTGGCCTTGATGAAATGTCCATGCCCGTTACGCAGAAGGTCGGCGCCGTAGAAGCTGTTGCGCCACCGTTCGTTGCGAAGCTGACGGACATGGAGCTCGAGGAACCGAGCGCCGCACCCGAGGCATTCCCGGTCGCGGCGGCGGAGCCAGTAGCGCCCATTGCCACTGCGTCAGCACCGATGAACTGGCTGACCGACGATCTTTTTGCGTAGCAATACGCCAATCCCTAGAACATGCGAAAGCCATGTTCCGACAGCCCGCGAGGCTGTCGAAATCTGGTTTTACCGGCGCCACCGGCGCATCGACCCAGCAGTATCCATTTCCTTCTTTACTTACCCAGACGGGTGCTTCCCGTCCGGGGCGCACTCCGTCATATCCCTGGAGTGCAAGATGGTTCTTTACCACGCAGGCCCCGAGTGGCTATTTGTCGAGGAAACCTTTATCAACCGCTCGGACATGGCCAAGCGCCTCTGCGAGCAGCACGGCTTTACGCCGTGCACGATGTATGAGCCGTTCGGCCCCGGCCGCGGCGCCGTGATCGCCAAGCGCGACCACATGCTGGTGATGGCCTTGGGTGAGGCGGGTGGCAACACCTTCTTTGCCGTGGCGCCATCCAAGGAGCTGCAGGACTTGATCTGGTCGTTTTCCAACGGCCTCGCATCGCAGTGGAGTGAACTGGAACTTCGCGCTCTCACCGGCGCGCAGGACTGGGACGCTGTGATGAAGCTTGCAGCCAAGCAGTTCTCCGCTGCGCGCCGCTCTGTTGAACGCGCCATCGAGGGCAAGCCGGAACAGGATCAGCCGGTGTTGGCCGAGATGCTCGACTATTCGGACGACGCGATGGAAGTGCCGCCGGACTATCTCCATTCCTTCACCGGCTCGGAGGTGTCCGAATGCGCCCACTGAAGCTGACGCTTTCCGGATTCCACGGGATCCGAGACGGCATGCATCGGGATAGCGTCACGGTGGATCTGTCGACGCTGCCGGGCGGCCTGATTGCGCTTGTCGGCCCCAACGGGGCCGGGAAGACAACGATCATGGACAACCTGCATCCGTTTCCCATCATGCCAAGCCACGCCAGCAAGATGTCGGCCGACGCGTTCTCGTACTGGGACCATCTCTGCGCCCCGCGCGCGGAAAAGGACCTCGAATGGGAGCACGGCGGCAAGACCTACCGCTCCGCGTTCGCGTTTCGCAATCCTGGCAAGAGCCGCAAGGCCGAGTACTACCTGTTTGAGAAAGACGCCGCGGGTAACTGGAAGCCTGTGCAGTTGGCAGACGGCACGCTTTCGGACGGCAAGGCAGATACCTACAACCGGTGTCTCGAAGCCGTCCTAGGGTCTCCCGAGGCGTTCTTCACGAGCGTGTTTTCTGCCCAAAACAGGCGGCCCCTCGCCAGCTATCAGCCCGGCGAGATCAAGAAGCTGCTCGCCGAGTTGCTCGGGATCGATCACTTGCGTGACCTGTCTGCGAAGGCGGGCGATGTGGCCAAGTTGCTGACGCGCTCGCTCGACACCCTGCAGCGCGACGTGCTGACCCTAACGGGCAAGCATGATCGTGCTGCGGTGGTGGCTCGGGAGATCTGGCAGATAGGCGAAAGCCTGGATGCGGAGCGCAATGCTCGTGACGGTGAAAGTGCAAATGCAGCCAAGCTGCTGCAGGAGCGCGCGACGCTGGCGGCGAAGCAAGCCGCCAATGCCGGTACCGAAGCGCGGTTGCGGGAACTTAACCAGCGCAAGGGCGAGTTGGACAAACGTGCGGCATCGCTGGCCAGCGACGAGCAGGCCGCTTCGGGACGTGTCCTGACACGCCGGCGCGATCTGGACCGGCAGGCAGCAGGCCATCGCGCGGTACTGGCGGAGGCCGCCGACATTGAGGCGGCGTCTGGCCAGCGTGACGTTCTGCAGATGGCTATTGGCCGAAGGCAGGAGGAAATTGTCAGCCAGCGCGCTATCGTGGAGAAGCTCGATGCAGTCCAGGTCGAGCATGCTGCGCTCAGTACGGAGCTCAAGGGCCTGGAACAGCAAGGCGTCGCCGGCGCCAAGTTGGCCGATGCGTTGAAGCTGCAGGCCGATGTGATTGACACCGTTCCATGCCGGGACGATCCCATGCACGCCGCCTGTCCACTGCTGGCGCAAGCTTGTAGTGCCAAGGCCAAGCTCGGTGATCAAGTTGTATCGGTCAAGGCACTGCGCGAGAGCTATCGGAAGAAGCAGGAGCACATGCAGTCGCTGCTAAGCGCAATGTCTGAACGTGCTACCGCCCGAGCTGCGCTTTCCGCCCTGGAGGCGCACCTCGTGCGTGACCAGCAGCTGTTGCAGCGCCTCGCGGCGACGGCTGCTAAGAAGCCGTTGCTGCAGTCTGCGCGGGAAGGGTTGGCGCAGGCCGAACGCGATCTGATTGCATTGAGCGAGGAGGATGCGTCCCGCATTGAGCGCCACAAGCGCGATATCGCGGACGTGCAATCCCAGCTAGAAGCGGTGCGTCGGGAGTTAGCAACGCTGGCCACGGAGGACGTGACCGGCATGCTAGCCCAGATGGACCGCCAGATCGCAGCAAGCCGGGAGGCTGTCGCGGCTTTTTCCGGCCGGATCGAAGCACTGATTCGGCAGGAGAGCATGTTGGTGGCCGAGCGTGAGCGTCTGGATGTCGAGCTTGCCGGCATGCCGGCAATCGAGGCCAAAGCGCAGGCGCTGTCTGACCAGATTGCGCAGTGGAAGCTGCTCGCGAAAGGCCTGGGCAACGATGGCGTGATCGCGTTGTCCATCGATGACGCAGGACCCGCCATCACGCAGATCGTCAATGACTTGCTGTTGGCTTGCTATGGACCGCGATTCACCATCGCGATCCAGACGCAGACAGCGCTGGCCAGCGGTGAGCTGCGTGAGGGTTTTTCCATCAACGTTATCGACGCTGACAACGACACCACAAAGGAGTTTGGTGTGATGTCAGGGGGGCAGAAAGTCTGGATCAACGAGTGTCTGACGCGCGGAATTGCCCTCTATCGGGCGCAGGACGCGCAGCAGCCTTTCCAAACACTGTTCACCGACGAGGCGGATGGTCCGTTGGATCCGGAGCGCAAGCGCGCCTTCATGAAGATGAAGCGCGAGGTGTTGCGGGTCGGCGGGTATGAGCGTGAGTTCTTTATCTCGCAGACGCCGGACCTGGTGGACGACGCTGACGGTGTCATCGATGTCGTTGCGCTGGCGCTTCAGTAGACCGGCACCATTCACTAACCGTATGCCCGCTTCCCGAAAGGGAGCGGGCTTTTCTTTTGTCTCCAATGTCCACCGAATGTCTTGCAGATGTTTTTGCCATCGCCTTCGCAGAAGGTAGAGCACGATGACATTGCGAGGCGCACCGCCTTCAAGGACCGATTGGGATTGACGGACGCTTATGATGTCCGAGACGTACTGGCCCGCACTGTGCCCACCGAGGCATTGCCGGGCAGGGTGCGAGAAGCGTGGGGAACCCACGCGACCAAGCAAGCGCAGTTGGCCTTGTATTAATGTAAAAGGGCCCCGACTCGAAGAGAGTCGGGGCCTTTCTTTTTTTTGTAGTGCTGACAAGTCATGCAAAAAACTAGAGCTTGACTTGCACAGTCACCATCGAGCTCCTAGGCAACACGCGGCCGACCGGGTTTTCCATGGCTTCATGGGACGTGAGCCTCCGAAAGGAATGCTCGAAATAAAAGGGCCTGGCAGTGTGGTCGAGCGGACGTTCGGCTGTCCGCCTTGCCAGCAAAGGACGTTGCGCACAACTTGCGAGATAAGTATCGAATAGATCGCAATACGTATAACACTTACTGCGGCCGTCTCTAACCGACCCATGTGAGACATCCAATCGCTGCACCAGGGATGGCTCTTTTTGGGTTGACTTCGGACCGAGCGTCCATCATGTCAAGCGAGCAAACGGTTGAAAGCGGTCCGGTCGAGAGTGAGCATAGACTCCTGGGCTCCGCCGTCAGGTAACGGCCCGGCGAGTACCGTCTTCCGCAATTGAGACCGGGTAGGCAAGCTCTGGTGTCTTAGCGGACCGCATAGGCGTCCGCTTAATTTAGGCGGACACCTATGAAGACACAGCCCGATCCCGTTTCGGAAAGGCGCATCCAGCGACGCCGGTTCTCCGAAGCGTTCAAGCGCGATATCGTTGCGCAGTGTTTACAGCCCAATGCGTCTGTGTCGGCGATTGCGCTGGCCAACGGCCTCAATACGAATCAGGTCTTCAAGTGGCGCCGCATGGCTCTCGATGGCGAGCACGCGTCCTCGTCCACGATGCTACCTGTGACCGTCGAGGACATCTCCTCCATGCCTGTCGTTCCTGCGTTGCGGCACGAAGGTGTCGTGGAGATCCGACTTGAGCGAGGCACGATCCGCCTTGCCGGTCCCGTCGACATTGCTATATTGAATGCGCTGATGGCGTCGCTAACAGCATGATTGGATTGCCTGCTGGAACACGGGTGTGGTTGGCTGCGGGGATCACCGATATGCGCTGCGGCTTCAATGGCCTGGCTGCCAAGGCACACACCACGCTGTCTGAGGACCCGTACAGCGGTCACGTCTTTGTCTTCCGCGGTCGACGCGGCGACCTGATCAAGGTGCTGTGGTGGAGCGGTGACGGTCTCTGCCTGCTGGCCAAGCGCCTGGAGCGAGGCCGCTTCGTCTGGCCCCAGGCTGACAGCGGCAAGGTCCACCTGACGCCGGCGCAGCTCTCGATGCTGCTCGAGGGCATCGACTGGCGCAAGCCAGAACGGACCTGGCGCCCGACACTCGCCTTGTAAACTGCTGCGCGGCTTCCTACACTGCGGGACATGCAAACCGATCCCGCCACGCTTCCTGACGACATCGCCACCCTGAAGGCGATGATCATTGCACGCGACAGCGCGTTGCGTGATCACGCGATCGAGATCGAACACCTCAAACTGCTGATTGCCAAGCTCAAGCGCCAGCAGTTCGGTCACCGCTCCGAGAAGCTGGACCGGCAGATCGAGCAACTCGAACTCAAGCTCGAAGAACTGCAGACCGATGAAGGCGTCGTTGCGGCAAGTGCACCTCGCTCGCGCACGGCCCATGGCAACGGCGGACGCAACCCGCTACCGGCGCACCTGGAACGCGAAGACGTCATTCACTCGCCGGCGGAGACCACGTGCTGCGCATGCGGCGGCACCTTCGAAGTCCTCGGCGAAGACGTCTCCGAGCAGCTCGAACTCGTCCCCGCACGGTTACGTGTGATCCGACATCGGCGCGTGAAGCTTGCCTGCACGGGCTGTGATCGCATCGTGCAGTCACCCGCACCCAGCCGTCCCATTGATCGAGGCGTCCCCGGCCCGGGCCTGCTGGCCAACGTGCTGATCTCGAAGTTCTGCGACCACCAGCCGCTGTATCGTCAGCGCGTGCGCTGGGAGCGTGAAGGGATCGACCTGCCCGAATCCACGCTGGGTGACTGGGTCGGGGGCTGCTCGGCATTACTGGGCCCACTGGTCTCGGCGGTGGAGCGTTACGTGATGGGTGGCAACAAGGTGCACGGAGACGATACGCCGATCCCGGTGCTGGCGCCGGGCAATGGCAAGACAAAGACGGCACGGCTGTGGACCTACGTGCGTGACGATCGACCATCGGGCGATGCCGCGCCGCCTGCAGTGTGGTTCGCCTACTCGCCCGACCGTAAGGGTGAACACCCACAGCACCATCTGCGATCCTTCGGTGGGACCTTGCAAGCCGATGCGTATGCTGGCTTCAACGCGGTGTATGAAACTGGCCGAGTGCAAGAAGCCGCGTGCTGGGCGCACGCAAGACGCAAGTTCTACGAGTTGCATGCGGTAAGGCCCAATGCCGTTACCGAACAGGCGCTGGCGCGCATCGGCGAACTCTATGACATCGAGCGCGAGATCCGAGGGCAGCCGCCAGACCTGCGCCAGGAGATCCGGCAGCGCGCGGCTGTACCGCGACTAACAGCGCTCAAAGCTTGGCTGGAAGAGATGATGGCCAAGCTCTCCCGCAAGTCCGATACCACGGCAGCCATCCTCTACACGCTCAAGCGCTGGGAGGCGTTCGTGCGCTATGCCGGCGATGGGCGATTGGAGATCGACAACAACAGCGCTGAACGCGCGCTGCGCGCCGTCGCATTGGGCCGCAAGAATTACCTCTTCGCAGGCGCGGACAGTGGCGGCGAACGGGCTGCGGCGATGTACACGCTCATCGGCACCGCGAAGCTCAATGACCTCAACCCCGAGGCGTACCTGCGCCATGTGCTGAGCCGCATCGCCGATCATCCGATCAACCGGATCGACGAACTGCTGCCTTGGGCCGTCGCTGCCCAGTTGGCGACCGTCGACACCCCCGCCCGATAACTCCCTCTACCTCACAACCGCGCTTCGACTGCCGCCGTCAACGACGGTGATGGTCGGGCGCTTACGCCGTCAGGATTGTCCGCATCGCAATAGCGGCTCGATGACGCTTTTGTTGCGGCGCCGGTTCGCCGGCAGCGGGTGCGCATGCCAGTCTCAGATAGTGCCAAGTAGCATGTCAACGGCAAGGTGACCGCGCTGTAAGCAAGCCGTATCAGCCTCCGCGGAAGAGCGGTATGGAGACGAGTGATAGTAGGGCCCACATAAATATGCACTCTCTGCATCCGCTGGCTCTCCAACTGCAACGCTGTATCCCCACCCATGTTGGCCTCGTTGCTGACCATCGACATCATTCTGAAACACCACCATCTGCAGTATCAGACCTCGATAATGCTCCACTCTTCGTATGTTGAACGCATCCATGACAAGACCCCGGTAGAAAAATAATGTTTCAAGGGAGGGTCACCGTCACGTCGCAACGTCAATGGCCTCTTTCTTGTCATCGTGCGCGCTCGAACTCAAGGCTGATGTCCGGTTCTGTCCTACGCCACACGAGGGGCCGAATCGGAGGTGAATGCTGATCGGCAACCAGCCAAGCCAGCAGCCGGCACCAGATGGGCTTACCCTGCCTGGGCGCTGAGGCCGCGGGCAACGTCTGAATAGCGTCTAGGCGCTTGGCCAGTTTAAGGGGATATCCGAGAGGATTTCGGTAAAGGCCCTTTTTGCATCAGCATTCCTCGCCGCCTCAACCTAATCCCTGAATAATGTCCACGGCAAACCGACCATAGTGGAAGGCCGCTTGCTCTGCAGCCTCGCGCGTGAAGTAGTCATCCGCTTGGTCGAAAGACTCGCAGAACATGCGATCGTCCCTATCCGCCGTGTAGCGAACGGCCATGACGTAGTCCCACTTTGGCCAGGGGGGGCGGAGAGGAATCGGCACAGTGGAAACTTCGAACGCGACGACGTGTATGTACATGCCGCGGTAGCTTTCGCATTTCCATCTTATTGATGACCGCATTGTGAACCCTCGTCAATCAATCTACGGCCGGCCGAAGGAACATCGGGATTGCAGGCGGCGGGCACGCGGGTCTCTACACGAGGAGCCGTCATCTGCGACCTTCTAGTTTTGGGTAACCAGCGATGCCAACGTGGCCACCATTACCAACAAGGACATCGAATAGCTTAGCGTGCTCAGCAAGCGGAGCGCTCTGCTTGGTGTTTTGCTTCGTTGTTGGCGCCGCTCGAAAAGCTACGAGAGGACAAAAAGAAGAAGCTGGAAAGGTACACAGCAAGCGCTTTTTCTCCGCAGATGGGTGGGTGCCAACAGTCAATAGGGTTGGCCTGTATTGACGAAACCGCCTGCTAAGGGGAGGGGGACGGCATTGGGACAGAAGCGCCCCATAGAAGCGAGCTTTTGTTCCAGTGTCGTGGGCTCGAAGAGCCCGCGCGGTCAGTTATACGGAGCTTCTCTACCGCCGTCAATCTAATGCTGTCAACGATGTTTGAAAGCCGCTTGTGGCGCACCACATTCGCCTATGCTCATTGCATAGACGTCCTTTTCTCGAGGAGAGGTCATGGAACGAGTCATGAAGAACAAGGCGGAAGTTCGGGCGATGGTCCGCGCGGCGCAGGACCAGATCTCGGTGTGCGCAGGAACCTGCTTCGGGGACGTATGCTGGCACCCCGCGGACCCAGACGGTTGCAATTGGTTCATTTCAACAATCGAAGGCGATGCTGGTGGTGCGTGCCTGCAGGCGCTGAAGCCTCACATCGACGAATTACGCAAGCGCTTTAACATCCGGGAAGAGGCCGAGCGGAAGTGAACTCCATCGCCTCCGCTGACCGGCGCTTACGGCGGTGCACTGCACGGGGCTATCTTGCGGCCCTGGATCATCAGCGTCGCGTACGTCTCGTTGCGAAAGCATCGATGATGCCTTGTCCGCCGAGGATGGCTGCTCGCTTCGCATTCCCAATACTGTCCCATTGTTCTGCCAGCAGCGGAAAGACCTGGGCAGCGTCTGCGGTGGGGTCCATACCCTCCTCGCAAATGACGACAGAAATGTTATACGCGCGGTCAGGGCGTCGCTCGTACCATTCGCGACGCGTTTCGGTCTTGTAGACTAGCGGGTATATATCGAACCCTTTGTAGTTCGAACTGGGTGCTTCATTCATGAGCGTCTCCGTGAGCTTGCTGACCACTCTACGCTCTATTTCGCGCCTGCCGCCTGTTTATTTTCGAAGATCGACTGCACTTCGATCTCCCCTCGGTGGCGAGGCAAAGGCGGACTGATTGCCCTGAAATTTGGCTGTGAGTGGCCACCCGCCCACCCAGCAGCAGGCACAGATAGGTCTGCCTTGGCTAGGCACCGAAGCTGCCGAAGCCGTGGCAAGAACCTCTAGGTGCCAATCCCGGCGACTAACAAGCGTTTCAAGTCTTCAAGCATAGGCTAGCCATGGGGAACCTGGAACAACGCCGCATGCTTGAAGACATGGTACTGCTGCCGAAGAACGAGAATGGTGGTCCGTAAGATGTCGGCTCGGGGCGTCTCGCCCCAGAACGTTTGACATCATCCATCGACGAAGTCACGGGCTAGATTGCGGCATATATTAGGAGAACACCGCCATCGAATGCGGGTCGGATGAAAGGAGAAGTTCGCTAATGACGGTCACCACGTGGAGATAGCGCTTGTCGTTGCGAGCGGCAGGCCAATCCCCGCCGGCTGGTCGGTCATTGGCTGAATCTCGACATAGGGCCGCTTCGATTCGACCTTGCCGAATATGGCGGCAAACGGAATGTCGGCAGCATCCCGGCCGGTGCCAATGCGCAGCAGGCCAGTGGGAATAGACACTCCCGAAGGATCGAGTAAGTACCACCCGCCTGACAGGAACACCTCGACCACTGCGTGGAAGTCCGGCGCACCCAACGCAGGATCGGCGCCATAGTCCACGCTGCTGGACATACGGGCGGGAATACTCAATGCGCGGCAGATTGCGATCATCAGGTGAGCAAAGTCCCGACATACGCCGGTACGCTCGACAATCGTATCGATCGCCGAGGTCCGCTCATTGGTAGATCGCGCAAGAAAGCGCACATGGTTGCGCACCCACTCCCGAATCGCATACACGCGCGAATAACCGGGGCGCATGCCGCCAAACTCGCGCATGGCGAACTCCATCATGCGGTCGGATTCGCAGTACCGGCTCGGCGCCAGGTACGACAGTACATCGGACGGCAGTTCGGCGACTGGTACCTCCGTTAGCGACATGCCATCGTCCAGACGATGATCGATGTCCACCACAGCTTCATAGCGGATGGCCAAGGGGCCCTTGTACGCACGTATCCTGAGCAGGCGGTTGCCGAGTGGATCCGTGTAACGAGCGGCGGGAACCGATGGCGTGAGTGCCAGACGCTCGGATACAACGGACTGTCTTGCGGTCTTCGCTGCTTCGACTATCAACAGAAAGTCTCCTGTAGGATCCAGGATCTCATAAGACAGATTCACCGAGTACCGAAGGCGGTTCATTTATGACCTTGTGCGACACAGAGGCGGAGACGATGTTGGCCGGGAGAACAGCTCTGACCATGTAATTTAGTGTAGCGCGAGAAGCGGGCGAGCGGTTCGTGCTAGCGGGCAGCGCAGATGCGTGGTATGCCGCCTGCCTGACCAATTTGTAAGCGGATTAGGATGGGGTGCATCGCCCACCTATACTGCTAGTTGCAGCGTTTCAGAAGCTAAGTGCTTTTGTTCCGCCTATCACTCGTTTCCGGGCCTTCCCCCCTCGATGACGTCTTAGGACTGGTGACTCCTGAAGTCACTCACGGGGACCCCGGGAAAATTTATGCAAGATGCCACGCGGCGACCGCCGTTCGCCCAGTCTCCCAGTAGCCAAGCAAGCCAGTCTTTCTCCAGGATCGAAATCGATGTCTGCCGAGGACTCTTCTCCGCAAGACCAACCGCAAAGTTGATTTCCGCCTTCGTTGCTGCTCTTTCGCACTTCAGGCGGGCGGAGCCGTGCTCTCACCGTGATGACGATAACGTAACGATCCTGAGGAATGCGATATGGGTGGAAATGATCACCCGCTACCAATGGAAACTCGGTGTGCACAATGGCGACAATTTTTCCAACCTGCCGCCACTATGCCAGCCTGGCAAGTGATGAAGGAAGATATCGTGCCGAAAGAATCTGCAGAGACCACTTACCGGGCCATACATGTCACGCGCCCTCTCAGCGACCGCCAGGCAGGCAGGCCGCCGAAGGGAAGCACCCATCGATTCGGAGTCATGCGATTGGTGGCGCCCCGCTGGCGTCAGTCAATCACGCTCCTGATTGACTGGGATCGTGCTGTCAACGAAGGCTGGCCAGACCTGCGGTCACCGTCCTGCACTCGAGCCCGGGCCATCAGGCGCATTGGCCGGGGTCATCAGGCAAGCATCCGTCGGCTAGCCTGAAATGATGACTGAAATTGCGTGAGGTAGCTCTATGCGTACGTTGCTGTATTTCAGTTTGAGAGACGCCGCCAACAACGCGCGACTGGCACAAGCGCGATTGGGCGAGTTGGCTGGCAGCCTGGCACTCGTTGCAGGGCCGTAGTTTGTCAAGCGCGACATTCAACACGTCGACGGATTGCCGACGACCGACGTCAGTCAGACAACGTACCGCGAAGAGGCTGCGATCACAGGAATGTTCATCGGCGCGCTTGTTCAGATACGGCGTTTCCGCCGGCGCCGGCACCACGGCTGTTGCGTATGTTGCCGTCATGCTTCGCGCGATGATCGGATGGTGGCTCTGCGGATTGGTCGGCGGTAAGGTCGGTCGCCTTGCACTGTGGCAGCAGAATGCGCATCCCGCACCGAGCCAATTGCTGTGATCGTCAGTTCCGACTCGCGAGCGAAGGAAGCCCTGGAACAGCTCATCGATGAACTGGGCGGCGTCGGGGTCGACGGTCATAATGACCTGATGCCGAATTTCATATGCATATGACTGCTGCTTCGGGTCGGCCGAGCCTATGCGTCCCCGGAAACGTATCTTGCGCAGCCTAAGTGAGAAAGAAGTCTGGCGGCGGAATCCCCAGGTACTGATGGTTGGAACCTACTGCTCCGGACTTACATCGACTTCAATCGCTACTGGTCTTGGCACTACGTTGAAAAAATCACTCCTGGAAGGTTGAAGATGGCTATGGATCGCGTGACGGAGTACCGTGGGTTCGATATCCATGTCGATCTCAATCTGACATCCAGGGACATGTTCGACGTCTGGTTCCAGGTTGAGGGACCCATGAGTCCCCCAGGCGTTGCAGCGATTGGCAAGCGAATCAAAGTCTTTGGCGGGCCGTACTCCAGACGTTGGGCTTACCTGGTGGCGGAGCTGGCCGGGCGGGCCGCCGTGGACGTTATTCTTGGACCGGATGAATGAGCGAAGGCCGAGAGCGGAGGTTAGATATGCAAAGACGTGCCACAATTGGTGAATATGACGTGTTGATCGAAGCGGAGCAACACCACGGTCCCACCCCGTTGGTCGGAGCGGTTGGCTACGTAGTGTGCTACTCGCTTGCTCGTACGGATCGCCAACCCATCAGAGACGATCTTCCCAGCGTACATTCCTATGATCTCATCGACGGCACCGACTACTTTCGCGACGTCGATGCGGCGCTTGACTATGGAGAGGCAAAGGCTCGCGATGACATTGCTACATTGTCGCCAAAGTAAATCGCACGCGTATGCTCGGTTCTTGTCGCAATAGAGCTCTGGCCCGAATGAAGTCTTGCAAGAGTGTTGATTTGCACTGAGAACTGACCCCCCGGGGTCCGTTTTCCGTGCAAATCAACACCCTCAGGCGCAGTGGTGGCCGCAATCGTGTGTACAGCCGCCTCTGCCTGCCCGCTCGGACGGCTTTTGCGCTCGTGCAACGGCCTCGCCCATCAGCCGTCCACGCGTCGTCCATAGGTTGCTCAGCGCGAACAGCGAATGCCGCCGCTACGTGTTCATCAACGGCCGCGAGGGCATCTTTAGATGCCACCGTGCGCGGCGATAAACATGGCGACGGCCGACTGGCAATAAGATTCGATTTCGTTGTCGTCCTTGGCTCTCGCCTCGTCGAAGCGGGCGATAAGCAGGAGATCAGATCCTTTGAAAAGCGCGGCAAACAAGCGGGCGGACTGGGGGGCATCGGGAACGTTCAACATCCCTTTAGCGTGCAACTGACGCAACACGGCCTCGATGTGGTCGATGACATGGGCCGGCCCGGCTTCGTAATGGAGCTTGCTTAACGACTCTTGATTCGTCTTGTCGGCCAAAACCATGGCTTCGACACTGCGGACGTCCGGGCTCAACAACGTGCGAAGCAGGGATGATCCCACCGCCATGAGCTGACCTTCGGCCGAACTGTCGGCGCCTTCAGAAAGCGCCTGCGGTGCAAACTGCTCGCATCGGGCCACCATTGCCGCGCTGAAGAGCGCCTCCTTGTTCTCGAAGTGCCGATAGATGCTTAGCTTGGATATCTTTGCCCGCTGGGCGACCTTATCCATGGTCGTCGCTTGGAAACCCAGTTCCACGAAGAGTTCGCAGGCGGTGTCGACAATCGTTCGGCGAAGCGCCGCGTTGGCGGGCCGGCCTCGCCGGCTTTGGCTGTTTTCGGTCACGTCGATTCCGGTACTTGACAGTATTTAAATTCGTGCACTACGATACCATGCAGTATCGTAAATGTGCAAGCCGCGGGTAGGCCGGTAAATCGAGTTCTCCCAAATGCCAACGCTTACTCGCTAACAGTCTCAAGCGCTTATCTCCCATCTCTCCAGCCACCACACGGAGCCCATCACCATGAATGACGTCATCATCATCGGCGGCAGCTTTGCGGGCCTGGCGGCCGCCTTGCAGCTCGGCCGTGCCGGCCGCAAGGTCACAGTTCTCGATACCGGCCGCCCGCGCAACCGCTTTGCCGGCCACTCACATGGGCTGCTTGGCCACGATCACAAGCCGCCGCTGGACATCCTGGCGGAGGCGCGGCAGCAGCTCGCGCGCTATCCCACGATCAGGCTGCTCGATACACGGGCCGAGAGCGTGTCTGGCGCCATCGACGATTTCTGCGTCGTCACCGACGATCACGAAAGCCTGAGGGCGCGCCGCCTGATCCTGAGTTATGGCCTCGCCGACCAGATGCCCGATGTTCCGGGCTTTGCCGAAAGCTGGGGCACGTCCGTCGTCCCTTGCCCCTATTGCGACGGCTTTGAAGTCGCCGGCCAGCATTGGGGCCTCGTCTGGTCCAGCCCACAGTCGCACCAGTCCGCCAGGCTGTTCCGCGATTGGACTGACAAGTTGACTGTCTTCGCCGATGGCCATGACATTGCGCCCGATATTCAGGCCGATATGGCGCGCCGCAACATCCCTCTCGTCGATGGTCGGATCGTCGAGATCGCCCATCACAAGGGCCACATCACCACCGTCAATCTCGATACCCGCCGCAATGTGGCGGTCGACGTCCTGTTCGCCCATCCGCGCAACAAGCCGTCCGCAAGTCTGCATGAATCACTGGGCCTCGAGACGGTCGATACGCCCACTGGCATCGTCCTCAAAGTCGACGAGCGCCGCCAAACCAGCTTCCCCGGCATCTACGCCGCTGGCGACCTCGCCACGCCCTTCCTGCCCTCGGTCACCCAGGCATCGTCGCAGGGCGCGATGGCGGGTATCTTCGCCCAGCAGTCGATGGTTGTTTGAGCGCACAGATTCCTTTCGTTGCGTCGTCGCCTTCGATAACGTTGGTGTAGATCGCGCGGTGAGACGGATCGTCGAGTCAAGGAGATTACATGGCAGAGCAAAGTACCGATCAGGCCGGTGACTGGAATGGTCAAAGCGGGGAGCGCTGGGTCGCCAACCAGGCCCGGCTCGACGCTATGGTGGCGGTGTTCGGCCAGGCCGCGATAGAAGCCGCCGCGCCCGAGACGGGGGAGCGCGTGCTGGACATCGGCTGCGGCGCGGGCGCGTCGAGTCTGGCGCTCGCAGCCCGCGTCGGCGCAGGGGGCCAAGTGCTGGGCGTTGACATCTCCGAGCCGCTGATCGGCCGAGCGCGAGCGCGCGCGCAACCGGATACGCCCGCCCTGTTTCAGGTGGCGGACGCCAGCAGCGCAAAGCTGCCAGAGGGTGCGTTCGACCTCCTGTTCTCGCGTTTTGGGGTGATGTTCTTCGACGACCCGATCGCGGCGTTCGCCCACATGCGACGCGCGCTCCGGGCCGGCGGGCGGGCGGGTCGCTTTTATCTGCTGGCGCGGCACGGCCGAGAACGATTGGGTGCGCCTGCCGATGAGCGCGCTCAAGGGTATCGTCCCGCCGAACGCGCTGCCCGATCCCGAAGCGCCCGGCCCGTTCTCGTTCGGCGACCGGGGGCGCGTGGCACGCACCCTGACGGTGGCCGGCTTCACCGATATTGCTATCGCCCCCTTCGACGCTTGTGTTCCATTCGGTGAGGGCGAGACGCGGGACGCTGCGATCGACGACGCGGTGAAGATGACACTCGAGGTCGGCCCGTTGTCGCGTGCGCTCGCTGGTCAGCCGGACGACATCCGCGCCCGCGCCTCGGCCGCAGTTCATGCCGCCTTCGCGGGCTTCCGCGGCGAGCGGTCGCTGATGATCAACGGCGCGGCGTGGATCGTCAAGGCACGCAATCCGGCAGGCTGACAGGGATTAAACACGGAGCCGCCTCCGCTCGGCGGAGTGGGGCGCCTTTGGCCAGCCAAATTGATGTCCCTTCGAGCTTGGAAGCCGCAGAGGCCTTGATGCAAGCGACGTTAGCCCTCCAATAAACCGGCCAGGGGTGATGCGGTGTTGAGCTGTGTATTGGGCCAGGCCGGAGCATTTGCGGCCGAGGACGCGCTTGTTGGGACTCGCTGGTTCCTATATCGTGCCTCAGGAAAGCCCAAAAGTCTTCCGGAGGCTTGCATCTACAGGGCGCGCCGGCATGAAGCGGCGCAGTTTGCTGAGAAGAGAGGCTTCGCCCTTGGGTGTGCGGCGCATCTTCCATGCACCTAGTGCAGCGTTGAAAATCGTGCTTGCGACCCCATCAGGGTGCGGTGCTTTTTGGACACTATCTTGAATGGTTTGCGCCACGGCCTCGCGATCCTCGTCATAGGCAGACACCTTGGAAGTCGCGCGGGGCGCGTTGATATCTAAGTTGGTTCTGGTAAACGATGGTTCGACAAGCACCACACGGACACCAAACTTGCGCACCTCATGGTCCAGCGTCTCGGACATCCCCTCCACCGCATGTTTGGACGCCGCGTAGAGACCCATGTACGGCGCCGGCAGAAAGCCTAGCACCGAGCTGATGTTGACGATTCGTCCCGAGCGTTGTGCACGCATGTGAGGCAAGACGGCTTGGGTGGTTCGCAAGATGCCGAAAACGTTGGTATCGAACAACGCCTGTGCTTCTGCGATCGAAGTTTCTTCAGTCGCGCCCAGCAGGGTTACGCCTGCACTGTTCACCAACACGTCGATGCGTTTGGTCCGGGCAATGATCGTCTCGATTGCCTGTCGGACGGAGGCTTCATCGCGAACATCCATCTCCACCAACTCAACGCCGGGCAGCGGCCGCGCTTTAGCGAGGCTGCGTATCGTGCCGAATACGCGGAAGCCCCGGGACGCAAACTTCGCTGCGGTGGCACGGCCGATGCCGGAAGACACACCGGTAATCACGACGACTTGGGAATTAGACATGGCAGCTTCTTTCTGAATGGATAAAGGGAGATGCGGAGACTCGGGTATCTCGACGCGCGCGCCGGGCCGAAAGCGCAGCCGCATTCACAGAGGGACTATCGGCGTGCAACCGCGGTGGATTCGTCAGGTTGCCAGCCACCGCCCAGTGCCTTAAATGCCACGACGGCAGCGCGTGCCGACTCCGTCTGCGCCTGGACGCGCGCATCTGACGCACGCAACAGGTTCTCGTCGGCCTGCAGGACTTCAATCAGGCTGACCACGCCTTTTTGATAGGCGGCAAAAGAAGCGTTGCGCGCGCGGCTGAGAGAATCTACGCCTTGTGTGAGCACAGCCGCCTGCTCTTCCCGCTTGACCAGGGCAGAGAAGGCGTTTTCCACGTCTTCCGTGGCGCGCAGCACAGCGAGCCGGTACGCGGCCAGCATTTCAGCTTCTTCGCCCTTGGCCTGATCGATCTGCGCGTTGATACGGCCGAAGTCGAACAGGCGCCAGCGCAGGCCGAGCACGCCGGCATATTGACTGGCACCGCTGCCGAACAGGCTTCCGGCGCCCACCGATGTGGCGCTGCCGATCAGGCCGCTGACCGAGAACTTCGGGTAGTACTCGGCAATGGCGGCGCCGATGCGCGCGTTGGAAGCTGCCAGGCGGCGCTCGGCTACGATAAGGTCGGGCCGGCGCCTCAGCAATTCGCCCGGCGATCCGCTGGTCGCAATCTGCGGAGCAGCCGGGATGTCGCGGTCTTGCGCAAGCTCCGCCCGGTACGTGCCCGGCAGCGCGCCGAGCATCACGTCGAGCGCGTTCATTGCCGCATCGAGGCCGACTTCAAGCGGGGGGATTGATGCGCGAACCTGGGCGAGCGCACCTTCAGCCTGCCGGACCTGCAGCTCGGCCGTCAGCCCCTTGCCGTACAGCAGGTTGATGGTGGAGAGCAACTCTTCCTGCGTCTGCACCTGGTGACGGGCCACCTTCAGGCGCGCCTGCAAACCACGAATGGTGATGTAGATGTCGGCGGTCTGTGCGGCTACGGCCAGCCGCGTGGCGTTCGCACCGGCCTTGGAGGCCTGGTATTCGGCGAGCGCTGCGTCCCGGCCGCGGCGCAGTCCGCCGAATAGGTCAATCTCCCAGCTCGCGTTGACATTGGCCTCAAAAGCGTTGCCGTATCGGTCAAAATCGGGTTGCGCATTCAGGACTCTGCCCAACGGCGTTTCGACGGACCGGTATGCGCGTGCGGCTTCGCCGCCGACATTGCCCGAGGGCAATAACGCGGCATTGGCGGCGCCAAGGCCTGCGCGGGCTTGCGTCACGCGGGCGAACGCCTGTGCGAGATCCAGGTTCTGTTCCAGCGCGCGTTGCACGAACCGCGTCAGTTGCGGGTCATCGAATCCAGCCCACCACGTGGACAGATCTGCTGCCGCATTGGCGGGGCGCTGCTCTACGGCCGTCTGACCCTGGAATCGTTGCGGAACCGGCACATCGGGCTTTATATAGTCCGGCCCCACGGCGCAACCGCTTGCCAAGCTGGCAACGACAAGGGACGCAAGGTAGCGTTTAGGCAACATGGAAATTCTTTCCTAGGGATTTACTGTGACTATAGTACAAATTAGTCACACGTTGTTCAACTACTCCGACTCGCGTAAGCTGGACCCCATGAAGACCACTCCTTACCCCGTTCCCGCCCGCGGCCCTGTGGACCATGACGTGCGAGGCCGGATCGTGACGGCAGCCACCGAGCATTTCAGCCGCTACGGCTACGAGAAGACCACCGTTTCCGATCTGGCCAAGGCCATTGGGTTCTCCAAGGCCTATATCTACAAGTTCTTCGAGTCCAAGCAGGCCATCGGCGAGATGATTTGCGCAAACTGTTTGCGCGAGATCGAGGCCGACGTCAGCGCTGCCCTGGCAGAGGCCGACGCCCCCCCAGAAAAGCTCCGGCGCATGTTCAAGGCCTTGACTGAGGCCACTCTTCGGCTGTTTTCCGACGACCGCAAGCTGTACGAGATTGCAGCCTCGGCGGCGACGGAACGCTGGCCAGCGGTGCTCGCCTACGAGGAACGCATCCAGAAGCTATTGCGCGAGGTGCTGCATGAGGGCCGGGAGACCGGAGACTTCGAGCGTAAGACGCCGTTGGACGAGGCCACGACCGCCATTTACCTGGTCATGCGCCCATACATGAATCCGTTGCTTTTGCAGCACAGCTTTGACTTCACTGAAAGTGCTCCTCGCCTGCTCTCCAGCCTCGTGCTTCGAAGTCTTTCCCCCTGACGCCCCGATTCGCGTAGCTTCTTTGTTGTGACTCTTGACTAAATTGGTCACACGAACCAGAATGAAGGCCTAGTCATCCTATCGATGGGGCTTTCATGCTTTCGCGCCGCTTTGTTACCTCAATCGTTATTTGTGCGTTACCGCTCGCATTGAGCGCTTGCGGCGAAAAGGCCCCAGCCGATTCGCGCACCGAGGCACCCTTGGTCCGCGCCGCGCTCGTGCAGCCGGTCGACTCCGTATCGCGTGCATTCACCGGGGTCGTCGCTGCTAGGGTGCAGAGCGACATCGGCTTCCGCGTGCCCGGCAAGGTGCTTGAACGGCTAGTGGATGCGGGACAAACCGTCAAGCGCGGGCAGCCTCTCATGCGCATCGACCCTGTCGATCTGAAACTCGCCGCGCATGCGCAACAAGAAGCCGTGACGGCCGCGCGGGCACGCGCGAAACAGACGTCGGAAGACGAAGCCCGCTACCGCGATCTGCGCGGAACGGGCGCAATTTCCGCCTCCGCTTACGACCAGGCAAAGGCTGCGGCCGATGCAGCACGCGCCCAACTCAGTGCGGCAGAAGCTCAGGCAGACGTTGCACGAAACGCCAGCCGCTACACGGAGCTGGTTGCCGACGGCGACGGGGTGGTAATGGAAACGCTGGCCGAGCCGGGGCAGGTCGTCAATGCGGGGCAGGCCGTCGTAAGGCTGGCCCATTCTGGCCGCCGCGAAGCAGTTGTCCAACTTCCGGAAACGCTACGGCCGGCGATCGGATCTGTCGCGGCGGCCACGCTTTTCGGCGGTGACACCACGGGCGTGCCTGCCAAACTGCGACAACTGTCGGATGCTGCGGATCGGCTGACCCGCACCTTCGAAGCACGCTATGTGTTAGAGGGGGAGTTGGCCAACGCGCCGCTAGGCGCCACCGTGACAATCCAGATTCCCGATCGCCTTGCTACCGCGCAAGGCGATCTGCAGGTGCCGCTGGGCGCCGTGTTCGACGCCGGCAAGGGTCCGGGCGTGTGGGTTATCCAGGGGGATCCGGCCAAGGTGGCGTGGCGGTCCGTCACCATCGTGCATCTCGGCGAAGAAGCCGCTCGGATTGTGGGCCAGGTCAAACAAGGGGATCGAATTGTCGCGCTTGGCGCGCAACTGCTACATGAAGGACAGCAAATCCGTGTGTCTGGCCAAGGCGGCAGCACTGCCATCGCAGGGGTGCAACTGTGAGCCAAGGACCTTTCAATCTGTCGGCACTCGCCGTGCGCGAGCGTGCCGTTACCTTGTTCCTCATCTGCCTGATCTCACTGGCAGGACTGCTCTCCTTTTTTAAACTGGGCCGCGCGGAAGACCCGGCGTTTACCATCAAGGTGATGACGATCATCACGGCATGGCCTGGGGCCACCGCGCAGGAAATGCAGGACCAGGTGGCCGAGAAGATCGAAAAGCGCATGCAGGAGCTGCGCTGGTATGACCGCACGGAAACGTACACCCGCCCGGGCCTGGCGTTCACCACCTTGACCCTGCTGGACAGCACACCGCCGTCGGAAGTCCTGGAGGAGTTTTATCAGGCGCGCAAGAAAGTCGGCGACGAGATCGTGAATCTTCCGGCCGGCGTGATCGGGCCGCTGGTCAATGACGAATATGCGGACGTGACCTTTGCGCTGTTTGCCCTCAAGGCACAGGGCGAGCCGCAACGAATGCTCGTGCGTGACGCGGAGACGCTACGCCAGCGGCTATTGCACGTGCCCGGCGTAAAGAAGGTCAACATCATCGGCGAGCAGTCCGAGCGCATCTACGTCGAGTTTTCCCATGACCGGCTTGCGACGCTTGGCGTGAGTACGCAAGACGTCTTTGCCGCCCTGAACAGCCAGAATGCCCTCACGGCAGCGGGTTCGGTGGAAACAAAGGGGCCGCAGGTCTTCATCCGTTTGGATGGCGCGTTCGACGGCCTGCAGAAGATCCGCGATACGCCCGTTGTGTCGCAGGGGCGCACGTTGAAGCTGTCGGACATTGCCACCGTCAAGCGCGGCTACGAAGACCCCGCAACGTTCATGGTGCGGAACGGAGGGCAACCCGCCTTGCTGCTGGGTATCATCATGCGCGAGGGTTGGAATGGGCTGGACCTCGGCAAGGCATTGGACAAGGAGGTTGGCACCATCAACGCCGAGATGCCGCTCGGCATGAGCTTGATCAAGGTAACGGACCAGGCGGTCAACATCAGCGCTGCCGTCGATGAGTTCATGCTCAAATTCTTCGCCGCGCTTCTGGTGGTCATGCTGGTGAGTTTCGTCAGCATGGGCTGGCGCGCTGGCATGGTAGTGGCCGCGGCCGTGCCGCTCACACTTGCCGTGGTCTTTGTGGTGATGGCTGCAACCGGAAAGAACTTCGACCGCATCACCCTCGGCTCCCTGATTCTATCGCTGGGCCTGCTGGTGGACGACGCCATCATCGCCATCGAAATGATGGTAGTGAAGATGGAAGAGGGTTACAGCCGCGTGGCCGCCTCCGCCTATGCATGGAGCCACACCGCCGCGCCCATGCTGTCGGGCACGTTGGTGACAGCGGTTGGCTTTATGCCTAATGGTTTCGCGCGATCTACCGCGGGCGAATACACCAGTAACATGTTCTGGATCGTGGGCATTGCGCTGATTGCGTCCTGGGTTGTTGCCGTGGTGTTCACGCCTTACCTGGGCGTGAAGATGCTGCCCGACTTCAAGAAGGTCGAAGGCGGGCACGATGCTATTTACGATACCCCGCGCTACAACCGCTTCCGTGCGCTGCTGGGGCGTGTGATTGCGCGCAAATGGCTGGTCGCGGGTTCGGTCGTTGGGCTCTTCATCTTCGCCATCCTCGGCATGGCGGTGGTCAAGAAACAGTTCTTCCCGATCTCGGATCGACCCGAAGTGCTAGTCGAGGTGCAAATGCCTTATGGCACTTCGATCAAACAGACCAACGCCGCCACGGCCAAGCTCGAAGCGTGGCTGGCCAAACAGAAGGAAGCCAGGATCGTGACGGCTTACGTTGGCCAGGGTGCGCCGCGCTTTTTTCTGGCGATGGGGCCGGAATTGCCGGATCCGTCGTTCGCCAAGATCGTGATCCGCACCGATAGCCAGGAAGAGCGTGATGCATTGAAGCTGCGCCTGCGCCAGGCCATCGCCGGCGGTCTTGCCCCCGAGGCGCGCGTGCGGGTCACGCAACTCGTGTTCGGTCCGTATTCGCCGTTCCCGGTTGCCTATCGCGTGACCGGCCCGGATGCGGAGACGTTGCGCCGTATCGCGGCCGATGTGCAGCAGGTCATGGACGCGAGCCCGATGATGCGCACGGTCAACACCGACTGGGGAACGCGCGTGCCTACGCTGCACTTCACCTTACAGCAGGACCGTCTGCAGGCCGTGGGACTGACCTCGAGCGCGGTCGCACAACAACTGCAATTCCTGCTCAACGGCATTCCGGTGACGGCGGTGCGCGAGGACATCCGCACCGTGCAGGTGACTGCGCGTTCAGCCGGAGATGTCCGGCTCGACCCCGCCAAAATCACGGACTTCACGCTGGCAGGCACTAACGGGCAACGCATTCCCCTCTCACAGGTGGGCAAGATCGATGTGCGCATGGAAGAGCCCATCATTCGTCGGCGCGACCGCATGCCGACCATCACGGTGCGCGGCGATATTGCCGATGGCCTGCAACCGCCCGACGTGTCGACAGCGATCAGCAAGCAGCTTCAACCAATCATCGAGAAACTACCCAGCGGATACCGCATCGAGCAAGCGGGCTCCATCGAAGAATCGGGCAAGGCGACGAAAGCCATGCTGCCGTTGTTCCCGATCATGCTGGCGGTGACCCTGCTCATCCTCATCTTTCAGGTGCGATCGATTCCGGCGATGGTGATGGTGTTCCTGACCAGTCCGCTCGGCCTGATTGGTGTGGTGCCAACGCTGATTCTGTTTGGGCAGCCGTTCGGCATCAACGCGCTGGTCGGCCTGATTGCTCTGTCGGGCATCCTGATGCGCAACACGCTGATCCTGATCGGGCAAATTCAACACAACAAGGACGAAGGGCTGGACCCGTTCAGGGCCGTTGTGGAAGCCACCGTCCAACGTGCGCGGCCGGTGATTCTCACCGCATTGGCCGCCATCCTGGCCTTCATTCCGCTGACCCATTCGGTGTTCTGGGGAGCGCTGGCCTACACGCTCATCGGCGGGACATTCGCCGGGACGATCTTGACCCTCGTGTTTCTGCCGGCGATGTACTCCATTTGGTTCCGGATTCGCGCGGGCAACGCGGCCGATGCGCAGCGCCACCAGCACGAGGCCCCGCAGCAATCTGCACCAATGGTGGCCGAATAGTGTTTCCTGGTTTGGGCGGGTGCTCACCACCCTGTGCTCGCGGCTAAGTCAAACATGCGATCGACTGGCGGCAATTCCCTGAGTAACGGATTGACCTGAATCCGCCGCTTGCGATGTTGGACGCCGCGTAAGCAGTGGAGTTTTTTACACCAGCCTGCCCCTGTTTATCTCCGTGGCTCTCTTCACCTTGGGGCAGGCAGGTCTTTTCTTCTTTATCCGATTTATTTCCTGAGATATGTCCGATACGGACACCTACGCTGCGCGCGGGGCGCGGCCATCTTACTGCCTCTGCGGTGCTGAGGCCGTGACAGGCAATCGCTTCGTCATAAATGGTAGACAGGGTCGGCTAGTAAAGCGGAGTTGTCAGAAAAGTGGCGAAAAATTTGAGTCTATCGCCTACCCAAAAGGCTGCAATTGCTTCCGGTAACGTCGACGAGGGACCCGGCAATTCCTCGTGTCTGGGGGAGGGCCTACCGTGAGCGCCGAACGGCCGGAACGCGGCGCTGATACGCCATTGAGGGCGAAAAGAGCAGTGGCTGTTGATGGCCGATGGGGTGAGGTCGCCAACGGCCGCTTACTGGCTCTCTTGTCGCAAACCTGAACTTGCTGACTGGACCGGTTCGGAGACGACGGCGCGCTACATTCCGCCGGAGGCTCGACCGCGCCACGGGGAGCGCCGACGGTGCGTTTCCTCGTCGAGCTTAGGCGCCGAAGACCGTTCTCGACCCAGTCCGGCCAGATAACGCAGAACGGTCGTGTGTGAGTCGAACGTCCTGAGACAGTGGGTATAGAGATAAGAGTTATTATCTCGGTACAGCTATCTTGGTACGTAACTCGCTCCGCACAGAATGCCCCGACACCTCACTGTTCCCGATGGCTTGCCCGACCCCGCCGCCCTTGCCGCACTGCGCGCCTGGTACGAGGGCGCTTCCTCGCGTGAGGCGGCCGACCGCTACCTGCGTGATCGGATTGGCGATGGCCAATCGGCAAGAGGCATCGTTGGTGCGATCCGGCGCCAGCTCGTTCAGTATGCCCAGCAGCGCCAGCGCCCCGATCTGGCGGACGTCTTCGTGTGCTCCGCCGCCGAGCGCGTGGGTTACGCCCGGGCCGCCGCGGCGGCCATCGAGCAGCTGCGCGTGACCGCAGCGCCTTCGCCGCAGATCAGCGATGCTGTGGCACAGAGGCTGCCAGCGCGCGCGGTACGCGCCCTGCAGGCCGCTGGCATCACCAACCTGGCCGACCTTACCGTTCGTATCCCCCGCCGGCGACAGTGGTGGACCGCCGTCCCGGGGCTCGGACCCGCCAGCGCCCGCCAGATCGAGGCATTCTTTGCCGCACACCCCGCGCTTACCGAGCGCGCCCGCGCCTTGATCGTCGCCGACCGAAAGCCCATCGTGACGCCGTGGGAACACCTGCGGCTGCCACAGGAGGTTGACGGCTCCGCCGGCGCCTTCCGCGCTCCTCTGTCGACCTGCATCCTGGGCGTAGACAACGATTACGAGGCCATCCAGGCCTGGCTGGCGCTCCACGAATCCCCGGCCACGCAGCGCGCCTACCGAAAGGAAGCCGAACGGCTGATCTTGTGGGCCATCGTCGCGCGAGGGAGGGCCCTTTCGTCCTTGACGACCAAGGATGCGACCGACTATCGGGCATTTTTACGCAGGCCCACGCCACGTGAGCGCTGGGTCGGACCCCCGCGGCCACGCACGTCGCCGGACTGGCGCCCGTTTGTCGACAATCTCTCGGCGCGCTCGGTCGCCCATGCGCTGGCCGTCCTCAGCGCGCTGTTCCGCTGGCTGGTGGAACAGCGCTATGTGCTTGCCAACCCCTTTGCGGGTATCAAGGTGCGCGGCAGCCAGCGTGCCATGGCCGTGGAAACTACCCACGCCTTCACCGAAGGTGAATGGCTGCTGGTGCGCACCATCGCCAACGGTCTCGAGTGGTCGTACGGCTGGCAAGCCGCGGCAGCACAGCGGCTTCGTTTTCTGCTGGATTTCGGATACGCGACGGGGCTGCGGATCAGCGAATTGGCCAATGCCGCGTTGCGCCACCTCGACGTCGACGCCGCGGGCGATCACTGGCTGCACCTGGTCGGCAAAGGTGGCAAGCCCGCTAGGGTCACATTGACGCCCTTGGCGCGGGCAGCGCTGGAACGCTACATGCTGGAGCGCGGGCTCCCTGTGAGCCGTGCTCGCTGGAACCCCGCTATGCCCTTGATCGGTAGCCTGGATGGTGGCGAAACCGGCATCACGCCCCTGCGCCTGTGGGAAGTCATGCGCCGATTCTTCAGGCTCGCGGCGGACATCATCGAAGGCGATCATCCAGCGTTGGCAGAGAAGCTCCGACGGGCGACACCACACTGGATGCGGCACACCCACGCGACCCACGCGCTGGCGAAGGGCGTTGAACTGAGCGCTGTGCGCGACAACCTGCGCCACGCCTCAATTTCGACCACGTCCATTTACTTGCATACCGATGACGTCAAGCGGGCGCGGCAGTTCGGCCAGGCGTTCGCTGCCTGAATCTCTTATTCAAGAGGGTGCCGTGAGTACGGAACGCAAGGAGATGGCAGCGCTGGCCGTGCTGACCGCGCGTCTTGGCGCCCGGCAGGCGCTACTGACGGAATAGCTCACGCAACGCGGCGTCGTCGGCCCGACAGCCTGAAATGCGCCAGATTTTGCACCGAAAGGAGAGCAACCGAGAAAATCGCGCTGCACAAGGCATTGATCTATAAGCAGAATTCAGACCAAACCGCCAGATTTTGCACGGAAAGTACGATAACCCCCAGATGAACGCCCAGGGACTTTGGAGCGCAGCCGGTCCAGTCACTCCTTTAGCGGGAGTTCCATTTCGGGCCGGACGGGGCACAATGCCGACCAACGAGCCTATGTCAAACCTGCCGCTGGAGCGGACGCCTAGATGCCTGTCCGTGATCTCTGCAAACGCCGCGGCATGAACAGACTGGGGCGACAGAAGAACAATCAGACGAGGGGCATCAATGCTGGGCAGCGATGTGGCATGACAACGAGACGACGGTCGACTACGTCAACTTCAAGCTGGTGGCGAAGGTCTGCGCGGACTTGATCAAAGATTCGGGTGGCCAGCCGATCTCCATCGGCGTTTCGGGAGGGTGGGGAACTGGGAAATCCTCGCTTGTCCGAATGATCGAAACCGAGCTGGTCCCGAAGAGTTCGACCGTATCGGGCCAAGGCCAGCGGGAGCCATACGTCGTGGTGACTTTCAACCCGTGGCTATATCAGGGATTCGAGGACGCCCGTACAGCGTTACTGCAGACGGTCGGCGACGCAGTACTGAAACAGGCCGAGGGCTCTCAGACGCTGACTGATAAAGCCATAGCGTTCGTCAAACGGATCAACCTGTTGCGCTTGGCCCAACTCGGGGGCGAAGTGGCTGCGACAGTAGTCACAGGCGTGCCCGTCGGACTTCTGAGCAAGGCCTTTGACCTCGGCTTGAGTGCCCTGCAAAAGGGTTCCCCGTCAGAAGTGATCGACGCAGTCAAAGGCGTGCCGGAAGCCACTAAAGGCCTGATCGACGAGGCCAAGCCCCGCTCGCTGCCCAAGGAAATCCAAGGGTTCAGGGATGACCTGGAGGAGTTGCTCAGCGAGCTGGGTGTGACGCTCGTGGTGTTCGTGGATGATTTGGACCGTTGTTTGCCCAAAACCGCGATCGCGACCCTCGAAGCTATCCGGCTGCTGCTGTTCCTGAAGGGCAGCGCTTTTGTGGTGGCCGCCGATGACGTCTTTATTCGAGGCGCGGTGCGCGTGCACTTCACCGGCACCGGCTTGGCGGACGACGTCGTTACCAACTACTTCGACAAGCTTATCCAGGTCCCGCTGCGCGTGCCGCGCCTGGGTCCGAACGAAACCAAGGCCTATGCAGCGTTGCTGTTCCTCGAACGGGCTCATCGCGGGAGCACTATCGACGACGTACAGTTCGAAATCGCGAAAAAGCGGGTGGAGGAGCGCCTTCGGGAGACCTGGAAGGGCAAGCGAGTGGACCTCAGCTTCTTAGAAAGCCTTGCTCCGCAAGCGGACGCCGAATTGCAGTCGCTTATGGGACTTGCCGAACGGCTGTCGCCCTTGCTATTTTCCTCGAGCGCGGTGCAATCGAACCCTCGTTTGGTCAAGCGATTTCTTAACACCGTCTTTCTTCGTCAGGCAATGGCCAAACCACAGGGAATCGAAGTGGACCTGCCTGTGTTGGCGAAGTGGCATCTTCTTGAACGGTGCGATGAAACGCTCGCCAACGCGCTGGCTGAACTGGTTTCCGCGGATAGCGATGGGAAGGTGGGGGCCATTGCGCAAGCGGAAGAACTGGCAAAGGACGCCGAGCGCGCGCTTCCCGAGGTATTTGGTGACAAGCCATTTGCTCGCGAGTGGCTATTGCTGCAGCCCGCGCTGGGAGACATGGACCTGCGACCGGTAGTGCATTTAAGCCGGGACAGCACTGTACGCGACTTTGGACACGATGAGCTGACCAGCGAAGGTAAGGTACTTCAGGAAGCGCTCGCGGCTGCTCGCGTCACGAGCAAACAACTTACTGCAGATATACAAGCAGCAGGCGAAACGCAAGCCGTTCTCGCTATGACTCGCGCGTGGGAAGCCCGTCGCGCCTCCCGCGACTGGACCAAATCTGAGGAAGTGTTGATGTTGACGGCGGTCTGCGAGGTTTACCCGGCTGCCGGGGCGCGCGCCGCCGCGCTGCTTGTGGAAGCCCCTACCGCGCAAATCAGTCCTGGTCTGGTCCAGCGCGTCGTTAGTGCGCCTTGGGCGAGCGACGTGGTAAGCGGCTGGGCGACGGACAGCCAGGCGAGCGAGCCGGTAAAGCGCGCGATACGCGCGGCACGGAAAAACTGATGGGCACTTCAACTTCTAGCGCTGGCGCGCCGAGCGGCAGCCCATTCGACCCGCCTTGGCTGGAAGACGTCCAACAAGGCATTGATACGTCGCAATCGGACGCGTCACTGGCGCCCGTACGCCCCCAACCCGATGATGATACCCAGAATGCTGAAGACAACGGCGCGGAGGCAAAGGTCGTGCAACCGGCTGCCAGTCATGTCGCGCCGCGCGGAAGATATGGCGAAGCTCGGCGCGCGCTGTCTTCATTTGTGACCAGCGGCGGCAGCGCTGACCTGCGAAGAGGGATTAACCGTCTGGTGAACAAGGGCATGGGAGGATCGAAACGGGCCGCCTCACGCATGCAGGCTACGGTGACGGCAGCGGCGGCCCTGGGTGGCCTTCTGTCGGCGGCGCGTGCGGGAGGGGACCCGGGCATTGACGCGTGGGTGGCGTCGATTCAGCAACGGGGCCTATCCGCAGCGGACATTGCCCTCGAAGTGGCGGAGCGACTGCTCCCCGTCGGCGGCAGTATTGATGAGGAATCCGCGAAGCACGCAATGGATCAGGCCATCATCAAGCTCTACGACACAGATCCCAACGTCGACATTTTCAATCTCACGGACGATCAGATTGCAGATGTGATGACGTACACGATCGCCAATGATGTGTACAACCGGATTCAGTTGGAGTTGGGACGGGTTTTCGAGAAGCTCAAGTACTCGGCAAAGCTAGTTCATGAGCGACTGGGGCAAGTACTCGACTACGTGACAGGCGTGGTGGCCGAGGCGATGAAGGGTGCGCGGGGAGTTCATCGACCGCGGTCGATGCGCGAAGTCTCTGCGAAGGCCATGGCGGATGCAATGTTCGTATTTGGGGCGGCGGAATGAAAGTCATTTGTACGAGCTTCGAGGCGCGCCCCCGCACTGTCCCGGTTGGGAGTCGCGTATTCACGTACTTCCAGGGATCCGATATCGCGGGGAGTGATCGAATCGCGAACGGTTGGATGCCGGAACTCGAGCGGGAGGGGTATGCGCCCTCAACGCCGATCTGGGATTTTGTCTTGTTCGGATTCGCCGTCTGCGCGGCCGACATCGCAGTGCCTCGCAATACCAGCCCCGATGGTTGGACTCGCCAGATCGAGCTCACAGTCACGCTCCTCGATCCGGACCGGTGGAACGCCCAGCGGCCCCTGATTGAGGGGATGTTGCGCATCCTTACTGGAGATTTTTGGTCGGTTAGCTTCTTACCAGATGGTCCCGAGGCGCCGCAGGCCCAACGGCGTATTTGCGACCGGGACTGCGTTGCCTTGCTCTCGGGTGGCCTGGACAGTCTAATTGGTGGTATAGACGCCATCGCCAACAAACGCCGTCCGATCTTCGTATCGCAGCTTGCCTATGAAGACACCGAGCGTCAGCGAACCTACGCGGCTGCGCTGGGAGGCGCTGCGTGGCACCAGCAGTGGAGTCATCGCATCGATCCCATCGCGCCGCGCGAGCCGTCAACCCGTGCGCGGTCCATGGGGTTTTACGCACTCGCCGTGCTGGCCACTTCGCTGCTGACCACACCCGCACCCGCAGAGATTCTGGTTCCGGAGAACGGATTTATTAGCGTCAACCCACCGCTGTTGCCGGGACGTATGGCAAGTCTCAGTACACGGACAACGCACCCGCTGTTCATGGAGCAACTGCAATTGCTGCTAAACGCGGTGGGGGTCCCGGCCATTCTGTCAATGCCGTATCGCTTCAAAACGAAGGGCGAGATGATGCGGGAGTGCCTCGACCAAACGCTGCTCGCGCGCTTCGCGTCGGACTCCACGAGCTGCGGGCGATTCCGCACCTACAATCGAACGCACTGTGGACGCTGCGTCCCCTGCATGGTGCGACGCGCGGCATTCTTGCGTTGGGGCCGGTCTGACGGTACGCCATACAAATTTGCGAATCTTCAGCAGTCAGAGAAGTCCGCAGCCGATGACCCGATGGCTGTTGCGTGCGCCGTTCTCGCAACGGAAAGAAACGGGATTGACGCATTTCTTGGCGCGACCCTGTCTTTTGCCGGTCAAGGCGACAGGGCCAACTATCGCGACGTTGCCGGACGTGCATTGTCCGAACTTGCCGCGTTGCTGAAGCAAGACGGCGTTCTCTGATGGACTTCCACTGTCACATCGATCTCTATCCTTCTGCGTTGGAGGTCTATGCGGAGGCTGCCCGTCGCTGTGAATTCGTCTGGTTGGTCACCACCAGCCCTAAGGCCTTCATTGCCTCATCTCGCGTACTACAGCCCGTCCCAACCATCTTTATCTCGCCCGGCCTGCATCCCGAAATCGCACACCAGCGCCACGGTGAACTCTCCATGCTACTTCAGCAGTTGGAGAGTGTGTCAGCAGTCGGCGAAATCGGACTGGATGGCTCCCCGAGGTATCGGGAGCATTTTTCGGTCCAACAGGATGTCTTCGAGAAAACGGTGGCACGCTGTAGCGAGCTAGGGGGAAGAGTCCTCAGTATCCATTCGAGAAACGCAGCAAAAGAGGTGCTCGACACGCTCGAGCGGCATCCATCATGCGGTACGGCGGTTTTGCACTGGTATAGCGATTCACTCCCGCAATTGGGGCGTGCCATAGAACTGGGCTGCTGGTTTAGCGTGGGGCCAGCCATGCTACGCACGGCAAACGGCCGGCGCATCGCGTCGTCGTTGCCTATGGCCCGCGTTGTGACGGAAAGCGACGGGCCGTTTGCGAAGGTGCAGGGGCAAGCCGTCATGCCGTGGCAGGCAAGTGATGTAGCCAATCAGTTGGCTTGCGCATGGGATATGCAAGGCGCTGATGTGCGCGAATTGCTGGCTGAAAATGGCCGCAGCCTGCGGAATCATATTGAAGGCCGGCCACCTAGACGGTTACCGAGATCTGGTGGAACTGACTGAGACAAGGTCACATGCGTGAGTCCTGGCCGCCAAATTCTGACGCGGGAATCGGTCGTGCGTCCTATACGGAGAAGAATAATGAAGTTTCCCGAGCCACTATCTGGAGATAATCTGGATAGTTTCCTGAAGATCATATCTGCCCTGACGAAGCTCGGCGTCCTCATAGGTGGAATTTGCGTGGCGCTATATTCCATGAGGATTGGACATTTTCCTCAAGACCTGACGATCGGTGATGGCGTGCTACTAATATTCATCGCAGCGTCGTTTGGATTTATATATCTTTTCTATATTTACAGCTTAATTTCGTTGGGAATAGCGTGCTCTCCTGTTATTTTACCTGTTTTTAACAGCGCGATGAAGGCCGTCAACAGGCATCGAACAAGGCCCATCGTGCCCCAATTTGAATGGGTGAAGTTCAACTTTGGTAGCGTGCTTTGCGCGCTGCTAGCAATTGTGCTAATCGCCGCCCTCGGGAGAAAGGATGCGTTCGCATACTGGAGTCTTCCGCTGCTCTCCCTGATTTTGTATATGCTCTACTCGGCGTTTTTGTCTGCAGGGAAAAAGCTGAAGAGTATTGACGAAGTTGTTAGGTCACAGGTTCACACCGACCAAAAAGAGAACGTGGGCGCTCTAGGAGATCCCTCGCATATCAGACGAACGCAGATGGGGGTACTCGCATTTATCCTGTTTGCACCGCTTTTCTACGGTGGCGTATCCGGGCAGCTCCTGGAAATTGGTATGAGTATGGCTAATATCAGAAAGGATCACGCGACGGTTTACGTGAAATCTCCCTATGCCTTTCTGTTGCCGGAGCAAAGAGTGTCGGAATTATCTCCGAAATTGCCCGATTACAAGCGTTTCGATAATGTCAGCGTGCTTTTCCATGGATTAGGCAAAAGAACTGTCGTTTCATTTGAAATCGGTGGACGCCGGAGAAATCTTACAGTTCCGGACGACTACATAATCCTCGACTAACTTTTTCCGCCCGCATATTCGCATCTTGATAAGAAAGATTATCAAGAACCGAAAAATCTGCCTCATTATAAATAGTGATGCATCAGGCTCTCTGTTGACCAGTGCCCCAACTGGGGGATGTGCCTCCTCCCCTCACGCTGCTACAGTCGCGCGCAAGCCGCCCCGACGAGCGCCACTGGCCGCCAGCCCGGAATAGGGAGCGGCCGCTTTTATATAGATACGGGTTGGGTCCATGTTTCCACACGCTCTTGCCGGCGCGCGCGCTGCCAGCCTTGCCTTGCTCACCGCGGCGCTGCTCGCCGCCTGCGGGTCCGACGACAGTCCCCCGACACCGGCCGCCACGCCGGCGGCCTCGCGTCTGGTGGTCGACACGGGCAGCGCCGCGCCGGTGGCCGGCGGCACCTTGACGCTCAAGGCGACCCTGCTGGCCGCCGACGGCAGCGCGGTGAAGGGGGCGAGCTTCGCGTGGACGTCCTCCGATCCGACGGTGGCCACCGTGGCGTCCGCCTCGGACAAGGCGCCGGCTGCGGTGTCGGCCTCGATGATGGCGGCGGCTCTGGCGCCGGTCGGCACCTATGTCGGCCACGCCAACGGTCAGGATCAGGATGGTCGCGCCTGGTGTTGCAGGCGGCGCCAGCCAAGTCGTACTCCCCTGTGCTGACGCCGGCGACACAGCTTGGCCGCCGCCGCTTCACGGCCACATTGTCCGCCTGTGCCGATGCACCGACCGGAAATCCCTACACCGTGGGCGGCGTGGTATCGGGCCTGGCCACCAGCAAGAGCGTGTTCATTTGGATATTTAAGACGGTTTGTTATGTCATGTAGATAACGAATTAAGGCCAAATGCGCCCCGAAACACACATTTGTTGACATGATAATAAGACTTATCATGTACTGTGAAAATGGCGCATACATAAAATAACGCCTTTTTTTGCTGATGTTTTAGGCGTACAGATGCTATAGTGGAGTCATGACGGAAAAACTGACGACGAGAGAGCGCGTGGCCGCGCAACGCAAGGCGCGCCTCGACGCTGGGTGGGTCGAGATCCGGCTTTGGGCAGCAAGCGCCGCAGACGCGGAGAAGGTCAAACGCTACGGGGAGAGATTACGGATGAAAACGCTGGAGATGCCGCTTCGCAAAATTGGCGCCGAACGGGGCATGGACTCGAAACTGGTCGAGCTCGGGCTCGGCGCCATTCGCAACCAGGAGTCGGACGCCTACAACACGCCCTCCGGCGCTACCTTGGACCTGATCTCTCATGTCCTCCGGACTGAGGATCTCAATGGCGTGGTGGGCCTCTTCGCGATGTTCAGCGCTGCCTATCCGGCAAATGCGGACTTTGTGGCGAAGCGCGTGCCGGCCAAGCTGTTGAACCACTACCTGCTTGCAAAGCTGGATCTGCACGGGCCGTCCCGGTTCCAAGCCTGGTCCAAGCAACATCCGGATTGGGCAGAGCAAGTTTCCGAAGCGTTGATCGACGGAACGCTGGAAGCCTGGACGCAGACAGCCCTCGCGCAGCTTTGCCGGACGACCCCTTAAGGGTGGGGGAGGGCTGTCGTCGCCGACTTGGTGGACTCGCCCCAGAAAACAGCATCGGCACGAGGGAGCGGATGTGGCACAAGGGGCGATACTCGGCTGCCACCCAGCAGACGGACTTCGCGGTAACACGATGGAATCACGGTTTGCGCGGCCCACAAAGCCAAAACCCCGCTTGCGCGGGGTTTCGACTCAAATTACGAAGGCCCGTCCGAATTCGGACCACCCCCGTCTCGCCGACAATTGTATAACAAGTTCGATCCGATTTCACTCGTACGAAGGCTTTTCCTGCCGAACGATGGCATGTGCGACACCAAGTCCGATAGAAAAAGAGCATGAAAAACCACTTTACGGCACCGCGACTCGCGTCGGTCGAACGATTTTTTCAGAGCGACTCCAGCACCGACTTGATGGGATGCTACGCCTGGTGCCAGGCGCTCTCCGCGGCGCTGCTTCCATTATTGGGCGATTTCGAGGTGTCGCTGCGCAATGCGCTGCATCGTAGTCTCTCCCAATTCTATATGGGTGCCGACTCCGCGCCATGGATGCTTCCCATTGCAGGCCCCCTCCGGGCGAACGCGCCGCCACCGAAGACGCCGCATGCCATGTCGCCGAACGACAAAAAGGACATCGCTGGCATTGTCGATCGGCGCGCAAAAAAGGGGCGGCTCGTCAGTCAGGATGACATCGTGGCGGCAGTCTCGTTTGGCTTTTGGGAGCAGTTGGTCAACGGTCTTGGCAGGGCGCAGCATCCCCACGGTCTCCAGAAGGCTGTGTTGAGCAGTGCTTTTCCCTGCGCGCCGCCAGGCACCGACTACGCGTCCACCGCCTTCCGTGAGCAGTTGGTAAGGCTCCTCAAGATGGTGAGAGACGTTAGAAATCGCGTGGGCCATCATGACGCGATTTGGGCTATCCCCGAATTCTGTTCCGACGGCCATGCCGGTTTTATTCCGAGGCGGCCGCGTCATACCTTGACCAGCACGAAGCTCTTTGCACGCAGGATCATTTGGCTGGCTTCATGGATCGATCCGGCAATCGGGGCGCATATTGAAAGGTCCGATCATTGGGCATGTCTACAGACGTTGCTGTCGCGGCACGCTCTCGCGACCTATCGATTCCGTGGCGGGCGTGCAAACACCTATCACGCCTTGATCGCCGGGGAGATCCGACTGCGAAGTGCTCGTATTGTGTACTTCTAGGTGGAAAAGCATCGACAGGTCCGTACCGTGGGTCCCGATCGTGCCTTACGTTCACAAAAATCGGAGGCTCGCCATCCTGGGGCACTCACGTAACAAGGCTTTTGCTTATTGCCGAGCCAAGTCAGACCAGCGCGGGGCATCCGTAGCTTCTGCTGTGGCAAGATTGTCCATTCATTGGCCGATATGCGCGATATGACGAATTCCGGTTTCAAGCGAGTATCACTCGACGACCTGTCGCTGCCGACGATCACGCATCGCGCAGCCGATCTTTTTGAAGTAGCGTTGGACGACTGGTCGCAGTTTCATCCAGCCATCGCCAAACTCGAGACGATCAACCAGGAAATCGCCGACACGGCAGATTTGGGATCGACAAAATGGCTCTTCCGTGGACAAGCTGATAGCGAGTGGGCCGTCGTCAGCGCGCTCGAGCGATTTGCTCCCCTGATCAAAACGCTGGAGGAGTATTATTCCCACGCGCATTCACCGCGATACGTCATCGAATCGGCGACCGGCGAGAAGTGGGATATCCGGTCTCCCCATGATTTCAACAGCGCCTTGCAAAACGCTGCTATGGTGCCGCTGGTGTTCAACGCGCGGCCCGACGAGTACGCTTATTTGGTCTACCTGCGCCATCACGGATTTCCCTCGCCGCTCGTTGACTGGACGCGATCTCCTTACGTCGCCGCATTCTTTGCCTATTCCAATGCCTTCCAGCAATCCAATGAACGTGTGGCCGTGTTTGCCTATCTGGAGGCAACGGGGAGGGGAAAACTGACGTCGCCCGGCAGCCCGACGATCTATTCGCTGGGTCCCTATACTCGGACGGCACCGCGGCACTACATTCAGCAAGCCGAATACACCATTTGTCTTCGAACGCAGGGCGGCGACGGTCACCACGCGATCTGCGGCCATGCCGAGGCCTTCGCGAGAAGGGAATCTAGTCAGGACGTTCTCATAAAATTCACGCTTCCTCGGTCGGAGTGGCGAAGGGCATTGAGCTACTTGGACCAACACAACATGAACGCCCACACGTTGTACGGCTCTGTCGATCGGCTGATGGAGACGATGGCAGTCCGCGAGATGCTTTTGAGTGTTTGAAGAGGGGCATCACATGGAAATAATTACGCCGCCAGCATCCCTCTTCAAGCTTTATGCGTTGAGTGCCGACGTGCAGTGGGTCAGGTTTGAGCGCTTGTTGAGCCACGGGGAAATCTACTTGGCCAAGCCATCGGAATTCAATGACCCGTTTGACTGCGCGCCCAGTTTTGCCCCTGACGCCATACTGGACCGAAAGACCGTCCTCCAACTGCATAACCACGCCGGCCGTAGACGCGGTCACAGTCGGCCGGAGCGGCGTTTGCGCGCCCGACGGTTCATGGCACAACCGACAGGCCTGAAGATTGCGAAGTACAACGCCATAGGGCTACAGCATGTGCAGAATGTGGGGGTTTTCTGCATGACGGATCGCCGCGATCATCCATTGATGTGGTCGCACTACGGAGACAAGCATACAGGGGTGTGCATCGAGTTTGCGTCGGATATGGGACCCTTCCAATTGGCGCACAAAGTGAGTTATGCAAAGAACCTACCGGTGTACGATCTCAGAAGGAATGACATCGATGGCTTTGCCAGCATGTATCTCACCAAAGCGGATTTCTGGGCGTACGAAAGCGAGTACCGGCTGATCGCTCTGAACGTCGACAACAGCGAGCGCCTAGATCTGCTGAAAGGCTTCGAGGACGATCACGACCTAATGTCGTTCGTCATCCGACGCGAGACACATGGCGTTCATCGCCTGAGCACGCGGCTGATACGCAGCATTACCTTTGGCTGTGCCTGTCCGGTTGACACGGTGCGAAGGGTGATGGCCTTGGCTCAGTCACATGGTGTGTCGGTGCCTTTCTGCCGTGCACAGAAGAAAGCGGACAGATTCGAGCTCGTCTTTTCGCCGGTTGCGCCTTGACCACCAGTTCAAATTGGAGGGAAGAATGGCTCTGCCAACGTTGCTCGTGGTGCAGATCGACCTAGTCTGGAGCGTTATACGCTTGACAACGCTTCAACGCGCGCTGCACGAAGTCCTGCCACACACCCAGCTCGACTTTTGGCGAACCCAGATGGGCGCCACTCTTGACCTCGCCGTTATTGACTGGTGCAAGGTGTTCGGTAGCCGGAGTGACGATACGCACTGGACCAGGCTTGTTCCCGCCGAGCGGCATGACGAGATCAGAGAGGGCCTTCTTGCCAGCCTTGGTATGGATGTGGGCGCATGGAACAACTACTGGGATGAGATGAAGACATACCGCGACACCAATGCCGCGCACCTTAGTCTGAATCCTGGAGCGCGCTCGCAATACGTTCCGCGCTTAGATGCAGCACTCCAAGCATGCCGCTACTACTATCAAGCGTACTTGTATCCCGCATGGAGAGCAGATGACCCAGAAGGGCAATATGGATATCCCGCCGACATTCAAGCCTATGAGAACCAGTACCGTATAGATTTGCTTGAAAGTGCGAGGGCCGCAAGCCGAGCGACCGAGGGACTTGAGCCGCGCTAGCATTTCGCGAAAACGCCGACCCGCGTGTCGCTTCGCTTGTTTCAGTCTCTCGGTTCTTCGGGGGGAGCGACTTTGTGTTGCACCTTCTCGACGGAAGCCAACACAACAATGGAATCAACGTGATGGATCTCGATACTGTCACGCAGCAGTTCAAGAGAATCCTCTCGCATGCCCTTCCAAGAAAAGGGAGTGGGCCAACGTTCGTTCCGTTCCCTTGGCACGGAAACGATGCACGCCTCCTCCCAATCATTGTCGTCTACTTGATGCGATAAGTTGGCGTAGGTCTTCGACACATCCGCATGCTTCACGGCCGCCGCCTTGTGAAACAGAATTACGTTGTGCCCGCAAGGCTCGTCGGGCCTTTGACTCATTTGAACCGATCTGAAAAGGATTCCATCAAGGTTCAACTCTTGATGGGTAGCCAAATAATCGGCGATTGCCTGAGTTGTGAGGTAGCCGCGATCCGTGAAAGAGGGCAGTACTGGTTTGATGAGGTGGGCTTCGAGTGCGTTGATGAAGTCGCATCGTTGTACGATCGGCCGCGTCGCTGGATCGAAGAGGCTCAGCGAACTATCGACGCGTGCCGCGTTAAGCGCGGGCAGATTTAATAGTCGCAAGGGGCGCAGGACCCTGAACCCAGCGATGGCGACACTCGCGCCGACAGGCGGTCGAACTTCATGTAACGCTGTATGCCTTTCGAGAGCGCCATAGAATACAGATACGCCCCGGGCATTCATTCTTCCGCTTCCTGCGATCATCGGCGCCGGCGGGCCCAGTTGCCTTTCGGGGTCATGTAAGGCCTGTTTGAGCGTGTCGTGATCTTCAAAGACGCGCGCTCGGTAAAGGGTATGTATCGATCGGCCAGGGCCAACTTCCAGAACTACTCCCGTGCCATCCTCGGTGCGATAGGCGGCCAGGCCGCCAAACACTTTCTCAAAGGTCTGGATAACTTTCGGGTTGACTAGTCGGGCTTCATCGCGAAGGCTTCGCTCCATGTCGGCCCAATCGTTTGACAGCTCCCACGAAGAAGATTGCCTTATAAACCAAGGGTCATCCCCATAGCGCCCTTCATCTGCGTTGGACCATCTGTCTTCCAGTAACTCAGCGACGTCGTCCGTCGCAGTCGAATCCCCCTGGGTCAACCACTCATCAAGAATTTCACGCAGGCTCATCCCCTCTGGGGTCCGGTCATGATAAATGACCGCTGCGGTGTCACTGGAGAGCGTAAAGTAGGCACCGATGACTTCATCGCAATCGTCCGCGACTTCGGAAATGCTTATAGTCGGAGCAACCTGGTCGCAGTAGTCGCACGCTTCGCCGTCTTCCTCGCTTCCGGAAATCTTGGTACGCAAGTAGGGCTCTTGCACGCAGTTTGCACAGATCCGCTTGTCTTCGGTCATAGTGTTCGGGCTCCGTCAACGATCTCGGGCGCTGACGCTGCCGCGATCGGAGCTGTGGTTGAGTTGGGGGGATGCACGTCCCCACTGGGCGACGCGGCTCGCGCGCCATAGCCCTTTATGACAGGCGGGAGAGGGCGTTCATAGCAATCGCCCCGAACCCGATGCAGAGAGCATAGTTTAGCCAGTTAAAGTACCGGAATACCCTCAGAAAACGACGGCTGGGTCGTGTTTCTCGCATCGCCTCGGACACACATCGGAGCAGTTCGCTCACTCTTCGCTGGGCCTGAGGGAAAAGCAAGGCTGCAACGGCAAGAGATTCGCGTACATCGAGTTCCTGGATGTTCGAAAAGCAGTCCGGAGACCGCTCGATCAGAGCGCCAATCTTCATTGGTCTAGATTCTCCGGTCGCCTTGCAGATGCCGTCCATATCGGCGTAGTCGAACTCTATGCCGAACTGCTCATAGAATTTGTTTCGGCGGACGCGGTTTAGGCGGCTTTTCGCATCTCCAACTTCGAGCTTAATGGGAAAGAGATCTCGGTCGCCGTAGTGGCGTCGCGCCCAAGTGACGAGATGATTGAAGCAATAGGATCCAATTCGCCATCCGCGCAACGAGGTGTCTTCGATGACAAGATAGCCGTTCGTCATTTTTAGCGCACCAAATCCCTGATCGTGGGCGGACATTTCGCAAACTGTCTCGCCGTCCAAGGTCTGAACGATCAACTCCAGTTTCGTCAGTCCCCGACAGGTTAGAACCTCTCGCATACCCAGGGCAAGCAGCACGCCGCTATCCGTGGGGCCTTGGGTGCGAGCGTCGCCGGCTTCGCGATCTGGCGATGAAACCCTGATGAGCTTCCATGCCATTCCTTGGCTGTTGTCATCCGTCTGGAGGCGAGGTACATACTCGCGGGCGCGGTCGCTGAAAAGAAAAATTGAGTGAAGGTCCACGGTCAGGTCGATGGGATAGAGCATCACCAAGTGACTGGCTTGCTCTTGACAAACTTGCCGTCGCGAATCACAGCACCGGCGGCTCGCTGGCATTCCGCTAGCTCATCATTGCCCAGATGTTCATTTGCCTTCAGTCGACGACGACATTCAGCTTCCTTTGCTCTCGCAGCCTCAATGTTTTCCGCGTACCAGGCTTGCGTGTGTGCACTTAACGCGGACGACAACGAGAGGGTCAGAGCTGCTACGAGAAATTTTGGCTGGCTCATTTCGTAGATTCGGAGTAGATGTCTTGGAACAAGTGAAGGCGAGCAGTTACGTCTCCGGACCCAGCAGCAGCGATTCAATTCGCTCGATCGAAAAACGCCATGCTGCAGGGACTTCGTCGATGCTGCCAGCGGCATGCGCGCGACTCCCCCATGTATGCCGCTCGTGAAGGATCGTGTCGCCGCGGCCATTTGCTGCCTGTTTGAGCCGAGCCGCGATCTCAGTCGGCCACGCCAAGTAGACTCTTGGCATCGCTTCAACAGGCACATCCTTGTACTGCACCAAACAGAAGACGGTGCGCGTTCCGTGACGCCTTAGCCATGCATCGGCGGCCCCATGGTAGTCCGCGTTGCGAATCAGCGATTGGGTGAGTCCCCACGCTCCGTCTTTACTACCCTTCACGGAAACTTTGAGGATGTCGCCGCTGCGGTCTGATCCACCTGGAACCAGTGGTCGTGCAACGATGAGATCGTACTCGGGCTGATTCGCGCCATACTGAACGGAGACATCGAATCCGGCACGCGCAAAGAGAGCCGCGGCTGCGGCTTCGGCTGCTACGCCAATATGGCGGGATGAGACATCGATCATGTCGAATGCGCTAGGCTCAGCGACGCGCGGCCGTATCTGCTGGAAGCCGGCAACCGTTTGGGGAACTCGTCATTCTTTGACCTTCCACTTCGCGGCTAGCAACGCAGCTACCTCGTTCTGCTTTTGACGAATATGAAGTCAAGTTGGTCCATGCGACTGTACCCATTGCGATGGCGCAGGCGAGCAGGGAAAGGAGTACGAATCTCACGGTGGAAGGCCTCAAAGTAGGTAAGTTCCGCTACTCTAAAGCAGTCTCTATCCGTAGACAAGACAGTGTTTTGCGCAGGATTTAGATAATATTTTTTTCTTGTGAAAATGATTAAGAAAAAAATATTGAAAAAATATCCTGTATCACCAATCACCCTCTAAAGCCAGCTTCGTACAGAGGAAGAATTCTGCGGAAGGGCATCGAAATTCGGTTGTGGCGGTCTGAGAGAAGTTGGTGTTGTCGGTGCCAGAAAAGGAAAGGCAGGCGATTCCTTTTTCCCACGACAACGTCATCGATCTAAGTATGATCGTGTTTCCTTCTATGGTTACGGCTTGGCTCATCTCGATTTGGCTAGGCTGGCGACTTATCCAACGTTGCGTGGAGGCGGCAAACAGGCTCGTTACGTCGATGAAGGTCTCGACCTCTGCCCGGCCGGGCACCAGATACTCATGCTCTACTTGATTCCGGAGCTGATTGAGCCGTGTCAGAATGCGTGGTGCGGTGACTCCTACGCGCGAGATGTACTCGACCATACGCGGAAACGAACGTGGGCCGCCGTAACTTGCGAAGCCGAACCCGACACACACGTCCTCCATGCGAAGATGCAAAGCCCTCTTCGCATTTGTCAGGGCGTTGACAAGGTGACGGTCCGAGTCGCCGTCCAACAGGTCATGCGTCGCGAAATCAAGATACTGTTCTGCCGAGACTGGCTCGTCTCGAGTACTAATTCCCGACCAGGTGTAGATCCAGTTTCCGTCGGGACAAAGGGTACGTAGATCAAGCTTCTTGGCTAGTTCTTCGAGCGTTGACACACACCAACTCCGTTTTTGTTCCAGCGAGCGATTTTAGGGTTAAGCATATTGGCCAGCTGGTCCGGCCATCAAGCATCGCGTTAGCGTTAACCTAGGATTCTGCGGAGCTCTCCGCAGGTTTGCGGGTACGCGGAGGCATTGGCGCCGGCTCGGCCACCAGGCTTTCGGTAGGGTAGAGGCGAAGAAAGGTGCGGGCGTGCTCGGGATCTCGGCAACTAAGCCAGTTGTCCCATTCGTTCCGTGGAAGCAGGACTACGCCACGCTTCTCTTCTCCAGGCTTGTGGAATCTTTTCATCAATGCGTGTTGATCGGCATTGAGAGTCGGCATCGTGAACGACACCGCGCCATCGGGCCACGCTCGCCACAGCCCGGCGATGGCGAACGGCTCGCCGCCAGGAAGACCAATCTTCCAACGAATCGCTTTGCCAGTCTCCCAGTTGGGCTCGAAGAACGCGGTCGCCGGGATGAGCGCAAGCTGACACGCTCGCCAGTGCGGGGCGAAGGAGCGCAACTTGCCAATCGTTTCGACGCGCGCGTTGGCCGTTGGGAAATAGCGTGTGCCCGGCGGGATCGCCTTTTTGGGCACCATGCTAAAGGACGCCAGCACGCTTTCCCATGCATCTGACTCGGCAGCGCGCCGGATGATAGGAGCCGGATAGTCTGGCCAGGCCTCCGATCGCCACTCACCGGGCGGTGGCTCGACGCCGAACACATCACGAAGCATCTGCCGCTGTACCGGGGCGTAGTTCACACACATGGGCTTCTCCGTTGTTTCGCAATCCTAACAAAGAGCACAGCAGCTGGCGCAGCACCGCTGTCAGCAAAAATTCCGACTACGCGTATCAAGTGCGCCGAGCATAGGCGAGAGATCGACCGCATATTGTGCGACCAGGTGCTTCACGTCACCGTCGGCCTGCCATTGGCCATAGATGCCGAGCAACGAGGCGTTGAGGATCTCCTTTCTAAACTTTTCCAGGATGGACGGCCACACGATGACGTTCACATTTCCGGTCTCGTCCTCAATCGTCAGGAATAGCACGCCGTTGGCCGTGCCGGGACGTTGCCGGACGGTCACGATGCCGGCGCTGCGGGCAAGACGCCTGTCCGCATAGCCGGAGAGCGTCGCTGCCGTCTCGAACCGCTTGTTTGCCAGCTGGCGACGCAGCAGCTCGAGGGGATGCCGATGTAACGTCAGCCCCATGGAGCGGTAATCTCCGAGGATCGTTTCGCCTTCGCTAGGCTGGGCCAGCGCTGGCTCCTCTTCAGGTAGATCAGCGACTTTGAGCAAGTCCTTGTCCGGTACGGCGGCGGACGCCTGCCATAGGGCCTGCCGACGATCTCCCGCCAGCGTGCGAAGGGCGTCGCCGGCCGCGAGGACCTGCATGTCGTGGCGGTCCAGCGATGCCCGGCGCGCGAGATCCGTCACGCTGTCGAAGTGGCGGACGGCACGGCATGTTTCGATGCGCCGCGCGGACTCTTCGCGCATGCCGCGGATCAGCGACAGGCCGAGCCGCACGCGAGGGCCGCTGGCGTCAGGCTCAAGCGAGGAATCCCAGCCGCTGACAGCAACGTCGGCCGGCAACACGATGACGCTATGCCGCTTCGCATCCTGCACGAGTTGAGAGGGACTATAGAAGCCCATCGGCTGGCTGTTGAGAAGCGCGCAGAGAAAGGCCGCGGGTTCATGGCATTTGAGCCAGGCACTGGCATAGACGAGCAGGGCGAAGCTCGCCGCGTGGCTCTCGGGGAAGCCATACTCGCCGAACCCCTGAATCTGCTGAAAGATGGATTCCGCGAAGTCTCGCTCATAGCCGCGCTCGAGCATGCCGCTCACGATGCGGTCGTAGTAGCGCTCCAGCCCGCCTTTGCGCTTCCACGCGGCCATTGCGCGGCGCAGCTGGTCCGCTTCGCCGGCGGAGAAACCCGCCGCCAGCATCGCTACCTGCATGACCTGCTCCTGAAAGATCGGCACGCCAAGCGTCCGGGAGAGGGCCACCTCCATTTCCGGACTGGGATAGCTCACCGGCTCCTTGCCCTGCCGGCGGCGCAGGTAGGGGTGCACCATGCCGCCCTGCACTGGGCCCGGGCGCACGATCGCGACCTCGATGACGAGATCGTAGAAGGTTTGTGGCCGCAGGCGGGGAAGCATCGACATCTGCGCGCGCGATTCCACCTGAAAAACGCCCACGCTATCGGCGCGGCACAGCATGTCATAGGTTGCCGGATCTTCCGCCGGGATGTCCTGCAGCTCGAACACCTCGCCGCGTTGCTCGGACACGAGGTCGAGGGCCCGATGGATCGCCGATAGCATGCCGAGGGCAAGCACATCGACCTTCAGCAGTCCCACGGCATCCAGGTCGTCCTTGTCCCACTGGATGACGCTGCGGTCTGGCATCGCGGCATTCTCGATGGGGACGAGCCGTGACAGCTTGCCCCGCGCAATGACGAATCCGCCGCTGTGCTGCGACAAGTGGCGCGGGAAGCCGAGCAGCTGCGTGGCCATGCTTGCCCAGCGCTGTGTGAGTTCGCTCTCTGTGTCGACGCCGCTCTCTTCAAACCGTTTCAGCAGATCCGCCTTGCTATCGAACCAGTGATGCGCCTTGGCCACCATGTCCACGATTGCGGGATCGATGCCGAGTGCCTTGCCTGACTCACGCAGCGCACCACGTGGCCGGTATGTCGATACCGCGGCGGCCAACGCGGCGCGGTCGCGGCCGTACTTCGAGTAGAGATACTGGATAACCTCTTCGCGTCGCTGGTGCTCGAAATCCACGTCGATGTCGGGCGGTTCGCCGCGCTCTTTCGAGATGAACCGCTCGAACAGCAGATTGCCACGTGCCGGATCCACTTCGGTGATGCCCAGGCAATAGCAGACTGCCGAGTTTGCCGCGGATCCGCGGCCCTGACAGAGAATCCCGTTGGAGCGGGCGAAGCGCACGAGGTCGTACACGGTCAGGAAATACCGCTCGTAGTCCATGTCGCGCACGAGCGCGAGCTCATGCTCGATCTGCGCCTGCACATTGTGCGGGATGCCTTTTGGGAAGCGCCGGTGCGCGCCGATGTAGGTTTCGCTGCGAAGATAATCCACCGGCGAGACACCGTCCGGCACGACTTCCTCCGGGTATTCGTAGCGGAGCTCGTCCAGGGAGAACTGGCAGAGGTTGGCAATATGGAGCGACTCAGTGAGCAGCCGGTGCGGGTAGATGTTGGCCAGCCGCAGTCGAGATCGCAGATGTCGTTCAGCGTTCGGCGAGAGCGCGTAGCCGCATGCCGGTACCGGTTTGCCAAGCCGGATGGCCGTCATGACGTCCTGCAGAGGCTTGCGTGACCGGACGTGCATGGCCACATGGCCAGCGGCAACGAGGCGCAGATGGTTTACCGCCGCAGCCTGTTCGACGGCCGCACGATGCAGATCGTCGTAAGGCCGATAGTGCAGCGTCAATGTCATCCACGCGCGGCCGGAGAACGTGCGGGAGACCCATGCCGCTTGCGCGTCGATCATTTCGGCAGGGGCAGCGTACTCAGGCACAAACAGCGCGACGCAGTCGGGCATCCCACGAAGATGGGCGTACGGCTCTTCAGGGGCTTCGAGATCGCGGGGTGTCAGCCAGTACGCCCCTTTTGCTGCGCGCATCCTCGCAAGCGTGATGAGCTCGCAGAGGTTGCCATAGCCTTCACGGTTGCGGGCCAGCACGACGATGGACGGGGCAGGGGAGCCGTCCGCATTGACCAGACGGAAGGAGGCGCCGACGACGAGTTTCAGTCCGTGGGCCTTCGCTTCCGTGTGCGCGCGGACAATACCCGCGAGGGAGCACTCATCTGTGATGGCGATCGCGCTATAGCCGAGTGCGGCCGCGCGCTCCACGAGTTCTTCGGCGCGGGAGGCGCCCTCAAGGAGCGTGAAGTTCGATAGGCAGTGAAGCTCGGCATACTCGGGCAGTACGCCGCCGGCGAGTGGGCTCGACATGGCTCATCCAAAGAGGCCGTGCAGATACCATCGCGACTCGTCGCCCTCGCGGCTGCCCATGCGCTCCTGATAGATCCAGTAGAAGCTATGGTCGCGGCCTTCCGCAACGTAGTAGTCGCGGGTCTGCAACTGCCCGTCCCACCAGCCTGCCTCGATGCGCTCGGGCGGCGACACGATGCGCAGCGGCGAGCCGTAGAACGGCCGGTGGTCGCGCATGAGCAGGGCGATGGGCTTGTCCAACAGCCATGTAGGGCGGGGCAGGGGCGGCAACGGCGTCGGCCGCGGAGGCTTGCCAACTGCTGGCACCCAGCTGTTGGCGATCTCGGGCCGATAATCCGGTACCGGCTCCGGGCGAAGGATGTTCGCTGCGCCCAGGCGCGCCGTCAGCAGTTCCATGACGCGGGCATGGTCCTCAGGATTGCCGCCGGGCTCGGGAAAAAGCGATTCGCTGGGGGGCGCCAGTGGCTGCACGTCCGTCACCGTGAGTCGGACAGCGATCGTCGGTGCAACGAGCTCCAGCCGACCTAGTCGCTCGCGCAACAGACGGACCAGGTGCCCATCGCTCCAACTCGGTTCAGCGAGCGAAACATCCATGACTGTCGGCGCGATCGCCTCTCGGCCTCGCTCGTGCTCGAGCTCGAACTGCAGGCGGGTGACCGCAAGGTGCTGTGACACCAGCCACCCAATCAGTTGGGCAATCAGACCCTGACCAAAAGCCAGGATGGCGTCTGCGTGCTCGATACGGTCGGGCAGTTCCACGCGCGCGGTGAAGGTCGGCGGTGCTTCCAGCCAGTCGAACACCTCGGGCGCTTCGCCAAGCGCGCGGTCGAGCGTTTCGTTGAGAGCTTTGCCGCATCGGCGCTGCAGGCCGGCACGCGGCAGTCGCCGCAGCTGCGCGAGCGTGCGACAGCCGAGCCCGTCGAGCCATTCTGCGATGGGGCGGGCCGGAGGAAGCAATCCTACCGGCAGCTTGTCCATTCTCCGTGCGAAGCGTTCGATCTTTAGCGACGTGCCGCCGCCCGCCCTTGCATGGAGCCAGGCGGCTTGCGCCGTCGGTGCGCAGCCGATGTCCGCCGAAAATCCCATGGTGCGCGCGGTGTCGCGAATGCGCGATCGCAGTCGCCGGACACCGCCGAACAGGCGCAGACTGGCTGATACCTCGACCAGAACCGATTCCTCCTCCGCCTCAATCACGTTCGGGGAGAACTGCAGCAGGGCGATCGCGACACGCCGAAGCGCTTCCGCTTCTTTCTCTGGTGCCCGATCAAGCATTAGGGTGTGGGGCGCAACCGTTTGCACGCCGCCGCGCCGCATGTTCATCCGCACGCCGGCGGACGCTGCGAGGGAAGTGGCTGCGTGTACGCGCTCCTTTTCCATGACAGCGACGGCCAGCTCAGTGGACCAGCTCGGCCGGAACACTTCGAGGGACAAACGGGGCAGGCGCAGGCAGATCCACAGGTACGGCATGGCGATGAAGCAGGATCGGCGACGGGGTCAGGGGGACAAAAAGCGGCTCGTCTCGTTGCGGGCCGCGGCGTTTGATGAAGGTCAGTTCTACGCCGCCGTCGGCAGGCGCCACGGCGACGCGCAGCGGAGCGGGGGAGGCATCGCGAGCGCAGGCGAGAGGGCGCACCATGCAGAAGAATGCTTCACCGGACTGCGCCGCGAGGTTGAGTCGGCGCAGCGCGTCATTGCGGACGTGCTGCTGCCAGAGAAGAATAGCGCTACAGGTTCCGGCGCGAAGCAGCTGCTCGGTCGCCCACAACACATCGGCGGTGCGCTGCGCGCGAATCCACATCAGGCGCTCTGGCGCGATGCCCCAGTTCGCCAGCGCATGCGCTTGAGGTGTGTGCGGCGGCATAACGAGCGCAATCGGTCGCACGGCGCTGGCCAGAAGAGTAGGGCGAAGCAGACTCAGCTCGCCAATGCCCGGTTGCTGGACCAGCAGTTCGACCAGCGTTCCGATCGGCCAGCCGCCCCCCGGCAACTCGGCCGACAGCGACTTGTCGCCGGCGGACACCGTGCGAGCGGATCCACGAGCCAGTTGGGCGGCTCGCCAAAGTGCGGGGTGGATGGCTTCTGGTTCGACGGTTAGCATGATGGTCTCCGTCCGGGAAAGTGTACTGTATATCCATACAGTATTTCCACCTATTTTGACGGAAGAGGCTTACCGGACACGCTTCGCTTGACCGAGTGCGGCCGCCTCGACTAATCGCGGACTCACATCTGGCACCTTCTGACAACCAAGAACGAACCAGGAATTTCCATGACGACCATGGCCGGCGCCATCCGCCACTTCGTTGAATCCTCGCCCACCGGGGTTACGTCGCGCGAGATTCGCGACCATATCAACGCCATTTACCCCGGCAAATGGACGCCCGGCACATTAACGGCGCATCTCTATGGATGCGCCGTGAACCAGCCGAAGGCATATCTGCATCACAAGTCGGCAGAGAAGTTTCTCTACCGAGCCGACGATGGGCGCTTCTTCAGCTACGACGAGGGCACGCACGGTCCCAACGTGTGGGCACCGGTTGGTGAAGACCTGTTGATCGAAGAGGAAGTCGAAACCGTCGATGCGATCGAGCAGCGCATCGAGGCGTCTATAAGCTTCGAGCGGGATGTGGAAGAACATTTGATTCGCAATCTTGGCTCGCTCGAGAAGGGATTGCGATTCGTGGAGCGACAAGTTGTGATCGATGTCGGCCGCGTGGACATCCTTGCGGAAGATGCAAACGGCCGCCGTGTTGTCATCGAATTAAAGGTGGGGGATGCCAAAGACGCCGCGGTGGGGCAGATCGCCCGCTACCTTGGCTGGTATGCTCGCCAAGACAAGAAGCCGCCTCGCGGGATGCTCATTGCCGGCGACTTTCCGGAGCCGGTTCGCTACGCGGCGGAGGCCGTGAAAAATCTTGAGCTGGTCCGCTATCGCGTCCAGTTTGCTTTTGATTCCATCGCTGTCGACGATTAAACAGCCGGCGTCTTCTTCGTCGCGGCAATCACCAGCAACGGGTCGAGCAACAATGGATCATGTCAAGCAAGTTCGCCGTGTGTCCGTGCTTCCAATCAGGGAGAACTGGCACGCCACGCCGCTGTTCGCGGACGGCACTGCTGGCAAAAGTCAGCGCTTCACCGAGGCAAGTGCGGCTTGGGATTGGGCTGTCACCATCTACCCCGGTGTACCGGTCTCGATTCAGACCGCGATGCGCCGCAGAGTGTCGGCGGCGCGGCAGAAGTAGGCTGCCAGCAGAAAGGACCCGCCTAGGGTTAAGCCGCCTCGGAATGCCGCGCGCCCTCAGCGCAACAGCTTGATACCTCTCGCCACCGATTGTTTTGTCGACCAAAAGTCTCGCCAAGGGTCCTCGCGCTCGAAGCTCAGGTACTCACGGGCGTTGCGAATATTCCAGTTGGCTCCGCTTTTAATGTCTTGCAGCCCTTCCCACGGTATAGGTATCGATACGCCCATGCCGGGCCTAGCCCGTGCGGAGAACGCAGCGGCCGTCGTCTGAGCATGGCCATTCCGCAGGTAGTCGACGAAGATCTTGCCCTTGCGGTTGGCCGGCCCCGATTTCGAGCTAAAGCGCTCCGGTAGAACAGACGCGATGTGCAGCACGATGGCGCGAGAGAAATCCTTCACCGTTTCGTAGTTCTGCCGGCCCGTCAGCGGCACTACCACATGGAGACCTTTGCCACCGCTGGTCTTGAGCCAGGAACGCAGACCAAGTTCGTCGAGAAGTGTCTTCACGAGCAGTGCGGCCTCCTGCATCGTCGGCCAGTTCACTCCTTCGCCGGGGTCGAGGTCGAGAATGAAGCGGTCAGGTGTATCGATTCGACGTGCAACGGAGTTCCACGTGTGGAATTCGATCACGTTCATTTGCGCGGCTGCGACAATGGCTTCCGGGGAATTCGCCGCGAGCAACGAGCCGTGCCCCGGCCACAAGGACGCCGGCAGCTCCGTCAGTCCCGGAATAGCGGTCTCCGCGTGCTTCTGGAAAAACTGAGGCTTCCCAATGCCTTCCGGCGCGCGCACCAGTGAAAGCGGGCGGTCCTTCAAGTGCGGCAGCATCCTTTCCGCAATGCTTTCGTAGTAGCGCACCAGCTCGAGCTTTGTGATGCCGCTGCTCACGTCAATGACACGGCCGGGATTTGTGACCTTCACCGAAGTCACACCCTGCGGCGCGACGGCGGTCTGAATGGCCTCGCGGCGGATCTGCATCGGTGGCTTGTCCTTGCGAACACCCTTGAAGGACGCGTGACGTACGTGGCCCTCGGGAGTCCATTCGGAGAATTCGACCTCCACCACCATTTTTGGCTTTACCCAGTGGACCGGGCCATCGCTGCCGCGGCCCCAGCGCTTGGCTTTCGTATAGACGTCAAACGGCATGTCCGGTACCGCAGAGTTTTCCAGACTTCTACGCAGTTCTTCTGCAGTCGCGCTGTCCCAGCCGGTGCCAACACCACCCACGTAGCGTAGCTGCTTGCCGTCATATACGCCCAGGTAGAGCTTGCCGACTTCGTTGCCCCCGCCTGACCTTGCGGAGTAACCTCCCACAACGAACTCCTGCCGAAGCTTGCACTTTGCCTTGAGCCAGGTGGGAGTGCGTGTGGATACGTATGGCGCATCGGCACGCTTGAACATCAGCCCCTCAAGTTGCAGTTCGCAGGCAGCCTTGAACATTTGCGGAGCCGGCGCATCGAAAGCATCGCTAAACCGCAGCCTGCTGGGGCACTCGGCAAGGATCGTCGCAAGGTGTGCTCGTCGAACGTCTAAACGCAGCTGCCTCAGGTCTCGACCGTTCCAATATGGAATGTCGAACAGAAAGTACACGATCTCGTCGTTGCGGTTCGCGTTGATGGCGTTCTGGAGGGCGTTGAAATCAGGCAGGTCATTTCGGAGCACCACGATTTCGCCGTCAAGCCATGCCTCCTCGATAGCCAGCGTTGCAAGGTCCCGGGCAAGCGTTCGGAACTTGCTGGTCCAATCGTGACCATTTCGCGTGAAAAGTCTCACAACGCCATGCTGGATGCGGGCCAATAGGCGATAGCCGTCGAACTTTGTCTCGATGATCCATTCAGGACCGACCGGTACGGTGGGCGAAAGAGTTGCGAGCTGCGGCGCGAGGTGGGCGGGAAGCCCGGAAGGCGGTGCGTTCTGGACGCTGTTGCCCGTCTCGCCATTCGCTGACAGCGAGGGGGGGGCGAGATCTGGCTCCGCCGACACGCTATCGGGCATGGCGGTCAGTACGTCGAAATCGGATAAGGGGCGCGCCCAGGCGTCGCGTTTCTTGAACAGGATCCATTGTTCGGACTTGTCACCGGGCTTCGCGATTCGTACCAATTCCCACCGCCCAGCCAGCTTGTGGCCATGCAAGTCGAAAAGGAGCTTGCCGTCCACGAGGCCTTGGCGCGGATCCCCGACTGGCTGCCACGTTCCGCGGTCCCAGACGATGACCGAGCCGGCGCCATATTGGCCGCGAGGAATGTCACCCTCGAATGTCGCGTAATCCAGTGGGTGGTCCTCGACATGGATCGCGATGCGCTTCTCGGCGGGGTCGAAGCTGGGCCCCTTTGGCACCGCCCAACTGAGCAATACGCCGTCAAGCTCTAGCCGGAAATCGTAGTGAAGGCGTCGAGCCCAGTGCTTCTGGATAACGAAGGTTAGGGCGCGCGCCTCGCTTCGGGTGCGCCTGCCGCGACCGGACGGCTCGGGCGTGATTGAGAAGTCGCGCTTTTGGTCGTATCGGTCGAGGGTACTCGTGCGGGATGTCATGCCCTCGACTCCCTGTCTCAGTTCGTGATCATCCGATACTGGTTATAGTGGCGCAATGCCTCCTGAGGGCGACCGGCGCAGTCGTACAGTCGGCCCAGGTTGAAATGGGCATCTGCGTTCAATGGGTCGAGTCGCAGACAATCTTGGTAGGCATGCTGAGCGCCAATGCAATCGCCGAGGTCTTCCAATGCCAGCGCCTGATTGAAGAGCAGCGCAATGCTTTCGGGAAAGCGAATACGTGCCTCTGCCAACATCCTCAATGCTTCACCACAATTGCCGCGGTCGCAGAGGAGGGCACTGAGATCCACCCATGCTGCGTGCAGGGCCGGATCGAGCTCTAGGGCCTTATGGTAGGCGTTCTCAGCTTCCTCGTGCCGTGCTTGCCGCTCGAAGAGCCGCCCGGCCTCGTAGAATCGGTAGGCTTCTGTCGCGTCGTTATCCCGATACGTAACGACATCCGCTGCTTCGCGTGCTTGCGATAGCTGAAAGCGCATTTGCCCGGAATCCGCCAGCCACTCGTCGCCCTGGGCACGGGCCACGACGTTCCTGCCTTCGGCGCGCAACGACGCGGCAGAGGCGCTGTCTATGATCGCCTTGGTACGACGCAACGACTCCTTGATGCGGCCTGCGGAGATATGCGATTTACGGAGCGCAGCCGCGGTGCGCAATACGACCAGGTCGCGGAAGCCAAAACGATACTCGCCATGGCTCCCTCGCTCCGGCGCGACAACCCCAGCGGCGACGAGGCCCATTACCGCGCTTCGTGGTATCCCGATGAGGTCGAAGACGTCACGTAAGGAATAGGTACGCATCACGCTTGCTTCCTTGTCTTCTTTGCTGGTGCAGCTGGCGCGGGTTCTGCCCGCTTTGCGCTCCGGCGTGCGGGGGCCTTGGTGGCTTCCTTCGGTGCACTCTTCGAGGCGGGCGCTGCTTTGGTGGAACCGATGCTCTTTCGAAGCGCATCCATCAGATCGATGACCTCGGCACCGGTTGCGGCCCCGGGTGTTTCCGGTGCCACGGTGATGTCCTGGCCAGCAATTTTCTTGTCGATTTGCGCGAGGATGCGTTGCTTTTCCTCGTCGGTGTACTCGGACGGCTCGTATCCGGCGACCGAGTTTTGCTCAATCAGTTGTTCGGCGAGCGAAAGTTCTGCCTTTGACACGTCGACCGTTTCAACGTGCAGGTCCGCCATCGAGCGAACTTCGTCCGCGTAAAGCAGCTGCTGGAGTATCAGACCATCGTCGCCGACGCGGATTTGCACCATGTATTGCTTGCCCTTCCAGTTCCACTTGGCCAACGCGCATTTGCCCGTCGCGCGCAAGGCTTCCGAGAGCAGGCTGTATGGCTTGCCGCCTCGCTTGTCTGGGCCCAGGTAGTATGCCTTGTCGTAGTAGATGGGATCGACCGCGGCCAGCGGCATGAAAGCAATAATGTCGATGGTGTGCTGTGTGGCCTCTTCGAGTGCCTTTAGTTCGTCCGGCTCGAAGATCACATAGCGGTCTTTTTCGAACTCGTATCCCTTCACCATATCGGCGCGGTCAACCACAACGCCTTCCCGCTGGCAGATGTATTGCTGCCGCAATCGGGACCCACAGCCTTTATGAAGCAGGTTAAATCCGATCGCCGCCTTGCTCTCAGTGGCGGAGAAGACCTTCACCGGTATGGAAACTAGTCCGAAGCTGATCGACAGCGAGGCGATGGAACGCGCAGCCATGGTGGGCTCCCGGGCGGAAACGGAGAGGGATATATAACGAGCGTAGACGACGCCTGATTCGAATGCCGTAGGCCGAAGACGCTTCTAGCTGCCGGCGCCGGGCCGACAGCATTCAAAAAGCCCGCCACGAGGATGGCGGGCCGCCGGAATACTGCTTGCCGGCAATTGGAAATCGGTGGTCTTTCGGCTAGCCGGGGATGTTGCGAGGGTCGTGTCCGAAAGAGTTGCGCTCGCGAATCTGCCCGTCGCGGCCGTGGATAAGCAACTCGACCTTGTCAGCCTTGGCGCGCTCCGTACCGGCCTGAATCGCTTCGTCTTGAGTGGCGTACATTGTGCGCTTGCCGCCGCCAGCGGCTTCAACCGCCCAGCCTTCACCGGCGGGCACGACGTGAATGTCTGCGTTGGCCATGATCGTCTCCTGCTAAGGGTACAAATCAAGTGTTGGCCACGGCCAGCTTGCGCGGTATCGGGGGCGGTCCTACGTCATACTGTCCGAATATACAATATGAGGCAGCCAAGGATTGGATCTGAAGTGCCGTAGAAGCCGCCGTTGCATATCGGTGGGAGGACGCTACTCGCTGCTTGCCCCGGGGCGCTGCGATCGAAGTGAGGGGCGCCAGTAGGCCGGGCCCCACTGTTCACGCGATCCTAGCGTCAATTGAGGCCTCACCGACGGCTGGTGCGCGGTCAGTGCTTTTCCACCGTGCGCGTCGTGTCTAGCCCCCGCAAGTCGGTATGCTCCGTGATCGTGTAGCGGGCAACTACCGTGCCGTCCGGTGCGCGCTCCTCATACTCGTCAATCTCTGTTTGGCCCATTGTGCCTTTGGTACGTCGGCGCACGCGGACTAATTCGTTGCCTCGGGCCACACCCAGTTCTTCTTCCAAAGTCATTACGGTTCCCGATTTCTCGCTATTTATTAGTCGGAGGAAAGGACCTTACTCAATTCATCCTCGACAATATGTCGAATCTCCCTTGCGATCTGCGCAACCTGTGCTGGCTTGCCCGCAACTGCGATGGGCTGATTTTCCGGCAGTGTCTGAAGTACGCCCCGAACATCATCCTGCGCTTCTCTGCTATTGACGAAGCGAGTAACCACCATGGCAGCTGCGGCCTCACGTGGCCACTCTTGGATCACTAGCGTCGCCGCCTGCTCGGATAGCTCCGTAAGGGTACTTTCAAAGTACTTTTCCTGCGAATCGTCGTAAGACATGTCCAAATTCTGCGTTTTGAAGCGAGTGGAAATTATGAGGCACTTTGCGCACTTTTTCTATATAGATTGCATTATGCCTTGGGACCGTTCTATTGCCGCTTCAGGCCGCGGAAACCCCAGTTTGCCACATGGCTATCTGGTAGCTATCGTGTTGTGGCGGTTTTTAGATGTCGTGGCGCAGGCCAAATAGAAATGTCAGTGCGAGCGTGCTTTTTGTGCTGGGGCATGTTCTTTCTTGGCTTTATTGGTCGGGCGGTGGCGCTGGCCGGACGCGCCTGAGCTGGGTGCAGGGTGGGGCGGTTGCCTGGCGCGGGCAAAGTTAAAATGTCCGCGGCGCGCGGATTCAGCGGGGCCGCAACCAGCGCGCGCTCCAGATCCAGCCGGTTGATCAGCCGCTGGCGCTTGACGTTCAGGGGCACCTTGGCCGGGCGCGGCGGCTCGCCCAGGAGCGTGCGCGACGGGCCCGCCTGATGCCGGCTGTCACGCAGCGCCTGCACCTGTGCGGCGATCGCCAGCACGTGCCCCAGCCGCTTGTTCTCGACGATCGCAGCCTGGTC
>Ga0102592_1000137_pt1 | contig 203109 bp, 194 predicted proteins | sample AraplaCol_mMF_r2_FD_76861 | JGI IMG/M metagenome (GOLD analysis project Ga0102592, IMG submission 76861) | Arabidopsis root microbial communities from North Carolina, USA - plate scrape MF_Col_mMF_r2 (SPADES assembly) (version 2) | ecosystem: Host-associated > Plants > Roots > Endosphere...
CATGAGCGCTTCTTCCGCCGCCTTCGACAGGCCGGGAATGGCAACCGCCATGCGCCGTCGCTCTTCGGCGATCGCCTGGCGCTCGGCATCGAGGGCGCCGGCATAGGCCGCACCGAGCGATCGTAGCCAAGCGGCGGCTTCGGGCACGGCCTGCGCAGCGTCTCTGCGCTCCCGGCCGGCGGCCAGCATCCGATCCATGAGGCGATCGGAGCCACGCAGCGCACCATAGGCGGCCGGGTCATTGGTCACTGCAGCAGAGATGCGGTCGGCGGCAAAACCTTTGACAAGCAGCTCTTCGATCTTCTCGACAGCGCCAGCCGGATCGCGCCAGATCGTTGACGCCACGTCGGCTAGCGCTGCTCGCTGCTGGCGATAGAGAGGGCCGGCCAGAGCACGCGATCTCGCCTCTTCCTCGATCGGAGTCTTGAACTCGGTGACGGCGGCAAGCATGGGGATATTCTCCTTCTGCGGATCGGCACTGGCGCTGGCGACGATCTTCGAACGATCCCGCCGTTCGGCGAGATGCTGCTCCTCGGCAAAACGCTTCACGGCCTCGAACAGCCGGGTCAGCTTCTCGCCCCTGGTGCCTGTGAAGTCTTCCGGCATACGCTCGACGATGTTGCGTTCGGCAACCGTATCGGCCTTGGATGTGAAGGCGCTCCAACCGAAGCGGGCGCTGAGCGCCTCGCTGACGGCCTTGATCTCCTGCACGATCGAGGGGTCTTCGGCGGCGAATGCAAAGGCCGTCTTGTAGGCATCGTCCCCTCCCTGCTTGCGCACCGCCTCGATCTCGACGAGACGTGCCACCGCCTTTCTGGAGAGCGCTGGGATCGACAATGACATATGCGCGCGGCGCTGTTGCTCGCGGCTTTCGAACCGCTCGGCGTTTCTGCGGAACTCTGTGGCGTGGGCGCGGGCGAGCGGCAGCAGTTCCGTCAATGCCGCGGTCGCAATGCTGCGCTCGTCACGTGCGGCGCGACCGTCTATCATAAGGTCGGAACCCCGCAGGCGGCCGATCCGATCCGGTGCAATAGCAAGATCGTCGGCGAGCCTGCGGGGTTCGTTGCTCGTATCCGATGCCAGGGCGTTCAGGGCGACCAGTGCCGCCTCCGGCTCACGATAGATCTTCTCCAGCAGCGGCCGCAGGATTGCTTCCCGCTCCTTCCAGGCCGGCGAGGAAAGCTGCGCCCACCGCGCTTCCTCCTCCACGCTTCTGGCAAAAACAGTGGCGGGCGGCATCAGATATCGGCCGCCGCCAACATCTGTCTCCGAGACGGTGTGTGTCTCAGTGCGCTCCTCATTGTACGAGACACGTCGTTCCCGCTCGATCGCAAATCCCAGCGCAACGCTCGCCCTTTCCCAGAGCTTTGCCACCTGCCGGCGCTTATCGGCAATCCACGCGAGCCGGCGCGAGACGTCCTCCTCCATCCCGGCTGCGACGAGAGAGAGATGATCGAGGCCGCGGCGGCGGGCAAAATCGTCGGCATGTGCCCGGTACCCAGCCTCGCTTTCGAAATCGAGCGTCGTCGTCTTGGCGCCGGAGCGCGACAGGCGTTCAACGAGTTGTTTGAACAGTTCCGGCCGATGGCTTTCCTGCTCGATACGCTCCCGGCGCGCTTCGGCGGTTTCGACCCGTTTGGCTGTCCAGATATTGCGATCGACTTGTCTTTCCTCGAAGTGCTTCTGCCCGGTCTGCTCGTCGACGATGGGAACCTGGACTTTGACCCGCTCCACCCCGTCCTTGCGCAGGGCCACCGTGTCGCCCTCTAAGACACCGGCATCCTCCAACGCCTTCGGCAGGCTCACGCCCCAAAGACGATGGACGGCTCCGTCATCCGTCTTCACATCGGCATAGGGGCTATCGTCGGCATCCTCGTCATTCGGCCGGAACTTGGCTTGTCCGGTTTCCACGAGTTCGCCGGTGACACCGGCAGCATGATCGGCACGCAGCTTGCGGCCCCATTCGGGCTTTGCTTCAAAATCTTCCTTCGCGGCATAGAGATCGGCACGATGGCGATGCCGGGTCATCGACACATAGGTCAGGTGCTGGTCCATCATGCCGGTGGCAAGAACGAAGGTCCGGTCGACGGTCGAGCCTTGAGATTTGTGGATGGTCGCGGCGTAGCCGTGATCGACATTGCGATAACTGTTCTCGCTGATGACGACATCGCAGCCATTGTCGAGACGCACCGAAAGCAAGACCTCGCCCCGCTTTTCGCCGGTGGATACGACCGTCCCCAGCATGCCGTTCTTGACGTATTGCGGACCGAGACGCATTGCGCGCGCTTCGACGAAGCGGGCATTTGCCAGAAAGATGATGCGGTCGCCGGTGGCGAATTCCCGCGCGCCGCGTTCGGTCTGGAATGCGCGGCTCTCACCCAGCGCCCCCTCGCCTGCCATCACAGATCGCAGTTCCTCGTTCAGACGTTTGACGTCCTGATTGGTGTGGGCGAGCACGAGAAGCTCATCACCGCGAAGACGGCCATCATTGCCGGGCATAACGGAATCCTGGATCGCCTGTCGGCGCGCTTGCGTCCAATCACTGACAATCCGCCCGATGATGTCGTCCCGCGTGTCTGCCTCCACCAAATGACCCTGCTGCGCATAGGCATCAAGACCTTTCCCAATCTCGCCACGCGCAAAAAGCCGCGACGCCTCGCGCGCCCACGGCTCGCGCTGGCGGCGCACGCTGCCAAGTTCGGCAAAACCGATCCGCTCGGTAATCGCCCGGAACGCCGCCCCCGCCTGGATCGGCTGCAATTGAATCGCATCGCCGACCAGCACGAGTTTCGCTCCCGCTTCCTCGACGAGCTTCAGCACGCGGGCCATCTGCTGCGACGACACCATGCCGGCCTCGTCGACAACCACCACATGGCCGCGGTGAAGCGTCTCCTGTCCATTGGCCCAGGCCAGCTCCCAGGCGGCGAGTGTTCGCGATCTGATGCCGGAGCTGTCTTCCAGACCCTCGGCGGCTTTGCCCGCAAGGGCCGCACCAATGACCTGGCGGCCTTGGCTTTCCCAGGCGAGGCGGGCCGCGGCAAGCAAGGTCGACTTACCGGCGCCGGCAAGACCGACCACGGCGGCAATGCCATTGTCCCGCGTGACATGATGGACGGCGTCTGCCTGCTCCGGGTCGAGCCGGAAGGACTTTTCCGGATCTTGAGTTTCGACGTTTCTGATCGCAGCGGCGACCGCCCGGTCGGAAACGGCAAAACCGCGACATTCCAACAGAACCTGCGCCGACTGCGCCATGTCATATTCGATGCGAAGGATCTCGCGCGTGGTGAAAACGGCGGGTTCGCTCGCCTTGCCCGTTTCGACGTCGACCTGCTGCGGCTTCAGCAGGACCAGATCGTCCGACGCCATCAGCCGCGCCCGGATATTGGCGAAGTCTGCGGGATCGTCGACATAGCGATGCAGCGCCTTGGCGATATCGCGCTCGTCGAAGGTGGAGCGTTCATTGCTCAACTGCTTCAGCAGGAGCTCCGGCTCGGCGAGCAGCCGGTCGGCCATCTCCTGGCGACGGGCAAGATCGGCCGGTGCAAAATACATCTCGACACACCCGCGGGAGAGCGCTGCCTTCTCGGGGCCCAGATGTCTTTGCGCGATGCCACCGAGGCCCTGCTCGGCATAAGAGCGGCCGTCAAGACGGATGTCATGGCCGGCGAGCGCCAGATGCCGGCTGGCCGTCTCCGCCCAGGCAATCTTCCACGCCTGCAAGGTTTCCTTATCGCCCGCCCAGAGCTTGTAAACGATCTTGCCCTTTGGCCGATCCGGCGTCACGACCCGCAACGGCGCACCGTCTTCGCCGGTCACTGCTACCTTCTTGGGTCCAAACCCCTCCTCCGCCAACGGTCTCAGCGTCGTCATCAGATGGATGTGCGGATTGCTGTCTTTATCGTGGTAGACCCAGTCGGCGACCATTCCCTTCGAGGTGAGATTGTCGCGCACAAATTCGCGCACCAGCGCGATGTTCTCGGTTCGGGTCAATTCCTCCGGCAACGCAATGATCAGCTCGCGCGCCAGCTGCGCGTCCGCCCGTTTTTCGAAAGCATCAACCACATTCCACAGCACTTCGCTGGCGCCGGCAACGGAATACCCCTCGATTGCTGACCGTAACCAGGCCGGGGTTTGGTCCGGTAGCGCCAGTTCCTCGTGCACCAGTTCGGACGCCCCGCCCCGATAGCTGAACGACGTGCCGGCCTGCTCGTCCATCATCCGGGCGCGATGGCGATAGGCCGCGGCCGAGACGATGCTTCGCCCCGCCCCTCTGCTGATCACCTGCGCTCTGACGAACATGATCGCCACTGCCGTCTCCTGATCCCGGGCGCGTCGCGACAGCGACGTATATTGCGCCCTCAAACCGATCGGACCGAAGGGCCGATGCCGCCTTTCCCGGAAGACGGCATCGGCCGAAATTCCAGCTGCGACGTTTTGGGGTTGGTGCAAAATAGCCTATTTAACTATCTTAGACTAGTTAGTATAATCGCTGAGGCTGGTTCCAGGAGGGAAGATTCCTCAATGGCCATAAAATCATCGATTTCTGATCTCGATGCACAGATGGAGAAGCTGCGAGAACGTCGGCGGGTTTTGACAGTTAAATCGGCAGAGCGGTTTGCCCGCGCTGCGACGAAATCCGGGCTGGCGGAAATGGAAATTGCAGACGAGGAGGTCGAGCGGATCTTCGAAGAGATCGCCGCTCGATTTCGCAAAGAGGAGAAGAAAGGGGGCCGGCGGCCCGCCTCCTCAAGCGCGTCGACCAACAGCTGGTGGCCTTGGACCGGCGCCGGAGGTTTCACATGACGGCTGAGAGGAAGGAAGAAGCGCGCGAGAAATTCCTGCTCGGCGGCATCGTCGTCAAAGCCGGCCTGTCGAAGGCGGACCGGGCGTTTCTGCTCGGCGGACTCCTCGTGCTGGCGACAGTGATTCCGGGATCGTCCGAACATCGGTGGCTACGCCATATCGGTGAAGAGGCGTTCAAGGCCCCTTCGCTCGATTCTTCTTCACCGCGCGTCGAGGAGAACGCCGGATGGCGCTGAAGGGTCGACTGCATGCAAGCCTGCTGCTGGTCTTCGTGCCGATCGCCGTGACAGCGATCACCGTCTACATCACCGCCTGGCGATGGCCGGCGCTGGCGCACAGCCTATCTGGTAAAACTGAATACTGGTTTTTCCGCGCAACGCCTGTGCCAACGCTTCTGTTCGGGCCGCTTGCTGGTCTTCTGACCGTCTGGGCGTTGCCGCTGCATCGTCGGCGGCCGATCGCGATAGTCAGCCTCCTGTGCTTGCTCGTTGTCGCCGGATTTTACGCCTTGCGCGAATATGGCCGTCTCGCTCCGTCGGTGGAGAGTGGCGTCGTCACATGGGACCATGCGCTTTCCTACCTGGATTTCATTGCCGTCATCGGCGCGCTGGCGGGCTTTATGGCCGTGGCGGTCGCTGCTCGGATCTCCGTCGTCGTGCCCGAGGCAATCAAACGGGCGAAGGGCGGAACCTTCGGCGATGCCGATTGGCTTTCGATGTCGGCGGCAGCAAGGCTCTTTCCGTGCGATGGCGAGATCGTCGTCGGCGAGTGTTACCGCGTCGACAAGGAAGCCGTTCACCAAGTGCCTTTCGATCCGAAGGATCGCAGCACGTGGGGGCAGGGCGGCCAGGCGCCACTGCTCGCCTACAGCCAGGACTTCGATTCCACGCATATGCTCTTCTTCGCCGGATCAGGCGGATACAAGACGACCAGCAACGTCCTGCCGACGGCACTGCGGTATACCGGACCGCTGATCTGCCTCGATCCCTCGACCGAGGTCGCGCCGATGGTGGTCGACCATCGCACGCGCATGCTCGGGCGCGAGGTCATGGTGCTCGATCCCACAAATCCGATCATGGGCTTCAACGCCCTCGACGGCATCGAGCACTCGAAGCAGAAAGAGGAGGATATCGTTGGCATCGCCCACATGCTGCTCTCAGAAAGCCTGCGTTTTGAATCCTCGACGGGCTCCTATTTCCAGAACCAGGCGCACAATCTCCTAACCGGATTGCTTGCCCATGTCATGTTGTCGCCGGAATATGCCGGCCGGCGGAACCTGCGCAGCCTGCGCCAGATCGTGTCCGAGCCGGAACCCTCCGTCCTCGCCATGCTGCGCGACATTCAGGAACACTCGGAAACTGTCTTTATTCGCGAAACGCTTGGTGTCTTCACCAACATGACCGAACAGACCTTCTCCGGTGTCTATTCGACGGCGTCGAAGGATACGCAGTGGCTCTCATTGGACAGTTACGCCGCGCTCGTCTGCGGCAATGCCTTCAGGTCGAGCGATATCGTATCGGGCAAGAAGGACGTGTTCCTCAATATCCCGGCGTCCATCCTGCGCTCGTATCCGGGCATCGGGCGCGTCATCATCGGCTCTCTGATCAACGCCATGGTCCAGGCCGATGGCGGCTTCAGTCGCCGAGCGCTCTTCATGCTCGATGAGGTCGATCTGCTCGGCTATATGCGGGTGCTGGAAGAGGCGCGCGATCGCGGTCGCAAGTATGGCATCAGCATGATGCTGCTCTACCAATCGGTCGGACAACTGGAACGGCACTTCGGGAAGGATGGCGCGACGTCATGGATCGACGGCTGCGCTTTCGCCTCCTATGCGGCTATCAAGGCTCTCGATACCGCCCGCAATGTCTCCGCTCAATGCGGGGAAATGACCGTCGAGGTGCAAGGGCGGTCGCGCAACATCGGCTGGGACACGAAAAGCGGCGGGGCGCGCAAATCCGAGAGCGTCAATTTCCAGCGCCGGCCACTGATCATGCCACACGAGATCACCCAATCGATGCGCAAGGACGAGCAGATCATCATCGTTCAAGGCCATAGCCCGATCCGCTGCGGCAGGGCGATCTATTTCCGTCGGAAGGAGATGGATGCGCAAGCAAAGGCCAATCGCTTCGTGCGGAGTTGACTTTCACAGGCAGTCCGGAGCGCTGCCGGAGTTGCCTTGGGCGGATGTCTGCGATAAGCGCCTTTGCGCGCCGTTCCCGCACGGAGACGAACATGGCCGCTGAAAATGACGAATACATCTATGACGAAGTGACTGGCGAATGGCGTCCGGCTTCGGAGATGGCAGCATCCGCCAGTGGCGTGCGGCGGTCGTTCGAGACGCAAGCGGCAATTTTCTTGCCGATGGCGACTCGGTCACCGTCATCAAGGATTTGAAGGTCAAGGGGGCCGGCCTAACGCTGAAACAGGGCACTGTCATCAGGTCGATCCGCCTTACGATAGTCCTGAGGAGATCGATTGCCGCCATGATGGAATCAAGGGCCTCGTTCTACGCACCGAGTTCGTGCGCAAACGCTAATTCGAGTTCTCAGGGGCTGCTCAGCGGAATCGGCTGACCTCCGTGGCCGACCTACGGCGACGGATGAATTCGCGCAGCAGCGGCAGGAAGAAGGCTTTGCTGAAGCGGCCGGTTGGCGGCTCAGGCTCAAGATAGAATGAATTTCCGACGATGTCGGTATTGAACTCATCGAAGATGATCCAAAGCCTGCGATCGGCATCGAGGCCGGCGCGGCGCTTTTCGATGGCCGGCACTTCCACAGCAAACCGCGACGCCTCCGGCTGCTTGGTGGTGATGGGAAAGAAGAGAACCAGATCGCCGTCCGGCCGCGGCATTCTTACGCCGACGGCGACCGGCCGCTCCTTGCGTCCTTCCGTCTCTCCACGCCCAGCTTCTCTCGCCCATAGATAGGGATAGCGTATGACGCTTGCGGTCTGGATCAGCTCGTAGTTCATCAGTGGCCTGCCTCGTCCTCGCCGGCGTAGCCATCGACGGCCTTTTCGAACTCGGTAAACAGTTCATCAGGCATCGTTTCGATGGTCCCGGCGGCGCGTCGGTCGGACTGCTTCATCAGCCGTTGGTAGTCTTCGATATTGAGGATGACCAGACGGGGTTTATTCCGCTGGGTGATGGTCACTGGATGGCGCAGGGCCTCGGCGATAATGTCACCAGACTTACGGGAGAGGTCGCTGGTTGAATAGGAACCGCTTGACTTAGACATATGGGTTTCCTTACTGCTGTATTTGTTGCAATATACAGCATTTCCAACAATGCTGCAAATTTGTTGGTTTGAGGTGTTGCGCGTCGGCTGGAAGGGAAATTGCGGCGTCCCGCCATTGCCGCTCAGCTCTAAAAGACTGAGGCCATCGCCAAATAGAGGCGGCCGTCTCTCGGCATCGTTTACCACAGGGATCAAATGGCGCGCACCGCATGAACGGGGATGCCAGTTTCCAGCGATATCCTCAATAATCGATGCCAGTGAACCGATTGGTCAACCTAACCATGTCGGAAACCGGACCTCGACCCCACCGTCATCGGCCGTCAAAGCGTTGATCCAGCTGCCGCCATTGATGCGGTATTCGTGGGTGTCGACGTCGATTTCGAGATCATCCAGCAGATTGATGGTGAGGCGCCCGAAAATCTCGCTCTCACCCTGCATCTGATATTCGGCGAATTCATCCCCTCCGGTCAGAACACTTCGTTCCAATGCCTTCATCACCGGGACCCGGGCGATTGCCGCGTCGAGCCCCTCGAGCAGCAGGTCATGAAGCACCCGCCGGAAAGCATCGTCGCATCCGTGACGCTCTGCAAGGACCATCAGCCGAAAGCCAGCGAGCTTGGTGTAGAGCATGAGGTTCTGGTCGCTTGTCATAATGTGATCTCCTTCATCTTGATGACGGAGATCGGCCACTCTGTTGCAAAGAGGGTCAAGAACCGCGGAACGCGGCTCGCAAGCGGGGGAACCGATTTTATCGCTTGTGGCAAAATTGGGAGAGACCGCGCCGTCCTTGACGCCGGATTTGCTGGAGTAAATTAGGACGTCAGAGAGAGAAGAGACCAGCGGCCCCAAAGGGGTCGCGACCGTTTCCGGCGTCAGCCGGCGGGGAGTGTCGAGGGGCGAAACCCCTGATGGCCTGGCGCCTGGTCGATCCGGCCGCCCAGGGTCACGGACACGGCGATAAGCCTCCGTCAGAACGGAGGCTCGGCGTCGATACGGCCGTCCTGCTCGGCCCAGATCACCTCACGTTCGGCCAGCGCCAGTTCGAGTTCGTTCTCGATCTGGCGACGCTCGGCTGGATCGGCGTTCCGCAGCTCGGCCTGCAGCAGTGCGATGACTTCGTCGATGCAAATGGTCATTGTCGTCTCCTTGACGTTTGTGAAAGACGAGCGCCCCGGCCATGGCGGCATGGAGGGGTCAAGGATTGCGAAGCAACCGGCGGAGCCGGCGAGTGGGGGAGCCGATTTTGTCGACATGGAGGGGACCGGAGCGGAAGCAAAATTGGGGGCACCGCTCATCCTTGAGGCCTTCATGCCGCCATGACACCCTCGGATCGATTGAGCAGACCTTCCCTCTCGTATGGCACCAGAAGAGCCGTCGACGAGTTCGATGCCCTTGACGGCTCGAATAACAACAAGACTCGCGGCAGAGACATTCCGGAAGTCGGCCTCGATCGCTCGAGGCCGACGGTCTGTCGTTCAGCTCGGATTGTTCCAGAGGATGACCTTGCGGTTGGGCTCGCCACCGGGGGCTGGAGCGACGTTGCCGAAGATCACGCCGATCTCCGGAGCCTCCAGCTTCACCGCGAGATATTCCTCGCCGGTCAGGCGGGCGATGCGGTTCCAGCCCGCGCCGATCTCGAAGCCGGTTTTGCGGTGGATGATGCGGTAGTCGGGAGCTTCCTCGCTCGCCTTGTTGGCATTCGGAACGATGGCGATCGGGGCGTTGACCCGGATGGTGGCGAAGATACCTTCGAGGGTACCGTCGCTCTTTGCGGTGAGGATTGCGATCGTGGTGGCCATGGTATTGTCTCCTTCGGTTGCTCGGGACCATTCCCGATGGCGCCCGAAGAAGGGGCCGAGCCGCAGGCGTCACCGAAGCGCAGCGCAGGGGAACCCCTTGCGGGTTGACGCTGATGGCGGCCGATCCCTTAGAAAGGTGACATGCAGAACGGGAATGGCCTCGTGCGACCGAAGGGCGAGACAAACCATTATGGCGCTCGGTCCAGTGCTTGCGAGAAGGCAGGAGCTTGGAATAACCCGCCGCCATTCCGCACAAAGCCCTCACCGTGCTAACCGCGGCAAGCCAGAAACTCGTACCAGTTGGCCCATCATACGTCGGCGCCCGGCGGGCGGCGCGGTAATCGCATCGGCGCTACAGGTCGTACGGTAATGCCAAGTGTAGATGTTCGCTGCGAGGATCGAATACGTGATCCTTGGCGACACGCCCGGCAGCGCCGGCTCATGGATGGTGTTGCGCCATTAACCCGACGCTGGCGCCCGGGCCACACCGGTAGACCGGCACCGGCTTCGTCAGGCGCTCTTCGCTGCCCTTTGACCCGCCAACACATCACAAAACGGAATCCATCGGATGCAACGGATTCAAAACTCTCGTTGGACATGGCCGGCCCCAGCAGGAATGATTCCCGACATGAACCGAATGTCGTTCCAACTGCATTTCCAGCGCATTGATGCAAGCCGAAATATGGCGCGCTATTACATGCTTGCGATCCAGCCGACCTTGTTCGGCGAAACCGCGGTCGTGCGTAACTGGGGACGGATCGGCAGGCGTGGCGGTGAAAGGACCGACATGTTCGGGACCGAACAGGAAGCTGTCGCGCATTTTCTCGACCTCGCACGCCGGAAACATCGAAAGGGCTATAGACCGAGCGAAGCTGCGATGCCGTCGAACTGATCGCTCACCGCGCTGGTCCAGCAACAACATACTTCCTAATTTGCGCTAGTATAATGGTCGAAGTCCGTGGTACTTTTGCCCGTGGTTTGGTAAGCCGGTCCGGCGAGATGATCATGGGAGCGCTGTGAGACAATTTTTAATCGGCGACCAGACATTCGACGAAGACGCTCCCGAGCTTCAGGCCCGGCTCGAACGTGCTTACGCGCAGAAGCTGCGGCCACTGTGCCGGTGCAAGAACCCGCCGCTTCCCATGTACATCGCACGCGTCGACGACCTCTATTTCATCAAGCGCATGCCGCTTTCGGGGCCTGGCCATGACCCCGCATGTTCGTCCTACCAACCGCCTTACGAATTATCAGGCTTAGGATCCTTGATCGGCAACGCGATCCACATCGACGCGAGTGGGAAGGCAGCCCTAAAGCTCGAATTTGCCCTGACCAAGAAAGGCACTCGCGGCGCACCCGCGTCTTCTTCCGAGGCATCCGAGTCGGCTCTGCGCAATGAGACAAAGAAGCTCTCGTTGCGCGCCGTCCTGCACTATCTCTGGGAGGCGGGAGAGTTGACGGAATGGCGCTCGTCGTGGTCCGGAAAACGCGGCTGGGGCCGGGTTCGGACAAGCCTCATAAATGCCGCCTCACAGATGACCGCTCGCGGCGAACCGTTGAGTGACATTCTGTTCGTACCGGAAGTGTTTCATCAGGAGGACCGCGAGGGAATAGCTTCTCGCCGGGCAAACGCGCTAGCAAATGCTCTTGACGCCGGTCATGGCCCCCGGAAGCTTATGGTAACCGTGGCTGAGGTTAAGGATTTCGCGGTTGCCCGCGGCGGCCAGAAAATCGTCGTTCGCCACCTCCCTTTTCCTTTCATGATCCAGGGCTGGACATGGAGGCGATTGAGCGCCAGATACGAGACGGAACTCGAGCTCTGGCGGTCGAGCGAAGACTTCCATCTGATCATGATCGCCACCTTCGGGATATCCGCCGCGGGGATCGCTTCAATCGAGGAGATCGCCATGATGGTGGTCAACGAGAACTGGATCCCGTTCGAGAGCATCCATGAGCAACATCTCCTGGAACGTCTTTCAAGGCTGAAGCGAAAGAGCGTGAAAGGCCTGCGCTTCAATCTCTCGCGTGAACAACCGGTGGTCTCGATCACCTTGCCGGAACAACGCCCCGCGCCCGTCGCGATGTTCATCGTCCCGATAAGCGCCGGCAAAGACTACGAACTCGCCCTGAATGAGATAATTGCCGCGAGACCGGAGATGACGCCATGGATCTGGCGCATCGCCGAGGGAGAAATGCCGCCACTGCCGTGATCGCCGGCAGGTACTGCGTCGGCGCGCGTATGCTGGCGAATGGTAGGAGGAACAGTTCCACATGGGCTCCGTCCCGTCTGGATGATGCGGCTCTCCCTTTTCCGCATAGCTGCACTGCATAATAAATATTTTACCAGCCGGTCAAAATATGTGCATATTGCCTTCAGTTGATGCAGCTGATGGTTTTCCTCCCAGTGCCATCGCATCAGCTGTTCCCCTCTGGAGGTTCATTGACCTTCACACCTTAAAGGGCCCTGGTTTTCCAGTGGCCCTATTTTTCTGCGTCAGCAGCGAAGCATGAGGGAAGTTTTCTTTCGCGGCAGCCTGTCTTGCCGCACTTGCCCTCTTCGACTGAGGCAAAGAGGAGATCACCTATACCGTGGCCCGTCCCCGGACCTAGTCCTGGTTGGCGACCACCGGCAGGCTGCTTTCGTTTGAAAGACGAGTTTCAGCCTGCCGGGCGGCAGAGACGAGGCGACGCCTTGCGCGGATCGCGTGCCATTGTTGGTCGATCAGGACGCCGATGAGGATCACGCCACCCATGACAGCGAAATTCAACGACGAAGGGATGCCAAGGAGATTCACGAGATTCTGCAACTCCTGGAGCAGGACCGTTCCCAGCACGACGCCGACGATCGATCCCTCGCCACCGCGGAGCGAAAAGCCGCCGAGTACGGCAGCGGCAATCGCGTAGAGTTCATAGAACTGGCCGTGGCTGGCCGGCGAGATCGAGCGCGTGTACATGGCGAAGTAAATCGCCGAAAGCGCCGTCAGCAGTCCGCAAATGACATAGGCCGACATGACCATACGGCCGGTGCGTATACCGGAATAGCGGGCCGCCTCCTCGTTCTTGCCGATCGCGTAAAGATAGCGCCCAAAGACGGAGCGATGGAGCACAACCCACATGGCCACGGCAATGATGACGAGCGCGATGAAAGTGTTGGGAACGCCATAAAACCGCCCAGCGGTCAGGAATTCGAGCTCGGGGAAATTTTGGCCAAAAGCAAAACCCGCCGTTCCGTCGGCGGTATAGAAACGCGCCGCCCCACGATAAATCAGGAGGCCGCAGAGGGTGACGACGAAGGGCTGCAGGTTGAGCCGGGTGATCAGCCAGCCGTGGACGGCACCTATGACCGCACCGAGCACGAGAATGAGCGGCAGCGCCAGCATCCATGACATATCCTGGACCGCGATGAAATCGACGAACAGCACACCGAGAAGCGCGACGAGCGAGCCCACGGAAAGCTCGATACCACCTGTAATGATGACGAAGGCTTGGCCGATCGACAGGATGCCGAACAGGCCGATCAGGTTGGCCGTGTTGGCCAGGTTGATCGGCAGCAGGAAGCGCGGATTGATGATGGCGACGACGATGCCGACGACGACGATCAAAAGCAGCAGTCCGAGATCTTTTTTGATCATCCGAGATCCATCCCCGATACTTATTTGTACAGGCCGCTATTTTACCCGTTTGCCAACAGCAAGCAAAAGGACGCTTTCCTGGCTGATTTCGTCCTCTTCCAATATGCCGGCGATTTGGCCCTCATGCATGACGGCGATGCGGTCCGAAACGCCGATCACCTCTTCCATGTCGCTGGATATCATCAGGATCGCCACTCCCGCATCGGCAAGCGCTCGCATCAGGCCGTAGATCTCGTTCTTCGCGCCGATATCGATGCCGCGTGTCGGCTCGTCGAAGATCATCACCTTGGGGCTCATCGATAGCCATTTGGCAAGCACCACCTTCTGCTGATTGCCGCCGGACAGAGTGCCGGTTCGCGTCGAAACCGAGGGCGCCTTGATACCGAGACGAACGCGCTGCTTTTCGGCCGCCGCCTTCTCCCGTTCAGCGGAGAGCATGAAGCGGCTGGAGAGTTTGGGGAGATCGGCAAGGGTTATGTTCTGGGCGATCGGGAAATCAAGAAGAATGCCGTTGCGCTTGCGGTCCTCCGGCACGAGGAAAATGCCGCGGTCGACGGCGTCCCGGGCAGATTTGACCGCAATTTGCCGCCCGTCCTGCAGGATGGCTCCGCCGTAGCACCGATCAATGCCGAAGAGGACCCTTGCAAGCTCGGTGCGGCCCGAGCCCACGAGCCCTGCAAGCCCCATGATTTCTCCATACCGGATTTCCAGATCAACGGGACGGCCGGGATAGGCCTCGGTGCGCACGCCGATTGCCTTCAGCGCAACCGAGCCGGGCGAGCGCTGCGGTTTTGCGGTTCGCGCCGCAAGCACCCGACCGATCATCAGCTTGACCATCTGATCGTGGCCGATGTCTTGATTGGCGAGTGTGCCCACCAGCGTGCCGTCGCGCAGGACCACGACCCGGTCTGCGACGCGCTCAACCTCGTGGAGGCGATGCGAGATAAAAATGACACTGATGCCATCCGCTTTCAGCAATTTGATAATGCTCAGGAGCCGCTCGGTTTCGGCCAGCGGCAGGCTCGACGTGGGTTCGTCGAAAATGACGAGCCTGGCGTTGATGGATAGCGCCTTGGCGATTTCCACCATCTGCTGCTCGGCCAGGGAAAGCGATGCCACTGGTGTGTCGGCGGAAAAATGCGCCCCAACGCGCTTCAGGAGCGGCTTGACCAGGTCTCGCAGTCGATCTCGATCGACGAGCTTGAAAGGTCCGGCCTTCAGCGGTTCGCGGCCCAGGAAGATATTGGCGGCAACGTCGAGATTCTCAAAGAGATTGAGTTCCTGGTGCACGAAGGCAATGCCGGATGCGATGCTCGATTCCACGGTGAGGGAACGAAGCTCTGCCCCGTCGAGCATGATCGTTCCTCGGTCGGGGGTAATCACGCCGCCGAGAATCTTCATCAGCGTCGATTTTCCAGCCCCGTTCTCGCCAACGAGGCCGATGACCTCGCCAGGCATGATGTCGATCGACAGGCCCTCAAGGGCAACGACACCTGGATAAGTCTTGCCAACGCCGGAAAGCGAAAGGAACGGCGTTGCAAGCGCGTCCGGTGACGGAATGTCGGAACTATGGTTCATCGCCTGTCCATGGCTGCTAAAGCTGTCGGCATGAGACGTCTTTCGCGGCGGCGGCAAGTGCCCCGCCGCGAAGGAGGGTTATTTACCAGCCATGGCCTTCAGGTTGGCGGCATATTTGTCAACGTCATCTTTACCGATGATCACGGTCGGAATGATGATCAAGCCGTTGCTGGGAACGCCTGATTTGTCGCCCTTGAGATAGGCTGCCATCAGCTTCATGCCCTGATAGGCCCACTCGAACGGCTGCTGCACGACGGTCGCCGCGATGGTGCCTTCCTTGACGCCGCCGAGCGTGATCGGATCGTCATCAAAGCCGACGACGGTAATCTGGCCGAGTTTGCCGGCGTCGCGCAGCGCCTCATAGATGCGTGGCGTGTTGTAGGAGTAGAAGCCGACCATGCAAGTGACGTCAGGGCTGGCCACCAGCGCGTCCTCGACGTTCTTCTTTGCGCGCGTTTGATCGATATCGTCGCCGCGTACATCGGTCAACTCGATCTTCGTGCCCTTCAGGCCATCCTTCATGCCCTGGATGCGTTCCTTGGCGTTGTCGGCGCCGAGCAGGCCGACGAAGCCGATGCACTTGCCGCCGTCCGGCATCGCCTTCTTGGCGATTTCGGCTGCCTGCAGGCCAGCGTCGATGTTGGATGAACCGATATAGGCGACGCGATTGGTCTGCGGGGCGTCACTGTCGGTGGTGAAGAGAGCGGTCTGCGAGCCAATTTTATTCAGGCCGTCCGTCTGCGTCTTTGGATCGACCGCAGAGACCATGATACCCTTGACGCCAGCACTGACCAAGTCTTCCATCAGGCGTTGCTGAACGGCGACCGATGCCTGCTCAGGGTATTTCAGCTCCATCTGGTAGTCTGGCATTTCGCCCTGGGCCTTCTTCACGCCCGCTTCTGCAGCTTTCCAGAAGTCGGACGCGCCGTTGACGACGAATGCAAGTGTCGGCTTGTCGGCAGCATGGGATACGGCAATCGGCGCCGTGCTCAGCATCAACCCGGCGAAGAACAAGGCTGCATTGCGTTTCAGCTTCTTCATAACATACCTCCCGAGGGCCGCGGTTGCATTGGCCCGTTTGCGATGAGCGGCCGGCCGGATGCACGCCCCCTCCCTGGGGCCGTCGCGCGAGCGACGAGTGGCATATGTTCCGATCGCTCCCCGACGGTATACAATTATCTTAATTAGTAAATAGTATTATCAACCTGCATCAAAACATTTGATCATACTTTATATCATGCGCAATTTTTTTACTGGAAAATGCTAGAATATATAGCGTTACGGCAGTTCACTCCATTGTCAGCGCTTTCGAATGACTGCTAATGTTTATTAGCTGCCGTGCCCATCAATCCCGATCGGAGACAATTTCCAAGAATGCGAAAACCAACGGTCCAAAAGCGGAACAGGCATCCCGCCGAAAAGCCTGCCCGCGTGACGATGACAGACATTGCCGCGGCGGCGGGCTGCTCGCAGGCAGCCGTTTCCTTCGTCCTCAATGATACGCCCGGCACCCGAATCTCGCAGCAGACGCGCGACCGGGTTTGGGAGGCGGCGCGTGCGCTCGGCTATGTGGGACCGACTTACACGACGACGGCCTCCTATTCGGGAACGGACAATGTGATCGGTTTTGCGGTGGATCAGCTTGCCACCAGCCCGGAAGCGATCGTCGCGATCGAAGGCGCACGGCAAGCCTCCTGGAACGCCGGCAATGTCCTGCTGGTAACACAGACGCTCGGCGATCCTGTCATGGAGCCGAAGGCAATCGAGGCGTTGACGAACGGGGGCATATCGGCCCTTATTTATATGACGATCTATACCCGCCAGATCGAGCTCCCTTCTTATATCTACAAGCTGAAAATCCCGACAGTATTGCTGAACTGCTACACGGCGGACCATGCCTTTCCTGCCGTGGTGCCGAGCGAGATCGCCGGAGGCCAAAGCTCGACGCGGCATCTGATCATGCACGGCCATCATCGCATCGCGACGATCACCGGCGAAATCTGGATGCAGGCTGCGCAGGATAGGCTGACGGGATATCGCCGGGCGCTGGCCACCGCCGATATACCCTTCGATCCGGACTTGGTGGTTGAAGGCGACTGGTCGGCTGGCGCCGGCTATGCCGCCACGATGAAACTGCTTGCCCTGGCAGAGCCGCCGACCGCGATCTTCTGCCAGAACGACCGCACGGCCATCGGGTGCTACGAAGCGCTGAAAGACGCAGGGCTCCGCATTCCCCAGGACATGTCGGTGGTGGGTTATGATGACGAAGAGATTTCGCGACATCTCGTACCTCCGCTGACGACTTCGGTTCTTCCACATCTCGCCATGGGGCAATGGGCGATCGAACATCTCAACCCGGAAAGCGTGCCCGGCAAGCGCTATCCGATCGCAAAGCTCGAATGCTCTCTCGTGAAGCGTCATTCCGTCGCCGCGCCGCGAACCGCAGCGCGGCTGATCCACGATGGGGCGCATGCTCAGCCATAGCTCTCGGGTCTGCGCCAACGCCAAACACGGCCGGCTCTGGGCCGGAAAATTGACCGCTCTCCCTGGTTCGCAGCGACCACATGGCCGTGACCGAACCGGTCACGACACCGGTTGAAAAAGCCGAAAGAGACAATAGGTGCTGCGGCGACGAAAAGTCGACGACCGACGAAGGTCGATTGCGGTACGGGGCATCGGCATCCAGCCTGCCAGGGAAATTCAAGCGAACTGAGGAGAGGGCGCAAAGAGTGGTCAAACGTCCGGCCCGCCCGAGAAGGACGGACCGTTTGCTTGATCCAATACCCGCAGGAGCAACGGTTCACTGGAATTTTGCCATATTCTCAGGCGTCACCAGCGCCGCGCCGGAGTCGATCAAAGACTCGACCTTCTCTCCGCGAATCGCCTTTACCAGTGCATCCACACCGAGTTCAGCCATCTTGGTGGGGAACTGCGCCACCGACGCATCCTCCACTCCACTCTTTAGCGCCTCCTCTTCACCGCAACAGAAGTCGAAACCGACCAGCACAATCTTGTCGTTGGCAGTGCCGGCGTTCTTGATGGCGCGCGCCGCTCCGGCAGCGGGCGGGCCGCAAGCGGCATAAATGGCCTTCAGGTCTGGGTTCTTCGTCAGCAGATCCTCGGCGACACTGATCCCGAGTTCCTCGCTGCAGTTTGTGGCGCCTTTCCCGACGATCTTGACGTCAAGACCGTTGAGCCCCTCAAGCATACCCTTCACACGGTCATCAAGCGCCGGCACGCCGGGCACGCCCTCAAGAATCCCCATGGTGTCGCCGGCCTTAAGAACAGTTTTGAGATATTCGCCGGCGATTTTGCCTGCAGCGAAATTATCCGTCGTGGCAAGCGCCGTCCTGCCTTTCCAATCCGGAATATTGTTATCCATCAGCACGACCTTGATACCGGCCGCCACTGCCTTGTCCAGGGCTGTCGACACGGTGGGATCGACAGGCGTGAGGGCGATGCCCTGCACCCCTCGAGTCACCATTGATTCGATTTGTGCAATCTGGCCCTCGATGTCGGTTGCGGACGCACCCTGGCCGTAGATGATCTCTACCCCGGGATTTCTCTTTGCATATTCTTTGGCTGCGTTCTCCATTGTTGCAAAGAACGGTACGGGGAATTTCGTTATAAAGCCGAGTTTCACCGGCTCCTGCGCCAAGGACGGGACTGCGGCGACGGCCAGGAGCGCAAGAGCTCCCAGCAGGGATTGCGGTTTCATGATACACCTCCCACGTTTTCGACCGCCCTCCTCTAGAGCGATCTCGTTGTCCGCTGCCCCCACGAAGCAGCGATCTCCCTTAAGCCTCGGCGCCGACAATCATCGCGACAACGTCCTGCTTGTTTGCTTCCGTTGGCTTCAATTCGCCCACCTTCCGACCCTGCCGAAGCACAACCGCCCGATCGGCGATTTCGACCACATGCTCCATGTTGTGCGTGATGATGATCACGGCGTTGCCGTCGGCTTTGAGCTGTTTGATAAGGTCAAGAACCTGGCGAGACTCGCGAAGACCGAGGGCGGCCGTCGGTTCGTCAAGAATCACCAGCTTGCGCGCAAAAACTATGGCGCGCGCGACCGCGATCGCCTGTCGTTGTCCGCCGGACATCAGCGCGACCGGCGCATCGAATCTCGGCAGCTTAACCTTCAGACGATCGATAACACTCGCCGCTTCCTGCCTCATCGCGGCCGTGTTGAGGAAGCGGAGCGGACGCGGCAACCAAGAGGGAAAAGCGACTTCCCGTCCGCAATAGAAATTCTGTACGGGGGTCAGGTTGTCGAAAAGCGCCAGATCCTGATAGACGGTTTCGATGCCGGCGCGGCGGGCGGCTGCCGTCGAATGGAGCGATACGGGAGCACCATCCACGAGGATTTCTCCTTCGTCGAGGCTATGAAGCCCGCTAATGCATTTGACGAGCGTCGACTTGCCGGCGCCGTTGTCACCCAAGAGAGCGGTTACCTCACCTGAATAGGCATCAAAGCTTACATTTTTCAGGGCGTGTATTGCGCCGAAGCGCTTCTGGGCGTTTCGAACCGAAAGTGCCGGTGTGATGGATGTCGGGCTCATCGTGCGCTCGCCGATTGAAGCACGCGGGCGCGTGCTTCAAGATGGTTACGGAGCACGTCAGCCTCCACGGCGATGACGATAACGAGCCCAATCGCGATCATTTGAAAGAACACGTCGACGCCGAGAAGGTTAAGGGCGTTGCGGATGACGCCGATCAGCACGGCGCCGATCAGGGCGTGGCCGAGATGACCTCGTCCGCCCAGGAAGCTAGCGCCACCGATAATCACCGCAGCAATCGTGTCGAGCTCCAAAAGATTGCCGTAGATTGGCGAGGCGGCGGCGGTCCGGCCCGCGAGCAGCACCGCGCCGAGGCCTGCACAAAAGCCGGAAATAATATAGGTCGAAAGCAAAATGCCCCTTACCGGTATGCCCATGCTTCTGGCAGCACTCGGCGAGCCGCCGACCGCATAGATCCATCGGCCACAGACCATCGACTTCGTCAGGATCAGAAAAAGAAGCCCGAACATGCCGACGACAAAGAATGAATTGGGCACGCCAAGCGTCGTACCGCCGCCGATCGCCGTCACAGCGTCGGGCATTCCGCGCATGGTGGTGTGGCCTGGCGCCAATGCAAGTGCCAGGCCGCGGCAGATACTCAAGCTTGCAAGGGTAATGATAAAAGGATGTGGCAGCCGCCCGTAGACAAAGACCACGCCGTTGACCGCACCGACAGCCGTACCCGCAACCAGCATGGCCGTAATGACGACGATTGAGGAATCAACCTGCTGGTAGACGAGTCCGCCGATGACTGTCGCCAGCGCAAGATTCGAGCCGACAGACAGATCGATCCCTCGCGTCAGGATAACGAGCTGCTGCCCCATCGCCACAACGGCAATCACTGCCGTCTGCGCCAAGATGTTCCCCAGGTTAACGGGCTTTAGAAAAGCCGGCGTGATCAAACTGACGACGGCGATGAGCAATATCAGGATCAACAACGGGCCAAGGCTCAACAGCTTCAGTCCCAATGAGATGCCAGATTGTCTCGGGCGGAAGGTTGCTTGCGAACCACCAGGCCGCGACGAATTCTGAGGCAGAATCCCGGAGTCTTCCAATTTCCCCTAGCCTCCCCTGTTTTTTATACATAAGAAACATATGATACACGTACGTCAACTTGTTTTTTATGGATATCAAACCATACCTGGAGTTGCGCCATGAGAACCGATACGACATTCAAGCGGGCATTCAATGATATGATCGAGATCATTCGAACACTCGATCTTGGGGAGGAATTGCCGTCCGAAAACGCACTGCGCGCCCAGCTTGGCGTGAGCAGAACAACGGTGCGAAAGGTGCTGGCAGGGATGGCCGCACGTGGGATCATTATGTCTGAAGCCCACCGACGGATTATACGCAAGCAGCCGCGGCAGAAAGAGCGCTATCCGAAGGAAGAGACCTTGGCAATTTCGGAACAGGTCGAGACGAGCTTCATGGAATGGATGCTGCGCGGTGATGCCTGTCCGGGCACAGAAATCAATGAGACGGAATTGGCCCGGAAATTCGGCGTCGCGACAACGATTATCCGTGAATTTCTCAACCGATTTCAGAAATATGGGCTGATCGAGAAGCGTCAGAATGCCGGCTGGGTTTTTAAAGGGTTCACGGCCAGTTTCGCGCTCGAACTGTTCGAGATCAGAGAGATGTTCGAAATGCGCTCCGCCCGGCTGTTCGCCACCCTGCCCGACGGGTCGCCCGTCTGGAAACAGATCCAGGCCATGCGAGCGGCGCATTTGGAGCTGCTCGCAGATATTGACGCTCGATTTCAGGATTTCTCGGAGCTGGACAGCCGATTTCACCGGCTGATTACGGCAGTCGCGCCAAACCGCTTTATCGAAAGCTTCCAAGACGTTATCGCCATGGTCTTCCACTACCATTATCAGTGGAACAAGCGCGATGAACGCGCGCGGAACGAGGTTGCCATCAGGGAACATCTCGCGTTGATCGAAGCCCTTGAAAGCCGCAACGTCGCCTCGATCGATCGCGCCTGTCGACTGCATCTGACGTCCGCCCGCGAGACTTTGCTTCGTTCGATCATGCAGTAACCTTGAGATGCACGCGGCACTCATGGTCCAATGCGGAAAAGGCTTGATTGGTTTGAAGTGTCTCGTCCGCCGATGTGCCGATCACGGAAAAAGCATAAAAAGACGATCTGCCGCTGCGCAGCAAGGGGGGTCCCGTTGGCGTGCGGATGTATCTCCGACAACAATTAGGTCGTCCAAGCCATCCCCCACAACCGCGCGGCGGAAAATGCTTCCTGCAATGGCGAGCCCCTCTGCTTGGAGCTCGAGCCACCGACAGCTTCAACGTTCAAATCGCGCCAGCATCCGCTTCAGTTGTGCGTTTTGCAGTTGAAGCTTGTTCGCCAGTTGCTCCCGGAGCAAGCTGATCTCTTTATCGAGGCTCATCGCTTCATCAGACAGTGCGGGAACGCCTGGAGACTCATGCCGAACGACCCCAGTCTCGGCTTTCCTGCTGCGGCTGCCCCGTTTTCGGGTTGCGCCTCGGCGGGTCTGCGAGGGTCTCGAAGCGTCGTATGCGAGCACGTCGGTGTCATCAGATACAACCGAATTAGCAGCTTCCAGCGGCTTGGCGCCTTCAATAACCGGCGCGCCCTGTTCCTGCAGCTCACCAGACCTCGCACCAGATTGATCGTGAGGCCGCAGCTCCTCGCCTGCTGGGCGGTCTGTGAATCGCAATCCTTCGTCGTCCGCCGGTGCAGTCGGCCTGTCGACGGTCGACATTTCCGGCGTCACATCACCGGTCGAGTTGTTTTCTTCCTTCGGAAGCCGTCGCGGTGACACCAACCGAGCAAGAAGTTTCCATGGAGACGCCATTCTATTCGACCTCGCGTTACCCCACATGCAGTTGCGAATTCAAGTCTTGGCGGCAACGGGAACTGTCGCCAGACGCACATCTCCATAAACACGGAAATGTGCCGGCAACCGTTGGTCAAACGAGGTTGAGCCGCTTTCGCAATTCGGCATTTTCGGCGCGAAGCTTCTCAGCCAACAGCTTACGCAGTCCTCGATTTTCCTCTTCCAGCTGCAGTAGGTCCGCCATCTCATCGATCACCCCCGTTATAGGTGCGCTCTCGATTTGCACCGCCTTCGGAGTCCGTTTGATTCGCCCACGCTTGGCGCTGTTCACGACGTCATCGGCCTTGACCCTGCGTCCTCTCTTCGGTTTTCCGGCTGCCGTCTTGGCAGCATCCGCGGGCTCTGCCGCAACTTCGGCTGACCGGGTTTCAACGGCCACCTTTTTTGCGCGAGGTTTGCGCTGCTTCTTAATCGTCGCGGGAGCCGTTACCGCTGGGGCGTCAGCAACAATTGTCGTATCTCGTTCGTCGGCCATTATGGTCTCCTGTAAAGCCGCTTCAGTTGTCCGCTGTCGGGCCGGCAGTGTCAACACTCCCGGCTGTCCCCGTTCGGGCAGAGATAGCTCACCGCCTGGTTTGCCAACCTGGAAGCCTACCGGCGGAAAGAGCATTGCCTCTTCCTGCACATCTTGAGCGATGGACTTGAGATCCATGTCTCCCCAGATCGAATTCGATTTGCTCTCGGTTCTTCGCCGACCCGATTTGTGTTCGACAACAAAACTGCGTTGGAGTTTTTTCACTAAGAGGCCTTGGGTGTCTGCGGTGATGTTCCAGCGATGTCTTCAGCACCGCGACGGACTCCGTAGATAACGGCTGTCGCGCTGCCGGTCTAGACCCATGACGCGCCCCGCCATGCACACGGCTCTGACGGATCGTCCTCCGCTCGAAGTCATCACGACGTTGAGGGAGATGTCCTGTCCGTGCTTCAAAACACGACCGAAAGCGTATGATTGTGCTGGGTCGCTCTTGCGAGGCAATCAGCGGGGATCTCCAGTATGCGCGGCCTTGTTCGGGGGTTCAATAAGCAAGCCCTTAGATCAGGACGCATTAGGTTGGTATATCAGATCATTATGAGCCGCTTATCGTCGCGAGGGACAGCATAATGATCCGGGTGACAACTAGAGCCCGTCTACAATCGACAGGATGGACGCGCATCATTCCGCGCTCCGTAGCAGAACCGTCAAGGGTCCTCCGTTCCACTTGAACTCTCTAATACTGGATGCTATGTGCGACGCCGGGTCCGCAGTTCACCCAGGCATCGCCGTTCCCCCGAACACGCTAAACCTGCCTGTCAAGATAGATATGGACACCAATCCGTGCCATGTCGGAAGGGCGATCGCCGATGATCCTTTTGGACGGCACGACCGAAGGATAGGTCATGTCCAGAAAACTGATACCGCTTAATCTGAGCGACGTTTCGACGTTTGCCAAATCGGTGAGATCGCAATTGTCCAACCAAGATGGACTCCCGTCCCACCTCGAATTGTTGAATATCCTCGCCAAAGCTGCTGGGCTCGGCAATTTCCAGAATTTGCGAGCGACGGTGAAAGGTGCGGGGGATCCGGCACCAAGCCCACCCGACGACAAACTGTTTCAGCAACCTTCCGATATCAATCAGAGGCTGGTGGAGAGAATTGCCCGCTGCTTTGACAAGGGCGGCCGATTGCTGCGTTGGCCGGCGCGACGCACTGACCAGATCGTTGCGCTTTGGATATTGTGGGCGCAGATTCCGGCAGCACGCGAGTTCTCTGAGCCAGATGTAAACATCCTGCTCAATGAGCGCCATGACTTCGGCGATTACGCACTTCTGCGCCGCGAGCTCTGTGATCTCGGGCTGATGACCCGGACGCCGAACGGACGAGTCTACAGACGCGTCGAACGACCAATGCCTAGCGACGCGGCAGCGGCGCTCCGTCTTATCTTGCGCTGATCAGTCCAATCGGCACTGATCCCGATCCCATTCTCGTGATCGGCGGTGGCGAGGGCTTTATGATGAAGTCCGACCCAGGCTCGTCTCGCAAAGAATGCAAGCGAAATTTGGCCCATCCGTCAGGCGGATGTATCTGACAGGCTATGTGGGGCTGATTGCTGGAGTTCAGGTCTTTCGACCGGTGACCGGCAGCGTCTTGTGAGGGATCGAACCTGTGCGTGGGGAGTTAAGGAGCTCGCTTCACCTCGGCTTTTCGTCGCTCCTGGTTCAACCTGTTGCTCCGGCTGCCTGTCGAGCTTGGACGTGGTCTGGAGAACTTGGAGGCGATGGAGCAAGAGGTCAGGAACCCTCTGCTAGCTGCGGCTGTCAGCGCGTCGATATCTACAGCAACGGTGGTTAGCCGCGTTTGTCGCGTGGCTAGCGGACCGTTGCCGTGATGCGCGTCTCTCATGGATGAGGCAGAGGCGGCTCACGCCGCCTCCTCCTCGTCGCGGTTCGGCTGCAAGGAATGCAGGTAATCGACGGCGCGCTGCGCATGTGCTGCCGCTGAAAAGATGGCACGCTTGTCGTTGCCCAGAACCTTGAGCCAGCCGTCGAGGTAGCTTGCGTGGTCGGGTCGTGGTTCGAGCTCGGGGACGATGCCGAGATCGGCGCAGAGAAACGCGCTGCCGAGTTCGGCAATCAGCTCCTCACGGGCACGTTCGCTCCTGCCTTTTGCGTAGCGGCTGAGATCGCGATCAAGCCTTCGTGGTGCGCCGGTCCAGTGCGTCATCTCGTGACTGAGGATGGCGACATAGGAGGCATCGTCCCTGAAGGCATCCAGGCATGGCATCTGGATGTAATCACGCTGAGCGGCATAATAGGCAGCCGTACCTCCGTGCCGGATCAGCGCACCGGTATTGGCAAAGAAGCGGCCGGCATTGCCGATGCGGCTCATTGGATCGACGACAGGTGCGATGTCATCAAAACGCCCGTCGAGACCGGCGATCTGATCGGTGTTGAACACTGTGTAAGCTTTGAGGAATGGAATATCCTGTTCGACCTCAGTGCCAGTCTCCGTCGTTTCAGTGCGGATGAACGAACTGGCGAAGATCACGGTTGTGCCGGTTTCGCCCTTGCGGACGGCGCCGCCGAGCTCGATTGCCTGGCGAAACGTCATCCAGCTTGATGAGGCAAAACCACGGGCGATGGCTTCGGACCAGAGGAGAAGGACGTTGATCCCGGAATAGGGTTGACCGTTATGGCGCAGTGGCCGGCTGACCTCGCCCGTCGCATGTCCCGTCGTCCAGGGCTTGGTCCACGGCCGCACGCCACGTTCGAGATCGGCGATGATTTTGGTGGTGATGCGGCTATAGATATCGGATCGTTGATGGGATGGCTGCCTGCTCATGTCTGAACCTCCGTTTCGAGGTCGCGGCCATCGCGACCTGCTACGGCGGTCCGAAAGCCAGGCTGCAAGCGCAGCCTGCACCCGCAGGGCCGCAACGTAGTGGAGGACGGCAAGGCCGTTGCGGGCGGCGCGAGCCTGGCAGGACCAGAAGCCGAGGCAGGACGCAATGGCCGCAATAGGATCGGCAAGTGTTGATGCAGGCAGACGTGGCAGATCTGCGAGGTGTCAGGCCGTCGCTCACGCCGCAGATGGACCGCGGCAATGAGGCCCACCTGGCCGGCCGCGCCAGTAACCCGGCGATATCGACAACGTCGCCACGCAACGCCGAGACGATCCTGAAGTGGATGCCGCTCACCGCTTCAGCTCGAAGGCCAAGTTTGGCAGGTCCGATCAGGCGCTGATGCCTATAGCGGACGGAGTGCAGCGTCCCATCAAGGTTGGACTGCCAGTCATTGGCCCTGTGCCCAGGCCTCCGGACGGGTTAGCTCATGCGTCTGGCCCGCCTTGGCCGTATCGGCCAGAAAAGTGCACTGAGCGGCCTTGAAGGTCAGCCAGTGTGGATTGCAAGCAAATCGGCATAAACTGTCGGATTGCTCGCCAGCACCGGATGGCCCTGCAGCAAGGCTTCGCCCTCAGCCGGGAAGGCTAGACGGGTTCCACCGGCTTCCTTGACGAGGCAGTAGCCGGCCATGCAGTCCCAGGCACGCATGTGGGGCTCGTAGTAGCCAACAAGCCGCCCCGCGGCCACATAGGCCAGCATCAAGGCGCCCGAGCCATTGCGGATGAAGTTGCCACCCTTGGCAAGCAAAGCAGACACAATTGCGCCTACCCGCTCCGGGGTTACATAGGAATTGCAGCCAATGCCGGTCATTGCATTCTGCAAAGTCCGTGACGGATCGAGGCTGAGTTTCTTGCCGTTCAGGCTCGCGCCCATGCCCGCCGCCGCTGCGTAGAGTTCATCATCGCACGGGACGTGGATCACGCCGATCACGGGCATACCGCGGTGCAGAACGGCAATCGATACACACCATGTCGGCATGCCATTGACGAATGGCGCTGTTCCGTCAATCGGATCGACAACCCATGTCAATCCCGACCCCCCTTCCTGATAACCGTATTCCTCGCCGAGAAATCCGTCTGCCCCAAAAGCTTCCGCCACGCGCTCTCGTATGAATGTCTCGACGTTGCGGTCGGCAATTGACACGACGTCCTGCAGATCCCGCTTCGTTTCGATCACGAGTCTGTCGCGCCCGTTGAAATAGTCGAGCGCCATAGCGCCCGCCTCCCGCGCAACGGCTTTGGCAAAGACAAAGCGTGTATCAAGTTCCGTCTGTTGCGACATAATGCTGGTACTCCTTGCAATAGTTCAGGTCGTTGAGTGGTTTAAGAGGTCGGCGTCGAAGTGGATGGGCGAAGCGGCCGATCAGGGGGGTGATTAGAATCGCTGCTCAGATGTATCGGCAACGGACATCAAGAACCTGCGCAAGAAAAGGCGCAGCCGAATCTCAGGCCTTCATCTTCAAGCTGTCGCGAATGTTCAACTCGCGTTGCTGCTCAGGAAGATCAAGCCGATTCACATCAATGGCGCTCATACCCGCCCGTCGAGCTGCTTCGAGACCTTGTTCGCTATCTTCGAACACGACACACCGGGCTGGTTCTATTCCCAATAGAGCGGCCGCCTGCAGAAACAGGTCTGGGGCCGGCTTTGGATTTGCCACGTCATCGATCGTGACCAACTCGTCGAAATATTCCCGCAGGCCCGTTCCATGCAGGGTCGCAGTGACAATTTCCCGCGAACCGCCGGAGGCAACAGCCATGGGACGCACGCCGGCCAACCGGCGAACCGTCGCAGCAACCACATGCACTTCACGCACTCTGTGTAGATTCTGAAGAAAGTGCGATCGCATGGTGGCGATGACGGATTCGCGATCGAGCACAACGTCGAATTCTCGCTCAAAGGCCTCCATAAGGACCCCTTCAGACATTCCCGCCCGCATCAAATACCAGGCCTGATTCATCGGTTTGCCGGAATGGGCAAAGCCGGCTGCCCATGCGTCCGCATAGACAGGGGGCGTGTGAACAAGTGTGCCGTCGCAATCAAAAATCACGGCCTCGAAATCATTTTCCAGCGATAGAATATCAATCATACCTAATCCTTCCGGCGGGCGAACATCGGTTTAACGCAAGGGCTCCATACAGGCTCGTTCTGTTAGGCGGTCATCGAACGCAGGCTGGCCCAGGATTTTGCCTCAGAGTCTCTCACGTGCTGATAAGGGCGATGCCGCGACTTCGGAAGCCGAGCGTAGCGTCGGACGCGACCGGTAAAATGCGGTCGACGGCGTGGTCGACGATGAAGAGCGTGCCGACGTCGGTTTCGACCTCATACTCGACATGATCTCCGAGATAGGCCGAATGCAGGATGCGGCCGGCAAGCCCGTGCCCCCGCCCCTCGGAAAGCGCGATGGCGCCGGGACGAACGGCAAGGCTCGCCGCACCCGGCGTCGCTCTACCCGCCGGCACACGATGTCGGAAACCACCAATGCGGATGTCAGCATCGGCGCCATCGATACCAACCACCTCGCAGGGGATCACATTCGCCTCTCCCATGAAATCCGCGATGAAGGCGGAAGCCGGCGCTTCATAGAGGTCGCGCGGGGCGCCGGACTGGGCGACTTCGCCATCTTTCATGATGATGATGCGGTCGGACACGGCAAGCGCCTCATCCTGATCGTGCGTGACATAGACGGCGGTGAAGCCGAGGCGCTGCTGGAGTTCGCGGATATCCGTGCGTACCTTGCGGCGCAGGCGCGCATCGAGGTTGGAAAGCGGCTCGTCGAGCAGCAGCACCTGCGGTTCCAGCACCAGCGCGCGGGCGACGGCGACGCGCTGTTGCTGGCCGCCGGAGAGTTCGGCGGGCAGGCGATGGCCCATGCCGGCAAGGCCGACCAGTGCCAGCCCCTCCTCCGCCTTCTCGCGCGCTTCCTTGCGGCTGAAGCCCGAGGATTCCAGGCCATAGGCGACGTTGTCGCGCGCATTCATGTGCGGAAAGAGCGCATAGGACTGGAAGACCATCGAGACATCGCGCTCATTGGCCGGCAGCATGGTGACGTCCTTGCCGCCGATCAGTATTTTTCCGGCCGAAGGATGTTCGAGGCCGGCAAGCATGCGCAGCGTCGTCGTCTTACCACAGCCGGAGGGGCCAAGCAGGGTGACGAGCGTACCGCGCTCGATGGTGAGCGAGAGGTCGGGAATGGCAGTGAAGGCTCCAAATGTTTTGCGCACGTTCTGGAAGACAACGGAACCGGCTTTGGGATTAATCATGCGATTTTCTCCTGGCGAGAGGAAGCGGATGTGGCAAGGCCGGCGACGCGGTTTTCACGGCGCAGGCGCCGTTCGCCCACGATGAGCTGGAAGCAGGCGATGACGGTGATCATCACGACGATCAGCATGGTGGAATAGGCGATGGCCACGCCATATTCCCCGTTCTCGACGAGGCCGACGATGTAGGAGGTCGCCATATTGTACTCGGCGCTGACGAGGAAGATGACGGCGCTGATGGAGGTGATTGCGCGCACGAAGGAATAGACGAGCGCGGCGGTGATGGCCGGGCGTAAAAGCGGCAGGATGACCTTGCGGATCGTGCGGAAGCTGTTGGCCCGCAGCGTCAGGGAGGCTTCATCCAGGCTCTTGTCGAGCTGGCTCATCGCCGCGATGCCTCCGCGCACGCCGACCGGCATGTTGCGGAAGACGAAGCAGGCGATCAAGATCAGTGCCGAGCCGGTCATTTCCAAGGGCGGCAGATTGAAGGCCATGATGTAGCTGACGCCGATGACTGTGCCGGGAATAGCAAAGCTCATCATGAGGGCGAATTCGAAGGCATTCTTCCCGACGAATTTTTGACGCACGATAATATAAGCCGTCAGTAGGCCGACGGCGGCAGTCAGCGGAGCAGAGACCAACGCGATCTCGATCGTCGTCCAGAACGAGTTCCAAGCGACGCCCGTCCAGGCGATCCCATTTTCGAAGCTGATCGAGAAGGCCTTGGCGTAGTGGTCGAGCGTCAGCGAGTTGTCGAGACCCCAGGTTTTCACGAAGCCGCCGACCAGGATCATGCCGTAGATGACGAGCGTGAAGAGGATCCACGGGATGACGACGGCGTGAACGCCGATCGACAGCCCTCGCGGCAGAGCGATGTGCGATCCGCTATCGCCCTTGCCGGTGACGGTGGCGTAGTTTTTGCCCGACAGCCAGACGCGTTGGGCGAGGAAGGCGGAGAGCGTGAATAGCAACAGCACCGTGGCGAGTACGGCGGCGCGCGACGGATCGTTCTGCGACCCGACCACGGCGAAGAAGATCTCGGTCGAAAGCACGCCATGGCTGCCGCCGAGCACCAGCGGATTGCCGAAGTCGGCCATGCTTTCGATGAAGCCGATGAGGAAGGCGTTGGCCAGACCGGGCTTCATCAGCGGCAGCGACACCCGCCGGAACGTGCGCCAACGGTCGGCGCGCAGCGTCGTGGACGCCTCCTCCATCGACGGGCTGACGCCCTCGACGACTCCGATCAGCACGAGGAACGAGATCGGCGTGAAAGACAGCACCTGCGCTATCCAGATGCCGGTGAGACCGTAGAGCCAACGGCCGGGCTCGATGCCGAAGAGTCCCGACAGCCCCTGCGTGACGACACCGGCGCGGCCGAAGAGCAGCGTGAGCGCCAGACCGATGACGAAGGGTGGAGTGATGATCGGCAGGATCGTCAGCAGCCGCAGGCCCTTCTTGAAGGGAAACCGCGTGCGGGTGGCGACAAGCGCGAAGGCGAGGCCAAGCAGGGTCGAGCCGAGGCCGGTCATGATGGCGAGCCAGAGCGTACGCCAGGCGACGCCGCAGCGACCGGCGCCGATCACACAGTTGAGGCTCCAGATGCTCGGATCCTGCACGTTCCGGATGAAGTTATCCGCATTGAACGAGCCGTCGAAATCCTGCACCGATCCGATGAACATGCTGCCAATCGGGTAGAAGACGAAGACCGCGACGAGGAAGACGAGCAGCGCGATCGCGCTGACGACAAAGGCATCGCCCTTCATGACACCGCGTTCGGCAAGGCCGAAGGCGAAGAGCAGCACGAAGGTGATCGCAGAGAGCACCGCACCCGCCCCCATCGAAGCCTGACCGTTCGAGAGCGGGCCGAAGAGCATTTCGCTCACCGTCCAGGTCCAACCGGAAAAGCCGACGGCGAGGCCCTGGAGCGACAGGAAGAGGACGCCGATCGCGCCGGTCCAGGCGAGCACGGCGCCGCGGCGCATTGGGTCTGCCGTGCCGCGGGCCACGATAGCCAGGAGAAGGAGCACGAGCGCAGCGGCAAGCCACAGCCGGCCGTGCGCGAAAATCTGCACGACGCCGGGGGCGGCTTCCGGAGAAAGGGGGAAACCGGCCAGCCAACCGAGTCCGAAGAAGCCGTTCTCGATCCGATACCAGGGCAATAGGGTCAATGCGACCACGCCCAGGATCAGGACCACGTCCAGCCTGCGATTGCCATGTCTCATGGCTGACCTCGCTGTCTTGAGTGTGAGGAGGCGGCGCCCGGGGAGACGGGCGCCGCCGGTCTGGACATCAGTTGGCGGCGGCGCCTATTTCCCGATCCCAGCGTTCCAGCAGTGCCTTGCGCTTCGTCGGCTCGCCATAGGTCTTGAAGTCGTAGTCGATCAGCTTGATGTCCTCGAAGCGCGGCGCCTCCTTCGGGATTGCGGCGCTCTTGTTGGACGGCAGCTGGAAGGACTTGGCATCCTTCATGCGCGACTGAACTTCCGCCGTCAGCGCCCAGTCGTACCAGATCCTCGCATTGTCGAGATTGCGGGCGCCCTTGATGATCGACATGGAGCCGATCTCGTAGCCGGTACCTTCGCAAGGCGTAATCGACTTGACCGGGAAGCCTTCGGCCGTCTGCGCCACAGCATCGTGGACGAAGACGATGCCGAGCGCCGTCTCACCGCGTGCTGCGGCCTTGACGGGTGCCGATCCGGACTTGGTATATTGCGATATGTTGCCGTTCAGCTTCTTCAGGTAGTCGAAAGCCTGGTCCTCGCCCATGATCTGCACGAGAGAGGCGAGCGCCGTATAAGCGGTACCAGAAGAATTCGGGTTCGCAATTTGGATTTCGCCCTTCAGTTCCGGTGCCAAAAGGTCGGCCCAGCAGACTGGCTCCTTGTAGCCTTTGGACTTGAAGATTTCCGTGTTGTAGCCCCAGCCCAGCGCGCCGGCATAAACGCCGACGGTCTTGTAACCGGAGCTTTCGGCCTGCTTCTTCGCCCAGTCGTTGAGTTCATCGAGCTTCGGCGACTTGTATTCGAGGGTCAGATTTTCCGAAGCCGCCTGAAGATGCGGATCGCCCGTGCCGGCCCACCATATGTCTGTCTTCGGATTGCGAGCCTCGGCGCGCACCTTGGCATAGGTCTCGCCGGACGAAAGGCGAACCATGTTCACCTTGATGTCGCTATGCGCCTTCTCGAAATCGCCCTTCATCTGCTCGCAGATGACAACGTCTGCCGAGCAGATGAGGTTGAGTTCGCCAGCCGCCTGCGCCGGTAGCGCCCCGAGCGCCGTGCCGGCGAAAAGCACGAGGGAAAGGGTCTTCATTTTCATGGGGCATCCTCCTTGTTGCCTGGGTTAGATTTTCGCACGAACAAAACACAGCAGAGCCATCGGCCTGCCCGCGTCGGCGTGTGCATGTTTCTGGGTTGTGGTTTGTCTGAATGCCTTGATCAGTTCGTCGCGGCGATTTCCGCATCGAACCTGCGGAGCAGTCGGCTTCGTTCATCCGGCGAGCCGAAGGTGGCGAAGTCATAGTCGACCATCTTGATCATCGAGATATCCGGGGCTGCAAGCGGCAGGGTGGATTTCGCGTTGGATGGAACTTGGTTCTGGCCGGACGCCGCGCCCGTACCCTGCCCTTCCGGGCTCAGCGCGAAATCGACGAAGCGCTTTGCTTCCTCGATATGCCTTGCGCCTTTGACGATGCTCACGGCGCCGATCTCGTAGCCGGTGCCCTCGCAGGGTGCGACGATGACGAGGGGAAAGCCCGCTTGCTTCTGCGTCACGGCATCATGCATGAAAGAAATGCCGATGAGCGTTTCTCCTCGCGCCGCCGCCTTGATCGGCGCAGCCCCCGAGGGTGTGTAACGTTCGATATTGCGATTGAGCGCAGCGAGATAACGGAAAGCCTCATCCTCGCCGAAGAGCTGAACCAGCGTCGCAAGCGTCGTGAAGGCGGTGCCAGACGAATTCGGATTACCGCTCTGGATGCGGCCGCGATAGGCGACATCCGTGAGGTCCTTCCAGCAGGTCGGCGCGGGCAGCTTCAGCTCGCGCAGCAGGTCGGCATTGTAGGCAAAGCCGAGCGCCCCCGCATAAATGCCGGCTGAGCGGCCGCCAGACATGGCGAAGAAGTTCTGCGCCCAGGGCAGCATGTCGCGCTCATGGGCCGGCTGGTAGGGTTCGAGCAGATTTTCAGAACCGGCCTGCAGATGAGTATCGCCCGTGCCGCCCCACCAGACATCGACGGTAGGTGCTGTTTTCTCCGCGCGGATCTGATTGAGAATATCGCCGGTGCTCTTGCGTGTCACCGAAATTTCGAGCCCGGTCTTCGCCTCATAGGCCGTCTTCATCGCGGCACACCACGTCTCGTCCACCCCGCACAGAACGGTGAGCGACGGTGCTGCGATGCCGGTGCTGGCGCTCGCCAGCCACAAAGCTGCTACCGCGCTGAAAGCGGTGATGCCTCTCACAACTTCCTCCCATTGGACCTTGCGTCCCAATCTCCGTAATCAGGATGTCACATCTGCTTCCCCGCGCAATCGAAGAATGGTTACGGTTCTTACAGCCGGAGCCGGTATCACCCTCGAAAAAATGACAAAGGTTACAAATGTGACAAACCGCATAACACGAGCTCGCTTTGAAGATCGTGACATCTCTGCCTATAATAGGCACGGGAGGACGTGCATGTGTTGAATGAGAGGATAACCATCCTGATCGTCGAGGACGATCCGGACATGGCGGAGCTTATCTCCGACCTCATAGAGGCGGAAGGTTGGACAGCTCTAACCGCGCCATCCGCGGAAGAGGCCGCGATCGTCCTTTCGCGCGAAACCGTGCATCTCGTGCTCGTCGACCATAACCTGCCCGGCACATCCGGACGCACCTTCGCGCAGCGCCTGCGCGCGCAGGCCAATATCGGCATTGTCATGGTGACCGCTGCAGGCAGCGCCGTGGACCGGGTGCTGGGTCTCGAAACCGCGGCAGACGACTATGTCGTCAAACCCTTCGAGCCCATCGAATTGACGGCCCGTATCAAAGCCGTGCTGCGCCGGACGATTCCCTCGCTGAAGCCGGAGCGCGAAAGCGAGCGGGAGCATGAACCCACATCCCTGAAGCTCGGCGAATGGTCGGTGGATCTCAAGAGCCGCCGCGCCATCTGCCGTACCGACCCCGCCAAGTCGCTCACGAGCGCCGAATTCGCGCTGCTCGAAATCCTCGCCGAAACGCCAAACACACCCGTTAGCCGCGCGCATATCCTCGATCGATTGGGCGCGGAAAGCGAGCGCTATATCGACCGCAATGTCGACGTGCTCGTGCTGCGTCTGCGTCGCAAGATCGAGCGCAATCCAGACCTGCCGCGCCATATCAAGACGCGCCGCGGCAAGGGCTATATTCTCGACACAGACGATAGCGAGACCGCACCGTGATCAGCCGTCCGTTCCTCTCCTCCATCGCCTTTCGGCTGCCCTTCGCCATCGCCTTCATCTGCGTGCTCGTCTTCAGCCTTGCGACCATTGCCGTCTACGGCCTGCAGCGGGCGCGCCAAGAAATGGCCGCCTATGGCTTGCAGGCGTTTTCGGCTCTCGCCAAGGCCTCGCTGGTCTCGCGGCAGGTTTCAGACCTCGTCTCCAGCGCACCCTTCCTCATGAATTCGACCTCACCCTACCGGGTCTCTAGCGAAAGCCGCTCGGTCGTCCTGCAGGTCGATGCGCTTTTGCGCGCGATGCAACCTGAAAACGACCGGGCTGCCGTACGGGGTTTTGCCAGCAGCCGCATCGTAGAGCTGCTGGAAACCATCCGCACGCAGACGACGACGCTTGCGGGCGACGCGGAATCGGCCCAGCAGCACAAGGCGGAGGCCGCGGCAGCACTCGGCGAGATCGCGACCGGCAGCGGCATTGGGGATGCAGGTTTCCGCAGTCGGCTGAACGCCATCGTCCAATCCGCCTCCAATTCGGATAGCCTCTTCCAGCTCGGCGAATTGCGCCGGCGCTACGTCTCGGAGACCGCCCCGCGACTCGAACGCGCCGCGCCGGACACCCGGGTCGCCGCCGCCGAGCTTGCGCCTTACGAACGGATCTTCGAGGCACAGACGCGTTATCTGCTCGAAATGTTCGCCATCCGCGCCGCAGTCTCGCGCCTGCACAGCGTCTCACGCGATCTGTCGCATGCGACGGAAACCCAAAGCGAGGCCGTTGCCCGCAACCTCAGTGACGACCTCGTCTCGACCTCCGATGCATTGAGCCGCATCCTCGTCATCGTCGCTGTTGCCTCGCTGTTGGTCCTGGCAATGGCCGTGGTCTCGATCCGATCGGTCATGCGTGTCTCACGCGGCATCGTCTCCCTTTCGAACGGCATGAACGCACTGGCAGAAGGGCGCAAGGATGTTGATACGCCTCGCTATGACGGCACGGAAACCGAGCTGGTGCGCCTGCTCGAAGCTTTCCGCGCATTCCGGGAGAGCGTCGAGCGCGTGACGCGGCTTCGGCGTACGGCGGAGGCCGCCGCACGCACCATCCGCTCCACCTTCCGCAGTATGAACGAAGGCATCGCGCTATTCGATCCGCGCGGCCGGCCGATCACCATGAACCGGCGTGTCATCGAGCTGGTGGGCTGGTCTGGTTCGGCCAGGAAATTGCCGCTTCGCAGCTTCGTGACGCCGCTGCCGGAGATTGATCGGGCCCTTCTGCCGGCTGAGGATGATGCGGGGCTGCTCACCGACCGCTGTGTGCTGCGCCATCGCTCCGATGTCGGACAGGTAACCGAAGTGTCGGTATCGCGGCAACCGGACGGCGGCGTCGTGCTGCTGGCGCGCGATATCACCGACATGGACCGGCAGGAGGCGGAGGCGGCAAAAATCCAACGGCTCGACGGCATCATGCGTATGACCCATCAGGTGAGCCACGAAGTCGGCAACATGATCGGCATCATCACCGGCAGCCTCGGCCTGCTGGAGCGCGAAACCGGCTTCAATGAGCGGCAAAAGCGACACCTCGCCCGCATCCGTAAGGCTGCCGACCGCGGCAGGTCGCTGGCCGGGAGTATGCTTTCCATCGGCAGCCAGCAGCCGATCCATCCCGGCGCGGTGGAGATCGGCGCGGTGCTGCGCGGCATGGCCGACGTATTGGAAATCGCCATCGGCGAAAAATGCCGGCTCGCCTTCGAAATAGCCGGCGACCTGCCCACCGTCCTCATCGACACGGCGCTCTTCGAACAATCGATCCTCAATCTCTGCCTCAACGCCGCCGCGGCTATGCCGGCAGGTGGAACAATTCTCATACGTTGTTCCCGCAGTGAGGCCGGCGTCAGCGTCAGTGTGACAGACGACGGCATCGGCATGACACCCGAGGCCGTCGACAAAGCCTTCGAACCCTACTTTACCACGCGCGACGCGGAAGGCGGCGTCGGTCTTGGCCTAGCAGTGGTTTATGGATTCGTACGCCAAAGCGGTGGCGACGCTCGCATTGCCTCGGTGCCGGGCAAGGGAACCGTCGTTGAACTTTTGTTTCCGGCATGAATTGTCACTTTCGCCTTTCATCGCACCAGTTCGCATGTGCCGAACGCACAAGAACGCACGGAGCCGCAAAAAAGGCATTGAATCAAGAGCATCTGCCGACTCGCAATACGAGTGAGATATCAGCGTTAAGTCATTGAAACTAGATTCGTTTCGACTTGGAACAAAGCGTCACTGATTCGGTTGAGTCGGGTTGGTTGCGTCAGGAGTCCGCGAAGATGGTTACCCCGCGAGCGAATTGGAAAGGCTATATCAAGTTTGGAGAGGTCGCGTTCCCTGTTGCCTTTTACACAGCGGCATCGTCCTGCGAACGGATAGCCTTTACATGATGCGTCCACGTCGCCCCTCCCTGCCGTTGCTCGACGAGTCACGCTTAACGCTGCTGTCTCGTCCGATCCGCAAGCGCGACCCCGACCAGCCGAGTCTACCCTTCGATCCAATGCCGTCACGCGTCGAGCCATGTCTCGCGCTGCTCAAGCCGACCGTGCCTATCGGATCGGATTGGCTCTATGAGGTGAAGTGGGACGGTTATCGATTGGCAATCCACATCGAGCCAAAGCGCGTGCGGGTCATCACTCGCGGCGGCCATGACTGGACCCACCGCTTCCCCACCATCGCTGCTGCGGCAAAAGACCTTGGGGTAACAACTGCCATCCTCGATGGTGAGGCGGTCGTTCTTGACGAGCGGGGCCGATCTGATTTTGCCGCCCTGCAGCGTTCGCTCGGCGGGCGGGGGGGCAAACGGGTATCGACCGAGTCCAGCCTTTTCGCGTTCGACCTGGTCTATCTCGATGGGCATGATCTGACCCGCACCGAGCTTGCAGTGCGCCGGCACCTGCTTGAAGACCTTGTGCCGGAAGACGGCGACGGCGCGATCCGTCTTTCCGAGGAGATAGAACTGCCCGCCGAAGACCTGCTCGAGCACGCCTGCCATCATCAACTGGAAGGGATCATCGCCAAGCATCGTGACCGACCTTACCGAAGCGGCCGGACCGGTGACTGGCTGAAGATCAAGTGTGTCCAGAGCGAAAGCTTCATGATCGTTGGCTACGAGCAGTCGGCAGTCGCGCGGGGCGGCATCGGCAGCTTGCTGTTGGCCGGTAGGAAGGGATTCGATTGGGCTTTTGTGGGATCAGTCGGGACTGGATTCACTGCGAAGGATGCCGAGCACCTGAAAAAGACGCTCGATCCGTTGAAGACGAACCGGCCGGTCGTTCCGCTGAGGGGCAAGCGCTTCGTCTTCGTGCAGCCGACGCTGATCGCTGAGATCGAGTTTCGGGGCTGGACTGGGGACGGCAACCTCCGTCATGCATCGTACAAGGGGCTTCGGGAGATCCAGGACAACGCGGCAGTGTATGATTTGACGGAATGATCCGACGCCTGGCCAGCTGGTCGTCCTCTGCAGATCTTGGCCGGCCCCGAATTCGCAAAGCAATGCCGGCTACCACCTCGAGCCAGATCCGCGATGAACTACTTCTCAATCAAGCCGCCACCCGGGCCTTTGCGAGGCGCTTCATCGCCTGCTCCAGCGGCCGCTGGCCGTCGCAATAGTCCTCCCAAGCCGACGATTTCGACAGAAGCGCCGGAACAGTGCGGATGGTAAAGCGCTTGGGGTCGAGGCCGGATTTGACCTGCGTCCAGCTCAACGGCATCGAGACAGTGGCGCCCGGTCGAGCCCGCGGCGACAACGGCGCCACCGCGGTTGCCATTCGGTCGTTGCGAAGATAGTCGAGGAAGATGCGGCCGTTCCTCAGGCTCTTCGTCATCTTGATCAGATAGAGTTGCGGATTGTCGCGCGCCATCTGTTGGCAGACGTCATGCGCGAAGCCCTTCGCTTGCGCCCAAGAAAGCGGCTCGCTCTTGTCGACGGCAAGCGGGGTGACGACGTGCAGGCCCTTGCCGCCGGTTGTCTTGCAGAAGCTTATCAGGCCCAGTTCGTCGAGACGGTCGCGCATTTCGCGGGCTGCGGAAACGACCTCGGAGAAGGGCACACCCGGACCTGGATCGAGGTCGAAGACCAGTCGTCCCGGCACCTCAGGCTTATGCGGCTCGCAATTCCAGGGATGCAGTTCGACGGCGCCGATCTGCGCGACGGCAGCCAGACCCTCGACCCGGTCGATCTGCAGATAGGGCTTTTTGTCGCCGAAGACTTTGACCAGTTCGAGCAGGTTGGAGGTGCCGGGCATAGCATGGCGCTGGAAGAACTGCTCGCCGCCGACCCCGTCGGGTGTCCGGATGATGGAACATGGACGTCCCTTGATGTGCTCGATCAGCCAGGAACCGACCGCTTCGTAGTAACGGGCCAGCTCCTCCTTGGTGACGGGTTTGCCGTCATTGGCATCCGGCCACAGCGGCTTGTCAGGGTTGGAGATCAGCACGTCCATGACCTCCGCCTTGGCGCCCTTTCGCCTGACCGGCCTGGCCTTCGTCTCCGCCGCCGGCTGCGGCACGTCCGTCTGCGCGGGTTTCGCCGGCCGTTCGGCCTTGACCTCCTTGGCCGGCTTGTCTGTGCGCAGCCCCTTGAACGCCGCCTGCCGGACAATACCGTCGGCCGTCCAGCCTGCGAATTCAATTTCCGCCACGAGCTCCGGCTTCAGCCACTTGACCTCGGCCTCCTTTTTCGGCGCGCCGATGCCGGTGAAAGGCGATTTCACCGTCTCGAGCGCCTCCAGCTTCGGAAGCAGCGTTTCCACCTTCTTCGCACCATATCCGGTGCCGACGCGGCCGACATAAACGAAGTGGTCGCCCCGGTAGACGCCGACCAGCAGAGATCGGAATTTACCGTTGGTCTTGGCATAGGCGCCGATCACGACTTCGTGGCCAGCGCGGCATTTCGACTTTGCCCAGCTTTCGGTGCGGCCGGATTGATAGGGTGCATCCGCCTGTTTCGAGACGATGCCTTCCAGTGACAGTTTGCAGGCAGACCGAAGGACCGCATCACCGCCCGTTTCGAAATGCTCGACGAAACGGATGCGCGGATCGCTGCCGGCGTCGGACAGAAGGCTTTGAAGCCGCTCCTTACGCTCGACGAGTGGCAAGGATCGCAAATCTTCGCCACCCTCATAGAGAAGATCGAATGCGAAATAGACGAGCTCGCCGGTCCTGCCTTCCGAGAGAGCCGCCTGCAGGGCTGCAAAATCCGGCGCGCCGCTTTCATCGAGTGCGCAGATCTCGCCATCGATGATGGCGTCCGGCAGGGCCGACGCTGCCTGGGCAATCTCGGGATACTTGCCGGTCCAGTCGAGTCCTTTCCTGGTCTTCAGCGTCGTCTCGCCATCCAGCACCCGCATCTGGATCCTGTAGCCGTCGAACTTAATCTCGTGAATCCAGCCGGTGCCGGGGGGCGGGCGCTCCACGGTTTGGCAAAGCTGCGGCGCAATGAAATCAGGCAGATCGACCGTTGTGACCGTCTTCGATTTTCGCCCGGCCCTGTCATCCTCTTTTCGCTCTTCGGCCGCCAGTCCCTGATTGCTGTCCCAGACGGCATCGGCCTGAACGTCGCCGCCCTCGACCATGAAAGGCTTGGGTTTTCGTCCCCTTCCCGTGGCAATCATCTCCATCGTACGTCCGGAGGCAACTGATGTCTGGTTTTCCTCAAGTATGGCCGCGCCGTTCTCGTCGACGGAGAACTCGTCGTGGTGTTTGATCAGCAGCCAGTTTGTCCGCTTGCCGCGGTCGCGATCGTTGCGCATGCGCACCAGCACGAAGCTGCCGTGCAGCCGTTTGCCCTCCAGCGTAAACTTGAAATCGCCTTTCGCCAGGGCCTGCTCCGGGCTCATCTTGCCTTCCGGTTCCCAATAGCCCCGATCCCAGAGCATGACCGTGCCGCCGCCATACTGGCCTTTCGGAATGGTGCCTTCGAAATCACCATAGTCGAGCGGGTGGTCTTCGACCTCGACGGCCAGCCGCTTGTCATGCGGATCGAGGGACGGCCCCTTCGTGACGGCCCACGACTTGAAGACGCCATCGAGCTCGAGCCTGAGGTCGTAATGCAGGCGGGTAGCATCATGTTTCTGGATGACGAAGCGACGACGATTGCTGCGCGCGAGGCGCTTTTCACCGCTCGGTTCGGCGGTTTTCTGAAAATCGCGCTTCGACCGATAGGTCGATAGTTTGTCCGTGGCCATGGTCGTTCCCAAAAAGCGGTCCGACAATGAAATGTCAGCAGGTGGCTGGAAGTTCCGTGGCGTTGCCTCAACGCACCTTAGGGCGAGGGCTAGTTCAGCGGCCTGGCCATCCTGGATGCTTCATAGACGCCAATGGGAAGCCGGCCAGCCCACGGGTGACCGTTATCCACCCGATGACGACCTCGACAAGCTGAGGCATTCTCATTTCCAGGATTTCTGCTATCGTTCACTTGTCATGGGAGTTGGCGTCATGGTTGCAGCAAGTTTGGTTCCGGATGCGTTTTACTGGGCGAAGTCCTCGAAGCACTTCGACGGACGAATAACGATCGTTCAGGTCTCCACGGTTTTCGGGGAGGATCCTGCTTACTGGACGCTAGCGCTCGTGGGAACCGATCAGCACGCCATGCCCGCGGACTTCGAGATCATCGCTTCGGCAGAGCTCGCAGACGGATACCCCCTCCGTCATGCCGCCGAGTGAACCACCAATCCGACAAGTTTTCCCTTCGGAGGATCACCGGAACAGGATGATTGGCTTCGCCGCGCTCGGCCTTGCGGAAACTCGGTGCATTAAATTCGCTCGGCGCGTGGGATGCAAACCTGGTAAGTCGCCAGCCGTCGAAGCGTGTAAGCGAGCTCGTCGGCATCATATGGTTTGGAGAAGAACACCCCACGCTCGGGCAGGCCCTCCCTGCCGATCGTCACCCTCCCCGACACGACGACGATCTCGATCAGGGGCCATCTTTCGCGGACCAAGGCGGCCAGCGCCAAGCCATCCATCGTACCCGGCACCTCGACCTCGGTCAGGACGATGGCGATATCGCTCCTGCGTTCCAGGATGAGGACCGCATCATCCGCGTTCGTCGCCTCGAGCGCTTCCAGTCCGACCGCTTCGACAACGTCCACCGCCATCATCATCAGCAGGGGCTCGTCTTCGACGACGAGCACTGCATGCCTTCCGTGAGGATGCGTCATGCCGTATTACCGTGAATCATAACCGCGAACCTCCGCATTTCAATTTGGTTCCCGGACGTCCATTTGATGGTTGGCAGGTTTATGCGCCCGTTTTGCCGGGGGACTTGAATTGAACATAACCCGAAGCTATCTACGGATCATCGGCGTTGCTGGTGAGTGCTCCACGCGAGTGTTCGCGACTGCCGAAGTCGCTTATCTGCTTTTGACCACGGATGTACTGGCACTGGTGTGAAGAGCGATGTTGGAAAGGTCGGTGCGATTTCGCCCCGGCCTTTTTTATTGCCCGCTGCTCGGGGTAGAGAGCTTGGCCCCGCGTTTGACGGCGCTCGCGCACCGAGAATTCGGAAAAAACCGGTGCGTTCACCATCTCCGTAACGTCCGGTTGGCACGCCGCGACCTCGGCGAATAAATCGGCAGCGGTTCGGCCGGGCCGAGACTCTTTGGGCCGGTAAAAAATGTCTCGCCTTAATCTCCTGTGCAAAGGAAAGCACAACTTTAGGAGTTAAAAGTCCCATCGCCTATGTGAGGCTTTTGAATTGCTCATTGGAGGTCGGTCGCTCCACGCCTCATTGTCCGCTCGTTTTGCCGCGGCACCGGGAGGGATAGTGTTATTTCGGGGTCTCGTCGCCGTATATTTAAAAAAATCAATTGCATACTTCCCTGCGGCGGCGAGGAACAAAAATCTTCTCTGGCGGTTTTGAGAGCATGGATCTGCCTGATCCGCAAACGGAGGAAACACCATATGAAGAAGATCATGTTGGCAGCGGCAATTTTTGGCGCCTCTGTCGTCGCAACTTTCGCCCAAACACCGCCGGCTCCATCTCCGGATGGAAATACACCAGCAGTTGCAACCCCGGATACCAAAAATCCGACTGCGCCCGTTGAGGGTGCCAACAGCTTTACCGAAGCTCAGGCGAAGGATCGCATTGCGGAAGCCGGCTACACCGACGTCAAGGATCTCAAGCTCGACGACAAGGGGATCTGGATGGCCTCTGGCATGAAGGATGGCAAAGCCGTCTCCATAGCCCTCGATTATCAAGGCAACATCGTCGCCAAGTAACCCAAGGAGAAGCATGATGAGAACTGTAACCGGACTTTTCGATGACTACTCTGACGCTCGCTCCGCCGTCACCAAATTGGAAGCGGCAGGCGTTCCCTCAACCGACATCAGTATCGTCTCCAACAAGGCCGGCCGCATCGATCGCGACTCCGACGTTGGAGAGGATGCCGCGACCGGTGCCGGCATTGGCGCTGCCCTCGGAGGCGCTGGCGGCCTGCTCACCGGACTGGGCCTGATGGCCATTCCCGGTGTCGGACCGGTGGTTGCCGCAGGCTGGCTTGCCGCGACTGCGGCCGGGGCTGTTGCCGGCGCCGTCGCTGGTGGTGCCGCTGGTGGCCTAATCGGCGCCCTCACCGACTCCGGCGTCTCGGAAGATGATGCCCACCTTTATGCCGAAGGCGTCCGCCGTGGTGGCAGCTTGGTTACGGCCCGGGTCGACGACGCCCGCGCTTCCGAGGCGCAGGCCATTCTCCAGGGTTCGAACTGGGTCGACCCGGTTGAACGTCGGCGTGCCTATAACGAGCAGGGATGGACCCGGTTTGACGATACGCTCGATCCATATGCCCCTGAACAGATTGCGCAAGAGCGCGACCGGTACCGGCGGACCGCCATCTAACCGGCTTCGAGTTCAACCCTCCTCGCGCTGCGCAAGGAGGGTTGAAGCGCAGCTGGCGTCTCCCCTATCGAGCACCATCTTGCGCTAGCGGCAAAAGCCACACGTCGCTTGATGAGATGGCGTTTCCGCCGCGGGGATCGATGGCCGCGGTGGTATGCCATGGCTGGCAATGAAATCGCGAATAGCTGCTTCCGCGTGCTTCGCCTTGGAGCAGCAACGCCGATAACGTGCGATCTCCTGAATTTTGAATCATAGCACGTTGCTCTGACCTCAGAGCTGCCGCGGCGAGCTTGTTTTGAAGAGACGGCGTTTCCACTGCCCGTGACGGACATTGGCTTGTGTTTGCCATGGGCTTGTGTTTTTCCGTCGACAACGACGGAGCGGCGCCTGGCCGATAATCGCGATAGAGGAATGGATCACAATGCTCTCCGCCGAACAAAAGAGTGAATTTCATCGAGCCTTCGAACGTCGCCGGCCTTATGCCGATGGTGAAGCGGACGCGTATCTTGAATCTGACAGCGTCACTGCATTTTCTCCTCTAGAAGACAATGACCTTTCGTTTCGGTTGGCGCTGACCAGCAATGAAACACTCGACCTTGCGACCAACCCGATCTGCGCGGGACGGCTGGCCGCAGCCTTGCTCGACCTGATAGCGAAGAGGGGGACTTTGTCGTCGACCTGACGATCTGGGACGCTGGAAGCGGGGAGCAGCTTGTGATGCTCAAGCCCTGACGAGCCCACGGTTAGGATACCGCGGCGATCTTCGCCGTCAGCGGGTGCATGTAACCCACTTTCGCGTTTGCGCTAACGAAGACGAAGACGAAGACGAATTTGGCCGGTCAGCCTGGCGTGATCAACTGGCTTGGATAGCCCGAAACCTGCGCACTCTAGCATGCGATCCGCAGGTTTTGTCCGAGCACCATCGTCTGAGGCCGCCACGAGATTGATCCAGAAAGAGCCAGCCGCAATTTGGACCTTGACACGCACGTACAGGACGGCGTGCGTGTCGCGACGTCAGCAGTTCGGCGGCTGACTGGGCGATACGAGTACTGATTGCATCCAAATCTTTGGCATCCGCCGGACGCCACTGGATCCTGCCTCCAACGCAGCTCAGTGATTGCTGCAGTTGCGCACGCCGGGCCATGCCGGCAACGAGGTCGAGATCGTCCCGGCTGATCGGGCTTGCATCATATTCGGACAGAAACAGGCGGCTAAGAGCCTCCCGCAACTCCTTAGCTTCTCCGAGTTCCTTTTTCGCGTCGGACGGCGACCCGCCGGCCTTAGCTAGTAAGGTATCGCGTTCTTTGTCGTCGATCAGATCGAGACGACGGGCCCAGGCCACGAGGTCATCGTAGCTATTCAGGAAATCCGGGCCCCAACGTTCACCGCGACTATCGACCGTGTTGACGAAGTCGAGCGCTGGATGACCGCCGAGAAGGCTGATGTCATGGATCGTCTTTAGCGTGTTCATAATTTGAATATCGTTTCCGGGAACGATTTGGGCAAGGGCGAGTTGTAACGGTCTAAATGATTTTTACACGTTACACGGATCGGAGCCCCGATGCCCAGCGGTGCCAACAAAAATCATCTGCGCTTTCTGATGTTATGCATAATCTGGGGAAGCACCTGGATCGGAACCAAGGCCGGCATCCAAGCCGTGCCGCCGCTCGTGTTCGCCGGCACGCGGTTCACCCCTGCCGGCATGTTGCTTCTTCTCTACGCTTGGGCGAATGGCAACATAGCGGGGCTGAAGGTGAGAGATGGCATTCGCTTTACCGCCGCCAGTATGCTGATGATTACGCTCTGCTACGGCCCATTGTTCTGGGGCATGCAGTATATCAATTCCGGGACTGCCGCCGTTCTGGAAATGTCGCTCACTCCGATCGCGCTGCTGGTATTTGCTCTCCTGCTAGGCGAAGAGACATTGGATGGCCGGCGGATCTTCGCGATCGCTCTGGGGGTCTGTGGACTGGTCGTCCTGTTCTGGCGGGCTTCCGCCTATGTAAGTCTGCCTGAAGCCTTCCCAGGCGCGAGCCTATGGGGGGGATTGGCGGTTGCATCAGCGGCCTTCACCTATGGTTACAGCTCGGTGTTGGCCCGTCCACTTCTCCGATCCTATCCGGCCTTGTTCGTTTCAGGTGTGACGACCTCGTTCGGAGGCTTCGTGCTGCTGATGGTAGCCCTGGCTTTCGAACCGGGGGCAGTTTCCGCCCTCTCCGGCGACTGGGGCATGATTGCCTGGCTTGGCTGGTTCTTCCTTGTGATCTTTGGCTCGCTAATCGGCTACACGACCTTCATGCGCTTGCTGCGGGATATCGGCGCATCCCGCGCCGGTAGCTATGCCTTCGTTTCGCCGGTCATCGCTGTCGCCCTCGGCGCTGCTGTCTTCGCGGAGCGGATAACAGTGATGGATGTGATCGGCATCATCGTAATGCTGAGTGGCGCCTGTCTCGCCATGTCAGGAGCGCCGGCGACCGAACATGCCGCTCTCGAAAGCTGAATCAGATCGAACTGAGTTCCAGTTGTATCAAATGTTGGAGACCAGAGATGGCAACGACACTGATAACGAAAATCCAGCAGGGGCAAACAGGCGCCTGTTCTTGAGGCAGGGCGGATAGTGGAGCCCTTATCGTTCGCATCCTCCGCGAGCTGGAGGCGCATCGGCCGGATGTGCTCGGAAACGTGCCGGCTGAGCGCTGCGACAAGGGCTTCGGCTTCATCACGCCTGAGGGCGGCGGACAGGATGTGTTTGTTCACGTCTCTGCCTTGCAACGCGGCCGTTCGCTGCGCGAAGGCGATAAGGTCAGCTTCGAGGTCGGAGGACCGCAAGACCGGAAAGTCGAAGGCTGAGAACGTTTCGGTCTTCTGATCGGCTGTCGTAGATTTGCCAGGCTGCTTAGACAGGCGAGCCCAGCACCACGATGTCGTCATAGACCGGCGCGACCGTGCCGAAGATAGCGCGGCCGGGGAAGGCGCTATGCCGGACCTCGCCTCCGATGAGGCGAGGTCGTCACTGATACCCCTAGATGATAGCAAGGCGCGCAGGCCGAGCCGGATGCGCGGTCGGCTTTCTCTTCCAAGGAACAAGAACGGACGGCATGCCGGCTTCCAAGCAGGCGGCCACGAAGGCCTCCCGCGCGATAATGCCGGCGGTGGTGTCGTTGAGGGCGCCACGGCACGTCTTGACTGCTCGCTCGTGGCGCTCTCCGTGACGCAACGGCCATTCGTTTTCGAGAAAGTCCAAGGCGTCGTATGCGCCTGTGAAACTGCGCTCCAAACCGCACTGCAGCCGGATTCTTACCGGCTGGGTCCATGGAACATCGTTCTGCGGCATTTTTTCCTCCTTTCATGCCACCAATGGTCCTGTCGAAATGATATTGTTAGGGATAGCCGATCATTCAAGGACCGTCAGAACCGTCGAGTAGCCCATTGCAAACGCCAGCGCCGTCCCCAATGTCAGGCGGCGTCCTAGAAACAGGATGAGGCCCTTTTTCTTGCGGGCCCTGGGAAGGATCGGGCCATCATATGATCATGAAACTCTTTTTCAACTCCAGTCGCTCCCGAGAGCGCTTTCTCGAAGCCATTCTCCAAAGTGCGATCGAATATGCGATCATCTCGACAGATCTGGATGGGCTGGTGACCACCTGGAATGAGGGCGCGCGCCGGATCCTCGGATGGGATGAGGCCGAGTTGGTCGGCCGGCCTGCGGCCGTGATTTTCACCGAGGAAGACCGGCAGGCGGGGGTTCTTCAACGGGAAATGACCGCCGCTTTGACCGAAGGTCATGGCAATGACGAGCGCTGGCACGTTCGCAAGGACGGCTCGTTGTTTTGGGCGTCGGGTCAGATGATGGCATTGACGACGGATGACGGCGAAGTCGAGGGCTTCGTGAAGATTCTCAGAGATCAGACAGAGCAGAGAGAGAACGAGGAACGACAGCGCGTTCTGATGCACGAGCTCTCGCACCGGATGAAGAATACGCTCACCGTCATTCAGGCTATCACCAGCCAATCCTTCCGAAACGCGAGCTCTATAGAGGATGCGGAACAGGCGATCTCGGCACGGATCAATGCATATGCCAAAGCGCACGAAATTTTGCTACAGCGGAATTGGCTGGGCGCTACCCTGACGGCGATTGTCGAGGCGACGGCTATCAATCTCGGACTAGAGACGTCGGAACGGTTCAAAGCAAGCGGTCCTGCTGTTGAATTGGGTCCTCAGGCGGCTCTTTGCTTCTCCCTCGTGCTGCACGAACTTGTCACCAACGCCAACAAGTATGGTGCGCTATCGGGAGAGACCGGGATAGTCGAAATCGATTGGTCTGTGCGCGACGAGGCGGGTGACAAGCGCCTAGACTTCCGTTGGCGGGAGGTCGGTGGCCCTGCGGTAGAAGCGCCGGATAAGAAGGGGTTCGGCTTTCGACTCATCAACTCCAGTCTCTCCGCCTTCGGCGATGTCACTGTTGGCTACGCGCCGACAGGTTTTGTCCTGTCGGTGGACGCATCGCTTCTGAAACTGCAATTCAAAACGTATTCCGACGCTGAGGAATAATTCGAGAGAACGATCTGCAAGAGTTAGGGGCGCTTGGCGTCGTCGGTTCGGAACCATTCGCACCGATTGACATTGCTTCTGGATCTCGCAAACGGCGGACGCTTGATGCACAACAACAGGAAGCAGTTCTTCGTCCTCGCTCTTGCCTTTCTGATGAGCATGTTCTTTCGCAGCTATTTCGGCGTGGTCGGTCCGATGGTCGCTGCCGACATCGATCTCGACCCCAGCCGCTATGGATACGCGGCGTCGGCCTTCTTCATTTCGTTCGGGCTGCTGCAGATGCCACTGGGCTCAGCCTTCGACCGCTTCGGCGCAGGAACGCCTATGACTGTTTTAATGATCGTCGGCGCCATGGGGGCCGCGTTGGTCGCCATGGCACGAACGGCCGGACAGCTTGTTGCCGGTCAGGCGGTCCTGGGCGCGGGATGCGCGCCGATCTTCATGGGAGTGGTCTATCAGTTCGGAAGTCTTGGCGACGGGGTGGCCGCGCGGAGAAAGATCACCGCCGTCAGCGCTGTTGGCACCATCGGCGCCCTTCTATCGGCGTCGCCTATGGTTTGGCTTTCTGAAGTCCTCGGGTGGCGCGGGGCGATGCTTGTTGCAGCGTCAGCGATGGCGCTTTGCGCGGTTGGCGTCGCCTTTCAAATGGCACCAACGCCACAAGAAGGACAATCGGAAGAGGCGACTGAGAGCAGGCCAGCGGGCTTAGTCTACCTCTTGCCAATATGCCTAACCCTGTCGCTCGGAGGGACTTTTCGCAATGCTTGGGCGACCCCTTACCTGTCCGGGGTGTTCTCCGCGGATCAGCGTGTCTCAGGTTTCGCGCTGACGATCGTGAGCGCCGTCGGCATAGGGACGTCCTTTGCTATTCCCGCGCTCGTATCCAAAGTGTCACCGCGAAGCATCGTGACGGCTGGGATGGTCGCGGGGACGATCGCCGCTTTCGCCATGGCCGTTTCACCCGGCTCCAGTATTGTCGCCGCCGTCGCTCTGATCTGCCTGCTTTATTCAATCGGCAACCTCCATCCCCTGGTTATGGCCGAAGCGCAGGAACTTGCACCTTCCAAGCACCGAGGCCTTTTGTTGGGCTTTCTCAACACCCTTGTGTTTTTCGGAGTTGCGATCTCTTCGGCTGTATTTGGATGGATCGCCCAAAGTGCCGGTGGACCCTCCGCCACGTTTGAGATCATCTTGTTCAGTACCGCAGGCTGTCTCGCCATCGGCCTGACAGCGTATTTGGCGAGGCCAGCCTGGCGGAGCATCGCAAACCAACGTTAACCGGTCGCCGAGCGAAAGGTGGATCTGTCGAGCGCCAATTTGCGGCCGATCCGAGCATAGCCAGCGTCAAAGGCAGGTCGTGCCCCTCTGTCGCGCGGAATTTATTTCAGTTCAAATTACTTAGTCACTGCTGGAACTTTTTCTGGAGCGTCGCGTTTTGAGCGCGGATGTGATTGCGATTTTTCGCTAACGTCCGCCTTTCCATGTCCGCTCACCATTGCGCCCCGCGTCTCCGCGGGGCGATTTTTGCGTATATTTGGTGGGGATCAGCTCCCAGTGTTAACCTGGTGCATGGCCACTTCTGATCTTGCCTTGTCGACCAGTCAAAATGCTCGTCAATCGTTGATCTTAGCTGTGTTCTCGGGCCGAATTGGCGGGCCCACCTTCCACTGAACGCTTGGGGTGCCGTTGATCGGCGTCTTCCCCGATCCTAATGCTTGCCGACACTATTCGTATTGTCGGTCAGCAGACGCAACATGCCCCACGCCGTGGCTCGTGACCGCTCTATCGCCGGGAAGCGAAAAGATCTGTCGCCATAGGCCAATCATGCCGATTCATCTCGGTTTCGCGACAGCCTGCAGGGTTCTGTAAATTTTGCGGTCATCACCGATTTTTGAATACCGGAGGCGTTGTTGTTGTGTTTTTCCAGTGTGTTAGCAGCCGGCGATGAAGAGTGCTAATTTTTTTGTTTTGACCTCTTGAAATCAAAAAACCGACAAACCAGATCATTTTGCGCAAAACGCTCGAGTGAGGTTTTGCACCCGCCCGGACTGGTCATCCGGTCCGGGCGGGGGAACAACGTCATCATTGTTTGTCCATCGGAGGGAAAACATGTCGTTCCGACCGCTTCATGATCGCATTCTTGTCCGCCGGGTTGAGTCTGAAGAGAAAACCAAAGGCGGAATCATCATTCCCGATACCGCCAAGGAAAAACCTCAGGAAGGCGAGGTCATCGCCGTCGGCCCCGGCGCGCGCAACGATGCCGGCCAGATCCAGGTGCTTGACGTCAAGGCTGGCGATCGCATCCTGTTCGGCAAATGGTCCGGCACAGAGATCAAGATCAACGGCGAGGACCTGTTGATCATGAAAGAAAGCGATGTCATGGGCGTCATCGAAGCCCCGGCAGAGCAGAAGCAGGCCGCCTGAGCCGTCCACCCCACCAATCTATCAGTCAAATAGCTGCCTATTAGAGGAGTTAGAGAAATGGCTGCAAAAGACGTTAAATTTAACACCGATGCTCGTGAACGCATGCTGCGTGGGGTCGATGTGCTTGCCAACGCAGTGAAGGTGACCCTCGGCCCGAAGGGCCGCAACGTTGTGATCGACAAGTCCTTCGGCGCACCGCGCATCACCAAGGACGGCGTTTCGGTCGCCAAGGAAGTCGAACTCGAAGACAAGTTCGAAAATATGGGCGCCCAGATGCTGCGCGAGGTGGCATCGAAGACCAACGATCTCGCCGGCGACGGCACCACGACCGCAACCGTGCTTGCTCAGGCAATCGTCAAGGAAGGCGCCAAGGCGGTGGCGTCGGGCATGAACCCGATGGACCTGAAGCGCGGCATCGACCTGGCCGTTGACGCCGTGGTCAAGGAACTGAAGACCAACGCGCGCAAGATCTCCAACAATTCGGAAATCGCCCAGGTCGGCACGATATCGGCCAATGGCGACGAAGAGATCGGTCGGTATCTTGCCGAGGCCATGGAAAAGGTTGGCAACGAGGGCGTCATCACCGTTGAAGAAGCCAAGACCGCCGAAACCGAACTCGAAGTCGTCGAAGGTATGCAGTTCGACCGCGGCTATTTGAGCCCTTATTTTGTGACCAACCAAGATAAGATGCGCGTCGAGCTCGAAGATCCCTATATTCTCATCCACGAGAAGAAGCTGTCGAACCTGCAGTCGATGCTGCCGGTTCTCGAAGCCGTCGTCCAGTCCGGCAAGCCGCTCCTCATCATCGCTGAAGACGTCGAAGGCGAAGCTCTTGCAACGCTCGTCGTCAACAAGCTGCGTGGCGGCCTGAAGATCGCTGCCGTCAAGGCGCCTGGCTTCGGCGACCGCCGCAAGGCCATGCTCGAAGACATCGCCATCCTGACCGGCGGCACCGTCATCTCCGAAGACCTCGGCATCAAGCTTGAAAACGTGACGCTGAACATGCTCGGCCGTGCCAAGAAGGTGTCGATCGAAAAGGAGAACACGACCATCATCGACGGCGTCGGCTCGAAAACGGAAATCGATGGCCGGGTCGCGCAAATCCGCGCCCAGATCGAAGAGACCACTTCGGACTACGACCGCGAGAAGCTCCAGGAACGCCTTGCCAAGCTCGCCGGTGGCGTTGCCGTCATCCGCGTCGGCGGCTCGACGGAGGTCGAAGTGAAGGAGAAGAAGGATCGGGTCGACGACGCCCTGCATGCGACCCGGGCAGCGGTCGAAGAGGGTATTCTGCCCGGCGGTGGCGTTGCCCTTCTGCGGTCGGTCAAGGCGCTCGACAATCTCACCACCGCGAACCAGGACCAGCGCGTCGGCATCGAAATCGTGCGACGTGCAATCGAAGCCCCGGTGCGTCAGATCGCCGAAAACGCCGGCGCGGAAGGCTCCGTGATCGTCGGCAAGCTGCGTGAGAAGACTGAGTTCGCCTACGGCTGGAACGCTCAGACTGGCGATTATGGCGATCTCTATGCGCAGGGCGTCATCGACCCGGCCAAGGTCGTTCGCACCGCGCTTCAGGATGCAGCCTCGGTTGCCGGCCTGCTGGTGACGACGGAGGCTATGATCGCTGAAAAGCCCAAGAAGGAAGCCGCTCCGGCGATCCCCGCCGGTGCCGGCATGGATTTCTAAGGCCGCCGGCCCGCCCTGCTCTTGAAGGGCGGGCCTCCAGCAATGGAGGAACAAATGGTTCAAACGATCATCAAGAAGTCGCAAGCGCCGCTTGATTCCCGTGACCTCGAAGTCTGCCGACACGTCTTCGATGACCTCAGAACTGTGGCGGACTTGCCTCGCAATTCTGAAGAAGCTGAACGCATCGCGGCAATCGTCGTGGAGCTTTATCGGCAGGGCGTTCGCAATCCCGAACACCTGAAGACCATGGTTCGGGCCGCGCGCGGACTGTTCGAAAAGCAACCCACCCAGGCCGCGTGACATGGGAGAGTCGACAACGTCCATTGGTCCTATATCCGTGGAGTCAGAACATGAGAAAGGAAACTGATAGCAATTCTGCAGCCAAGCATGCCGCAGCAACAATAAGCGCCGCGCATCTGTTGCACCCGGCCATGCATTTCGATCATCCCCGCCACGTGCTGTTGGCGGACAATATCAGCAAGGACGAGAAGCGGGCTATTCTGGCCTCTTGGGCGTCCGACGTATGTGCAATCGAATCCATGCCAGCCTGGCGACGCTATCCCGGGACAGAACGGATTGTCTCCTATGATGAGGTTCTTGCGACCTTGAAGGCTCTCGATGGTGACGATCAAAACACATCAGCGCAAAAGCAGACGGCTTCCGTCAATGACAGCCAAAGCCGCCGCCGTAGATCGCTGTCGCACCGATCCGGCGGCTTCGGTCTGTGCAGCTACTGGAAACGAGGACTCAGACAACCATTCGAGATCTAACCGCTCCCCCTGACCGCCGCGTGCCTGTTTCGGACGCGGAGAAGATTTTTACCGACGACTCTTTGCTCAACTGAGGAGGTTTTGCCGATGAAGATCGCTCAGATCGCGCCGCTCCCCGAAAGCGTTCCGCCGAAGCTCTATGGGGGAACGGAGCGGATTGTATCCTATCTCACCGAAGAACTTGTCTCGCAGGGCCACGACGTCACGCTTTTTGCCAGCGGCGACTCCGTCACCGACGCCCGGCTCGTATCCTGCGCGGACGTTGCGCTGCGGCTTAACCCGGCGGTCAAGGACCAACTGCCGCATCAGATTGTGATGCTGGAGGAAATTCGCTGCCGCGCGCATGAGTTTGATGTCCTGCATTTCCATATCGATCTGTTGCATTTCCCGCTGATCCGAAATTTTGCCGACCGCACGCTGACAACCTTGCACGGCCGTCTGGATCTGCCGGATCTCAAGCCCTTCTACCAGACCTTCGCAGATGTTCCGGTCGTTTCGATCTCCAATGACCAACGTAGGCCTATGCCACCGGTCCATTGGGCGGGAACGGTTTACCACGGTCTGCCCACCGGTCTGCTGCCTTTCACGGAAAAGCCAAAGGGCGATTACCTTGCGTTTCTCGGCCGCATTTCGCCGGAAAAGCGACCCGATCGTGCAATAGAGATCGCGGCAAAAGTCGGCATGCAGCTGAAGATCGCCGCCAAGATCGACAATGCCGACATGGCCTACTGGGAAACGGTCATCGAGCCGATGATGAAACGTCATTCCAATGTCGAGTTCATCGGCGAGATCGATGAGCATCAGAAAGCAACCTTCCTTGGAAATGCAGGAGCCTTGCTTTTCCCGATCGATTGGCCGGAGCCGTTCGGACTGGTGATGATCGAGGCAATGGCCTGCGGCACTCCGGTCGTCGCCTTCGGCTGCGGCTCGGTGCCGGAGGTGATCGACAACGGCGTGTCCGGAATTCTGGTCGACAGCGTCACCGACGCGGCCGAGAACGTCGAATGGGCGCTTCGGATGGATCGCCACAAGGTGCGGGCCACGTTCGAGAAGCGCTTTACCGCGGAAAGGATGGCGTACGACTACCTCGACCTCTACCGTAGCCTACCCGGCGTCCGTTCCAAAGTCGCTCCAGTTCGCCGGTCGAACGGGCAGCCGCTCGACTTGCAGCTCGTCGTCTGAGATTTCAGGAGGAGCAATGTCTTCTATAGACAGCAGCCCAGTGCCAGCATCGTCCGGCCCGATGGCAACGGTCGAGAAATTTTTCATTCCGGCTACCTCATCACTGCAGGAGCGCCGGCCGCTCACTCTAAAGCACGGCGATACTTTCGCCGTCTTTGATCACAATGGCGATGCAGTTTCGGGACCAGACAGCCCGGAAGGCCTGTTTCATCGCGATACCCGATATCTCTCGCATCTCAGCCTGACGATCAACGGCAAGCCCCCAATGCTGCTGTCGTCGATACTGCGCGATGACAACGCGACGCTCACCTGCGACCTCACCAATCCCGACCTCTTCGACGACAAGGGTCGGCTTGTCCTCGGCCACGACGTCATCCACCTGCGCAGGTCTCGCTTCCTCTGGAATGCTCAGTGCTACGAGCGACTGTCGATAAGGAATTTTGATGACCGCCCGCGGCCCATTCGTATCGAGATCACTTTCGGAGCGGATTTCGCCGATCTCTTCGAAGTTCGCGGAACCGTAAGGGCAAAAAGAGGGCGCCATCTTTCTCCTGTCGTTGAGCAGGATTGTGTCTTTCTCTCCTATATCGGCCTCGACAACCAAAATCGATCAACGCAACTTTCCTTCGATCCGAAGCCGACCGAACTCACCACCGGCCATGTCACTTATGATCTCCAGCTGGCGCCGCACGAGAGCCGGTCTCTGTTCATAGAAATCGGCTGTGACCAGAAGGAGACTCGAAAACCCGGCCATCGTTCGTTCTTCCTTGCGCTGCGGGATTCGCGCAGAGCCCTGCGCGCCTCTTCGTCGCGCGCCGCCTCGATCACAACGTCGAACGAAATCTTCAACGAAGTCGCCCAACGCAGCATCTCCGATCTCTACATGCTGATGACCGACAAGCCAGAAGGCCCCTATCCCTACGCCGGGATTCCCTGGTTCAGCACAGTCTTCGGGCGCGATGCTCTGATTACGGCGCTGGAGACGCTCTGGCTCGATCCGGAGATCGCACGCGGAGTTCTTGGCCACTTGGCAACCAACCAGGCAACGGAGATCGATCCAGTCGCAGATGCGGAACCCGGCAAGATCCTGCACGAGGTGCGCTGTGGCGAAATGGCCGAGCTCGGCGAGGTTCCTTTTCGCCGCTATTACGGCAGCATCGATTCGACGCCGTTGTTCGTGATGTTGGCCGGTGAATATCTCGGGCGAACCGGTGATTTTGCGACCATCGACCGTCTCCTGCCGCATATCGAAGCCGCACTGACATGGATTGATGACCATGGCGATCGCGACGGCGACGGCTTCGTCGAATATGGGCGACAGACGGAAGAAGGGTTGGTCAACCAGGCATGGAAGGACAGCCACGACTCCATTTTCCACGCGGACGGGACGCTCGCCAAGGGTCCGATCGCGATCGCCGAAGTTCAGGCCTACGTCTATGGCGCGTGGCAGGCGGCGGCCGAGATCTTTCAGCGCCTCGGCCGGCCGGAACGGGCCGCCGGCTTCTTAGCGCGTGCGGAGGGGCTGCGTCGCACCTTTGATACGAGCTTCTTCGACGAGGAACTTGGCACCTACGTGCTGGCGCTCGATGGCGACAAGCGACCCTGCAGGGTCCGCTCCTCCAATGCCGGCCATGCCCTGTTCACCGGCATCGCCTATCCCGAACGGGCCAGACAGCTCACCCTCACTTTGATGAGTGCCTCGTCCTTCTGTGGCTGGGGCATCCGCACCATTGCCTCCACAGAGGCGCTCTACAATCCCATGAGCTATCACAACGGCTCGATCTGGCCGCACGACAACGCCCTGATCGCCAGGGGGCTTGCTCGCTATGGCTATCGCGCGGAAGCCGCGCGGATCTTTGAGGGACTCTTTGCCGCTTCGACCTATATCGAATTGCGGCGGCTTCCCGAACTTTTCTGCGGCCTGCCGCGCAGGCGCGCGCAGGGACCGACCTTCTATCCGGTCGCCTGCTCGCCGCAGGCATGGGCGGCGGCAACGCCTTTGTCGTTATTGCAGTCGTGTCTCGGTCTTGAGTTCGATCCGAACGCCTTGCAGATCAGCTTGAACGAGCCGCGCCTTCCGAGCTTCCTCGATGAGGTCACGTTGCGACACCTGTTAATCGGCAATGGTTCGGCAGACATCGCCATTCGACGTTCCGGACTCAATGTCGTTGTGGACGTGATCGATCGCAAGGGCAACATCCGCGTGCTCGCGACGGCATGACCGGTTGCGTCGATCGCGCCCGGAGCAGCGGCCAGTGATGTCATCTATCCTGCTCTTCCTCCTCGGCGGAAAGCAGATCAACGAGCGCGGCAACCCTGCCTGTCGGCAGACGGCGACCTTCGCCCATCAAGGCTTCGTCGTTGTTGGCCCACGCAAATGCCTCGGCAAGTTCAGTCTTGGTCGCACCTGTCGCGATGACCTCAGCCACCAGCGTTTCGTCGGCAGGCCCAAGCACGGCGATGACGTCGTCTGCGGTCATTATCATAGCAACTTTCTCCTCTCTCCCGCTCGGCCCAGATATGGTGGCGCCTCGGAAAATTTTCAATTTTTTCCACCGAGAAGTTCCACTCCCCTTGAAATTCTAAGACACTGAATTATATCGATATTAGTCGATTGCCCAATGGGGATTGACACAGGTCCAGGAGACGCCGTTGCTCTTGGCGTCTCCTTGTATCCATGTTGCTTATAAGGAGGATATGGCTATGAGGACAAACCTCGATTTCTCACCCCTGTTCCGATCGAGCATAGGCTTCGACCGGATGTTCAACGCGCTCGAGGCTGCAAGCCGCGCCGAGACGAGCGACAGTTGGCCGCCTTACGATATCGTCAAAGCTGGCGAGAATGATTACCGCATTGTCATGGCACTGGCGGGCTTCTCACAGGACGAGCTGGCGATGACTCAAGAGCAGAACATGCTCATCGTCTCGGGACAGAAGGCGAGCGACGATGACCTCCAATATCTGCACCGCGGCATCGCCAGCGGCTCGTTCCAGCGTCGCTTCGAACTAGCCGACCATGTCAGGGTCGTGAGTGCGGGTTTCGTCAACGGTCTGCTGACCGTCGATCTCAAGCGCGAAATCCCTGAAGAGATGAAGCCGCGCCAGATCGAGATCCGAACCGGCCAGATGCCGAAGGCCGAGACCAAGCAGATCGAGGGCAAGCAGCAGGCGGCTTAAGCCTTCCCCAGCAGACCGCAAGCAAGGCGCCGGGCATGGTCCGGCGCCGGCAGCAAAGTTTCGCCAAGCGAACCAACAGAAAGGAGAAGAAACATGAGTGTTCGTGATCTGATTCCCTGGGGCCGCAACAATGGCAACCAGGTTTCAAGTCTCTTGCGCGATGACGACCGTGATCCCTTCCTGTCGCTTCATCGTGAGGTGAACCGTCTGTTCGATGATGTCTTCCGCGGCTTTGGCTCCGGCCTGCCGTCCTTCGGCAACGCCTCCTCCCTCGGGGGTGGATGGCCAAGCGTCGAGATCTCCGACACCGACAAGGAGATCAAGGTGACGGCCGAAGTCCCCGGTCTTGAGGAGAAGGACATCGAGGTCCTGCTCAATGATGGCGTGCTGACGCTGAAGGGCGAAAAGCACTCCGAGAGCGAGGATAAGGATCGCCGGTTTTCCGAGCGCTACTACGGCCGCTTCGAGCGCCGCATCCCGTTCGGTGTCAAGGTCAAGGAAGACCAGGTCGACGCCACCTTCAAGAACGGAATACTGACGATCACCTTGCCGAAGACCGAGGAGGCGCAGTCGCAGGTCAAGCGCATCGCCATCAAGAGTTGATCGAGACGAACGCGCGGCGGCCAAGTGGCGGCCGCCGCGCATCCTTCTCCAACATGGGGAGGACAAATGATGGAGACTGGCAGACACTCAGATAACGAGAGAATAGTAACGGCTCCCGGTTTGCGCGTCTTAAACGACAACCGGTGGAGCCATCCTTGTTTCGGGCACTCATTGTTTCCCGAGAATGCCGTTGCCCAAATTTTTAAACCGTCGCGCTCGGTGACAACATCAGGGACCGCGCGGACGAAGGGCTGGCGTCTTGTTTTCGACCGCCGCAGCGCGCCATTCAGCGAACCTTTGATGGGCTATACGGGAAGTGCCGACACGCTCACCCATTCCCCACGCTCGAATCCGCCATCCGCTGTGCCGAGCGGCATGGAGGCGAATGAGGCCTCCACGTCGGATCTTGGAGAGGTTGCAGTCGAAAAGAGGCCAAGATCTGCGCGAGGACAGTCTCAGCAACCGCCGCTCGACGAAACGGCCGGGCCATTATCATGCCGCCCTGATCCTGACATTACTTCTCAACGCGGCCACATGGCCGGCGGCGCTGTCGAGATGAAATTGGTTGACGAGTTCACGCAGTCTGCTCGCCTCACTCGACAAAGACGCCGCCGCTGCGGTCGATTGCTCGACCATCGCCGCGTTCTGCTGGGTGGACTGATCCATTTGATTGACGGCGGTGTTGATTTCGGCGAGCCCCGTGGACTGCTCTCGCGCCGACGTTGCGATGGCTGCCATCAGCTGATTGATCTGAGAGACTTGGTCGCCGATAGACTTAAGCGACTGGCCCGTTTCGAGGACTAATTTCACACCCGTGCCGACTTCGACTGATGACTTTTCGATGAGTCCCTTGATTTCCTTCGCCGCCGTCGCTGCGCGCTGGGCGAGTTCGCGTACCTCCTGTGCGACAACGGCAAAGCCTTTACCGGCTTCTCCGGCGCGGGCTGCCTCGACGCCTGCATTCAGCGCCAGAAGGTTTGTCTGGAAAGCGATTTCGTCGATCACGCCGATGATATTGGAGATTTGCTCCGAGCTGTCCTCAATGCGCCTCATAGCCTGTTCGGCTTGAGACACGACGGCAGCGGAACGTTCCGCACTGACATTAGCCTCCTGCGCGACATTGCGGGCCTCGTCGGTTCGTTTGGACGCGGTGGCAACGTTGGTGGTAATCTCATCGAGAGCTGCCGCCGTCTCTTCCAAAGACGCGGCCTGCTGCTCCGTACGCTTGGAAAGATCTTGCGCACCGGACGCGATTTCGCGCGTTCCATTGTCGATGCTGTGCACCGTTTGCAGGACAGCACCGATTGCCGTCCCGAGTTGCTTGAGGGACGTGTTGAAATCTTCCCGCAGTTGCTCGTATTCCTCAGCGAAGGGCTCCGCCAGCTGGAAAGAGACATCGCCGCCTGCAAGACGTCTCAGTCCGTCACCTAGAGTGGTCGTCGCAAACCGTAATTGTTGCGCCTCATGCTCGGCGCGCTCCTGTGCAGCTGCACGTGCGGCCTCCGACTGGCTTCGCGATGCCGACGCTTCCTGTTCCAGGCGGAGGACATGTATGGCGTTCTGTCGGAACACTTCGACCGCTGCTGCCATTGCGCCAATCTCGTCGGCGCGGCCGGCATAAGGGATCTCGCTTTGCAGATCCCCGTCGGACAAGATCTTCATGGCTGAGGCGATGCGGCGGATCGGGCTCGCGACGCCGAGCACGGCGAATATCGTGCCGGCTAAAGCGACCAGAACGGCAAGAGTTGCAATTATTGCTGTGATTACGAATGCCGTGCGTGCGGCGCCCTCGCTTGCCGCCACATAGGTCTCGGTCTGGCTCAAGATGAAGGCCACGAGATCAGAAATCTTCTGGCCGACCAGATCGGATTGCGGCTCCATACTCTCGCGGAAAAAGCTGACCGCCTCGGCGCCCTTTCCGCCGTCCTGTAATTTAGCCATATGCTCAGCAAGCTCGCCGTACTTCTTGAGTTCCGAGTTGACCTGAGTGATCAGTTCCCGGCCCCGCTCGGTACGCACGCCTTTCACATATTCATCGATCGCGGTCTGGACAGCGGACTTGGCGTCGTCGACCAGTTTAGCTTCAACGGCTTGATTTTCTGGTGAAGACTCCAACAGATAGCGCGCGTAAGCAAGCTTCAAATCGGAGAAATTCCCCTTGATATCCCTCGCGGTAACCAGGCGTTTCATCCAGAAGCCACCAATTTGCTGGGTGTTGTCGTTCAAGGTCGAGATCGTGCTGAGGGAACTGTAGGACAGGACAACGAGGAAGGCACAAATGACGGATAAAACCGCAACAAGGGCCTGCTTGACATTCGGGCGCTTCATTCGGATCTCCAGCTCCTGAGGACGACCGCGCGGGTCACGTAGCTGCGAGAATTCGCCCGATTGGCTAATTTAGAATTAACTTTATTTACTTCGGTCGCCGTGGGCCTGATTATTCTCGTTGCTTACAAACGACACATAGCAAAGCCGTCCGCGCGTACCATCAGGGGGTTGCATCCAGCGCCAATTGCGAATCGTGACAATGCCAACCTGGCGCCGACGGGAGCATTCGCGTCGCTGTGCTGGTTCCGCTTCGTCTGACCGGCGGCAGGCGCAGGAGGCAGTCGGCTCGGTATGGACCGGCTAGAATTCCAAGGATGCGAGTGGCAGCGCATCACGTTCGACAAATCGAAGACAGGTCGGCCGGCCGAGGCTCAAGCTTAGGCACGAACGTTTCTTCGCGGTCCTCTTTTGCGGGCCAACATTCGATCTCGGTGCCGGCTTCATGGCATCATTTTACATCCCCACGGGAGCGTCATACGAGGCGGGGCGATCGGGCGAAATTTCAATGTCGCCAATCGAATTGAACGTGGGATCAACGACACGCGAAATCGCTACAGTGCCGTGACGTCGAAAGTGCCTATCGCATGGCGGCAGACGCAGCTGGCCGGCGTCCGATTGCCCTGCAGCCCTGGGTGGGTAGCGTTGTGAAGCAGATGGGATTGCGTTCATGTCGGCCTCCCATGACGGACGCCGCATGACGTAGAAGAATATCTTCTGCCATTCAGTGCGAGGTTATCGCACGACCGCTGGACGCGAGATGCTCTGTAATGGCGCGCCGGATTTCGGTAACCGTGTCGAAGAGCCTGTTGTCCAGGTCAATGACATTGAAGCGGACAGCGATGAATTTGAGGCGGTTTTCGACTGGGACCGCGATCCCGACTTCCTGACCGTTGAATACGACAGCTTGCTTTTGCATAACAAACCTCGGGCGCACCACACCGGAGCACCATCTTACAAAAGTGGGACAAAGGGTTTCCGACGCGTCAGATTGCCGTCGTAGGTCCGTATCGGATCGAGACGAGATCACGCGCTCGCTGCATCATTGCGAAGAAACGAAGTCGGACAAACAACGTCATGATCCTCCTCAAGCGAGATCAAACGACCGCTGAGTATCGCCGGCGAGGCCGGTTATTTCGGAATTTTTCTGTAAAAAACGTAGTCGAGAAACTTCGAGTAAGCAACTGATTTTTGTTATTTTTTTGCGTTTTGAATCGTATGACAATTACCGCATGTGCGAAGTAACAAATGATGTACGTTCGTCCGATACCCATAGTCGAGGGCGGCCCGCCGACGGCTTTACTGGCGATATTGCGGATCGCCCCTGAGCGCAGGTGCTAGGTTGGCGGGATCAAAGAGTCCGATTTCGCTCCCAGGTAGCTTCCGGACAGACGCGATATCCCTGAGGGCTTCAGAAGTACCTGATCACCGTATAACAAGCGATATATCCGATGGGAACATTGCCGCTACAATGTAGTAAGGTCGATAGTTCGACGCCATATGGAAGTTGCCGCTTGCCCTCGGGTAACCGGGGGTTCACCATCTAACCGAAGTATGTGTGAAGCAGCGTTCCGTTCCAGTTGATTTCAATGAGATTTCAGGCTGATGTAGGCACATCTAAATCTATGGCTTGAGAATGCAGCGCTACCAGATACAAGCACTCGAGAACGGAAGGTGGTCGGTCATAGACCACCAGACCGGCAAGCCAATAGTTGACCAGCAATGGTCAAGCGAGAGAACGAGGCTGGAGGCTCAAGCCTTAGCTGATTTTCGCAATGGAATATCGGCCCCTCCTCCACAGCGGATTTCCTCCCGCCTTCAGAAGTTACGTCGAGCTTGGGCACTCCTCGGTCGGCCACGTTCAACTTGAACCGGCTCTTCTTATTCTGGCAATCGCCGATGCGTTAAACTAATCCGAATTTTGGAGGCCGTCGAAATGATATCGATCGGCCTCATCTTTACCCTCGACATCCCTTGCTCACAGAGTTTCAAAACCTTGGGCGAGTGACCTCGATGCCCTGCCGCTGTCGTCATCTATCGCAACAATAGCCGATGCTGCTCAGCGCGCTCCGATACGAAATCGTAGAGCGCCCAATCCTTTCCAGCGGCATACCTTCACACCCGGTCACTCCGGGTAACCAATCGTCAATTACGATTTTGGAATACACGCGTATATTATCCCGCGAATAGCGATGTCTGACCTGAGGTCGACGACAATGAACTGGGACGCAACGTCTGCATTCACACCCGTCGGGCTGGCTCTGCGCGGTCAGCCAGCTCACAGGATCGTTCGCACCCTCGGCGACGCGGCATATATGCTGCTCAGGGACTGGCCTTCCGATGACGGCGAAGAATATGTCACTGCGGTGAAGGCTTGCGTCGATGCGATCAGCGGTGAGATCGCTCCGGAGCAATTTTGGGACGCGTTCTTGCGTGCGGCCGATGAGGCAGGTATCGCTGCGCTGACCGTCGTTCAGCGATGACAACGAGTAAAAGAAGCGGTGGTTGGTGAGGGTGAGACGTTCAGCACGGCTTGCCTCAACTCGTGAGGAGCTCCAGCATCTCGCCTCGCGCGATCCTCTGACCGGTCTTTCAAACCGAGCTCATTCAGCACCGAACTCGCCGTCCGGCTTGCGGCGGCTCCCAAGGCCAGAGCCACTGCGTACTGTTCATAGACCTCGATCGAGTCAAAGCGGTCAACGATACTTTCGGGCACCCGACGGGGACAAGCTCATCTCGCTCGTGGCCCAGCGCATGAATGAGATCATGCAGACGGTCTTCGGGGGAATATTGTCCTGAATGGCATCCAGGCAGGTTTTCACAGGGCGAATCTTCGCTTTTTATGCGACGCCCGACATGGATCGACAAAGCTTCACCAGGGAGGTTCTGACTGGGAACGGCAACATTGCTAAAACCTCCCTGGTGTCCTTTTAACAAGGATGAGGAAAATCTAAGCTGGATCGCGCCGAGGGGAAGACGGACCTAAGTCGGACTGGCGACTCCATAGCCCGCTTCTCATATTAGGTTCTGAGGTAATATGACGGTTCGTGGAGGGCAACGACCAGGAGGACGATATGAAGTTCGGTTCCGACAATGCCAGCCACCAAGAGTGCTGCTCCCAGGGCCATAGTTCGGCCTCGACCATGGCGACGATCAAAGCGACCCTTTCCGCCGCTCAGGATATCGACAGCAGTGCGATCGAGATCAGGATGCTCGGCCCTGTGGTCCTGCTCGAAGGCTACATAACAAACGTTGCGGACCGTGATAAAGCCATCTCGCTTGCGGCGATGATCGTCGGCGAGGAGAACGTCCAGGACCGGATGCTGAGCCGGTTTCCCGCCCAGTAATGGCATCAATCGGATCAGGACAAAGGTCGGGTGAGGCCCGGTCAGCAGGCAGGTGATAGCCCGGACGTTGGCAATACTCAACAGGAAGACGCGTGAGCAGCGCGGCGATTTTTGCCGCCAGCGCTTCGTTTAAGCGGTGCGACGAAACATGCGCGCGACCGCAATCGACCAGGAGAATATGTCTACGGCTGGAAGAAGACGCGCTCGGATCACATGCAGTGCGAATTCGCCGAGTGCAGCCCGATCTGATTTGGCCTGTCAATGCACTGAGCTCGAAGATGGCGCGTTTACGCGCGTGGCGGCCAGCCCGACGTAAGTGCCGATCAGAACGGTCGCCATCTCCTCTAAAGAGCGACAGCCCTCGTTGTAGAGTTCGATGGCGGCATCACACAAAAAGGAGGACGCTTGATCGTCCCACTCCACCTCGTAGTACCGATACCATTCACGGACGGCCTTCGACATCAGCAGGTGGTCTTCCTGTAAGCACTTGGACATGCGTTACCCCAGACATGGCGGCGGCAGGCGTGCGCGGCTATGACTGCTTCGTTCCGACCACAGCGGGGTCGCCATCATTCAGACTAACAAAGACAGGACTTCACGGGAACCTGCCTCGTCCATGGATAGGGCAACACCGCTTGGCCGTCTAACGGCGACCAATCTCGGCCTCGACCTTCTTCCGTGCGTTTCCAGCGCTCTTCACGGCCTTCTTGACAGCATCTTTCGAGACGCCTTCCTTCGTTGCTTCGTACTTGACCTCGTGATCCTGACCGCCGGCCACGCGAGCTCGATCCTGTGCGCGGCCGCGGGATGTCGGTGTCTGTGCCATCGGGCTTCTCCTTCGAATGAACGTTCGCAGTACAAACTCACAAGGATTCCGGTGGTTCCCGGGAGACAGTGGATGGCGATGCTGCGCTTGAAGCGGCTGCGGAATTCCCTAAGCGGTGCCCGCCATTGTGCTGGGAGGAAGGTGGTTACCGTGGCGCTCGAACTGAACAAATCTCCACCTTTCCACTACTGTCGGGCGCAATTCGGCCAGCGGTGACGGCGGAATCAATTTGAGAGAGAATTTCCGTAAAGTATTGAAAAATGATTCGTTTTGAGTCGGAACGAATCACCCTGACACGTCTTTGAGTCGCGTATTAATGATTCGGAGTATTTGTCATGCCGTCAGGACAGCGTGCGCAGTGGAAAGGCTTTCTGAAGTTCGGCGAGGTAAGCTGCGGCGTCGCTCTCTACACGGCAGCCTCGACTAGCGAGCGCATCACCTTCAACACCATCAACAAGGCCACGGGCAACCGCGTCAACCGCATCTTCATAGACAGCCAGACCGAGGATCCGGTGCCGAAGGAAGCCCAGACCAAGGGCTTCGAGATCGAGAAGGGCCAGTACATCATCATCGATCCTGAGGAAGTTTCCGCCGCGATTCCTGAGAGCAACAAGACGCTCGAGATCGAGGCGTTCATCCCCTGCTCCGACGTCGACGACGTCTATTTCGACAAACCGTACTACCTCACGCCCGACAAGATGGGCGGAGACGCGTTCGCGGCTCTCCGCGATGCGATGAAGAAGTCGATGGTCGCAGCCATCGCCCGCACCGTCCTATTCCGTCGAATGCGCACGGTGCTGATACGGCCGCACGGCAAGGGCCTAATCGCCAGCACGCTCAACTACGACTACGAGGTTCGTTCCTCCGAGAAGGCTTTCGAGGAGATGCCCAAGCTCAAGATCCAGGGCGAGATGCTCGAGCTCGCCAAGCACATCATCAGCACCAAGAAGGGCGAGTTCGATCCGGCGACCTTCGACGACCGCTACGAAGCCGCCCTCGCCGATCTGGTGAAGGCGAAGCTGGAAGGCAAGTCGCTTCCAAAGCCGAAGAAGGTGCAGGTCTCGAAGCCCAACGATCTGCTGGCCGCGCTGCGCGAGAGCGCAGGCATCATGAAGGCCGCTGCGGACAAACCGAAACGCACTGCCGCCAACGCCAACACCGGCACTGGGAGGCAGCGCGCCGCGCGCGGGGCGGCAGCGAAGTCCGCCGCTTCAAAGGCTGCCCCGCAGCGCAAAGCCAGCTAGGGAGATTAGACGATGGCTCCGAAATATTACTGGAAAGGCTATCTCAAACTCTCCCTGGTCACCTGCCCCGTGGCCATGACCCCGGCCACGAGCGAAAGCGAGAAGGTTCGCTTCCATACACTTAACAAGGAGACGGGCAACCGCATCGTCTCCCGATACATCGATTCCGTCACGGGCAAGCCCGTCAAGGACGAGAACGAAGCCAAGGGCTACGCTCGCGGAGAGAACGACTACGTTATCCTCACCGAGGACGATCTGGATGCCGTTGCGCTCGACACGGTGAAGACGATCGACATCGACAAGTTCGTCCCGGCCGACAGCATCGAGTGGATCTACCTTGAGAAGCCGCATTACCTGATGCCGGGCGACGCCGTCGGCAACGAGGCATTTGCGGTGATCAGGGATGCCATGAAGGCCGACAAGGTTTTCGGTGTGTCGAAGCTCGTGATAGGCCGCCGAGAGCGGGCGGTCGTCCTGGAACCGCGCGGCGAAGGAATCGTGCTCTGGACGCTGCGTTTCGGCGACGAGGTTCGACCGGAGGAGAATTACTTCGAGCAAATCGACGAGCACGCAGATCCGGATCTCATTCCGCTCGTCCAGAAGCTCATCAAGCAGAAGACCGCGCGCTGGTCGCCGGACATGGTCAGCGATCCCATCCAGACCAGCCTGCTGAAGCTCATCGACGAGAAGAAAAAGGCGTTGAAACCGAAAAAAACGGCGACGGGGAAAGCGGCCGAATCCGCACCGAAGTCGAATGTGGTCAGTATCATGGATGCGCTCCGGAAGAGCGTCGAGGCCGATCTCAAAGGCAGGAAGGCCGGGTAGTCACATGCACTTGCTGGAAACCAAGGTTGCACACGAGAGGACGGGCTGGCGGATAGATTTCGTCGGCGACGACGGTGAAGTGGTGTCGATCAAGGTCGCAGACGGTCACGCTGCAAGCGAAGACGAGGCCATTGAGCGTGCGAAAGAGGTCATGGTTCAGTTGACGGCATATGGCACGCGTGGCGGCGGCCGCAGCATCAACTCGTACGATGCTGCCAGCAATGGAAACTTCGAGGACGACGAGCCGTCGTTGGATACGTGGCACTGATCCGCCCTGAGGACCCCCCCCCGGCCTCTCAGGCAACAAAAAAGGCCGGGTAGAAACCGCACCGACCCATCATCGCGTTTTGACCAGTGCCAGTACATCCGCGATCAAAAGCATTTCAGCGATGCGGCGTTGCGAGCAGCGAATTCAGCGCGCATCAGCAAGGCCTGTGGGAGAGTTCTACCTGAAGTGTGTCCGCAACAAGTCTCAACTAGAAAATTTCCCGAAGGATTGCCGGCCGTCTTCCCGCGCGTGGGTCAGGCCTGGGAAGCCGGCTAGTCGTTTGACGGTTCCTCGACAACGTCGTCCGATTGGTCGTCTGCGGGATCCGGGTCCCGGTCGTACGCGACCCTCAGGCGGTCAAGTTCGTTCTGTATGGCATCGTAGACCTCCGTTGCCTTTGCGCCTTTAACCACGAACGTGTCGACGAAATCTTCGAGCTTCAGGCTCAGGTCGTCGCGCCAGTCCTTGGTCATTGCCCGTTCTCCGGCTGAAGACGAATGCCTCTGCAAAGAAGGTCCCACGTCGGGCGATGTACGGAAGCGCGTGTTCTTGGAGAAGCGCCCTCGTCGGGCTCGGGATCGGGAAGCGGTTCCTCGCCGGGTATCCGGTCAGGATCGCGCGGTGGCGTGTCGACGGGCGGTGGCGATGGCGGCGGCACGATGGGTTCGTTTGGCACAGACATGGGGTCCTCCTCGCTGCGAGAACGTGGGAAATCCTCCCGAGTTCCGTTGACGCTTGACCCCTTGGACACCATTTGCTTCGACATGCCCAAGACGAAGACGAAAAGCAAGGAAACCGACGATCCCGAGCTGATCAGGGAGTGGCTACTTCCCGTGGTGGCGACCCTCGGATCTGGTGTCAGGGTGAAGGGAATTCTGCAGGAAATCCGCTCGCGACTACCATCCCCGGTGCGGAAGTCGCTCGATATGCAGGCAGGCACGCTCATCCTCGTCATGCCAGAGACTGCGAAGACAGCATTCAGGGCGACGGCATCGGCCGTTTCCTGCGCACTGGACGGCATCGCAGACCTTCCGATCATCCCTCGTGAGATCGAGGATATCCTGACGATCACGGCATCAGAGCGGAAGCGCTGGCTCGAAGACGGTCGCCTGCCCAGCGCCGGAACGCGAACGGTGAGGCTGCAAGGGCGCGCAAGGAAGATCACCTTTCACGTATTCGACCCCCGAGTCGTCGAAGATCTGCTCGACCGTGGCGCAGTGGATGAATGGCGAGAGGACGACGCAGCGGCGAAAGCGGAAAATCGCAGGCGGGCCGCGTATCAGGCGAAGCTGACGCGTTCGCTGAAGAAAAAGGAAAAAGCCAAACAGAACGAACGAGCCGATGAAGCCGCGATCGGCTTGAGCGGATGGGACGAATTCGGGAGCGACGGTCTCCTTCGGTAGGATTGCCGTTTCAGTTGAAGTTTCGCGCCTTCACTTTCAGCGTATCGATGTGCAGATCTCTGACGAAGATATCCCTCGGCTCGGGCAGAGGCTTCGGTCGATCCCGCGAATCCGAACTTCCGGGAGAGCCATGCGCAAACTCGTCGCCCCTGCCTGTCGGTAGCCTGAAACCTGTGTCGCGATCCGCCAGACCGGATAGATCGCCGGACAGGTCGAAGAGCTGCTGTGCAACAAGATGGACGACGTCACCCTCCCTCTGGATCTTCCCATTGATCGCCATCATTGATGATCCGAGCACCACGCGACGGCGCTTTTCGAACAAGGATGGCCAGACGACCAGGTTGGCAGCACCCGTCTCATCCTCGATGGTGATGAACATCACGCCCTTCGCCGATCCTGGCTTCTGCCTGACGAGGACAAGGCCCGCGGTCATCAGCCAGCGGCCGTCGCGAGCGTTCATCGCTGCCGCGCACGTGACGATGTTCTTCTTCTGCAGATCCTTCCGCAGGAAGGCGAGCGGATGCTCGCGTAGCGTCAGCCCGACGTGGCTGTAGTCGGCGATGACATTGTGCCCGTCGGTCATCTGCCGGAGTGCGACCTCCGGTTCCTGCTGCTCCGCGATCGCTTTCATCTCGCGCTCGGCAGCGGCCGCGAACAGAGGTAGCGGCTCGTCACGGAGGGCCTTGATCGCCCAAATCGCATCACGTCTCTCAAGCCCCAGAGACGGCAGATATGCATCGGCATCGGCGAGTTGCTTCAGAGCCTCGGACGGAACGGCCGAACGCCGCCACATGTCGTCGATGCTCTCGAATACCGTATCCATCCGGGCGGCGACAATCCGAGCGGCATCGGCGGCCGCCAGTCCCTTGACCATCCGCATCCCGAGACGAACGGCATGGCGGTCGCCGTTGCCGACGCGTTCAAGCGTGCAATCCCAGCGAGATCGGTTCACACAGACCGGTAGAATTTGCACACCGTGGTTCTTGGCACATCCGACGATCTGCGCGGGAGCATAGAAGCCCATGGGCTGGGAATTCAGGAGCGCCGCGCAGAAGGCATCCGGAAAATGGCACTTCACGAAGCTGGAGGCGTAGGCGATGAGAGCGAACGAGGCCGCATGGCTTTCGGGGAAACCATAGGATCCGAATCCCTCGAGCTGTGAGAAGGTCTTCTCTGCGAATTCTGCGGTGTAGCCATTCTTGACCATCCCGGATACCAGCTTGTCCTTGAACCTCGATACGCCGCCCGTGAACTTGAAGGTTGCCATGCTCTTCCGGAGCTGGTCGGCTTCCCCGCCCGTGAACCCGGCGCAGACCATAGCCACGCGCATCGCGCTCTCTTGGAAGAGTGGCACTCCGAGGGTCTTCCCGAGAACGGCCTCCAGTTCCGGTGTCGGGTATTCGATCTTTTCCTTGCCTTCACGGCGGCGGAGATAGGGGTGCACCATGTCGCCTTGGATTGGCCCCGGCCTAACGATAGCAACCTGAACCACGAGATCGTAGAACGTCTGCGGCCGGAGCCTTGGGAGCATCGACATCTGCGCGCGGGATTCGATTTGGAAAGTTCCGAGCGTGTCCGCGCGCCTGATCATCGCGTAGGTCTTCGAGTCTTCCTGCTCGATCTTCGCGAGATCGAGGTCGACCTCCTTGTGTTCCCGGATCAGGTCGAAAGCCTTCGACATGCAGGTGAGCATGCCGAGCGCCAGCACATCGACCTTCATGAATTTCAACGCCTCCACGTCATCCTTATCCCACTCGATGATCTGGCGATCCTTCATCGAGGCGGGTTCTATCGGCACAAGGTCGTCCAGTCTGTCATGCGTCAACACAAAGCCGCCTGGATGCTGGCCCAGATGTCGAGGCGCGCCCATAAGCTGCTGCGCTAACCTCAAGGTGAGTGCAAGACGGCGATCATCGGGGTTCAGGCCAAGGTCGCGGATGTTTTGATCAGGAACCTCCTCCGACCATGACCACATGCCAGATGACAGCGCCTTGATCACGTCCTCTGGCAGCCCCAGAGCCCTGCCGACATCGCGGATGGCGCCCTTGGCCCGGTAGCGGGTGACCGTCGCACACAGAGCGGCCTTCTCGCGCGTATAGGTTTTGTAGATCCATTGGATCACCTCCTCGCGACGTTCATGCTCGAAGTCGACGTCGATATCCGGCGGCTCGTCCCGTTCCTGCGAAACGAAGCGCTCGAACAGAAGATCGTTGGTCGAGGGATCAATGCTCGTAATACCGAGGATGTAGCAGACGGCCGAGTTCGCCGCCGATCCGCGTCCCTGACACAGAATACCTTGGCTGCGCGCATATTTGACGATGCTGAAGACCGTCAAAAAATACGGGGCATACTTCATTATCTGGATGAGGGCGAGCTCGTGCCGGACAGTCTTCAGCACCTCCGGCGGCAGGCCTTCCGGATAGCGGTTCGGCACGCATTCCCAGAGATAGTGCTCAAGGGATTCCTGCGCGGTCTTGCCGGGGACGATGGCTTCTTCCGGATACTGGTAGGTAAGCTCTTCGAGGCTGAACTTGCATCGATCGGCGATCTCGATCGTGCGCCTGAGCGCTTCCGGATAGCGCGGGAACAGGCGCTCCATCTCGTCGGGAGGCTTGAGATACCGATCCGCATGGCGCTCGCGCTCGAAACCAACGGCATCGATGGTCGTATTGTGCCGGATGCACGTGACAATATCCTGAAGCTGCCGCCTCCCGGCCTCATGGAAAAGCACGTCATTGGTCACGACGGTCTTCACCTTGAAGCGGATTGCGAGGTTCGACAGCTCATGGAGCCGGAGCTGATCGTTCGGACGTCGTCGAAGGCAGAGCGACAGGTAGGCGCGATCGCCGAATATCTCGGCCAACTTCCGAAGCTGGACGGCACAGGTCTCGTCGGCAAGATCCGGCACGAGGATTCCAATCATGCCATCGGCATATGCGACCACGTCGTTCCAATGCAGAATGCAGTTGTTCTTGCCTCCACGGGACTTCCCAAGCGTGATCAGGCGCGTGAGCCGGGAGTACGCGACGCGGTCGGTGGGATAGACCAGTATCGACATCCCGTCCTGCAGATCGAGCCGACAGCCGACGACGAGCCGGATCCCGGTCGACCGCGACGCCTCCAGTGCGCGGACTATCCCGGCAAGCGAATTCCGGTCAACGACACCAACGGCACCAATTCCCAGTATCTTCGCAGTCTCGAATAGCTCCTGCGCAGAACTCGCTCCCCGGAGAAAGCTGAAATGCGTCGTGACCTGGAGTTCGGCATATCTCATCAGCCAAAGATCCCGTGCATGAACCACCGATGGTTCCCGGTTTCAGGATCCACGCCGTCGCCGGAACGGAAAATCCACAGACGCTCGCCCGCATCATCTTCGATGACGAAGTAGTCGCGGACCGCGGCCATCTCGGAGTTGCGTTCCCACCATTCGCCGAAGATCCGCTCTGGACCATCGGCGTTCTTCACCTTCCGGCGCTTGCCCCGCCACATGATCCAGACGGGCGGATGGTCTGGCAGCAGCGCCATCACGTCGACCTGCTCTGGTCGCGCAAGCAGGCGGACGGGCCGGCGCCAGTGATTGACCCAGGCAGCCTCTATCGGATCGGATGCGGCACTGATCCTCCGGACCGAGCGCTCGGGAACGTCGGAAGCAAAGGGGGCGACGCGATAGACCCGCTGGCCACGGTTGCCGTAGATGTCGATGAGCGGCGTGAGGTCCACACCCTCGTCTTCGACCAGCGACGACGTCTTCTGGGCTTCCTCTAGCGGCTCCGCCATGACCGCCACTAGCGTCATCTTCTCGATACCGAAGCCGGGTTCGATCTTCTCGGTTCTGTCTTTGAACAGTTTCGTCAGCCAGGCGACATCGCGCACGGGTTTGGCGGTCCCGGCGCGGATGGCTTGCCGGGTGCCGTCGACCTTCTCGACAATGAGGTCTGCGCGACGGACGCCGAGCCCCCTTCTCTGCAGCGCATCGACAAGCTGGACGACCAGTCGGGCGACATACTTGTTGATGGTCTCGGCGGCGCCGATAGGTTCGGCGAACGCCCTGCTGACTTCGACAAGTTCGGCTGTTCGAATGGGATCGATCGGCTCAGGCGTGCGGCCGAACATCTGGTCGAAGCGGCGGCCGACCTCCGGCCCGAAGCGGAGCGTAAGCGGTGGGCGAGCAGTATTGGCAAGCTCGCCGATTGTCTTGAAGCCGAGCGTCCGCAGGTCGCCGACGATCTTCTCAGGAAGCCGTAGAAGAGAGATCGGCAGCTTTTCCACTGCCCGGAGGGTCTCGCCCCTCGGAACGATGACGGTCTCGCGGCTGGTCGCTCTGGCGCATGCGTGGGCGGCACCCCACGTGTCGGCGATGGCGACCCGTGTCGTCAGGCCCTTGGCGCGGAAGCGGTTGGCGATGCTCGTCAACATTCGCTCCTCGCCGCCCTGTAGATGGTCCGCGCCCTCCGTGTCCATGACGATGCCGTCCGGCGCGTCGACGGCGACGATCGGCGAATACTGGCTGAGCGCCCACATGGTGATGCGATCGAGCGCCGCTGCATCGGCGGCGGCATCGGCGTCGATCATCCGGAGGCCCTGGAAGAGCGCCTGCGCCTTGGCGGCCGGCATGCCCACGTGAACGCCAGCCTTTCTGGCCGCGGGATCGGCGGCCGACACCCAGCGTTTGGAACCGCTCTTCGAAATGACGGCGATCGCCTCCTCAACGGGAATGGCGGGATCGGCCCGCCTGATCCTGTCCGTCGCCAGATCGGGAAAAAATATCGATACGACCCTCGGCATCGCAGGCTCCTACTTCGAACTCGGCGCACTCACCCGCTTTCACCCTCATCAGTTCCAGAAGCCATCTCGCCCGCCCGACGCCCGGAACCGGCAGTTCCTCGCTCGGGATGACGCTCACCCTCCAGCGCGTGGTCGACGCCGTCGGCTGGCCGAAGTCGCTGGCCTCGGTCTGCCGTCGCCACCGCCGCACTGCAAGCGCCATCGTGCCGCTCTTCTCGGCTGCGAGTTGCAGCCGCCCGGACGCGGCCATCGGCAGCCGGACGATCTCGCCGATCACCGCCCCGAGGCCGCCGTATGAAAGGCCCTCCTCCATATTGGCAAGGACGTCCTCCTCCTTGTCGGACTCGACGAAGACGACCCGGTTCGGATGAAGACCCGCCTGCGCCAAGGCCGGGAAGAACAGGTCAGGACGTGTCAGGCACCAGACGACCTTGCCTTTGGTACGGGCGGCAATCCCGCTCACGAACAGGGCGGCCGCCGCCCCGTCGACGGTGCCGGTCCCGCCGCCGGCGCATTCGTGCAGCGCGCCATAGGCCAATCCACCACCCGGAAGCCGCTCGTCGATCTGCGCGACACCGAAAGGCAAAACGCCTCGGCTGCGCCGACCGGCGCCTTCCAGGTGCGCGATCTGCTCGCGCAGCCCGTCGAGGACGGCGTTTGGGGCGACGGCTGACTTCATGATCTCGGGCAACCCGTTTTCGGCTTGAGTAACAGCAATATGTTCTGTATTTGTTCCGAAGAGATAAATGAGTCAATGCGCATATGACCCGCTGAAGTTGAGCGCCGGTACAAAAGATAAAAATCGCCAGCGGATTCAATCGGATGTTGAGACAGGAATATTTTTGGATGCGCCGAACGCGGCTTGTGGAAGATACGATCCCGAGACTGCAAGATCACCAGGTCCCGGTGGTCGAACTCATATGCCTCCTCTGCGATCGCCATTGTACACATGAGCGCAAACTGTTGGTCAAAGCGTTTGGCGCAAGCGTCACCTTCGCGGAAATCCGCCGGCGCATGGCCATGGGCTGCGAGCGGATGCAGACGCCGCGAGGTGACAAGTGTGGAGCACACTTCCCATGTTTGAGTGATGGTCTTGCTGATGGAAGCTAGATAATGACAGGCGAAGACAACCGCGAACGGCCGCGCAAGATCGTGCATGTCGACATGGATGCCTTCTACGCATCGGTCGAGCAGCGCGACAATCCGGAGCTGCGAGGTGTGCCGGTTGCTGTCGGCAGTCCTGCTGCCCGCGGGGTCGTGGCGGCCGCCAGTTACGAGGCACGCAAATTCGGCGTCCATTCCGCCATGCCTTCGGTGACCGCCCAGCGGAAATGCCCGGACCTTGTCTTCGTCAAGCCGCGCTTTGATGTTTACAAAGCCGTGTCGTTGCAGATCCGCTCGATTTTCGCCGAATACACGCCGATGATCGAGCCACTGTCGCTCGACGAGGCCTATCTCGACGTCACCGAAAACCTGAAGGGCATGGAGATTGCGACCGAGATCGCCGAAGAGATCCGAGCGAGGATCAAGGCGGCGACGGGGCTCAACGCGTCGGCGGGAATTTCTTACAACAAGTTTCTGGCCAAGATGGCAAGCGACCTCAACAAGCCGAACGGCCAGGCCGTCATCACCCCCAAGAACGGCCCCGCCTTCGTCGAACAGCTTCCCGTCAAGAAATTCCATGGCGTGGGACCGGCAACGGCCGAGAAGATGCATCGGCTCGCGATCGAAACGGGAGCGGACCTGAAGGAGAAAACGCTCGACTTCCTCGTCGAACATTTCGGAAAGTCAGGGCCGTATTTTTATGGCATCGCCCGCGGCATCGACAATCGCCAGGTCAGACCGGACCGGGTGCGGAAATCCGTCGGTGCGGAAGACACTTTCTCTGCCGACATCCATTCTTATGAACCCGCGCGCGACGGGCTTCAGTCGCTGATCGAAAAGGTCTGGGGCTATTGCGAGGCCAATGAAATCGGCGCCAAGACGGTGACGCTCAAGGTCAAGTATGCCGACTTCAGCCAGATCACCCGTAGCAAGACAGTTCCGTCAGCACTGCCAGCAATTGCCAATCTTGAGGAGGTGGTCGATATGCTTCTCGCGCCAATCTTCCCGCCGCGAAAAGGCATCCGTCTGCTCGGCGTGTCGCTGTCTTCGCTGGAGCGGCGCAGATCTGAAGCGACGCCGCAGTTGCAGCTCGCGTTTTAGGTCACATTAGATGTGACGCGGTCGGTTTTAGATTGGATGCGCTCCGCACCGGCGTTCCCGCGCCTGCCAGTGGTACCGCCCCTCGCCTAAGTTCCCTTGACCTGCTTGCGGCAGATCGAAGCTGAGAGGTCGGAGTTTCGTCGAAGCCGTCTGATGTGAAATTCCGTTGGAATTTCCGACCTCACGAACCGCTTTCGCCCTTGCTATTGAGAACTAGCGCAGAACGGATGCAATCAAGCAAAATCTGTTCGCCAAACGGTTTTGTCAGGCAGCCGACGACGTCCGCGCCCAACGCAGACGCGCGCACATTCTTTTCCGGAAAGGCGGTGATCAGAACAGTCGGAACGCTCTTGCCCAGCGCGACCAGCCGGTGGTGCAGATCGAGCCCGCTCATTCCGGGCATATTGATGTCAGTCACAAGGCAGGCCGTGCGGCGGATATCAGGGAATCTCAAGAAATCATCCGCGGATGAAAAGGTCTCGGCGTCAAATCCCATCGACCTTATGAGCCCCTTGATAGCCTCCCGCATCGACTCGTCGTCGTCGACGATCGCAATCAGAGGTTTCTTGGTTGGCACCGCCGCCTCCCGACTTCGCCGATGGGCGTCGCGCCTAAATGGCGTTATGGCAAATTGCTGGATGGACTTATTATCGGGCGGCGACAAAGGCACCGCAAGCTATACGCTCGTATACGCTGTCTAAACAGTTCTGCGACGGATTGGGAATGTGAACGCGCGGAACATGGAAAAGAGGAGACCGACGCGCGCTGCGAAAACAGAGCCATACGCGTGGCAAGTTCGTTAATGCATAAAATGTGGGTTGGAGGACGGTCATCTCGAATGTGCCCGCGCCGAAAGGGTGGAGAGCCGTCCTGCAGGCTGCCTACTCTACCCGAACCAACCGACGCGCCCCGACAGAAGGTTCGTTCGCCGGCGACGCTGGCCGCTCCACGATGCGCAAAACGCCGTTTGCGGCCGCCGGCATCCACCCTTGTGGCCGGGGTGATTATCGCGCATGGTGGCGTGCGAAAGGAAACCCGATTTCGGCATTCGTTTACTCATCTCGTGGCCAATAGGCGTAGATAGTAAATTATGCCAACGTCGATTCACATTGCGGGTTCTGACGATTGACCGAGGCGCTAGCGACCATCATTGTTATCGATGATGACCCCGAGGTCCGGGAGGCGCTTGGGAGTCTGCTGCGTTCGGTCGGCTTTGCCGTCAACCTCCTCGCTTCCGTGGGCGACTTCCTCACGTCCGGGCGACCCGATGGACCGACCTGTCTCGTACTCGATGTCCGGCTTCCGGGACAAAGCGGTCTTGATTTTCAGCTCGAGCTGTCGAGAGAAAACATTCAGTTGCCGATTGTCTTCATCACCGGGCACGGCGACATCCCCATGTCTGTCAAAGCGATGAAAGGGGGCGCGGTCGAGTTCCTGACGAAACCGTTCCGAGACCAGGACTTGCTCGACGCCATTCACATCGGCCTGGCGCGCGACCGCGAATGGCTTGAAAATGAAAAGGCGCTGGCGACGGTGCGCACTCGTTTCGCTAGCCTGACCCCACGGGAGCGCGAGGTGATGGCTTTGGTGGTGACAGGACGGCTCAACAAGCAGATTGCCAGCGCTCTAGGCGTCAGCGAGATTACCGTGAAGGTTCACCGCAGCCAGGTCATGCAGAAGATGGGCACCAGATCCCTGCCCGAACTCGCGCGTATGGCTGACAAGCTGATGCTCGCGCCAGGAAAGACTCAAACGAACTGATAAAGGTCTTGGCTGCGCGTATAGGTCATCCCCCGCTCATTGGTAATCGATCCTTCCTGGTGGCCAATAGCCCCTGCGGAAGCCCTCCTCTATGGTGCGCGTTCATTTCCCCCTCCTCCCAGGCCGGATCGCTACCGATCGGCCCGCCTTGGCCTCCCACCCGCGGGAGGCTTCTTTTTGGCCTCAGTCCCTGCAAGACACTTTCGACTCCAACACGGAAACCGACACCGAATCGAACTGACGGCACCCATGCGCGGGGTTAGAGGAGCAGACCATCGCCCCAGTCATTGCGGGCCAGGATGACTTCGCCGACATGAGTCGCTGAGCAGAAGTTCTGCTGAGGGGTGTCCGTGCCGGTATTCCAAGGTATCGCAAAGCGAAACCACAGTATAATGTCGCGTCGTCCCTTCCATCGCTAGACTAGTCGTTGCCTCGCGAGACAGGTAGCGAATCCCCCCGTTGCTACCACCAAGCTTCGGCGCTCCCTCCATCCGAAGCTCTACGGGTCCACGACCCGCCCGACCGCCCAGCAGCCGCTGGGCGGTCTTTCCTAGAGGTGGACCACGTATCGACCGGGCGGGTGATGGCCTCGTTGTTGGGACGGGCAGGCGAGATGTGGTAAGAAGTGAGGAAGTGGTTGCGGTTCGTCATATGTGCTCGCTTTGGCCAATTTGACCGGACGGATCTCCGAAACGCGTTGGTGGAGATGGGAGTTTGGAGGTTCTTTGGGAGGACGGTGATCGCGTGTTCCACAGGCAACGGCGCCTGGGTGCCGACGGCACGTGGAACCCGGTTCTGGTCGTGATTTCGGCCCTCGAGTATCCGACGCCTTCAAGCCTCGGCCGCCTCGACCATGAATACGGATTGAAGGATGAGCTCGATAGCGCGTGGGCGGTGCGACCGCTTGAGTTGGTGCGCGAGGGCGGCCGGACCATGCTGGTGCTTGAAGATCCGGGCAGCGAGCCGCTCGCCCGCCGGCTCGGAGCGGCAATGGAAACCGGACTTTTCTTGCGCCTAGCGATCAGCATCGCCGCTGCGCTCGGCAGAGTCCACCAGCGCGGCCTGGTCCATAAGGACATCAAACCGGCCAATATCCTGGTAGCGGGCACGTGCGCCGAGGTGCGGCTAACCGGCTTCGGCATTGCCTCACGCCTATCCCGCGAGCGGCAAGCGCTCGAGCCGCCCGAAGTGGTTGCGGGAACGCTTGCCTATATGGCCCCCGAGCAGACCGGGCGCATGAACCGCTCGATCGACTCCCGCAGCGACCTTTATGCGCTCGGCGTGACACTTTACGAAATGCTGACCGGGAGCCTGCCCTTTGCCGCTTCCGACCCGATGGAATGGGTGCATTGCCACATTGCACGACAGCCGATGTCGCCCAAGGAGCGGACGGCGGACGTTTCACCGGCAGTCTCGGCCATCGTCATGAAGCTGCTCGCCAAGACGGCCGAGGAACGATACCAGACGGCAGGCGGCGTCGAGCACGATCTGAGGCGCTGTCTCAGCCAATGGGAAATGGAATCGCGGATTGAGGCGTTCCCGCTCGGCGAGCGCGATATCGCAGACCGGCTGCTGATCCCCGAAAGGCTATACGGGCGGGAGCATGAGGTCGAAACCTTGCTCGCTGCCTTCGACCGTGTGGTGCTGGGCGGGGCGCCGGAGTTAGTGCTGGTCTCTGGCTATTCCGGCATCGGAAAGTCGGCTGTGGTCAACGAACTCCACAAGGTACTGGTGCCGCCGCGCGGGCTGTTTGCGTCCGGCAAGTTCGACCAGTACAAACGGGACATCCCCTACGCGACCCTGGCGCAGGCCTTTCAGGGTCTGCTGAAAGGGCTCCTCGCCAAGAGCGAGGCGGATTTGGCACCGTGGCGCGAGGCGCTGAGCGAGACGCTGGGACCGAACGCAAAGCTGATGGTCGATTTCGTCCCCGAATTGAAGCTCGTCATCGGCGACCAGCCGCCGGTCCCGGAACTTCCACCACAGGACGCGCAACGACGATTCCAACTGGTATTCCGGCGGTTCATCAGTGTCTTTGCCCGGCCCGAACATCCGCTGGCGCTGTTCCTCGACGATCTCCAATGGCTTGACGGAGCGACGCTCGATCTGCTTAAGGATCTGCTGACCCGGTCGGATCTGCAACACCTCATGCTGATCGGTGCCTATCGCGACAACGAAGTCACTGCCGCCCATCCGCTGATGCGGACGCTTGACGTGATCAAGACCGCGGGCGGCAAGGTCGCGGAGATCACGCTTGCGCCGCTCACTGAGGACTATCTCCAGCAGTTGATCGCGGATACGCTCCACTGTCAGCCTGATCGTGCGGCCCCGCTCACCCGAATGATGCACGACAAGACCGGCGGCAATCCGTTCTTCGTCCGTCAGTTCCTGTTTTCGCTCGCCGAAGAGGGAGTGCTCGCTTTCGACTATCGCGCGGCATGCTGGTCCTGGGATCTCAGCCGCATTCACTCCATGGGATACACCGACAACGTCGTGCATCTCATGGTCGGCAAGCTCGCGCGTCAGCCGCCCGAAACGCGGGAGGCGTTGCAGCAGATCGCCTGTCTTGGAAACACCGCAGATATCAGGGTGCTTTCACTCGTGCTCGGGATCCCGGAGGAGCAAGTCGCCGGGGCCTTGTGGCCTGCCGTCGCTCATGAACTGCTCGAGCGTCTGGCAGGCACGTACCGGTTCGTCCACGATCGCGTTCAGGAAGCCGCCTATTCGCTGATCCCGGAGGATCGACGCGGCGAGTTACACCTTCGCATAGGCAGACGACTTGCGGCGAATACTACGCCGGAGCGGATTGACGATCATGTCTTCGAGATTGTCAGCCAGCTTAATCGCGGAGCCGCACTGATCAACTCGGCTAAGGAGCGCGAGCAACTGTCAGAGTTTAATCTGATGGCCGGCAAGCGCGCCAAGGCCTCGACGGCATACGCTTCCGCTCTGAGCTATTTCGTTGCTGGCACGATGATGCTTTCGAAAGACCGGTGGCAGCGCCAGCACCAACTGGCGTTTGCGCTTGAACTGAACCGGGCCGAATGCGAGTTCCTGCTTGGCGCTCTGCCGGATGCGGAGGGCCGGTTAGCCCAGCTTTCCAGTTGTGCTGTCGGCGCCGACGACCAGGCTGCTGTCGCCTGCCTGCGCATTGATCTCTATGCTGCGCTCGGGCAAACCAGCCGCTCCGCAGACGTCGGTCTCGAATATCTGAGGCGGTATCTCGGCGTCGACTGGTCGCCGCATCCGGCCGACGCGGAGGTGCAACGAGAATACGACCGGATCTGGTTGCAGCTCGGGAGCCGCGCGATCAAGGATCTCATTGATCTGCCATTGATGAGCGACCCAGCATCCTCCGCGACGTTGGATATTCTCGCCCGGCTCGTGGGGGCGGTATGGCATACCGACGCGAACCTAGCATGTATGGCAATCTGCCTGGCTGTGAATCTGAGCCTCGAGCGCGGCAACAGCGACGGCTCCTGCTACCATTACGTGTCGCTTGGCTATATTGCTGGGCCGCGCTTCGGTGACTATGAGGCCGGTTTCCGCTTCGGTCAGCTAGGCTGCCAACTGGTCGAAAAGCGCGACCTGAAACGCTTTCAGGCCAGGACTTACAAAGACTTCGGGGCTCACGTCATTCCGTGGACGAGACATGTCCGAATCGGCCGCGACATGTTGCGGCGAGCCCTTGAAATTGCCGATCAGAGCGGTGACCTGACGTTTGCCGGATACAGCTATGCCAGTTTGAATTCGAATCTGCTGGCAGCAGGAGATCCGCTTATGGAAGTGCAACACCAAGCGGAGACCGGCCTCGCATTTGCGCAAAAGGTGCAGTTCCAGTTCGTCGTAGATCTCACCAGCGCGCAGCTCGGGCTCGTCCGGACGCTGCGCGGGTTGACCCGGAAATTCGGTTCCTTTGACGACGACGGATTTGACGAATTCGAGATCGAACGCCGGTTTTCGGAAAATCCGAATCTTGCGGAAATCTGCTACTTCGTCAGAAAACTCCAGGCCCGGTTCTTCGCCGGCGACTATGAGGCGGCCGTCGATGCGTCGTTGCGGGCGCAGAGGCTGCCATGGTCGTCCGTAGCGCATTTCGAAGAGACGCCGGAGCATCATTTCTACGGTGCCCTGGCCCGCGCCGCGTGCTGCGACGATGCTGTGGCAGACCAGCGGGCGCGGCATACGGAGGCTCTGGTTTTCCACCACCGACAGCTTCAGATCTATGCGAAGAATTGCCCGGAGAACTTCGAGAATCGCGCCGCACTTGTCGGCGCCGAGATAGCGCGCCTTGAAGGCCGCGAAATCGACGCCGTGCGCCTATACGAACAAGCGATCCGCGCAGCGCGCGCCAACGGCTTCCTTCATCATGAAGCCCTCGCATATGAACTCGCCGCCCGCTTTTATGCGCTGGGAGGCTTCGAAGACTTCACTCGTCTCTATCTCCGCAACGCGCGAGGCTGCTATTTACGCTGGGGTGCCGACGGTAAGGTGCGGCAACTCGACCAGCTCTATCCGGACCTGAGAGGGGACGAACGCAGTCCCGCTCCAACAAGCACTATTGGTGCCCCGGTCGAGCAACTCGACCTCGCAACCGTCATCAAAATCTCGCAAGCCGTGTCAGGCGAAATCGTCCTTCAAAAGCTGATCGACACGATCTTGCGCACCGCCGTTGAGCAGGCGGGCGCCGAGCGCGGCCTGCTGATCCTGCCGCGCGGCGGTGAGTCACGGATCGCGGCGGAGGCCACGACTTGCGGTGAAGCGGTCGCGGTGCAGATGCTCGACGCGATCGTCACAGAGTTTACGCTGCCACAATCGCTCCTTCGTTATATCTTGCGCACGAACGAAACCGTGGTCCTCGACGACGCAGCAGCTCAGAATCCATTTGCCGCGGACCCATATATTTGTCGGCACCGTGCTCGTTCTATCGTCTGTGCGCCGTTGCTCAATCAGGGCCAACTGACCGGGGTACTCTATCTTGAAAATAACCTCGCCCCTCGGGTCTTCGCGCCAGCTCGGATCGCGGTGCTGAAGTTGCTCGCCTCGCAGGCAGCAATCTCACTGGAGAATACCCGGTTGTACCGCGATCTCGCTGAACGCGAAGCCAGGTTCCGTCGCCTTGTCAAGGCCAACATCATCGGCATTATCATCTGGGATATCGAAGGTCGCATTTTTGAAGCCAATGACGCGTTTCTCCGCATGTTGGGCTACGACCGAGAGGACCTTGCCTCGGGTCGGCTATCCTGGACGGACCTGACGCCGGTCGAATGGCGCGACCGCGACGCACGGACCGTCGCAGAGCTGAAGATGATGGGGGCCGTCCAGCCGTTCGAAAAGGAGTATTTTCGGAAAGATGGCACCCGCCTGCCCGTGCTGATCGGCGGTGCACTTCTAGAAGAAAGCAGGAACGAAGGTGTCTCTTTCGTCCTCGATCTGACGGAGCGGCGGCAGGCCGAAGAGGCGTTACGGGAGAGCGAGGAAGCCTTGCGCGAGGTACAAGGGCAACTGGCTCATGCAAATCGCGTCGCCACAATGGGCCAGCTCACAGCGTCCATCGCCCATGAAGTCAATCAGCCGCTCGCCGCATCGCTCACCAACGCCCAGGCGGCGTTGCGCTGGCTCGGAACCCATCCGCCCAATTTGGAGGAGACGACACAGGCGCTGGGCCGGATCGTCGAGAACGCCAATCGAGCCAGCGATGTCATCGGCCGGATCCGTGCTTTGATCAAGAAGGAGCCGGCTCGCAAGGAGCGGTTCGACCTCAATGAAGCCATTCGTCACGTGATTGCCTTGACCGGCAGTGAAGTGCTCCGCCACGGCGTCACGCTGCAGACAGAATTCGCGGCGGGCCTCCCGTTGGTGGAAGGAGACCGCGTCCAGCTACAACAGGTGATCCTAAACCTGATCATGAACGCAATCGAGGCGATGAGCAGCATCAACGAGGAAGAGCGCGAACTGCTCATCAGCACCGGGGCAGATGCCTCAGGAACCGTTGTCGTCAGGATACGCGACAAGGGTCCGGGCCTTGACCCGCAGACAGTGGATCGTCTCTTTGAGGCTTTCTACACGACCAAATCGAGCGGCATGGGCATGGGCCTGGCGATCTGCCGTTCGATTATCGAGGCTCACGGCGGTCGAATGTGGGCCACCGCTGGTGAACCACGTGGGGCAGTGTTTCTGTTCACCCTGCCTCTCGAACGAGACGAAACCGCTGGCGCAATGCATGCCGACCAAATGGCAATGTTGGGAAACTGATTGGACCAACAACTGGCTGAAGCTCTCGCAGCCTGGGCAGGTCTCAGGCTGAAGGCCGTCGACCTGGCCCGCTTCTCCGTCACGAGACGATGAGGTACGGCCGAAGCTGAATTCACGTTCACGTCGCAGCCATCGGGCCAACGGGGCGGCAGTGGCGAAAGCAACAAGCGCATCGATCGTGCCGCGAAATCGTGCGCCAGGAAACTGGACGAGGCGACGGAGATGCCTGCACGAGCTAAAAGGTGCTAGGCACCAAGCTCGATGATCCTCAATTCTGGACCCAAACCCGGCTTACGGCATGTCGCGGAAATCACTGAAGGGCAGAGATCCCGAAGCCGTCTAACAGACGGACAAGCCCGACGGAGTAGCACAGAAGACCGAACTGGGTTCCAGTAACATATAGGGTAAAGGCAGATCTCTGGGCGTGCAGCGCTTGTCCCCAGGGAGACTTGATCGTTTCGAATGGCATGACGGAGAACATCATCAAATGGGCCTCCAAGTCCGTAGGCGGCCATGATGAAATATCGGGCGGTGTGTGGAGCGGAGAGCCCGGAGCGCAAGGCCCAGCTTCCCCATATGCGCTGGGAAACAGCGTCAATGGGACCAGTTCGATTTGGATGCGGTGGAGTTCATGTGTCATGGTCTCAATCCTTAGGCAAACGGTCCGACCCATCGGCTCGCCGGCACCTATCGTTGGTGAATGGCCTCAAGTCTGTCATTGATGTAGGCATCAGGAGGCGTGTTGAACGCCTTCGTGAGCTCGATGACATTGCCGCGCGGGAGAAGTACCCTGACCGTAACAGGACGCCGCTCGACCTGCTATTGATCTCGAGGAAGGATCGAGTAGCGAAGAGGAGGAGACGACTTATACGGGGGTTTAGCCGTTCATCGGGGCCGGCTACCAGAAATCAGACCACCACCCGCTCCTCGCGATGAGATGCCTTCGGCGCGCTCCTCTTCCCACGTCGATGACATCAACCAGATAGAACGTCGTCCCGGACTGCGTTACCTTGGAAGCCGTTTGCGCCGCTAGGAGAGCACGGAGCAACGTGGGCACCCTTCATGCTCGAAATGAGTGGCTGAGCCGGGCATAGCTCCCTAGCAGCCCGCCTGTGTGCTGCCTCCGTATAATTTGCGCATACACAAGTATGATGGCGGACCTACACTCTTCGTTTTACCTTTTACTCCTGAGTGCTGGCCCCTCCAAATTGGTCATGTTCGCATCGGCGTCGGCAGCCATTCACTTGGAACCATGGCCAATCAGGTTCCAAAACCGTTAGGAAGGGACGCAGAATGCCAACGGTATCTCCGACTCCTATCACGCCTCCAGACGAGCATCTTGTCACCGCCAGAGAGGCGCTTGAGCCCCTCTATGAGAGACTGGAGCTTCACACCGAGGTCACCCTGCTGTCGGCGGCAATGGGGGCCGGATGGCCCGTCGACGAGGCAACGAGGGCGCTGGCTGCGCTTAGATTGCAAGACGCCCTCAATATTCTTGGCGGGAATTGAGGTCCAGCATATCGACCCCGCCCAAACGACCGAACGAGATGGAAGGCTTCGCAAAGTTCTAACGCGAATCGATCCGACGAGGGATTATCCAGCGGCACGATCATGGCGCAGGAATTTTGGTGTGGAATAGTCTGCACAGCAGAACCCACCGCCACATAGATTTTCCTTTGCGGTTGCGACAAACAACTTCGCCGGCATTCGACGTCGAAGGATTCGATGGTCCGACTGGAACTTCACAACGATATTCCCACCTTGTAAACCATCGCCGTTCCGTATTGATGCTCCGACGAAGTAGCCGCGTTCCAGCGCGAGTTGCACCGCAATGTGCGGCAGCCGGTTGCCTCTAGAACCATTCAGCGTAACACCAGAGGCTCGCTTGGTTGCCGCGATTTAGCAGATCTACCAAGTTATCCGCCTCCTCGGCGGTCAGCATGTCCATGACAAACCCATTGACGACGGCCGGCTGTCCGACGACTTTATCGACACCGTCCAGTAAATATTGAGGTTCTTGCGACGGCTATATCTTTGCGCTGCCATCGTGTACTGCCTCCGGGTGCGGTAACGACTTTCGTCGATTGTGAGCGGTCTGTCAGATGTGACTGCTCGGCGGCTCTTGGATCTGCGAGGCCCGCGACGCTAGTCAGCAACTCGGCAGAGGAAGAAGGCCCGCATCCCCGCGGCGGCAAAGGAGCCCATGCAGGGTCAGGTGGTTTGCCTTTAAACGGCGCTCACTGTAGAGCATTTTACTACCCGCCAGTGAAGAGATACATTAGCACTAGGGATGCTATCTACTTGTATATCCTTCCAAAAGCTCGCATCGCGTGGCGGCACCTCCCTAACGCCACGGTGCCGTGCGTTCGATCCATTCGCGCGTCCGCGCTTCTGGATCGACGTTCAAGGTAATGTCGGTGACAACGGCCGCGGTGTCGGCGCGCGCGTCGAATACGCCCTGTAGCCTGTCGACATTCAACCCGCCGATCGCCACCAGCGGCAACGGCGCGACACGCCTCTTCCAGTCTGTGATCCGTTCCAGGCCTTGCGGCGCCCATTTCATCTGCTTGAGAATGGTGGGATAGACCGGACCGAGCGCCACATAGTCGGGCCTCGCAGCCAACGCCGTTTCGAGCTCTGACGCGTTATGTGTGGAAAGGCCGAATTTCAGGCCGGCGCTGCGAATGGCATCAAGGTCGGCTTCCCCAAGATCCTCCTGGCCAAGATGGATGAAATCGCATCCCTCCTCGATCGCCAGTTTCCAGTAGTCGTTGACAACCAGCTGGCACTTCGCCGCTGCGCAAACGGCCTTCGAACGCCGGATTTCCTGGCGCAGGATTTCGTCCGGGCGATCCTTCACCCGCAGTTGCACCAGTTTGACGCCCAGCGGCACGAGACGTTCGATCCATTCGGAACTGTCGACGATGAGATAGAAGGGATCGAGTCTCATGCGAAAACGCCCTTTCCGACAACCGGGGTGGACGGTACCGCCATGTCGCGCGGCTCCAGCATGCCGGAAAGATAAGCGAGCCTTCCGGCCTCGATCGCCTTGCCAAACGCCTCAGCCATGGCAGGCGGATCGCCTGCGACGGCGACCGCCGTGTTGAGCAGCACCGCGTCGTAGCCGAATTCCATCACCGTTGCCGCATGCGACGGTCTTCCGATCCCCGCATCCACGATCAGCGGGATGTCCGGAAAGGCGCTCCGCATGGCGGTGAGCGCGGAAGGGTTGCGCGGACCGGCCGCAGAACCGATCGGCGCGCACCAGGGCATCAAGACCCGGCATCCGACGGAGACCAGCTTTTCACCCACCACCAGATCGTCCGTCGTATAGGGAAATACGCAAAACCCTTCCGCACAAAGAATGCGTGCGGCTTCGACCAGTTCGAATACATCCGGCTGGAGACTGTCGTGGTGGCCGATCACCTCGAGCTTGATCCAGTCGGTACCGAATATCTCGCGCGCCATCTTGGCGGTCAGGATCGCTTCGGACGCGCTGTGACATCCCGCGGTATTTGGCAGGACGCGGACCGCGAGCTGGCGGATGAGTTCGAAGAAGGCTCCACCGGTCTTTCCGCCGGCCGTTTCGCGGCGAAGCGAGACGGTGACAATCTCCGCGCCGGACCGGCTGACCGCCTCGGCAAGGACGGCCGGCGACGGATAACGCGCGGTGCCGAGCAGAAGCCGCGAAGACAGTGCAGCATCATAAAGAGAAAGCATGGATCAACCTCCCTGCATCGGGGACAGGATTTCGATGCGGTCACCATCGTCGAGCCGGTGATCGGCTCGGTCCTCGCGATGCACGAGATCTCCGTTGACGGCGGTTGCCAGCCAGTCGCCCTCGTATTCCAGAACATGAAGGAGTTCGGCCAGGGTTACGGCCTCGCAGACCTGTGTTTCGCCATTGATTATCAGTTTCATGAGGTTAGCCTTTCAGAAGTGAATGCCGCTGGAGGAGAATATCGGCGGCCCGCACCGCCATGGCGGGCGCCAGCAGGAAGCCATGCCGATGCATGCCGGCGATCGCGAGCCCCTCCTCCGTCTCGATGACTTGCGGAATGTTGTCGGCAAACGCCGGACGTATGCCAGTCCCGGTCTCGACAACGCGCGCCTCGCCAAACGCCGGATGCAGCGCATAGGCCGCGTTCAGGAATTCCATGAGCGAACGCGCGGTAATCGGTCCGTCATCGTCAGCCTCGATCATCGTCGCCCCGACCATGAAACGGTGATCGTCGCGGGGCACGATGTAGATCGGATGGCGGGGATGCAGCATCCTGACCGGCCTGGAAAGGGTAATATCCGCAGTTTCCAGATAGAGCATTTCGCCTCGCACGCCGCGCAGGCCGGAAAGTCGCGGTATCGCCGCTGGCCCGGTGCAATCGAGCACGCCGGCAAACCGCCGGTCCTGCGGCTGGCATCCGCCGAAATGGAAGACGACGCCACGCTCGCGGAGCCTGCCGGCTAGTCTGGCCAGTGCGCGGCGTGGATCGAGATGCGCTTCCTGCTCGAAGAAAAGAGCCTTTTCGAAGCGGCCGGCTAGTGCAGGCTCGAGGTCGGCCACACCCTTGCGATCGATCCAGACATGACCGGTGGTGCGCGCGGCAAACCGGACGAGATCGGGAAGGTCGCGCGGCTGCGCCACGACGAGAGTACCGCGGCGACGAACCTCGCCGGGCACGACCTCCTCCCACCATCCGGCCGCGCCCAGGCCCAATGTCAGGACAATCTCTTCGGCCGCTTCCCGTTCGCAATAGGGCGCGAGCATTCCTCCAGCAAAGTGCGAGGCGCCAAGTCCCGCCGCGCCGGCCTTTTCGATCACCTCGACCGAAAAGCCCCGCCTGACGAGCTCATGGGCTGCCGCGAGGCCGGCAACGCCGGCCCCTTTGACGAGAAACGTAGACATTATGTGTTACCCGGAAGGTTTTCGATCGGCATGTACAGGTCGCCACCCTCCCGATATTTCGCCGCCATCGCTTCCAGCCCTTCCTTCTGCGCTTCGGCGCGGATATCGTGCGAAATCCGCATCGAGCAGAATTTCGGACCGCACATGGAGCAGAAATGCGCCACCTTATGCGCCTCCTTCGGCAGCGTTTCGTCGTGGAAGGAGCGGGCGGTTTCCGGATCGAGCGAGAGGTTGAACTGGTCCTCCCATCGGAACTCGAAACGGGCGCGCGACAACGCATCGTCGCGCACCCGCGCCGCCGGATGACCCTTGGCGAGATCGGCGGCATGTGCCGCGATCTTATAGGTGATGACGCCCACCTTGACGTCGTTGCGGTCCGGCAGGCCGAGATGTTCCTTGGGCGTCACGTAGCAGAGCATGGCGGTGCCGAACCAGCCGATCATCGCAGCCCCGATGCCGGACGTGATGTGGTCATAGCCCGGCGCGATATCGGTGGTCAGCGGCCCGAGCGTATAAAAAGGCGCCTCGCCGCAGACCGCGAGTTGCTTGTCCATGTTTTCCTTGATCTTGTGCATCGGCACATGACCGGGACCTTCGATCATCACCTGGCAATCCTTCGCCCAGGCGATTTTCGTTAACGCGCCGAGCGTTTCCAGTTCTGCGAACTGCGCCGCATCGTTGGCATCGGCAATCGAGCCTGGCCGCAGGCCATCACCGAGCGAGAAGGAAACGTCGTAAGCGCGGCAGATGTCGCAGATCTCCTCGAAATGCTCGTAGAGAAAACTCTCCCGGTGGTGGTGCAGACACCACTTGGCCATGATCGAGCCGCCGCGAGAAACGATGCCGGTGACGCGATTGACGGTCAGCGGGATATAGGCAAGCCGCACGCCCGCATGGATGGTGAAGTAATCGACGCCCTGCTCGGCCTGTTCGATCAGCGTATCGCGATAGACCTCCCAGGTGAGGTCCTCGGCAATGCCGTTCACCTTTTCGAGTGCCTGGTAGAGCGGCACGGTGCCGATCGGTACCGGCGAATTGCGGATGATCCATTCGCGGATATTGTGGATGTTGCGGCCGGTCGACAGGTCCATGACCGTGTCGGCACCCCAGCGGATCGCCCAGACCATCTTCTCCACTTCCTCCGCCATGGAGGAGGTGACGGCGGAATTGCCGATATTGGCATTGATCTTCACCAGGAAGTTCCGGCCGATGATCATCGGCTCGCTTTCCGGGTGATTGATGTTGGCGGGAATGATCGCCCGGCCTGCGGCGACCTCCTGGCGGACGAATTCCGGGGTCACATGATCGGGAATATGGGCGCCGAAGCTTTCGCCATCGCGGCTCATGGCCTCCGCCTGTGCCTTGCGGCCGAGATTTTCGCGGATGGCGATGAATTCCATTTCCGGGGTGATGATGCCGGCGCGTGCATAGGCGAGTTGGGTCACGGCATTGTCTCCCCTCGCCCGCAGCGGCTGGCGCTTGGCCGGAAATTCCGGTGTCAGCCGTTCGCCGCTGACAAAGCCGTTGTCTTCGGGACGCACATGGCGGCCTTCATAGGCCTCGACATCTCCGCGGGCGAGCACCCAGCCGCGACGGAACTGTGACAGGCCCTGCTCGATGCGGATATCAGCGCCCTCGACAGTGTAAGGGCCGGAGCAATCATAGACGACGACAGGCGGCTCGCCCGATGTCGGATGGACGCTGATTTCGCGCATCGGCACGCGGATGTCGGAGTGCATATCTCCGGGGATGTAGATTTTCCGCGACGCCGGTAGCGGGCCGGTGGTGACGGTGGGTGTGACGTTCTTTGCGGCAATGGTCATGGTTTGAGGCTCCAAGTTGCAATTGGAGACCCAGTCAATCAGCCGGAATGATGGAAAGACGCCGGCATGGAATCCACGCGGGAATCCGAAGCCTTCGAGCGCTTGCACCGTCCCTACGCCAGTATGAACTGGATCAGGTTCAACGGGTCACTGCGCCACAACAGGCAAAGCCAAATTGTCCAGCAGTATCTCAGCCCCTTGCCGGGACCCCCCTGGTGAATGTCGCAAAGACTATGTCCTGGGCCGAGTTCGTGTCAACCACAGACCTTCCGTCGTCCCGCTCTTGGGCGTATTTTGATGTGGAAGCCGGGCAGATGATTGAATGTGGGAGAAGGATGTCGCCGACGTTCCAAATTGTCGCCTTGAACGGGATCGAGCGACCGGCCACCGAGATGGACCGGAGGTTCCTTGTTGCCGCCTAAGATTCTGCAAATTCCTTTTCGAAAGACCTCGTTGGAGCAACCGCACCTGCTTTATCGGCAAAGTTCATTCGATCGCCGAGAGGAACGCCGGGATCTGTTGCTCGAAGAACTTCGAGAAGGAGGCGATGCGCGGCGGCAGCGCCTGGTACGGGGGGTAGTACAGGGTCAGCCATAAGTCTGGCGGCGACCAGTCCCGCAGGACGTGGACGAGCCGTCCGGTCCGCAGATGCTCGGCAACATGGAACTTGGGCAGCATGGCGACCCCGACGCCGTCGGCCGCCATGCTCGCCAGCAGCTCTCCGCTATTGGCGCTGAATGCACGGCCTGCAGAAATCGTGGCGCTGCCGCTGCCGTCCGACAGTGACCAGGTCTCCCGTTTGCTTTCGCCGCTATAGGCCAGGCAATCGTCGGGAATGAGCTCGTTCGGGTGCTTCATGTCGCAAAACCGGCTGCCGGGCGCTGCGACGAGGATACGGCGCACGACGCTGATCTTGCGCCAGATCGTGAACTTGTCCGAAGGTGCCGCGGAAATGCGGATCGCCAGATCATAATCGTCGTCGATGATGTCGACGAGTCCATCGGCGAGCGAGATTTCGAAGCTGATCTTGGGATAGCGCTCCCTGAATGCCGAGAGGATGGGCGGCAGGACCTGCTGGCCGAACCAGGTCGGCGCGCTGATGCGAAGGCGGCCATGATCCGCCTTGTGGGAATTCATCACGTCCTTGCGCGCGTTGTCGAGCGCCTGCACCGCCGGCTGTATCTGGGCGGCGAAGATCGCGCCATCCGTCGTCAGCGACACTTGGCGCGTGGTGCGCACGAAGAGTTGCACGCCCAGATCTTCTTCCAGGGCCGCAATCGCCCGGGTGACGGCTGCGGGCGTCATATCGAGCTCGCGCGCGACCTGCGCGAAGCTCCGCTTCTCGGCAGCGAGCAGGAAGGTTCGGAGCAGCTTGTAGTCGTTCATCGATTATTTCACCAATGGCAATTCACTGACAACTATTATTGCAATTTCCACGCCTGATCAACCGACGTAGATTTTCAATCACACCAGACAAACCAACACAGCCGCGGAAGGGCGAGGATTATGATCAAGGATATCAAAGGACTGCATCACATCACGTCGATGGCATCGGATGCCCGTCAGAACAACGCGTTCTTCACGGGCACGCTTGGCCTGCGCCGCGTCAAGAAGACCGTAAATTTCGACGATCCCAACGTCTACCACCTCTATTACGGTGATGAGGCCGGTACCCCCGGCTCCGTCATGACCTACTTCCCGTTTCCCGACGTGATGCGCGGCCGTCCCGGCGTCGGCGAAGTCAGTGACACACAGTTCGCGGTGCCCAAGGGCTCGTTGTCCTTCTGGCAGGATCGCTTATCGGCAAAGGGAAGCGGCAGTCTGCAGACCGACACTGCCTTTGGCGCTCCCCGCCTCCTGTTCAAAGGGCCGGACGGCGAAGGGTTTGCCCTTGTCGAAACCGAAACCGATGGCCGAAAGGCCTGGACTGGCGCCGGCATCGACGAAAGCGTCGGCATCCACGGCTTCACCGGTGCCAGATTCCGCCTGCATGACGCCGCTGCCACGTCCGAACTGCTCGGTTTCATGGGCTACCAGCGCACTGAAACGGATGGTGACGTCACCCGCTTCATCATCCCCGGCGGCAATGGTGCCGACACGATCGACCTCGAAGTCCTTCCGAAAACGCCTTTCGCAAGGCAGGGCGCGGGTTCCGTGCATCACATCGCTTTCGCCGTCGAGAACCGCGCAAAGCAGCTCGAAGTCCGCAAGGCCCTGATGGATACAGGATACCAGGTGACGCCTGTCATCGACCGCGATTACTTCTGGGCGATCTACTTCCGGACACCCGGCGGCGTCCTGTTCGAAATCGCCACCAACGAACCCGGTTTCGACCGCGACGAAGACACGGCACACCTCGGCGAGGCTTTGAAACTGCCGGCTCGCTACGAGCCTTATCGTGACCAGATCGAGGCCGGGCTGACACCGCTCGCCGCCTGACGTCGCTTTCCAACAATAAGGCGGCATAACTTTCAAGACGTGCCGCCTTTCCTGCCCCATTACCTAGCTTCAACCCAGTCAAAGGAAGACACGAGATGTCCAGCAAGCTTCAGGTCCTCACCCCGCAGAACAGTCAGATCATCTTCATCGACCAGCAGCCGCAGATGGCCTTCGGCGTCCAATCGATCGACCGCCAGGTCTTGAAGAACAACGTCGTCGGTCTGGCCAAGGCTGCCAGGATCTTCAACATCCCGACCACCATCACCACCGTCGAGACCGACAGCTTCTCGGGCAACACTTTCCCGGAACTGCTCGCCGTCGTCCCGGACAATGATATCCTTGAGCGCACCTCGATGAATTCCTGGGACGACCAGAACGTCCGCGACGCGCTTGCCAAGAATGCCGCCGATGGCCGCAAGAAGATCGTCGTCGCCGGCCTCTGGACGGAGGTTTGCAACACGACCTTTGCGCTCTCCTGCATGAACGACACAGACTATGAGATCTACATGGTCGCCGATGCGTCCGGCGGCACGTCGCTCGACGCGCACAAATATGCAATGGACCGCATGGTGCAGGCGGGTGTCGTTCCGGTCACCTGGCAGCAGGTCCTGCTTGAATGGCAGCGCGACTGGGCACGCAAGGAAACCTATGACGCGGTCACGTCGCTGGTGAAGGAGCATTCCGGCGCCTACGGCATGGGTATCGACTATGCGGTCACTCACGTTCACGGCGGCGCCGAGCGGGTCCGCCATGGCAAGCGGATCGGCCCGAACCCTGCGAAGTAAAACCGTCATCACCCCGGCAGGCGGTCGCCAGCCGGGGTGAACTGCTTCTCTCCAAGCGAAGGTGATCCGCGATGAAAATCTATCTGCTGTCCCTCGGTGCCGGCCTGTTGGTGGGCGTAATATACAGCCTGCTCAATGTCCGTTCGCCCGCCCCGCCCGTTGTCGCCCTCATCGGCCTGCTCGGCATCCTCGTCGGTGAGCAGCTGGTGCCCTTGGCAAAAAGCATCTGGGCACGCGAGCCCGCCGCCGTCTCCTGGCTTCACCAGGTCAAGCCGCACATGTTCGGGCACCTTCCGAAGGGCGGCACAAACCTGACCCTGCCTCGTGAAGATCCGACGTCGGGGAAAAGCTGATGACCACGCGCCGCACATTCCTGGGCGCAGCGTCGAGCTTTGCCTTTTCAAATCTTTTTTCACCGGCGAACGCCGCCGATCCCATCAAGACGGGAGCTGCTTCCATGCACGCCGATATCGTTCTTCACAACGGACTGATCACGACGCTTGATCGCGCAAATCCGAACGCCACCGCCGTCGCCGTCAAGGACGGCGTGTTTCTGGAGGTGGGAACCGACAGCGAGGTGATGACGCTCGCCGGACCGGATACGAAGATCATCGACCTGAAAGGCAAGCGCATGCTGCCCGGTCTGATCGACAACCACACCCACGTCGTGCGCGGCGGCCTCAACTTCAACATGGAACTCCGCTGGGATGGTGTCCGGTCGCTTGCCGATGCGATGGACATGCTGAAGCGACAGGTGGCGATCACGCCGGCTCCGCAATGGGTTCGCGTGGTCGGTGGTTTTACCGAACACCAGTTTGCGGAGAAGCGCCTGCCGACGATCGACGAGATCAACGCCATCGCGCCCGATACCCCGGTCTTCCTGCTCCATCTCTATGACCGCGCGCTGCTGAACGGCGCAGCGCTCCGCGCCGTCGGCTATGGCAGAGATACACCGAACCCTCCTGGCGGCGAGATCACCCGCGATGCCAACGGCAATCCGACCGGCCTTCTGCTCGCCAAGCCGAATGCTGGCATTCTCTATTCGACCTTGGCGAAGGGGCCGAAGCTTCCGTTCGAATACCAGGTCAACTCCACCCGCCATTTCATGCGCGAACTCAACCGGCTGGGCATTACCGGCGTGATCGACGCCGGCGGCGGTTTCCAGAACTATCCGGACGATTATGCAGTGATCCAGAAGCTTTCGGATGAGGATCAACTGACGGTGCGTCTGGCCTACAACCTGTTCACGCAGAAGCCGAAGGAAGAGAAGCAGGATTTCCTCAACTGGACGCAGTCGGTCAAATACAAGCAGGGCAATGACTACTTCCGCCACAACGGCGCTGGCGAAATGCTGGTCTTCTCCGCGGCTGACTTCGAGGACTTCCGCCAGCCACGGCCCGAAATGGCGCCGGAAATGGAGGGCGAACTGGAGGACGTCGTTCGGGTGTTGGCCGAAAACCGCTGGCCTTGGCGGCTTCACGCCACCTACGACGAGACCATCTCCCGTTCGCTCGACGTTTTCGAGAAGGTCAACAAGGACATTCCGCTCGAAGGTCTCAACTGGTTCTTCGACCATGCCGAGACGATCTCGGATCGTTCGATCGACCGCATCGCGGCGCTCGGCGGCGGCATCGCCACCCAGCACCGCATGGCCTATCAGGGCGAATATTTCGTGGAGCGCTACGGCCATGGCGTCGCAGAGGCCACGCCACCGATCAGGCGCATGCTCGAGAAGGGTGTCAACGTCTCGGCAGGGACCGATGCGACCCGTGTCGCCTCCTATAATCCATGGGTTTCCCTTGCCTGGATGGTGACCGGAAAGACGGTTGGCGGGATGCAACTTTACCCGCGCGCCAACTGCCTCGATCGCGAGACGGCACTGCGCATGTGGACGGAGAAGGTCACCTGGTTCTCCAACGAGGAAGGCAAGAAGGGGCGGATCGAAAACGGCCAGTTCGCCGACGTCGTCGTCCCGGACAAGGACTTCTTCTCCTGCGCGGAAGACGAGATCTCGTACCTCACCTCGCAGTTGACCATGGTCGGCGGCAAGATCGTCTACGCTGCGGGCGAATTCTCGGGGCTGGACGAGAACGACGTCCCGCCCGCCATGCCGGACTGGTCACCCGTTCGCACATTCGGCGGCTATGCGGCATGGGGCGAACCGCAAGGCGCCGGCATGAATTCCTTGCGCCGGACTGCGATCTCGACATGCGGTTGCGCCACTTCCTGCAACGTCCACGGTCACGACCACGCCGGTGCCTGGACATCGAAACTGCCGATCGCCGATCTCAAGGGCTTCTTCGGCGCGCTTGGTTGTGCCTGTTGGGCTGTGTGATTTTTCCAATGTCTTCCATGGGGCAGCATCAGGTCGCTGCCCCGCAGACTGTTGCGAATATCGCAAGAGAATCTCAATTTTTGATGCAATTGTTGGCGCTAATCTTTGCGGCCAATATCGTTCCATCAGATGGAAACAACGCCGCCGCATGGCCGGAGCGGCCAACATTGCAGGAACCGACATGACGAACGACATTCTCTCCACCAAAAGCTGGCGCCCGCGTATTGCCGGGATCGTTGCCGCACCCGTCACCCGAACCTTTGCGCTGCTTGCCCTGTGCGCGGCCTATATCCAGGGGCCGCTGACCAAGCTCTTCGACTTCCAAAGTGCAATCGGCGAGATGGAGCATTTCGGCCTTCATCCGGGTGCCTTCTTCGCGGTCGCCGTGATCGTGTTCGAACTCACGGCCTCCGCGATGATCCTGTCCGGTTTCCTGCGTTGGCTGGCAGCGCTGGCGCTCGCCGGCTTCACGCTCTTTGCCACCCTTATCGCCCTCCGGTTCTGGGAAATGCCCCCGGGAATGGATCGCATCATGGCAACCAACGCCTTCTTCGAACATCTGGGGCTGGCTGGCGCCTTCATCATTGTCGCCGCAAACGATCTGACCAAGGGAGCTTGCAAATGAGCACTCTCAAATCCTCCGGGGGCAGCTTTGCTCCCCTTGCGCAGCCAGTCTTTGCAGTTCTTTGGGCTGCAACCGTCCTCGGAAATACCGGCAGCTTCATGCGTGATGTCGCCAGTTCCTGGCTGATGACCGACCTGTCGGCCTCGCCGGCCGCCGTCGCGCTGGTGCAGGCGGCCGGAACCCTGCCGATCTTCCTTCTGGCAATACCTGCGGGTGTGCTCACCGATATTCTCGATCGCCGCAGGTTCCTGATTGCCGTGCAAATCCTGCTCGCGTCGGTCAGCGTAAGCCTCATGATCCTGGCAAATACCGGCATGCTTTCAGTCAGTGCGCTGATCGGCCTGACCTTCCTTGGTGGTATCGGCGCCGCGTTAATGGGACCGACCTGGCAAGCTATCGTGCCGGAACTGGTGAAGAGAGAGGACGTCAAGAGCGCCGTCGCGCTCAATTCGCTCGGCATCAATATCGCCCGGTCGATTGGGCCCGCTGCCGGCGGCCTGCTCCTTGCCACCTTCGGCGCCGGCGTCACTTATGGCGCGGACGTTGCGAGCTATCTCGTCGTCATCGCGGCGCTCGTCTGGTGGCCGCGGGCAAAGAACGCCAATGATGCGCTGGCTGAAGGCTTCTTCGGCGCGTTCCGTGCGGGCCTGCGCTATACCCGCGCCAGCAGACCCTTGCATGTCGTCCTTTTGCGCGCGGCGATCTTCTTTGCCTTTGCCAGTGCCATCTGGGCACTCCTGCCGCTCGTCGCCCGACAATTGCTCGGTGGTGACGCAGGCTTCTACGGCATCCTGCTTGGCGCTGTCGGCGCTGGCGCGATCGGCGGCGCATTGATCATGCCTAAACTGCGCGAACGCTTCAATGCCGATGGCCTGCTTCTCGGTGCCGCTGTTATCACGGCACTCGTCATGGCCGCTTTGTCGCTCTCACCGCCAAAATCGGTTGCCATCATCGTCCTGCTCTTTCTCGGGGGCGCGTGGATCACTGCCCTGACCACCCTGAACGGCGCAGCGCAGGCCGTGCTTCCGAACTGGGTCCGCGGTCGCGGCCTGGCGGTCTATCTCACCGTCTTCAATGGCGCGATGACGGCAGGTAGCCTTGGCTGGGGTGCCGTTGGTGAAGCTGCCGGGGTGCCGGGAGCGCTGCTGATTGGCGCGGTGGGACTGATCGTTGCGGGCTTCGTCATGCATCGCTTGAAGCTGCCGGCCGGCGACGCGGATATGGTGCCCTCCAATCACTGGCCAGAACCCTTGGTCGCCGAGCCTGTGGCCCATGACCGTGGACCTGTTCTGATCCTGATAGAATACCTTGTCGAAAAACATCATCGCGCAGCCTTCCTGCATGCGCTGGATGAGATGTCTCACGAGCGGCGGCGGGACGGCGCCTACGGATGGGGGGTGACGGAGGACTCCGCCGACCCGCAAAAGATTGTCGAATGGTTCATGGTCGAATCCTGGGCCGAGCATCTTCGCCAGCACAAGAGGGTTTCCAATGCCGATGCCGACCTGCAAGCCCACCTCCTCGCCTATCACTCAGGGACGGACAAGCCGGTCGTGCGGCATTTCCTGACAATCAACCGGCCGAGAGCCGCCTAACAACGCGGCAGACCGGCATCCACCGCTGCCCGCAAATCATTGCCTTGAAAGGACAACGGTACGCGAAATGACCGAGAACTTCCCCTCCATCACCCGCCGCAGCGCCTTGCTGTCCGGAGCTGCCGCCGCAGCTACCATGGCACTTCCCACATCTTTCGGGTTTGCCGCCAACATTTCTTCCACCCCCACCCCAGTCGAAGGAGACAATAGAATGGGCTACATCACCACCAAGGACGGCGTCGAAATCTTCTACAAGGATTGGGGTGCGAAGGATGCCCAGCCGATCGTCTTCCACCATGGCTGGCCGCTCTCGTCGGACGATTGGGATGCACAGATGCTATTCTTCCTGGCAAAGGGTTACCGCGTCGTCGCCCATGACCGCCGAGGCCACGGTCGTTCTGCACAGGTTTCCGACGGTCACGACATGGATCACTACGCTGCCGACGCATTCGCCGTGGTTGAAGCGCTTGACCTGAAGAACGCCGTTCATATCGGCCATTCAACCGGCGGCGGCGAAGTTGCTCGCTATGTGGCAAAATACGGCCAGCCGGCCGGCCGCGTCGCCAAGGCCGTCCTCGTTTCAGCCGTTCCGCCCTTGATGCTCAAGACCGAGACAAATCCGGGCGGCCTTCCGATGGAGGTCTTCGACGGCATTCGCAAGGGGGTAGCCGAGAACCGCGCACAGCTGTTCGTCGATTTCCCCACCGGTCCGTTCTACGGCTTCAACCGTCCCGACGCCAAGGTTTATCCCGGCGTCATTCAGAATTGGTGGCGGCAGGGCATGATGGGCAGCGCCAAGGCCCATTACGATGGGATCAAGGCCTTCTCCGAGACCGACCAGACCGACGACCTGAAGGCAATCACTGTTCCGACCCTCGTCATGCACGGCGACGACGACCAGGTCGTGCCGATCGACAACGCCGGCAAGCTATCCGTCAAGCTGGTGCAAAAAGGCACCCTGAAGGTCTATCAGGGTTATCCGCACGGCATGCTGACAACGCATGCCGACGTCCTGAACGCCGACCTCCTGGCATTTATCCAGGCTTAATCGGACCGTCCGGGTGGGGCCATTTTCGCCGCACCCGGATCCGGCTGCAAGAAGCTCGGCCTATAGTGGGTCACCGTGCGTTTCCTTTTCTGATTCTTCGCTCAAGCGCAGTGCTGCTCGATGGCTTTTTGTCAGTGCCGGTTGCGCAAGCGCCACGCGGCGGGAGGCACTCCCTCGGCCTTCGTGAAGGTTGCGACGAATTCATCTTCATTCGGAAACCCGCACTCTTCAGCGATCTGGGCAATCGTTTCACCGGTTGTGCTCAGCCGCGACTGGGCTCTGCTCATTCGATATGACGCAATCCATTCCGAAACGGACTGCCCGGTCGTGCTCAAAAATCCGGAACAGAGCGCATCGACTGAAAACCCGCACGCTTCGGCGATCTTATCGACCGGCGTGCCGCCCGACAGGTTCGCGGCGATGTACGCCTTGATACGCTTTTCCTGAAGCGGAGACAGTTGACCGGTGCCCGAAAGGTGCTGGATGGGAGACCGTCCGTAACGATGCGCAAGATGGGCGCTTAGCGCTAATCCGATATGAGGAAGCAGTGTGTCCCTGACCTCGTCCGGCATGTCGAACATCGGCATTAGCGCACCGCCTATGTTGCGGACCACCTGATCGTCAATCCCGCGGCAGGTTGTAAGGTCATCGATACGCGGCTCGCCGGCTTCCTCGGCGAGCTCGATAAACAGCGCGCTTGGGATATGAAATGCGAGCGCTTCGAAGCGGCCACGAACCGAAATTGCCGCGCCATTCCTCAGACTGATGAGACACATGGAACCTCTGGGATAGGTCTTCAGAGGCGTCCGTGCCCCGTCCGGCAGGATGTCGCAATGATCGACGTCGACGAGATAGAGCACGACCAGAAAAGCGTCATCGGCCGGCAGTAAGACTGTATGTTCGCTGTTGTCATAGGAGTGCTCGAGATGGACGACAGTGAGCGTTTCTTCGTAAAGAGGCCTGATCGCCAGCGCCCTTGCGGCATTGATCCCAAAACACGCCGCAATTTTCTCACTGACCGTCAACGCTTCACTCATATGTGTCTCGATCATCCTGACTGGGGACTATATAGCCCTACCGACGAGATGCCGCGCTTGATATTTTCCTACATGGGTTTCGACTGTCCATCTTGAATAAAAGGATCCTCGCGGGGCAGATTTTGCAAATTATTATGAGGTAGACATGGTTTAGAAAGCTGCCAAGGCTGGCAGGTCCGGTGTTCGCGTGTTTAAAAAATGAAAGAAGTGCGTCGTGATCCAAGTTCTCCCCCTCCGCCACCCATCTTCCACTGGAAACTCGACTGACGGGTTCGGGTGCTCGTTGAAGCAGTTGTCGGTCAACCAAAGCCTACCTGGTTCAGACATCGATATCTTTCGGAAGGCGACAGACAACACGAAACTCGATCAGGTCATGACGCCGGCGAGCGACCGAGGTTTCGTGGTCGGGGTTTCCTCGCTCGGTGGCCACACGCGGCGCATCTTCCACGAACATCATGCGACTTCCCACGAGTTTGCCGACAACTCGATCTATATTCGCGATCTCTCGAACGCCTACAGGGCGGATCTCCGCGGTCCTTTCGATTTCGTGTTGTTCGAAATTTCGCCGGCGTCCCTCGCCAAAATCGCCGATGATGCTGAAATGCCCGGCGTGACGTCGCTATCGGCTGAAACTGCATCAAAAGATATCGTACTTGCCAATCTCGCTCGGGCGCTGATCCCGGCACTGGAAAAGCCAGACGAGGCGAACGCGCTGTTCGTCGACCAGATGGCGACTGCCATCGGCACCTACCTCGTTCAGCGCTACGGAGGCCGGCCCGCGAAAGCCTGCAACAGGACGGGTAGCCTTTCGCGTGCGCATGAGGATCTGGCAAAAAGCCTGTTTCTCGAAAATCTCGACGGCAACGTGTCGATTTCAGAGGTTGCCCAGGTCTGCAACCTGTCGCGCGGCTATTTCATTCGTGCCTTTCGCGAGACGACTGGCATGACGCCCTATCAATGGGTCCTACGGGAGCGAATAGACCGGGCCCGCAACCTCCTGCGGAACTTGGACACTCCACTCGCCGAAGTGGCCATCGCCTGCGGCTTCGCGGACCAAAGCCATTTCACGCGCGTCTTTGCCGCTATGGTCGGCACCACGCCTGGCAATTGGCGGCGTAACGCCTGATCCAGACCAGCCCTCTTGGAAGATTCGTCGAACCGGAAGCACTTGAAGCGAAGTGAACCAACCATAGGTGGATTCAGACTATCGTTATCGGGCCCAGGGATTAATCACTTTCAACCCGGCAGCCTCGAACGGGCTTGTATCGCGAGTTGCGACCGCGAGGCCGTTCGCTGCTGCTGTAGCTGCAATGTAGCCATCAGACGTGCCGATAGCCCTCCCAGAGACTCGCGCGCGCACCATCAGTTCCGAGTAGAACTGCGAACTCGCCAGATTGAAGGACAGGATGCGCTCGGAAAAATGCGGCAACACTTCGCCCTCAAGTCGATCGCGAAGGATAGTTTGTCGCTTCCCTAGCGGCATGGCCGCAATCCCGAAGCGAAGTTCAGCAATCGTCATTACGGAAAGAAACAGCGTCTCGATGGCTTGGGCATCTAGCCAGGCGACCACTCGCTCATCGGGAGCCGGTTTCCACGGTTCGGATAAGACGTTGGTGTCCAACAAGATCATTCGAAGGGCATCGGTACAGCAGGAGTGTCATCGCGATTATTCTGAAGCGCTTCGACATCCAGATTGGAAAGCTCAGCTTCACGGCCAATAGCTGCCAGTAAGGAACCTAGCTTCACGCGCTCAGAGGGACGGACAGCGGCTTCGATAATGTCACGGATCTCGGCCTCGGTGCTGCGGCCATGATGTGCCGCTCGCACCCGCAGAGCACGATGTGTTTCGTCAGAAAGATTTCGAATGGTGACCGCCGGCACTGATATCACCTCCGTACGAACGATGACTTTGATATCAAAGTACGCAGAACGATGCAAGATTTCAAGGGATTTGAAATGGGCAAGAACGATATCGGTCCACGTCGATAGATTGAAAGGGATCAAACCCCGCTCCTCCAAGAGCTGCTTTCACACCTCCAGAATGCCCGCGATCCTCACCAGATCTGCAACTGACGATGCATGCATTTTCCGCATCATATGACCGCGGTGAAGCTTCACTGTGGCCTCAGCGAGTTGAACCTCCGCCGCAATTTGCTTGTTCAGCTTCCCGGCGACAACCAGTGTCATAATCTGCCGCTCACGCTCGGTAAGTTTGGAATACCTTTGGCGCAATGCAGCCGTTTGGCTTGCCTCTTCCCGGCGAGCGCTGTCGCTTGCCAAGGCGCGGTTCACCGCTTCGAGCAGGTCCTGCTCCCGCACTGGCTTGGTAAGCACATCGATAGCTCCGGCCTTCATGGCGCGGACAGCCATCGCGACGTCCACATGAGCGCTGATCAGCACCACAGACCTTGGGCGCCCGCCTCTTGCGAGCGCCTCTTGGAACTCCAGGCCGCTCTGACCTGGCAAGCGGATATCCAGTACAATGCAGCCAGCACGATCAGGATCATCCACAGCAAGAAACTCGGCCACAGAGCAATGGGTTTCAGCCACAAGTCCGACAGACTCGAACAATCCTCTCAATGCTTCGCGGACACTTTGGTCGTCATCGATGATAATGACTGTCGGCCGGCCTCTTTTGCGATCATCTATCATGGACGCTCACGCCCTCTGCCAGAGGCAAGGTAAACGTGAACTGTCCCCCTCCCCCGTTCTCCGCAGCCGTAGCCCAAATCCGGCCGCCATGCGCTTCGACGATGGAACGGCATATCGACAAGCCCATTCCGATGCCTTCGGCCTTCGTGCTGTAGAATGCTTCGAAAACGCGCTCCAACTGGTGAACAGCTACCCCGCGCCCCGTGTCCGAAACACTCACTTTCACAAGTTCCTCATCTATAGTACATCGGATGACGATGCGTCGTGCCTCGCAAGAAGCTGCCATCGCTTCCGCGCTATTCATGATCAAGTTTAGAACGACTTGCTGCAGTTGTGTCCGGTCTCCTACGACTTCAATAGGCACTTCCGCCATATCAAGAACAACGTCTATCCCGCGCCTTTGAAGTTCGCCAGTCAACAGATTCAGCACCTCACGCACGGCAGGTCGGAGGTCGGTTTGCTCAATTTTCGCAGGCAGCTTTTGTGCCATTGCCCGGATACTGGTGATAATGTCGCCGGCGCGATGCCCGTCCCTGACGATCCTTTCGGCTGCCAGCCGCGCTTGCTCCAGATCGGTGTGACCCGGCTGTAGCCATCGCAGACATGTGCCCGCATTCGTGACGATTGCCATCAGCGGCTGGTTGACTTCATGGGCAATTGAAACGGCAAGTTCACCTGTTGCCGTCATCCGGGTCACATGCGCGAGTTCGCTCTGGCTTTGTCGCAAGGACTCTTCCGCCCGTTTGCGATCCTCGATATCCACGACGACGCCGTACCATCTGACAACGTTTCCATCTGGATCCAGAAGGGGGCTTTGCCGTAGGTTGAACCACCGATATTCGCCATCGGCGCGTCTGATGCGGGCGTCTACCGGACGACTTTTTTTTGAAGCTACGATATCGTCCCAGGCCATACGCATCGGCTCGACATCATCAGGATGAAACATGCGATAAAAACCGAAGCCGACGATCTCTTCAAAAGGCAGGCCGACATAATCGATCAGGTTTTGATTAAAATATTCAAGCCGGCCATCCGAGGTACACGACCAAGCCATGGCGGGTATCGTGTTGATGATTAGATTGAGCTTGTGTTCACTTTCCCTGAGCGCAGCTTCGCTTTGTCGAAGAGCGTTCTCCGCATATTGCAGGTCTTCGATATCGATATTGACGCCGAACCAACGAACGACGCCGTTGGCGTCGACTAGCTTGCGTCCGGAGAAGTAAAACCAACGGTATTTGCCGTCTGCTCCGCGAATACGTCCTTTCAAAACAGTGTGGTCGGAATGCTCGAGGTCTCTCTTCCAGATGTCCACCATGCCGGGAATATCGTCTGGATGATAAAGGTCCAGGAAGCCCCAGCCGAGGATTTGGTCGGCAGGACGACCCGCATAGTCCAGCCAGCTTTTATTGACAAAATCGGCGCTGCCATCCGGTCGCGCTGACCATACGAGAACCGGCAGCGAATTGATGATGAGGCTGAGGTTCTCTTCGCTGGCCGCGAGCGCAGTCTTCGTTTCCTTCAATGCGTTTTCGGCCTGTTTGCGGTCCTCGATATCGAGGACCACACCGTACCATCTCAGGACATTTCCTTCTGCATCGAGCCGCGGCTTCTGGCGGAGCGTGCACCAACGATATTGGCCATCTGCGCGCCTCAGTCTGCCCACGACCTCCCTGGCATGCTTCGAGGCCATGATGTCATGCCATTCCGAAGCGAGATGTGACGTGTCGTCAGGATGAAATAGCTTGTAGAATCCCACTCCGGAGATTTCCTCAAGCGGCGCCCCGATGAACTCGAGAAAATGCTGGTTGGCAAAATCGAGCATGCCTTCCGACGTTGCGGACCACACCATGGCGGGGATTAGATCAATAATGGGATCGGTTTCCGGCTCTCGTTCCACCGCACTCTCCGTTCAGAGTTTGAGACGTTCGCGAGCCTAGAAGTTCCGACTCATGTCAGGAAGTAGAGAAGGGTGGCCGATCGTCCGACGGAAATAGTTACGGGATTTCCAGGTGTTGCGTAAGGACAAATCGATATACGAAGGTCTATGGTTGCAATGCCACCGTCTAGTTGCAGGCGACCTAGATCGCAATTGAGAGCGATCAGAAACCCGCTTACTCCTACGCATAGAAGCCCTTGACGAATGGCGACGTCGGCTGATCCGTCGTTGCCCTCACTCAAACATCTACGTGCATTGGAATTCTGCATCACTGCCATTTCCTGACTGATGCAACAGCATTCGGTGAGGTGGTTTATCGCGACCCGAACGGCCCAAAGCAGCCCTTACTCGAAACCAACTTTCGTTTCATCTCGACCTATGGGGAGACTATCATGCGTAGTTTGATCATGTGCCTGATGTTGGCGACCGCCAGCATGACCACGGCAACAATGGTAAGCGCACTTCCTGCGCACGCCACGGCGGAGCTTCGCGAAGCTCCGGTTCCCATCCACTACCGAACCGCAAAGATCGAGGGCCTCGATATCTTCTACCGGGAAGCTGGCCCGGCCGACGCTCCGGTCGTGCTGCTACTCCATGGGTTTCCGACGTCCTCCCACATGTTCCGGAATCTGATCCCGCTTCTTGCAGACCGATACCACGTCATCGCGCCGGACTATCCCGGTTATGGCCAAAGCGCGTCTCCCGACCGTGGTAAGTTTGCCTACACGTTTGGCGGCGTCGCCGATATCGTAGACAAGTTACTCGACCATTTGGCGGTCAAAAGCTACGCAATGTACGTCATGGATTATGGTGCACCGGTGGGTTACCGCCTGGCGCTGAAACATCCGGAACGGGTGAGTGCGCTGATCATCCAGAACGGCAACGCCTATGATGAAGGGCTGAAGGAATTCTGGGATCCCATCAAGACCTATTGGTCCGATGGGTCGGACAAGAGCCGCGGGGCGCTCTCCGGTCTGGTCACGCTCGAAACGACCAGGTTCCAGTATACCGATGGCATGGAAGACGTGTCGCGCATCAGCCCTGACAACTGGGTTCACGACCAGGCTCTTCTGGACCGACCTGGCAATAAGGATATCCAGCTCGACATGTTGTATGATTATCGCACCAACGTTCCGCTTTACCCCGCGTTCCAAAGTTTCTTTCGTGAGCGCAAGCCGCCCACGCTCATCGTCTGGGGCAAGAATGATTACATCTTTCCTGAGGCCGGCGCTCATCCTTATCTCAAGGATCTTCCGGATGCCGAACTTCATATCCTGAACTCAGGTCACTTCCTGCTCGAAGAAAAGTTGGACGTCGCTGCTCCGCTAATCAACGATTTCCTGGATCGCCGCGTCGCAAAGAAGTGACGATCAGGCATGGTTGCCGGCGGTGTGGCGAAGGTTTCCGTCAAGTCGAGGTCGCACCGCTGAAAAGCCGTTACCAAATTCCAGATTTTGGAGATCCCCATGCCATACCATTTTTTGGAAGTTGCAGTCACTCCGAATGTGCGGCTGGCACAAGCTGAAATGGGTGCCGACCAGATCTGGTTAGGCGACCACCATCGGGAATCCGACAGCTTCACCGACAGCGAACTGGCTTTCATCTCTGCACGGGACAGCTTCTACATTGCCTCTGTGTCGGAAACCGGTTGGCCCTATGTTCAGCATCGCGGTGGTCCAAAGGGCTTTCTGAAAATCGTCGACAGGAAAACACTGGCGTTCGCCGACTACAGGGGCAACCGCCAATATATCAGTACCGGAAACTTTGCCGCAAATGACCGGGCCTGTCTCTTTGTGGTGGATTACCCGCGACGAGCCCGCCTCAAGATCTACATGCATGTCGAGAAGCTGACACTCGATGCCGACCCGGCGCTGGCCGACCTGGTTTTCGACGCCGGCTACCGAGCAAAAGCAGAGCGGATTTTTCGACTGCGGCTGGAAGCCTTCGATTGGAACTGCCCTCAACATATCACACCGCGTTACACCGAAGAGGAGGTCGCGAAAGCGGTGGCAGCGTTGCGTGAACGCTTAGCCGAACTGGAGTCGGAGAATGCAGAATTGCATACGCGGCTCGAGGCCTTGCGAGGAAGATAATGAACGCCACAAGACCCAGTTGCAGGAGTTTTCACGAGCTTCTGCAACAGAAACGGCGTGCGGAGGACGGCTGGAACAACAGCAATCCCGAAAGGTCGCGCTGGCCTATGGCCACGACAGCCGGTGGCGCAACCGGTCCGAGCTTATAAACGGCGAGAGCACTCCCGGTCTCAGCGATTCGGTTTCTATGGGGAAAGAACGACATGACGCATACCACCCATCACCGCGTTGATATCGACGGTCGTGATGTATTTTATCGGCAGGCCGGAGAACCAGCCAAACCGGCCCTGTTACTGCTGCACGGGTTTCCGTCATCGAGCCACATGTTTCGCGATCTTATTCCACTGCTTGCGGACCGATTTCACCTCATCGCACCCGACATTACAGGGTTTGGCCAGTCGCAAGCGCCTGCGCGCACAAATTTTGCCTACACGTACGACAATCGTGCCCGCATCATCCAGAGGTTCATTGAGGTGCTGGGCATCGGGCGGTTTGCTCTTTACGCCTTCAAGGCGAAGGTGCCAGGGGAAGCGTGAGCGCCGTCGCAGCCGATGTCGCAACCGCTGAAGGGTGTGACGCTCTCGTCGCCAAGGTTCCTCATGTCGATATCCTGATCAACAATGCGGGCATCTTCCAGCCGCTCGACTTCTTCGATGCGGACGACGAGGTCTGGGATCGCCATTGGCAGGTAAACGTCATGTCAGCCGTCAGGCTTTCTCGTGCCTATCTTCCGGGCATGCAGAAGCTCGACTGGGGCCGCGTTATCTTCATCGCGTCGGAATCCGGCTTTAACATACCGGTGGAGATGATTCATTACGGCGTCAGCAAGACCGCGGACATCGCGGTTGCCCGTGGGCTTGCCAAGCGCATGGCTGGTACGGGCGTTACTGTGAACTCGGTTCTTCCCGGACCGACACTGTCCGAAGGCGTCGAGGCGATGCTTGCCGAAGAGCATGCGAAGACGGGCAAGCCGATCGAGGAGGTCGCGGCGGACTTCGTCAAGAAGCATCGTGGCGGTTCGATTATCCAACGAGCTGCAAGCGTCGAGGAAATTGCCAACCTGGTAACCTATCTGGCGTCGCCTTTGGCATCCGCGACGACAGGAGCTTCCATGCGCGTGGACGGAGGGCTGATCGACACGCTCTGAGCTGATCCCTCACCTGACCTGCCGTTGTTCGTAGGGCGGAGCCTTCCGATCGCCTTCTTATTGCGGCCGCCGGCACGCGTGTGCGGTATGAAGGAGGCATGAATCAGACAGGCTGCTTTGCAACACCAATTCGCTAAAGAGCAGACCTTCAGCCGGCCTTGAAACTGCATGCTGCACCTTGCGAGCCCGATCAACCGCTGCCAGGCAAGGGCAAATTCACAATGCGTTACAGTGGGTTAGACCTTGGTCTGATCCACCCCGGACTGAGGTCGTAGCCTTGGAACAGCCGGCACTCCCCTTCGTTTGCCAGACAGCCGCCGGTCAAACTGACCCAAGGCAAAACACAAACATTCGGAGGAAATCACATGATCAAGCTCACCCACATTGCGTTCGCTGCAGCCTTGCTGGCAAGCACGACGGCGACGGCATTCGCGCAGTCATCCAGCATCGTCGGCACGGGCGGATCGTCGGCGGGCGGCGGAACTTCGAGCAGCACCGTTGGTACTGGTGGAAGTTCCGCCGGCGGTGGCGACTGCCCTGCCGGAACTAAAAACTGCGGTTCCGGTTCCGCCTCGACCATCGGCACAGGTGGATCGTCGGCAGGCGGCGGCAAGTCCAGCAGCACCGTGGGCACCGGTGGTTCTGCTGCAGGCTCCGGTTCCGGCTCGGGTTCGGCATCGACACTCGGCACAGGCGGTTCCTCTGCGGGCGGCGGCACGTCGAGCAGTTCTGTCGGGACCGGTGGGTCGGCCGCAGGGTCAGGTGACGCCAATTCGGCCTCTTCAGTCGGCACGGGAGCATCGTCGACTGACGGCGATAAAACCGGCAGCACCGTCGGCACCGGCGCAAGCCAAGCCGGTTCATCCCATGAGAACAATGGGAAGAAGGGCTGCGCTCCGGGCCAGATGAAGAAGAATGGCTCCAGTCATTCATGCTGAGGCATCCGGCCGGCGCCACAAGGCGTCGGCCCTTTCACGGAGAAAGCAAATGATCAACACAGTCAAAGGCATCATCTATGGAGCCGCGATCTTGGTAGCCGGTCAGGCTGCCTCGGAAGATATCAAACTGGACGACGGGACAACCTGCACGGTGGTCGAAGGCCGGACCTCATCGGGCAATATGTCTACGACCGTCACCGCCGGAAACGGCAAGGTGTCTTCTTCGAGTGCGACCGGCGCCGGCTCGTCGACTGCGGCATCCTCGTCGTCAGCTAGCTCGGCAGGCGCGGGCAGCGTCGACAGCTACTCGACGGCAAGTGTCACGCGGCCCGACGGAACCGTCATCACCAAGCGCTCGGACGGCACCTGCTCTGTCACGAAACCCAATAAATAGGAGACCAGACATGAAGATCATGAGTTTGATCGGCGCGGCCAGTATCGCAGTTTTGTCCACCACGGCCGGCGTCTCGGCACAGGACTGCAACGCGGCTGGAACTGTCGGAACGGGCGGAAGTGCGGCGGCTGGCGCAACGTCTGCGAGTTCCGTCGGGACGGCGGGCGTGTGTCAGACCGACGAAGGGACGACCTCCTCCGTCGGCTCAGGCGGGAGCGCTGCAACCACTAACGGCAAGGCCATGAGCAAGACCCATGTCAACGACAACGGCGACAAGCTCAGGTCTCAGACGAAGGCCCAGGCCGTGGACAAAGGCACCTTTAGCAAGTCGCGGACGAAGACGAGCACGGATGGCGACAGTCTCCAGAGCACGACCCGCACGATGTCGCACGAGCCCGGCCAGAAGCCCGTCAAGAACACGACCGAACAGAAAATCATCCTGCCGCAGCAGTAATGGTGGCCGAGATTGCGCCGTCCGGCGCATTCATCGAGGGTCGATGACAACAACTTGGGAAAGGAAAATCAGATGAACAACCTGATCTGGCTCGTAGGCGCCGTTGTGATCGTACTGGCTATATTGAGCTTCTTCGGCTTCCGCTGAGCTCCAGCCTAAACCAGCCGCGTCTCAAGACCGAAATCGTAACTGGCTGATCGCGGTGAATGGTGGATGTGTATTTCAACCTTCACCGCCTAGGCAAGTTGCTCGGGCACGAGACCGCCAGTCAACAATACGCTTCGGGGAGTGCAAGTCGACAAACAGGTTCGAGCTCGATCCGGAATTCGCCTTGAGAGACGAGCAATCTGTTCGTGGCTGTTCGGGGCGAAATATGCGATGGTTATTTAGAAATGTCAGGCGACTATCGGCCGGCATGCACCGGAGTTCATCGCCATTCCTCTGCATCGGTACGCAGGATCGGAAAGGCGGATGTCAGCCGGCGCGGGGATCCATCTGCTTCATCGAGATTCTAGACGAGCGCACGCTGGCGATACCCCGACCGCCCGGGCAGCAACCGTCTCGTTTACGTAAGTCTGCGCACCTGGTGCTGGCAGCTAGGCCTGCCTCAGCCAGTTGGGCGCCGCCTTGCTGTATACCCCACTACATGCAGCCGCAACGCATGCGGCAATGCCGCCGAAGTAAAAGCGCCGACCGGTTATCCCCGGCCCGTAATGGGCATATTTGCCCGAGTTCGTCAGTATGGTTTTCGCAAAGGTGGGAATAATCGGATCAGTGATCATGCACCAGCATGTGTCCGTCACGAACTCCACCCCGAAGCGTTGAAGGGCCGCTATCAGCCCGGCTTCGTTGGCCTTATCGTGCGTTGCGCGTCCGCAGGTAACCACAATCGCCACATCCACATGCTTCTTTCGACCGCTGCACAGAGACGCGAGCCTCTCGATTTCGCTGATCGAGAAATGCGGATTGCCGAGCGAGACGAGATCGACGCGCTCATCGTCGGCGCTGTTGAGTTCCTCCCAACTCGACGCGAGTTCCTCGAGCCGAAGATCGATCGAAGGGATGCTGATGCCTGAGGGGACAACGGCATCCAGCGTCTTTGCCTCGGGCGTCACCCCCACGATGTGAAACATCGGTGCACTGGAAACGGTCGCAAATGCGGCGCCGAAGGCCTTGAGATCGTCATTGGTTGGACCGGCCTGATCAAGACCGGAGACGACAGGGATAAGGTTCGATGCCAGCGCACCAATGTGATAACCGAGCAGCGGATAGAAGCTATCGTCGATGTTTTCGATATTAGCGACACTGACAAGCAGCCCGGCTTTCCGATTGCTGTCGATATGTGGGCCTGCCAGAGGCGCGCGGCCGGTTAGTGCGATGCAAATGTCGAGAAAGTCCGGATATTTCATTGTCCGCGCACCAAGAACGCTGTTGGCGTAGATGACGGCATTCGATTCTGCCCAGGCCACCTGCTCGCCGATCTTGGGAGCCGTCTCGAGCAGATAAGGCGCGCAGGTGAAGGTCGGCCGCGCACCCATTTCGACATAGACGTCACCCAACTGACTGGCCGGCTCGCCCAGGACGGGATCAATACCTTGCGAGCGCCAGCGTCGATGATCGACCGAAATCGAGTTGAGCGTTGTCGGCACCACAACGCGCCCGCCCAGATCCCGCAGTTTTTCGGCAAACGAAAGCGAGCCCGGTCCGCTGTAGATGCAGCCGTCGACGTGGACTTGTGAGACATCCATCAATTGTGTGGCGCCCTGCAGTTTCGCCATTCGCAGGATGATGCGGATCGCCGATTGTGCAGCCTTGCCGTGAGCACCAGCCAGATAAGCTCTATCCCGCTCCGACAATGCGACTTCACCGAAAAGAGGGGCAGAGTCTTTGCTATGCGACGGAATGGCGTCCATTGCCAGCCCGTCGGTGGAACAGGCAACAACGTTTCCGTCGATCTCGACAAATGCCGAACTCACCACCTTGCGAAAATTCTCGGGCGCGAGCGTTACAACGGGAATAGATTGACCGAATACCTCCTCGGCGATCACGACACCGAGCGTGAGGATATCCTCCTCTCGCTCGAACAACATCGCTTTGGGACCATTGCCATTGAGCAGCAGTTCCAACATCACGCCGCTGCCAGAGCAGGACCCCCTGCCCCCCGGGATCGCGAGGATATGGTCTTTGAGACCGCGGCCGCTCAAGGGGTGATGCCGATCGATCACCTCGCCGGTCCAGGGATCGACCCCGCCCCAGAAACTCAGTTCCAGATCGCTTGCAACAACATTGCCCGAAGCCTTGCCGTGCACGTAAGCCGTCCCTGCGAAAATCAGTCCGTCAACAAGGTTGACCATCCGTGAGCCTTTCAAGGTGGTGGCTGTGCAAGCAGTTTTGAGTCGTTCGAATCTGGGGCTAGCTTGATCGCGCCGGCGGCAATCGAGACGGGCGCCCCGCTCTCTACCGGATTAAGGCGGCCTTCGCAAAACGCAGAATATGCCTGAGTATGCTCCGGGTGGCCATCTGTTGCCGGCCCGCCCCGGCTGTTCCAGTTGGTGCAGAAAGTGACAGGGCGATCTTGGGATTTCCGCGACGCTTTACGCATAGCGCTGACGCGCCAGCCAGACCGTGCGCCCGCCACAATCTGGGTCTTCCGCAACATGGGCAACAACGTCAAAGCCATTCCGGTCGAGCAGCATGCGGTATTCGTCGGGATCGAGGCTGGCATGATAGAGAGGTTCCCCCTCCAGCGTGCCGATAACTTCGCCGAAGGCGGGGCCACTCGTGAACAGCAATGGTGCTTCCGGTTCAGCATGGTCGCGGAAGATGGAGAACATCATGCGCTGATCGGAAGGAGCAAGGTGAAACAGGCTGTCCCAAGCGATCAGCCCGCCATATCTCCGATCCAGTTTCAGCGAGCGCATATCCCCCACTTGCGCTGTCTCGCCGGGAAGATTGGTCCGGAATATGGAGATCATTTCTGGCGAACTGTCCACGCCTGTAATCAGATGACCTCCGCCAGCAAGGTACCGAGCGATTGGGTCACCTGAGCCACAACCAATATCGAGCACCGCCGCCATTCGTGGCAGCATCTCTGCAAACCGGTCGATCCATGCACGCTCCAACAGTGCCGTGCCGCGCGCCGCTGTCCACGCATCAGCATGGCGACGATAGAGGTCGATAATGCGGCCGGCTGCGTCGCTCACGGTCTTCCTGTCGATTTCCTATCTCCAGTGCAACAATGTGTTCCCGACAGGCGATGCTCTATCATATGCGCCGGTTCGGCGACAGCTATTGGCAGCTCGACCGCGCCGTCCTCCGATGAGACATTCGACAGCCTCCTCTCCTGGATCCAGGGCGCACGCCTGCCGCGGTCAGTTGCGAGTTTCTATATCCTTCGCCGGATCGAGCAGTCGACCGGGCGAGTGATCACGAAGAATGTCTGGCAAACCGCGTGCTCCGTCGCATCCGCTCAGAAACAAGTTCTGATCTCCGGCCATGTGAGGTATTCATCACAGATCTAAAAGCGCTCGTCTGCTTCGAAGCGTCAATCCCCGGAGTTGCATCATGAAAATTGCGCCGCAACAGCGGATCTATGTCTGCTTCTTTCTCTTCGCCGTGTCGCTGGGGGCGCTGCTGTCGAGGATGCCGGATTTGCAGGATGCGCTTGGCGTCGATAAGTCCGAGCTCGGGTTGACGTTGATAGGGGCTGCGATCGGCGCCTTGATTTCGTTGACTTTGTCTTCGCCCTTGATCGCCCGGCTCGGCGCGCGGACGACGGCGTTCATTACAGTTCTCGGCACACCTGCGCTGCTGTCGCTGGTGCCATGGATCGGCGCTGCGCCGGCCGTGTTCTGTTTGCTTTTCGTCGAAGGGCTGCTCGCCGGGGCGCTGGAGATCAATCTCAATGTCGAGATCGACCGCATCGAAGCGCAGCTGGGACGCGGCGTGATGAACAGAGCCCATGGCTTCTGGAGCCTCGGCTTCTTCGTCACGGCGCTTGTCTCTTCGGTCGTCCGCCAAGCCGGTATTTCGATGCAGCTACATCTCGCCGTGACCTTTGTCGCGGTCCTCGTCATCGGCATCTGGGCGATCGCCGGCATGCGCAATGCGCCAGCGCGGATTACGGAGGACGAGGGCAAGGCGCCGCCGGTAGCGCTTCCTACCTGGGGACTAATGCCGCTCTGTGTCATCGGCATCGCCGCCTTCCTCGTCGAAGGTGCCGGGATCGACTGGTCGGCGATCTATATGCGCGACGTGTTTTCAGTCGAGCCCTTCATCGGCGGACTGGGATTGACACTCTTTACCTTTTGCATGGCGCTGGCGCGCCTGTTCGTTGATCCGCTGGTCGATCGGTTTGGTGCGCGCGCCGTCGCCACGATGCTGCTTGTTCTTTCGGCGATTGGCATCTGCGCCGTCGGGGGCGCACCGCATTCCTATGTCGCACTGGCGGGCTTCGCCTTGATGGGCGCCGGCTGCAGCGCGGTCTACCCCCTCGCCGTCTCGGCGGCCGCCCAGCGTACCGATCGCGCGGCATATCTCAACGTCGCCGCTCTCGGCCAGATGACCTTCGTCGTCTTCTTCCTGGCGCCGCCTCTGCTCGGTTTAATTGCCGAACATGCAGGCATCAGGACATCCTATCTCGCCTGCCTTCCGCTGATCATCTACGCGCTCTTTTCGGTCAAGGCGCTTGGCGCGCGCCGGACTGCCGATGGCGGTAGCGTTGTCGTGCGGATCGAGCGAAAGCGCGCAGATCAGCCCGCGGAACAAGTGGATCGATGCCAATCGGCATCCGGCATGTCCCCGAAATGACCGACGCGAAGCCAATGTTCGCCGAGACGATTTCAGTTTGCCCGTGGCGTGCTCACCAGAACCGCCGCCGCATGGTTCGCGGCCTCGATTGCGGCACGAATTCCACTTCCACGCGCGAGTTCTGAGGCGAGAACGCCGGTGAATTCGTCGCCGGCACCATGGGTGCTCACCAGTTCCACCTTGATCGCCTCGATCGAGAACGCATCACCTTCCCGGGTCGCGCAGGCGACACCATCGCCGCCCGCCGTCACGACCACGACGGGGAATTTCGCCGCGAGCAGTTTCGCGGCATTCGCGGCACCCTCGAGTGTGTCGACAACTGGAAGCTCGGCCAACTGCTCGGCCTCGATAGCGTTGACCACCAGGACATCGACCAGTTGCTGCAAATCAGCGGAGAGAGGTCGCGCGGGCGCGGCGTTGAGAATCACTGTTCCGCCCGCGACCTTCATGGCCTTGGCCGCCGAGACGTTGGCGTGATCAGGCACCTCATTCTGCAGGACCAGCAGCGCTCCGTCGACGAACGCCTTCGAAGCTGCATCCACATCCACTTGTCCCAACATCAGATTGCTACCGGAAACGATGACCGCGCCGTAGTCGCCTTCACTGTCGAAGATTGCGACGCTCATGCCGCTACCGACCCCGGTCACTTTCTTGACGAAGCGATGATCGACCTTGCTGCGGGCCAGGTTGTCGGTGAGGGCATGGCCGAAATCGTCGTCCGCGACCGCACCAATCATCGACGTCGGTATCCCTGTCTTCGCTGCCGAGACTGCCTGATTGCCACCCTTGCCGCCGCATTTCGGGTGCCAGTGATCCCCCGTCACGGTTTCACCCTTCCGAGGACGTGCCGGGCCGTGCACCATGATGTCATAGTGCAGGCTGCCGAAGACGACGACGGAGGGTGATGCGGAACTCATGGAAGCCTGTCCTTGCGTTTGGATGCGACGGCGGACATCGTCTTCTCGAGATTTTTCTCCGCCGTCTGATAGTTTCGCTGCGCGACGGCCATGAAGAGCGCGTCGAGGATGTTGAGCTGGGCAATCCGGGCTGCGGCGTTCTCGCCCATCAGAGGCGATCCTTGCGCGGTGGAACACAGAACGATGTCGGCGATCTGCGCAAGCGGCGATCCACCGTAATTCGTGACGGCGATCGTTCGCGCCCCCGACTTCCGCGCGAGCTGGATGGCGTCGATGACAGCGGTCGTGTTCCCGGAATGGGAGAAACCGATCGCGATGTCGTCGGCTCCGAGCAGCGACGCCGACATCAGCATCATGTGCGAATCGTCCTGGACATTGGCCCGCACGCCGATTCTCAGGAACTTGTGCGCCACGTCCCTGGCAATCTGTGCCGAACCACCAACCCCGTAGAAATCACGTTGCCCCGCCTTGGCGAGTATATCGGCGGCGCGGTCGAAACCGTCGACATCCAGGATCGCGAGAGTCTCCTCCAGCGCATTTATCGACGTCCGGAAGACCTTCTGAATGATCTCCCTCGAACTGTCATCGGCTGACAATTCCTGATGCATTTCAGCGGTAGGAAGCCTGTTGTAATTCGACACTGCAGTGCGGAAATCACGATAGCCGCTGAAGCCGAGCTTCTTGGTGATCTTGACCACCATGGCCTCGGACACTCCCGCTTCCGCCGCCAGATCCTTGAGAGCGGTGTCCTCGGAAAAATCCCTCAATCCGAACACCGTCTCCACGACACGCGCCTCCAAAGGGGTGAGCTGCGGCATCATCATGCGGATGCGCGGGCCTACCGCCTTGGGATCATTTGCAGAATTCATCCTCTACCCCTTGTGACGCGATCGATCATCATGGCGACCAGGATAATAAGACCAGTGGCCAGAAGTTGGTAGAAGGCCTGGACATTCATCAGCGTCAATCCATTGCGCATTGCGCCGAGGATGATCGCACCGAGGATCGTGCCGATGACGCTGCCCTTGCCGCCCATCAGAGAGGCCCCACCAATTGCGGCGGCCGCGATCGCGTCGAGTTCCCAGAGATTGCCGAGGATCGGTTCGGCGGCACCCAAGCGGCCGACCAGGATCATCGAGGCCAGGGCAGCGAGGACCCCCGAAATCACATAGGCGGTGATCTTGGCGATGGCGATCGGTACGCCGGCGACATAGGCCGCTTCTTCATTGCCGCCGACAGCGAGCAGGTATTCGCCAAGCGGTGTCTTCTTGAGCAGCACCCAGGCGAGCAGGGCGACGACGGCGACCATGATGACCGGAATGGGAAGGCCGAGCAGGGAGCCGTTGAACAGCGACCGGAAGCCCGCGGGCACACCGAGAACCGGGTTGCCGCCCGTGTAGATCAGCGCAATGGCGCGATAGGTGCTGAGCGTGCCGAGCGTGACGATGAAGGGCTGAAGGCCCGCATGGGCCACGAGTACGCCGTTGACGAGACCGCAGATAGCACCGATCGCAAGGCCGGCCAGGATGGCGAGCGGAACGGGAACGCCGGCGACAAGCATCGTGGCCGTAATCACGGCAGAGATCGCGGCCGTCGGGCCGACCGAGAGGTCGATGCCACCGGAGATGATGACGAGCGTCATGCCGAGTGCCAGGCAGGCGTTGATACTCGACTGCTGAAGGATGTTGAGCAGGTTTCTTTGCGAAAGAAAGTCGGGTGCCAACAATCCGAAGATGACGACGATGGCGATCAATCCAATGAGGGTGCCCGCATCGCGTACCGAGAACGATCCGAACTGTTTGGAAGTGGGCGCCCCGGCATTCTGGGTCGTGTCAGACATGGATATGTTCCTGTAGGTCATGCCGCACCACGGCGGTTGTCGGCCTTCCCAACGGCGTGGGAAACGATGGTTTCTTCGGAGAGGTCTTCGCGGCCGAGTTCAGCCACAACAGCGCCGTCGCGCATGACGAGGACGCGGTCGGACACCCGCATCACCTCGGGAAGCTCGGAGGAGACGACGATAATCGAATGTCCCTCGCGAGCGAGGTCTTCGATCAGCTGATAGATTTCGGATTTCGCGCCGACATCGATGCCGCGCGTCGGCTCGTCGAACAGCAGGATGCGCGATCCGGCCGCCAGCCAGCGTGCGATGATCGCCTTCTGCTGGTTACCGCCGGAAAACAGTCTGATCTGCCGGTCGAGCTGGAAGGGTCGCAGGTTGACGCGCTTGAGCAGGTCTTCCGCCGTCCGCTTGAGTTTCCGATGGTTGATGATCCCGGCTTTCGAGAAGCGGTTCATCGAGGGCAGCGCCATGTTCATGCTGACGGACCGGCCTGGAATGATGCCTTCGCGTTTGCGCTCCTCGGGTAGCAGCCCGATGCCGGCAGCGATCGCCGCACGCGGATTGGACAGCGTCAACGCCTTTCCATCGACGTTGACCGTGCCGGAGATAAGCTTGTCCGCGCCGGAAAGTGCGCGCAGGAGTTCGGTGCGGCCCGAGCCGACGAGCCCTGCGACGCCGAGGACTTCACCCTTGTGAAGGTCGAACGAGACGTCGCGGATACGGTGCGTCGAAAGATTGCGGACCTCGACACTCACGGTATCTGTGGTGTGGGAATGATGCTCTTCAGTCAGCAGCTCGCGGCCAACCATCATCGCGATGACGTCGTCGGGTGAGGTCGTTTTCAGATCGATGCCGACGCCCACGACCTTGCCGTCGCGCATCACCGTAGCGCGCTGGCAGACCCGGAAGACCTCGTCCATCTTGTGGGATACGTAAATGATCGAGACGCCGCTCGCTGCCAACCGCTCGATAATCTCGGCGAGCCTCTCGAATTCGCTCGGCGTCAGGCTCGACGTGGGTTCATCCATGGCGATGATCTTCGCCTTGTCGAGAAGCGCTCTGGCGATCTCGACGACCTGCCGCTGGGCGACCTTCAACGTCGAGATGGGAACCGCCGGATCGATGGACGGATCGATCATCGCAAGCGCCTCGGCCGCGCGCCGTTCCTGCTCACGGCGATTGACGATCATGCCGCCGAAACGGGTCAGGGAATGGCCGAGGAACATGTTCTGGGCAACGCTGAGATGCGGCACTTGCTGAAGTTCCTGGTGGATCATGGCGATCCCTGCCTGGCGAGCGCTGTCGGGCTTGCGGAAGTGGTGCACCGTGCCGTCGACTTTGACTTCGCCTTCCGTTGCACGGAAGACACCGGACAGAATGCGCAGCAGGGTGGACTTGCCTGCGCCATTCTCGCCGAGCAGCGCGTGGATTTCACCCGGGGCGACGCTGAACGAAACGTCGGACAATGCCTTGACGCCCGGGAAAACCTTGGAGATGCCTTCGAAAGCCAGTCTGGGAGGTGCCATGACAGTCCAACCTTTGAGGTGCGGACGGCCGGCTGGGCCGGCCATCCTGCCTTGGGAGGCGTTTACTTTCCTGCGGCCTTCATCAGCACCGAGCGAACGTCGCCGCCCTGGTAGTCCTTGATGTTGTCCTTGGTGATCAGGGCCTGCGGGGTTGCGACCACGCGCGGCAGCTTCTGACCGGAGACGAGCCGCAACGCGACTTCCATCGCCACCTCGCCCGTCAGGACCGGGAAGCTGTCTACGGTGCCCGTGAGTTCGCCGGCTTCGATCGACTTGTAGGCATCGGAAATGCCGTCGGTACCGAAGACGACGACCTTGTCCTGCAGGCCGGCGGCCTTCACCGCCTCGACAACACCAAGCGCCATGCCGTCATTGTTGCAGTAGAAGCCGACGAGATCAGGATGCTGCTGGAGAATGTTGGTTGCGGCGTCATAGGACATCTGGCGATCCCAGTTGCCCGGAACGCTGGCGATCACCGTGAACTTGCCGCCCTGTTCGATCGTGCTCTTAAAGCCATCGGTGCGCTGCACGGCAGCATAGACACCGGCCTGGCCCTCGATGATCGCGACCTTGCCGCCATTGGCGCGGTTTTCCATGAACCACTTGGCGACCCGAACGCCGTTGTCACGCTGGACGTTGCCGACATAGTGCTCGGCCTGCGGGATCACCGCATCGTTGACGTTGACGACCGGTACGTTGGCGGCTTTCGCCTGTTCGATGACCGGCTGCAGGTTGGCATCGGTCTGCGGCGAGACCAGCAACACCTTATAGCCCTGAGTGACCATGCCCTCGGCGATCGTCAACTGGCCGAGCTGGTCGCCCTCGCTTTGCGCCGCCTGATAGGCGACGGTCACGCCGACCTTGTCGGCGAACTTCTGATAGCCTTCGCCGAGCGAGCGCCAATATTCATTGGTGAGCGTCTTGGAGACGCCGCCGACCTTGAGGCCTTCGGGCAGCTTCGGCAGCGCACCGAGTTTAGCGTCGAGATCGGACCAGTCCATGCGGTCCGCTTCTGAATCCGAATTGAGCGGCTTCAGTTCCTGCGCTGACGCGATGCCAGCGCAAAGGGTTGCGGCGAGAGCCGCAGCAAGAATTGTCTTCATGTTTTCCTCCCGGAAAGTTGGGGTGGTTCAGTGCTCCGCGCCGAACATCAGCTCCTGAACGATGGCCTGCGTGGATACGGCGTCCTGTCGGTCAATCGCGCTCGCGAGGCGATTGTCCTGCTCGAGGCGGTCGACGACCTTCAACATCCGTTGGACGGTCTGGATGTTGACCTCGCATTCGTGAACCGGATCGAGGCCGGTCATATCGGGGAACGTGTCGAAATAGATCGCGCCGTGGTAACCATCCCGGCGTATCTGGCGGAGTAGCTCGATCGTTTGCAGCGTGTGCACCGCGCCGACCATCAGACCGTCATCGCGCTTGGCGTAGCCGTCGTTGAGATGGACGCCGAGCACGCGGCTGTGACGGGCAATCAGTGCTGCCGCAAAGGCGGGCTGCTCGTCGGCATAGAGGACATGGGCGAAGTCGAGCGTGACGCCAAGATTGGCAGCGCCGACCTCCTTGATAGCGAGCAAAGTCGTGGCCGCATCCGGCATCAGGCTGTAGGACCGCGGCTCGTTCGGCTTGTACTCAATCGAGATCAGGCAATCCGGATCATGGGCGCAAACTTCACGGATTCCATCGACTTCGTGTTGCCACATCTTCGCGTAGTTCGCCTGAAAGGCATAATCGAAGCCATCTTGCCCAAGCCAGATGGTCATCAGATTGGAACCGGCTTCGCGCGCTGCATCGATGCCCTTCTTCGTCAGGTCGATCGCTTCACGGCGGACCGTTTCGTCGGGATGGGTGAAAGCACCAAGTTTGAAGGCGGGGTTGCTGTAGTAGCGCATAGCGAAGCCGTTGATCGAAAGGCCGATATCGCCAAGTTTTCGAGCCAGTTCTGCCGGATCTTCGTTCATGTGATCCGGATAATTGAGATCGAGGTCGGTAAGGCCCTTCACCTGGGCGGCGCGCTCGGCCATCTGCATGACGGAGGGCTTCGACGACTGGCCGGGCCATGCGATATGGGAAGCGGAGGCGAACGAATTTAGCCGGGTGGCAAAGCGTGTCGGGTTCAAAGGATCATTCCAAATCTGTGAAGTTGTGCACTACTTCACAGATTATTTATTATTTGTAAAGTTCAAAAATGCCATGGGTGCAAAAAATTGGTGCAGGCCATTGCTGGTACCGACGCCTCATCGGCAACCAAGCGGACTGGCGCAACGGTGCAAGGCAAACAAAATCGCCAGCGGATTCAATCCGATGATCAGGCAGGCTGCTCGTCTGAGCCACGGCCGCGACGAAAAGCCTGCCGCATGTACGGTCGCCCGGCGCAGTTGAAGTGATCGACTATCAGAACCAGCATTTCGAGCTGCTTACGCATGACATCGATCTCGCTGTCGACCTTGTCGGCGGTGACGAGCCGATTCACGACAGGCCAGACACCGTCGTTATCAGTTGTCGCTAGTCGCGCGCTGGCGGATTAGCTCGATGAGGACACGCAGTTTGGCTGGCATGTGTCGGCGTTGGGAGAAATAGAGGCTGAGCCCCGGATAATGGGGAGACCAGTCTTCCAAAACGGGTATGAGATTACCTGAAGCAATATGTGGCGCAAGCGCGTGTTCACCCAGATAGGCGAGCCCGAAGCCGGCAAGAGCTGCCTCCAAGATAAGGTCAGACCCATCGAATGTAAGGTGACCAGTGACATCAATCACTCGTGTTTCGCCGTGTTTCTCAAACTCCCAGCGATAGAGTCTCCCGCTCGTCATGCGCATTTGGATACAGACGTGCCCGGCCAGATCGCCCGGGACGATTGGTTTTGGACGACCATCGAAATAGCGCGGGGATCCGACGACGAAAGACCGCATTTCCGGAATGATCGGAACGGCGACCATGTCCGGTGAGATCGCCTCGGTGAGACGAATGCCCGCATCGAAACCTTTGCCAATGACGTCGACAAGTGCATTCTCGGTCACGACCTCGATATCGACGTCCGGATATCGGCAGCTATATTCAAGAATAATCGGCTGCAGCAGAATGCGCGCCGCACCCGGCGCCATGTTCAGCCGGAGTCTCCCGGTGGGCCGGTCCGAGTGTTCGCCGACATTCTCGATCGCTTTCTCGAGCGTCTGCAGGGCCGGTTCGATTTCAGACAGGAATTGCTCTCCGGCCGCGGACAAGGCGACACTCCGCGTAGTGCGGTTAAAGAGCCTGACGGCGAGGCGCTCCTCAAGCGCGGCGATCGCATGGCTTAAAGCCGATGACGACATCCCCAGCTCGCGCGCGGCAGCCCGGAATCCACGATGACGCGCGACGCCGGCAAACGCTTCAAGCTCGATCAGGCTTGCCCTCATTGCACGATCCAGCTCATCAACTCATCCGATTTTGTCCTACTACTCGCAACACTTATCGCATGGCACTTTTACCGGGAAGTCATCAAAGGAAAGAAACATGCATATCATCGATCGGATCTATATCGACGGCGCGTTCGTCAAGCCCACTGGCGACCAATGGGCGCCGCTTTTCAATCCGGCAACCGAGGAGCAGATCGGAACTGTGCGGCTTGCAGACGCAGTCGATGCAAACCGCGCGGTTGCCGCCGCCAAACGCGCCTTCCCGGCCTTCTCACATACAACCAAGGAAGAGCGGATCGACATGCTGAACCGGCTGTATGCCGCCGTGTCAGCCCGTACCGACGATCTCACTTGCGCCATGCGCGAAGAATACGGCGCGCCATCGTGTTTCATCGACTTTTCCGCTCCACGAGCAGGTACCGTCTTTCTGGACATGGCGAGAACGCTCAAGGATTATGAATTCCGACGCCGCGCCGGGAGCGCCGACGTGGAGATGCGGCCCTCGGGGGTTGCGGTGGCGATCACGCCCTGGAACAGCAATTACAGTTTTATCTGCGGCAAGCTCTCCGCCGCAATTGCAGCGGGCGCAACCATGGTGATCAAGCCATCCGAAATGAGCGCCCTCCAGACGCAGGTGATCACTGAATGCCTGCATGCTGCCGGTCTTTCCAATGGCATCTTCAATATCGTTACCGGGTATGGAAACGTCGTCGGCGCGGCGCTAACGACCCACCCCGACGTGTCGAAGATAACCTTCACTGGTTCCACGGCCACTGGCCGCAGCATCGTTCAGGCCGCAGCGCCCACCATGAAAAGGGTCACGATGGAACTCGGCGGCAAGAGCCCCAGCATCATTCTGGATGATGCCGATCTTGATATCGCCATCCCGCAGGTGCTGGCGGCGGGATTCCGCAACAGCGGGCAGGCCTGCATTGCCGGCACCCGCATCCTCGCTCCTCAAAGCAGGTTTGGCGAAATCGAGGAGCGTCTCAGCCACGCGGTCAGGCGCTTCAGGGCTGGAAATCCCGCCGACGAACAGGTCCAGGTAGGCCCGATGGTGAGCCAGAAGCAGTGGGATCGCGTACAAAGCTATATCCGTTTGGGACAGGAGGAAGGCGCCAGACTGCTGGCAGGCGGCGAAGGACGTCCGGAAGGGCTGCACCGCGGCTGGTTCGTACAGCCAACGATCTTTACCGGCGTTCGCAACGATATGCGCATCGCTCGCGAGGAGATCTTTGGGCCGGTCCTCTCGCTGATCTCTTACCACGACGAAGCAGACGCCATCTCCATTGCGAACGACACCGAGTACGGCCTGCAGGCGCACGTTTTTTCCTCCGATATCGAGCGGGCGAAACGCATCGCAAACCAGATCGAAGCAGGGCGCGTGTTCATCAACGACGCGCCGCATGATCCGCTGGCACCCTTCGGCGGCTTTAAACAGTCGGGCTTCGGGCGAGAATTCGGTGTTTTCGGGCTCGAGGCTTTTCTCGAACCCCGGGCCGTACTGTCATGACGAAAGTGAGCCACAACGACGGTGCTGCGCGGGATGATAGTCAGTTAGCGCCGGATTCCGGCATGGTCGGCCAGCTCTCCCAGGCGCTGTTTGCCCTCCAGCGCGGCGAACGTCATCATTCGGTCCGGACGCTACGAGTAATCGCTGAGGTGGCGTAGGGTGCTGCCACAGGCTCCACCCTACGCCGGCCGCCTCTTCGCTCTTTGGAAAATCTATCTGCTTACTGAGCGCAAGCCTGACCTTGTGGGGTCGCGTCGCTCAAGCCACCCTGAGTCTGGACGGAGCCCGAAGCGGTTGAGCTAGCAGGATCACTTCCGCCGCTGCAACCGCCCGGCGTGGTCGCCCCCATTGATCCGTTGGTCGTGCTGCCGGTGGGGGTTGGATCGGAGGTCATTGGCTGCATTGTCTGGACATTGGCACCCCCATCGGTACCGACGGCATTGGGTTCCATCATGGTCCCAGCTCCCATGCCGGACTGAGCAAAAGCGCCCGTGGCCATTCCAGCCGCTAGCAGAGACGCGACGATGAGCTTGATATTCATTTTTCATTTCCTTCGTCGGTTACGTTGCGGCCCTCCAACATCCAGATCACTGTTCTGTTCCCCGATTTTCTAAAAATCTAAGGAATCGATCGCGTACCAAGGGGACGCGTGCTCCAAAGCGAAAGAAGATCAGTGCGCTTCACCCATGGCCACCGGCCCCTGCGACGTGCAACCGGTGCTGGGATATAGGCATGGTCCAAACTGGCGAACGAGTCTTTACCACACTTGGATCAGCGCCTTTACCGCCGCCATGCTGATGCCCAACCCGCGAGCGAGCCCAGGTTCGCCGCCGGGGAAGCGCCATTGGATGGTCGGACTCTGAGCTGCCCTTTCCCGAACCGGCGCAGCCGATCCGCCACGCGATTGGCGGTAGCGCAAACTTCCTCGCAACGTCACTTTTTACCTGCTGTCAATGCGCCGGAGTCATGTTTCCGAAGGTTAACAACGCACCAGGGGTGCTTGCTCACCAAGGTCGTTGCGGATGGCCGTAGCAGCAACCCCGGCCTGCCCCATGGCGTTGCTGATCTGGTCAAGACCGGCGACGACGTCTCCTGCCGCGTAAAATCCTCGCACTGTGGTCCTCTGGTGACTATCGACGGTAACGCACCCTTCTTCCGATAGCCTGGCGCCAACTTGTGATGCCAGTTCCGAACATATGTCGGATCCGAGAGCCGCATATAAGGAAGCGAAGGAATAGGTTTCCGTGGGCGTCGTGATGCGCATCATATCATTGTCCAGATCGCTCGAGGCTATGGGGCCGACCTCCATTCTTATTCCGAGGTGGGCCAAGGACGACGTCTCGGCTTCGGACAGATCATGTACGCCCTCGGGCGATATCAGAGTGAGATCCTTCGTATAACTTCGAAGGAAAACGGCCTCCTTGAACCCCTTGGTTCCAGTTCCGAGAACACCAACGGGCTTGTCTGTCACCTCATAACCGTCACAGACGGGGCAGTAGCGCAGAAGGCCGCGAGCCACGGCTTCATCATGAGTTGCCTGTGGCATCGCAGGCGGTCGGTTGACGACTCCTGTTGCCAGGAGTACGGCCCGAGAGCGGATGCTGCCGTTCTCGAATTCTGCCACGAACAGGTTGTCGACTTTATGCAGCGCTGTGATCTTGCGGCATCGAATGGCTGCCCCATAGAGCTGAGCCTGGGCATTCATTCTCGCCAGCAGCTCAGTGCCGCTGACGCCGCACGGGAATCCGGCGTGGTTGTGTGACATAGGGATGATGGAAGCCCGGCTGGAATTATCGTGGAAGACCGTCACCGAAAGATGGTAGCGCGCCAGATAAATCGCCGCGGTGAGGCCAGCCGGACCGCCCCCGATGACCAAGCAGTCTTTTAGTGCGTCTCCAAATGCGGTGGTCATCATCCCATTCTCATCCTATTGGCCCCGACCGGGATTACTCGAATGTTGGACGTCATTGCCGACCTCGGGAAACGACGATGGCTCCATTCTCCGCTCACACCATTCGCGATGCCGTTGACATCCACGCGATGCTGTCGAGAACAACCCTGATCAGCGCCATCACGTTAGTTTCACATCGAACCCGGATGGATTTCCGGCCCTTTTTTATCGGCTGAAGCGATCAAGGTTCCCGGGAACAAATGGGCTGACAACAGGTTGGGCGACAATGAGCGACGCCCCCTCAGGTTACTGGGCTCAGTTCACGGAATGTTATCGAATAGCGCAGCTCTGCGACTGGCGGGATGGAATGCTCCCACACGGTTCTGGCTTCGCCCGCCATCACATAGGCCGATCGCGGTTCGAGCGTGATCGAGCTACGCTGCCACTTGCTGCCCTGCCGCCGTCTTAGCCGGAAAGTGCATGCAGATAGCAGCGAGACTCCGACGACCCGACCGAAGACGAATTTATCCCTGTGCCAGCCGATCGGAGCTCCGGGACTATATTCGGTTACCAAAGTCTGTTCCAACCGATCGGGGTCGAGGCCAGCAAATGCAGATACGATTTTGCGAAGCGGCAAAAGAAATAGCGGAATATCTTCGCTCTTTCGGACACGCTGTGTATCAAACTCGTATTTCCAGCCGTAGGAGACCGTCCTGCGTTTGCCTTCGAATCCGTGGAAATCGAAAGCCTTGAACGGCAGTTGTAGCATCTTTTCCAGGATGGACTGCTGCAGATCGTCGGGGACCACATCCGGCGAATAGCGAAATCCGTCCGGCAGGGACGGTTGGACTGCACCAAAGAGGTCATGCTGTTTCATCGTGCTCATGTAAAGTTCTCGTATTTGCCTCCGCAGTGACCTTACGAATTTTGGCGTCGCGATGTCGTTGACAGTGGTTCACACAACGATCCCTTCCGACGGCGGAATCCAGCATGCTCCGGACTCTAGGAACGCCGGCCGGCGCAGTGTGTTCCTCGTAGTGGAGAGGCGTGGTCCGCCTGCGCCCTCCGAAGGATGTCCACGGTTCATTTAAAGCGCGCGATCGACGGATGGCACATCGCAATTGGGTTGACCGGTCCGGAACAATCCGGGCCGCTCAGAGTTGGCGCGCCATGCCCTACGTGATCGAACTTCTTCTTCCAGTCCCGCGCGAGCGCCCTAGCTTGGTGAGCGTTGGCACTGTCCGTGATGAACTCGCCGCAAAATTTGGCGGCGTTACCTTATATGTGAATTCACCCGCGGAAGGCTTGTGGGAAGACGATGGAGAGGTTGAGCATGACGTCATCGTTGTTGCCGAAGTCATGACTGAAAGTCTCGACCGAACTTGGTGGGCGGCATACCGAAAACAGCTTGAGGCTCGTTTCGATCAGGAGGAAATCGTGATCCGAGCCACGCAAGTCCAGCGTCTTTGAACCCATGTCCCGCGGTGAGGCCCATGATCTTGCACGCATTTGACGATTTGAGATCAGCCCAACCGATCTGGCGGCTGCTCGGCGGTTTATTTTCCGTCTCACAGCATTTCCTCGGTTTCATACAAGCCATCGCTTGAACGCTCGTCTGGGCAACGCCCGCTGGCGCTCCCTTGTTGCCGCCATCTAACCAAAGCGAAATCGGTGTCCCCGCCTGATTTCGTTGAGGCGGCAGCATGAAGGCGATGATGGTATTTACGCGACTGCTATGAAATCATCACTTGCTAAAACAAGCAGCGATCTTGAGACGGGCCATCAGGCCGGTGCGTCGATCAGCTCTAAAAGCCGCTTGGCGTTCTTGATCGAATAGCCATCGCGATCGTTGTTGAAATAGGCCCACACGGTCTTAGCGCCAGACAGCTTGATGCGCTCCGCCCACACCGTCAATTCGGCATCGCTGTAGTCATGGCGGTACCATTGTTTGATCCCATGGAACCGGATGTAGATGTCGTCGGCTGTCCGAACAAGCTCATCCGGCAACCGGGGACCGCTGCATGAACAGAAGATCGCGCCTGCAGCTTGAAACGCACTATAAACGTCCTCATTCCACCAGCTCTTGTGACGGAATTCGACGACGTTCCTGCGACGGGGATCCAGCTGCGACAAGATCATTTGCAACATGTCTGTGGAGTAGCGGACGCTCGGTGGAAGCTGAAACAGAAAACATCCCATCTGCATTCCAAGAACGTCTGCGACGTATCCGAAATCTTCAATGAGGGCGTGGGTATCTTCGAAGCGTTTGATATGCGTGATGAGCTCGCACACCTTGACCGTATAGACGAAGCTCGGCTCGGCCTGACGTTTCCATGTCTTGACAGTTGCCACCGTCGGCCAGGAATAAAATGGGGCATTGAGCTCGACGGTCTTGAAATTGTGCTGGTAGATCGAAAACAATTGATTGGAGGGAGCGTCGGTCGGGTAAAAATGGCCCTTCCAGTGCCAGTAATACCACCCGGAACAGCCAATATGGACCCGCCTGGCGACATTGCCATCGGAGCTGATCACAATCAGCGGATCGCTCGCCAGACGGGCTATATGCATTTTAGCGGCGCGCGCAATATTGGCCTCGCGCTGCTTTTGGCGGCGCTCGGCGCGCCGTGCCCGCCGACTTTCAATCTCTTCAGCAATGCGCTCTACCATTTGGTATCCGTGTGAAGGTCTTTCGGCCTCGGCTGCACCGCCAACCGTCCTGCGATATGTCTTCAAGCGCAGCAGAAGCGACATATCCCTGATGTTCAATTGCGATATCGCCGAGCAAAATAATGGCTAAAGCTCACCTTCATTGGTGAAGACTGCCAGCCGCCGCATCTCGGCCGTCTCGGTGATATCGTCATCCTTCCAGGCAACTTTCAACGGCGTAATCTCGTACCTTCATCGAACTCTTCCGTTTTTTCTGACGGCTAGCAGCGGTTTCCACCCCCGTAACTCCGACAAAGGGCGTGAGTTCCGGCCTACGCAGGTCTGTTCAGCGATTTTCCGTGATGGGCTGGACGCGGCTGCAGAAAATGGCTACCCAGTTCGCCGCGCCGTCGGCGTTGTCCTGCACCACAGGAACTTGCCATTGTGTCTAGCATGCCGCGTTCGCGCAGCGCTGGCGAACAGGAAGCGCAGGAGGGTGGCCGCGAGAATGCCGACTACGATCGCCTTGCACCTCTGCGAGGCCTCGAGGCCGGCCGCGGCGAGACCAATGACCACGGCGTAGAGCCGAACCCAGACGACATTCTTCGTCCCCCCGTGCAATCGACAGGACACGAGCACATCGGCCGCTCGTTAACATCTACCGAAAGAGCGATAAAGCAATCGGGAAGACGCTGTTTAAGGAAGGGGTTGCCAGGGCGTGGAGCCCGGAGCGGCGGATTGATTGATATGGCTAATGATCTTTTGCGCAGGCAATTTGAGGCCGAACATGACCCGCATAGGGGTAGCACTCGACCTACGCCGGTCACGCGCGATAGTCGACGTAGCATTGAAGTAGCCGGACGCGCGGGTGCGCTGCTGATGAAAACAAAGGCTGCCCGTTCCCGGCGCCGCGCTGGTCAGACTCAGGCGATCAGGGATGCGCTCTGCGCTTACGCTGCAGCTGGTTGTGGTGGAGAGTCCGCAATTTAGAAAGCACGCCTCCGTTCAAAGGTAAGCTCGCGAAAAGAACACCGTTGTCGTCAAAACGGCGACCGCGACGGTTAGAACCCTGACGGCCGGCGATGGCAGCCTACGGCCGATATGCGCTCCGATCCACCCGCCGATAATGGCCCCGACCGTCATGAAAATGCACTCCTGCCATACAATTGCTCCGGCGAGTACGAAGGTGACTACGGCGACCGCATTTGCGCCAGTTACCATCAGCATTCTTGTCGGATTGAGGCTCTTGATGTCCCCGCCCCCGAGCGCGCTCCATGCCGCAAGCATCATAAGGCCCACTGCGCCGCCAAAATAGCCGCCATAGAGACCGAGAAAGAACTGAACCGCTGCGAAGGCCAGAATACTCGGGCGTGCCTGCGTCCGGAGCTTGGCGGTGAGCCTCGGACCGACTGCCAGCATCACTGTCGCCATCAGCAAAAGCCATGGCAGTATTCCATCGAAGATCCTGGATGGGGTCAGAAGTAACAAAATGCTTCCGGCCACTCCACCGACCATTGTCACCATAGCAATTGGAACGACATTGACGCCGCACACACTCGTAACGCCGTCACGATAAACCCACGAGCTTGCCATACCGCCGGGAAACAAGGCTAAGGTGCTTGTCGCATTTGCGGCTACCGACGGCACTCCGACCGATATCAGCGCAGGCAGGGAGACGAACGACCCGCCGCCCGCCAACGCATTCATGCTGCCTGCTAACAAGCCAGCCAGGAAAAGAAGAGTAATATCGTACATGTTCAGCTCGCCTTAGCACCTAAGCTTGAGTTCGCGACACGCTTGTCGAAAACCGGCGCCCGGGCGGGTTGAGGGGCACCGACGCTTTACAGCGCTCCCGGTGACGGGGCAACCCTGGCCATCATGTCAAATCGCCCATGTTTCGCATCTCCTATGGCGACATCTTGCTCGCTACTCGCGTGACCCTATTTTACCCGGGCGGATCGAGTCAGCATAGCGCTTCCTGGCCGCGGCTCAGGGGTATCGTGTGAGTTGGTTCGGCATTGCCATCATCGCGACCGTAGCGCTGGTAGCCCTATGGGCTCTGGCAGCAGCATCAAGCTATGCCGGGTTTCTGAAGCGGGTCCAGAAAATCGATTCCCACGTCCTCAAGATTGCCGCTGCCGACACCGAGCTTGATCGATACGGCGCTGGGCTGTGCCACAAGCGGGAGGCGGCAAGCGGCCTCGTCCTGATCACCTCCAACCTGGACGCGTTCGCAGCCAGGCTTCTAGCGGCCCGTTCCGCCGGGCGCAGCCTCGATCTCATGTACTATATGTGGAATGCGGACCTGACCGGAATGCTGATCATGCGGGAGGTCGTCGCGGCGGCCGACCGTGGCGTACGTGTGAGGATCCTTCTCGACGATCTCGGCGTCTCCATGTCAGACAAGATCTTCCATGCGATCGACTGTCATCCGAACATCGAGCTGCGGCTCTTCAATCCCACAAAGGCACGTGAGCATATCCTACGTCGCGGCCTCGAGATGGCTTTGCGGTTCCGAAGCGTCAACCGTCGCATGCACAACAAGGCATGGATTGCCGATGGCCGGATCGCGATGGTCGGGGGGCGCAATATCGGCGATCCGTATTTCGATGCCGGGGAGAACGCTAACTTCAGGGACTTCGATCTCTTGATGGTCGGTGAAGCCGTTGCGAAGACGGAGCGGCTGTTCGACGGCTACTGGAACAGTTCGGTTGCCGTGCCCGTGCGTGCACTTCTGTCACGCAGAGCTAACAAGCTGGAGAAGCTTCGCCGCAATATGGAACGCCTTCATTTCGAACAGCGCGCCCAGCCATATCTGGATCCAGTTCGCGATGAAACATCGCTGACGCATATCGTTGCCGAAGACCGCTACATCTGGGTCCACAAACTCGACGTTCTGGCAGACCCCCCCGAAAAGGCGGCCGGGAAGCTGCGCAGCGGGCAAAACACGCTGATGGGAACGCTGCTCCCGGTCATCACGGGCACGGCCGAGTTCATCCATATCACCTCGCCGTACTTCGTTCCCGGCGAACGCGGCGTCGAGGCGCTGACGAAGCTACGCGACAAAGGAGTAAAGGTTTCCGTTCTGACGAACTCGCTTGCAGCCACCGATGTTGCCGCAGTTCACGCGGGATATTCGCGCTACCGCCCCGCCCTGCTGAAAGCCGGCATTGCGCTCTTTGAGTTGAAATCGATTGCAGACATGGGAACCTTCTCTTTGCGCGGTTCCAAGCAGGCCAGCCTTCACACGAAGGCCTTTGCCAGGGATGGCAAGTACGGCTTCATCGGATCTCTCAATCTCGATCCGAGGTCCGTATCCTTAAACACCGAAATGGGTGTCCTGTTCGAGTCACAGGAACTTGTCGAGCGAATGGACGCGATCTTTGCCGTAGAAACCGATGCGGATTTGAGCTATCCCCTAACGCTCGAAAAGGGATCCGTGCGGTGGCTTAAGGTCGTCGACGGGAAAAATACTCTCCTCCGAGACGAGCCGGATGCCGGGATTGCCCGGCGCGCGACCGCTTGGCTGATCAAGTGGTTGCCGCTCGAATCTCAGCTATAACCGTGACGACTGGTCTCGTCATGAGAGGCCAAGCTGAGCTGTGAGAAGCTGCTCGGCACGAGACAACCCGATCGTAGGGGAACGTGGTCTTGGCCGTAAGCGAAGCATTCATCTGGATCGAAGCCGGCAAGACCGATCGGGTCGTCAACAATCCGGCGCATGATTACCCGCGTGCGCTTTGGCCATTCGCCATCCCGACCCGCGCTATTTAGTATCCCCGGCGTCTGGTTTGTGTGCGTCCTGTTGGTCGGCGAAGATCGACCATGAAGCGATAAACAAGGCGGCAATCAGGGGTCCAATGACAAAACCATTGATACCGAAGAGCGAAATGCCGCCGACCGTTGAAATCAGCACCACATAATCGGGCAGCCGCGTCCCCTGGCCCACCAGTGGAGGACGCAGCAGGTTGTCGATTAGCCCTATGACAAATACGCCGACGAGAACCAGGATCGATGCTTTCAACCAGGCACCCGTGAGGGCTAGCCAGATGGCGGCTGGAACCCATACGAGAGCTGCTCCTATTGCGGGCAGCATCGACATGAACGTCATCGTGACGCCCCACAAAAGGGCCGCCTCGACTCCCAGGGCCCAGAATGCCACGCCACCGATCGTTCCTTGGATCACAGCAATGATGATATTCCCCTTGACGGTTGCCCGAACAACAGCGGAAAACTTGTCGCGAAACTGTCGGGTATAGTCGTCATTCAGAGGGATTGCATGTCGGATCGACCGGCCGAGGTCAGCCCCATCCCTGAAGAGGAAGAAAAGCAGATAAAGCATGATCCCGAAGCTTATGAAGAAATGCAGCGTGTTCTGTCCAAAACTCAGAAGGCTCCCGGCGACCGACCGGCTTGCCTGTACTGCGCCTGATGAGATGTTGGCGCGAAGTTCCGCGAAGCCGCCGAGCTTCAATGAGTTCAGCCAGTTGTCGACGAAGCCAGGCAACGCATTCTGAATCCGGACCAAGTAGTCATTGAGGTCGATTTCGTTGCTGCTTATCCGTTGGTAAAGACTGGTGCCTTCCTGGATAAGGGAAACGAGAATTATCAACGCCGGCACGATGACGAGGCCGATGCATAGCAGCACCGTCAGCAGGGCAGCGATGCTGCGTCGACCCCCTAGCATCTGCGCCAGTCGCATGTGTACTGGAAAGAAGATGATCGCAAGGATCACTGCCCAGAAGACCGCCGCGTAATAGGGGATAAGCAGCCAGATGAACGCGATCGTCACCACCGCTAGCATGACATAAAAACTCGTACGTTGGATAGACATGTCTGCCTTGTTCGCTGGCCAGTCTCCACCGCCGTTGTAGCGGGATTATTGTTTGGCGAAAATTTCTCGTCGCAACCATAGCCGCGTCACCGCATAAGGCCAACGCGAATCCCACCCTGAGACCAACGTGGACCACCTGACTACCGCCATAGCCGCACCCGAGCCCGGAGGGAGCGGCACGCGGGCCACCGTCCGCCAGAGCGCTAGAAGTACGCGTCTCCAAGCCGTCACCAGGACCCGGTAAAGGCAGCCCTGGCCCGAGGGCTTATCGCGGAATGCCGCGATCGACTCCTGAGGCGTAAGCACATTTTTGAAACGCCTTCGACAGTCTCGGGAGCAAGCTGCGCCTTTTCGCCCATATGATGGACTGCCGCGCGCAGCCCCCTACGGATTGATGCTTTGACCCGCGCATATCCATTCGAAGATCCTGACGCATTCGTAAGGTCAACGACGAATACCCGCCAGCTGAAGAGCATGCTACTCCTCGGGCCGAGCCAGCACGAAATCGTGCTCTATCTGCCAGAACTTGCCTGAGAAACCGAGCTCGCTAGCGAGTACCGGATCCTCAACGTGCTGGAATTGGGCAAGCAAGCTCTCCTTCACACCGAAGACGGCGTCAGATTGGATGTACGGGTCGTCCGGATCGAAGATGTGTGTCGTGAGCGTCTCGAAGCCGAGGGCCTTGATGATGTAGTGCAGGTGGGCGGGCCGGTAGGGATGGCGACCGAGCGCGCCGAGCAGCTTGCCAACGGGTCCATCATCGGGGATCGGGTAATATTTTGGCTTCACCGCTCGAAACCAATAGCGGCCGTCGGCGCCGGTCCGGAACACGCCGCGAAGGTTGAAGTCTGGTTGGATCCCCTGCTGCTGCACGTCGTAGAAGCCCTCGTCATTGGCCTGCCAGACATCGATAACCGCATCGCCGATGGGTTGTCCCGCCGTATCAAGGATCCGCCCGCCGATCACCATGTCCTCGCCCTTGGCATCGAGGCAGATATTGGCGCCCATCGCCAGTTCCGGCGCACCCTCGACATGGAAAGGTCCGAGCACCGTGCTTTCGGATGCGCCCGACGGCTTGCGGTTGTTGATCGCATCGACCAGCATCGAGACGCCGAGAACATCCGACAGCAGGATGAACTCCTGCCGCCACTCGTTGCACATCTGGCCGGTGCGCGTCAGAAACAGGATCGCCTGCATCCATTCGTCCTGGTTCGGCTCGATCTCCTTCACTGCCTCGTGCAGCTTGCGGGTGACCACCCCCATGATCTGCTTCAGCCGCTGGTCCTTGGCGTTCTTGTTCCGGCCGGTGACGACCTCGACGGAGTTTTCTTCGGTGAAGAAGCCTTTCTCATGCGCGTCCATCACGATCTCACTTTCCAAGAATTGCTGTCAGCACGCGGCGCAGTTCAGTCGCGGGATCGTCGGCCATCGCCTCGCGCCGCCAGGCGACGTGGTGGTCCGGGCGGACCAGCAGGATGCCGCTGTCGCGAATTTCGCGGATATTGGCCCAGTCGCCGGTAAAATCCTGCCACGGCTGGCGGGGGCCGATGACATGGGCAACGATCTCAGTGCCGAATTCCTTGCCGAGACTGCGGGCCGCCTCGACCCAGCCCTGCCCGCCGATCCCTGTCAGCACGGCAAATTTGCCGTGACCGGTGAGGTCAAGCGTCGAAACCTTCTCGCCAGTGGCGGAGAAGACCCAGGCATGCGGCAGCCGCGCACCGGGCCAGCTCGTCTGCTGGCAATGCAGTTCCGGATCCTTAGTAAAAGCCGGCTCCACCTGCCCATCTGAAATCGCAGCACCCGAGCGGTAGCGGTGGTTCATCTCGACGCCGTGGCAATCGAATTCGTAGACCTTGTCGGCGATCGCCTTGCGGATCGCGGCGCGCTGCTCTTCGGCAGCCGTCGTGTTGTTGCAGCGCGCGTCCATGTTCTGCTGCATCTTCACCGGGTCGATGGAATCGAGCAGTCCGAGCGCCTTGAAGATCGGCCCGAACTCCTCAATCGACTTGTTGGCGCGGGTGACGATCTGCTTGGCAACAGGCGCGCGCTCGGCTTGATAACTGTCGAGAAGTACCGGGCCTGCGGCTCCCTTCAGGACGAAGGCAAGCTTCCAGGCGAGATTGAAAGCGTCCTGGATCGAGGTGTTGGAGCCGAGACCGTTCGAGGGCGGATGGCGGTGAGTGGCGTCGCCCATGCAGAAGACGCGGCCATTTGACATCGTCGTGGCGTACATATTGTTGACGGTCCAGGTCGAGACCGACTTGATGGTCATTTCGAGATCGGGATCGCCGACGAGGTCGCGTACCACTTTCTTCGCATGCGCTTCATCCACCTCAGGCGGCGGCTGGTTGATGTCGTAACCCCAGACGATCAGCCATTCGTTCCATGGTCTCACCATCCGCACCAGCCCCATGCCGATGCCGCCGACATCCGCACCCGGCTGCAGCACCCAGTAAAGCACCGATGGACGGTGGGCGACCAGGCGCGACAGATCGGCTTTGAACAGAATGTTCATCGAGCCGGCAACGCCCATCTTGCCTTCGAAGGTGAGGCCGGCATGTTCCGCAACCTTGGAATTGCCGCCGTCGGCGCCGACCAGATATTTCGAGCGGACGGTAAGTTCCTTGCCGGTCAATCGGTCGAGACAGGTGGTCGTGACCCCGTCTTCATCCTGTACATGGCTCAGATATTCCGTCGACATGCGCGACTGGCTGCCGCGCGAACAGGCCGTCTTGAAGAGCAGCGGCTCCATGAAGGTCTGCGGCAGGTCGTTCATATGGGTCGGCGACGACAGTTGATGCTCGGCGCGTGACAGCGGATGTTTGCCCCAGCTCTTCAACCGGCCGATCTCTTCGCCGGTGAGCGAGGTGCAGAAGACGTTCTCACCCATCAGGTCCTGCTCGGCCGCGAACATATAGGCCTCATCCTCCACGTCGCGGCCGAGATCGCGCAGCACTTCCATTGTGCGTTGGTTGGTGATGTGGGCGCGCGGCGTGCTGGCGAGCCAGCGGTAACGGTTGATCACCAGGTTCTCGACCCCGTAGGACGAAAGCAGCGCCGCGGTGGCGGAGCCGGCCGGGCCGGTGCCGATGATGAGTACGTCGGTGGTAATGTCAGCCATGAGGCCCTCCCTTATGCGTGAGACTGAGCGGCCCGCCCTTCAAGACGCGGCGGACCGGGAAAAGCTGGATGCCGGTGCGGTCGGAGAACAGCCCCCAGAGGCCGCGCGGCGCGAAAAGCATGATGGCGATGCCAAGAAGACCCAGCATCAGCAGGTACCAGGAGCCGTAATCGGCGAGGAGGTTCTGCAGCAGAAAGAAGATGATGACGCCGAGGATCGGTCCCTCGATCGTGCCGATGCCGCCGATCACCACGATAAAGATGACATAGGCCGTCCAGTCAGTGACCGAGAAGGCGGCATCCGGCGAGATCCGCGCTTTCTGCACATAGATCAGCGCCCCGGCGATGCCGGTGATGAAGGCGGTGGCGAGATAGACCAGCGTCTTCATCAGCCGCGCATCGACGCCGACGGCGCCGGCCGCTTGCTCGTTGTCACGGACGGCAGCAAGCCCAAGGCCCTGCTTGCTGCGCAGCAGCCCATAGATGAAGCCGATGGTCGCGACGACGAGGATCAGCGCCAGCCAGTAGGTCAGCGCGTCACCTGCCTCGGAGGCCTTCATGCCGAAGAGATCGCGCATTGCGCCGACGCCCATCATGTCGCGGGTCGCATCCCGGGGCAGCGAGGTGCCGGTGCCGCCGCCGAGCGCCTTCCACTGGGCGAGCAGCAGCCGCACAACCTCGGCCACGACCCAGGTGCCGATGGCGAAATAGGGGCCGTAGAGCCGGAAGGTGAAGAAGGCTGTCGGAATAGCGAGAGCGACAGAAAGCAGCCCGGCAATCAGGATGGCAACGACCGGGTCGATGCCGAACAGGATGACGCAGCCGAACATGGTATAGGCGCCAAAGCCGACGAAGACCTGCTGGCCGACCGAGATCAGCCCGGCATAACCGGCAAGCAGGTTCCAGTTCTGCGCCAGCACCAGCATGGTGAGGATGAAGAACAGGTCCTGGATGACGCCGCGCGAGACAATGAAGGGTGCGGCGAAGGCAAGCAGCAAGAGAGCAATCACTGCTGCGGCGGATAATGTCGATGCCCGGGTGCGTGTCTCGACGATGAAGGATGGAATGGCCATGGTCATCGATGCACCTCAATCGACCGCGCGCGGGAAAAGACCGCGCGGCTTGAACAGGAGAACGGCAAGGAATGCCAGATGGCCGGCAAGGATCTGCCATTCCGGATTGATTGCTGCACCCACCGTCTGGGCAACGCCTAAGATGATGCCGCCGGCAAGCGTGCCCCAGAGCGAGCCGAGCCCGCCGATGATCACCGCCTCGAAGGCGTAGATCAGCCGCGATGGCCCTGACGTCGGATCGAAATTGGCGCGCGTCCCGAGATAGAGGGCGGCGATCGTCACCACGACCATGGCAAGCCCCGTCGCCAGCGCGAAGATGCGGTGTGGCCGGATGCCCATCAACCCCGCGGTCACCGGATCGTCCGAGGTCGCCCGGAAGGCGCGGCCGACGGATGTACGATAGATCAGCTGGTTGAGACAGACGATGACGGCGACGGCCGAAAAGAAGGTCATCAGCGGCATGATGCCGGCAGTGGCCGGGCCGAGATTGACGGAGGCGCTCTCGAGACTGCCGGCAAAGACGCGGCGGCTATCGGCGGAGAAGCCTTCGAGCAGGCCATTCTGGATGACGATCGACAGGCCGAAGGTGACGAGCAGCGGCGGCAGAATGTCCTTGCCGAGCGTGCGGTTGAGCAGGAAATATTGCAGGCCCCAACCGATGGCGAACATCAAGGGCATCGCGATCACCGCGGCAACGAACGGGTCGAGCCCGAGTGTCGTCACCAGCACCAGGATCAGGAAGGCGGCAAGCACGATCAGGTCGCCATGGGCGAGGTTGACCAGCCGCATGATGCCGAAGACGAGGCTGAGCCCCGCCGCAAACAGCGCATAGAGCCCGCCGAGCAGCACGCCCTGGAGAATGGTATCAAGCCAGTTCATGGTGATCCGTCCCGAAATAGGCCTTGTGGATGTCGTCGCGGCTAACATCGGCGGCGCGGCCGGAGAGCGTCACCCGCCCTTCCATCATGCAGTAGACGCGGTCGGCCACCTTCAGCGCCTGGGCGATGTCCTGCTCGACGATGACGATCGAAGCGCCGGTCTCGCGGATTCGCGGAAAAGCGGCGTAGATATCGCGAACCACGACAGGCGCGAGTCCAAGGCTGATCTCGTCGAAGAGCAGCACCGCTGGATTGGACATCAGCCCGCGGCCGATCGCCACCATCTGCTGCTGCCCACCGGAAAGTGCTGTGGCCGCATTGTTGCGCCGCTCCTTGAGGATCGGGAACAGCGAAAAAACGCTTTCGAGCGTCCACGGCCCGTCGACCTTGCGGCCATAGTTGCCGATCAGTAGGTTCTCCTCGACGCTCAGCGACGGAAAGAGTTTTCGCCCCTCCGGCACCATAGAGATGCCGCGCGCCAGGATGTCGGGCGCCGGCAGCGCGCCGATCGGTTCGTCGCGATAAAGGATCGATGCCGGCGCATTGGTGAGCACGCCTGAAATCGAGCGCATCAGCGTCGTCTTGCCGGCACCGTTGGCGCCGATGATGGCGATGGTCTCGCCGGCGCCGACCGCAATATCGACACCGAACAGCGCCTGGAAATCACCGTAGGAGGCAGTCAAGCCTCTGGTTTCAAGCAGCGCCATCAGATCTCGATCCCCAGATAGATTTCACGCACATCGCGCGAGGCCATAATGTCCTCCGGCTTGCCGATCCCGATGACCGTGCCGAAATGCAGCACCAGCAGCCGCTCGACGACGGAATTCAGCGCATGCAGCACATGCTCGATCCAGATGACGGCAACGCCGCGCGCGTGAATGGCGCGGATGGTGGCAACCAGCGATCGGCATTCGCCCTCGGTCAATCCGCCGGCGATTTCATCGAGCAGCAGCAGCTTCGGTTCCGTCGCCAGCGCTCGCGCCAGTTCCAGCCGCTTGCGCTGCAGCAGCGACAGGCTTCCGGCCAGCACATTCGCCTTGTCGATCAGCCCTGTATCCACCAGGATTTCGGCGCAGCGGTCCGACACCTCGGCCTCGCGGCGCCGCGAGCCGAAAGCGCCGGCGACGAGGAGATTTTCGAAGACCGTCAGCTTCTCGAACGGCTGCGGGATCTGGAAGGTGCGGCCCATGCCCGACAGGCAGCGCGCCATCGGCGGTGTGCGCGTCACATCGCTACCGAGAAAGCGGATGCTGCCGCTATCGGCGGCGATATTGCCGGTGATCAGATTGAAGAGGGTCGACTTGCCGGCCCCATTCGGCCCGATAATGCCCAGCGCCTCGCCTTCGCCAACGGCAAAGGAAATCTGCTCGGCGACGGTCAGGGCGCCGAATTTCTTCGAAACACCATCGAGTTCGAGAATTGCCAAACCCATTCCTCCCAGAACAGGCGGGGCCTCAGGCCCCGCGCCAAAAATCAGGCGCCAAAAATCAGGCGATCGCTTCCATCTTGCCGCCGGCCGGAATGCTCGGCGCCGTCTTATTGTCGGTGATGACGAGATCGTAGCCGCCGCCGTCCTTCAACCGCCACTGGCCGCCGACGAGCGGCGTCTTGGCAATGTTCTTGGCGGCAAATGGCGGCAGGCCTTTGCCGTCCCAGGCGATCGGACCGACCAGCGTATCGAGCTTGGTGGCGGCAATCGCCTCTGCGACGGCATCACCATCCTTGGGGTCCCCGGCCCGCTTCATCGCATCCACCGCCAGCTCGAACAGCGCATGGGCAAAACCGATCGGCTGTGTCCAGGGCCTGTTGGTCGCCTTGGTGAAGGCCGCTGCCACCTCAGCCGCACTTTCCCCAGTCAAGGACGACTTGAACGGATGGCTTGGCGTCCACCAGACTTCCGACGACAGATTATGCCCGGCATTGCCGAGCGCCTCCACGGTCTGCGGGAAGAGCAGCGCCTTGCCGATCGAGGCGATCTTCGGGGCGAAACCCTGCTGCTTGGCCTGGTTCCAGAAGGTGGTGAAGTCAGGCGGGATCACCACGCCGGTGATGATTTCGCACTGGCCGGATTTGAAGGCGTTGATCTGCGCTGAGAAATCATCCGTCATGTTCTGGTAGCGGCCGGGGTCAATCAGGCCGTAGCCCATTCTCTCCAACACCGGCGGGAAGCCGACGACCTTGTCGCCCCAGGCATTGCCGTCGCCGTCATTGGGGAACAGGCCGCCAACCTTTTTATTGGTCTCGATCTGCGCCCACATATTGGTGAAGACGGAGATGACGTCCTCCAGACCCCAGAAGAAATGATAGGCATAGTTGAACGGTTTCCAGGACGTGGGGTCACCGGGATTGCCCTGCTGGCCGATGAACCAGGGCTGCCAGGGCGCGACCGTCGAAATGCAGGGCATTTCCTCGGCCTCGCAGGTGGTCGCCACCGGATTGGTGGTCTCCGGCGTCGAGGCGACGAGGATCAGGTTCACCTCGTCGGTGACGATCAGTTCCTTGGCGACTTCGGCTGCCCGGTTCGGATTGGACTGGCTGTCCTTGACGACGATCTCATAGTTGAGACCCATCGACTTGGTGGTTGCCAAGAAGCTGTCGATGACAAATTTGTCGGCCTCGCCGAAGGCGGCAAGCGGCCCGGTCTGCGGGCTGACATAGCCGAGCTTGATCGCAGCATCCTGTGCGATTGCGGGGGCGGTAAGCCCGGATGTAGCCGCCAGTGCCCCGGTGGCGGCCGTGGTCTTCAGAAAATCTCGCCTCGTAAACATGTTTCCTCCTCCCATTTTTCTCTCCTCCCAGAGAGCGTGGTGTCTGTCGTCAGCTCATGCCGGCCGCTTGCCCTCCCAAGCATCCTGCAGCAGGGCGCGAATGGATTCGCGGTCGATCGGTCTTGGATTCCAATAGGGATTTTCGGTGGCAATATCAGCGGCGCGGTCCAGATCGGCTTCGCTCAGACCCAGATCCTTCAGCGCCAGCGGCGAGCCGATTTGCCTGGCGAAATCCCAAAGCCCGCCGCCGACCGAACCGCCGAAGATATCAGCGACCGGCGCCAGAAGCTCCGGCACGGCGGCGGCATTGTAGGCGGCGGTGTGCGGCAGCATGATCGCATGCGTATCGGCATGCGGCGTATCGAAGGTGCCGCCCAACGTGTGGCAGATCTTGTGGTGCAGCGCCATGCCGACCGTGCCGAGCACCGTGCCGCAGAGCCAGGCACCGTAGAGCGCATCGGCGCGGGCCTCGGGAGCCCAAGGCCTGGCGATGATGTCAGCCAGGCTGGTCTTGAAGGCCCGCAGCCCCTCAGCCGCCATCAGCGTCGAAATCGGGTTGCGATCCCGAGCATAGAGCGCCTCGACCGCGTGAGCCATGGCATTCAGCCCAGAGGTGACGCTCATGCCGATCGGCAGGCCAAACGTCAGTGCCGGATCGTAGATCACCACCTCAGGCAGGATGCTCGCATGGCGCACGGTTGTCTTTCGCCCACCCTCCGTCTGGCCGAGGATCGGCGTCACCTCAGATCCGGCATAGGTCGTGGGAATGACGATCTGCGGCAGATCGGTGCGATAGGCGATGGCCTTGCCAAGCCCGGTGGTCGAGCCGCCGCCGAGCGAGACGATGCAATCGGCCTTCGTCTCGCGAACCACCTCCATAGCTTTTTCGGTGACATCAACAGGCGTGTGCATGACAGCGCCCGTAAAGACGCCGACGGCGCGCGAGCCCAGCCGCTCCGCCAGGGCCTCCGCATCCGACTTCTGATGCGGCGTCGAGAGGACGAGCGCCCCGGTGCATCCGAGCTTTTCCACCCATTCACAGGCGGCAGCGCTCTTGCCTTGGCCGAAGACGATATGGGCGGGGCTGCCGCTATAGATGAAGTCGCGGCTCATGTGTCGGCTCCCTGTCTGGCGCGGACCATGACGAAGGCGAGGTCGAGCCGCCACGTCGTTGCGCACTTGCCTTGCCGCTCGCCCTGGCGCTCAAAGCTTCGCACCAGATCCGGCTTGACGCTGAAGATCGCGTCTTCGGCCAGATGCGGATCGCTGCTGTCATAGATATGCGTGGTGATCGTCTCGAAGCCCGGCGCTTTGATGATGAAATGAAGATGCGCGGGGCGGCGCAGCGGATAGCCCGCCTGTCGCAGGAGCTTTCCCACCGGACCATCGTCCGGCACGCCATAGCCGCAGGGCTTGATGGTGCGATAATGGAAATGTCCATCCGTATCCGTGCGGAAGCTGCCGCGCAGATTGAACTCCGGCTGCAGGTCCGGCTGCTGGTTTTCGTAAAAGCCTTGAGCATTGGCCTGCCAGGTGATGATCTCGGCATTTGCGATGGGATCGCCATCGAGATCCTGCACGCGGCCAGACACATCGACCGTCTCGCCGATGCCATCGAGAGAGATATTGCTGCCGAGCGCCAGTTGCGGAACGTCCGCGCGGAAGAACGGTCCGCGCACGGTGTTGGGGGTGGCCGCCTTCGGACGGCGCGAATTGATTTCCTCGACCAGTGCCGAAACACCGAGCAGATCCGACAGCAGCACCCACTCCTGGCGCCGCTCGTCGCTGGCATGGCCGACATCGGTCAGAAATTCGATCGCCTTGCGCCAGTCCGCCTGGGTCGGCCGCAATTCCCGGATGAGGGCATGAAGATGCGTCACCGCAGCCGCCAGAATCTGCGGCAGACTGTCGTCCTTCGAATGCGGAAGTCGTTGCGCGAACATGTCATGCGAGGTGGCCTCGCTGAAATGCAGCGCCGTCGGTCCCGGCGTCATGCGTCTCCTCCAGGGCATTGGCTGGTAGAGATAAATTAGCGCGAGATCAGGTTGCCCATGATGATTTTATTCCAGTTTAATATATCATATCGTTATGAAAATAGATGAACGACATCTTGTCCAACTGGCTGCGGTCGTCAAAACCGGCGGCGTCACCGAGGGCGCGGCCCTGCTCGGCCTTTCCCAGCCGGCGGTGTCGCGCACGCTTTCCATGCTGGAAGTGCGGATCGGCGAACCGCTTTTCATCAAGGGCCGCCGTCCGCTGCAGCCGACGCCGCTCGGCCGAGCCTTAGCCGACCACGGTCAGACCATGCTCTCGGCATCGCGCAAGGCGTCCGATGTCGTCGAGAGTTTTCGGGTCGGCAAGAGCGGCGTCGTGCGCGTCGGGGGCACGCCCTTCTTCATGGATGCGCTAATCGCCGGCATGATCGCCGAGTTCCAGAACCAGCATTCCGATGTACGTATCGACCAGACCTACGGCTATTTCCCGGACCTGCGCGCAGCACTTCACGCCGACCAGATCGATCTGGCCATCTGTCCGATCGATATTCTCGACGAAGGGTCCGGCCTGGAATTCCAGCACATCCTGCCTGGCCGCAACGTCGTTGCCTGTCGGGTCACCCATCCGCTGCTCATGAAGCGACGTCCACAGCCTGCGCATCTGCTCGACTTTCCCTGGGTCGCGCCGCCGCCGGGTAGCCCGCTTCTCGCCGACTTGCGCAGCATGCTCCTGTCGTTCGGCGCAACCGAAGTCAAGATCCGCTATTCGGGCGGCTCCCTCATGAGCGTCATCCACTATATGAAGGCGGCTGATGCGCTTACCATTATGCCGCACAGTGTCGTCTTCGCATTGCGCAACGACAAATCCATCACCGCCCTGCCCGTCCCCATCCCCCATCCGGAACGCGCGCTCGGTTTGCTGAAGCGCTCGGACGCACCCCGCACGCCCGCCGTCGATCACTTCGCTCGTCACATCCGCACGGGCTTCGATAACCTCAAGCACCTGATAAAGCGGCATGAGCAGTCAGTGGTCTGGGGCTCATGAACAATATGCAAGCACCGGCAGCAGGCAGGGCACTTCGGCAAGCTGAGACGACAAAATTCTCCAGCCGCTTATATGGAGCTAACGTTGCCGTTCGCGGTGAGAGCCCCAATGGTAGCTATCCCGTCAGGGATGCCTGACTTGATTGGAGCCGTGAACTGATAACCGCCATTTCGGATCGTCCGGAAAAGCGGGCCACTTTGGGTTTGACCAAGCTTGCGTCGCAGCCTGCTCATCAGGACGTCTATTGATCTGTCCACAGGCTCGCTCCTGCGTCCGTGTGACAGATCAAGCAGCCGGTCACGTGTTAACGGTCGGCCCGGCCTCTCAAGAAAGGCCACCAGAAGGTCAAATCCGGCCCCGGTCAACTCGATTTCCGGGCCAAGGAACTTGCAAACCCGCCGGGTACTTGTGTCAGCGATAAGTTCTGCGAAGTTGAAGACCTTGTGGGTGTCGGCGTCCTCGGCGTTAGCGGCTCGTCGCAGGACTGCCCTGATCCTTGCTACAAGTTCTCGCGAATTGAACAGCTTGCCGAGGTAATCGTCTGATCCGAATTCCAGAGCACAGATCGTATCTCTGCTAGTGCGGTCCCGGACGTCGGGTGCGAGAGAGATCAAATTGGAAGGAGTTGGCTTGGAAGGATGGTGAGCGTCCCGCTTGTCCAGCAATATCAGTCGTCAGCTCGCCGCGCCAGCTGTTTACTGGTATCAGCGACATTGGCCCATTGCATCGGCCTTCCAAATTGAGGTTACAGGGATAACGAGCAATGCGCTTCGGCCGGTCGATGCCGCCGACCAAAATAGCAATGGCAAGCACTGTTGCCAAAATCGGGACGTAGGGCCGGTACATTTTATCGGTCACTTTGGTTTGGCCTGACGTTGGGTCAGAAACGGATACCGCTTGCAATCTGAACAATAGAATAGCCGCGCGAATGCTAAGTGACGCAAAGCTCGAGTAAAGTTCGGTAAATTTGGATCTCGAATGTGACTGAAGTCGCGCGGCTTAAACTAATCTGGAGGCCAGCGTCGACGTATTGACGTGTGATAACGGCATTTTGGCGCTGGGAGCGATGGATGTCATCCGTAGCGAGTTCGGCCTAGGAATTCCGCATGAGCTGGCGATCATCGGCTTCGCCAATATCGGGCTCGAGAGACCGAGTGCCAACAAGGCGTGACTGTAATTTGGCATCTCGTATGGCCGCAGCAATGGAAGTGACGGAATGTTTCGCGCTTCCCTTCTTGCTGTTCTTGCCCCGCAAGCGGGGCAAGAACATTGTCGCTAGATAGCTGGTTCTTCTCCGCCGATCAGGCAACTTCCTCTGATAGCCGTTCAAAGATCGGTTTCAGCCGGCGATGGCGTCCGACCGGCGGATGCTCTATTTCGACGAGGCGCCCTGATTTCTTCTCGCGCTTCAACCAGTCGCGCAGGGTCTCGGCGCTGGTATGATCAAGATAATGCAAGCGGGCACCCGCGATCCTGATCTTACGACCCTCGGGAAGCGCTTCCAGCGTGTTGAGCAGTACAGGAACGTCCTTGCAAGTCGCCGCGCCGACGAGGTCGAGGTGGATGGTTTCCTCATCCTCCAACCTGTCGATGGCAAGTTTGCGACGGAGGTGCGGTAGGATTTCCAGTATGGACAGCGCAAGGCCGAGCGCCACGCCGACGAGCAGGTCCTGAAGCACCACCATCGCCACCGTCGCGGTCCAGATTCCCACGGGAACCCAGCCGTGATGATCGAAGAGGTGCCGGACGTGATGGAGACTGATCAGCCGCCATCCTGTCACAAGCAGCACCGCGGCAAGTGCGGTCAGCGGCACCATCGCGAGCAGTTGCGGCAGAAATGCCACCAGCCCAAGGATCCAAACGCCGTGCAGAACGGCCGACGCCCGTGTCCGTGCGCCGGCCTGAATGTTGGCGGACGATCTGACGATGACACCGGTAATCGGCAAGGCACCAAGCAGACCACAAAGTCCGTTGCCGATGCCCTGGGCAAACAACTCCTTGTTGAAGCGGGTCCGCACGCCATCATGCATTCGATCAACGGCGGCGGATGACAGCAGCGTTTCCGCACTGGCGATCACCGCAATGACCAGCGTCGCCACGATGATACCGGGCTCGACCATCCTGGCGAAGCCATCGAGCGTCGGCAGTGTAATGCTTTCGACGAGAGAGGACGGCACCTCCACTCTTGCGATCGGCAGTTGCATCCCCACCGTCAAAGTCGTACCGGCCGCGACCCCCACCAGGGCACCAGGTACCAGCGTCAGGGACTTCGGCCTGAACTTCTCCCAGGCGATCATGGCAAGCAAGGAAATTAACCCCACGAGGAGGGCGACCGCTTCACGCGTCAGCCCCGCGCCCCATACGCGAGCGAAGGTCTGTTCCATGGCAGTGACGTTCTCAATGCCTCCGGCAGCGGGCCTTGCCCCCATCAGCACATGGATCTGCCCAAGAATGATGAGGATGCCGATCCCGGCGAGCATGCCGTGGACGACCGCAGGCGAAATCGCCCGAAACCATGAGCCGATCCGTAGGAAACCCGCGAGGACCTGCAGCAATCCGGCCACGATGAGAACCGGCCCGAGCATGGCAGCGCCATATTGCTCGACGAAGCCGAAGACGATCACGGCTAAACCCGCCGCCGGCCCCGACACCTGAAGCGGGGATCCGGCCAAGAGGCCGACAACGAGGCCGCCGACAATGCCGGATATGAGGCCCATGGCCACAGGAACTCCTGAGGCCACCGCAATCCCGAGGCAAAGCGGTATGGCGACCAGGAACACGACTAGGGACGACGCGAGGTCCCGCGAAAGAACAGAGCTGGAAATCATCGGCCTACTCCGCGGCTTGCGGAATCACATGCGGACGACCACGACCCTTAACCGCGACGGGCAAGGGCCTGTTCTCAAGGATTTCCGTGAAGCGAGCGGCCGCACCGTCATAGACGAGCACCTCCCCCGTCTCGATATCGAAGAACCACCCGTGCAGGGTAATGTCGTTGGTCGCCAGCTTGGCGGCGACGGAAGGATGCGTGCGCAAGTGGTCGAGCTGGACGACGACGTTTTCCATCGCGATGGCGCGAATTCTTTGACGCTCGGACAGGTCGACGGGGTAGGCTTCGCAAACAATCGAATGGGCAGCATGACTATGCTTCAGCCAGGCAGCGACATTCGGCATCGGCTTCAGAAGATCGGGATGGCAAAGCCCTTTCATCGCACCGCAATCGGAATGCCCGCACACGATGATATCACGAACGCCGAGTGCTACGACCGCGTATTCTATCGCCGATGATACACCGCCATTTGCCGTGGAAAAGGGAGGAACGATATTTCCGGCATTGCGGCAGACGAAGAGTTCGCCGGGGCCGGACTGCGTGATTGTTTCGGGCATCACCCTGCTGTCGGCGCAGGAAATCATCAGCGCCTGCGGCTGCTGTCCCTCCTCCGCTAGCTTGCGATAAAGTGCCTGATGGTCTGGAAAGACGGCACCGCGAAAGCTGGAGATCCCTTTAAGCAAATCACCCATTGTCGAGTCCTTGTGTTGGGCCGGACGGCAGGCAGGGGGCGTACCCAGCCCGGCGGGTTGGCATGCGCGATATTTCGCAAGTGCGAGATAGGGGAAGTTGCCGGCGAGAAAATAGCCGACACGGAATGATTGCAATCTCATCTATAAAAATCTTGTGAGTGGATTGTGAAATGATTTTAGTCGACGCCTGCCTATCGTGACGGACGTTGAAATCTCAAATTCGTTTCGGTGAAAGCGTCTCAGGGTGAGATCCAGAGAAGCGGCAATCGTCTGCTCTCGAAAGCACCCGAACATCGACCCGCAGATCGTAAAACGCCTGATTTAATGGGATAGGCTGCACAAACCCATCAGCGCGCTGTAGTTCTGGATGGAAGTAGGCGGCCATCCGCGGACCCGGGCCATTCGCGCGCCTGACGACCGCGTGCTCGAGCCCGCCGCAATTGTACGACTTCTTTGCCGTCGGGGCTGATCCCGCGTTCGACGTCGTCATCGGAAATCCTCCCTATATCCGATACCAGGACTTTACCGGGGAAGCCCACGCCCGTGCCCGGGAGGCGGTCATCAGGGGCAGCATTTCTCCGACGGGCCTCGCCTCGAGTTGGGCAGCATTTACGGTGCACTCTGCATTGTTCCTGAGGAAAGGCGGTCGCCTAGTCTTCGTCTTGCCCGCCGAATGGGATCGAACCGGCGTTGGCTAATCGTGAAGCACCTGATAGACCATAGACTGCCGAGTATGAGGTGGCACCATCTTCAGAGAGAACCGCGGACCGACCGGAGAGCTTTAATGGGCTGGAAAACACCGAAGATCGAATACGTGAATGGCTACAAGATCGTTGAAGTTGAAGGGCCTTCATTCAAAGTCTACGATGGCGACCGTCAGCTCGGGGACGATTTCCCCTATCCTGGCGAGGCTGCTGCCTACGCAACCTCTTTGCCAAAGCGGGATCATCCACGCAGCTAAGCGAGAAGCCGCGGAAGATCATTGAAAAACTCTCTATGGCAGGCCTTACCGAATGCGGACCAAGATTTGACCAGCTCCCAACTTTCTTCACCGCTGGAACTACTTGGGTGGTCCGAATTCTTCGCGGACCAAGTCCAGGCCAGCGAAGCGGACTTGATCCCCAGACGCATCGCTTCAGTTCACCGAGCCCGCATCCAGGCGATCGATGTCACCGGGCCGGTCGGACTGGAGTTTCCATCCAATACCAATACCGGTGACTACGCGGTGGGCGACTGGGTTCTTGCCGATTCACTCACTGACATGCTTATCAGACGTCTCGACCGAAAAAGCGTCCTTCAACGACGTCCGGAAGGCGGACGTGGCCTGCAACTTGTTGCCGCCAACGTCGACACCCTGTTGATCGTGACCTCGTGCAACGCCGATTTCAATCTTGCTCGGCTGGAACGTTACCTGATCATGGCCACTCAGGCCGGGATCAATCCGGTGATTGTCCTGACGAAGGCTGACACCGCGGACGATGCCGACATTTTCCAGGCGCAAGCCGAGGCTTTGCAGCGCGACCTGCCTGTCATTGCCTTGAATGGGCGCTCGGCGGATGCCGTTTCCCTGTTGAGGCCTTGGTGCGGCATTGGCCAGACGGTCGCGCTGGTGGGATCCTCTGGTGTTGGAAAATCAACGCTGGTTAACACCATGACTGGGCCTGAATCTGACACAAAGCAAAAAACAGGCACCATCCGGGAATACGACGCGCAGGGCCGACACACGACCACGGCGCGATCCCTACATGCAGTTCCAGGCGGCGGGTGGGTTGTCGATACGCCGGGAATAAGAACGCTTTACGTGAGTGATGTTGCCGACGGTATCGACACCCTCTTTGCTGAGATAACCGAACTGGCGCCGCTTTGCCGCTTTCGCGATTGCACCCATGCCCATGAGCCGGGGTGCGCGGTGCAGGCAGCTGTCGCAAGCGGTGCCCTAGTCGCCGATCGCCTGGAACGCTGGCGGAACCTGCTTGCAGAAAACCGCGACCGAACACCGGTCGTCAGTGGACCCCGCGGCAACAAGATCGTTCGCAAGAAGAAATATTGAAAGTGCTGACGTTTGCGACGGTGCTCACCGTCGTCAACCACGATCCGCCATCAGAATTGCTAGGCTTTGGGATAGCGTCAGCGCTCAATGAATGGGATTGCGGTCAAGAAGAACACCCTGCAAGCGGCCGCTCCCGCTCGTGAGGGATAAGTCTTTGAACAACCAAGATATAAGGCGCGGTCGCAATCCTTGCCTCTCATCGATGAGGAGGAATGAGATCCTCTTTATCTCGATCGTGATCACACCCGCAGTGTCGTGGCGACGATAACTCCCCGAATCGATTGCATGGAATCCATTTTCCACCGCCCAGGCGGCTATCATGTCCGCGTTCATTAAAGTCCTGCTTTAGAAGATGCGGACTTGCTTTCCTTAACAGTCCGCTCGCGCAAATCGGTTTGCAGTCCCACGGATACAGCAACTGAAATGCGCTAGACCAGACAAATCCGTCCAAGATTCCAGTTGCCGCTTAGGTGTTGCGAGAAAGACTCAGAGCAATTCATTGCGAATCAGTACGACAGAGCCGGGCCCCGCCCGCGTAGCAAGCGCTCCTGAACGGACTCGAAGTGAACACCCACTCGTTCGAGAGCGCCTGCCCATCTGATTAACCGTATATGGCTTCAGACCGGAGACCACCTGCGTTTGCTCCGTTCTGGAAAGTTCAGGGGCTGGCCAAGGTGCCAGGACTGCGAATATTGCCACTTCCGGCGGTGAGATCACTGAGCCGGGGAGATCAACACGACAGTTGGAAGTATCACCGGCAATACTGCGTGAAGGCCTTTCCGGCAAGAAAGAGCGGCGCCCGCGGAAACGGCGCGCCCCGCCTCGTCGATGGCGCAGCGAGTTCTTCGATGCGGTCATAGCGCACCGCAAGTTCGGCATAAACGACATCGTTGATCAGCGGCGGGGCGGCGAGAGTGGCCGCTTCGAGTTGCTCAATCGACCAGTCAGCCCAGGTTCCATCATTGGTCACGAGATCGAGCAGGACATTCGTGTCGATGAGCGTCAGACGTCACCACGTGTGAGCGCCATGATCGCGTCGGTAGTGAGCCCCTCTCCGGCGTATCAGCTTTTGAAAGCGGCTGAGGGCTGCTTCCTGTCGGCTCTTGTCAGTACCACACTACCATCTGCGGTCCGATGAAAATCGACCTCGCTTCCGGGCACAATCCCGAGCAATTCTCGAACGGCTTTGGGGATAATGACCTGCCCCTTTGCTGTGACTGTCGTCGTCACGCCGAAACCTCGTAATCCCGATTTGGCGTTAGGTATTACCTTCCGGTTTCGATTTCAATATCCCTAAGTGAGCCTCTGGCATCGGATGCTCCGTGAGCGCCGTGGTGTTCGACGATGTCAGAGGCATCAGATGATGTGCTCAACACAACGTGATTTCGTCGAGGGCGCCGGCTTGCATTGTCACCGCCGCTCGTCGAGTTTCCTGACGGGCTGGGAATGAAGCGTCGCAACGGCCATCATTCCGGTTACCTTTTCACCAGGTCTTCCATCACCTCGGGGCCGAGGACCTTCTCCAGGGCTTTCACCCCGTTTTTCGGCAGTCTCGATAGGCCGCTGACGATGCCCTCTTTCCACGCATCCCCACGATTCCATGCTTCCTCCCAAGCATCCGCCAGCTCGCTGTCGTGGCGCGTCTCGACGAGGGCTTGGAAGAGCAGGGATGCCTGGGTCAGGTCTTTGTCCGACTTAATGCGTCCTAGAGTGTCTGTGCGCCTTCTTGAGGACACGATGAGCTTGTGAACTGCATACCTTTCGGGAGCGGGGACGAGGACGTTCACGCCTTCGCGGAAGAGAAGCACCGTGCGGACAGGTTCATAGATCAGGAAATCCAAGAACCGCAGATTTTCCGCCGACGCGCCACCGAGGGCGGGCATAGGAGACGGCTTGCCCGTGTATTCGTCCGATCCCCGATTTCCCGTGAGAAACTCCACCCGGTAGCCCTTGGCGTTTTGGAATGCCGCCACCTTCGCTTTGTCAGCATGGTGCGGAACCGGCCGAAACTCGGGATCAACCGACTGGAGGACTTCCAGCACGGGAGGCAAACTGTCTTCGACCCCGGCTGAGATCGCAAAGTCCTGCGCGAAATCGGCATCGCCGGTCTGCATTGCCGACGAGGGCAATCGGACCCCTAGCATCCCCGCATATGTGCTGAAAGCCACCGACCCGATCAGGACTGCACGAAGACGGAACAATCCGGCGTCAGCAAGCGCCTTCGTGACGTCGCCCGCGAAGGTGTCGGGACCCGGAAGGCCAGCGCGGCGCAGAGTGCTAACCATGCGCCTCCGCTCACGCATGTCGTCTCTGATTTCCTTGTGAGCCTTCACCCTCGCCGTGATTGCCTCGTCGCTGTGTGGACCGACATAGCGTCGCTTGTCCTTTCCCTCGGTAGTAGGGAGATCGAAATACCAGTAATCGCGGCCCTTCACGGTGACCGTTACAAACCACCCCTCCAGAGGGAAGTCTGCCGCAAATTGCGCATCAAGCGTCCGCTGCGTTAGCTCCGCGAACATCGTCCGGTAGCTGATGTCGATCTCTTTCATCATTGGCGTTTCCCCTCCAGGCGTGCGGGGGCCCTCTCGGCCCACAAACTAAGGCCCGCGCCTTGCCCATGCGCTCTTGCCCTCTTTTAAAAAGTCGCCCTGTCTTGCGCCGTTATAAGTCTCTGCCAAGACCTTATAACTCCCCGTTCTATAGTCAAGTTATAAGTCTCTGCCAAAACCTTATAACCAAAGCCGCGCTAATGCCTGTGGCACAAACAAAATCCGGCTCCCCGGGGTTAAAGCCGCATGTGATGTCAGTTCGGCAGCACCGGCACTTGGCGCCAAGATTCTTCGAGAGATCTGATCTCTTATCATCGCGCCCAACTCGCCAAAAGTTCGAAACCCATATGCAAGTCGGCGAACCGCCGTTTCAGAAATCTTGCAATTGCGCGCAACCTCAGCAGCACTTTCGAATGCAATAATTTCGCACTGACCTATAGTTTGCCTCGCGACCAGTTGGAGACTGTCGGGAAAGACACTCGGCCGCTTGGCGATTAGGCACCTCAGTTTCCTGGAGTGTTGCGGGGGGACGATGTCGCCGAAACAACTGCTGCGAGTAAAGGCGCCAGGGAGCCGTAGAGCAGCGAGACGCAGCCGAGGCAATCGGCATCTGCACATGCTGGGCTCAGTACGCCATCCCCGAGATCAAATGGATGCAGCAGCGTTTCTTGGACTCAGGACGCGCGCTTCGATGCGAAGCGGAGGGCTGTGGCATCAAGGAAGGCAGCAACTCAGTGAACGACGGTGATCACCGGAATTCCAGCTTCATCGGCGGCACGGATCAGCGCTTCTCGCGCGTCCTCGGCCAATATGTCCCCATGGATAGCATCCCGGCATGCCCTGACCGCGATAAGATATTCCTCTCCATCGTCGATGGGCCAGCAAGCCGTCAACATATTTGCCGCCTCCCAAAGGCTCGCGACAAGCTTGTATTTTTCCGGCCCATTTACAACGAGCATCAGCGGGGTAAACTCTCCGGTTGTGTGCCACTTCATGACGTTACGCCTTCCCACGGTAAACATATTGGTAACCGTGCAAGAACCGTTCCGGGTGGGGGGCGGCATGATCCAGATTCTCACTTCAAACGAAGCGACCTTAACTTTGACGAAGGATGCCGGCCTCCTTCGCCGCAGCCTCAAACGCAGATCGCGCTTCCGCGTCGGGAACAACGCCACTCGCCGCGTCCAGGCATACCTTCCACGCTGTCGCATAGCTGGCGCTTCTGTTCTCGGGCCAGTATTTCTTCAAGAATGCGACCGCCTCTCTAGCGTTCCTGATGACGTGAACCCGATCATCTATCTTCAATTCGACGTTCGCGTCCCAGATGCTGATCATGGCGTCCTCCGTGGGGCAGGCTTCCCACAAACGTATATTAGGAAGATCTGTTCCAAGCGGACGATCCTGCCGAAATTTTGGAGGGCGGCAGCCCAAGAGCGAATTGGAAGGGCTTCGTGCATCGCTCCTGGCGTGAACCGAAACCGGACTGACTTCGGGCGTGCACATGCCAGCATTCGGTTGAAAATCGCGCAGCCGATGGCAACTTCGGTCTGTTACGCGCGGAATGAGCGTGCTCGCTGCCGGTGTCGGATGATCGAGTTGTAGCGGCCGATCGCGGCCTCGACCAAGGACCGCTTCCCTATCATCGAGGCATAATTCTCTATAATGGAAGCGTGGCCGTGGGTGAGAACATATGCGAAATGGATTCGCGTCAGCTGTCCGCAGGAATGCCCCCGGCCGCGATGATGGCCTCATGCGTGTCGACGTCGATCAGCGCCGCGTCGCCAATCTCAACCTCAATCACCGGCAGCCCGGAGGCTTTGATCAGGTCGCGGGCGCCGATGTCGCCCTTCAGCCGCAGAACGGCATCGTTCAGCGACCGCGGCAGGATAACGGGATTTCCGTGCTTGCCCTGCGAGACGGCACGAACGATCGATGCGCCCTTGCCATGTTGAAAGGCCGTAATCAGCCGGTTGAGATCGCTGCTGGTCACATCCGGCATGTCCGCGAGCATGACCAGGACACCGTCAACACCATTCGCCCCGGCAGCAACAAAGCCTGTCACCAGGGAGCTTGCCATCCCGGACGCGTAATCCGGATTTGCGACGATGTTCAATTGCATATCGGAGAGTGCCTTGCGGATGTCGTCTTGGCGATGGCCAACGACCACAGTGACGGATTCAGCATGGCTATTAATCGCAATCAACGCCGAACGGCGGACGAGCGGCATCCCGTCAAAATCGGCCAGCAGCTTGTGGCCGCCGTTCGGGCCCATGCGCGTCGCCATACCGGCACCCAGAAGTACGATCGCCACCACTATTGGCTTCACCGCGACTTCTCCTCCAAGGGCATGGCATCGGCCGCGTCTGGATCTCCGGGCGCCCGCCACCCATTTGAATATATCATCTTCATCGGGACTCTCACCCGCCAGAATGCGCAGGCTCATCGATCTTCGAAGGATGAACCGCTTGCGGAATGAATCTGAACGTCGCGATCATCGTACCGATGCCAACCCCTGCATGGTCGGCTAGGCAGGCGAAGGCAATCGCCGGCTCGATGGCATTGAGCCCGTCGGCCGCTGCTTTGTCGATCGCGAATATACCCTTGACGCTCGAGTGGACGTTGACCCGGTCCGTCGTCACCTTGGACAACCTAATATCTTCAATCGCGATTGATTGTCCCAGCATCCAGGCGCCCTGGTCTTCTCCCACATCATCCATGTTCATGCGCGCATCCGTTACGTGGCGAAGCTCAACCTGCTTCGGCCGTGCGAGGTCGCAGTCTTTCAGAACATGGCCTTTCGAGAAAGTGCCTTCGGGCAACCTCAGCGAACGAGCAAGCACATGCCAGTTAGCGTCGTCGATGGATAACTGACCGAATTTCACCGTGCTCCATCCCCAGATAACGAAAGAGGGCGCGACCGCAGTGCTTGAATGACTTCGCCCAGTATCGCCACGGCGATCTCCGCCGGATTGGAAGCCCCGATATCGAGCCCGATCGGAGCATGAATGGCTGAAAGCGCATCGGGGGTGAAACCTTCCAACGCAAGCCTGTCGGTCCTCGCAGCATGCGTCTTTCTGCTGCCGAGCGCGCCGATGTAGAAGCAGCCCGTCCGCAACGCCTCCGCCAGCGCAAGATCATCGATCGTCGGATCATGGGTGAGTGCAACCAACGCGGTGTAACGGTCGAGCGGATCGAGCAGAAAAGCATCGGCGGGCCAGTCGGTGGAGAGCGGCACACCAGGGAAGCGCTCGCTAGTCGCAAAGGCCGTCCGGGGATCAATGATGCGCACATCGAAACCGGCAAGCCCTGCTAACTGCGTCAGATACTGGCCAATGTGCACGGCGCCGATAATGGCGATACGCGGCGCAGGGAGATAGACGTTCAAGAATCCTCTGCCCTCGGCTGCATCGAAGGCCATCGAGCGGCCGGAGCGAAAAGCATCTTCGATCAAATCTGCGATCGGCCCGTCAAGCGGATCACCCTCTAGAACGATGCGTTCGGTATGACTGTCAAGATCAGCCAGCAGAATCGCAGCGATCCGTTTGCGTCGCGCAGCGTTTAGACGTTGCAGGCTGGCACGCTGCATCAGTCGAGCCTTTCGACATAAACGCGGATACGCCCGCCACAGGAAAGTCCAACGCGCCAGGCGGTCTCGTCAGTGACGCCGAACTCTAGCATCTGCGCCGTGCCACCGGCAATCACATCGAGCGCGGCCGTGACGACCGCACCTTCGACGCAGCCGCCGGAAACCGAGCCTTCGAAATTGCCATCTGCGTCGACGACCAGATGGCTGCCGACCGGACGTGGAGCCGAGCCCCAGGTTTCGATGACCGTTGCGATGGCAACGGCGCGACTTTCATCTATCCATATCTCGGCCGTCAATAGCGGATCGTTTGGATGTGATGCAGTTGTCATTCCAGCGAATCTTCCACGCAAGTGTCGTTCAAGCTCGCGAAGACCAGGGCGATATCCGCCTCCCTGACGCTATCGCCGACGTACCAGCTCAGAGTGTCATAAAAGCCGAGGAAAGAGCCCTTTGTCTTCGCGAGAAGCGCCGTGGCTTCCGCACTGGAGATCGAAAGCGTGGCGACAATGAAGTCAATCAGAGCGGCCTCGGCCTTCGGATGGGCAAATATCAGCGCCGGTGGAGAGTTGGGCAAAATTACGGGCAGTCCTGGACGTTCCGGCCGGCATGGTAGAAAGGCCTCCAGAAGGATCTCACGTGATGATGCACCCACTTCTATGACGAAAGCCTCCGCATCCAGCACCCATCCGGAGCGGACGGCGTCGAAGTACTGGAAGTCCCGCTCAACGAGGGTAAGGGGCACCGTCTTCGCCTCGCCGGGCTCCAGATACAGTTTGCAGAAGGCTTTGAGTTCACGGATCGGCCGTTTTAAGCCGGGTTTCACCGGGCGAACGTAGAGCTGAACGGTCTCCTTGCCCGCGACAGATCCAGTGTTGCGGATAGTAACGCTCGCAGTACAGGCCACGCCCGGAGCGACTTCCTGTATGTCGATCCTGAGATTCTCATAGCTGAAGGTCGTGTAGCTGAGACCGTGCCCGAAGGGAAACGCCGGGGCGATTGCCTTGAGATCGTAGAAGCGATAGCCGACGAAAACACCCTCGCTATAGAGATGGCGCCCATGCTCACCGGGATAGGTGTGCCAGCCGGGAATGTCCTGCATCCGCACGGGCATGCTGGCAGAGAGTTTGCCGCAGGGGTTCTGCTCGCCAAACAGAACGCGGGCAATCGCTTCGCCGCCGCCCTGCCCGGCGTAGAACGCAGCGAGCACGGAATCGACATCATTGAGCCACGGCATTTCGACGGCATCCGGCATCGAGAGCACCACGATTACCTTGCAACCGGATGCAGCCAGCGCATGAAGGAGGGCGTCGTGGGTGGCGGCCAGCTTCAATGTGTCGCGGTCGTTGCCCTCGCCGTGCCGGCTCTTCTCGTTTTCCGCAAACACCACTGTGAAATCGGCAGAAGACGCCGCCACGACGGTCGCCTCGATCAACGCCTGCATATTGACCTCTGCGGCAGAGGGGAATGGCAGATGCTGCACCTCGAAGTCGGCGCCTGCCCGCGCGGCAATCTGAACGAAGGGGCTGTCGACGCGATAGGGATTGGTCGTGGCCGAACCAGAACCTTGGATCACGGGAATGGTAGCGCCGTCACCAACGACGAGGAGCCGGCCGGTGCTATTCGGATCAAGCGGCAATGTCCTGCCTTCGTTGCGCAGCAAGACGATCGATTCCGCTGCAATCTCCCGCGACAGAGCGTGGTGCCGGTCGAGATCGATGACCGTGTCGCGCCGCTCATGCATCTTGCATTTGCGCACGAACGCCAGAACCTTAGCGCAGGCGGCATCGACCACCTCGGGCGCCAGATCACCAGCCTCGATCGCCGCCCGCAGGCGGGCCTTGCGTGGCTGGCTTTCCGGCATGTCGAGATCGGTCCCGGCAGCGAGCGCCGCACCACGGTCCCTAATTGCGTGCCAATCGGAGACGACCAGCCCGTCATAGCCCCATTCCTCGCGCAACACGGTGCTGAGCAACCATTGATTTTCTGCTGCTTGAATGCCGTTCAGCCGGTTGTAAGCGCTCATCACTGTCCAGGGGGCGCTCTTTCCGATCACTCGTTCGAAGCCCGCCAGATAGATTTCGCGAAGAGCCCGTTCGTCCACATCTGAGCTGGTCGTTGTCCGGTCGATCTCGGAATTGTTGCAGGCAAAATGCTTCAACGAGGCGCCGACGCCATTGTCTTGTAGGCCCGAGATGACGGCTGCGGCAATGTCCCCGCTGATGAGGGGGTCCTCGGAGTAGTATTCATAGGCGCGGCCGGCAAGCGGCGTGCGGCGGATATTGATGCCGGGCCCAAGTAGGAGATGAACGCCAAATTCCTGGCATTCCGCCGCCAGCGCCTCCCCCATGCGGTAGGCCAGATCGACATCCCAGGAACAGCCAAGCAGATTGCCGTTTGGAAAGCAGGTCGCAGGACGTGTCGCGCCGAACATGCCGCCTGATGCATCGGCCTGTTGGCCGACAACCGCCAGAAACGCCCGTAGGCTGTCTTCGTCATTGTCGCCGGCGTCGATCTGGGTTGTGGAGTAGCGAACGCCATGGGCACCATCGGTCATGACAATCGATGGAATGCCGAGCCGTGGGATCGATGCGGTTTTCCACAGCCCGCGTCCGCTCAGAAGATCAACCTTTTCGGCAACCGTCATCTGGCCGACAAGCGACTTGATTTCGTCTTCGCTGGGCTGAAACATGCTACTCTCTCGATTTCTAGAGACAATCGTGGTCTCTTATCAACAGATCTTCTGCAGGAGCTCCATCAGCATCATCCGCTCAGCAAGCGTCAGCGTGCTCAGCGTTTCCTGCGAGATTTGCAGTGCGACCGACAGGTTGCGGGCCACTGTCGCCTCGCCTTCCGGCGTCAGCGTCAGCACCAGCCGGCGTGCGTCGGTGGCGTCGGGTGCGGTGTGCACCAGCCCACGTTTTACAAGACGGTCGACGACGCCCTTGATGGTCGCCATATCCATGGCGGTCTCGCGGCCCAGGTTGCCCTGCGAGCAGGGCTGCAGGTCCTTCAGCCTGACGAGCGCCGCCCACTGGGTGGTGGTCAGTTTTTCAGCCATCAGGCTCGCAAAGATCGCCACGTGCCGCTGGTTGGCCTGGCGCAGGTAGAAGCCGATCTGCTCACCAAGCGTATACTGTACCTGCTGGCCCTGCGCCTCCGTCGCTACGGTCTTTTGTCGGCCGGCTTTTTCTTTGAACGGAACGTCCATCGGATCTCTCAAATCTGCCTGTTCCTCGTGATGCCCGGCAATGGCGCTGTCGAATTCACTCTCGCCGTAAATTTAGAATGACTTCTGTCGTCAGGATTTCAATCTGCTCAGAAAGCCTTGGCGCCAGGATCTCGATGACCATGGCATGAGCCTCCATGTCGCCGCTTGCCACCGCATCCTTGGCCAGAATGACCCGGTAGCCGGCGTCGACCGCATCGAGAAGGCTGGCGTAGACGCAGACGTCGGTCTCGACGCCCGAGAAAATCAGTGTGTCTGTTGCCGATCCTTGCAACCGGTTCAAAAAACCAGGCGCCCCAAAGACCGAGTAGGTCCTCTTGTCCACGATAGACCCTGGACCGGCGATCGCCGAAAGCGGCGCCACCAGATCCAGCATGGCGGCATCGAGCTCATCCAGCGTTACCGATGACCAGCGACGATAGTAGGTCTTCCAGCGACCCGTGGCATTTTCGGCACTTTGGGGCACCATGAAGCGCGCGAAGACAGTCTCAGCGGGCTGCGCTTTGCTGAGTGCCACCACATTGGGAAGAATGCCGGCAATGGCTGGCGTATACCACGCCGTCTCCTCGGCGAAGAGGCGCTGCATGTCGATGACGACATGCAGCGTATTCTTGGAGAGTGGCGCGGGTGTCATCATCAGTCGGCCACCGGGACGGTGTGTTCCGCGGCCCAAGTTAGGGAGATGGTGTCGCCATCGCTCAGGACCTTGCCATCGCGGTTCTGTGCAAACAGCTTCAGCGGCAGACCGTCTGCCGTCTCCAGCAGATAGGACAGCACGGGACCTGCGTAGATGACGGTGGTGATGCGCGCCGTCAGGCTGTTGCCATCCGTCGGACCCGATGCGATCGACATCTTCTCCGGGCGCACCGCGAGCGTAACGTTCGAGCCGCCTGATGGCAACGTGCCTGTTGTCCTGACCATCGTTCCATCGGCGAGACGAACGGCGCCGTTCTCCACCGTCCCGGTGAGGAAGTTGGAATCGCCGAGGAATTCGGCGGCAAAGCGCGTCAGCGGCCGTTCGTAGACGGTTTCCGGCTCGCCGATCTGAACAATACGGCCCTTGTCGAGGATCGCAACCTTGTCAGACAGCGTCAACGCCTCCTCCTGGTCGTGGGTGACGAAGATCGTCGTCAGCCCGCTTTCGCGCTGGATGCGCAACAGTTCGACCTGCATTTCCTGGCGAAGGCGGCGATCGAGCGCCGACAGCGGCTCGTCGAGGAGCAGCACGCTCGGCTTGATGACCATGGCGCGGGCCAGCGCGACGCGCTGCTGCTGGCCACCCGACAGCTGCTTGGGCATGCGATCGGCAAAGCCAGGCAAATGCACCATCTCAAGAGCGCGATCGACTTCCTTGCGGGCGGCGGCGCCCTTGATGCCCCGGCGTTCGAGACCGAAGGCGACGTTCTGGGCAATCGTCATATGCGGGAACAGTGCATAGGACTGGAACATCATGCCGATATTACGACCCCAGACCGGGATGCCGGTGACATCGTTGTTGCCGATCGTGATGACGCCCTGGTCGGGCTTGATGAAGCCCGCGATGATGCGCAGCAGCGTGGTCTTGCCGGAACCGGATGGGCCGAGAAGGCTGGTGAAGGAGCCTTCGGGGAACTCGGTGGTGATATCGGACAGGACCGGCGTCGTGCCGTAGGTCTTTGCGACGGAATTGACTTTAACGTTTGTCACTTGTGTCTCCGGGCTTGGCGAAGCGCGCAAAAATCAGGATGATCGTCATCGAGCCGAGCAGAAGCACCGTCGAGATCGCATTGATTTCAGGTGTAAAGCCCTTGCGGATTGAGGAGTAGATCTGCACCGGCAGCGTGGTGTAGCCGGGCGTTGCGAGGAAATAGGAAATCACGAACTGGTCGAGTGACACGGCGAAGGCGAAGAGCGCGGCGCCAAGGATACTCGGATAAAGCAAAGGCAGCGTCACCGAGAAGAAGGCGTGAACCGGTGTCGAACCAAGGCTCATGGCGGCTTCTTCGAGGTCGGCGCGGATCGTCTTGAAGCCCGTGCCGACGACCAGAACAACGTAGGGGATGGCAAGCGCGACGTGGCCGATCAACAGGGCATGCATACCGCGCCCGATACCGGTCCAATAGAAGAAGATCAGCATGGCTGTGCCGGTGATTAGCCAGGGAATGGCGATCGGCGGCAGCAGCATGAGTTGCAGGAGACTTCTGCCGCGAAAGGTCCGGCGCGACAGCGCGACGGACGCCATGGTCCCCAAAGCCGTCGCCAGAACCGCGGTGATACCGGCGATCACCAGGCTGTTAAGACCCGCCGTCAGAAGGATGCTGTTGTCCCAGAGCGCGTCGTACCATTGCAGCGAGAAATGGAATGGCAGCTCGTAAAGTGGCGAAGCGTTGAACCCCATCGCCATCATCACGAGAATGGGCGTGTAGAGGAAGATGAGGATGGCGATGAGATAGATTGGGCCGAGCGTTTTCATGATCCCTTCCTCAAGCGACCGTCCCACGGCGCAGGACACCAGAGAAGGTTGCGAAAATTGCGAGCACGACAGCCAGCAGCGTAAAGGACAACGACGCGCCCAAAGGCCAGTTGAAGGCCTGGGTGAACTGATCCTCGATCACCGTTCCCATGGTCACGCCGACACGACCGCCCAGAATGCGCGGTTCCATGAACGAACCGATGACTGGAATGAAGATCAAAACGGCGCCGGAGATCAGCCCGGGAGCCGCAAGCGGCACCAAAATCTTGACCAGGATGGTCCACCAGCGCGCGCCGAGGCTTGAAGCTGCCTCGATGATCGCGTCGTCGATGGCCACCAGCGCGATGTAGCAGGTCAGGATCATGTACGGCAGGTAGCCGTGAACAAGACCAACCACCACGGCATAGCGCGTGTAGAGAAAGCCAATAGAACCTGCGTCCGGAGCAATCATATGCAGCAGACTGTCGAGAAAGCCGTTTTCGCGAAGGACCATGGTCCACGAAAAGACACGCACGAGGCCATTGGTCCAGAACGGTAAGAGAATGAGGATCAACAACATCTCGCGGGTCTTGCCGAAGGTCGAGCGAACCAAAGCCACGGCCGCCAGAAAACCCAGAACCGCACAGAACAGCGTGGTCCAGAAGCCGATCAGCAGCGACGTGATGCCAATCCCGACCAGATAGGGCTGATCGATGAACGCGCGGTACTGCTTGAGCGTAAAAATGATCGGGGCTTTGCCCATCGGCGTCGCGGACATGAAGCTGAACACGAACATGGTCAGCAACGGCAGGAAAACGGCGAGCGTCAGCCACCCATAGGTCGGCAGCAGTAGCGCCGTGGTCGATATCCATGACGGGAGCGGGCGCCGGCTGCGCGGACCCGAAGGTCCGCGCTCTGACGCTGATATCAGGCGATCATTCTGCATAGAAGGCTTTCACTTCCTGCCAGACATTGTTGAAGGCTTCGCGGCGGTCGTCGGGAATGCCCGATACAAAGGACGTCGTCTTCAAGTATTCGGTCTTGTGCACCAGGCGGGTGAGATCGTCGGCGGGGAGTGCTGAAAGGGCTGCCGAATTCGACGAGGCGGGCGCCCCGATCTTGGTTGCCCATTCGACATAAAATGTCGGATCGATCATCCAGTTCACGAAAGCAAGAGCACCTTCTGGATTCGGAGCCGATGCCGGAACACCGAGACCATCGACCCAACCGACGCCGCCTTCCTTAGGCACTACGAACTGAACCGGAAGTTTGGAAACCCGCTTGGAGCGAACCGAACCGCCCGACCAGAACAGCGACAGGTCGAACTCCTTGGCGGCAAACGACTTGTTCCACTGGTCTTCCGTGGACCACAGCAACTTGACGTTCGGCTTGATCGACTTCAGCGCGGCCGTAACAGCAGCCAGATCCTTGGGATCGTTGATGTCTTGCCCGCTCATTAATGCGCCGACCCCGACGTTGATGATGGCGTCGTCGTCCATGGCAACGCGGCCCTTATAAGCCGGATCGGCGAGGGCGGCGTAGCTGTCGGGAACCGTCATGCCCTCGCGGATGGCAAGTGAGGTCATGCCCCAGACCCACGGGACGGCATAGCCTTTGCCGTCCTTGCTGAAGTTCGGGTTGGCGCGAAGGGTCTCGTCGACTGTTGAAGCGTTTGGAACCTTGCTGAAATCGATCGGCTGCAGGAGGTCTTCGGCAACTGCCTGGGCGCAACGCGCGGCGTTGAGGATAACAAGATCATAAGCACCCGGATTGGTCCGCAACTTGGTCAACATTTCCGATTCCGAGCTGTAGTAGTCGTGAACGACTGTGATGCCCGTCTTTTCGGTGAAAGCCTTCAGCGACCAGGCTTCGTCGGTGCCGTAACCCTGCCAGTTGAGGACCGTGATGGATCCGGCCGAAAAGGCTTTGCGCGGCAAGGTGGAGATGCTGACGCCAGCAATCAGTGCTGCGGACATCAACTTCATTGTATTGCGTCTGGTGAGTTCAGTCATTGTGGCACCCCTCTTGAAGATACACGGTTATGGACCATCGTGACCCGCGGTCGTCGACCTCAACGGATCGGCTAGCTTGACAACAAACAACGTGCCTAAGCGCGTTTATCGTTTGTATGCATACTAAAAACAGATGAGCACTGTCCGTGGGTGCTGACCTCTGAGCAAGGGTGAAGTGCGCGCTGCGACGCAGCGCATATCCCTTCCTTAAGCAGATCGCATCACTTCAAGGAGCGGCCGGCATGAATCCGCGGATCTCCTGCAGACTGTTCGTTCAACCCTCTGACTTTAGCATCAGTCTTTTGCTTTTATTTGTACACAAACTATTAGTGAGGAATCGAGGCCTGTCAAGCACTGGCTTGCTTAGTGAGCACGTGGCGATGAAAAATAGACGTCCAGCCAGAGGTCCTGAGCGTGTCCAGCAATCATGACGCGTATTCCGTCTTCGCCCGACAAATAGTTGATGTCCTGGCCATTGATACGGACGGCAAGAACATCGCCCAATGCCAAGCCTGGCAACTCGATGTAACCAGCCTCAGAGACGGGTGCAATCGTGCAGGCCACGCGCCCGTTGGCGAAGACGATGCGCGACAGCGTTGTCTGCAGATCTGTCTTCAAGGCTGCGTGACCGTTCAATGTCATCACTAGGGTTCCGGACTTGACCGTCAGCCCGAGCGCTCCAGACGGCGAGACCACTGGCCCGAGCACCAAATCCTGGCCAGCGTTGCGCACCGTCCAGCCCGTCCAGGGATCAAAGTCGACAATCTCGCCGGTAGCCATCAACGGCAGCATCGCAGCCCAGATGTAGAATGGGTCCGTGTCGCCCTGATCCATCGCCTCACCGGTCACTGCATTGTAGTTTTCAGACGCGACGCGATCATCGCGCCAGTTCTTCATGAACAGATCGTAGCTCTGGCTGGCGAGCTTGCTGGCTTCGGCAACAAAGCCGTAGCGGCGCAGGCCGAGCCAGACCATGTAGTTCACGTTCGGCCAGATGCGTCCGCGCCAGTAGACATTATCGGCGAAGGCAGGATCGTCGCGTGTTGCATTCGGAAGCACATAGTCGCCGCCGAAGGTGCTCTCGTCGCTAAGATGATGGAGCAGCCGAGCCGCCTGCGCGGGCGTCGCCGCACCGCAAAGAAGCGGATAGAAGCTGGTCGGAGATAGCGACTGCACGAAGCCACCGCGGCGCTGGCGATTGGCGAAGATGCCGCGGCTTTCGTCCCATAACGTTTGCGAGATGAGCGTACGGCTACGCTCGGCAAGGGCGGCGAATTCGCCCGCATCGTCACGCTTGCCGAGCACGGTGGCCATTTTCGACAGCATTTCGGCGTCGAGAGCCGCAGCGCAGTTGAGCCCCAGATCGAAGGTCGAGAGCGTACGGGTGATCGGATCGTAGAGCGCCTCGTCATGGGTCGCGGAGTTGTCCATGCCGGTTTCGTTGCGCGCGCCAAAGGCTGTGCCCTTGTAGAGGCCCTCGCCCACATCCGACGTTCCGCACGAGAGCAGACCGAAACGGTCCGGATCGCGATTCTCCTGCCACCAACGCCGATTGCGCACCAGCGCATCGTAGCTTGCCTGGATCATCGAACGTTCGCCGGTGCGCTGGTAGAGCTGCCAGACAACGAGCGCGCCAAACGGCAGTTGGCTGCGATCGACCCATGCATCGTTGGAAGTGACGATACAAGCGATATTGCCCTGCGGCGTCGCACCCGCCATTGCCGTTGCCATGTTTTCGCGCGCCAGGTCGGCGTCGAAACCGCCGGCGAGAAGCGCCGCAAAAATCTGGTCGTTGAACCAGACGGCAAATTTCCCGAGGTTCCAAATCCGCGTTACCGCCGTGTACGGACGCGCGTTGGTTTCGTCCCAAATGGTGTTCCATGCGACCACATCGCGCACGGCGTCGAGTGCACCATCGAATACGCCGGTATGCGCATTGGCAAAATCGGCGGATGCTCCAGCGGCCAGACACGCCTGCGCCTTGGCAATCGCAAGCTCCGCGCTGTCTGCGACGCCCGCAGCATAGGCCCCCTTGCGCATCATCTCGAGATTGAAGCGCAAGGCGATCACCGGCGCCTCGTTCTTGCGGCTGGCAGTGTAGAAGTAGCCGTTTTCCTCGAAGTCCGCCCGCAGCGCGTCGATCGTGTCGTGACCGGTCACGTGCACCGGCGACTCCGCTGTCGCGACCGCCACGTATCGCGTGCCGACCTTTAGCAGCGTGATGTTACGGCCCGCATCATGGACCGCCACTTCGCCGCCCTCGGACGAGATCGCCAGCGTCAGCCAGAAGCGCAGCCCCCACTCGCCCGACACCTTGCCGTTCCAGCTGCCGCGTATGGCGAAGGGATCAGTCTTCGTCGTCGAAAAGGCGACCGTCGAACCGCTGTGATCGGTCTCCAGCTCGATCAGCGAGCCGTCGATTGCGTGACGGCCAAGGCGAACTGTGTCACGCCGCGGCTCGATCGCGGAAGTCGTCTTGCTGCGGGTCGAGTACAGCACCGGCGTGATCCGCACGCCGAGCGGCAGGAAGACCATCTCGGCCGGCCGATTGGACCAGCTGTTCCAGGCTCGCATCAAGGGAATTGTCGAATGTTGTGGCATGATTCTGGGCTTCCGGTCAGGTTTTAAGCGGGATGAGTGTCGGAGCTGCGGTCAGCCCGCTCTTGTCGAGGGTCTCGCCAAGATAGGGGGTATTGTTGTAGTAACGATTTGCCGCCGTGTTCGCGACGTGAAGTTCCAGCGAATGGACCCCGGGGATCAGCCGCCCCAAAGCAAAACGGTAAAGCCGCCAGCCCCTCCGGTCGATCTGCCGGCCATCGAGGTGGGCGACGACCACGGTCGCGACCTCCGGCAATTCGAGAAACCACTCGCCCTCGTCGCCGATCTCGAGCGCCAGCCGGTAGATACCGGTGCCTGAGAAACCGGCAAATCCCTGCGTCTCCCATCCGCTCTCGACCGAGATCGGCACAAATGCCGCATCGACGCCTGGCGCGAAACTCCAGCCGACGACAAGCGGTACGGCGCGCGCGGCATCGAGCGACGGCTGGGCCGTGAGAAGGCCCTCTCTTGCTGTCCCATGCGCCGTCTCGCGCAGCCGCATGCAGCGCACTTCCTGCGCGTCGAGCCTGACCGTCAGGTGGCTGAAGGTACCGGCCTCCTCCACCTTGCCTGTCGTGGCGGACCAGATCTCGGCGTCGAAGCTGTCACCGAAGGAAATTACACTCACCAGCGGCGTTGCGCCTTCGTTGAAGAGAACAATCCGCCACCAGCCATCGGCCTCGTTTCCGACCCATTGCCAAGGACGATCCAGCGAATGGCAAACCACCGCCGGACCTGATAACGGCAGCAACGACAGGAGCGCAGTGATATCTTGACTTCCAGGCATGTGATCGATGTGCGTGGAAGCTATCGGGCTCGGCGGAGCGCCGCCATCGCAAACGGTAGACAAGCGATCTCCTGACGCCCAGACAACTCCGCCGGCAGCCTTGAAGGCGTCGAGCGCGCGCAACGTTTTTGCCGTCTCGAACACCGTGACCGATGGTAGGACCACGGCATCGAAGGAGAGCCCGCATGCCAGTAGGCGGCCGTTCACGATCCTTGCCGTCACGAGATCGGCTTCGCTGACGAACATGAAGTCGCAGCCTTCGGCCAGAAGGCCTCTGCACCATGCACCGGTGTGGGTGGCATGATTGTGGTGTGGGCCTTCTGCAAAGGCAGTATGAAGCGGATACAGGATCGCAACCGGCGTGCGTGGGCTGGCCGGTTCGATGAAGGCAGAAATGCGCGCGGTCTCCTGCGCGAACAGATCATGGTAGCTCCACCACGGCTCGAAATTGATGCCCGGCCCAAAATCGAAACGTGGATTGGCAAAGGGCGTCGGATCGTCGTCATGACCGTCAGTTTGGTATACGCCGTGCCACAGAAACTGCCGGGTGCCGAGGCAATAGAGCCGGATTGCCTGCGCCCGCATTGTCTCCAGCGTCAATTCCCATTGCCCCGCAGCGCGCACCGGCGTTCGCTCGGCACTGGCATATGTTTCGACGACGCAGCGGCTGCGGCCATTCGATCGGGCGACGGAATCGCCTAGTTTCGGCGCAAGCTGAGCGACGAAGTTGTTGGAATCCACTGCCGTTTCATGCCTCAATGCGTCGATGCCGAAGAAATCCACCGCAAGCGCCACCCTGGGGTCGATGCTGGTGAAGCCGCCGTTGAGCGACCACGAACTGATATGCGGCAGGATCTCGTGCCCGGTGAGCACAATTCCCCTGCCCTCGGCCCATCTGCGCAAAGTGCCGGAAAAGGCCTCGTTCATCAGCGCCGAATAGACGGCATAGAACCGCGCCCGTAACCGCAAGGTCCCGGGCCCGACGTCACGCAGTAATGCCAGCAGCGTTTTGGCGAAAGGTTCCAAAGTGCCGCCCGAAACGGCATCCGGCAGGCTTGGCGCGAATAGCAGGCTGTTGCCGAGGCAACCGGAGATCTGATCCCATTTGTAAAAACCCGCCGCCGGTTGGTCGTAGAACACGAAGCCGACGGGATCGGGCACGAGGTCGCCAAGCGTCTCGACTAGCGGATCAAGCCCGACCTCGATGAACCGCTCGGCGGCCTCCGGCAGCAGGTAATTGATCAGCCGCGAAGTGGTCGACCGGGCGCTGACGAACACCGTCAGCATCTGGCCGTCCCCGGCCGCGCCGTCGAAAGCGTAGGTGCAGGACACGCCGTCGCTGTCGACGATCGATGTCCGCGCCGTAACATCGACGATCTGATCGAGGCCGTCGATGCCGGCCGACGAATGCAGCAACGCCGCTTCAACCGTCCACTCACACCATTCGACCACGCTTTCTTCATACTGCCACTCGACGATATCGGCGCCCATTGTCCGGGTGAACGGCGGTTGGATGCCGCTGATCTGGCCTCGCCCATGCCCTGATGACCAGAACAGGTGACGCTCGCGCAAGTCGTCGCGGCCCGCGACAGTACGGCCGCCGGCATGGCCGCTGATCCAGTTGTAATCGTCGTAGATCCCAATCTTCAGCCCCAGCTTGCCGGCGATCCCGGCCGCGACGCGATAGGCTTCGAGATAGGCCGGCGACAGGTAGTCGTCGCGCGACATCGCAAGCCGGGCCTGGATCAGGATCGTGCCGATCCCCTTCAGCTTGAAATCGCTGAGCTGGCTGTGACAAACCTCCTGCGTCGGGATCGAATGCCAGAACCAGTAAGCCGACGGGCGAAACGCGGCTGTCGGGTTCTCGAACAAGTCGCAGGGGTCGATATCCTGTCCGGTTCGGATCTGGTCCAATCGTCTGCTCCCTAGTGGCTTGCCGCCGTCACCCGTTGCATGGCTTTCGTCGTTTCCGTCCAGGCCGGCTTGTCGGGCGCGAAACGCGCTCTCAGATAATCGGCGAGGTCTTTGATCTGGTTCTCGTTCAGTGTCTGGCGGAACGCGGGCATCGACATCACCTCGGGGGCGTTTCGGCCGGTGGTCTGCGCAAGGATCGCCGGCGCCTCGACACCGTTCAGGATCGCCTGGATGAGATTATCAGGCGTCGCGGCATGCAGGTTGCTGTTGAGCGCCAGCGACGACAAAATCGAATTGCCGGTATGACAAGTCGCGCATGCACCATTGAAAATACGCTCGCCCTTCGGCGAAATCAGCGCGGCAGAAGCCTTGGCCGCTTCACTCGCGACAACGGCCGCCTCGCTCTGTGCCTTGGTCCCGGCGGGCGCCTCGTTGAGGCTTGCGAGATAGGTCGCCATGGCGCGGATATCGCTATCCGGCAGCGGCTGCATGACCTCGACGACATGCGCCATCGGACCGGCGGCACTGCCATGATCGCGCGAGTGTCCGGTGCGCAGATAGTCGTAGAAGGCATCGGCCGTCCAGGCGACCGGACCCCTGGCGAACGCATTCAGGGCCGGCGCCTCCCAGCCGTCGGCAAAGCCGCCGGAAAGCCGGGCGCTGCCGCTCTTTTCCGCGCCGAGCACATTGCGGTCCGTGTGGCAGGCCGAACAGTGACCGAGGGTCTCGACGAGATAGGCGCCCCTGTTCCACCGCGCATCGCGGGTCTCCACATATTTGAACGGCTGCACTTTTAGGAACAGCGCGTTCCAGCCCGCCATCATCGCGCGGATGCTGTAGGGAAAATTGAGCTTCGTCTCCGGCGCCTTTTCCGCGGCCGGCGCCTGCGTCATCATGTAGGCGTAAAGCGCCTGAAGATCGGCGTCCTCAGCGCCCGCGAACGAGGTGTAGGGATGGGCGGGATAGAGGTGATGGCCATCGCGGCTCACGCCCTCGCGCATGGCGCGCTCGAAGGCCGGGTAGGACCAGGCACCGATGCCACTTTGCGCGTCCGGGGTGATGTTGGTGGCATAGATGGCGCCGAACGGCGTGTCGAAGCGCCGTCCACCGGCAAAGGGTGTGCCATCATTGCCAACATGACAGACATTGCAGGCGCCCGCCGCCGCCGCCAGCCGGCCGCGCTCGATGGTGGCGGCACTGTAGACGTTCGCGTCCGGGCGCTGGATGGTGCCGATCGACGGGCGCCATGGCGAGGCCATGGTGACGATACCGGACAAAGCCGCGACGGCACCGACGGCCGAAAGACCTATGCTCCGCCAGTTCCGCTTCTTCGCGACCGGGGCAGCCGGCGTCTCGTCCGTCTTGCCGTTCAGCGCGGTGAGCACCAGTTCCGGCGTCAGCGGCAGTTCGCGGAAGCGAATACCGGTAGCGTCATAGACGGCGTTGGCAATGGCAGATGCGCTGGGAACGGAGGCGGACTCTCCGACGCCGAGCGGCGGTTCGTCCTGCCGCGGCACCATCAGCACGTCGATGGCGGGGACCTCGGGGAAGGTGATCAGCGGATAGCCACCCCACTCCTTCGACTGCACGGCGGTCGACGAGAATTCGACCTTTTCCTTCAGCACCCGGCTGGTGGATTGAATGATATTGCCGTGGATCTGGTGGCGCACGCCATCGGGATTGATCATCATCCCAGAATCCTGCGCGCACGTCACCTTGGTGACCGCGATCTCGCCGGACTTCTTATTGACTGCGACATCGGCGACCCAGGCGGCCCAGGCGGCGGCTTTGCCAGGAAACGGGCCATGGATGTAGACGGCATAGGCGAACCCTCGCCCATAGAGCAGGTCGCCCTCGCCGCCGAGCGTGCCCCATGTCGTATGCGGTACCCAGTTTGCCCGTTCGGCCAGTGCACGCACCAGATCGACGGCGCGCGGATCGTGGAGGTAGCGAAGCCTGTACTCGACCGGATCGACGGCGGCGGCGGCTGCCAGTTCATCGACATAGCATTCGTGCGCAAACGTGTTGGGCATCGCCGAGACGCCGCGGAACCAGGAGGCGCGAGCGATCGGCGGCATGTCGTGCACGGTGACGCGGAGGTTCCCGTAGGCATAGGGCGGGATGGCGGTGCGATCTCCCATCTGCACGACGTCGGAGACCGGTGGCACCTTGCCGGTGAGGATCAAGGGAAGGGTCGGCGCCAGATTGGAGGGATAGCGGGTTTCGAAATCATAGGCGGACGGACCGCCCTCCAGATCGAGACCGCCGCGCACGTCCATGATCTGGGCGGCGCCCTTCGGCTCCCAGGCATGCTCCTGTTCGCGCGTCAGTTGGACACGGACGGGCGCCTTGACGGCGCGCGACAGCAGGGCGGCATCCGCAGTGACGTCATCGGCGCAATTGCGGCCGTAGCAGCCGGCGGCTTCCAGCCGCTCGACCCGAATCAGCTCTTCCGGCATGTCGAGAAGCAGCGCCAGATCGCGCCGTATCGGGAACGGGTTCTGCGTTCCCGACCACACCGTCAACCCACCTTCGTTGTAATCGGCCACCGCGCAGGATGGACCGATCGAGCCGTGCATCTGGTAGGGCCAGACATAGGTCCGGTTCATCGGCCGGGCGCTGCCGACCAGAGCCATATCGACATTGCCGAGATCGGCAAGCTTGCGCGCGGTCGACGGATTGGCGCGTAGCGCCTTTTCTGGTGCGTTGAGATCCGGCCACTCGGGCGGCGCCCGCCACACGACCTTCAGGCTCTTCGCCGCCTCGATGGCGATTTCCTCGCGGGTCGCGACCACGCCGACGAAATCGCCGATGGCGACGACGCCGACAAGCCCGCGAATATGCGCGACCGATGCCTCGTCGATCGAAATCAAGCTTTTTCCGACATGGTCGCCGTGATCGAAACCGGCATAGGGCGGCCGTACGACGCGGCCATGCAGCATGCCCGGCACGCGGACATCATGCACGTAGGTCCAGCGCCCCGTCGCCTTATCGGGAATATCGACGCGCGGATGCGACGAACCGACCAGCTTGTAGTCCGAGGCCGGTTTCAGGGCCGCGTACTCGTCGATCGACAGCCTGGCATGCCCGCCGGCGACGATGTCGCCGAAGCTCAACTGCCAGTTCTCGCCGCCGTCGGCACGGATGATACCGTCTTCCAGCCTCAGCCGATCAAGCGGCACGCCGACCTTCTCGGCTGCCTTGGCAAGCAGATGATGCCGGGCGGTGGCGGCGGCCTGCCGCAGCGGCACCGCGGTGATCTGGATCGTTTCGCTGGCGATGGTCGCGCCCTGGTTGGGTGCGGCGGAGGTGGTGCCGAGCACCATGTCCACTTGCTCGAAGGGCACGCTGAGTTCCTCGGCGACGATTTGCGCCAGGGAAGTGCGGATGCCCGTCCCGAGATCGACGTGGCCGTTGAACGCGGTCACGCGGCTATCGACGCCCACCGCGATATAGAGTTCCGCGGCATCGCCGAGCACTGCATCGTTGACGATCAGCAACGTGTCGGCGGCCGACATATAGGCCGATTTCGGCATTTCGCGGTGGTCGGTCATGGGGAGACCTCCTTTGCGCCTTTTGGCGAGACATCGTCCGGCGTGGATCGGCGCGTCCGCTCGGCCTTGGCATAGGCGACGGCCCGCCTGGCCGCGGCGAGTATTTCCATATGCGTTCCGCAACGGCAGAGGTGATGGCGCAGCGCCTCGCGAATCGTGTCCTCGTCGGGATCGGTATTGGAATTGAGCAAGGCTGCGGTGGCGATGATCATGCCGTTCAGGCAATATCCGCATTGAGCCGCGGCCTCGTCGATAAAGGCCGCCTGGACCGGATGCAGATGCTCGGGTGTCCCAAGGCCTTCAAGCGTAGTTACGCGACGCGCGCCAACCGCACCGAGGGGAACCGTGCAGGATCGGACGGCACGACCGTCCATGAGAACGGCGCACGCACCGCATTCCCCGAGCCCACAGCCGTATTTCGGGCTATTGAGAGACAGATCGTTTCTGAGGATGTAGAGGAGTGGGGTTTCCGGGCTTGCTTCGACGCTCTCGACGGCGTCGTTCACATTCAAACTGAAGCAAACTGGCAGTGTCAAAGCAGGCCCTCCGCCCCGGAGAACCAAACACAGACCACGCCTTTTCCCATCGGCCGAACCGCTACGCAGCAGACATCGCGCCGACGCCCACAAACCATAACGATGCGACAGCCACGGACACTTCGCATCTATTGCCCCTTTTATTTTATTAAGAAGCGTATACGCTTTATAGTGACGAATGACAAGTCGGATTTCGCCGTTGCGATTTTGCTAGCATATTCAATTGCGGGCAAATTTCTGCGCATTTTTGATGAAAATCAAAGCCTCGCTATTGCTATTTAGAGCGTATGCGCTAGACTTTTAGCAAGCCTCCAATCGTGGGAACAATGCGTCGAAAGACAGCTAAGAAGGGTCGCTATGTCTAACGGAAAAGAAAAGATCGCGATTATCGGCGCCGGCCTTGGTGGCACCGTCGCGGGTGCGCTGCTCCAGCACGCGGGTTTTGACGTCAACGTCTATGAACAAGCGCCGAGCTTCTCGCGCCTGGGCGCCGGCATCCATATGGGGCCGAACGTCCTGAAGATTTTCGAGCGCATCGGCATCGACAAGAAGGTCATCAGCATCAGCAGCACGCCGAGCCATTGGTTCAGCCGCGACGGCATTACCGGCGAATACACCGCGCGGGTTCCGCTCGTGGGTTACGGCCAGACCTATTGCACCGTTCACCGTGGCGACTTGCAGGCAATTCAGTGCGATGCGCTGCAGCCGGGCACCTTGCATTTCGGCAAGAAGCTGGCTCGCCTCGACGACAGCGGCACCGATGTACTGATCGCGTTCGAAGATGGAACCTCGGTGCGCGCCGATATCGTGATCGGCGCCGACGGGATCAATTCGCGCGTTCGCGAAACGCTGCTCGGCGAGGAGCGGCCGAATTACAGCGGCTGGGTCGGCCATCGTGCCTTGATTTCGTCGGACAAGTTGAAGAAATACGACCTGACCTTCGAGGACTGCGTCAAGTGGTGGGGGCCGGACCGTCACATGATGGTCTATTACACGACCGCGCGCCGCGACGAATATTACTATGTCACCGGCGTTCCGCATCCTGCGTGGGAATTCGATTCCGCCTTCGTCGACAGCAGCCGTGACGAGATGGCAGCCTCGTTCAAGGGCTACCATCCGATCATCCAGGCGCTGATCGACAGCACCGATGAAGTGACCAAGTGGCCGTTGTTCAACCGTAACCCGCTGCCGCTCTGGAGCAAGGGCCGCCTCGTGCTGCTGGGTGATGCCTGCCATCCGATGAAGCCGCATATGGCCCAGGGCGCCGCCATGGCGATCGAAGACGCCGCCATGCTGACCCGCTGCCTGACGGAAACCGGCATAACCGATTTCCGCAGCGCCTTCGGACTGTATGAGGCCAATCGCCGCGACCGCGCGACGCGTGTTCAGAACGTATCGAACGCCAACACCTTCCTGCTCGAACAGGAAGATCCGGCGTGGGTCTACGGCTACGACATTTACGCCGAGCCCCTGAAGAGCGAGACCGCGGCATGAGCGGCGGCGCGCTGTACGGAGCGAATGTCTTCGCCAACGGCATCCGCCAACATTACCTGCGCTACGGCGGCAAAGGCCCGTCCGTCATCCTGATCCCGGGCATCACCAGCCCGGCGATCACCTGGGGTTTCGTCGCCGAGCGGCTGGCAGAACGCTACGACGTCTACGTAATCGACGTGCGCGGCCGGGGGCTGTCTTCGACGGGGCCCGACCTTGATTACGGCCTCAACGCGATGGCCGCCGACGTGGTCGGCTTCGCCGCTGCGCTCGGGCTTCCTGCCCCCGCCCTACTCGGCCATTCGATGGGCGCGCGTATCGCCATCCGCGCCGCCGTTGCGGCGCCCGAGGCGTTTTCGAGGCTCGCCCTGATCGATCCGCCGGTTTCGGGCCCCGGACGCCGCCCCTACCCAAGCAAGCTGCCTTGGTATGTCGACAGCATCCGCCTGGCGCTGACGGGCATCGATGCGGAAGGCATGAAGGCGTTTTGCCCGACATGGACCGACGAACAGCTGAAGCTGCGCGCCGAATGGCTGCACACCTGCTACGAGCCCGCCATCGTCACCGCCTTCGAGGACTTCCACAAGGACGACATCTTCCCGGATCTGCCGAAGCTCAAGCGGCCGGCGATGCTGATGGTGGCCGGCCGTGGAGGCGTGATCGAAACCGTGGACGAGGACGAGGCCCGCACGCTGTATCCGGCGCTGGAAATCACCCGGGTGCTGAATGCCGGGCACATGATCCCTTGGGATGATTTCGACGGCTTCTTTGCCGCGCTTGGAGATTTTCTCTCCCGTTGATTGGGACGGCGGCGGATCGACGATCCACCGGCGTTTGTTTGACACTCGCTTTGCAACGCAAAGGATTCCATCCGTGCAGAAATATTACCGTATCGGCCAAATCGTTCCGAGCTCCAACACAACGATGGAGACCGAAATTCCCGCCATGCTGACGGCGCGCCAGTCCATCCGCCCCGAGCGCTTCACCTTCCACTCCAGCCGCATGCGGATGAAGAAAGTGGTCAAGGAAGAACTGGCAGCGATGGACGCCGAATCCGATCGATGCGCCGTCGAGCTTTCCGACGCCCGCGTCGATGTTGTCGGATACGCCTGCCTGGTTGCGATCATGGCGATGGGCCTTGGCTATCACCGCCAGTCGGAACAGCGCCTCACCGGCCGCACTCAGGAAAACGACACGAACATTCCGGTTGTTACCAGCGCCGGCGCGCTGATCGAGGGGCTGAAAGTGATGAAGGCAAAGAAGATTGCCGTCGTCGCACCCTATATGAAGCCCCTCACCGAACTCGTCGTGAACTATATTCGCGAAGAGGGCTTCGAGGTGACGGATTGGCGGGCGCTGGAAATTCCCGATAATCTCGATGTCGCCCGCCACGACCCGGAAAACCTGCCGGCGATCGTCCAGACACTCGACCTCTCGGATGTCGATGTGATTGTGCTTTCGGCCTGCGTACAGATGCCGTCGCTGCCTGTGATCGCCAAGGTCGAGGCCATGACGGGCAAGCCGGTCCTCACCGCCGCCGTCGCCACCACGTATTGCATGCTGAAATCACTGGGAATGGAAGCCGTCGCACCGGGTGCCGGCGCGCTGCTGTCCGGCGCGTATTGAGGAGAGCCCGATGATCAGTGCCGAAACCAACTATCAGGGCGTCTGGGGCAACCGCATCGGCTTCGGCCAGCGCCCCGCCTTGCTCGTCATCGACTTTCTGAAGGCCTATACGGTGGAAGGCGCGCCGCTCTTTGCGCCGGGTGTCGTCGATGCAGTGGCGCAAACACCGGCGCTTCTGGCTGCCGCGCGGGCCGCAGGCATTCCCGTCATCCACACCCGCATCCTTTATCTCGCGGAAAACTGTGCCGATGGCGGCATGTGGGTGAAGAAAGCCCCGGTCATGAAGGCCATGGTCGAGGGCAACGTGCTGGCCGAATTCTGCGACGGCGTCGCGCCGGAAAAAGGCGAACTTGTCATAATCAAGCAATATGCCAGTGCCTTCTTCGGCACCAGCCTCGGCTCGCTGCTGCACACGCAGGGGATCGACACGGTTATCATGGCCGGCTGCTCGACCAGCGGCTGCATCCGTGCGAGCGCCGTCGATGCCGTGCAGCACGGCTTCCGGACTATTGTCGTGCGCGATTGCGTCGGCGACCGGCATCCCGATCCGCACAATGCCAACCTCTTCGACATCGACAGCAAGTATGGCGATGTCGTTTCGAGGGAGGAAGCGATCGCCGAAATCGCCAAGGTCAAGTCCGACTGTCCGTAACTTTACAAAACAGCCAAGCCTTCAAACAAGATAGGGGAATGAGCATGGATCAATTCAGCTTCACGGAAATCTGCCTGCATCAGTTGAAGATGTCGGGCGTCCACGAGGGAGAAAAACTCATTGTCCTGACCCAGGGCAACGAGCGCCTCGACTACGCCGACGCCTTCATGGCGGCGGGCATGCGTCTTGGCGCCAAGATGTATCACATGCGTTTGCCGCCGGTGCCGCCGGCAGGTGCATGGGCGGTCGGCCAGACAGGCCTTGCCGCCATGCCGGAAGCGGTAGAGGCCCTGAAGGCCGCCGACATGCTCATCGATTGCATCTTTCTACTCTTCAGCCCGGAACAGATGGCGATCCAGGCGGCCGGCACGCGCATCCTGACCGCCGTGGAACCGCCGGAGATTCTGGCGCGCATGCTGCCGACAAAGGAACTGCGCGAGCGCGTGGAATTTGCTGGAGACCTGCTGTCCAAGGCGAAAGTGATGCGGATCACTTCTCCGCATGGCACGGATGTCACTTACAAGCTCAACACCTATCCCGCCATTACGGAATATGCGTGCACGGACGAGCCGGGCCGCTGGGATCATTGGCCGTCCGGCTTTGTCTTTACGGGTGGTGACGACGATGGCGTCGACGGTACAATCGTCGTTGCTCCGGGTGATATCCTGCTGCCTCAGAACATCTACGTGCGCGACCCGATCATCTATACGATCGAAAACGGTTGGATCACCGACATTCGCGGCGGTCTCGATGCCGAACTGGTCAAATCCTACATGGCAGGTTTCAACGACCCGCGTGGCATGGGCATGAGCCATGTCGGCTGGGGCCTTAATCAGAACGCTAAGTGGCATCGAATGGTGCCTGGCGAATTCCCCGGAGGCATGGGCATGGAGGCACGCTCCTTCTACGGCAACGTGATGTTCTCCACTGGCCCCAACAACGAGCTCGGCGGCCCGAATGACACCGCCTGCCATCTGGACATCCCGATGCGCGGTTGCTCGCTGTTCCTCGACGATGAACCGATGGTTCTGGATGGCGACATCGCCGTCAAGGAAATGAAGTACAACTTCAAATAACCGAGATAGCCAATCCGCTCCGCGCGAGATCGCGCGGAGCGGGTGCGGCTCGAGACGCCTTGACCAGCGTAACCTGCTGTGATGTTTCCTGCAGTCCGCGCTGCATTCGCGCCAAAGAGCCGCAAACCGATGGACCACACCGACGATGACCGCAAAAGACACCGAAGACCTGCCCGAAGCGCCGGCGCCTCACAATGGCTACCACGTCACGGAGCAAGTCGGGCATCTGCTGCGCAAGGCCTATCAGCGTCATCTCTCGATTTTCCAGACCAATGCGAGTGATCCAGACCTGACATCGGTGCAGTTCGTGACGCTGTGCGCGCTGCATGACCTCGGTCCCAGTTCACAGGTCGAACTCGTCAAGGCCACCTCCGTCGACCAGGCGACCATCCGTGGCATCGTCGAGCGGCTGAAGGCCCGTGGACTGATCGATCTCTCCAAGGACGAGGCCGACGGCCGCAAGGTGGTTATCTCCCTGCTACCCAAGGGCGAAGCCCTGCTGCAGGACATGTATCCGCAAGCCTATCTCATCAGCGAAAAGACCGTCGCGCGTCTCAACCCCGCGGAACGCATAGCGTTGCTGTATCTCCTGCGCAAGATCGCCGACGATGAGAACGGAGAACAGTAGGTGCTGATTGGGTTACCCGCGGTCTTGACCGGAATCGAACCACCGCACACTCCATCGAAGAAAACGATCGCGCTGGATTCCTTAGTGGGCCTTGCCTCCGCCTCGTTTCCAAAGGTGAATTCCGTGAGGTTCAATCCATAAGGGGAGCTGAATTTCTCGGCGCCCGCTCCAGCGAGCCGAGCTTTTCCACGCCGGTTGATTTTCCGGTCTGCGAGGGTCCAAGCACGGCAAAGCAGCGCATCGGCAATCCTCCAACTGCCGTGATTGATCGCCACTCCATTTTCAGTATGGGCATTGGTTACACAGATGCCCACTTGATGGCCTCAGTTCTGCTCGATCAGCGGGCGGCCTTATGGACCAGAGATAAGCGTCTGCGGGCAGCGGCCGAAAAGGCGGGGGCTTCACTGCACACCCCTGGCAATGCGCGAAACTAGATGCTCTATCGAAGCACTCAGTCCCTTAAATGACCGCGAAATCTCCTTCGTTTTTCAGCGGCGCACCAGTTCTGCGTCCCCGCCGGTATAATCGCACGCGCCTGGAAACGTCAGATTTTGAGGGCATTCTCCTAGACTCGACTCGAATCCCCGGGAATGCTTCATTGGCGCTCGAAGGACTGAAGATGACATACGAGTGGATGAAAGCCGACACGACGAATGCGACCTATTAAGCCACCCGCGTGCGCATTGATATTGTCAGCGTTCAGTGTTCCCGTCGCCTTGTTTTTGCACGCATCGCCTGTTTAGTCGACCATCGAACTGAAATTACCGAGCCTTCCCAGGTAGAACGTCCATATGCAAGTCAGGATGTCTCGCGCGATTTGACCTGCTGGCGGCGTTGCACGGCGTTTGTCCCGGTGGTCGAAGACAAGGAAGTAATTCGAACGGGCTCTCGCGCGGCCTGCGTGCGAACCCGCTGGATGAGCGTTCGAACCTGTCGGATCGATGCACTGACCCGTTCCCCCGCTGACTCCCACAGAACCCGGTAAGATTCATGGCACAAATTCGTATCCACCATCGCACGATCTATCGCTACCGTTACGCGGTGCATCTGAGGCCTCATCGGCTGATGTTGAGGCCGCGCGAGGGCCGCGATCTCCGGCTGCTGTCGTATGAGGTCTCGATAGCACCACAGGCCCAGCTCAGTTGGGCGACGGATGTCTTCGGCAATGTCGTTGCCACTGCGGTTTTCAACGAGATGGCCGATGTCCTGACCGTTGATAGCGTCGCCCTGGTAGACCTTACCGCCGCAGCATGGCCGGTCTTTGCTATTGCAGGCTCCGCCGTCACTTTTCCCTTCCGCTATTCGGATGAGGAATGGACAGATCTCGGGGCGCTGACGGCTCGGCAGTATGCCGACCCATCCGAGCAGCTTCAGCGATGGGCACGAGGGTTTGTCGCGAGCAATTCGACAGACACGCTCTCGCTTCTGAAGGACATAAGCGCTGGGGTGTCGTCATCGATCTCCTATCAAAGCCGTGAGGCGGAAGGCACACAGCCGCCAACCCAGACTTTGGATCGTAGTTGGGGATCGTGCCGCGACTTTGCAGTGCTGTTTGCAGAAGCCGTTCGTTGTCTGGGCTTTGGAGCGCGCATTGTGTCTGGATACCTGTTCAATCCCGATCAAATATTGCTCGGTTCGCAGGATCAGGGCTCGACCCATGCCTGGGTCGAGGTCTTCCTACCGGGCGCAGGATGGATCACATTTGATCCGACCAATCGCAGCATGGGCGGGGCCAATCTCATCCCTGTCGCTGTCACTCGTGATATCGCGCAATCCGTTCCCGTTGCAGGCAGCTTCGTCGGTGCGTCAGATGCATTCGGATCAATGGACGTGGAGGTGCAGGTCGAAATGTCTGCATGAACTTCGCAGCAAGCCCACGGAACGATCGCAACGATCGGGCGTAGCTTCGCTTTTTTGTCGCCGCATTGGTCCATCATACATATAGGCGTAATATCCATTATGCATCGACCAAAGGAAACTTCTGCGACGGCGCCATTCTGCGAACGAGCATGAAGTGCGCGAACGGTTCAGTGTGCGACGCCTGGTTCCCCATGTGCCCTCACGATAGCGTCCGCTTCCTTGCCGTATAGCTCCTCGAAGTGATCGAAGGTCTTGGAAAAATAACCAATGCCCTGCGTCGCCGAGCGCAGCGCCCGCGCCAGATCGTCGAGTGCGCCGCCCGGAATAAGTGCCCGGAAGATGTCCCATCCCTTGGCGGTTTCATCCCGGTCGAAGCCGAGAACTTGGCCCTTGAGAGCGGAGACGATCTGGACGAGGCTGCCGGAATAGATCGACGGAATGTGAATTTCGCTGCGGAAGACCGGTTGCATTAAAACTGCCGCCCCTTCGGAAAGCGCCTGTCGCACTCCCATTTTCGACGCAGTCCGGAAGGCGTGTTCCGAACTGTCGACGGCATGGTGCTGACCATCGTACAGCGTTACGCCGACATCGATGACCTTGAAGCCTAGCGGCCCTTTCTCCATAGCTTCGCGCGCGCCTGCTTCGACAGCTGGGATATAGTTGCGCGGGACGACGCCACCCTTGACGGTCTCGCTAAAGCTGAAGCCCCGGCCGCGCTCATTGGGGCGAATGCTCAGCTTCACATCCGCGAACTGTCCGGCACCGCCTGTCTGTTTGCGGTGACGGTAATGAACCTCGGATGGTTTCGCAGTTGTCTCGCGGTAGATCGGGCTGGGCGTTCGATCGGTTACGTCGATATGAAACACGTCGGACAGGGTTCGGCAGAGATCGCGCAGATGCACCGGCCCCTGGACGCAGACGAGATGGGCCCCGGTGCTTTCCTCCTGCAAGACCGTTAGGCCGCGATCCGTCTCGGATAGTTTTGCCAGCGTTTCGGAGAGCTTGTTTTCATCGCGCTCGCTGCCCGGGACTAGGATCCTTTCAAGCATCGGGGTGGGCGGCTGCGTCCACTCAGGCGGGGCGACCACCGCGCCTGATGTCAACAGCGAAGGGACGGGCAAGTGGTCGGATTTGACCGTCGCAAACACATCCCCCGACGCAGGCACAACGGCCGAATTGGACTTCCCGTTTGCGAGATGCTGTACGGCGCCGAGGCCGGAGCCGCCCAGCGATGCGCCCTGCCGCAGTCCATCGCCAAGCGCGCGCACGAGCACTGTCTTACCGACATTCTGGCGATGATAGGCATGGAAGCTCACGGCGGTCAGCTTGTTTTCATCGACATTGCTCGCACGAGCTAGGCGCTGTCGAAGAACCCCGACCGGCGGCGCCTCGTGGCGCAGCGCCTTCATCAGCCTCATCATGCCGTTGCCGTGACTTGCGGCACCGATCAGGACTGGAATAATCCTGTTTTCCCTGAGAACCCGCGATGAAATGGCATAGAGCGCGTCGCTGGGCGGCTCGCGATCTTCGATCAGCTCCTCGAGAAGCCAGTCGTCGAATTCGGACAGGTGTTCCAGGAGTTCGCTGCGCGCTTCGTGCTCGCGCTCGGCGGCGCTTTCGGGGATTGCGATCAGCGCCGAAGTCTGGCCTTCCCGGTAGCGCCACGCCCGTTCCGAAATCAGATCACAACTGCCTATGATCCTGTCCCCCTCGCGGATCGGGATCTGGCGAAGCAAAAGCGTGTGGTTGGCGTAGTCTTGAAGCGCGGCGATCACGTCCCTCAGCCGCCCTCTCGGTTCGTCCATCCGGTTGACGAAGAGGATGCACGGCGTCTCCGAGGCCTCGATTACCCGCAGATAGGGCGCGGCGAGCACAGCCTCCTCGGGTGCCGATGAAACGCACAGGATGCAGGCGTCGCTGGCAAGAAGCGCGTGTTGTGCATGCGCCAACGCTTCGTTGGGTCCTGGCGCATCCAGCGCACACCACGCCTCGTTTCCAAAGGTGAATTCTGTGAGGTTCAATCCATAAGGGGAGCTGGATTTTCTCGGCGCCCCCTCCAGGGAGCCGAGTTTTTCCACGACTGTTGATTTTCCGGTCTGCGAGGGTCCAAGCACGGTAAAGCAGCGCATCGGCATTCCTCCAACTGCCATAAACACAATTTTCACATAGGATGCCCTGAACCGCTGCAAGGCGCCAGAGGTGTTCATGGGCGCGTGCTTTATCTCGACGAGCATGGTCGAAGCATACCTGGCCCGCCGGCCCAGGCGTTCTGCTTCGTGAGTACGAAAGTGAAAACGGCAAGGTCGAAGGCCTGCAATTTTTTCGCATAGGCATGAAGAACGATCGTGCCTTCCTGCAGCTTTTGGCAAAAGGCTTCGACACGAACGATGACGGCCAGGTCTCGCCGCCGCACGATTGGCTTTGAAAGTCCTTTTGGCACGGACATTTCGCCATTTTTCAAAGTATTCTTGCCGAGAAACTTCAAAGGGTGCCAATTTTGCTCGATGGCTTCAATGAAGGCTGGATCACTTCGAGCGGCAGGGAACAGAGCAACGGAGCGGGACCGTCGCGTTCGAGACGGTGCTCAGCGAGATGATCGCCCAGGGCTAAGAGTCCAAGAAACATCTTGATTACCGGATCATTTGGGAAGTTTGGCCAGGTGGCCGGACAACTTCTGCAATTGTGCCCATGCGATCCCGAAAGTGCCGTCGAGTGAACGGCGCTGACTTATCGCCGGGTCTTGGAGGGGTCGCCGCGATCATTTGTGGGAGATCGGTCATCGGCCGACGCCGGCCCCGGAGAGAAATACGTGTTCGACGAGCTTGAGCGTCCGCAGCATAGGATGCGTAATCAAAAGAATCTGGTTCTTGCCGGCGCACCGGGACTCGTCCTTGAATTTCTCGAGCCACGGATCCAGCCGACCTAGACATGCGTTTGACGCAAAAACGCCCGCGTCATGAGCGGGCGTCGAGCGGTCGGAGAGACTAAATGATGTGCGGTTAGCGCGCGATCGATGCACGGGCGAGGCTGCGGATGTCAGCACGGTCGATCCCAAGGTCCTGCAGTTCACGGCTAGACATGCGGCCGAGTTCGGTGACGGTCTGACGGAACTTGCGCCAGTTGTTGAAAGAGCGTGCTACGTTCATGATAATCCCCTTCCTGAGGGCTATGTGACGTCAGCAACCTTGCTTGGTTCCGGCGTCGTTTCGATGATCGGAATATAGGCGTTTCAATCGGTTTAAAACAGCGACAATCCCTCACCCCACCTATGCGCAGGACGCATAAGGTTTTCTTTTGCAACGGGAAATGCTCTTTTTTCAGCCTCGAACTTTTCACTAAGTAGGCGGGTTACCATCCCGGTTTTCTTTCAGTTGCACGGTTTCCTTCGGCCCACGTCCCAATCAACATTGTCATGAAGCGCTCGGCCGCGGGCGAAAGCGTCCCACCGCGACGACGCACAATGCCGATCGTTCGTGAGATTTGAGGATTGCCAATAGGTCTCGTGACGAGGAACGGGTGCTCTTCCTGTGGGGTGGCGAGTTTAGGCAGAACCGAAATTCCAAGCCCCGCTTCCACCAAACCAAGCGATGTCGAAAGATGTGTGACTTCATAGGACCAGCGCAGTTTCAGGTTCGACTTCGCCAGAGCGGCGTCAAGAAGCGTACGGTTGCCGCTGGACCGGTGAACTGTGATCAGTTGATAGGGCGCCAGATCGTCCCATTCGAGTTCGCTCTTCGCTGCAAGCGGATGATCCTTGCGTGCCGCCAGCACGAATGGATCTTCGATGAGCCTCTCGAAGATGAGGTCGGGATCTGAAAAGCCCATGATATTAATGCCGAACTCGACTTCCCCACGGGCGACTGCCTGCAGTCCGTCGGTGGCCGGGAGATCGAGAATGCGAAAACGAATGTTCGGATACTCGGCGCTGAATTGCTTGATGACGGTCGGCAAAAAATAGAAAGCAGCCGTCGGCAGACATGCGATTGTCACGAGGCCGCTGCGCTGAGATCCGACATCGCGCACCGCAAACAGCGACGTGTCGAACTCCTCAAGCATTCGTCGCACCAAAGGTATCAGTTCCGCGCCAAGGGCGGTTGTCGAGACATGACGCGTGGTGCGCTCGAGCAAAGGCGCCCCGATTGCCAGCTCGAGCTTCTGAATTCGACGACTGAGCGCCGGCTGGGACAGATTGAGCGCTTCGGCAGAGCGGTGGAAGTTTTCCAGTTCGACGACCGACAGAAACGCGCGCAGATCCAGTATCTCGCAATTGATGCTCATAACGCATCATTCCCTCTGATATTCGCATTTCCCATATCAATCATTTTGCCGCTTACTGCAACAAAGAAGCTGATTGATATATAAATCACATCAGTATGCGGGTACAACCATGAACGACCTGATTTCCATTCCCTGCGTTCTGATGCGAGGCGGCACCTCCAAAGGACCGTTCTTTCTCGTATCCGATCTTCCATCGGATTCGCGGCAACGCGATCAGATCCTGCTTTCAGTCATGGGTTCGGGTCACCCTCTGCAGATTGACGGTATTGGCGGCGGCAACCCCGTCACCAGCAAGGTTGCCATCGTCGGCCCGTCAACTGTGTCCGATGCTGATGTCGATTATCTGTTCGCCCAAGTCCGCATCGATCAGCAGTTCGTGGATATCTCGCCCAACTGTGGAAACATGCTTGCGGCCGTCGGGCCGTTCGCGATCGAGGCCGGACTGGTCAAGGCGGCGACGGGCGTAACCCGCGTGCGCATTCACAACGTCAATACCGGCAAACTCATCGAAGCGGAGGTTCCGACCCCCGATGCCCGCGTTGCCTACATGGGAGATGCCTCGATCGACGGCGTGCCGGGCAATGCGGCACCGATCGCGCTGACCTTCATGGATGCGGCCGGGGCACGCACAGGCAAACTTTTCCCGACCGGCAACCCGTGCGACACGATTGATGGCATCGATGTGACCTGCATCGATTGCGCGATGCCGATGATGCTGCTCGAAGCCGCCGCCCTCCGTGTGACGGGAAACGAACCTGCAGCCGAGCTTAACGCCAACGGCGCAATGCTGCACCGACTCGAAACGCTACGGCTTGAGGCTGGCCGTCGTATGGCCATGGGCGATGTCAGCAACCAGGTCACGCCCAAACCGGTGTTGATCTCCACTCCCAACAAGGGCGGAGATCTCGGCGTGCGCTATTTCATGCCGCACCAATGCCACCCGTCTCTTGCAACAACCGGCGCGGTTGGGATTGCCACGGCCTGCATCAGCGACGGAACCGTCGCTGCGCAACTGATCGGCAATCGCAAGCCGCCGGTCATCCTCGTTCTCGAACATCCAAGCGGTCGTTTGGAAGTAAAACTGGATACCCGCGACGGCAAGACAGTTGCCGGAATCCTGCGGACGGCCCGACGCCTCTTCGAGGGCCGGGTCTTTGCAAAACCTATCGCGCAAGTGGTTTGCGCTGCATAATCGGAAGTGGTTGCCGGGAGGGCGCCACGCATCAGGGAGGAATACACATGCGCAAACTTATACTCGCCCTTGCGGCAACGGTCGCTTTTGCCGGTTCGGCTTTTGCGGAACCTGTGCGCATCAGCGTCGGGTCCTACAACCTCAACAACCTGCCCTTCCCGGTCGCAGCTGGCCTAGGTCTTTACGAGAAGGAAGGTCTTGAGGTGACCGTCGAAAACTTCGCATCTGGCGGCTCCAAGACGCTGCAGGCGCTTGTTGCCGGCTCCACGGATATCGCTGTCGGCTTCTACGACCATACGATCCAGATGCAGTCGCAGAACAAGGCGGTGGTCGGCTTTGTCCAGCTTGCGCGCAATTCTGGCCTGGTTCTGGCCGGCGGGAAAAACTCATCCTTCGATCCGACCAAGCCGGAAACGATCAAGGGCGCGAAGATCGGCATCACCGCACCGGGATCATCTTCCGACTTCTTCGTGCGCTACTACCTGCAGCGCAACAATCTTTCGGCCGACGACATCTCGCTGATCGGCGTCGGTTCCGGCGCGGCCGCAGTCGCGGCCCTCGAGCAAGGTAAAGTGGATCTTCTGGTCAACTACGATCCCGCGGCGACCTTTATCGAGGCAAAGGGTGTCGGCAAGATTTTGATCGACGCCCGCAGCGACGAGGGAGCAAAGGAGATCTATGGCGGAATTTATCCGACCGCCGTCCTCTATGCGACACAGGCCTATATCGATGAGAACCCGGAAACCATCCAGAAGGTCACGAACGCGACCGTCAAGGCACTGGCATGGATGAACACACATAGCGCTGAAGAGATTGTCGAAAAACTGCCGGAAGAATTCATCTCCGGCGACCGGGACACCTATGTGAAGGCCGTCCAGAATGCCAAGCCGATTTTCTCGGTGGACGGCAAGTTCAGCGAGACCGACACGCAGACGCCGTTGGCCGTCCTCAAGAGCTTCAACGAAAAGGTTGCTGCCGCAACAATCGATCTTTCCAAAACCTACACGAACGCTTTCGTGGACAAGGTAACGGATAAGACCACCAATTGATCCTAGGAGGAGGCCATGTCTTTGGCTGTCGTAAACCCCATGCCTATCCCGACGGGACAGCAAAATGCAAAGTCGATGGTATCGATCGACGCCGTGACAATGTCATTTGGTTCCTATGTCGCGGTGCAGGACGTCAACCTCACGGTTGCCGATGGCGAGTTTCTCGCCATCGTCGGCCCGACCGGTTGCGGCAAGAGCACTATTTTGAACGCGATCGCAGGTCTTCTGAAACCCGCGAGCGGTACGGTGACGATCGACGGCACGCCGGTAAAGGGCGTGCAGAATGACATTGGCTATCTCTTCCAGCAGGACGCGCTGCTTCCGTGGAAGACATCCATCGAGAATGTCGAGCTCGGCCTGATGTTCAGGGGTGTTGGAGCCACTGAGCGCCGTGAGCGTTCGATGAGCTGGCTTGCCAAGGTCGGGCTGAAGGGGTTCGAACACCGCTATCCGCACCAACTCTCCGGCGGCCAGCGTAAACGTGTCCAGATGGCGCAGGCCCTCATTGCCGGTCCGAAGGTGATCCTGATGGACGAGCCCTTCTCCGCGCTCGACATCCACACGCGGCACCTTATGCAGAATGAACTGCTGCGCCTTTGGCAGGAAGAACGCCGCGCCGTGGTCATGATTACGCACGACCTTGAAGAGGCCATCGCGCTGGGAGACCGCGTCGCCATTCTGGCCGCCGGCCCTCGATCGCGGGTCATCGAAAGTTTCCCGGTCGATCTCGAGCGGCCACGGGATGTGGCAGAGATCAAACTCGATCCACGCTTTATGGATCTGTATCGCAATATCTGGGCTTCCCTGCGTGGCGAAGTGGAGAAAAGCTATGAACGTCGGGACTGAACGCACTATCCAGCTCGGTATGCTGGTTTTTATCCTCGGTGGCTGGCAGCTCGGCGTGACCGCCGGCTTCATTGATGTCTTCTTTTTCCCGGCGCCACTCGATATCTTCAATCAGATTGTCAGCTGGATCGTTGACCCGGGCTTTTACAAGCACGTCTCGATAACCCTGACGGAAACAGTGCTCGGTTACATCATTGGCACGGGCCTTGGTGTCGCCGCTGGTGTATGGCTCGGTCTCAGCCGGAGCGCCGCCCGGATCCTCGACCCGTTCATCAAGGGGCTCAACGCCGTTCCGCGCGTGGTGCTTGCCCCGATTTTCGTTCTTTGGCTCGGGCTCGGCCTTTGGTCGAAGGTGGCGCTTGCCGTAACACTTGTTTTCTTCATTACCTTCTTCAACGCCATGCAGGGCGTCCGCGAAGTCAACCCGGTGGTCCTCGCGAATGCAAGGATCCTCGGAGCCAAACCTTCCGATCTATTGCGGCATGTCTATTTCCCCGCAGCAGCAAGCTGGATCCTGTCGTCGCTTCGTACCTCCGTCGGTTTCGCGGTCGTCGGCGCCATCATTGGCGAGTATCTTGGCTCCTCTGCAGGACTGGGCTACCTGATCGCGCAGGCGGAAGGCAACTTCGACGCGGTGGGGGTGTTTGCCGGCATCATCATCCTGGCCATGTTCGTGCTCATCATCGATCGAATTCTCGATGTTCTGGAAGGCCGGCTCATCAAGTGGAGACCGAACGCCGCAGAAGAGAGAGCGGCGTAACAAATCGAATTAGCTTCCATGTGAGTTCTGATTGGGGGTGCCGCCATCGGCACTCCGTTCTTTTTGGCCTTGTGTTAGAGTACCGCCAGCTCCCGATTGATATGCTGGCTCAAAGTTGGAATCGTGGGCGTATTAAGCAGCCATTGGTTAACACCTCAATTGGATTGGCTTCCAAAAACGCGTTGACCACGTGGCATGCCTTATGATGCCCACTTGTCCTGTGGTGACCTTGTCCGTCGGGATAAGCTTGAGTTCGGCGACAAGCGCATCGCGATACGGGACGATCTGCGTGATTGCCATGCGTTGACGGCGAGTAGTGTACGATACCAGCTTGCGAAGTGCTGAAAGCTGAGTGTTCTACCATTATGTCAGGCTCATAACTGGACGAAGCGGCGGCGTATGTACAGCGGAACGGAAACATACCTCGGCACATTTGCGGAGAAGTATTTTGCGGCATTGCAATAGCTGATAACGCACTGCAATATAACTGTTACAAATCTGTGCAGTTGGGGTGCCGTGTGATGAGGATTTGCATCTATAAGTCGGAAAGAGCCCCTGAGCTTACCCTCTTGCTGCGAGAGGGCCTGCCTCTACCGCTCGATACCAAGATAGACAAATGGACCAAAATCAAGGTCGTCACCGACAGGGAAATGAGAGCAGACCTTTTGAATCAAGTTGGCGGCGCGGGGTACGCGTTAGTTCGGCTTGCCGCGATTAGGCAACATTAGGCAATAGCACTGCTGGTTGCCGCGTTATCACGACACTGCCATCGCATCGCGAGGCTTTGTCTGCTGGAAACACGCACCCAGGCGCTCGTGCGCGGACCGGCCGCCACATTGCCCACCTCGGACTGAAAGTTGCCTGGTGAATTGCCGCTCCAGAACCAATATGAACCGTTGCTCGGCTCAACTATTAAAAATCTACTCTTTAGTAGCCACAATATGGTCGTTGCTCGATATCAACACCGACCCGGTCGTGTTGTTTGACGTAAATGACTTGGCTATCGTCATTTTGCCATGCGGAAAGGAATTCTATGCGACGGATTGGCCTGATCCTTGAAGACGGGTTTCAGCTTATGGGGCTGGCGGCCCTTGCTGCCTTCGAACTCGCTAATGCCGAACTCGGCGAAGAAGGTTATCAGTTGACCGTCTTATCGGAACACGGCGGCACTGTCAGGTCTTCGATGAACACGGGCATCGAGACCGTGGCGCTGGGCGTCATGCCCGACACGCTGATGGTGGCGGGCGAACTCGTTCCCTCTCCCATCTCCTCAGGGCTGCGTGGCTATCTGGCGCGCGCCGGCAAGGAGGCACGCAGGGTTGCCGGCGTCTGCACCGGTGCTTTCGTGCTGGCTGAGGCCGGTCTGCTGGACGGCCGCACCGCCACCACCCACTGGGCGCATGCACCCAACCTCAGATTCCGATTTCCTAAAGTTACCGTAGACGAGGACCGAATTTTCATCCGCGACGGCAATATCTGGACCTCAGCCGGAATGTCCTCGGCCATCGACCTGACGCTGGCGCTGATCGAGGACGATCATGGATCGACCCTTTCGCGAGCGATTGCCCGCAAACTCGTCGTCTATCATCGGCGCCCCGGCGGCCAATCTCAATTCTCGGCGCTTCTGGAACTGGAGCCACGATCCGACCGGGTGCAGCGTGCCCTGACCTATGCCCGGGAGAACTTGCGCAATCCTCTCTCGGTCGAGGAACTTGCAGAAGCAGCCAGCCTGTCGCCCCGTCAGTTCAGCCGGATTTTCCGTGAGGAAACCGGTCAGTCACCGGCCAAGGCCGTCGAGATGCTGCGCCTGGAAGCTGCGCGCGTTATGCTTGAAGAGGGCCGGCATCCGATGGACATCGTGGCCCGTGATACCGGCTTTGCCGACCGCGACCGCATGCGCCGTGCCTTCCTGCGCAGCTACGGGCAGCCGCCCGCCAGCCTGAAGCGCAGCCTCAAACTGATGGAAGACAGCGCGGCGGCATGACCGGATTTGCCGTTCTCCGCCGATCGACGAGTCATCCACTTTGATAGCGCAGGCGTGGGCCGATCCGAAGGGCGCGCCCCCGAAACGATTGCCGGAATAGCAGCTGTCGCGACTGAGGTAATCGTCCGGCTTGTCGCTTCAGCATCAGGTCATGACACGCGGGGTCAACGACGCGACGAATTTTTATCCGGCTGGGGTGTTCTGTGGCAAGGCGTCGATTGCAAGGATTGCGGCGCATGCCCGTCCAGGACGACCGTGGTTAACCACAGAAGCTCTCCTCACCCAGAGCAATCTGCACTTGGCAGCGCGTTCTTTCCCAAGGCGAAGGATCCGCGCATGCCGATCCTGGTCGCCAGGCGCCCATGACGTGATGCCTCTCCTTCGTTCACTCACAGCAGGCGCCGGACGCCAGGCTGATCCTCTATCCTGATGCGGGTCACGCATTCCTGTTTCAGGAGATCGAGGATTTTGCCGTAAAGATCTATCTCTCCTCGCCTGAGGCCGCAACGTCACAGCCGTTCTAGGCAATACCCGGCCCCGTGCCGGGCTTTTATGTCGTCAAAAGGCCCATGTCCTGATTTGCCGTTTTTATGTCATTTGAGCCGCGACAGTCAGCACGCATAGTGAACCCATCGACGGCGCCATGGCGGCACGAGATTTGAAAGAGAAGGACGATTCCATGCAGATGACCGGCAACACAATCTTCATCACCGGCGGAACCTCCGGTATTGGCCGGGCGCTCGCCGAGGCATTCCATGTGCTTGGCAACAAGGTCATCATCGCCGGCCGGCGCAAGGCTCTGCTTGATCAAGTGGCTTCTGCCAACCCCGGCATCGATGGTGTGGAGCTCGACATCTCGGACGCGGCCGACATCGACCGTGTCGCAGCACAGCTGGTCCACGACTATCCCACACTGAATGTCTTGATCAACAATGCTGGCATCATGCCGTTCGACGATCCTTCCGCGACCATCGATGACAGCGTGTCGCGCCGGATTCTCGACACCAACCTGCTTGGCCCGATACGCTTGACGTCCGCGCTGATCGAGCATCTGAAGGCCCAGCCCCGCGCGACGATCATCCACAACACCTCCGTCCTTGCCTATGTGCCAATCGCGACCAACGCCGTCTATTCGGCCGCGAAGGCCGCGCTGCATTCCTACTCTCTGTCGCAGCGCTTCATGCTGAGAGATACGAGTGTCACCGTGCAGGAAATCGCGCCGCCGTGGGTCGATACCGATCTCATCAAGAAGAGCGGCGATCCTCGCGCCATGCCGCTGAATGCCTTCATCGTGGAAACCATGAAGGGTCTTGCGACCGATGCGCCGGAGGTTTTCGTCGAGGGAATCCGCGCGCTGCGTGACAATCCCGGTCTGAACGAACACGCGCTGGTCAATGGCTTCAACGCCGAGATCGCCGCAAACCCGATCCCCTTCTGAGATCTCCATCCCGTCAGTGCCAGAGCCCGCAGACGGCGGGCTCTGACGTCAAGGAGCTTGAAAGCCATGTCTGCGTCGCTCGCCCACACCTCCCACGATGGATTTGTTCGCGCGGGATTCCTTGCGCTCGGGAGCTTCGCCATCGGCACCGAGGGTTTCATGATCGCGCCGCTCTTGCCGGTCATGGCCGAGGACTTCCGCATGGCCGTACCGGCGGTAGCCCATTGGCGTTCAACACGTCAACTATGTATTTTGGTTCTCCGTGGGAATCGGGCTTGGCGCAGCCGTCCTAGGCATGGGCGTCATCTGGGATATCGGCCTACTGGCGGCCTCGGCGGAACTCGTCGCCTTCGCAGTGAATGCCGTCTTCGTCAGCAAGCGATGACTGCGATCGACAGATCGGACGCTTTCCTCCTGTCACAGCAATCGCCACATCCTCATCCCCTCGCCCACCGGCGATCATTTCGCCACGGAAACAGCTCGAAAGGAGCAATCCTATGACCTCTCGTATCGACACTCCGGCCGCCACCGCTGCGACCGGCGAAACAGCCGATGTCTTTGCCGCGACCCGCAAGTCCATCGGCATGGTTCCCAACCCCTATGCCGCCGTCGGCAGCCTCAACACCTCGGCCCTGCAGGCGATGCACAAGTGACGACTTTCGTGCTTCTCGATGTGCTGGCGGCCGTATCGCCAGGCACGTCCTGAATTGCAGTCTTTACGTCATTCTGAACAGGCCTGCCAAAACCTATCCTCTACGAACACACATCCAGCAACGGATGACGCAAAGGAACTGATCATGAGCACGACCCTCGAGACGGCCCCGACACTCCACGTTCAAGCTGGCGGCATCCGCTTCGCCTACCGCAAGCTTGGAGCAGAAAGTGGCGTTCCGCTTGTCTTCTTGCAGCATTTTACCGGAACCATGGATGCCTGGGATCCGCGCGTGGTCAATGCGCTTGCCGCCGACCGGCCTGTCATCGTGTTCAACAATGCAGGCGTGGGGACATCCACCGGCAACGTTCCCGACACCGTCGAGCAGATGTCTGCCGATGCCGAAAGCTTCATGGCGGCGCTTGGCCTGACCGAAGTCGACCTTCTTGGGTTCTCGCTCGGCGGCTTCCTCGCCCAGGTGATCGCTGCCGGTTCGGCGGTCAAGGTTCGGAAGCTCGTTGTCGCAGGTTCCGCCCCCGGAGGCGGCGAGGAACATCTCCTGCAGGTGGTTCAAGAAGCATTTTCGAAAAACGCCCGGGACGTGCGCCTTCCCCTCTTCTTTACGCCGAGCAAGGCGAGCCAAGCCGCAGGTTCCGCCTTTGTCGACCGCGCGGCCGCCCGCAGCCAAGGCCGCGACCCCGAAAGCGGTGATGCCGTGAGCAACCCGCAGGCGGCCGCGATCATCGCGTGGTGTGCAAACAAAGATGCCGACCACGCAGCCTTGAAGGCCATCCGCCAGCCCACCCTTATCGTGCATGGCAGCGACGACACGATGTTTCCGGCAGTCAACGCCTACGAGATGTTCAAGCACATGAGCAGCGGAACATTGATCATCTATCCAGACTCCGGCCACGGCGCTCTCTTCCAATACGCCGACACCTTCGTCGCGCACGTCCAGACCTTCCTTAACGCCTGAACGCTCATCCGCATCCATTCGAAGGGCCTTCTCATGAACACGCTTGCGCAGAAGATCATCGATGCCCATGGCGGCCTCGACACCTGGAAGACATTCACCGGCCTCACTGCGCATCTGAAGCAGGGCGGTGCGCTCTGGGACCTCAAGGGCCATGGCGGCAAACTCGGCGAGACCAATGTCACGGTCGGGTTGGGCGATGAATGGGCGTCCCACCATCCGTTCGGAGCCGATGGCAAGGTTACTCTGTTCCGGCCCGAGAAGGTTGAGATCAAGGACAGCTCGGGTCGGGTGCTTGAGGAACTGGAAGCCCCCCGCGCCTCATTCGCCGGCCACACGCTCGAGACGCCGTGGACGGACCCGCAGCTAGCCTACTTTGTCGGGATTGCCATGTGGACTTATCTCAATATGCCGTTCCTTCTGGCCGCTCCTGGCGTCGTTAGCGAACAGCTCTCCGACTGGAGCGAGAACGAGGAGACTTGGCAGCGTCTCAAGGTGACGTTCCCGAAGGGAATCGCAACCCACAGCACCGTCCAGACGCTTTACGTGGATGCGGACGGTCTGCTGAAACGGCACGACTACGACGTGGAAATCGCCGGCAACACGCCGGGTGCCCATTACATCGACGGCTACACGACGGTATCGGAGATCAAATTCCCAACCGAACGGCGCATTTTTCCGCGTCAGGCCGACGGGACATCGCTTCCGGAACCTCTCGTCGTGTCGATCGACCTTTCCGACATAACGCTGCGCTGAACGCCAGTCGGCGATAGCAATGCTGCCCGCCCCCAAGGAAAACGTGATGTATGTTCCTGAAGTCAGTCTGGCCGTCGCCATGGCAGCGATCATGGCCGCAGAGACCAAGGCGACCGAGATCGGCGTCCGGGTGGCCATCGTCGTGCTTGATCGCGGCGGAGAGCAGATCGCCATGGCGCGTATGGACGGCGCCTGGCCGGGGGCGTTCGATCTGGCCTTTGGCAAGGCTGAGACGGCTCGCTCGTTTCATGCGTCCTCTGCCGCATTCGTCCCGATGATCCAGCCGGGCGCGGGTCTCTTTACCGTCGGGAATGCCTGCGCCGGCAAATATGTCATCCTTCCCGGCGGCCTTCCGATCGAACTGGAAGGGCACGTCGCAGGAGCGGTCGGTGTGAGTGGCGGCTCCGGGGAACAGGACGCGCTCATTGCCTCTGCTGCGCTCGAAGCAACTGTCCTCGAGCAAGGAAAAACGTGACCACCAGACACTGGCCGCAATCACAACGGTTGTTTGTCCGCAATGACGAAAGCGACCGGATGGGGTTAGCGCATCGAAAAGGATCTCCGTTATGACGACTGAATTGCTGATGCCGAGAACTGCCTCCTTTGTTGACATCGACAGCCTTAAGATCCGATTGGTCCGGTCGCCTTCGGACACAGGCCTGCCGGTACTGATCACAGCGCCATGGCCCGAGAGTATCTATGCCTTCAATCTCGTCTGGCCTCGGATCTGCGCCTTGGGTCCCGTCACGGCGGTCGATCTTCCAGGCTTCGGCATGTCCGAGAGCAGGCCGGATCTAATGTCGCCCGAGACGATGGGTCAGTTCCTCATCCGGACGATGGATGAGCTTGGCATCGAACGCGCGCATGTCGTTGCGCCGGATGTCGGTACGCTGGCGGCGCTCTTCGCTGCGAGCAACAATCCGGAGCGCTTTGAAAGCATCGTCGGCGGCAGCGGTGGCATCAGTCTGGAGCTTCTGGGCGAACCGTTGCGGCAAATTGTAGAATCATCAAGGGACGACTTTGCCGGCTCGGATGGCGGCGAACAGGTCTATCAGCTGGCCAAGACCATGGCGCGGGGCCCCATCCCGGAGGTCATTCTGGAGGATTACCGGGCGTCTTCCAAAGGGCAGCGCTGGAACGAGGTCGCGGATTTTGTGCGCGCCTATCGTCGCGACCTTCCCCGATTGGCGGAGTTGTTGCCGACGATAGCGACACCGACATTGGTGGTTTCAGGAAAGGACGACCCGTACGTTCCGCCATCGAACGGGCAGTTTCTAAATCATCGCATGCCGCATTGCCGCGCCGAAGTGATCGAGGCCGGTCACTTCGTCTGGGAAGATGCAGCTGAGACCTATGGGAAGCTCATCTCTGAGTGGATCACCGGAAGCTATCGGGACATCTGAACCATCCCACAAACAGAGTAACTGTTCACAAGCCGCAGCAGCCTGTCAGGGTCGTCGGCAAGGGCATTGAACGCGATGAAAGCGGCGGACTGCCATAACCGTTTTCGCACTGGGCGGGTTTCAGCTCTTGAGCCATTACGATCCGTCGCCCGTTTAACGCAAAAGCCGGCGGCCCGCTTAGGCTGGCCGCCGAGCTTCACATGAATCTCTTCATGATGGACTAAGCCAGTCCTCCGCTCAAGTTCGGAAGGCTATGCGTCGCCCGAATGAGATCAGCCGCCCGCTCTCCGATGACAACGCAAGGTGCCATCGTATTTCCAGTTGTGATCCGCGGCATGATCGAGGAGTCTGCGATGCGCAGGCCATCGATGCCGTAGACCTTGAGCTCGCTGTCGACCACCGACATGCTGTCGCGTCCCATTTTGGCTGTGCAGGATTGATGCCAATAGGTCACGGCCGAACGCCGGATAAAGTCGATCATCCCCGATCGGTCGCGCCCGCCCGGAGCCGCCTCGCCTGTCACCAGTGGCGAGAAGGCATCACTGTTTCCGAGTTCGCGACACAATTCCACCGCAGCCAAGGCAGCCGCCATGTCTTCCGGCGCGCTGAGAGAATTCGGTTCGATCAGGATAGGGTCATTTATATTGGGGCCGGAGAGCCGCAGTCGACCACGGCTTTTTGGCTGGGCGAGACCGCTAAACATCGTCCAGCCATGTTGCGGTGTTTCGAGGCCCGTCTCGATCGGGGACGGCACAGCGAACTCCAACTGGCACTGAAGAATGTCCGGCTGCGCAAGCCGCGAGTCGGTTTTCCAGTAGAGTTTTGCTTCGCAGCCGCTACCACCGACGGCTTCTGGTTTTCGATATGCCCACGTGCACCCGAATGCGAGATGATCCTGATGATTGCGCCCAACGCCAGGTAAGTGTTGAACCACGGGAATGCCGTGGGCTTGCAGCTCATCTTCCGGACCTATGCCGGACTGCATCAACAATTTCGGAGTGTTGATCGCGCCTAGCGACAGTACCGTTTCGCAACGCGCCGTGAATTGATGCCGCTGAGCATCGATGAGAACCTCGACTCCCGTCACGCGCTTGCCATCGAAAATGAGGCGCGTGACCAGTACGTCGGTCAGCACAGTCAGGTTTGGGCGCGACATGAGCGGGCGGACATAGGATCCAAAGACAGACTCCCACTTGCCATCCCGGATCCGCAGCTCAGCGATAGATGCGCCGCCCGGGCCCTCCATCATTTCACCGTTCGGGCTATCGTAGACGGGAATGCCGATAGTGGATGCCGCACTCAACAAGGCCCCCGCGATCGGTTGGGGCGCCTGCGGCTGCGCTACGTAGGCCGGTCCTCCCACGCCGCGACGCGCTGGGTCCGGAGCGCCCTGCCAATCTTCGATCCGGCGATAGTAGCCGAGGATGGACTGATAACCCCACGCGTCATCGCCGGCTTCAGCGGCAAAGTAGTCCCAATCTCCCTTGTGTCCTCTGGCCCACACCATGACATTGATGCTCGAACCGCCACCGAGCCCTTTGCCCATGCTGAGAGGAAGACGTCGACCGTCCAGGCCAGGTGCCGGTTGTCCGACAAAACCCCAGTCCCGGACCGAGCCGAGATTGAGCGGCCACTGCGCAGGGTTTGTAACGGTCTCGGCCGCATCGTCCCCGCCTGCCTCCAGCAGCAGGACACTTGCGTTTTCATTCTCTGCCAGTCGTGCGGCAACAACGGAGCCGCTGGACCCGGCGCCGCAGACGATGAAGTCGAAAACAACATCGACCTCGCTCTGAGGAATGGGCGGATTTTCGGGTGCCTTCTTGTCATGACTATTCGGCTTCACGTGGTTACCTCCGTGAATGGATTGAGGAAAATTGTAAAAGTGTTGGGGAATCGGGCAATGGATCCTTGTCCGAGATCGTGCGGCCTTTTATGTGCTCGCTTGGCCCGACCCCGCTCGGTTCGACAGCCCTTGCTCGTCGTCATCGGGACAGTGCGGGCTGTCCCGATGAAACTGCGTCTGTCATTACCTCTTCGCTGAGACAGCCGTGGCTGCCTGAGCAATGGTATCCGCGACCACCGTCGGCTGCGTCATGAACAGGGCGTGGCTCGCTGACACCTTGGTGATCTTCGCCTTGATGCGTTCCGCCATGTGGATCAGCATGGCCTGATCGAATGCCTTATCCTCGGTAGCAATCACAGCCCAGCTGGGCTTGGTGTGCCAGGCAGCATGTTCGAGCTTCGTGCCGAACGCTGACATGTTGATCGGGACTTGCGCATCCCTCATGAACGCAACATCCGCATCGCTGACGTCATGAGCGAAACCAGCCTTGAACTTTTGCGGACTGACATATCCAAAGCCATCCTTCGTGGTCTCGATGACGAATTCCGATGCGGGAGCAAATCCTTGGTATTGTTGAGCCGTTGTCTCGCCTGCATCAGGAGAGAGAGCCGAGACGTAAACGAGGCCTGCAACCTTTGCATCAATTCCAGCTTCCGTGATGACCGTGCCGCCCCAGGAATGACCAACGAGAATGACCGGACCATCCTGCCGTTCCAGCACACGTTTGGTAGCCGCGACATCGTCTTCGAGAGATGTCAGGGGGTTCTGAACAATGCTGACGCGATATCCACGCTTCGTGAGAATGTCGTAAACACCCTTCCAGCCAGAGCCGTCGGCGAAGGCGCCGTGGACGAGCACAACGTTTTTCACGGACTGGTCTTGAGGAATGGTGTCGCCGGCGTTCGCCGGCAATGCGGCTGCGGACAGTGAGGCTGCAGCAGCAATTGCGGCTACGGTGGTCGTGGTCATGCGTGTCATGGCTGTCTCCTCGTTAATTGCGATAACTGTTATCGCGATATACATAAGCTGCCAGACTTTAGATGGCGCGTCAAGATAATTCTTATCGCGATATTTAATTTTGCTGTTGCATAGGTTATATAGAGATCCACAGGAGCTCAGAATGACCGAACGCCATAACGACCCACCCCCCCTGCACGACCAACTGTGCTACGCGATTTACACTGCCGGAATTGCAATCCAGCGCGCCTACAAACCTCTTCTCGACGAGTTGGGCCTGACGTACCCGCAGTACCTCGTGCTCAATGTGTTGTGGAGCGAAGATGGGCAGACGGTGGGTGCCATTGCCAACGCCCTTGCCCTGGAATCCAGCACGCTGACGCCGCTTCTAAAGCGCCTTGAGATATCCGGCCTGTTGCGCAGGACGAGAAACCTGAGCAACGAGCGCCAGGTGTTGATTGCTTTGACCGACGAAGGCCGGGCATTGCAGCACAAGGCTGGCTGTCTCAGCGATACCTTGCTTGCTGCCTCGACCCAGACACCGCAGGACTTGGCCGCTCTGAACCGCGACGTGCGTTATCTGCGCAACGCGATCTACTCCCAGATCGGCGGGTGGGATGCGCCGACCTGATTTGCCGTGCATGTCGGCGCCTAGGCTGTTGGCACTGTCCCTCCATCGATTGTATATTCGGTACCAGTGATCGACGCAGCGCGGTCGGAGGCGAGGAAGGCAATGAGGTTCGCGACCTCTTCCGGCTTTGCCGGCCGCCCCAGCGGAATGCCGCCCAGCCCGTCCATGATCATCTTTTTGCCTCCTTCAAGGTCAGTTCCCGCCTGCTTCGCCAGGCGCTCGGCAAGATGGACCGAAGCTTCCGTTTCGATCCAGCCTGGCGACACCCGAACGACGCGAACACCTTTTGGCGACACTTCCTTCGACATTGCCTTGCTGTAGGTGGAAAGTGCTGCCTTGGCTGCAGCGTAGGCAGTCGTCGATTCCGGAAGCGGCAGAACCCTCTGGATGGATGTCACATGCACCACCACACCGTTTCCCCGAGCGACCATGTCCGGAACCAGTTGCCGATCCAGGCGAACGGCCGGAAAGAGGTTGAGCGACAGCTCCTTATGCCAGTCGTCTTCCGACAATGCAGAAAATCCGCCTCCGGCTGCAGAAGAGCCACCCAGCATATGGACGATGACGTCGACGCCGCCATGGCGCCGCCGCGTGGCCTCTGCGACGATTGCACATCCCTCTTCGGTGGTCAGGTCGGCCTCGACGAACAATTCTTCCGGCAGGTTTTTCGGGCGGGCCCGCGCTGTCGTCAGCACCTGCGCGCCGAGTTCCCGAAACAGTCTGACGGTCGCGGCGCCTGTACCCTTGGTTCCAGCCGTAATGAGGGCACGTTTGCCCCTCAGGTTGAGAAAGTCGGTCATGAACGGATCTCCAGCCTGACGATCCTGTCGTCCTTGATGGTGAAGTCGTGGGTGAGCATCACCGGGCTACCGGGAAAGTGGCCGCTCACCCTCGCCCGGACGAGTGCCTTGTCGCCTTCAACCATGAATTCCACGGGTTCTGCACGGTATTGGGTGGCCTTCTTCGCAGCCACCCACCATCCACGGATTGCAACAATGCCATGATGACGCGCATTTTCGTCCTCGACAACCGCTTCAATTGCAAAGGTGTTCAACAGCGTATCCACGTCGCTGCGGCTGTCTGCGTCAAAGTAATTGTTCACAATATCGGGCATATCCATCCTGTTTCTCCTCATGATCTGACCCGATAGTTAGCGCTCGACCATTGCATGAATAAGTGGGATAAACCGGCATGCGATATTGAACAGATCGGGACAATGGAACAGGCCAGCCTGAAGGAACTCGAAGCGGCCGCCGCGATCGCGCGGCGCGGGACATTCCGCGCAGCCGCCATCGATCTCGGCATGTCCACGACCGCGCTGAGCCACACGATAGGCAGGCTTGAGGCGGGACTGGGTGTGCGATTGTTCAACCGCACTACGCGCAGCGTGTCGCTGACAGATGCCGGCAGGATCTTTGTGCAGCAGGTCGCGCCATCGCTCCAGGACCTCCATGCCGCTCTGGATCTGGTGCGCTCGCAACGCGAGACACCTTCCGGAACGATAAGGATCAACGCCGCCCCGTTTGCCGCGCGCGCCATCATCTCACCGCTCGTGCTTGAGTTCCTGCGCCGCTATCCCGACATGAATATCGATATCGTCACCGAAGGAAAAATGGTCGATATCGTCAAGGACGGTTTCGATCTGGGTGTCAGGGTTGCAGGCCTCGTTCCCAGCGACATGATCTCCGTTTCGCTCGGCCGCCCTCAACGACACGCCGTGGTTGGTTCTCCTGAGTATTTCGAGCAGCATCGCAAGCCCGTGGTTCCTCCTGATCTTCTCAATCACAGATGCATTCGTGTTCGGTTGCCGGACGGCTCCTTGTTTAGATGGCGTTTTGAGAAGGACGGCGAGCAAGTGCAGATTGATGTGCGGGGACCGCTTGCGCTTGATGAAGCCAGCCTGACAAGGACTGCGGTGCTTGAAGGTGCCGGCGTCGGCTATATTTTTGAACAAGACATTCTTCCGGAGATCGAGGCGGGGCGCGTCATCCGTATTCTGGAAGATTGGACGCCCCCGTATCCAGGGCTTTGCCTGTATTATCCCGGGCGCCGAAACCTCTCGGCCGGAGTCAGAGCGTTCTTGGAATTAGCTCGTGAACTCTCGCGACCGGCAGCCGGGTGAACCCGTCGTCGACGGCGACGCGGTGAAATGCGATGGGCGGAACATGCGGCTGCTGGGAGAAGGCTGTCCGTTCGGGTATTGATACTGGCCGAGCGCGGCCTGAAAGCGGTGTTCAGCGGCGCGGGGACAACACACCTACGCACTTCAAGCTGTCCGTGTACTTGCTCGGCGTCTCGCTCTCGTCGCTGACCGACGAGCAGTCCAGCGCCGGGACCGAGGGGAGCCCGCAACTCGATCTCAAACTTAACAGGACCAAGGCGCCGAAAACGAAAAAGCCTGCCGCGGGGGAGGTGCGGCGAGCGCCTGGCAGGATTATTTCGGTCGGCAGGGCGTTCCCTCGAACAGGCGATCAAGCGGCTCGCCAAGAAGCAGGCCGCTTGAACGCGCAGTCCGTCAGACACCATAGCGCCGATCGAGTTCTTTCAGCGCGGACTGTACCTCATCGATCGAAATCGGCTCTGGCGTTCCCGGCACCTGCCGCAGGGCCGGCTTCGAGTCGATAGCGTAAAAGTCGGAGGCCCAGGCCGCGAGGATCGCCCGCTTATCATCGACGGAAAGAGCCGGCTCTCTCACCACATCGATTGGCCGCTGAAGCTGCATACCCTGAAGCAAGACCGCGGGTCCCATCGCCATCGCGTTGCTGGCCGCCTGCTGCAACATGTCGTACGTCATCGGACCGCCTCACTGTACGTGTGGATCCCGGTCACGCCGCAGGCGTGAGGCCGCGAACATATTGGTGTCCGGGGCCAGCAGATCGTGTTTCTCGGCGAAGGCCAAAAACAGGCCACGCGCGGTTTCTGCTTCAATCTCGCCACACAGTGCCGCACTGCAGGCTTTGAGGGCAATCGCATGCGCGCTGTCCCTGAGTGACGTCGGCCACTCGGAAAGATGCCGGTAGGCATCCATGACGTTGCGAACCTCCGCTGGGTAGCCAAGGCCAACGAGAATGGAAACAGGCCGTCTAAACATATCGGGTTTCATCGCTCTCTCCTTCCCAACCCGGAATGTTGATGGGGCGCCGACGTGGCGGCGCCCTCGTTCTGCGGTCAATGCGGGTCAAGCTGCCTTCTGCGCCTCGATCTGCGCCGGGGCGGCCGAAGGCACCAGAGCAGGCTCGGTCTGGATGGAGATCTTTCGCGGCTTCAACGCCTCCGGGATCTCGCGAACCAGATCGATCGACAGGAGACCATTGTTCAGATCCGCTCCGTTGACCCTGACATGGTCGGCGAGTTCGAACCGGTGCTCGAACGGCCGGGCGGCAATACCGCGATGCAGGTAGCCCTCGGCAGCCGCCTCCTGCTTCTTGCCGGTCACGGTCAGAAGGTTGGACTGGAAGGTGATGTCGAGATCGTCCCGGGCGAAGCCTGCCACCGCGATCGAAATCCGGTAGGTGTCGTCGCCGGTCTTGACAATGTCATAGGGCGGCCAGTCGCTGATCGACCGGGCGCGCTGGGCGTTTTCCAGAAGATTGAAAACTCGGTCGAAGCCGACGCTCGAGCGGTAGAGCGGTGCATAGTCGTAAGATGTTGCCATAGCCATATCCTCCTTGAGCAACATGGATATGGAAGCGCCGAAAGCGGCGCTCCCAGCGAGGCCAGCCCTGATTCAGCAGCTGGCGGCAATCGATTTGGTTTTTGAGAATTTCGGATTCAAGAGTGGCGGCAGAAAAAAATTGCTCGTTTTCGGCTTCTGCCACCAGCTCGATCCAACTCATAAACGACTGCATTATCCTGAACTTCGCGCAAGGTGTTTTAGGATGCGTGACGCATTCGCCGTCGTCGGTCCAGCCCCGGAATTCGATCTCGACAATCAGCATCGGCTGGGCGAAGACGTAGCCGCGACGAAGCCGCAAGCAGCAGCAGCCGATGCCGCCGCGCGGCGAGCAAGACTTGGCACCAGTCGCACGCCTCTTGTCCGGCGAACCCAGATCGGCCGCTCATCGTATCCCCCAAGAAGCGCCTTTTCGATCGATCGGGTGTCCATCAAATGCCAAGATCAGCGCCCAGCGACGCCTCCTCGCGAATTGCGTGCGGAATGACTGTCTGCGAACGCCCATTTCATCCCTTTGTTCCTGTGACGCCGTCGGAGCCCGTGAATACAAGCCGAAGAGCTACGAAAAATCTTGAGGGGACCAACTTGACGGGCTCGATTGCCTGGAAGGACGGAAAGCCCCTGCCGCAGCTGCACCCAACCATCTGTTGGCGGTGGAGGTCGGGCGTGGTTCGATGAAGACCCATGTCAGGATCCTACCATCCCGCCTTGAACGCGTCGACGCGATCGGCGCCAACGTCCTGCAACTCGGTCCGGCCGGTTTTGACACGAGGCTGGCTGCGCTGCCTCGTTTAGTCGCTGATAACGCGGCGGGGGATGGACAGTCGAATCGAGAGTCCATCAGGCATCCACTCGCGCGAGATATCGACCCCGACGCTCTTTCCGATTATCTGCTCAAGCCGGCTTCCAAAACCGATCGAACGTGGCTCTGACGTAGGGTGTAGAGGACCACTGCTCTCCAGCCAGACGATCTCGAGGGTCTCGCCCTTCACCGCCGCTGCTATCTCCAGCTTTCCCTCTTCGACGGACAGCGCACCATATTTCGCGGCGTTAGTCGCGAATTCATGGAACAGCAGCGCGAAGTTTG